>Ga0209564_1000014_pt1 | contig 621501 bp, 566 predicted proteins | sample AraplaCol_mMF_r2_FD_184272 | JGI IMG/M metagenome (GOLD analysis project Ga0209564, IMG submission 184272) | Arabidopsis root microbial communities from North Carolina, USA - plate scrape MF_Col_mMF_r2 (SPAdes) (version 3) | ecosystem: Host-associated > Plants > Roots > Endosphere | place...
GCGCGCCAGCACCAGCTGCAGCTGGTCGCGCAGCCAGGCGGCGGCCTGGGCCTCGTGGCCGACGCGCCCGGCGTCGACCGCCGATTCCAGGCCCTCGGAGTAGCTGAAGCCGCCCACCGGCAGGGCCGGCGAGGCGAGCCACATCAGCTGCAGCAGCGAGGCGGCGCTGGTGGGGGAGGCGGGGCGGCGGACGCGAGGCATGGGTCAGCGGTCGTGGCCGTGGTGATCGTGGCCATGGTCATGTCCATGGTCGTGATGCGCATGGCCCTCGTCGTGCCCATGCCCATGGTCGTGGTGACCGTGACCGTGACCGCCCGATGCGTAGGCCCCGCCTTCCGGCTCGAAGGCGGCCTGCGCCTCGTTCACGATCAGGTGCATGTGGCGCAGCATGTCGGCCAGGACGTGGTCGGGCTCGAGCTTCAGGTGGTCCGGCCGCAGCTCCAGCTGCACGTGGCGGTTGCCCAGGTGGTAGGCCGCGCGCACCAGGTCGAAGGGGCTGCCGTGCGCGGCGCAGGTCGTGACGACCAGCACGGCCTGCGGGGCGGCGTCCACGCGGATCAGCGAACCGTCCTCCGCCACCAGCACGTCGCCGCCGCGCACCACGGTGCCGCGCGGCAGGAACACGCCGAGCGCGCGCCCCTGGCTGTCGGTCGCATCGAAGCGGCTTTTCTGCCTGATATCCCAATCCAGCGCGACGCTGGCGGCCCGTTTCAGCAGGGCGGGGGCGAGCCCATGGCCCTGCGCAAGGAGTTTGTTCACGGTCAGCATCCGTGCAGTGTGGCAGCAAACCCGGGGGTATTTCCGTTTCAGGTTCTCCCCGGGCCGGCCGATATGCCCCTTGTTGGGGCGTTTTCCCGGCACGGAGACAACGGGCGGGCTCGTCCAGGCACCGCCGTACGCGCCCCGACCCTGCTTGCCATAGATACAAGGATCGAGTCCATGAAACTTCTCCAGGATGTCCGCATCGGCACGCGCCTCGCGCTCGGCTTTGCCAGCGTGCTGGTGCTGTCGTGCATCACCATCGGCCAGAGCTTCTTCGAGATGGCGCAGCTGCAAGGCCGCTTCGACGACCTGGCGGGCATGACCATGCCGGCGATGAACGGCGTCTCCGAGCTCGGCACCGCCGCGCGCGGCATGCGCGGCGCGCAGGAGCTGCTGGCCACGCGCTGGAGCGAGTCCGAGCGCAGCGCCCAGGCCGAGGCCTTCAAGAAGCACCATGCCCGCTTCGTCGAGCAGATCAAGCTGCTGCGCAGCCTGCCGCGCGCTGATTCGCTGGAGACCCAGCTGGCCCCGGTGGACGCCGCCCTCAAGTCCTATGACGCGAGCTCGGCCGAGATCGAGCGCCTGCTCGCCAGCACCGACGACGCCGAGCGCTTCCAGAAGGTCAAGAAGCTGCTGGAAGGCGACACGCTCGCCAACTTCACCACCTTGAGCACCGCCGCGGCGGAACTCACCAAGACCATTCGCGAGGACGCGGGCGTGCGCATCGCCCAGGCCAGCGCCGGCAACCAGCGCTCGCGCCTCGCGATGGCCGTCGGCGGGGCCATCTCGCTCGCCCTGGGCACCCTGCTCGCCTGGGGCCTGACGACCAGCGTCGTGCGCCCGCTGCGCAGCGGCATGGAGGCCCTGAAGCGCATCGCCGCCGGCGACCTCTCGGGCCGCGTCGACAGCGAGCGCCGCGACGAGATGGGCCAGCTGATGGTGGCGCTGTCGCAGATGCAGGACAACCTGCGCGCTGCGGTGAACGGCATCCGCACGTCCAGCGACTCGGTCTATGGCGCCGCGTCGGAGATCGCCCAGGGCAACCTGTCGCTGTCCGACCGCACCGAGCGCCAGGCCGCGAGCCTGGAGGAAACCGCCTCGTCGATGGAGACCATGTCGGCCAGCGTCAAGGCGAGTGCCGGCACCGTCAACCGCGTCGAGGAGATCTCGAAGAGCGCGCGCAGCGCTGCCGGGCGCGGCCAGCAGGTGGTGGGCGACGTCGTCAAGACCATGCAGGACATCCAGCAGTCGAGCGACCGCATCGCCTCCATCATCTCGGTGATCGACGGCATCGCCTTCCAGACCAACATCCTGGCGCTGAACGCGGCCGTGGAAGCGGCACGGGCCGGCGAGCAGGGCCGCGGCTTCGCGGTCGTGGCCGGCGAGGTGCGCAGCCTCGCCCAGCGCAGTGCCGGTGCCGCGCGCGAGATCAAGCAGCTCATCACCGACAGCGCCGAGAAGGTCGGCAGCGGCTCGCGCCACGTGGCCGATGCCGGGCGCGTGATGCAGGACATCCACGAGCAGGTGTCGAGCGTGAACGACCTGGTCGGCCAGATCCGCCAGTCGGCGGCGGCGCAGCACAGCGGCATCGAGCAGGTGACGCAGGCCGTCTCGCTGCTCGACCACTCGACGCAGGAGAACGCGGCGCTGGTGGAGGAGGCCTCGGCCGCGGCCGAGAGCCTGAAGCTGCAGGCGCAGAAGCTGCTGGAATCGGTGGCTGCCTTCAAGACCGAGGCTGACGCGGCGGCTTCGGCGTCGAAGGCCGGCCCGCAGGCCGAGCCGGTCGGATCCTTCGGTGCGGAACCGGCCTGGCAGGCGGCCTGAATGTGTCGGCCCGATCGGCCGGACGTGGGGCTATCTGTCGAAGATTTCGTCAGGTCGGCCCCGGGTCTCCCATCCGTGACGAATACCTCATATCGGCCGAACGTGAGCTGACGTAACAGGCCGAAAAATGGCCCTGCCGCGTCTGCAGGAACCGTTTCCGGCCAGAGGCGCCCACTTCCGCGCCAAGCCCCGAAAACAGGGGCTTGGCGTTTTTTGTCAGGCGCCGGAGAAGGTCTGAAAGCGGTTACACCGCGACGCTGCGGAAGGTGCAGCATCCGCCCCGTTCTTCAACTTGGAGGGGGTCCGATGAAACTTCCCGTTTCGCGCTCTGTGCGCATGAGTTCCTTGCTGGGGATGCATTGCGCCCTGGCCATCCTGATCGCAGGGTGCGGCGGCAATGCACCCAGCCCCGCGTCCGGCAACAGCGACTCGTCGGGTGTGTCCTCATCGTCCGTCGGCGACGGCGGCCGGGTCCGCCCGATGGCGGCCGGCGACAACATCGGCGTCGCGCTGACGCCGGTCGCGGCCACCGCCAGCGGCCAGGAGCGCGGCGACCTGTCGGCGGCGGCCGCGATCGACCACGACAACAACACCCGGTGGAGCAGCGCCTTCACCGACAGCCAGTGGCTGGTGCTCGACTTCGGCCAGTCCGTCGCGATCGACCGCGTGCGCATCGACTGGGAACGTGCCCATGCCACGCAGTACCAGCTGCAGGTGTCCAACGACAACGCGAACTGGACCACGCTCAAGACCGTCGACAACAGCCAGGGTGGCATCGAGGACTGGACCGGCCTTGCCGGACAGGGCCGCTACCTGCGCGTGCTGGGCGTGAAGCGCTCGTCGCAGTACGGCTACTCGATCTTCGAGATCCAGGCGTTCTCGGGCAGTGCACCGGCGCCTGCCCCGGCTCCGGCCCCCGCGCCTGCGCCTGCGCCTGCCCCTTCGCCCGCGCCGTCCCCGGCTCCCGCGCCGGCACCGTCGCCGGCCCCTGCGCCGGCTCCCGCCCCTGCGCCGGCCCCCGCACCCGCCCCCGCCCCGCAGCCGCCGGTCGACACCGGCAAGCCCGGCGTCGCGATCAAGCCGGTGGCCGCGACCTCGTCGCCGGTGGAGAACGGCGGCCTGTCGGCGGCCATGACCATCGACGGCAATGCCGGCACGCGCTGGTCGAGCCGGCAGGAAGACGGCGCCTGGATCCAGTACGACTTCGGCAGCAAGACGCAGATCGGCGCGATGAAGCTGGTCTGGGAGAACTCGTACGGCAAGGAGTACGCGCTGCAGGTCTCCGATGACGGCCAGACCTGGTCGCAGGTGCGCTACGTCAGCAACGGCAAGGGCGGCACCGAGGAGTTCTACAACCTCGGCATCTACGCCCGCTACGTGCGCCTGCAGGGCGTGGCGCGCGGCACCCAGTACGGCTACTCGCTGTGGGAGGTCGAGTTCAAGACCCCGGGCAGCGACAACACCATGCCGACGCTCGCGACGTCGCCGCTGAAGGCCCCGGCCAGCGGCAGCGGCCTGGCGCCGCTGCCCACCACGGTGGACCCGGTGGAATCGCTGCAGTTCACGCTGGCGGATGGCACGCTCGTGACGCGCTTCGGCGTGCGCGGCCTGGCCCGCCACGGCCGCGAGCGCGGCGAGGACTGGAACGAGATCGGCGAGGGCCCGAACGAGACGGTCGACGCGAACGGCAACCCGGTCGACAAGGGCCCGGGCAACTTCCTGACCTTCGTGCCGAACTACTTCAAGAACCGCACCTGGGGCTTCGAGATCATCGACAACAGCCGGGTGGCCGGCGTGACCAAGCCGACGCTGCGCGTCAACCAGTACTTCACGCAGGACCAGCTGCCGGGCGGCGTGGCCTGGTTCCGGGCCTTCGACCGCGTGGGCGTCACCGGCTACGGCTGGATGAACCCGGGCCAGCTGGTGAACGACAAGGTCACGATCTGCCCGCCGGTGGCCTACCCGCCGAATGGCCGCCTGGTCAGTGCCAACGTGCTGAACAACGACTGCAGCCTGACGGTCAACGGCTACCCCGGCCACGGCGACATCGGCCCGGACGGCATGCCCAACGGCAAGAGCGTGCCGGGCCGCAACCTGGTCGTCGGCGACGTGATCGAGGTCTCGCCCTCGTTCTTCTCGACCAAGGAAGCCATGGCGGCCAAGGGCGACAACGGCGGCATCCGTTACTACGCCGGCGAGTGGACCTATGTGGTGGGCACGGGCCTGCGTCCGTGGTACGGCGTGCAGCCGCGCCTGATGAACGCGCCGCTGCCGGCCGAGACGCTGCAGGGCGGCACCGGCTCGCTGTCGTACGACTACGCCGACAACGGCACCTTCATGTTCCAGCAGCCGCACATCAACGTCGGCATGCAGAACATGCAGCGCTTCGTCGAGGGTCGCCGCACGATCCACACCAACATGTTCACCGGCGACCACAACGAGCCGGGCAACGACCGCTTCGACGCGCTGGTCGGGCTGCAGGGCCCGCGCTTCAACCAGTCCTCGTGCATCGGCTGCCACGTGAACAACGGCCGCAGCCCGGCACCGGCGGCGCCGAACCAGCGCCTGGACACGATGTCGGTGCACGCGGCGACGGTGAATGCGCAGGGCCAGCAGGTGCCCGACGCGCGCTACGGCGTGGCGGTGCAGATGAACGCACGCGGCGCCAACGGCACGCCGCAGGACTGGGGCAACGGGGTTCGCGTCGCGGGCTTCGAGACCCAGACCGTGAAGCTGGCCGACGGCACCTCGGTGGAACTGCGCAAGCCGAAGCTCGCCTTCGACGGCCCGGTGCCGCAGATCGTCTCGCTGCGTGCCGCGCAGCCGATGCTCGGGACCGGCCTGCTGGAAGCGATCCCGGAAGCCGACATCCTGGCGCGTGCCCGCACCACCGCGGACGAGGACGGCATCAAGGGCCAGGCGAACTTCGTGTTCGACCCGGAAACGGGTGACGTGCGCCTGGGCCGCTTCGGCTGGAAGGCCGGCAAGTTCAGCCTGCGCCACCAGGCCGCCTCGGCCTTGCTGCAGGACATGTCGGTGACCACGCCGGTGTACCCGAGCCGCGAGTGCCTGGCCGGCCCGGCGAACTGCAAGTCGAAGACCGAGCGCGGCCTGTCCGAGAACGAGCTGCAGTCGATCTCGCGCTACCTGCAGCTGCTGGCGGTCCCGGCACAGCGCAGCCTGGCGAGCGGCTTCCCGAAGGGTGTCGCACCGCTGGCGGACCTGGACGTCGACCCGGCCAAGGTGGCCGCCGGCGCCAAGGTCTTCAAGGCGATGAACTGCGGGGGCTGCCACACCGTCGAGCAGAAGACCGGCAACGGCCATCCGCTCGCCGAGCTGCGCAACCAGTCGATCAAGCCGTACACCGACCTGCTGCTGCATGACATGGGCGCGGGCCTGGCGGACAGCTACACCGAAGGGCTGGCGACCGGCAACCTGTGGCGCACCTCGCCGCTGTGGGGCATCGGCTACACCGACCGCGTGATGGGCACGGCGGGCAAGGTCGGCTACCTGCACGACGGCCGGGCGCGCAACCTGACGGAGGCGATCCTGTGGCACGGCGGCGAGGCGGAGAAGGCCAAGCAGCGCTTCTCGGCGCTGTCGACGGCGGACCGCCAGGCGGTGCTCGCCTTCCTGCAGTCGCTGTGATGGCGTGATGAAGGCGGCGGCCGGTCCACCGGCCGCTGCAGACGAAGAAGCCCCGCCGGTGCGGGGCTTTTTCTTTGGGGCGCCGGCCCGTCAGGCGTAGGGCGTGCCGGCCATCGCGGCGCTCACGCCGCGGCTGCCCTGGTCGACCATCGCGAGGAAGGCGGCCCGCGCCTTGCGCGCGCTGCGGGCCTGCCGGAAGACGCGGTGCGCGTGGATCAGCGCCGCGGTCCAGGTCGCCAGCAGCAGGCTGGCCGCCAGCTGCGCGTCGGGGTCGGCGGCGTCGCGCCCGGCGCCTTCGGCCATCGCCTGCGCCACGACCTGCGCGATCTCGTCGCGGATTGCCCGCGCGCGCGCCCGCAACGTCTCGCTGCCCTCGATCGTCTCGATGAAGCCCCGGCTGTCGGCCGAGAAGCTGACGTAGGGGCTCTCCTGCTCGGCCAGCCGGTGCGCGAGCAGGCGCAACGCCTCGATCGGCGAGACGCCGGCCGCGCGCTGCCGCAGGGCCTCGCGCAGCACCTCGCGGCCCTCCTCGTCGCGGTCGAAGAACATGTCCTCCTTGCGGGGGAAATGGTTGAACACCGTCATGCGCCCGACATCGGCCGCCGCCGCGATCTCGTCCACCGTCACCCGGTCGAAGCCCCGTTCCACGAAGAGGCGCGTGGCGGCGTTGGAGATGCCCTGCCGGGTGGCCAGGCGCTTGCGGGACCGGAGGTCGGACGGCGTTGACATGTCTTCATTGTACTGAGTACACTAAATGTACTGAGTACATATTGGAATGAAGTACATGAATGAAGCGGTGGATGTGGTGGTGGTGGGAGCGGGGCCGGTGGGCCTGTTGACCGCCATCGAGCTGGGCCTGGGCGGCGTGCGCGTGAAGGTCCTGGAGCGCCTGGCGGCGATCAGCCCCGCGATGAAGGCGATGTCGGTCGGCGTGCTGGGCGGCGAAGCGCTGGCGCGCCGCGGGTTGGCCCCGGCCCTCGCGGCGGCCGAGGCGCGCAGCGCCGAGCTGATGAAGCAGTTCAGCGCGCAGGCCGGTGCCGACGTGCGCGGGCGGACGTCGAAGTTCAGCGGCCATTTCGCCGGCCTGCCGCTGATCCGCAGGGACGCGCAGAGGGAACCCGAACGGCGTTCCCTTGCTGTGCACCAGCAGGACCTCGAGGCCATGCTGGCGGAGCGCGCGCTGGCGCTTGGGGTCGAGGTGCAGCGTGGCTGCGAGGTCGCCGGCTTCGACCTGCGGGGCGAGGGCGTCGAGGTGGCATGGTCGTCTGCCACGGGCGAGGGCCGCATCCGCTGCGCCTACCTCGTGGGATGCGACGGCGGGCGCAGCCTGGTGCGCAAGCGGGCCAGCTTTGACTTTCCGGGCACGCCGCCGAGCCTGACGTTCTACCAGGCCGTGGCCGAGATCGATCATCCGCAGCGCCTCCTGCCCCTTGGCTGGAATCGAACGCCCGGTGGGGTGTTCTCGTACGGGCCGGTGCCGGGTCGGGTGTTCATGCTGGACTTCAGCGGCCCGCCCGAAGACCGGCAGGCGCCGCTCACGCGCGAGGCATTCGAGGCCGCGTTGCGCCGCATCAGCGGCCAGGACGTGCGCGTGAAGGCCCTCGAGAGCGCGAGCCGCTGGGCGGACAACACGCGCCTCGTCGACAGCTACCGCCGCGGCCGGGTGCTGCTGGCGGGCGATGCGGCGCACGTCCATTCGCCCTTCGGCGGGCAGGGGCTGAACCTGGGATTGGTGGACGCGGCCAACCTCGGCTGGAAGCTCGCCGCGGTCGTGCGCGGCGAGATGCCCGACAGCCTGCTCGACACCTACACCGCCGAGCGGCGGCCGGTCGCGCAAGCGGTGCTCGCCAACACGCTGGCCCAGGTCGCGATCCTGCGGCCGGATCCGCAGGCCGGCGCGATGCGCGACCTGATCGCCCGGCTGATGCAGTTCGACGACGTGAACCGGCTCATCGGCGAGATGATGAGCGGGCTGTCGACGCGTTATGAGCTGGGGGCGGCCGAAGATGAAGTCGGGCGGCTGGTCGGCGACCGGCACGTCGGCGGGGAGGGCGCTGCACCCTTGTCGCTGTACGGGCTCATGCAGGACGGACGGGGCGTTTTTCTCGACGCCACAGCCGGAGGGCAGGCGTCACGCCTCATCGCGGGTAGCCGCCTCGGTATCCGATGCATTGCCGTCGATTCGGGCCCTTCCAGGCTGATCCGGCCGGATGCGTGTGTTGCCTGGCTCGGGGAGGGCAGCGGCACGGATGGATTGGAGGAGACCTTGCGACGCTGGTGCGGCCCACTTTAAGTTGTTTTATGCAGGGCCAATAAATTGGAATGATTGAAGCCAATCCATGAGCAGCATCTACCGTCGCCCCGCCCTGGCTGCGCAGATGGCGCGGCAGCTGCTCACGCCAGGTGTTCTCGACGAAGGCCTGCGTTCCGGCCTGTTCCTGTCCGGGCTGCGGCGCACCGGCAAGACGACCTTTCTGCTCAACGACCTGATTCCGACGCTGGAAGAGGCCGGTGCCTTGGTGATTTACGTCGACCTGTGGAGCGATACCCAGACCAACCCGGCGGTGTCGGTGTTGTCGGCGGTCCGGAAGACCCTGGCGCAGTTCAAGTTCGGCTTCACGCTGGACAGCCTCGGCGTCGAGGGCGGGACGACGCTGGCGCAGGCCCTCACCGAGGTGGTCGACCAGGCGAAGACGGACGTCGTGCTCATCGTCGACGAGGTGCAGCATGCCATCACCTCGGACGACGGGAACAAGCTGCTCCTGGCGCTGAAGGCGGCACGCGATGCGATCAACCCGCGGCCCGCGACGCCGGGCCATTTCATCTTCATCGGGACGGGATCGCACCGTGCGCTCGTCAACGAGCTGACGGCGCGCAGGAACCAGGCGTTTGCCGGCGCCACGTCGGTTCCCTATCCGGTGTTGAACGGCGACTACGTCGCGCACCTGCTCGAGCGGCTGGCGCAAGAGGGTTTCGAGCCCTTGCCGTCGCTGGCCATCGCGGTGCAAGCCTTCGCGACGCTCGGCAACCGGCCGGAGGAGATGCTGAAGGCCCTGCGCCAGCTCACCCGGCACCTGCCCGCCGGAGGCCGCCCGGACGAGTACCTGCCGGTCATTGCCGCGACGCTGCGCTCGACCGCGGCCGACATCGAGCTGACGAAGGAGGAGCAGTTGGGCCGCCTCGCGACGGCCGTCTTCGAGCGCATCGCCGGGACGGAAGGCGATGCGCGCGGCGTGTTCTCGACGGAGGCGGCGGCCGACTACGCGAAGGCCGTCGGCCGGGACGTGCGGGTCGAGGAGATCCAGCCGGTCGTCAATGAACTGCTGGCCGCCAACCTCATCCTGCGCAAGGGACACGGAACCTATGGCATCACCGATCCCTTCGTGCAGGAAATCTGGCGCGAGAAGAAGGCCTTGGAGCGTTCGTAGCCCGCAAAAAAAACGGCCGCATCCGCGGCCGTTTCCCCGGACGCAAGTGCCGCTCAAGCCAGCTTGAAGGGCAGCTCCCGCACCGGCTTGCCCGTGATGCGCGCGACCGCGTTCGCGAAGGCCGGTGCCAGCGGCGGCAGGCCGGGTTCGCCCATGCCGGTGGGCGCGTCGCCGCTCGGCACGATGTGCACCGCGATCTGCGGCATCTCGGTGATGCGCGGCACGACGTAGTCGCTGAAGTTGCTCTGCTCGACCACGCCGTCCTTCAGCGTGATCGCCGCCCCCGGCAGGCACATCGACAGCCCCATCAGCGCACCGCCCTGCACCTGCGCCTCCAGGCTGCGCGGGTTCACCACCAGGTTGCAGTGCACCCCCGCCGTCACGGCGTGCAGCGTCGGCGTGCCGTCCTTCACCGAGGCCTCGACCACGTAGGCGACGACCGAGTTGAACGATTCGTGCACCGCCACGCCCCAGGCGCGGCCGTCCGCCAGCTTGCGGCGCCCGTAGCCCGACTTGTCCACCGCGAGCTGCAGCGCGGCCTTGTGGCGCGGATGCTTGTCGCCGATCAGCCCCATGCGGTACGCCACCGGATCCTGGTTCGTCGCGCGCGCCACCTCGTCGACCAGCGTCTCCATCACGAAGGCGGTGTGCGTCGAGCCCACGCTGCGCCACCACAGCACCGGCACGTTGACCTTCGGGTGGTGCACGGTCAGCCGCATCGGGAGCTCGTACGGCTCCTTCATGCCCTCGGTCGCGGTGGCGTCGATGCCGTCCTTGATCATCATCGGCGCGAAGGGCGTGCCGTCCATGATCGACTGGCCCACGATCACATGGTCCCAGGCCACGATGCGGCCCTTGGCGTCGAAGCCGATCTTCGCGGTGTGCAGGTGCATCGGCCGGTAGTAGCCGCCCCGGATGTCGTCCTCGCGGCTCCACAGGGTGCGGATCGGCGCGCGCAGGCCCGCCGACTGCGCGGCCTTCACGACGTTGCAGGCCTCGACGACGTACTCGCTGCTCGGGATCGCGCGCCGGCCGAAGCCGCCGCCGGCCATCTGCACGTTCACCTTCACGTTCTGCGGCGTCACGCCCAGCGCCTTGGCCGCGGCCATCGCGTCGGTGCCGGGCATCTGGGAGCCCATCCACAGCTCGGCCTTGTCGCCGCTCAGCTGCACGGTGCAGTTGAGCGGCTCCATCGGCGCATGCGCCAGGTAGGGGAAGACGTACTCGGCCTCGATGCGCTGCGCCGCGCCGGCCAGGCCGGACACGTCGGCGTCGAACTTGCGCGGGCCCGGCTTCGCGGCCAGCTCGCGGTACTGAGCCAGCTGCTTCGCGGTGTCGACCTTCTCGACCGCGCTCGTGTCCCAGTCGATCTTCAGCGCGTCGCGGCCCTGCTTGGCCGCCCAGTAGCCGTCGGCCACCACCGCCACGCCTTCGCCGCCGCGGTCGAGCGCGATGCGCAGGACGGCGCGCACGCCCTTCACCGCCTTCGCGGCGCCGTCGTCGACCGACTTGACCTTGCCGGCGAACACCGGCGGGTGCGCGACCACCGCGGTCAGCATGCCGGGCAGGCGGACGTCGATGCCGTAGGCCTGGCGCCCGCTGGACTTGGCGGTGGCGTCGAGCCGGCCGGTGGCCTTGCCGATCAGGCGGAAGTTCTTCGGGTCCTTCAGCGTCACCGCCTCGGGCACCGGCTGCTGCATCGCCGCCTCGGCCAGCTCGCCGTAGCCCAGCGACTTGCCGCCGGGGCCGATGACGACGCCGTTGCGTGTGCTCAGCGTCGAGGCATCCACCTGCCAGCGGGCCGCCGCCGCGCTGACCAGCATCGCGCGGGTGCGCGCGCCCAGCTCGCGGTACTGCGTGTACGAGTGCGCAATCGAGCCGGAGCCGCCGGTGATGTGCATGCCGAACACCGGGTCGATGTAGGCCGGGTCGGCATCGCCGTGCACGCTGCGCACCTTCGACCAGTCGGCGTCGAGCTCCTCGGCCAGGATCATCGGCAGCGAGGTCTGCACGCCCTGGCCGAAGTCGAGGCGGTTGATGGTGATGGTGGTCGTGCCGTCGCGGTCGATGCGCACGAAGGCGGCGGGTTGCTGCAGCGGCTTGAGGCCGGCCGGTTTGGCAGCGTCCTGGGCCAGCGCGGCACCGAGCGGGAAGGCGCCGAGGGCGAAGCCGCCGGCGGTGGCGGCGGCCCCCAGCTTCAGGAAGCTGCGGCGCGGCAGGCCGGCGGGGGCGCCGGCATCGCGCGCGGGCTCGAGCAGCGCCTGCAGGTTCTTCGGCAGTTCGAAGGTGGCGGGATCGAAGTTCATGGTGCGTGCTCCTTCAGGCCAGCGACTTGGCGGCATCGGCGACGGCGGCGCGGATGCGGGCATAGGTGCCGCAGCGGCAGATGTTGCCGGCCATCGCGGCGTCGATCTCGTCGGGCGTCGGCTGCTTGCCGCGCGGCAGCGTCTTCAGGAAGGCGGTGGCGGTCATGATCTGCCCGCTCTGGCAGTAGCCGCACTGCGCCACGTCGTGCCGGACCCAGGCCTCGTGCACGGCCTTGCCGACACGGTCCTTGCCGTCGGTGACGCCTTCGATGGTGGTGATCTTCTGGCCGGCCGCGGCCGAGATCGGCGTCACGCACGAGCGGATGGCCTGCCCGTTCAGGTGCACGGTGCAGGCGCCGCACAGCGCGGCGCCGCAGCCGAACTTGGTGCCGGTCATGCCCAGCGTGTCGCGCAGGGCCCAGAGGATGGGGGTGGAGGGATCGGCGTCGACCTGGCGGCTTTGCCCGTTGATGTTGAGCTGGCTCATGGCGGGGTCCTTGGGGTGGAGGGAATCTGTTTTAAGCGAATGCAGATTCGCTTAAACGATGATCCTGCCACAGAAGCGAATCGCGCGCACGCGCTCAGGCATGTCGCGGGCCACTCAGGCCTTGATGCCGTCCCAGCACAGGCCGAAGGCCATCTCCAGGGTCGCCTCGGTGTGCGGCAGCGTTCCGTTCGCCAGCAGGTTGGCCGTCTCGCGCACCGAGGCGCCGAAGCTGTGCAGCAGCAGCGGCGTCGGCACGTTCTTCAGGATCTGCTGCGCCTTGGCGTCCTCGACCAGGGCGACCCAGTCGCGGATGAGGCGGGTGGACACGTCGCGGCTCGCCTCGCTGAACCAGGGCGAGTTGTAGTACCGGTCGAGAAACACCACTTGCGCGGGGTATTTGAGGCGGTGCTCCAGCCAGTTCTGCCAGCAGCGGCGGAAGCGGCTGCGCATCGGGGCGGTGGGGTCGTCGCCCTGCAGCAGGCCGCAGGCGGTCTGCGTCTTGGCCTGCTCGTAGACGGTGGCCAGCAGCTCTTCCTTGGACTTGAAGTAGACGTAAAGCGTCCCGGTCGCCAGGCCCGCCTCGCGGGCGATCGCGGCCATGGTCAGCCCGTCCAGGCCGGTCTGCTCCACCAGGGCGAAGGTGGCCCGTGCGATGGCGTTGAACTTCTCGTCATCCTTGAGCTTCACCCCCGCATCATAGTCGAACGGGCGTTCGGTGAATTCCGCAGGGGGTCCGCGCCGCTAGAACAGGAAGTACCGCTGCGCCATGGGCAGCACGGTGGCCGGCTCGCAGGTCAGCAGCACGCCGTCGGCGCGCACCTCGTAGGTCTGCGGGTCGACCTCGATCTTCGGCGTGAAGCCGTTGTGCACCATGTCGGCCTTGGTGATCGTGCGCGTGTTGCCGACCGCGACGGCGCGCTTCTTCAGGCCGAGCTTCTCCGGCACGCCGGCCGCGAGCGCCGCCTTCGAGACGAAGGTGATGCTGCTGTCGTGCATCGCCCCGGCGTACGCGCCGAACATCGGCCGGTAGTGCACCGGCTGCGGCGTCGGGATCGAGGCGTTGGGGTCGCCCATCGCAGCCGCCGCGATGAAGCCGCCCTTCAGGATCAGCGACGGCTTGACGCCGAAGAAGGCCGGCTTCCACAGCACCAGGTCGGCCAGCTTGCCGACCTCCACCGAGCCCACCTCGTGCGCGATGCCCTGCGTGATCGCCGGGTTGATGGTGTACTTGGCGATGTAGCGCCGCACGCGGAAGTTGTCGTGGCGCGCGTTGTCCTCGGGCAGGCTGCCGCGCTGCGCCTTCATCTTGTGCGCCGTCTGCCAGGTGCGCAGGATGACCTCGCCGACGCGGCCCATGGCCTGGCTGTCCGAGGACATCATCGAGAACACGCCCACGTCGTGCAGGATGTCCTCGGCCGCGATGGTCTCGCGGCGGATGCGGCTCTCGGCGAAGGCCAGGTCCTCGGCGATGGACGCGTCCAGGTGGTGGCACACCATCAGCATGTCCAGGTGCTCGTCGATGGTGTTCACCGTGTACGGCATCGTCGGGTTGGTCGACGAGGGCAGCACGTTGGGCAGGCCGGCCGCCTTGATGATGTCGGGCGCATGCCCGCCGCCGGCGCCTTCGGTGTGGAAGGTCGCGATGGTGCGGCCCTTGAAGGCGTCGATCGTGCTCTCGACGAAGCCGGATTCGTTCAGCGTGTCGGTGTGGATCGTGATCTGCACGTCGTGGCGCTCGGCCACGCTCAGGCAGTTGTCGATCGCGGCCGGCGTCGTGCCCCAGTCCTCGTGCAGCTTCAGGCCGTAGGCGCCCGCCTCGATCTGCTCGTCCAGCGGGCCGGGCAGGCTGGCGTTGCCCTTGCCCTGGAAGCCCAGGTTCATCGGGAAGGCCTCGGCCGCCTTCAGCATCCGGTGGATGTACCAGGGCCCGGGCGTGCAGGTGGTCGCGAAGGTGCCGGTGGCCGGGCCGGTGCCGCCGCCGAGCATCGTCGTCACCCCGCTCATCAGCGCCTCCTCGATCTGCTGCGGGCAGATGAAGTGGATGTGGGTGTCGATGCCGCCGGCCGTCACGATGCTGCCCTCGCCGGCGATGACCTCGGTGCCGGGGCCGATCACGATGTCCACGCCCGGCTGCACGTCGGGGTTGCCCGCCTTGCCGATGCCGCTGATGCGGCCGGCCTTCAGGCCGATGTCGGCCTTGACGATGCCCCAGTGGTCGATGATCAGCGCGTTGGTGATGACGGTGTCGGCGACGTCCTTCGCGAGGCGCTGGCCCTGGCCCATGCCGTCGCGGATGGTCTTGCCGCCGCCGAACTTCACCTCCTCGCCGTAGCCGCCGGCGCGCAGGGTGTAGTCCTGCTCCACCTCGACGACGAGCCCGGTGTCGGCCAGGCGGACGCGGTCGCCGGTGGTGGGGCCGAACATCTCGGCATAGGCGCGGCGGGGAATCGTGGCCATGGTGTCCAGTCGTCGATGAGCGTTCGTCAGAGGGGGCCCTGCACCTCGCCGCGGAAGCCGTAGACCCGGCGGTCGCCCGCATAGTCCACCAGCTCCACCGTGCGCTGCTGCCCGGGCTCGAAGCGCACCGCGGTGCCCGAGGCGATGTTCAGCCGCATGCCGCGTGCGGCGGCCCGGTCGAACTTCAGCGCCGGGTTGGTCTCGGCGAAGTGGTAGTGCGAGCCGACCTGCACCGGCCGGTCGCCGCTGTTCTCGATCACGAGCACGAGGGTGCGGCGGCCGGCGTTGATCTCGATGTCCGGGCCGTCGGTCAGCAGTTCTCCGGGGATCATGCGTGCGCTCCTCAGCCGACCAGCAGGGCCGCGCCGAACAGCGCCACGGCCGCACCGCCGGTGCGCGGCAGCCAGGCGGCGCGCTGCCGCATCAGCAGGCCCAGGCCGATGCCCGCGCCATGCAGCAGCGCCGTCGCGGCGACCATGCCGGCCAGCGCGAAGGCGGCCGACGGCCCGGCCAGTTCGGCCCCGTGCGCGATGCCGTGGAACAGCGCGAAGCCGGCGGCCAGCGCCGCTCCGGCGGCCGCCGGCAGCTGCGCGCGGCCGGCGACCAGCAGGCCGATGACCAGCAGCGAGGCGGCGATCATCGGCTCCACGCCCGGCAACCTCACGCCGGCCAGGCCGAGCAGCGCACCGGCGAGCAGCATCGCGGCAAAGGCCAGCGGCGCGGTCCACGCCCGCTTCGCCGTCATCGCGCTCCAGGTGCCGAGCGCCACCATCGCCGCGAGGTGGTCCAGCCCGGTGAACGGGTGCGCGAAGCCGGCGGCGAGTGCGCCGGCCGCCTCATGGTGCGCGCCGGCATCGGCACCGCCGTGGGCCCAGGCCAGGGCGGGCAGGCCGAGGGCGACCGCCGCGGCGGCCAGGGAACGGACTTTCATGGGCAGCACTCCGGGATTCATGCGGATTCACGCAATGGGTTGGTGCACGGTCACCAACTTGGTGCCGTCCGGGAAGGTGGCTTCCACCTGGATCTCGGGGATCAGCTCGGCCACGCCGTCCATCACGTCGGCCCGGCTGAGCACGGTCTTGCCCTCGCTCATCAGCGCCGCGACCGTCTTGCCGTCGCGCGCGCCTTCCATGATGGCGGCGCTGATCAGCGCCACCGCCTCGGGGTAGTTGAGCTTGAGCCCGCGCGCCTTGCGGCGCTCGGCCAGCAGCGAGGCCGTGAAGATCAGCAGCTTGTCTTTCTCGCGCGGCGTGAGTTCCATGGTGGTGCGGGAAGCAGGAGATGTGCCACATCTTAGGGCGTGTGGCATGCGGCTTGCGCTCGGGGTGCGCATGAAGCCTGCCAGCCCCGCCGATGCCGTCGCCCCCGCCCTCGGGCCGGCGGTCCTGCCGCCTGCCGGCGCGGCCGGCGACGAGCGGGCCGTGCAGCGCGTGGTGAAGGTCCGGCGCGACTACAACAGCTGGGTCGCGCGCGAGACCCTCGAGGACTACGCGCTGCGCTTCACGCCGCACAGCTTCCGCAAGTGGTCCGAGCTGCGCGTCGCCAACACCGCGTTCGGCGCGGCCTCCTTCCTGGTGCTGGAGGCGGTGGGCGCGACCCTGCTGGTGCAGTACGGCTTCGTGAACGCGTTCTGGGCCATCCTCGCCACCGGGCTCATCATCTTCCTGGCCGGCCTGCCGATCAGCTTCTACGCGGCGCGCCACGGGCTCGACATGGACCTGCTGACGCGCGGCGCCGGCTTCGGCTACATCGGCTCCACGCTCACCTCGCTGATCTACGCCAGCTTCACCTTCATCTTCTTCGCGCTCGAGGCGGCCATCATGGCCTATGCGCTGGAGCTGGCCTTCGACATCCCGCCGGCCTGGGGCTACCTGCTGTGCGCGCTGGTGGTGATCCCGCTCGTGACCCACGGCGTCACCGCGATCAGCCGGCTGCAGGTGTGGACGCAGCCGCTGTGGCTGGTACTGCTGGTCGTGCCCTATGTCTACGTGTTCCAGCACAACCCCGGGCTGCTCGACGGGCTGGTGCGCTACGCCGGCAGCGACGGCCGCGGCGCGCAGTTCAACCTCGGGCTGTTCGGCGCGGCGATGACGGTGGGGATCGCGCTCATCACGCAGATGGGCGAGCAGGTCGACTACCTGCGCTTCATGCCCGAGCGCAGCGCGGCGAACCGGCGCCGCTGGTGGCTGGGCGTGCTGGTCGGCGGGCCGGGCTGGGTGGTGCCCGGGGTCGCCAAGATGCTGGGCGGGGCGCTGCTGGCCTACCTGGCGATCAGCCATTCGGTGCCGGTGGACCGGGCGGTCGATCCCAACCAGATGTACCTCGCGGCCTACGAGTCGGTGTTCCCGCACCCGGCCTGGGCGGTGGCGGCGACCGCGCTGCTGGTGGTCGTCTCGCAGCTGAAGATCAATGTCACCAACGCCTATGCGGGCTCGCTCGCCTGGTCGAACTTCTTCGCGCGGCTCACGCACAGCCACCCGGGGCGGGTGGTGTGGGTGGTGTTCAACACGCTGATCGCGCTGATGCTGATGGAGCTCGACGTGTTCCGCGCGCTCGGCGAGGTGCTGGGGCTGTTCTCCAACATCGCGATCTCCTGGATCATGGCGGTGGTGGCCGACCTGGTGGTCAACAAGCCGCTCGGGCTCTCGCCGCCGGGCATCGAGTTCAAGCGTGCCCACCTCTACGACGTCAACCCGGTGGGGGTGGGGGCGATGGGGGCGGCCTCGGTGCTGTCGGTCGCGGCCTGGCTGGGGCTGTTCGGGCCGATGGCGCAGGCCTTCTCGGCGCTGATCGCGCTGGCCACCGCCTTCGTCGTGTCGCCGCTCATCGCCTGGGCCACGCAGGGCCGCTACTACATCGCCCGGCAAAGTCCGCCGGCCCTGTTCACCCGGCTCCAGCAGTGCGTGGTCTGCGAGCGCGAGTACGAGGCCGACGACCTGGCGCATTGCCCCGCCTACCTGGGCTCGATCTGCTCGCTGTGCTGCTCGCTGGACGCGCGCTGCGACGACCTGTGCAAGCCGCAGGCGAAGCTCGCGACGCAGTGGTCGGCGGCGCTGCGCGCCCTGCTGCCGCGCAGCGCCTGGCCCTACATCGACACCGGCCTCGGCCACTACGTGCTGCTGATGGCGGTGGTGGTGCCGCTGCTGGCGGGGCTGTTCGGCCTGCTGTACCACCAGGAGCTGCGGCTGCTGGGCGCGCAGGGCGCCGCGCTCGCGCCGGCGCTGCGCCTGGGCTTCGTCAAGGCCTTCGCGGCGCTGCTGCTGGTGAGCGGCATCGTCGCCTGGTGGCTGGTGCTGACGCACAAGAGCCGCCAGGTGGCGCAGGAGGAGTCGAACCGCCAGACCCAGGCGGTGCACGAGCAGACGCAGGCGCTGCGGCGCGAGATCGATTCGCACCGCCGCACCGACCTGCAGCTGCAGGAGGCCAAGCGCAGCGCCGAGCTGGCCAACCAGGCGAAGAGCCGCTACATCACGACCGTGAGCCACGAGCTGCGCACGCCGCTGAACAGCATCCTCGGCTACGCGCAGCTGCTGGACGAGGATGCCTCGGTGCCGCCGAACCGGCGCCAGGCGGTGCGGGTGATCCGGCGCGGCGGCGAACACCTGCTGTCGCTCATCGAGGGCACGCTGGACATCGCGCGCATCGAGGGCGGCAAGCTGCGCCTGGCCTCGCAGCCGATGCACCTGCGCGAGACGGTGCAGCAGATCGTGCGCATGTTCGAGCTACAGGCCGCGGGCAAGGGCATCGCCTTCAGCCACGAGCTGTCGCAGGCGCTGCCCGAGGTGGTGCGCAGCGACGAGAAGCGGCTGAGCCAGATCCTGATCAACGTGCTCGGCAACGCGGTGAAGTTCACGCAGGCGGGGCAGGTGGTGTTCCGCGTCGGCTATGCGCGCGAGATGGCGACCTTCGAGATCGAGGACACCGGCCCGGGGATCGCGCCCGAGGAGATCGAGCATGTGTTCGAGCCCTTCGCCCGCGGCAGCGATGCGGGCGGCGCGGGCACCGGGCTGGGCCTGACGATCAGCAAGATGCTGACCGACCTGATGGGCGGCGAGATGACGGTGCACAGCACGCCGCAGGTGGGCACGCTGTTCCGCATCCGGCTGTTCCTGCCGGCGGCGCGCGATGCGGTGGCGCCGGCGGTGCCGCGCCTGGCCCGGGTGGGCTACGAGGGGCCACGGCGGCGCATCCTGGTGGTCGACAACGAGGAGGTCGACCGCGACCTGCTGGCGAGCGTGCTGGCGCCGCTCGGCTTCGAGATCCGGCAGGCGGCGTCGGGGGCGGAGTGCCTGCAGCTGCTGCGCGGCTTCACGCCGGACGCCATCCTGATGGACCTCGCGATGCCGGGCATCGACGGCTGGGCGACGATCCGTGCGATCCGGTCGCAAGGCCTGAGCGCCGCGCCGGTCGCGATCGTGTCGGGCAATGCCTTCGACAAGGACCTGGAGAACGACGTGGGCATCGTGCCGGCGGATTTCGTGCTGAAGCCGGTGCGTGTGAACGACCTGCTGGACTGGCTGGGCGAGCGGCTGCGGCTGCAGTGGCAGACCGTGGCGCCGGCCCCCGAGGCGGCGCCTGCGCTGCCGGCCGCGCCCTGGGTGCTGCCGTCGGCGGCGCAGCTGCAGGCGCTGGAAGAGCTGGTGGGGCTGGGCTACTTCCGCGGCATCGTGAACAAGCTCGACGAGATCGAGGCGGACGATGCGGCGCATGCCGGCTTCGTGGCGCACCTGCGCACGCTCGCGCGACAATTCCAGCTCGAGGCGATGAGCCGCATCCTTCGTCAGGCCCGACATGACCGAGAGACTTCCTGACCGCGCCGCGCGCGACGTCGTGCTGATCGTCGACGACGTGCCGGACAACCTGTCGCTGCTGCACGATGCGCTGGACGAGGCCGGCTACACGGTGCTGGTGGCGACGGACGGCGAGAGCGCGCTGCAGCGGGCGGCGCAGGCCGAGCCCGACATCGTGCTGCTGGACGCGGTGATGCCGGGGCTGGACGGGTTCGATGTGGCGCGGCGCTTGAAGGCCGACCCCGAGACGGCGCAGATCCCGATCATCTTCATGACCGGGCTGACCGAGACCGAGCATGTGGTGGCGGCGTTCCAGGCCGGCGGCATCGACTACGTGACCAAGCCGATCCGTCCGCAGGAGGTGCTGGCGCGCATGGTGGTGCACATGCAGAGCGCGCGGCAGGCGCGGCAGGCACGCAATGCGCTGGATGCGTTCGGGCACGCGACGATGGCGATCCACATGGCGCAGGCGGCGACGGTGAACCGGGCGGTGTGGCAGACGGCGCTGGCGCGCGAGCTGATGCAGCGCTATTTCGAGGCGCCGCCGGGGCAGGTGCCGCAGGCGCTGTCGGACTGGTTGCGCGAGCAGGCGCCGCTGGCCGGCGAGGGGCGCGAGCCGAAGCCGCTGGCGGTGACGCGCGGCGAGCGGCAGCTGGTGTTCTCGCTGCAGCAGCGCACCAGCGACGACGACTGGCTGATCGTGATGCGCGAGGTGTCGGACGCGGCGGCGGTGGAGGCGGTGATGCAGACCTTCCGGCTCACGCTGCGCGAGGCCGAGGTGCTGTACTGGGTCGCGAAGGGGAAGACGAACCGCGACATCGGCGACATCCTCGGCAGCAGCCCGGCGACGGTGAAGAAGCACCTGGAGCATGTGTTCGAGAAGCTCGGGGTGGAGACGCGCAACGCGGCGGCCTCGCTGGCGATCCAGCGCGTTCGGGCGCTGGCGCCGTGGCACGGACCGTAGCCCGGATGCACATCCGGGGATCGTCCCTCATACCAGGGCGGCCGGGATGTCGCTCGGCGGAATGACCTCGACGTTCGTCGCCAGGGGATAGCGGCGTTCCACCGGGGCCACCACGTACGCCTGGTCCACCGCAAGATCCTCCAGTGCCTGCCAGAAGCCCTTGGTCACCGTGGGCGACGACGAGAACTTGACCTCGATGCCCACCGTGCGGGTCCCGGCCTTCACGACCATGTCGAGCTCGGTGCCGGCGGCGGTCCGGTAGAAGCCCAGCTCCGCGCCCATCGGGGCATGGGCGCGCACCTGCTCCAGCACGAAGCCTTCCCACGACGCTCCGACGATGGGGTGCCCTTGCAGGTCCTCGATGCCGGCAATGTTCAGCAAGGCATGCACGAGCCCGCTGTCGCGGATGTACACCTTCGGCGACTTGACCAGGCGCTTGCCCACGTTGACCAGGTGCGGTTCCAGCCGGCGCACCACCATCGCATCGATCAACACGTCGAGATAGCGCGTCACCGTCGAGTGAGACGCTCCGCCGAGCGACATGCCGAGCTGCGATGCGTTGAACAACTGGCCCTGCAGGTGCGCCAACATGCGCCAGAACCGATGCAGGGTGTCCGGCGGCACCGTCACGCCCAGTTGGGGAAGATCCCGCTGGAGGAAGGACTGGATGAAGTCCTGCCGCCACTGGAACGACATCGCATCGTCGGGCGCGGCGTGGCTCAAGGGGAATCCTCCTCTCGACCACAACGCCTGCAGACGCGGCAGATCGTTGCCCGGCACGGCCTCCGAGACAAGCAGGGGCGTCAGCTCCAGGTAGCTGACCCGGCCTGCCAGCGACTCCGCACTCTGCCGCATCAAAGCGCCCGACGCGGAACCGAGCAGCAGGAAGCGGCCCGGCTTCCGGTCGGCATCGATCACCGGCCGCAGGGCAGCGAAGAGGTCGGGCATCTGCTGCACCTCGTCCAGCACCACCAGCCGGTCGTGATACCGCGACAGGAACAGCTCGGGCTCGGCCAGTTGCGCCCGATCCGACGCTCGCTCCAGATCGAGGAAGATCGCGTCATCCCGCTCGGACGTGAGCGCCCGAGCCAGCGTCGTCTTTCCCACCTGGCGCGGCCCGGTGATCACGACACCCGGGAAGTAGGCGAGGCGTTTTCGAAGGGAGGACAGCAGCGTGCGCTCGATCAGCATCCTTGCATTTTGATCGGGCTGCGATCAATATACAAGGACGTGTAACAGGATGCGTGCCAGCTGAAGCCTTCTGGCCGGCTGTACGCCATCTGGCGTATTCCGCATTCCGACGCCGCTCCGTAACCTGCGTCCGTCCGTCCCCTGCCACGAGGGACGCGAGACACAACCCCACAGGAGCGTTCGTCCATGAAGTCATCCCGCCGCACTTTCGCCGCGAGCCTGAGCGCCGTGTCGCTCGGCGTCGCCGCCCTCGGCCTGCCGCTGTTCGCCCAGGCCGCCGACACCATCAAGGTCGGCATCCTGCATTCGCTGTCGGGCACGATGGCGATCTCGGAGACCGTGCTCAAGGACACGGCCCTGATGACGATCGACGAGATCAATGCCAAGGGCGGCGTGCTCGGCAAGAAGCTCGAGCCGGTCGTCGTCGACCCGGCCTCCAACTGGCCGCTGTTCGCCGAGAAGGCCAAGCAGCTGATCAGCCAGGACAAGGTCGCCGTCATGTTCGGCTGCTGGACCAGCGTGTCGCGCAAGTCGGTGCTGCCGGTCGTCGAGGAACTCAACGGCCTGCTCTTCTACCCCGTCCAGTACGAGGGCGAGGAGCTGAGCAAGAACGTCTTCTACACCGGCGCGGCCCCCAACCAGCAGGCCATCCCCGCCGTCGAGTACCTGATGAGCAAGGCGGGCGGCGGCGCCAAGCGCTTCGTGCTGCTGGGCACCGACTACGTCTACCCGCGCACCACCAACAAGATCCTGCGCGCCTTCCTGAAGAGCAAGGGCGTCGCCGACAAGGACATCGACGAGAAGTACACCCCCTTCGGCCACAGCGACTACCAGACCATCGTCGCCGACATCAAGAAGTTCGCCGCCGGCGGCAAGACGGCCGTCATCTCCACCATCAACGGCGACTCGAACGTGCCCTTCTACAAGGAGCTGGGCAACCAGGGCCTGAAGGCGACCGACGTGCCGGTCGTCGCCTTCTCGGTCGGCGAGGAAGAGCTGCGCGGCGTCGACACCAAGCCGCTGGTCGGCCACCTGGCGGCGTGGAACTACTTCATGTCGATCAAGAACCCGACCAACGACGCCTTCAAGAAGCAGTGGGCCGAGTACGCCAAGGCGAAGAAGCTGCCGGGCGCGGACAAGCCGCTGACCAACGACCCGATGGAGGCCACCTACATCGGCATCCACATGTGGGCCCAGGCCGTGCAGAAGGCCGGCAGCACCGACACCGACAAGGTCATCGCCGCGATGGCCGGCCAGACCTTCCCGGCGCCGGGCGGCTTCGTCTCCACGATGGACCCGAAGAACCACCACCTGCACAAGCCGGTGTTCATCGGCGAGGTGAAGGCGGACGGGCAGTTCAACGTCGTGTGGAAGACGCCGGCCCCGGTGAAGGCCAAGCCGTGGAGCCCGTACATCGAAGGCAACGACAAGAAGAAAGACGAACCGCAGAAGTAGGCCCCCAGTCGCTTTGCTCCTGCCCCCAAGGGGCGCCTCCCCTCGGCCCGGCGGAGCCGGATCCTGGGGAGTGGCTTGATGGGGCGGCCCGCTGTCGCGGCCGCTCCCCTTCCTTTGCGATGAGATGCGATGACGGGACATTGGTCGACTTCCTTGCTGCGCAGGTGGGTGCTCGTGGCGCTTTGCGTGCTGGTGCTGCCCACGGCGGGCCACGCGCTCACGCGCGAGCAGGCCCTGGCACTGTCCAAGGGCGAGAACGAGGAGCGCATCGCCGCGTTGCAGGCGTCGCTCGCGCGGGGCGATGAAGGGCTCGCGGCGTTCGTGCAGGCGATGCTCGACGACGGGGTCAAGCTCGCCGGCGACCGGGTCTTCGTCGTGCGCGACGGCAAGGCGGTCGATGCCGCCACCGGCGCCGAGGCCCCCCTGCCTGAGGGCGCCGAAGACCTCGTCAACAGCAACCAGATGCGGCGCGAACTCGAAGGCGCGCTCGCCGCGCTGAAGCTGTTCTCGCCCGACCTCGCCGAACGCCGTGCGGCCATCCAGTCGCTCAAGGACGATGCGGACGAGGCGCGCCTGCCGCTGATCGAGAAGGCGCTCGCGGCCGAGGCCGACACGGCGCTCAAGGCCCAGCTCTCGCAGGTCCGCGCCGCCATCCTGGTCTCCGGCAACGACCCGGCCCGGCGCATGGAGGCCGCCCGTGCCCTCGCCGACAGCCTGACCCCCGCCACCAAGACGCTCATCCTCGAACGCCTGAAGCCCGCGGCCGAAGGCGGCGAGCCCGACGCGGACATCCGCAGCCAGCTCGGCATCGCGCTCAGCGCCATCGACGCACGCCTCGCCTGGGGCGAGCGCCTCGGCGTGCTCTTCACCGGCCTCAGCCTGGGCAGCATCCTGCTGCTGGTGGCGCTCGGCCTGGCCATCACCTACGGGCTGATGGGCGTCATCAACATGGCGCACGGCGAACTGATGATGATCGGCGCCTACGCCACCTACCTGGTGCAGAACCTCTTCAAGGCCTTCCTGCCGGGCTGGTTCGACGCCTACGTCATCGTCGCCATCCCGGCCTCCTTCCTCGCCGCCGCCCTGGTCGGTGCCGCCCTGGAACGCAGCGTGATCCGCTGGCTCTACGGCCGGCCGCTCGAGACGCTGCTCGCCACCTGGGGCATCAGCCTGGTGCTGATGCAGGGCGTGCGCTCGATCTTCGGCGCACAGAACGTGCAGGTCGAGAACCCGGCCTGGCTGTCGGGCGGCGTGCAGGCGATGAGCAACCTGACCCTGCCCTTCAACCGCATCGCCATCATCGTCTTCGCCCTGCTGGTGCTGGGCGGCGTGGCCGCGCTGATCGCACGCACCCGGCTCGGCCTGTTCGTGCGCGGCGTGACGCAGAACCGCCGCATGGCCGCCTGCATGGGCGTCAACACCGCCCGCGTCGACACCTATGCCTTCGCGCTCGGCTCGGGCATCGCCGGGCTCGCCGGCTGCGCGCTGTCGCAGGTCGGCAACGTCGGGCCCGACCTCGGCCAAGGCTACATCGTCGACTCGTTCATGGTCGTGGTGCTCGGCGGCGTCGGCCAGCTCGCCGGCACCGTCTACGCGGCCCTCGGCCTGGGCGTGCTGAACAAGCTGCTCGAAGGCTGGCAGGGCGCCGTCCTCGCGAAGATCATGGTCCTGGTCTTCATCGTCATCTTCATCCAGAAGCGGCCGCAAGGCATCTTCGCGATGAAAGGCCGGAGCGCCGAAGCATGAGTGCCGTCCTCCCCACCCCCGCGCGCGCCGCCGGGCCGTCCACCGCCCGGCTGTCGCCGAAGGCCTGGAGCGGCGTCCTCGCGGCCCTGGTGGCCGTCCTCGTCCTCGCGCCGCTGCTGAACCTCGCCGTGCCCCAGGGGCATCCGCTGCACCTCAGCGACTATGCCGTCAGCCTCATCGGCAAGATCATGTGCTATGCCATCTGCGCGCTGGCGATGGACCTGATCTGGGGCTACACCGGCATCCTGTCGCTCGGCCACGGCCTGTTCTTCGCGCTCGGCGGGTACGCGATGGGCATGTACCTGATGCGACAGATCGGCCGCGACGGCAACTACCAGTCCGACCTGCCCGACTTCATGGTCTTCCTCGACTGGAAGGCGCTGCCCTGGCACTGGGCTTTCAGCGACAGCTTCGTCGCGACGCTGCTGCTCGTCGTGCTCGTGCCCGGCCTGCTCGCCTTCGTGTTCGGCTTCTTCGCCTTCCGCTCGCGCATCAAGGGCGTGTACTTCTCGATCATCACGCAGGCGATGACCTATGCGGCGATGCTGCTCTTCTTCCGCAACGAGACCGGCTTCGGCGGCAACAACGGCTTCACCGACTTCAAGCGCATCCTCGGCACCCCGATCGCCACGCCCGCGATGCGCATGACGCTGTTCGTGCTGACCGGGCTCGCCCTCGTCGGCTTCTTCGTGCTGGCGCGCGCGCTGGTGCGCAGCAAGTTCGGGCGCGTGCTGCAGGCGATCCGCGACGCCGAGAGCCGCGTGATGTTCACCGGCTACGACCCGCTGCGCTACAAGCTCTGCATCTGGGTGATCTCGGCCGTGATGTGCGGCATCGCCGGCGCGCTGTACGTGCCGCAGGTGGGCATCATCAACCCGGGCGAGATGTCGCCGGCGGCCAGCATCGAGATCGCGATCTGGGCCGCGGTGGGCGGGCGCGGCACGCTGGTCGGGCCGATCGTCGGCGCCTTCTTCGTCAACGGCGCGAAGAGCTGGTTCACCCAGGCCTTCCCCGAGTTCTGGCTCTACTTCCTGGGCGCGCTGTTCATCGCGGTGACGCTGTTCCTGCCGCAAGGCATCGTGGGGCTGGTGCGGCGCCTGCGCGCTTCGGCCGCCAAGGCAGAGGTGAAGGCATGACGCCCGAACTGATGGAGGCCGGCGCGCGCGTGCGCGAGGCGATGGCGCGCAAGCAGGGCGACGGCACGGGCCAGTCCGGCGGACGTCGCGCGAGCTATGGCAGCGTCGTGCAGGAGGGTGTGCTCGACACCCGGCACGGCGCCATCCTCTACCTGGACGACATCACGGTCAGCTTCGACGGCTTCAAGGCGCTGAATGCGCTGTCGCTGTCGATCAGTGCCGGCGAGCTGCGCTGCATCATCGGCCCGAACGGCGCCGGCAAGACGACGATGATGGACGTGATCACCGGCAAGACGCGGCCGGACGCGGGCAAGGCACACTTCGGCTCCACCATCGACCTGCTGCGCCTGCGAGAGAACGAGATCGCGTCCATCGGCATCGGCCGCAAGTTCCAGAAGCCGACGGTGTTCGAGCAGCTGACGGTGTTCGAGAACCTGGAGCTGGCGCTCAAGGCCGATCGCGGCGTGCGCTCTTCGATGTTTTTCCGCCTGAACGGCGAGCAGCTCGACCGCATCGGCGCGATGCTGTCGCTGATCCACCTCAAGGACGGCGCGCAGCGCGTCGCGGGGCTGCTGTCGCACGGGCAGAAGCAGTGGCTGGAGATCGGCATGCTGCTGATGCAGGACCCGAAGCTGCTGCTGCTGGACGAGCCGGTGGCCGGCATGACCGACGAGGAGACGGAGCGCACGGCCGAGCTGTTCCTTTCGCTCGAAGGCAGCCACTCGCTGGTGGTGGTGGAGCACGACATGAAGTTCATCGGCGAGCTGACGCAGAACGGGCGCAACGGCAAGAAGGTGACGGTGCTGCACGAGGGCAGCGTGCTGGCCGAGGGATTGCTCTCGGACGTGCAGGCGAACGAGAAGGTCGTCGAGGTCTACCTGGGACGCTGACATGCTGAAGGTCGAGGGCATCAACCAGTACTACGGCGGCTCGCACATCCTGCGCAACCTGGGCTTCGAGGCGAAGCTGGGCGAGGTGACGGTGGTGCTGGGCCGTAACGGGGTGGGCAAGACGACGCTGCTGAAGAGCCTGATGGGGGTGGTGCCGGTGAAGACCGGGACGATCCGGCTCGACGGCCAGGACATCACGCACGACACGCCCTACGCGCGCGTGCGCCGGGGCGTGGGCTACGTGCCGCAGGGGCGCGAGATCTTCGGCCGGCTGACGGTGGAGGAGAACCTGCGCATGGGGCTGGCCTACCAGCGCGGCGGCACGCCGATCCCGGCGGAGCTGTTCGAGCTGTTCCCGGTGCTCAAGCAGATGATCGGGCGCCGCGGCGGCGACCTGTCGGGCGGGCAGCAGCAGCAGCTCGCGATCGCGCGGGCGCTGGCGGCGGGGCCGAAGCTGCTGATCCTGGACGAGCCCACCGAGGGCATCCAGCCGAGCATCATCAAGGACATCGGGCGCGTGATCCGCATGCTGGCCGACCGCAAGACGATGGCGATCGTGCTGGTGGAGCAGTTCTACGACTTCGCGGCCGAGCTGGCCGACCAGTACCTCGTGATGGAGCGCGGCGAGATCATCCAGCGCGGGCGAGGGAAGGACATGGAAGCCGAGGGCGTGCGCGACCGCATGTCGATCTGAGGGCGCAGGTCCAAATTGAAGCCGCTTCCCCCCGTTCTTCACGCGACCACCGGGGCGGCGTCCGGCTGAACATGGCGGCCATTGAAGGCACCCACAGTGCCAGGGAGCCGTCCATGTCCAGCGCCAGCCCTCCCGTCGCCGATGAAGGCGGCCCGCACAGCCTCGGATCGCCCGAGCATTTCCCCGTGGGCGTCGACGAGCGCGACCTGCTGCGGGCGCTGCTCGACAACTCGCCGGACCCCATCTACTTCAAGGACAGGCAGTCCCGCTTCATCGCGTCCAGTGCGGCCCAGGCGTTCCTGTTCGGGATGAAGACCCCCGACGGATTGGTGGGCAAGTCGGACTTCGATGTCTTCTCCGAAGCCCATGCCAGGCCGGCCTTCGAGGACGAGCAGGAGATCATCCGCACCGGCATGCCGATGGTCGGCAAGGTCGAGCGCGAGACCTGGATGGACGGCCGTCCCGACACCTGGGCGCTGACCACGAAGATGCCGCTGCGCAACCGAGCCGGCGAGATCATCGGCACCTTCGGCATCACCAAGGACATCTCCGAACTGAAGGAGGCCGAGCGCCGCATCGGCGAGGTGCACCGGCAGTTGATCGAGGCCTCTCGCCTGGCCGGCATGGCCGAGATCGCCACCAACGTGCTGCACAACGTCGGCAACGTGCTCAACAGCGTCAACATCTCCGCCGGCCTGATCGCCGACCGGCTGCGCGCCTCCAAGCTCAAGGGCCTCGCGCGCGCGGTCGCCCTGATGGACGAGCATGCCGCGGACCTGGGCGACTTCCTCACGAGCGACGCCCGCGGCAGGCTGCTGCCCGGCTACCTGCGCGACCTGGCCCAGGCGCTGGAGGCCGAGCACGCGGCCCTCGGCGAGGAACTGGGCCTGCTGGTCCGCAGCGTCGACCACGTCAAGGAGGTCGTCGCGACCCAGCAGTCGTATGCAGGCGCCTCCCACGTCGTCGAGACCGTCGCGGTCGGCGACCTGCTGGACGATGCGCTGCGCATGAACGCCAGCGCATTGGTGCGCCACAAGGTGGAGGTCGTGAGGCCGGTGGACGATCTGCCGGCCCTGCCGCTGGACCGGCACCGCGTGCTGCAGATCCTGGTGAACCTGATCAGCAACGCCAAGCACGCCATGAAGGGCATGCCAGCGGGCCACGTCCCGTGCATCACGCTGGGCGCCGCGCTGCTGCCCGGCGCGGACGGGCAGGTCCTGCGTCTCACGGTGACCGACAACGGCGAAGGCATCGCGCCGGAGAACCTGGTGCGCATCTTCGTCCACGGCTTCACCACGCGCAGCAACGGTCACGGGTTCGGGCTGCACAGCTGCGCGCTGGCGGCGCGCGAGATGGGTGGGACGTTGAGCGTGCAGAGCGACGGCGTGGGGCAGGGTGCCCGCTTCGCGCTGGAGATCCCGATCGCCGCGCAGGGGGACGCACGATGACCCACGACGGACCGAACCGGCGCATCCTGCTGGTCGACGACATGCCGGCGATCCATGAGGATTTCCGCAAGATCCTCGTGCCGCAGCCGGTGCACGCCGGGCTCGAGGCCGCCGAGGCCGCCCTGTTCGGCGATGCGCCGCCGGCGGCGGTGGCCGCACCGAGTCCCTTCGACCTCGACTCGGCCCACCAGGGACAGGACGCCTTGACGCGGGTGGAGGCGTCGCTGGCGGCGGGCCGCCCCTATGCGCTGGCCTTCGTGGACATGCGCATGCCGCCCGGCTGGGACGGCGTGGAGACGATCGAGCGCCTGTGGCAGGCCGACCCGCGGCTGCAGGTCGTCATCTGCACCGCCTACGCCGACACCTCGTGGGACGAGGTGCTGTCGACGCTCGACGTGCGCGACCGGCTGCTGATCCTCAAGAAGCCCTTCGACGCGATCGAGGTGCGCCAGCTCGCGAACATGCTGACCGCCAAGTGGCAGATGACGGAGGACGCCACGGCGCAACTCACCGCCGAGCGCCAGCACCTGCAGGAGCAGCTGGTCCAGTCCGAGAAGCTGGCCTCGATCGGCCAGCTGGCAGCCGGCGTGGCGCACGAGATCAACAACCCGATCGGCTACATCTTCTCCAACTTCGGCACGCTGGAGGATTACCTCGGCAAGCTGTTCGCGATGCTGGCCGCCTATGAAGCCGCCGAGGGCCATGTCGGCGCGGTCGAGGTCGCGGCGCGGCTGCGCAGGCTGCGCGACGAGGTGGAGCTGGACTTCCTGAAGGAGGACATCCCCGTGCTGATGCGCGAGTCGCGGCAGGGCATCGTGCGGGTGCGGCAGATCGTGCAGGACCTGAAGGATTTCTCGCGCGTCGACTCCACGCAGGAATTCCAGCGCGCGGACCTGCACCACGGCATCGACTCGACGCTGAACGTGGTCGCCAACGAGGTCAAGTACAAGGCCGACGTGGTCAAGGAGTATGGCGAGCTGCCGGACGTCGAGTGCCTGCCCTCGCAGATCAACCAGGTGGTGATGAACCTGGTGGTCAACGCCGCGCAGGCGATGGGCGACGCGCGCGGCCGCATCCTGATCCGCACCGGGGTGGCGGCCGACCGAGAGAACGTCTGGGTGGAAGTGGCCGACACCGGCTCGGGCATGTCGCCGGACACGCTCAAGCGCATCTTCGAGCCCTTCTTCACCACCAAGCCGGTGGGCAAGGGGACGGGCCTCGGGCTCTCGCTGTCGTACGGCATCGTGCAGAAGCACAACGGCCGCATCGATGTCGACAGCGTGCCGGGCCAGGGCACCACCTTCCGGGTGACCCTGCCAGTGCGCCGGGCGGCAGTTGCGACGGAAGCCGCCGCGTCCTGACGGCAGCCAGGCCTGCGCGCCCCGAGGCTCACTGCCCCGAGAAATACGCCCGCCGCAGCGCCCGGTCCGACCCCGCCTTGAAGTAGCTCGTCCCCGCCTCGCCCCCGCCGTGGATCCACTGCGGCGACGGCACCAGGAACTTGCGCACCAGCGCGCTCGCGTCCGAGGTTGCATTCTTGAACTGCAGCGACTCGCGGAACGCGTAGTGCGAGAACAGGCGCATGAACTCGCCCAGGTAGACGTCCGCCACCGCCTTGTCCCCGCGGATCACCAGCATGTTCTCGTCGTTGTCGGTCGTCGACGCCGTCGAGAAGTTCGCCGAGCCCACCACCACCGTCGGGCTGTCGCCCAGCGGGTCCACCAGCATGTACTTCGTGTGCACGTACAGCACGTGCGCCGTGTTGTCGATGCGGTCCAGTTCGGCCAGCCAGCGGTCGAAGGTGTTCAGCTCCACGTGGTTCCCCACCGCCACCGTCACGTTCGGATGCCGGCGGATGCGGTCGATCTCGGCCGCCTGCGCCTTGTAGGTCGTGCCCGTGCCCTTCTTCTCCATTAGCGCGAAGCGGATCACGTCGTCCGTCTTGTCGAAGGCCGGCACGAAGCGGCTGTTCATGCCGAAGGCAAAGGTCATGAACACCCCGCGCTGTGCCCCGCCGGCGAGCGACGCATACCAGTCCAGCGCCTCCAGCCCCGGCCGCGGCGAGAACAGCGCATCCAGCGTCGAGCCGTCGGCCGGCAGCGGCGACAGGCCCTCGGCCTTCGCGGCCGTGGGCTTGCGCGTCAGGTCGCTGTTCAGCAGCAGCCAGTACTGGTAGTAGTTCGCCGCAAGGCCGTCGTCGCGCACGATGTGCGCATTGTTCGAATGGCCGAACATGCCGTTGCGGCTCAGGTTGGTGGATCCCGTCCACACCTGCTTCGGCACCCCGGCCCGCCGCAGCACCATGAACTTGTTGTGCGCAAAGCCGCCCGAGTGCTCGCGCGCCTTCACCATGCCGTCCATGCCCTGGCCTTCGAGCGCGCGCTCGTTGCCCTCGCCCTCGCTGTCGCCGTCGTACAGCACCGCGATCACCGCGCCGCGCGCCCGCGCCGCCTTCAGCGCGTCGTAGATGCGCGGGCTCTTGAACTCGAAGAACGCCCCCACCAGCTCGTCGTTCGCCCCCGCCTGCGCAATGAACGACTCCAGCCCCTCCACCAGCCCGCGCGAGAGCCAGTTGAAGGCCGACGGCCCCACCTCGTCCGGCGGCCGATTCTGGAAGCGCCGCGCATACTCCTGCGACCCCACCGCGCCGCGGTTGAAGAAGACCGCATGCTTGCCCTGGTCGACGCGCTCCGTCGTCACCGCCAGCTCGACGCTCGGCCCCGGCACCAGCGCCCCCGGCTGCCCGGTCATCGCCACGACGGTGTAGACATAGCGCTGGTCCGGCGCGGCCGTGTAGTCCGACCACTGGAAGGTCTGCAGCGGGTGCACGAAGCTCGATACCGGCTCGCCCGGCACCGGCCAGGGCTCCACCTGCTCGAAGGTCTTCATGCCCGACAGCCAGATGCGCTCGCCGTCGCGCTCGCGCTCGCGGCGCACGGCGAAGCCCAGCACGCCCAGGTCCAGCATCTGCTGCTCGGGCATGTCCCAGCCGAGCAGCACCACATAGGTCCCGGCCACCGCCATCGCGGCCAGGCCATCGCTCTCGTTGCGCACGCGCATGGTGTCCCCCCGTCAGAACTTGACCGAATACCCCGGCAGCGACGCATCCGCCTTGCTGTAGGTGACGCCGTCCACGCGCAGCCCGTCGCTGTTGAGCAGGCTGATCACGCCACCCTTGTTCGACAGCACCATCGGCGCCATGACCGTGAAGCGCTTCGCCTCGCCGGGCTCGATCGAGCCGGACAGCGGCGTCGCGGCCTTGTTGCGGTCGAGCAGCTTCCAGCCGGCCAGGTCGACGCGACGCGGCGTCACGTTCAGCAGCGTCACCGTCTCGACCTCGGGCGAGCTGGTCGCGTTCACCAGCGCCGACACGATGCGCAGCATGCCGTCGGGCTGGTTCGGCGTCGGCGGGTTGCCCGGGATGAAGGGGCCGCCGGGCTGGGTCGGCCCGTCCGAGGGCGGGCCGCTGGTGTCCACGCCGGTCTGGTGCCCCGTCCTGTCGTCGGTGTGCCAGGTCTGCGACTGGAACTTCAGGAACACGCCCACCCACTGGTTCTGCGCCGGGAAGAACATCAGCAGCGCGCCGTCCTGGTACACGCCGTCGTCCTGCGTGAACTGGCCGACGTTGGCCTGGTTCATGTGGATGTCGTGCACGCCGTTGCCCGGCAGGAAGCCGAAGTAGGCGTCCTTCTTGTTGGCCTCCGGGCCCCAGCGCTCACCGAAGGCATAGATCCGCGCCTCCTCGTCGGCCATCGCGCGCTGCACGTAGTGGTCGAGCTTCTCGTTGAGGTCGTTGTCCGGGCCTGGCACGGCCACCGGCAGCGGCACCATCTTGCGCGGGTCGAACAGGTTGGTGCGGATGAAGTCCAGCGCCGCGCCGCCCGGCTTCGAGGCCAGCGGGTGCCAGCCCGACTGCAGCTCCACCAGGTTCTGCAGCACCGGGTGGTTGAAGTGCGGGTCGATCAGGTACTCCACCTCGGACGGCTTCAGCTGCGAAGCGACGTTCACCGCGATGCGGTAGTCGGTCGTGCCGTCGATGACGTGGATCTGGTAGTGCGGCTTGGCACCGGAGCCGAGCTGGCGGTTGATGGCGCGTCCGCAGAGGACGCCGTAGTGGGCGATGGGCATGGCAGCTCCTGGGTCGTCGAGGAAGGCGCGCCCCCCCGTTGTGGCAGACCTGTATGTCGCCGGGATGACGCGCGGGCCGATGGCGTGACAGCAGACCCCAGCTTGCCGCCGTTGCCCCGGCCGCGTCATCCCCCAGATGCTGTAAGCGACCCCCCTAGCGTCGCGCCGCCTCCAGCGCCGCGAACGCGGTGATCAGCAACTGCACCGCCACCACGTCCGCCGCCTGCTGGACCGAGACCTCGGTGCGCGGCCCGAACAGGTTCCACAGCATGGGGACGCTGACCGCCAGCGTGTAGGTCGACCAGACCAGGAACCAGGCCAGCGCGGTGCCGTTGCGCCCGCGCATCCACTGCCCCAGGCCCGGCAGCACGGCCGAGGCCAGCACCGCGCGCCAGTGCGGCGTGGTCGCGATGCGGCGCGACGAGCGCGCGCCGCGGCGTTCGAACCACACCAGCACGATCGCCGTCGACACCAGGGCCACCGCCAGCGCGGTGAGGCCGCGGTGCAGCCACAGCAGCTGCTGCTGCAGCCGGGCGGCCTCGGCCAGTTCGCGCCGGCTGTCCTCGTCGCCGAAGGGCGGCAGCGGCTGGTGCGCCGCGTTCCAGCGCAGCACCGAACGGCTCTGCCCGTCGACCACCAGCAGCTCGCGCCCCAGCCAGTTCAGGTCGCGCGGCTCCAGGCGCTCGACCTGCGAGAACAGGAGCTCGCTGCCGCCCGGCAGGATGTCCGCCACCACGCCCACGATGCGGTCATGGCCGAAGCGGATCACGGTGGCCCAGGGCGCCTGGTCGGGCGGCACCGCGTCGCCGGGCGGGTGCGGCCGCGCCAGGCCCAGGAAGCGCGTGCCGCGCGGCGCCGGCACGTCCACCTCCTGCTGCAGCGCGAGCGTCGTGCCGTCCAGGCGCTTGAGCTGCAGGCCGTTGGTGTCGGTGGTCCAGAGGGCGTCGCCGGCCCACCACAGGCCGTTCGTGAAGCGGTACATCCCGAGCCGCGTGCGGGCCAGGAAGCGGCCGTCCGGGCCGAACAGCGCCACCGCGTGGCCGCCGCCGGTCGAGGCCGCGATGCGCCCGTCCGGCGCGAAGGCCAGGTGCACCGCACGCGACGCATGGGGCTGCAGCTCGGCCGGCCACTGCAGCGTGATGCGCCCGGCCGGCCGCAGCGTGGCCGGGTCGAGCAGGTAGACGACCGGGTCGTCGTCGAGCCGCATCGCGAGCCGGTTCGCGCCGGGATGCCAGTCCAGGCTGTAGACGCTGCCCGGCAGGCCGATGTCGGCCAGGGTCGCGCGGATGCCGCGCCGGCCGGCGGCGTCGAAGGACCAGAGCTGGTCGTCGACGGCCAGCCAGGCCTGCGTGCCGTCGGGGCGCACCGCGAGCGCGGTCGGCCCGTTCAGCTCCAGGGCGCGCTGGCTGACGCGCAGGTCCAGCGCGATCACCAGCAGCGCCAGCAGCACGCAGAAGAGGGCGATGCGCGGGTTGACGGCGGGCGGGCGGGCCATGGGCGGACGATCGGCGGCCCGGGGGCTGCCGGAGCGACCGGGCGCCGGGCCCTTGCGGGACCGGAGGGGGGTGTCGTGGTTGCTGCTGCTGCTGGTACTGCTGCCGGCCCTGTCTCGGACCGTACGGATCTGGGTGACCATCGGGAAGCTCCTCGCCAACGCAAGAGCGTATCCGAGGCCGGCCGCCGTCCATCCATGCGAACGGCCCGCCGAGGCGGGCCGTTCAACCGTTCAGCCGTTCGGCCGGGATGGCCGGCCGGGACGGGCCCCGTCAGGGCTGGTTCAGGATCTCGGTGCTGGGCTGGCCGTTGTCGGCGATCACCTCCAGCACCTTCACGTCGTTGACGGCGATGCTCTGCGGCACCGTCACCAGCAGCAGGTCGGCATTGGTCTGGACGTTCAGCGGCGCACTGAAGATCACCGTCTTGGTGCCGGCCACGGTGACGCGCAGGGTGTAGTTGCCGGCGGTGAAGTCGACCGAGTTCGAGCTGGAGGCCGGCACGGCGCTCTTGTACGCGGCGGCGGCGAAGTTCGGGACGACGGTGTTGATGTCGACGTCGGGCCCGGTCAGGTAAACGTCGACGTTCTGGGCGTTGAACGAGCCGTTGACGATGCGCACGCGGGCGTTGTTGGCGGTCAGCTCCTTGTCGTACGGGTCGTTGATGAGGAGCAGGTTGGTCGTGGTGGCTTCGCCCGGGACGGCAACGAGGGTGAACTTGTTGCCGCGGGTCGGGTTGAAGTTGATCGTGCCGACGGTGACGCCGCCGGTGGTGGTCTTCACCGTGTAGTCGGCCGGGGCGGTGTCGACGGTGAAGTACTTCGACGCGTACAGGTACGGCACGTCGTTCACGCCGCCGGAGATCTCGGTGTTGCGGTACAGGCTCACGTTCGGGCCGGCCGGGATGGCGTGGACGAAGCGGACCTTCGGGTCGGCGATGTCGAGCCGGTCGTCGATGCTGTCATCACCGCCGCCGCACGCGGCGACCAGCAGCATCGGAGCGAACGCCATCAGGAATTTGAGACCTTTGTTCATGGTGGACCTGCCTTTCAGTGAATCGTGGTTCGTCACGCCCCTTGCCCTTTGGCGGGGGACGAAGCGACTCTAGGTTTCGGGCGTCCTGCACACTGTCGGCGCATGCGGCGACCCACTGTGGGGCGTGCCTGACTGTGGTGTCGGACAAGGTGCCGCGCGGTGGGGGCTGGTCTGTCGGATGCAGGGCGATGGCAGCGCTGCGGCGACAATGCGGGCCCGCCGCCCGGAGGTCCGCCGATGATCGTCGTCCACCACCTGAACAACTCGCGCTCGCAGCGCGTGCTCTGGCTGCTCGAGGAGCTGGGCCTGCCGTACGAGATCAAGCACTACCAGCGCGACCCGAAGACGATGCTGGCGCCGCCGGAGTTGCGGGCGGTGCACCCGCTGGGCAAGTCGCCGGTGGTGACCGAGGACGGGGCGACGCTGGCGGAATCGGGGGCGATCCTCGAGTACCTGCTGGATCGCCATGGCGAGGGGCGGCTGCGGCCTGCGGCCGGTACGCCGGAGCGCCTGCGCTACAGCTACTGGCTGCACTTCGCCGAGGGCTCGGCGATGCCGCCGCTGCTGCTGAAGCTGGTCTTCGACCGCATCCCGAAGGGGCCGATGCCCTTCTTCGTGCGGCCGATCGCGCGCGGCATCTCGGCCAAGGTCCTGGGGGCGCTGGTGGAGCCGAACCTGAAGCGGCAGCTGGATTTCATGGAGGCCGAGCTGGGGGGCAGCGAGTGGTTCGCGGGGGATGCGTTCAGCGCGGCGGACATCCAGATGAGCTTCCCGGTCGAGGCCTCGGCGCAGCGCGCGGGGCTGGACGCGAGCCGGCCGCGGTTGATGGCGTGGCTGAAGCGCATCCATGCGCGGCCGGCGTTCCGGCGTGCGCTTGAACGCGGGGGCCCCTATGCCTTCGCTCACGATTGATCTTCGCAGCCCGGATGCCAATCCGGGGGGCGTCCTTCACTTTTCGGCGGCCGCTCCCGGATTCCGCTGCGCTGCATCCGGGCTACGAATCTTGGGTCAGGTCCGCCACACCCGTGGCACCTGCGCCGGCAACGACCAGGCCAGGGCACGCCAGCGCTTCCACACCGAGGTCAGCAGCTCCATCGCCGGCTCCACCCGGTGCGCCAGCGCGCGCACGACCACCACTTCGTCGTGCGGTGAGGTCGCGCCCGCGGTGTCCTGCAGCGCATGCCCCTCGAACGCCTCGCGTGCCGCCGCCAGCAGCGCCTCGCGCCGCGTGCCCGCCATCGCCGACCCGCTCGCGAACCACATCGTCGCCAGCACCGGATGACCCGCGAAGCCGAGCGGCGACTCAAGCAGCAGCCGGTCGCTGCCATCCACCGCCCCGCGCTCCAGCCAGACCCCGGGCAGCTCGATCTGCTGCGTATACCGCCCCACATCGAAAGGCTCCCCGCTCGCCGGCAGCCCGAGCGCCAGCACGTCCCAGCCGATCATCTCGGCGCGAGGCGCCAGCTCGAATCGCATCCGGTTCTCCGCCAGCGTGCGGCGGTAGCACAGCGTCTCCAGCGGCAGCCATTCCAGCCGCGCCCCGTCGGCCACGCGCGCCGTGAGCGACTGCAAGGCCGGCTCGCCCAGGCTGCGGTAGAAGCGCGTCGCCCCCGGCGTCGTGATCAGCGCATGCGCGCCCGCCCCCAGTTCGGCCTCGATCTCCAGCACGTCCCCCCCGACGATGCCGCCCGGCGGGTGCACCAGCACGTTGTGGCAGATCGCCTCGCCCTCGGGGTACAGGCTCTGCAGCACGCGCAGCGGGCCGCTGTGGCGGTCGTGGACGACGCAGCGGCCGGCGTCGTGGCGGTAGGTGAGCGAGAGGTGACCGTGCCAGGCCATGGAAGACGTCGGGTGATGCAGGCGCTGCAGTGTAGGGGCAGGGAACTCGCCGCGCCGCGCCGCCTCCCAGGTATCCTCCCTCCGACCCCATCGACGGACACCCCGCCATGCTCGAACTCCTGACCGACCCCCAAGCCTGGATTGCGCTCGCAACCCTCACCGCGCTGGAGCTGGTGCTGGGCATCGACAACATCGTCTTCATCTCGATCCTGGTGGACAAGCTGCCCCCCGAGCGCCGCGAGTTCGCGCGCCGCATCGGCCTGTTCATGGCGATGTTCATGCGCCTGGCGCTGCTGCTCGTGCTCGCCTGGCTGGTCGGCCTGACGGCGCCCCTCTTCACCGTCTTCGGCCAGGAGATCTCCGGCCGCGACCTGATCCTGATCGCGGGCGGCCTGTTCCTCATCTGGAAGAGCACCGGCGAGATCCACCAGTCGCTCGAGGGCGAGGAGGGCAGTGCCTCGTCGGCGGTGAAGGCCACGATGACGGCCGTGATCCTGCAGATCATGGTGGTCGACATGGTGTTCTCGCTCGACTCCATCATCACCGCCGTCGGCATGGTCGATCGCGTCGAGGTGATGATGGCCGCGGTCATTGCCTCGGTCGGCCTGATGATGGTGTTCGCCGGCGCGATCGGCCGCTTCGTCTCCGACCACCCGACCATCAAGATGCTGGCGCTGTCCTTCCTGGTCGTCGTCGGCGTGGTGCTGGTGGCCGAGGGCTTCGACCACCACGTGCCCAAGGGCTACGTCTACTTCGCGATGGCCTTCTCGCTCGGCGTCGAGCTGCTCAACATCCGGATGCGCCGCCGCGCCGCCCGGCCGGCCCACCTGCATGCGCCGTATGCGGCCGGGGCTCCGGCGCCGCAGGATCCTCCGGCGGGCTCGCGGCGCTGAACGGGGCGGCGCCCGGCGGCGCCGGCAGCTCCAGCAGCCAGATCCCCGGCGTGGTGTCCGCGAAGGGCACCGCCGCCGGGCCCAGGGCCGCGAGGCGTCGCTTGATCGAGGGCAGCATCGCCGTCCTCCTCAGTGCAGCGGCGCATCGGCGCGGACGAACAGCGGCTCGCCCGCCTCGTCCTGCGCCGGGTCGTCGAAGTAGCGCGCGGCCATCGCGGCAGCCATCTGCGAGGGCGTCAGCGGCTGCAGGTGAGCCTCGGGCAGGCTGTGCCGGCTGATCCGGTCGAGCAGCAGGTCGAGCGCGATCGCGGCGGTCGACAGGGCCAGCCACAGCAGCACCTGCTCCAGCCAGTCCTGCCCGATCACCAGCGCCACCGGCACCGAGACCCACAGGCTCAGGCAGTAGAAGCAGGCGAGCGACGTGCCTTCGCCGGCCCAGCCGCGCAGCCGCTGCAGCAGCCGGCGCGGGCCGGCCTCGGCGTTGACGAGGTGGGGAATGAGGCGAGTCAGGCGCCAGACGGCCAGCGCGCCGAGGAACGAGAGGTACCACTTCATGGGCGTCTCCTGCAGGTGGGGTCCTGGGTTGTCATGGACCGCATTCCAGCGGCGATGCCTTCCCATTCACACGCCCGCGGCAGCCCCCCAGCGACCGCCCGCCAGACGATGCGCAGACGATGGCCCGGCCGGCATGAAAAAACCCCTGGGAGGACAGGCCTCGCAGGGGTGGGCGGGAGCGCGGCGCGGGCTCAGGCGGCGCGTGGCTTGTCCTCTCCCTTGGGGATGTCGCCGTCGCCGCAGGGGTCGGGCTGGCGGTCCTTGCCGGGTTGGTAGCGGGCATTGAAGACCGGGAACTCCGGGATCGCCGCCGGCAGCAGGCCCTTGAAGGGCTGGCCCTTGTGGTATTCGACGATGAAGTCCACCCAGTCGGTCACCTTCACGAAGTCGATGATGTGCGGCTGCACGCGCGGCAGGGTCGGGTCCGGGTTCACGTCCAGGTAGTAGGGCGAGCGCCAGTCCCAGAGGCCGAGCAGCAACGGGTCGGGCAGGAAGATGTTCATCGCCAGGTTCTTCGCCGAGAAGTCCCAGAATTCGCCGGCGGCGGTCCACGGGCTGTCGGCTGCCCCGTAGCGCTTGATGCCCTTCAGCGCGTCGCGCAACCCGGCCGCGGCCTGTTGCACCTTGAACGGCCCGAAGTCGGTGGCCATCAGCTCGACGGCCAGGCTGTCGATGTCGGTCAGCTCGTCCGGCGCCTCCAGGTCCATGTCGGCGTTGGCGTCGAACTGCTGGGCTCGCACGATCGCGCCGCGGATCTTCTGCACGATCGCCGGCCGCTGCGCCGGCGTGGAGGTGCGCAGCGCCGCCAGCAGCGCATCCGCCAGGTCGTCGATGCGCTCGACGATGGCCTGCAGCCGCGCCAGCTGCACGACGCAGCCGACGGTCGGGTGGTTTCCCTTCGCGGCGAGGATGGCCTTGTTGCCGTCGGCGAACCACTCCGCCAGCTGCTGCGGCGTGGTGCTCCCATTCGCCTGGGCGAGTTGCCGGAACACGCCCGGGTAGGCCGCGCCCGCGGTGAAGAAGTTGTAGTTCTCGTAGCCGGTGGCGTAGTCGGCGTAGGGCGCGACGGTGTGCAGCACCTCGACCGACATGTTGAAGCAGTTGTTGAAGTGGATCACCGCCAGCTTGGGCACGCCGGCCTGCTGCGCCTGGCGCAGCGCCTCACCGAGGCCCCAGGTGGACAGCGGCATGTGGTTGACCGGCAGCAGCGGCGAGCCCATCGGCAGCAGCGGGGACCCCATGGGCAGCAGGGGCGAGCCCATCGGCAGCAGCGGCACGCCGCTGCCCTGCGTGAGATGCCATTCCACCGTGCCGCCCTGGGTGAGGTTGCGGGTGCTGAGCTGGCTGCGGTCGATCTCGGGCAGGAAGCCGGCGCCGTGGCCTTCCAGGGCCAGCACCAGGGCCGACTCGGGGTGCAGCTTGCGCGCATGGCGCAACAGGCCGGCGAGGGTGCGCTCGCAGGCCAGGTCCTGCTTCCAGCGCGACGTGGTCTGCACCGCCTGCGGCTCGCCGGCCGGGATCTCGACCAGGTAGGTGTCGTCGTCGGCCAGGTCGACCAGGGCCACCACGTGGGTGCCGCTCGCGGCCACCTGCAGCAGGCCGCGGAACAGCGGGTGCTGGGCGAGCTCCTCCGACTCGCCGTCGGGGAAGCTGCTGAGCACGGCGTCGGTGCCGAAGGGGGCGTAGACCACCAGGGTCACGTCGCGGGTGGGGTGGTCGGGCGTGTTCAGTCTCGAGATCGTCATGGGGGTCCTTTCAGGCAGGTCGCTACACTAGGTCGGATGCAGTCCCATGCACAGGCACGCCAGGCGACGCCGTCGCGTGGGGGGCCAGACGATCCCGAGACGATGCATCAAACCTATGTCCGGCCACACCCCTAGGTTGCAGGGGCCGCAGCGCGCGATCGCGTCCCTGCTGTCCCTCGAAGCGGTCGAGTCGCTGCTCGGCGCGGCGCTGGCCGCGAACAAGGCCGACGCGCTCGACGACCTGCTGCGGCGCCGCCCGCGCTTCACCCGCGGGTTCGCGCGGCGCTGCCTGCAGCCGGTGCTGGGCGCCGCCGGCGACGCCTGGCGCGAGCCCCGCGCCACCCCCCAGGCGCTGCAGGTCTGGCTGCGCTGGACCGTCTCGCAGCTGCGTCCCGACCATGTGCCGGCGCTCACCGGCATCGACCGCGCGGCCTGGCTGGAGCGCACCAGCTGGCGGCCGATGCTCGCGGTGATGTGCCACTACGGCTTTGCCGCGGTGCCCGAGTTCCGCGAGCGCTACCGGCCGCGCCCCGACGAGTCCGCCGCCGATAACCTGTGCGGGCTGTGGGCGGTGGGCCCGAGCACCTTCTACCGCTACCTCGACAAGGGCAAGCGCCTGCTGGCCGAGTGGGTCCACGACCGGCCGCTCGGCGCGGAGCAGCGCCTGAGCCTGCGCGCCCTGGCCGACGAGGCGGCGCGCCCGGCCGGCGACGACGAGGGGCAGCGACCCGCGTGGCACCGGCGCCAGGCGGCGCTGGCGGTGCAGGGCGGCGACATCGCCTCGGCGCTGTGGCATGCGCTGCGGGGCGGCGACGCCGACGCCTTCCTGCAGCTGCTGCAGCGCCACCGCATCGAGCTGGCGGGCGATGCCGAGACGGACGCGCTGGTCGACGCGCTGTCCGGCACCGCGCTCACCGACCGCCAGCGCTTCGACCTCTGCCTGGCCGAGGCGGCGCTGCACCGGGCGCGCAACGCGCACGAGCGCGAGCGCGAGAGCTGCGAGAAGGCGCAGCGCCTGGCGAGCGCGCTGGACGACAAGCTGATGCTCGGGATCGTCGCGGGGGCGCTGGGCAAGTTCCACGAGCCGCGCGACGACGCGCGGGCCTTTGCCTATTACCAGGACAGCGTCGACTTCCTGCGCCAGGCGGGGCTGGAGGATGCGGACGGCGCCGTGGCGCCGGAGGTGGTGCAGGAATACGTGCACACGCTCGTGAAGCTGGCCTGGCTGTACGTGCTGCGCAATGACCCGCGCTCGAAGGCGGCGCTCGACGAGGCGCAGGCGCGCCGCCCCGGGCTGGCGCTGCCGGCCGGGCTGCAGGCGATGCTGGACCAGGCCTGGGGCGAGTACTGGCGGCGCGCCGGCGACCTGCGGCGCGCGATCGAGCACAAGCACCGCGCGTTGAACGCCTACGAGCGGCTGGGCGACCGGCAGGCGGTGCTCAAGACCTACGGCAACCTGAGCCTGATCCACGGCGACGCGAAGGACTTCGGCAAGGCGATCGAGTACTCGCGCCGGGTGCTCGCCATGGCCGAGCAGTTCCCGGTGGAGCCCGAGACGGTGGCGGCGACCTGGCTGAACCTCGGGGGCACCTACTTCTGGCAGGGCAAGTACGAGCAGGCGATCGAGGCCTACCGGCAGGCGCTGGAGAAGAGCACGGCGGCGCGGCTGGCGGTGCTGGTGGGGCGCTCGCACTACAACCTGGCGGAGGCGTACTACAAGCGCTTCCAGGCCGGCGACGACCCGCTGGACGAGAAGCGAGGCGATGCGCATGCGGCGGCGGCGCTGGCGGCCTGGCCGCAGGGCGACCCGGCGCCGGCCGAGGCGACGCGCCAGTTGAAGTCGGAGATCCTCGGGGCGCGCGACGAGCGCTTCTACGACCGCCTGCTGCCGCAGGAGCTGGCGGCGCATCCGGCGGAGATGGAGGCGGTGCTGCGCCAGCGGGCGGTGCTGGCGCTGCCGGCGCCGGCGCAGGACCAGGTGCGCGCCCACCTGGCGATCGCGCGCGAGTACCTGGCCGTGTCGTCGAAGGAGCGCGAGGCGGCGCTGGCGCTGGTCCACAAGCACGGCCTGAAGGAGCAGTTCGCGGCCGAGTTCGAGCAGCTGCGCAGCACCTTCAACCGCGGCCTGACGCGCGAGCAGCAGCTGGCCTCGCGCTGGGCGGACGAGGCGGGCGAGCTGCTGCAGGAGGCGCGGCGCATCGCGGTGCTCGAGCACCTGTTCCGCGCCGGCTCGATCCAGAAGAGCATCTACGCGCAGGTCTGCGGCGTGGGGCTGGCCACCGCGTCCAAGCACCTGGTGACGCTGGCCGAGCGCGGCCTGCTGGAGCAGACCGGCAAGGGCCCGAGCACGCGCTACGTGCTGCCCGCCCCGTAGCCTCGCGGAGCGATGAAGCCGTAGCCCGGATGCAGCGAAGCGGAATCCGGGAGCGGTGGTCGAAAGTGAAGGACGATCCCCGGATTGGCATCCGGGCTACGAGCTACTTCCTGCCGCGCACGACGACAGTGCCGGCGAGCTTGTCGTGCCAGGCCTGCTTGCGGCTGTCGAAGGCCACCCACAGTAAGCCCAGGCCGAACGGGATCGAGGACAGGATGCAGGCGAGGTAGCGCCCGATCGACTGGCCGACGGAGAGCGTGCCGCCGGTCTTCGCGTCGACGACGCGTGCCGACACGGCCATCTTGCCGGGCGTCGCCTGCCACTTGCGCCAGAACACGATGGTGACCACGGCCGGCAGCACATACGACAGCAGGAAATCCGCCGGACCCCGGATCCAGCCGGGCTTGTCGTCGTCGAAGTAGGCCCCGCCATAGACCGCCCACAGCAGCGGCAGGGTGATCGCGAGCATCAGCACGGCGTCGATCAGCATGGCGCCGACGCGCAGCCAGAAGCCGGCGTATTCGACATGGGTGGGATCGATCTCGTGCAGGTCGCCGACCTCGGCGGTCGGCGGAGCGTAGGGATTCGTGCTCATGGGGCGCGAAGAGGGCTGCGGGAACGCGATGCTACCAACCGGCAGCCCAGGCCCTCAAGGCGCGGCGGTGAGGGTCAGCAGCTCGGTCTCCTCCAGCACGGCGCCGCTGCTGTCGGTGTGGCGGGAGCGGATGTTGCCGAAGCCCTTCGCGAACCACAGCGTCGACGGGCCGTCGCCGGTGGCCGCCGCGTTGGCGTCCAGCCTGCGCAGGCGGCAGGCGTCGGCGAAGGTCCGGCCGCCCAGGGTCAGCGTCTCGAGGCCTTCGAAGGTCCAGGTTTCCTGCACCGGCTGGGTCAGGACCTGCGTGCCCGCCGAGGGGCTCAGCGGCGTCACGGTGATGGTGTAGCTGAGCGGGATCGCCTGCCCCACCTGCGGTGCGAGGGGCAGCAGGGCGCCGTCGGAGAAGACGGCCTTGCGCTCCGCGGTTCCGGCGTTGTCGTAGTCGACGTCGCCCCACAGGCGGATGCCGTTCGCTTCCCGCGACCAGTAGGTGGCCACGCTGCGGACCTGCGTCGCGTCGACGAATTCCACGCCGGTGTTGCGCACGCTGCCTTCGAAGGCCTCCCGGGTCAGCAGGACGCCGTCGGGCGTGCCGCCCGGATCGGTCGTGGTGTAGGCCACGCCCGGGGTGATCTCGAAGCAGGCGGCGAAGGCCGAGGAGGCGGTGGGCGCCGAGGCCGCGGCGGCGGGTGCGGCGGCCGCGTCGCCGTCGCTGCTGCCGCCGCAGGCGCTCAACAGCAGGGCGGCGCTCAGCAGGGTGGCCCACAGGACAGGGGTGATGCGCGAAGAGGTCATGGTCGAAAGGGGGGACTGCTTGGGAACCCCGCAGGCTACGCGAGGGCAGGAAGGGCGGGGGCAACCGGCCCGGCGGTGTTCGCAGACGGACCAACCCGGGTGCAGCCGCAGACCAGGGCGTCTCGCGGAAGAGACAGGCCGTCCGCCGTCATGCCGTCATCAAGGATTCGCCATGCAGTGCGGGGGAGGCCCCGGTAAGCTCGCGCGCGATGAATGCATCCACCCTGGCCCCCGCACCCGCCTTTTCACCCGCCCCCGAGACCTGGACGACCGACGGCCTGCCGCCGCGGCGGCAGTTCGATGCATGGCGCGAGGTGATCGTCGATGCGCACCTGGGCTGGGACATCCCGAAGATCGCCTGCGACCGCTTCCCCGCCTTCATGCGCCAGCACCGGCTGGGCGGGGTGCGGCTGACCGACTGCAGCGCCGCGGCGACGGTGAGCGGCACGCGCGGGCGCCGGCAGATGGCCCGCGACGACGAGGCCTGGCTGACCGTGGTGATGGTGGCGCAGGGCAGCGAAACCCTGCGCTTCGGCGACGACCGCGAGCTGCGCCTCGACGCCGGCATGTTCACGCTCTGGGACAGCACGCAGCCGATGGCCTTCCAGACCAGCGACGACCTGCGCCAGATGTCGATGCTGGTGCCGCAGGCCGAGCTGCTGCGCCGCCTGCCGCGGGTGCGCGACCTGGTCGGGCGGCCGATGGACGGCCGGCACGGCGCAGGGGCGCTGTTCGTCGAGCACTTCCAGCTGCTGCTGCGGCGCTTCGGCGAGCTTCCCGCCGGCGCACGCGAGGTGGCGCTGGGCGGGGCGCTCGACCTGCTGGGCGCGTGCCTGGGCGCGCAGCCGGCGCCGGGCCTGCGGCAGGTCGCGCGCGAGCAGTTGCTGCGCCACATCGAGCGGCACCTGGGCGACCCCGCGCTCGGCGTCGCGATGCTGGCGCGCCGCTTCCGGATGAGCGAGCGCAACGTGCACAAGCTGTTCGAAGGCACGGGCGAGACGGTGAGCGGCCGCATCCGCGACCGCCGCCTGGCGATGTGCCGTCGCGACCTGGAAGCCCCGGCGATGGCCGCGAGGCCGGTCGCCGAGATTGCCCGGCATTGGGGCTTCGCGGATCCGAGTCACTTCAGCAAGGTGTTCCGCGCCGCCCATGGCGTGTCGGCGCGCGAGTGGCGTGCCGGGGCGGTCCGGACTCACGGCGACTGCGCGAGCACCGGGTAACGCGCCGCCAGGGCCTCGTCCAGGCCTTGCAGGAAGCGCCGGCCGTAGAGCCCGTCCTCCAGTCCGTCGACCAGCTCCTCCGGGATGTCGCGTTCGTACTCCTCGCTCAGCGACGCCAGCCCCAGGGCGATCGCCGCCACGCTGTCCACGTCGCCGCCGAACTGCACGCAGTCCTTCAGCAGGTCCGACATGCGGCGGTTGCGCAGCAGCGCCGTCACCACGGCATGCAGCGTCTGCACCGCGTCGCAGTCCACCTCGTCGCGCCAGTCGAGGCGCGCCTCGAAGCCGGTGGCGTCGCGCACCCCGGCCGGCAGCTGCGCCAGCGGGGTGCGCTCGTACAGCAGCAGGTGCGCCATCAGCGCGACCGCCTGCGACGACACCACGCCCTCCGGCGTGTCGTGCGTCACCACCGCCTGGTCGCGGCAGGTGCGCATCAGCTCGGCCCGGTCGGCGATCAGGCCCAGCGGCACCGAGCGCATGGCGGCGCCGTTGCGCCGGCTCTCGGGACGGATGCGCGCGCGCAGGTCGGCGCCGTCGACGCAGGCGTCCAGCAGGCCCTTGAAGCCGCGCGCATAGCCGACGCGGCGGTCCCGCTTGTAGCAGCGGACGAAGGCCTCGGCGAAGGCGTCGCCGCCGAGGTCGGTGGGCGCCAGCAGCAGCTCCGCGACCGCGATGCTCATCTGCGCATCGTCGGTGTAGCGGCCGGCGCGCATCGAATACCCGCGCGATGCGTAGCGCAGCGTGTTCAGGCGGTCGATCACCGACCGTTCGGCAAACTCGAAGGGCGCGCCGTAGGCGTCGCCGATGGCGATCTCCAGGAGCATGGTCGGGCGTGGAAGTGGCGACGGCTCATTGTGAGGCCCCGGCCTCGTACCAGCGTTTCAGCAACGCGCGCTCCTCGTCGCTGATCTGCGTCGCATTGTTCAGCGGCATTAGCTTCAGCAGCACCGCCTGCTGGTAGACCTGCTGCGCATGCTGCGCGATCGCGGCCGGCGAGTCGAGCCGGACGTTCTTGTTCGCGAGCTGCTCGTTGTGGCACATCACGCAGCGCGTCGCGATCACCTGCTGCACCTGCGCGAAAGCCACCGGTTGCCGGCCCGCAGCCGACGGCGCGGCCGGCGCCGGCGCCAGCCACGCCGCCACGGCCACCAGCAGCAGCGTGCCGGCCACGGCGTACTCCCATGGCACGCGCCGGCCCTGCACGCGCGCCTTGTGCCGCACGACGAAGGCATGGCGGATCAGCGCCCCCGCCAGCATCACCGCCACCAGCACCACCCAGTTGTGCGCCGCGCCGTACAGGAAGCCGTAGTGGTTGCTGAGCATCGCCGCCAGCACCGGCAGCGTGAAATAGGTGTTGTGCACGCTGCGCTGCTTGGCGCGCCGGCCGTGCACTGGGTCGACCGGCTCGCCGGCCCGCATCTGCGCGATCACGGTGCGCTGGCCGGGGATGATCCAGAAGAAGACGTTGGCGCTCATCGCCGTGGCCATCATCGCCCCCACCAGCAGGAAGGCGGCACGCCCGGCGAAGAGCTGGCAGGCGAGCCAGGCGGCGAGCACCACGCAGACGGCCACCGCGAGGCCGACCAGGCGGTCGCCGTTCTCGCGCTGGCCGAGCAGGCGGCACAGTGCGTCGTAGGCGAGCCAGAACGCCCCGAGGAAGCCCAGCGCCGTCGCGATCGCCGCCGCCGGCGACCAGGCATGCACCCGCGGATCGACCAGGAAGCTGGCCGCCTGGTAGAGGTAGAGCACGGTGAAGAGCGCGAAGCCCGTCAGCCAGGTCGAGTAGCTCTCCCAGTAGAACCAGTGCAGGTGCGCCGGCAGCGCGGGCGGCGCCACCAGGTACTTCTGCGGGTTGTAGAAGCCGCCGCCGTGCACCGCCCACAGCTCGCCGTCCACGCCCTTGGCCTGCAGGTCGGGCGCCTGCGGCTTCAGCAGGCTGTTGTCCAGGAAGACGAAGTAGAACGACGAGCCGATCCACGCGATCGCCACCACGACGTGGGCCCAGCGCAGCAGCAGGTTGACCCAGTCCAGGACATAGGCCTCCATGCCTCAGCTGCCCCGGTAGGTGGAATACGACCAGGGGCTCGCGAGCAGCGGCACGTGGTAGTGCGACGCGGCGTCCGCAATGCCGAACTCGAGCGGCACCCGGTCGAGGAAGGGCGGGTCGGGCAGCGCGACGCCGCAGCCGCGGAAGTAGTCGGCGAGATCGAACACCAGCCGGTAGCGGCCCGCCTGCAGCGCGTCGCCCTCCAGCAGCGGCCCGCCGGCGCGGCCGTCGGCGTCGAGCTGCACGCGGCGCAGCAGCTGCGCCGCCTCGCCGTCCAGCCGGTACAGGCTCAAGGCCATGCCGGCGGCGGGCCGGCCGTGCACCGTGTCGAGCACGTGGGTGGTGAGTTTTCCCATGGTGGGAAAGTGTATACACTTTGAGCATGCCCCGTCCACCTGCCGACCCCTTGACGCCGATCCGCCGCGCGCGGGCCGTCGCGGGCGACGGCAGCAGCACGCAGCGCATCGTCGACGCCATCACCACCGCCATCGTCGAGCGCCGCCTGATGCCGGGCACCAAGCTCGCCGAGCAGAAGATCGCCGACATCTTCAAGGTCTCGCGGACGCTGGTGCGCCAGGCGCTGAACCAGTTGAGCCGCGACAAGCTGATCACGCTCGAGCCGGCGCGCGGCGCGCGCGTCGCCGAGCCGAGCATCGAGGAGGCGCGCCAGGTGTTCGAGGTGCGCCGGCTGGTCGAGGCGGCGATGGTCGAGCGCGCCGCGGCCGAGCTGGACGAGGACGACATTGCCGAGCTGCGCACGCACCTGGCGGCCGAGCAGGCGGCGGTGCTGCGCACCGACGTGACGGGCCGCACGCGGCTGCTCGCCGACTTCCACGTGGTGCTGGCGCGCATGCTCGGCAACGACGTGCTGGCCGAGCTGATGGCCGACCTGGTGTCGCGCTCGTCGCTGATCTCGCTGATGTACCAGTCGGCCGATTCGGCCGGCCATTCCTTCGACGAGCACGTCGCGATCGTCGACGCGCTGGAGCGCCGCGACGCGCGCGCCGCGGTGCGCCTGATGCAGGCGCACCTGGCGAGCGTCGAGCGCAACCTGCGCCTCGCCCCGCGCGTTCCCGACCTGGCCGGCGCCGCGCTGGCCGACATCGCCTGACGGACCCTGAACCATGACCGAGCGCCGCTACCCCCGCGACCTCGCCGGCTACGGCGAGCACCCACCGCACGCCGAATGGCCGGGCCGCGCGCGCATCGCGCTGCAGTTCGTGCTGAACTACGAGGAAGGCGGCGAGAACAGCGTGCTGCACGGCGATGCCGGCAGCGAGCAGTTCCTGTCCGAGATGTTCAACCCGCCCAGCTACCCGGCGCGCCACCTGTCGATGGAGTCGATCTACGAGTACGGCTCGCGCGTCGGCGTCTGGCGGCTGCTGCGCGAGTTCGAGCGCCGCGGCCTGCCGCTGACGGTGTTCGGCGTCTCGATGGCGCTGGAGCGGCACCCCGAGCTCACGCAGGCCTTCGTCGAGCTCGACCACGAGATCGCCTGCCACGGCTGGCGCTGGATCCAGCACCAGCAGATGGACGAGGCCACCGAGCGCCGGCACATGGACATCGGCATGGACATCATCCACCGCCTGACGGGCGAGCGCGCCTTCGGCTGGTACACCGGCCGCGACAGCCCGAACACCCGCCGCCTGGTGGCGGACTACGGCGGCTTCGAGTACGACAGCGATTACTACGGCGACGACCTGCCGTTCTGGCTGCAGGTGCGCAAGACCGACGGCAGCCTCGCGCCGCACCTGGTCGTGCCGTACACGCTGGACGCCAACGACATGCGCTTCGCGCTGCCGCAGGGCTTCGCGACCGGCGACGATTTCTTCACCTACCTGCGCGACAGCTTCGACGTGCTCTATGCCGAGGGCAACGAGGCGCCGAAGATGATGAGCATCGGCATGCACTGCCGGCTGCTCGGGCGGCCGGGGCGCTTCCGGGCGCTGCAGCGCTTCCTCGACCACGTCGAGTCGCACGACCGGGTGTGGGTCTGCCGCCGCATCGACATCGCCCGCCACTGGCGCGACGTGCATCCCTTCAACGCCGGCAACGCCTGGGTATGGGAGAGCGGGGGCGTGTCGTGAGCCTCACCCTTGCGCAGTTGAATGCGGCCTCGGCCGGCGAGTTCGTCGAGTTGCTGGACGGCCTCTACGAGCACTCGCCCTGGATCGCGGCGCGCGCCGCCGACGCGGCGCCCTTCGCCACGCTGGCCCAGCTCAAGCATGCGCTGGTGCGCGTGGTGCGCGAGGCGACGCGCGACGAGCAGGTGGCGCTGGTGCGCGCCCATCCCGAACTGGCGGGCAAGGCGCGCATCGCGCTGACGAAGGACTCGGCCGGCGAGCAGGCGCTGTCGGGCCTGACGCACTGCTCGCCCGAGGAATTCGCGCGCCTGCACGCCTTGAACGAGGCCTACCGCGCGCGCTTCGGCTGGCCCTTCATCCTGGCGGTGCGCGGCCCGCGCGGAAGCGGGTTGACGCGGGCGCAGGTCATCGAGACCTTCGCGCGCCGCGCCGAGGGCCATGACGCCGCGTTCGAGCTGGCCGAGTGCCTGCGCCAGGTGCACCGCATCGCCGAGCTGCGCCTGGACGAGCGCGTCGACGGCAGCGTGCCGACGCTGGGCAACCAGGTCTGGGACTGCGCCGAGCTGCTCGCCGCGCACAGCGACCCGGGCTACGCCGAGCGCGGCCAGCTCACCGTCACCTACCTGACCGAGGCGCACCGTGCCTGCCAGCGCCAGCTCGTGCGCTGGATGCAGGACTGCGGGTTCGACGAGGTCGGCATCGATGCCGTCGGCAACGTGGTCGGCGTCTACCACGGGCAGGACCGGAAGGCGCCGCGGCTGCTGACCGGCTCGCACTTTGACACGGTGCGCAACGGCGGCAAGTACGACGGCCGGCTCGGCATCTTCGTGCCGATGGTCTGCGTGCGCGAGCTGCACCGTGCCGGCCGGCGCCTGGCGCACGGCATCGAGGTGGTGGGCTTCGCCGAGGAGGAAGGACAGCGCTACAAGGCGACCTTCCTCGGCTCGGGCGCGCTGATCGGGCAGTTCGACCCGCGCTGGCTGGACCAGCGCGATGCCGACGGCATCCCGATGCGCGAGGCGATGCGGTCGGCGGGGCTGGACCCGGCCGGCATCGCGGCGCTGCGGCGCGACCCGGCGCGCTACCTCGGCTTCGTCGAGGTCCACATCGAGCAGGGCCCGGTGCTGGACGAGCTCGACCTGCCGCTCGGCGTGGTCACGTCCATCAACGGCAGCGTGCGCTGCCTGGGCGAGGTGGTCGGCATGGCGAGCCATGCCGGCACGACGCCGATGGACCGGCGGCGCGATGCCGCCACCGCGGTGGCCGAGCTGGCGCTGTTCGTCGAGGAGCGGGCGTCGGCGCAGCCCCACCTCGTCGGCACCGTCGGCCAGCTGGAGGTGCCGAACGGCTCGATCAACGTCGTGCCGGGGCGCTGCCGCTTCAGCCTCGACCTGCGCGCCACCACCGACGAGGCGCGCGATGCGCTGGCGCGCGACGTGGTGGCCGAGCTGGGGCGCATCTGCCTGAGGCGCGGCCTGCACCACACGCTGGAGGAGACGCTGCGCGTCTCGGCCGCGCCGAGCGCGCCCGCGTGGCAGGCGCGCTGGGAGGCGGCGGTGCGCGCGCTGGGCCTGCCGGTGCACCGCATGCCCAGCGGGGCGGGGCACGATGCGATGAAGCTGCACGAGCGGATGCCGCAGGCGATGCTGTTCGTGCGCGGCGGCAATGCGGGCATCAGCCACAACCCGCTCGAGACCATCACCAACCACGACGCCCAGCTGTGCGTCGAAGCCTTCCAGCACCTGCTGGAGCACCTGGACGACACATGAACGAGCTTTTCGGGCGACTCGACGCCTGGGTCGATGCCCATTTCGACGAGGAAGTCCGCTTCCTGCAGGCCCTGGTGCAGGTGCCCACCGACACCCCGCCGGGCGACAACGCGCCGCATGCGGAGCGCACCGCGGCGCTGCTGGCCGGCTTCGGTCTGGAGGCCGAGCAGCACCCCGTGCCGGCGGCCGAGGTGGCGGCGGGCGGGCTGCAGTCGATCACCAACCTGGTGGTGCGGCGGCGTTATGGCGATGGCGGGCCGACCGTCGCGCTGAATGCGCACGGCGACGTGGTGCCGCCGGGCGAGGGCTGGCTGCACGATCCCTATGGCGGCGAGGTCGAGGACGGCCGGCTGTACGGCCGGGCGGCGGCGGTCAGCAAGAGCGACTTCGCGACCTACACCTTTGCGCTGCGCGCGCTCGAGGCGCTGGGCGTGCCGCTGAAGGGCGGGGTGGAGCTGCACTTCACCTACGACGAGGAGTTCGGCGGCGAGCTCGGGCCGGGCTGGCTGCTGCGGCAGGGGCTGACGAAACCCGACCTGCTGATCGCGGCCGGCTTCAGCTACCAGGTGGTGACGGCCCACAACGGCTGCCTGCAGATGGAGGTGACGGTGCACGGGCGGATGGCGCATGCGGCGATTCCCGACACCGGGGTCGACGCGCTGCAGGCGGCGGTGGTGCTGCTGAATGCGCTGTATGCGCAGAACGCGCTGTACCGGCAGGTGGTGTCGCAGGTGCCGGGCATCACGCACCCGTACCTCAACGTCGGGCGCATCGAGGGCGGCACCAACACCAACGTGGTGCCGGGCAAGGTGGTGCTGAAGCTGGACCGCCGCATGATCCCGGAGGAGAACCCGGCCGAGGTCGAGGCGGCGCTGCGCCGCGTCATCGCCGAGGCGGCGGCGCAGGTGCCGGGCGTGCGGGTGGAGGTCCGCCGGCTGTTGCTGGCCGAGGCGCTGAAGCCGCTGCCGGGCAACCGGCCGCTGGTGGAGGCGCTGCAGCGCCATGGCGAGGCGGTGTTCGGCGTGCCGATCCCGACCTCGGGGTCGCCGCTGTACACCGACGTGCGCCTGTACTGCGCGCAGGGCATTCCGGCGGTGATCTACGGGGCGGGGCCGCGTACGGTGTTCGAGAGCAACGCGAAGCGCGCCGACGAGCACGTGGTGCTGGAGGACCTGCGGCGCGCGACGCAGGTGGTGGCGCGGGTGCTGCTGGAGTTGCTTTCGGCTTGAGCGACGGCCCCGGATTGCGCTTCGCTCCATCCGGGCTACATAACGACCCCTCGCCCGGCGGGTACGCTGGTCGATCCCCCACGGGGATGCGGGCCGGCTTGGGGCGGCCCGGCGCTCGGCCCGCTCTGCATTCGTAGCCCGGATGGAGCGCAGCGCAATCCGGGGATCGTCGGTCACTTCTACGGCAGCACGGTCGAGAGCTGGAACATCAGCGCCGAGTTGCCGAGCACGTTCACCTGCGTCGACCAGGTCCGCGTGAACTGCCAGCCGAGCGTCAGCACGAGGCCCGGCGAGAAACCCTTGACGTTGAGCGGCACCTTGTCGTCGAAGGGCGGCTTGTAGCCGTAGATGACCCCCGCCGTCCACTGCACGAAGAACTTGTCGTAGTCGCTGAAGTCGGTCAGGCGCTGGCCGGCATATGCATACGTGCTCGGCTGGCCGAAGGAGTTGCTGAAGTAGGTGAGGCCGGCCACCACGCCATCGGGCCGCTCGCGTTCCAGCCCGACCATCCAGACATACTGGTGGTCCGGGTCGCGCGAGTAGTGGTAGGTCGCCGGCGAGTACATCAGGCGCCACACCGGGCCGCTGCGTTCTTCGGAAGGCACGGCTACAGTGGCGACCGGCACGTCGGCCGCAAGGGGTGCGGCCTGGGCGCGCACGCAGGGCGCGAGGCTGCCGAGGCAGAGGCAGGCGACGAGCGCCGGAGCAGGAAACTTCATGGCCGCGATTGTCGCGAACTCTCGAGCGCGTTTTTGGGCAGCCGCCTCCACGACCGTGAGGTGGTGTGTCCTGTGTTGCATGCTGTCATCGCTGTTCACGCTGCAGGGCTGCGCCTGGTGGGACCTGAAGCGGCGCCAGCTGGTGTTCCGCCCGTCGCCGGGGCAGCCGGCGGACGTGGCGCTGCGGCCGGGCGACGCGTCGTACAGCGTCGCGGTCCCGGGCACCGGCGAGCGGGTGCAGCTGTGGTGGATGCCGAGCCCCGACCCGCAGGCGCCGACGCTGCTGTACCTGCACGGCACTTTCCGCGCGCTGTACCGCAACCTGCCGAAGATCGATGCGCTGCGCGAGGCCGGCTTCTCGGTGCTGGCGGTGGACTACCGGGGCTGGGGCGAAAGCACGGCGCGGGTGCCGTCCGAGGCGAGCATCTATGCGGATGCCGAGCTGGCCTGGGGCGAGTTGGTGAAGCGCCAGCCGCTGCCGTGGAAGCGGGTGATCTTCGGGCACTCGATGGGCGGCGGCGTCGCGGTGGAGCTGGCGAGCCGCCGGCACCGGGGCGCGGACTACGGCGGGCTGATCCTGGAGTCGACCTTCACGCGGCTGCCGGAGGTGGCGTCGGAGCTGGGGGTGGTGGGTACGGCGGTCTCGTGGCTCGCGAACGAGCAGTTCGATTCGATCGACAAGATCGGCCGCGTCGATGCGCCGATCCTGATCATGCACGGCAGTGCGGACGACACGGTCCCGGTGGCGCTGGGGCGACGCCTGCGCGATGCGGCGCCGGTCGGCACGCGCTGGGTCGAGTTCACGGGGGGCTCGCACAGTCGCTTGCACAGCGAGGATCCTGGCCTGTACCGCGAGGCGGTGAAGTCCTTGATCGCCAGCCTGCACCCGTAGCCCGGATGCAGCGCAGCGGAATCCGGGAGGGGCGGTCGGGAAGTGATGGACGAACCCCGGATTGGCATCCGGGCTACGAGGGCGAGAACGGCGCCGCCATTCCGACGTACGCCTTGCGCAGCGGCAGCGCATAGTCGCCTCGCTTGCTTGTCCCGAGGCCGATCGCCACCAGCCCCTCGGCCAGCTTGACCGCCGACGCGACGCCATCCACCACCGGCACGCCCAGCTCCGCCTGCAGCCGCGCGCACAGGTCCGCCATCCCCGCGCACCCCAGCACGATCGCCCCGGAGCGATCCCGCGCCAGCGCCTCCCGCGCGCTCGCGAGGATCCGCGCATAGGCGTCGCTCGCCGGGTCGTCGAGCTCGAGCACCGCGATGTCGGTCCCATGGATGCCGCGGCAGCGCCGCTCGAAGCCGTACTGCAGCACCAGGTGCTCGGCGATCACGCAGGTGCGTTCCAGCGTCGTCACGACCGAGAACCCGGTCGCCAGCAGCGTTGCGCAGTGGAAGGCCGCCTCCGCGATGCCGATCACCGGCCCGCGCGCCAACTCGCGCGCCGCATGCAGCCCCGGGTCGCCGAAGCAGGCGATCACGTGCGCATCCGCGCCCGCAAGCTCGCCCGCGCGCACCTGCTCGGCCACGCCGGCCGCGGCCCACACGTCGTCGTGGTGCCCTTCGATGGACGGCGCACCGAAGCTCGGCTGCACCGCCTCGATCTGCGTGCCCGGCGCCGCCACCGCCTGCGCGGCCGCCCCGATCTTCGCCGTCATCGCGGCCGTCGTGTTGGGGTTGATCACCCGGATCTTCATCGTCATCTCCTCGAAAACCCGGGCCACTTTGTATACAAAGCCGGCCCGGCTCGGGCGATGCACCAGCAAGACCCGCGCCCGGGGCAACCCTCGTCAAGCTGCCCCAATTGCGGGCAGGCGACCCGCCGGCCGGGCGCTGTTGGTGCAGCCGCCACGGCGCGCACGCCGCAGGTATCTGGCATATGGTTTGCATACACGCTGTCGCATGAAGCCCGACTCGTCCCTGGTGCTCACCTCGCTGGTCAAGCGTTATGGCGCGACCGTCGCCGTCGACGGCATCGACCTGACGATTCCGTCCGGCAGCTACTGCTGCCTGCTCGGTCCCTCGGGCTGCGGCAAGACCTCGACGCTGCGCATGATCGCGGGCCATGAGCTGGCGAGCGACGGGCAGATCCTGCTCGGCGGCAAGTACATCACCTACAGCGCCGCCGCCGACCGCGGGACGGCGATGATGTTCCAGAGCTACGCCCTGTTCCCCCACCTGAGCGTGCTGGACAACGTCGCCTTCAGCTGGAAGATGCGCGGAAAACCGACCGCCGAGCGCCACGCCCGGGCGCGCGAGCTGCTCGCCCTGGTGGCGATGACGCCCTACCTGGCGCGCCTGCCGAGCGAGCTCTCCGGCGGCCAGCAGCAGCGTGTCGCGCTGGCACGGGCGCTGATGACCGAGCCGCGCGTGCTGCTGCTCGACGAGCCGCTGTCGGCGCTCGACCCCTTCCTGCGCGTGCAGATGCGCGCCGAGCTCAAGCGCTGGCAGCAGGAGCTCGGCTTCACCTTCGTCCACGTCACCCATTCGCAGGAAGAGGCGATGGCGCTGGCCGACCAGGTGGTGGTGATGAACCAGGGCCGCATCGAGCAGACCGGCTCGCCGCGCCAGGTGTTCAACGCGCCGCGCAGCGAGTTCGTCGCGCGTTTCATGGGCGCACACAACGTGATCGCCTCGCCCGCCGGACCGGTGGCGGTGCGCGCCGACCGCATGCGGCTGCTGCGCGAGCCCGGAGAGGGCAGCCGCCGGGCCGCCGTGAAGGCGGTCGAGTACCAGGGCACGTACGTGCAGGTCAACCTCGCGCCCGAGGGCGAGGCCGCCGAGGCGCAATGGACCGCCACGCTGCCCGACGCCGGCTTCGACGCCGCGCCCTTTGCCCCCGGCGACACCGTGCACGTCAGCTGGGCTGCGGCCGAGGCGCATGCCCTCGCCTGAGCCCCGTCGCTTCCTTTCCGAGAGCCTGCATCACACCACCCCGAGGAGTCCCCGATGAACGACCACCCCGATTCGAACGCCGCCCCGAAGCTCGCCCGCCGCACGCTGCTGAAGGGCGCTGCCGCGGCCGGCGGCGCGCTGGCCTTCCCGTTCGTGCACGCGCAGGAGAAGATCACGCTGCGCTACCTGGGCACCGCGGTGAACCAGGACAAGGCGATCGCCGAGAAGTTCAAGGCCGACACCGGCATCGAGATCCAGTACATCCCGGTCACCACCGACGACGTCACCAAGCGCGCCGTCACCGCGCCGAACTCGTTCGACCTGATCGACACCGAGTACTTCTCGCTCAAGAAGATCCTGCCCACCGGCAACCTGCTGGGCATCGACACCAAGCGCATCAAGAACGCCGACAAGATCACGCCGCTGTTCACCAAGGGCGAGGTCGGCGGCAAGAAGGTCGGCGACCAGGGCACGGCGCCGAAGAAGGTGATGTACGTGGCCTCGCCCACCGCGAAGGACTTCGCGAAGGAGCCGACGCAGTTCATGACCCTGATCCCGACGGTCTACAACGCCGACACGCTGGGCATCCGCCCCGACCTGATCAAGCGCCCGATCGAAAGTTGGAAAGAACTCTTGAACCCCGAGTTCAAGGGCAAGACCGCGATCCTGAACATCCCGTCGATCGGCATCATGGACGCGGCGATGGTGGTCGAGGCGATGGGGATCTACAAGTACCCCGACAAGGGCAACATGACGAAGAAGGAGATCGACCTCACGATCAAGACCCTGATCGAGGCGAAGAAGGCCGGCCAGTTCCGCGCGCTGTGGAAGGACTTCAACGAGAGCGTCAACCTGATGGCCTCGGGCGAGGTGGTGATCCAGTCGATGTGGTCGCCGGCGGTGACGGCGGTGCGCACCAAGGGCATCGCCTGCACCTTCCAGCCGCTGAAGGAGGGCTATCGCGCCTGGGCGGCCGGCTTCGGCGTGCCGAAGACGGTAAGCGGCAAGAAGGCCGACGCGGTCTACGAGTTCATCAACTGGTTCCTCGACGGCTGGGCCGGCGCCTACCTGAACCGCCAGGGCTACTACAGCGCCGTGCTGGAGACGGCGAAGGCGAAGATGGAAGCCTACGAGTGGGCCTACTGGATGGAAGGCAAGGCCGCGACGCAGGACATCAAGTCGCCCAACGGCGACCTCTTGGCCAAGGCCGGCAGCGTGCGCGACGGCGGCAGCTACGAGACCCGCATGGGCGGGATCGCCTGCTGGAACGCGATCATGGACGAGAACGCGTACATGGTCCAGAAGTGGAACGAGTTCGTCGCGGCCTGACATGAAGGCGCCCGCCACGCTGCAGGCGACACCGTTCGCGCTGGTGTTCCTGCTCTTCCTCGTCCTGCCGCTGGTGCTGGTGGGCGTGGTCAGCTTCTGGCGGGCGAGCGACTACGAGCTGATCCCCGCCTTCACGCTGCAGAACTACGTCGACGTCTTCAACGCCACCACGGCCAGGACCTACCTGTCGACGCTGAAGTTCTGCGTGCTGGTGTGGGCGGTGACGCTGCTGCTCGGCTTCGCGGTCGCGTACTTCCTTGCCTTCCACGTGAAGTCGGTGGGTGCGCAGACCCTGCTCTTCATCCTCTGCACCGTGCCGTTCTGGACCTCCAACGTGATCCGCATGATCTCGTGGGTGCCGCTGCTCGGGCGCAACGGGCTGGTCAACCAGGGCCTGCAGGCGCTGAACATCATCGACTCGCCCATCGAGTGGCTGCTGTTCAGCGACTTCTCGGTGGTGCTCGCCTTCGTGCACCTGTACACCATGTTCATGATCGTGCCGATCTTCAACTCGATGATGCGCATCGACCGCGCCCTCATCGAGGCGGCGCGCGACGGCGGCGCCACCGGCTGGCAGACGGTGTGGAACGTGGTCGTGCCGCTGTCGCGCACCGGCATCGTCATCGGCTCGATCTTCGTGATCACCATCGTGATGGGCGACTTCGTCACCATCGGCGTGATGGGCGGGCAGCAGATCGCCTCCGTGGGCAAGATCATCCAGGTGCAGACCTCGTACCTGCAGTTCCCGATGGCGGCCGCCAACGCGGTGATCCTGCTGGCGGTGACGCTGATGATGATCTGGGGCCTGACGCGCCTGGTCGACATCCGCAAGGAGCTCTGAACGATGCACGTCGACAAGCGCCCGCGCAGCTTCTACGCCCTCGCCGCCGTCTTCGGCGCCTTCGTGCTGTTCCTCTACGGCCCGATGATCGCGATCTTCGTTCTGAGCTTCCAGGGCCCCGAGGGCGGGCTGACCTTCCCGATGCGCGGCGTCTCGCTGCACTGGTTCGGCAAGCTGTGGGAAGGCATGGGCGTGGTCGACGTCGCGGCGGCCTTCCGCCGCTCGGTCGCGCTGGGCACGGTGGTGATGCTGCTGACGGTGCTGCTGTCGCTCGGCGCCGGGCTGGCCTTCCGCAAGCGCTTCGCCGGCTCGGGCGTGCTGTTCTACACCTCGGTGGCGAGCCTGATCATGCCGTCCATCGTGGTGTCGCTGGGCATCGGGCTGCAGTTCCGCCTGGTCGACACCGCCTTCAAGGCCGTGCTGGAAAGCGTGGGCGCGGCCGGGCTGCTCGAAGGCTACGGCACCGCGATGGGCCTGTACACCTCGGCGCTCGGCGCGCACCTCACCTGGACGCTGCCTTTCGGCCTGCTCATCATGCTGGCGGTGTTCAACCGCTTCAACCCGGCCTTCGAGGAGGCGGCCGCCGACCTGGGGGCCACGCCGTGGCAGAGCTTCCGCCACGTCGTGCTGCCGCTGATCGCGCCCAGCCTGGTGGGGGTCGGCATGTTCGGCTTCACGCTCAGCTGGGACGAGATCGCGCGCACCTCGCAGGCGATCGGCGACGTCAACACGCTGCCGCTGGAGCTGCAGGGGCTGACGAGCACGGTGACCACGCCGGCCATCTATGCGCTCGGCACGGTGACGACGGTGGTGTCCTTCGTCGTGATGGGTTGCACGCTGGCCCTGGTGAAGTTCCTCGGGAAGCGCCGCGGCGCCTGACGATGGCCGACGCCACCGCTGCGGCGACCGGCGCCGACCGGGTCTACGAGGCCATCTACGCCGCCATCGTCGACCACCGGCTCGCGCCCGGCTCGCGGCTGCGCGAGGAGGAGCTGGCGCAGGCCTTCGCGGTGTCACGTACCCTCGTGCGGCAGGCGCTGCACAAGCTGGCGCAGGACGGCGTGATCGTGCTGCGGCCGAACCGCGGGGCTCAGGTGCCCGAGCCGACGCGGCGCGACGGCGAGCATGTGTTCGATGCGCGGCGCGTGGTCGAGTGCGAGGTCGCGCGGCGGCTGGCGGGCAAGCTGAGCACGGAGCAGTTGGCCGAGCTGCGCCGGGTGGTGGACGCCGAGGCGCGCGCCACGGCCGCACAGGACAAGCAGGAGGCGATCCGGCTGTCGGGCGAGTTCCACCTGCAGCTCGCGCGCATGAGCGGCAACCCGATCTTCGTGCGGCTGCTGGAGGAGCTGCTGCCGACGACCTCATTGCTGATGGCGCTCTACAAGTCGCCGGGCGAGCCGATGTGCGTGGCGCACAGCCACCGCCAGCTGCTGGCGGTGCTGGGAGAGGGTGCCAGCGGCGGGGCGGCGACGGAGATGCGGCGGCATCTCAACGAGATCGAGAAGTCGCTGTCGCGGCCGGTGGCGAAGGCCGAGCCGGCGTTGCGGGACGTGTTCAAGGGGTACCGGACGTCGGACTGAATCGGTACACGCCGTCCCCATCCAGCGTCCGCTGCAGCTTTCCGCCCAGCCACAGCGCATGCAGGTGCGCGATCGACTCCCCCATCGCGAACGTCGTCTGGTGCAGGTCCAGTTTGCGCTTGAACAGCACCGCCAGCAGGTCGGCCGCGCTCTTCGGCCCCTGCGCGCACGCCGTCATCACGTCGGCGAAGCGCTCGTCGTGGTGGGTCACCAGCTGCGCGATCCGCGTGTACATGCCGCGGAACGGCCGCCCGTGCGAGGGCAGCACCAGCGTTTCGGCCGGCAGCGACTCGAAGCGCCGGATCGACGACAGATAGAGCGGCAGCGGATCGGCCTCGGGCTCCAGGTCGATCACGCTGACATTGGTCGAGATCTTTGGCAGCAGCATGTCGCCCGAGATCAGCACGCCCAGGTCGGCGCAGTACAGCGAGATGTGCTCCGGCGCATGCCCGTAGCCGGCGATGCAGCGCCAGCCGTGCCCGCCGACCTCCAGCACCTGCCCGTCCATGAGCCGCCGGAACGCCGGCGGCACCTGCGGCACCATGCTCGCGTAATAGTTGCTGCGCGCCTTGATCTTCTCCACCGCCTCCGGGTCGGTCAGCCCGTGGCTCGCCATGAACTTCGCCGCCGCCGCGCCGCCGAAGCCGGTGGTGGAGCTGCTCGCCAGCCGCGCGGCGTTGTAGTCGGTCGCGCTGATCCACAGCCGGCACCCCCAGCGCTCGGTCAGCCAGTGCGCCAGCCCGATGTGGTCCGGGTGCATGTGCGTCACCACCACCCGCAGCACCGGCAGCCCCTGCAGCCCGGTCTCGAAGACCTGCTCCCAGGCCGCCCGCGTCGCGTCGTTGGTGATGCCGCAATCGACCACCGTCCAGCCCGCCGTCCCGTCGATCTCGTCGCGCAGCAGCCAGAGGTTGATGTGGTCCAGCGCGAAGGGCAGCTGCATGCGCAGCCAGCGCACGCCCGGCGCCACCTCCAGCGTGCGGCCGGCCTCGGGCAGGGTCTCTCCCAGCGGGTAGTCGAGTTGTCGCTCCAGCTCGTTCATGCGGATTCCATGAGGTTGCTACACTTTACGTATACGTCAATCAGCCCATTCTAGGTTTTCATGCCGCAAGCCGCTGTCGCCGAGGCGTCCGCCCCGACGCCATCCTCGGGAATCACCTACACCATCAGCGAGCTCGCGCGCGAGTTCGACCTGACCACGCGGGCGATCCGCTTCTACGAGGACTGCGGGCTGCTCTCGCCGCAGCGCGCCGGCCGCAACCGCGTCTACACGGCGCGCGACCGCACCCGGCTCAAGCTGACGCTGCGCGGCAAGCGGCTCGGGCTCACGCTGTCCGAGGTGAAGGAGCTGGTCGACATGTACGAGTCGCCGCGCGACACCCAGCCGCAGCTGCGCAAGTTCCTCGCCGTGCTGGCGGTGCACCGCCAGCAGCTGGAGCAGCAGCTGGCCGACCTGCACGTCACCCTCGACGAGGTGCGCCAGCACGAGAAGGACGCGAAGCGGCTGCTGAATTCCCCCACGACCCCATAAGACCCAGGAGACACGCCCCATGAACCTGCCCGGACTCGACTTCCAGCTCGGCGAGGACATCGATGCCCTGCGCGACGCGGTGCGCGCCTTCGCCGAGGCCGAGATCGCCCCGCGCGCCGCCGAGATCGACCGCAGCGACCAGTTCCCGATGGACCTGTGGCGCAAGATGGGCGAGCTGGGCGTGCTCGGCGTCACCGTCGGCGAGGAATACGGCGGCGCCGGCATGGGCTACCTGGCCCACATGATCGCGATGGAGGAGATCAGCCGCGCCTCGGCCAGCGTCGGCCTGAGCTACGGCGCGCACAGCAACCTCTGCGTGAACCAGATCAAGCGCAACGGCAGCGAGGCGCAGAAGAAGAAGTACCTGCCGAAGCTGATCAGCGGCGAGCACGTCGGCGCGCTCGCAATGAGCGAGCCCGGCGCCGGCTCCGACGTCATCAGCATGAAGCTCAAGGCCACCGCGCGCGACGGCGTCTACGTGCTCAACGGCACCAAGATGTGGATCACCAACGGCCCCGATGCCGACACCCTGGTGGTCTACGCGAAGACCGAACCCGAGGTGGGCGCCCGCGGCGTGACGGCCTTCCTGGTCGAGAAGGGCATGAAGGGATTCTCCATCGCGCAGAAGCTCGACAAGCTGGGCATGCGCGGCAGCCACACCGGCGAGCTGGTGTTCCAGAACGTCGAGGTGCCGGCCGAGAACGTGCTGGGCACGCTGAACGGCGGCGCCAAGGTGCTGATGAGCGGCCTCGACTACGAGCGCGCCGTGCTCGCGGCGGGGCCGGTGGGCATCATGCAGGCGGTGATGGACAACGTCGTCCCCTACATCCACGACCGCAAGCAGTTCGGCCAGAGCATCGGCGAGTTCCAGCTCATCCAGGGCAAGGTCGCCGACATGTACACCGTGCTGCAGGCGGCGCGCGCCTTCTGCTACACCGTGGGCAAGAACCTCGACGCCCTCGGCGCCGACCACGTCCGCCAGGTGCGCAAGGACTGCGCGAGCGTGATCCTGTGGTGCGCCGAGAAGGCCACCTGGATGGCCGGCGAGGGCATCCAGGTCTTCGGCGGCAACGGCTACATCAACGAGTACCCCCTGGGCCGGCTCTGGCGTGATGCGAAGCTCTACGAAATCGGCGCAGGCACGTCTGAAATCCGGCGCATGCTCATCGGCCGCGAGCTCTTCGCCGAGACGATGTGAATATGCTGTGCCGCGCCTATTGAAGCGGGTCGGCTGACGGCTGATTGACAGCTTCGGGCGCATAGCGCACAGCGGCAGGATGTCCGGAAATATCTTCGCGCAGCAGTTCACATGGGCTTTCAATTGAGTCCCCGGGCGGCTAGGGAAAACCCGGCCGGTCTTTCTAAGATGGCGTCCATCCGGCGCGTCCTGCGCCTTTCCGGAACATCTGATGGACACCACCCCGATCTCCGCTGTGCAGCGGTTCCGCGTTCGCGCCCTGGCCCTGGCCGGCCTGCTGGCTGCCACCTTCCTGTCGACCCCGCTGGCCGCCCTGGCCGCCGAGCCGATCGTCATCGGCCAGGTCGCCCCGTTCAGCGGCCCGCAGGCCGTGACGGGCAAGGCCATGAATGCCGGTGCCAAGCTGTACTTCGACGCCGTCAACCTGAAGGGGGGTGTGCGCGGCCGGCCGATCAAGCTGGTGACGCGAGACGACGGCCAGAAGCCGGAAGAGAGCGTGCGCCTGGCGCGCGAGCTCATCAGCGCCGAGTCGCCGATCGCCCTGATCAGCACGGTGGGCACTGCCAACCTGGAAGCGCTCGCCAAGGACGGCGTGCTGACCCAGACCAAGGTCTCGCTGATCGGTGCGGTCTCGGGCGCGGCGACGGTGGTCAAGGCCCCCGGCATGCACATCGTCAAGGCGAGCTACCACGACGAGGTCGGCCGCCTGTTCGACCAGCTGTCCCACGTGGGCGTCAAGCGCGTCGGCCTGGTCTACCAGGACGACGGCCTGGGCCGCGACGTGCTGGCCGGTGCCGAAGCGGCAGCGAAGCAGCATGGCATCGAATTGGCCGTGACGACCGGCTACCCGCGCAACACGGTGCAGGTGGAGAAGTCGGTCGCCGACATCATCAACGCCAAGGTGGGCGTGGTGTTCCTGGGCGCGACCACGGCGGCCGGCATCGAGTTCGTCAAGCAGTACTCGGCCAAGGGCGGGCAGGGCATCCTGTACGGCCTGTCGATCATCGACACCGACGCGCTGCTGAAGGCCCTCGGGCCGGAGCGCTCGCGCGGCTATGCCTTCTCGGTCGTGCTGCCCACCCCGCAGCAGACCAACCTGGCCGTGGTGCGCGAGTACCTGGCGCTGAAGGCCGCCTCGAACAACCCCGACCTGTCGGCGCGCTCGATCGAGGGCTTCATCGCCGCCAAGGCGCTGGTCAAGATCCTCGAGACCAGCAACAACCTGACGGCGGCGGGCGTCACGCAGGCCATGAACAACGCCTCGTCGGTGGACGTGGGCGGCTACACGCTGGACTTCAGCAGCAACGACCGTCCGGGCTCGCGCTTCGTCGACTTCGCGATGTTCGGCTCGAACGGCAAGATCCTCCAGTAACGGCGGGGCGCTCGTGCCCCGCGGGAGCGGCGGCATGAGCGGATCGATCCTGGCCCTCGGCGGGGGCGGCTTCTCGATGGAGCCGGGCAACCCCCGCCTCGACACCTTCCTTCTCTCGCTCGCGCGCCGGCCCCGCCCGCGCGTCTGCTTCGTCGGCACGGCCAGCGGGGACAGCGAGAACTACCTGCTGCGCTTCTACAAGGCCTTCGCCAAGCTCGACTGCGAGGCGACGCACCTGCCGCTCTTCCAGTTCGAGCGCGGCCTCGACCTGCGCGCCGCGGTGCTGGGCAGCGACATCGTCTACGTCGGCGGCGGCAACACGCCGGCCATGCTCGCGGTGTGGCAGCTCTATGACCTGCCGTCCGCCTTCGCCGAGCTGCTGGACGCCGGCGGCGTGCTCGCCGGCATCAGCGCCGGGGCCAACTGCTGGTTCGACCGCTACGTCACCGACAGCGTGCCCGGCGGCGGCGTGCGCGAGGGCCTGGGCTTTGCGGCGGGCAGCTTTTGTCCGCACTACGACGGCGAGGCCTGGCGCCAGCCGCTGGTGGCCGAGGTGGCGAAGCAGCATGCCGGCGACTGCCTCGCCTGCGAGGACAGCACCGCCGTCCACCTGGATGCGCAGGGCCGCCTGATCGAGGCCGTCGCCTCGGTGGACGGCAAGCGCGCCCACCGCTGGGTCGACGGCGCGCCCGTGCCCCTCGAGACCCGCCGCCTGCCCTGATGCGTACACTGCCCGGACTTCGCTGCACCGCAACATCATGACGACTGAACTCCAGGAACTTCTCGACAGCAACCGCCTGTGGGCCCAGCGCACCGAGGCGCGCTCGCCCGGCTTCTTCACCGGCCTGCTCAAGCAGCAGGCACCGCAGTACCTGTGGATCGGCTGCGCCGACAGCCGGGTGCCGGCGAACGAGCTGGTCGACCTGGCGCCGGGCGAGCTGTTCGTGCACCGCAACGTGGCCAACGTGGTGGTGCACTCCGACCTCAACTGCCTGTCGGTGATCCAGTTCGCCACCGACATGCTGAAGGTCAAGCACATCATCGTGGTCGGCCACTCCGGCTGCGGCGGCGTCGCGGCGGCGCTGCACGACCAGCGCGTCGGCCTGGTCGACAACTGGATCCGCCACGTCAAGGACGTGCGCAGCAAGCACCAGGACTGGCTCGACACGGTGCAGGAGGCGCGCCGCGTCGACGCGCTGTGCGAGCTGAACGTGATCGAGCAGGCGCGCAACGTCTGCCTCACCACGGTGGTCCAGGACGCCTGGCAGCGCGGCCAGGAGCTTGTCGTGCACGGCTGGTTCTACGGCCTGTACAACGGCCTGCTGCAGGACATGAAGGTGACCATCGCCGCGCCGGACCAGGTGGCGAACGCCTACGAGGGGGCGCTGTCCGGCCTGCGCTCGCGCTATGCCTCCATGGGTGCCTTGGCGTCCTGAGCCGCATGTTTCCGCAGGCCCTCACCGACGCGCGCGCGTTCGGCATCGCCGAGGCGATGCTGGAGGGGTTCAACCGCCACTACCGGCTGTTCCGCGCCGCGAGCGCCGGGGCCAAGCAGCGCTTCGAGGCCGCCGACTGGCACGGCCAGCAGCGCGCCCAGCGCGAGCGCATCGAGTTCTACGACCTGCGGGTGGACGAGGCGGTGGAGCGGCTGCAGGCCGATTTCGGCGCCGGCACGCTGTCGATGCAGACCTGGCAGGAGGCCAAGCTGCACTACATCGGCCTGCTCACCAACCACCACCAGCCCGAGCTGGCCGAGACCTTCTTCAACTCGGTGACGACCAAGATCCTGCACCGCAGCTACTTCAACAACGACTTCATCTTCGTGCGGCCGGCGGTGTCGACCGAGTACATCGAGAACGACGAGCCCGCCTCGCAGCCGACCTACCGTGCCTACTACCCGACGCGCGAGACGCTGCGCGAGACCTGGCTGCGGGTGGTCACGAACTTCCAGCTCGGCTGCGAGTTCGAGGACCTCGACCGCGACATCGACAATGTGCTGGCCGCGGTGCGCGAGCACCTGGGCGAATTCCGCCCCCGCGCCAACTTCCAGGTCCAGGTGCTGAGCTCGCTGTTCTTCCGCAACAAGGGCGCCTACATCGTCGGCAAGATGATCAACGGCTTCAAGGAGACGCCCTTCGCGCTGCCCATCCTGCACAGCGCCGGCGGGCGCGGACTGACCATCGACACCGTGCTGCTGACCGAGGACGACCTGCTGATGCTGTTCAGCTTCGCGCGGGCCTACTTCCTGGTCGACATGGAGATCCCGTCGGCCTACGTGCAGTTCCTGCGCTCGCTGATGCCGCGCAAGCCGCGCTCGGAGCTGTACAGCGCGCTCGGGCTGCAGAAGCAGGGCAAGAACATCTTCTACCGCGACCTCCTGGCCCACCTGCGGCACAGCAGCGACAGCTTCCGCATCGCGCCCGGCATCAAGGGCATGGTGATGATGGTGTTCGACCTGCCGTCCTTCCCCTACGTCTTCAAGGTGATCAAGGATTTCTACCCGCCGCAGAAGGAGACCACGCGCGAGCTGATCCAGCGCAAGTACCTGCTGGTCAAGCAGCACGACCGGGTGGGGCGCATGGCCGATACGCTGGAGTACAGCAACGTGGCCTTCCCGCGCCGGCGCTTCGACGACGAGCTGGTGGCCGAGCTGAAGCACTTCTGCGGCAGCCTGCTCGAGGAGGACGGCGAGGACCTGGTGATCCGCCACGTCTACATCGAGCGCCGCATGATCCCGCTCAACATCTACCTCCAGGAGGCGACGCCCGAGCAGGTGGAGCGCGCGGTGATCGAGTACGGCAATGCGATCAAGGACCTGGTGGCGGCCAACATCTTCCCCGGCGACATGCTGTGGAAGAACTTCGGCGTCACGCGCAACGGCAAGGTCGTCTTCTACGACTACGACGAGATCGAGTACCTGAGCGACTGCAACTTCCGCCGCGTGCCGGCGGCGCGCACCGAGGAGGAAGAACTCTCCGGCGAGGTCTGGTACCCGGTGGGGCCGCGCGACGTGTTCCCCGAGACCTTTGGGCCCTTCCTGCTCGGCAACCCGGGCGTGCGCGAGGTGTTCATGAAGCACCATGCCGACCTGCTGGACCCGGCGTTCTGGCAGGGCCGCAAGGAGCGCATCCTGGCCGGGCATGTGCACGACGTGTTCTCGTACGACCCCGCAAGGCGCTTCAAGAACCAAAGGCGGCTGCGTGCCGCGCAGGAGGCGGCCGCATGACGGCGAGCTTGAACGAACGAAGCCGCGCCGCGGTGTGGCACCCGTGCAGCCAGATGAAGCAGCACGAGGTGCAGCCGCTGCTGGAGGTGGTGCGGGCCGAGGGCGCCTGGCTGGAGGACGCCGCGGGCCGGCGCATCCTGGACGGCGTCAGCTCCTGGTGGGTCAACCTGTTCGGCCATGGCCACCCGCACCTGCGCGCCGCATTGCACGAGCAGCTGGACACGCTGTGCCACGTGATGCTGGCCGGCTGCACGCACGAACCGGTGGTCGCGCTGTCGGAGCGGCTCGCGGCGCTGACCGGGCTGGGGCATGCCTTCTATGCGAGCGACGGTGCGGCCGCCACCGAGATCGCGCTGAAGATGAGCGCGCACCACTGGCGCAACCGCGGCCGGCCGCAGAAGACGCAGTTCATCGGGCTGGAAGGCGGGTATCACGGCGAGACCGTGGGCGCCCTGTCGGTGACCGACATCCCGCTCTTCCGCGAGGCCTACGGGCCGCTGGTGCGCCTGTCCGCGACCGTGCCGAGCCCGGACGCGCGGCGCGCCGAGCCTGGCGAGTCGGCGGCCGATGTCGCGCGCCGCTGCGCCCAGGCGCTGCAGGCGGTGCTGGAGCAGCGGCACGCGGAGATCGCGGCGGTGATCGTCGAGCCGCTGGTCCAGTGCGCTGCCGGCATGGCGATGCACGATCCGCAGTACCTGGTCGAGCTGCGCGCGCTGTGCGACCGCTACCAGGTGCACTTGGTGTGCGACGAGATCGCGGTAGGCTTCGGCCGCACAGGCAGCCTGTTCGCGCACCAGCAGGCGGGGATCCGGCCGGATTTCCTGTGCCTGTCGAAGGGCCTGACGGGCGGCACGATGGCCTTGTCGGCGGTGTTGACGACGGACGAGGTCTATGCCTCGTTCTACGACGACAGCACGGCGCGCGGCTTCCTGCATTCTCACTCGTACACCGGCAACCCGCTGGCCTGCCGGGCGGCGCTGGCGACGCTGGAGGTCTTCGGCCAGCGCGACTGGATGGCGCACAACGCGGCGACGGCGGCGATGCTCGATGCGCTCTGCGAGCCGCTGCGCGCGCATCCGGCCGTGCTGCGCAGCCGGCGCCTGGGCATGGTGTGGGCGTTCGACATCGACACCGCGGATCCGCTGTTCGCGCGGCGGTACCACGCGGCGGCCCTGCAGCAGGGGCTGTTGCTGCGCCCGATCGGCTCGACGCTGTATTTCATGCCGCCCTACGTGATCGACGAGGCGGCGTGCGCGCAGCTGGCAGCGGGTGCCGTCGCTGCGCTCGACGCCGTGTTCCGTAGCCCGGATGGAGCGAAGCGCAATCCGGGAGCCGCAGTGGAAGTGAACGACGATCCCCGGATTGGCATCCGGGCGACGAGGTTGGCATGAGCGTGGAAGGTTACTTCGTCACGGGCACCGACACGGGCGTCGGCAAGACCTTGGTCAGCACCACCCTGATGCTCGATCTGCGCCGCCGGCACCGGCGCGTCGCCGGCATGAAGCCGGTCGCCGCCGGCACCATCGCGACGCCGCAGGGCCCGGACAGCGAGGACGCGCTGGCCTTGCGCGCCGCCGGCAACGTCGCGCTGCCGCGCGAGCTGGACAACCCCTACTGCCTGCCGCTGCCGCTGTCGCCGCACCTCGCGGCGCAGGCCGCCGGCGTGCAGATCGACCTGTGCCTGCTGCGCGAGCGCTACCGCCAGCTGTCGGACCGGGCCGATGCCGTCGTGGTGGAAGGCGCGGGCGGCTTCCTCGTGCCGCTGAACGACACCCAGACCGGTGCCGACCTGGCGCTGGCGCTCGACCTGCCGCTGCTGCTCGTGGTCGGCCTGCGCCTGGGCTGCCTGAACCACGCGCTGCTGACGCAGGAGGCGATCCGTGCCCGCGGCCTGCGCCTGGCGGGCTGGGTGGCCAACCACATCGACCCGGCCATGCAGTCCGCCGACGCGAACATCGCCACGCTGCGCGAGCGCCTGGACGCGCCGCTGTGGGCCGAGCTGCCGTACCGCCCGCAAGCGACCGCACACGACATGCTGGCGCACTGGAGCGCGCGATGAACGCCTTCGACCTGGCCGAGATGGCCGCCGACCTGCAGGCGCTGGACGACAAGAGCCTGCGCCGCCGCCGCCGCGTGGTGCAGCAGGTGGACGGCCCGCGCCTGGTGGTGGACGGCGAGGCGCTGCTCGCCTTCTGCAGCAACGACTACCTGGGCCTGGCCCAGCACCCGGACCTGGTCGCGGCGGCCCAGCGCGGCGCGCAGCAGTACGGCGTCGGCGCGACCGCCTCGCCGCTGGTGTGCGGCCACACGGCGGCGCACGAGGCGCTGGAGCAGGAACTCGCGGCCTTCGTCGGGCTGCCGGCGGCGCTGAGCTTCTACGCCGGCTTCGCCGCCAACGTCGGGCTCGTGCCGGCGCTGGTCGGGCGCGGCGATGCGCTCTTCTGCGATGCGCTGAACCATGCCTGCCTGATCGACGGCTCGCGGCTGTCGGGGGCGCAGATTTCGGTCTACCCGCACGGCGACCTCGCGGCCCTGGCCGAGCGGCTGGCCGCGTCCGGCGCCGAGCGCAAGCTGGTCGTCACCGATGCGGTGTTCAGCATGGATGGCGACGTGGCGCCGCTGGCCGAGATGCTGGCGCTGTGCGAGCGCCACGATGCCTGGCTGCTGGTCGACGACGCGCACGGCTTCGGCGTGCTGGGGCCGCAGGGCCGGGGCACGCCGGCGGCGCTGGGGCTGCGCTCGGACCGGCTGGTCTACATGGCGACGCTGGGCAAGGCGGCCGGCGTGGCAGGGGCCTTCGTCGCGGGCGACGCGACCCTGGTCGACTGGCTGGTGCAGCGCACCCGCAGCTATGTCTTCGCGACCGCGATGCCGGCGATGCAGGCCGAGGCCTTGCGCGAGAGCCTGCGCGTGATGCAGCGCGAGCCGCAGCGGCGCGAGCACGTGCTGGCCCTGGTGCGGCGGCTGCGCGAAGGCCTGGCTGGCCTGCCCTGGGCGAACCCGCCGTCGGCCACGCCGATCCAGCCGCTGATGCTGGGCGGCAACGCGCAGGCGCTGGCGATGGCGGCGGCCTTGCGCCGGCGCGGGCTGTGGGTGCCGGCGATCCGGCCGCCGACGGTGCCGGCCGGCAGTGCGCGGTTGCGCATCACCTTGTCGGCGGCGCACACGGCGGACGAGGTCGACCGGCTGCTCGCCGCGCTGCACGAGATTGCCGCCGAAGGCCCGCCATGAACCGGCCGGGCCCGATTTGATCCCTGCAACCTGAAGGAGACAACCATGTCCGATCCCATCGTCATCGTGTCCGCGGCCCGCACGCCCATTGGGGGCCTGCTCGGCGATTTCAGCGCGCTGGCCGCGCACCAGCTGGGGGCTGTCGCCATCCGGGCCGCGGTGGAGCGTGCCGGCATCACCGGTGACGCCGTGAACGAGGTGCTGATGGGCAACTGCCTGATGGCCGGCCAGGGCCAGGCGCCGGCGCGCCAGGCGGTGCTGGGGGCGGGGCTGCCGCAGTCGGCGGGGGCGGTGACGCTGTCGAAGATGTGCGGCTCGGGCATGCGGGCGATGATGTTCGCCCACGACATGCTGAAGGCCGAGAGCGCCGACGTGATGGTGGCCGGCGGCATGGAGAGCATGACGAACGCGCCGCACCTGGTGTTCGCGCGAAAGGGCGTGCGCTACGGCGCGGCGCAGATGTTCGACCACATGGCGCTGGACGGGCTGGAGGATGCCTACGATCGCGGCCGCGCGATGGGCGTGTTCGCCGAGGAGTGCGTGGCCAAGTACCAGTTCACGCGCGAGGCGCAGGATGCGTTCGCGATCGCGTCGACGCAGCGCAGCAAGCAGGCCAACGAGGACGGCAGCTTCGACTGGGAGATCGCGCCGGTGACGCTGGCGGGCAAGGCGGGCGACGTGGTGGTGAAGCACGACGAGCAGCCGTTCAAGGCCAAACTGGACAAGATCCCGACCCTGAAGCCGGCGTTCAAGAAGGACGGCACGATCACGGCGGCGAATGCGTCGAGCATCTCGGATGGTGCGGCGGCGCTGGTGCTGATGCGCGAGAGCACGGCGACGCGGCTGGGCAGCCGGCCGATCGCGCGCATCCGGGCGCACTCGGTGCATGCGCAGGCGCCGAACTGGTTCACGACGGCGCCCATCGGGGCCATCGACAAGGTGCTGAAGAAGACCGGCTGGGCGGCGAAGGACGTGGACCTGTGGGAGGTCAACGAGGCCTTCGCGGCGGTGACGATGGCGGCGATGCACGAGTACAAGCTGCCGCACGAGATCGTCAACGTGCACGGCGGGGCGTGTGCGCTGGGGCATCCCATCGGTGCGAGCGGGGCGCGCATCGTCGTCACGCTGCTGGGGGCGCTGCGCAAGCGCGGCCTGAAGCGCGGCGTGGCGGCGCTGTGCATCGGCGGGGGCGAGGCGACGGCGATGGCGGTGGAGCTGGTTTGACGGGCACGCCGTCGCCGGTGCGCATCGGCACCGCGGGGTGGTCGATCTCCTCGGCGCTGGCCGAGGCGCTGCCCGGCGACGGCACGCACCTCGAGCGCTATGCGCGGCGCATGAACTGCGTCGAGATCAACTCGTCGTTCTACCGCAGCCACCGCGTGCAGACCTATGGGCGGTGGGCGGCCGGCACGCCCGACGATTTCCGCTTCGCGGTGAAGCTGCCGAAGCGCATCACGCACGAATGCCGGCTCGAAGGGGTCGACGGGCTGCTCGCGCAGTTCGTCGCGGAGGCCGGCGGCCTCGGCGCCAAGTGGGCGGTCGTGCTGGTGCAGCTGCCGCCTTCGCTGGCACTCGACGACGGGCTGGCAGGCCGCTTCTTCCGGCAGCTGGGCGAGGCCTTCGGCGGCTCCATCGTCTGCGAACCCCGGCACCGCAGCTGGTTCACGCCGCAGGCCGAGGCGCTGCTGGCACGCTGCGAGGTTGCGCGGGCGGCGGTGGACCCGGCGAAGTGGCCGCATTCGGACGCGCCCGGGGGCTGGATCGGGCCGCCGGCTTCTCGGCGACCGGTCGTCTTCTATCACCGCTGGCATGGTTCGCCGCGGACCTACTGGTCGGACTACGACGACGAATGGCTGCGCGACCGCGCGCAGGCCCTGGCCCGCCTGCCGCCGCACGCGGACCGCTGGTGCATCTTCGACAACACGGCGGCGGGCGCGGCATTGCCGAACGCCCTGCGGCTGCAGACACTCACCTTCCCATGAACGTCCTGATCATCGGCGCCTCGCGCGGCATCGGCCTCGAATTCGTCCGTCAGTACCGCGAGGCCGGCACGCGCGTGACCGCGACCGCGCGCGACGAGGCCGGCATCGCGCGGCTGCGCCAGCTCGGCGCCGAAGCCTTTACGCTCGACATCACCGACACCGCGAGCGCCTCCGGCCTGGCCTGGCGCATCGACGGGCAGGCGTTCGACATCGTCGTCCTCAATGCCGGCGTGCTCGGCCCGCGGCTCGCAGCCCCGCAGACGCCGAGCGAGGCCGACTTCGACGCGGTGATGCACGCCAACGTGCTCGGCGCGATGCGCGTGCTGCCGCAGGTGGTGGACTCGCTCGGGCCCGGCGCGAAGCTGGCGGTGCTGTCGTCGCGCATGGGCTCGATCGGGCTGCGCAGCTCGGGCAGCAGCTGGCTGTACCGCGCATCGAAGGCGGCGCTGAACTCGGTGCTGAAGGACGTGTCGTTCACGCTCGCGGGCCGCGCGACCTGCGTCGCCTTCCATCCGGGCTGGGTCCGCACCGACATGGGCGGCACCTCGGCCGACCTCAGCGTCGAGCAGAGCGTGGCCGACATGCGGCGCACGCTCGCCGAGTTGCAGCCGTCGGAGAACGGCAGCTTCCTGAACCACGACCACCAGCCGCTGGCCTGGTGACCCCGAAGAACGAGGAGACCTCCATGCTGACCGACGACCACCGAGCCGTGCAGGACGCTGTGCGCGCCTACGTGCAGGACCGCATCGCGCCGCACGCCGCGCGCTGGGACAAGGAGCACCACTTCCCGCGCGAGGAACTGCGCGGCCTGGCCGAACTCGGCTGCTACGGCGTCGCCGTGCCGACGGAGTGGGACGGTGCGGGCCTCGACTACCTGAGCCTGTCGCTGATCCTGGAGGAGATCGCCGCCGGCGACGGCGCCACCTCGACCATCGTCAGCGTCAACAACTGCCCGGTGTGCTCGATCCTGATGGCCTGGGCGGATGAGGCGCAGAAGGCGCTGTGGCTCAAGCCGCTGGCGCGCGGCGAGATGCTGGGCGCCTTCTGCCTGACCGAGCCGCACGTCGGCTCGCAGGCCGACGGCCTGAAGACCACCGCGACGCGGGACGGCGACCACTACGTGCTGAACGGCGTCAAGCAGTTCATCACCAGCGGCAAGCACGGCGACGTCGCGATCGTGATGGCGGTCACCGACAAGGCGGCGGGCAAGAAGGGCATCAGCGCCTTCATCGTGCCGACCTCGACCCCGGGCTACGTCGTCGCGCGCATCGAGGACAAGATGGGCCAGCACGCGAGCGACACCGCGCAGGTCCTGTTCGAGGGCTGCCGCATCCCGGCGGCCAACCTCCTGGGCGAGGAAGGCCAGGGCCTGAAGATCGCGCTGTCGGGCCTGGAAGGCGGGCGCATCGGCATTGCCTCGCAGGCCATCGGCATGGCGCGCGCGGCCTTCGAGGCGGCGCTGCGCTACGCGCACGAGCGCGTCGCCTTCGGCAAGCCGATCTTCGAGCACCAGGCGGTGCAGTTCCGCCTGGCCGACATGGCGACGCAGATCGAGGCCGCGCGCCAACTGGTGCACCATGCCGCGCGCCTGAAGGATGCCGGCCAGCCCTGCCTGAAGGAGGCGGCGATGGGCAAGCTGTTCGCCACCGAGATGGCCGAGCGCGTCTGCAGCGATGCGATCCAGGTGCATGGCGGCTATGGCTACGTCAGCGACTTCCCTGTCGAGCGCATCTACCGCGACGTGCGGGTGTGCCAGATCTACGAAGGCACGTCGGACGTGCAGAAGATCCTCATCGGGCGGGCGCTGGCGTCGTAGCCCGGTGTCCCTCCTGGAATCGTGACGGAGTGGGCTGCCGGTGGCGCTTCCCCATCTTGGGGGATGGGTGCCGGCGTCCCTTCCCGGTATAAACGCGACCCGAGCCCGCCGCATATCCGACACATCGAACCGGCCGGGCCGCAGTCCAGTCAACCGGGAGGATCCATGACCCATCGCTTGGGCGCCGCCGTCGCGGCCGCCGTCCTGTTCTCGCTCGCCGGCTGTGCGACCGAGAGCTCGCACTCCGTCGCGGTCGAGAAGACGCAGGCCGCGGCCTCGTCGTTCAACGGCACGCGCGTGCCGGTGTCCGTCGGCAAGTTCGACAACCGTTCCAGCTTCATGCGCGGCGTGTTCTCCGACGGCGTCGACCGCCTCGGCAGCCAGGCCAAGACCACGCTGATCGCCCACCTGCAGCAGTCGCAGCGCTTCTCGGTGCTGGACCGCGACAACCTCAGCGAAGCGAGCCAGGAGGCCAAGCTGCTGGGCGCGAACCAGGCGCTGAAGGGCGCCTCGTACGTCGTCACCGGCGACATCTCCGAGTTCGGCCGCAAGGAAGTCGGCGACCACCAGCTGTTCGGCCTGTTCGGGCGCGGCAAGACCCAGGTCGCCTACGCCAAGATCACGCTGAACGTGGTCAACACGCTGACCTCGGAAGTGGTGTATTCGGCGCGCGGCGCCGGCCAGTACGAGCTGTCCAACCGCGAGGTGCTGGGCTTCGGCGGCACCGCCAGCTACGACGCGACGCTGAACGGCAAGGTGCTGGACCTGGCCATGCGCGAGGCCGTCGACAACCTGGTCACGGCGAAGGACGCCGGGCAGTGGGGCAAATGATGATGGGGCGCATCGACTTGCGTCGCCCGCTGGCGCTGGCTGCGGCCGCGCTGGTGCTGGCCGGCTGTGCGCAGCAGCCCACGCTCTACACCTGGGAAGATTTTCCGCGCCACCAGTACGACACGCTGGTGCATGCCGGCGTCGGCCCGCAGGAGCAGATCCGCGCGATGGAAGCGCAGGCCGAGAAGGCGCGCGGTGCCGGCCAGGCCCTGCCGCCCGGCTTCCGCGCCCACCTGGGCATGCTGCAGCTGGATGCCGGCAACGTCGACCGGGCGCGTGAACTGTGGACGTCGGAGAAGACGGTGTTCCCGGAGTCGGCGCCCTACATGGACCGCCTGCTCTCCCGCCTGAACGGACCGGCCAAGCCCGCCGCTGCCCCCGCCGTCCCTGCCACTCCCGGAAAGCCCGCATGAAGATCGCCTGTTGCCTGATCCTGGCGGCCGCCGCCTTCCTCGGCGGCTGTGCCACCCAGTCCGCCCCCTACGACTACACCGCGTTCCGCAAGGCCAAGCCGGCGTCGATGCTGGTGCTGCCGCCCGTCAACGACACCGCGGACGTCAACGCGACGCCGGGCGTGTGGGCCCATGCGACGCGGCCGCTGGCCGAGGCCGGCTACTACGTGCTGCCGGTCGCGCTGGTGGACGAGACCTTCCGCCAGAACGGCGTGACGGTCGCGCACGATGCGCAGGAGGTGCCGTATGCCAAGCTGCGCGACTACTTCGGCGCCGATGCGGCGGTGTACCTGCGGGTGAAGAGCTACGGCTCGACCTACACGGTGCTGTCGAGCGACGTGAAGGTCGAGGTGCAGGCGCGCATCGTCGACCTGCGCAGCGGCGACCTGCTGTGGCAGGGCAGCGCCGCGGCCTCGTCGGCCGAGCAGTCGCAGCAGAACCAGGGGGGCCTGGTCGGCCTGCTGGTGGCTGCGGTGGTCAAGCAGGTGATGAACAATGCGACCGATGCGGTGCTGACCTATTCGGCGCTGGCCAACCAGCGCGCGCTGGGAACGCCGCGTTCCAACGGCGTGCTGCCGGGGCCTCGGTCGCCGCTGTACGGGCAGGCGTCGGCGGTCCAGTAGCCGCGAGGCCGCGTCCTTCGGACCCGCTTGACGGCAGGGGTTTCCGGCGCAAGGATGGCGTCGGGCGCCCCTGCGGCGCGGCAAGCGGAGGCCAAGCGATGAAGAAGACTGCGAAGGCCCTGGTCGACGAGGCCATGGCCCGTGTCACCACCTACACCGTGGAGCAGGCGCGGGCCCTGCACGGCCAGCCCGGCGTGCAGTTCGTCGACGTGCGGGACGTGCGCGAGCTGGAACACGAGGGCGTCATCCCGGGCGCCTTCCATGCGCCGCGCGGCATGCTGGAGTTCTGGGTCGACCCCGACTCGCCGTACCACAAGCCCGAGTTCGGCGAGGACAAGGAGTACGTTCTGTTCTGCGCCGCCGGCTGGCGCTCGGCGCTCGCGACCCAGACGCTGATGGACATGGGCGTGGCCCACGTCGCCCACATCGAGGGCGGGTTCAGCGCCTGGAAGCAGGCGGGCGGGCCGGTGCAGGAGAAGCCAACCCGGCGTTCGTAGCCCCGGAGGTCCATCCGGGGATCGCCGGTCATTTTCGCCGCCGCGCCGGCTTCGTCCCTTCCGGCGGCCGCGCCATCACCCACTCGTACAAGCCCTGCGCCGCCACCGACAACCCCCGGTCGCGGCGGCGCACGAGGTAGATCTTCCGCGTCAGCCCCGGCCAGGCGAGCGGCCGCGTCACCACCCCCGGCGCCTGGAAGTGGAACAGCGTCAGTGCGGGCACGATGCTCACGCCGAGCCCGGCGCGCACCATGCCCATCACCGTGGCGAGCTGGTCGACCTCGAGCACCGCGTTCATCGCCTGCGGGTGCGTCGCGGCATCCAGGTACTGCCGCACGCTGGAGGTGCGCGACAGGTGGATGAAGGGCCACTCTGCGACGTCGCGCGGCTTCAGCTCGGCGCGCTTCGCCAACGGATGGCGCGACGGGCACACCAGGTGGAAGCCGTCGCTGCAGAAGGGCTCCGCGCGCAGCTCGGGCGTCTCGGCCCGCGTGGCGGCGAGCGCGAAGTCGGCATGCCCGCTGCGCACGAGCTCGATGCAGGGCTCCGACAGCACGTCCGCCACCTGCAGCTCGATCCCCGGCCAGGCCGCGCGGAAGCCGGCCAGCACCTGCGGCAGCCAGCCCGCCGCCAACGAAGGCAGCAGCGCGATCGACACCCGCCCGCGCCGGCGCGCCGCCTGGTCGCGCACGCCCGCCAGCGCCGCATCGAACTCGTCCAGCACGCGCCGCGCCGACAGCTCGAACTCGCGGCCCTCCGCCGTCAGCTCCACCGAGCGCGTGCTGCGGTCGAACAGGCGCAATCCCACCGCCTCCTCCAGCCGCCGGATCAGCGCGCTGAAGGCCGGCTGCGACAGGTGCGACAGCACCGCCGCGCGCGAGAAATTGCGCTGCTGCGCCAGCAGCACGAAGGCGCGCAGCTCGCGCGTCGAGGCATTCATTTGCATGACGGATCAACTCATCCGAATTTGCGATTTCCCATATTAATCGGGGCTGCCTAGGATGCATTGCATCGCCTTCCTGCAGGAGTCCCATGTCCCGCGACACCTTGCGCATCGGCTGCGCGGCCGGCTTCTCCGGCGACCGCACCGACGCCGCCGGCCCGGTGGTCGACGCGCTGATCGCCGCCGGCGGCCCGGCCGTGCTGATCTTCGAGACCCTCGCCGAGCGCACGCTGGCGCTCGCCCAGCTGGCGCGGCGCGAGGATCCCGAGCAAGGCTACGAGCCGTTGCTCGATGACCTGCTGCGACCGGTGCTGGCGCGGTGCCTCGGGGCGCGGGTGCGCATCGTCAGCAACTTCGGCGCCGCCAACCCGCCCGGCGCGGCGCGGCGCATCGTGGCCCTGGCGCGCGAACTCGGCCTGCGCGTGCCGCGCATCGCCGTCGTCGAGGGCGATGACCTCGCCGGCGAATCGCAGCGCGGCTTGCTGCACGAAGCGCTGGGCCCCGGCGGTGCAAGCCTGCGCATCGTCGCGGCGAATGCCTACCTCGGCGCGGAGGCGATCGCGGAGGCCCTGGCCGCCGGTGCCGAGATCGTCGTTGCCGGCCGCGTCGCGGACCCCTCACTCACCGTGGGACCGGCGCTCGCCCACTTCGGCTGGGCGCGCGACGACTGGGACCGCCTGGCCGGCGCCACCATGGCCGGCCACCTGCTGGAATGCGGCGCGCAGGTGAGCGGAGGCTACTACTCCGACCCGGGCTACAAGGACGTGCCCGGGCTCGCGAGCCTCGGCTATCCCATCGCGGAGATCGACGCCGACGGCGGCTGCCTCATCACCAAGCCGGCCGGCAGCGGCGGGCGCATCGACGAGCACACGGTCAAGGAACAACTGCTCTACGAGGTGCACGACCCGGCCGCCTACCTCACGCCCGACGTGGTGGCCGACATCGGCGGGGCCTGGCTCGAGACGCCGGGGCCGGACCGCGTCCGCCTGCGCGGCGTGCGCGGCCGCATGCGGCCGCCGCAGCTGAAGGTGAATGTCTGCCACGAGGCCGGCTGGCTGGCCGAGGGCGAGATCTCCTACGCCGGCCCGCGCGCCGAGGCCCGCGCCCGGCTCGCCGCCGACATCCTGCGCGAACGCCTGCAGGGCCTGGGCCCGTTGCGCGCCGACCTGATCGGCGTCAGCAGCGTGTTCGGCGACGACGGCGGCGAGTGGATGGCGGCCGCGGTCCCGGGCGATGGCCGCGACGTGCGCCTGCGCGTCGCCCTGCAGCAGCCCGGCCGCGCCCAGGCCGAGCGCCTCGCGCGGGAGGTGACGGCGCTGTACACCTGCGGCCCGGCCGGCGGCGGCGGGGTGCGCACCGCGCTGCGCCGCCGACTGGGCATCGTGAGCTGCAGCGTGCCGCGAGAGCGCGTGCCCTCGGGCTACCGGTGGGCGGACGAGCTGGAGGGCGGCGCATGAACGACGACGCCCGCATCCTGACGGTGCCGCTCTACCGCGCGGCCCACGGCCGGACCGGCGACAAGGGCAACCGCGCCAACATCAGCCTCATCGCCTGGCAGCCCGCGTTGTGGGACCTGCTCGTGGCCCAGGTCGACGAGGCCGCGGTGCGGCGCTGCTTCGCGCACCGCCGGCCCGGCACCATCGTGCGCCACCTGCTGCCGCGCCTGCACGCGATGAACTTCGTGCTGGATGAGGTGCTCGACGGCGGCGTGAACGAGTCGCTCAACCTCGACGGCCACGGCAAGACCCTGTCCTTCCTGCTGCTGGACCTGCCGTTGCAGGTGCCCGCTGCGCTGGCCGTCCACCTGGCCGGCCCGCCGCTGATTCATACCCACAACTGACGGAGACAAGACGATGACGACGATGTTCCTTGCCGTGCTGCGGCGACGAAGCCTGCTCGCCGCCGGCCTGCTGCTGGCCGGTACCGGCGCGGCCCAGGCCCAGGCCTGGCCCGCCAAGCCCATCACCTTCGTGGTGCCCTTTGCCGCCGGCAGCGCCACCGACCAGCTGGCGCGCGCGCTCGGCCAGTCGGTCACGGTCGATACCAAGCAGGCGGTGGTGGTCGACAACAAGGCGGGCGCGAGCGGCATGCTGGCCGCGCAGAGCGTGGCGCGCGCCGCGCCCGACGGCTACACGGTGCTGATCACCACCAACACCACGCACGCGGCCAACGAGCACCTGTACAAGAAGCTGCCGTACGACCCGGTGAAGGATTTCGTGCCCGTCACCGGCCTGGGCAAGGGCGGTCAGGTGATGGTGGTGAACGCCGGCTCGCCGTACAAGACGGTGGCCGAGCTGCTGGCGGCGGCGAAGCAGCATCCCGGCAAGCTGAGCTTCGGCAGCGGCAGTTCGTCGAGCCGCGTGGCGGGCGAACTCTTCAAGCAGATGGCGCATGTCGACCTGCTGCACGTGCCCTACAAGAGCAACCCGCTCGCGATCACCGACCTGCTGGGCGGGCAGATCGACCTGATGATCACCGACACGTCCACCGGCGTGCCGCAGGTCAAGTCCGGCAAGCTGCGCGCGCTGGGCATCTCCACCGCGCAGCGCTCGCCGCTGCTGCCCGAGGTGCCGACGATCGACGAGGCCGGCGTAAAGGGCTACGACATGGGCTACTGGTTCGCGGCCTACGTGCCGGCCGGCACGCCCGCGCCGGTGGTGCAGCGCTTGCGCGAACTGCTGGTGGCCGGTACCGCGAGCGCGGCCGCGAAGGCGTTTTTCGAGTCCAGCGGCTCGGTCGCGTTCACCACGACGCCGGAGGGCCTGGCGGCCTTCCAGGCCGCCGAGACCCAGAAGTGGGGCCGCGTCATCAAGGCCGCAGGCATCGACCCCGAGTAAGTCGCGCGCTTCGGCGCATCCACTCCGCCTCCCACGGCGGGCGCCGCAGAGCGCCCCGGGGCGGAGCCATTTCAACGCACAGGAGACAAGTCCATGCAGTACTTCCGATTCATCGGGCTGGCCGCGCTCGCGCTGGCCGCCTGCGGCGGCGATTCCGGCGGAGATGCCGCCGCGCCGCCGCCGGCGGCCCTGGTACCGCAGCTGCACCTGAGCATCACCGCCACCGAGGACTTCCCCGGCAGCTGGGGCAGCGTCGGGGCGTATGAAAAACTGAGCGGCACGCTGAGCGGCGAGGTCGATCCGAAGGACCCGCACAACGCCATCATCCAGGACCTGGCGCTCGCTCCGGTGAACGCGCGCGGCATGGTCGAGTACCGCAGCGAGTTCGTGCTGCTCAAGCCCAAGGACATGGGCAAGGCGAGCGGCGTGCTGCGCTACGACGCCCCGAACCGCGGCAACATCCTGACGATGCCCGCGCCGGCGACGACGCCGAGCGACGCAGTCTTCCTGGAGCGCGGCTACGTGCTGCTGTATTCGGCCTGGCAGGGCGACGTGCCCAAGAGCAGCCCGGCGCGGCTGACGCTCACCGTGCCGGTGGCGGTCAACAAGGACGGCTCGTCCATCACCGGCACCTACCGCAGCGAGCTCGTCCCCGCGGCCGCCACCCCGGTCATGACGCTGCCGGGCGGCGTCTTCAACGGCAGCATGATCCCGTATGCGCCGGCGAGCCTGGACAACACGCTGCCCGGCTACTCGCTCACGCGGCGAATCAACGACGGCGACGCGCGCGTGGCCATCCCGCCCTCGGACTGGAAATTCGCCGACTGCGACGGCGCGGCCAAGCCCTTCCCCGGCACGCCGGACGGCAGCAAGGTCTGCCTGAAGGGCGGCTTCGACCCGGCCTACCTGTACGAGCTGGTCTACGTCGCCAAGGACCCGAAGGTGATGGGCGTCGGCCTGGCCGCGCTGCGCGACACGGTGAGCTTCTTCCGCCGCCAGGCGGCGGATGCCGACGGCGTCGCCAACCCGCTGGCGGGGCGCATCACGCACGCGATCGGCCAGGGCACCTCGCAGTCGGGCAACGCGATGAAGACCTTCCTGCACCTGGGCTTCAACCAGGCGCTGGACGGGCGCAAGGTGTTCGACGGCCTGTACGCCCACGTCGCCGCGCGACAGACCAACATCAACACGCGCTTCGCGGTGCCGGGCGGCGGCGGTGCGATCCGCACCGACCACACCGCCTTCGGCCAGACGGCGCCGCGGGCGCTGGACAAGGACTACGTGGATCCGCTCACCGGCCGCAAGGGCGGGGTGATGACGCGCTGCGCCGCGAGCGACACCTGCCCGAAGTTCTTCCTCGGCCTGTCGGGCACCGAGTTCTGGCAGCTGCAGGGTTCGCCGGTGCTGACCGACGCCTGGGGTTTCGCCGACCTGGCCCAGCCGGCGAATGCGCGCATCTACTACTACGCCTCGACGCAGCACGGCGGGGCGGGCGGTACGGCGGGCATCTCGTACGCACCTTCGAGCAGCGTGTACCCGCGCGGCACGGTGGCGCACCACACCGACACCTTCCGGGCGCTCTTCATCGCGCTGGAGGACTGGGTGGTGCGGGACGTCGCGCCGCCGGACAGCCAGGTGCCCTCGATCGCCGCCGGCACGCTGGTGCGGCCGGAGCGCGTGGCCTTTCCGGCGATCAAGGGCGTGCAGTGGCCGGTGGCCGGCGTGGCGACGCCGGTGCCGGACTTCAGCTACCGCGCCTGGTTCAACGGCTACCGTGTGCTGGACTTCGGCCCGCAGTACGTGCCGCAGGACGAGAGCGGCATCGCGACCCAACTGCCGCCGCTGGCCGGCACCGACTACGCGATCCTCGTGCCGCAGGTCGATGCGTCGACCGGACTGGCGACGAGCGGCATCCGCGGCGTCGAGGTGCAGGCGCCGCTCGGCACGAGCATCGAGTTCAACTATGTCGCGGCGCCGGGCGTGGTCGACCTGACCAGCCTGACCGGCAGCTACCTGCCGTTCCACAGGACCGAGGCGGCGCGGCTGGCGGCCGGCGATGCGCGGCCGTCGCTGGAGTCGCTGTACGGCGACCAGGCGGGCTACGTGAGCGCGGTGACGGCAGCGGCAAACCGGCTGGTCGCACAGCGTTTCCTGCTGCAGCGCGACGCCGACCTGCGCATCCAGCAGGCGGGGGCCGCGCAGGTTCTGCCGTAACCCCTCATTGGATGGACGATCCCCGGATTGGCATCCGGGCTGCGAATGCAGTGGTAGCCCGGATGCAGCGCAGCGGAATCCGGGAGCGGCGGTGACAGGGTGACGGGTTACCCGCGGAACTCGCTCGGTGACCGCCCCGTCCATTGCTTGAACGCCCGCGCGAAGCTCTTCTCGTTGCCGAAGCCCACCGCCTGCGCCACCTGCTTGACCGGGCGGTCGGTGCGCAGCAGCAGGTCGCTCGCCTGGTCGCGTCGCACCTCGTTCTTCAGGGACTGCAAGGCCGCGCCCTCGTCCTTCAGCTGCCGGTGCAGGCTGCGCACCGACAGCGCCAGCGCCTCGGCCAGCGCCTCGGCGGTGCCAAAGCGCGCCGCGTCCTGGCGCAACAGCTCGCGCACCCGCCGCGCCAGCAGCCGGTCGCGCCGGTAGGGCAGCACCGTCAGCGGCAGCGCGCGCTGCAGCATCGCCTGCAGGGCGCGCTCGTCGCGGCGCAGCGGCATCTCCAGGTAGTGCGCGTCCAGGCTGAACCCGGCCTGCGCCGCCTCGAAGCGCACCGGCCCCGGAAACAGGAGCGGATACACCTGCGCATGCGACGGTGCCGCGAACGGGAAGCGCGTCTCGCGCAGCGCGATCCGCGAGTCGATCGCCCAGCAGGCGAACCCGTGCAGGTAGCGCAGGCTCGTCACCAGGCAGAACTCGCGCAGCGCGCCGAAGCGGCGTTGCTCGGCCAGCGCGAGCGTCGCGACCGGGCCCCGCGTGTCCAGCGAGAGCAGCAGGTCCTCGGTGAGCAGCCCGTGGTGCCGGCACCAGCGCTTCATCGCCAGCCCCAGCGTCGACGCCGTGATCGAGGCCCGGCACAGCATGCCGTAGCTGCCCCAGGGCAGGCGGCGCGAGAACCAGCCGAGCGCCTCGTCGTCCAGCTCGCGCATCGCGAAGCCGCACAGGGCCTCCATCTGGGCCGCCGTGATGCGCCCGTCCGGCCGGCGCAGCTCGGATGGCGTGATTTGTGCCTGCCGCAGGGCGTTGCCGGGGTCGACGCCGTAGCGCTCATAGGCGAGCACGACGGAACGGGCGAAGGCCATCGGCGTGGCAGCGGTGCGGGGCATCCCGCGAGTCTGGCGAAGACTGGCAGGATTTGCAACCTGGGTGGCCTGCGATGCGGCGGCGCCGTGCGTATGCTCGGGTGATCCGTTGCGTCGCAGGTCCTAGACTTGGGCAGGCGCGGCGCCGACGACCGTGTCCCAGGAGACTCCATGCCCGTCCTCGCGTCCAAGCTCAGCCCCCGCTCGGAAGACTTCAAGGCGAATGCCGCGGCCATGCGCACGCTGGTCGACGACCTGAACGCGAAGCTGGCGCGCATCGCCCAGGGCGGCGGCGAGGGCCCGCGGGCCAAGCACGTGGCGCGCGGCAAGCTGCTGCCGCGCGACCGCGTCGAGATGCTGCTCGACCCCGACACGCCCTTCCTCGAGGTGGCGCCGCTCGCCGCGCTCGGCCTCTACAACGACGACGCGCCGGGGGCCGGGCTGATCGCCGGCATCGGCCGCGTGTCCGGCGTCGACTGCATGATCGTCTGCAACGACGCGACGGTGAAGGGCGGCACCTACTACCCGATGACGGTCAAGAAGCACCTGCGGGCGCAGGAGATCGCGCAGGCGAACCGGCTGCCCTGCCTCTACCTCGTCGACAGCGGCGGCGCCAACCTGCCGAACCAGGACGAGGTCTTCCCCGACCGCGACCACTTCGGCCGCATCTTCTTCAACCAGGCGCAGATGAGCGCCCAGGGCATTCCTCAGATCGCGGTCGTGATGGGCTCGTGCACCGCCGGCGGCGCTTACGTGCCGGCGATGAGCGACGAATCGATCATCGTGAAGAACCAGGGCACCATCTTCCTGGCCGGCCCGCCGCTGGTGAAGGCGGCCATCGGCGAGGTGGTGAGCGCCGAGGACCTGGGCGGCGGCGACGTGCACACGCGCCTGTCCGGCGTGGCCGACCACCTGGCGCAGAACGACGCCCATGCGCTGGCCATCGCCCGCACGGCGGTGGCGCACCTCAACTGGCGCAAGGACGTGCCGCTGCGCTGCATCGCCCCACGCCCGCCGCTGTTCGACGCGGCCGAGCTGCACGGCATCATCCCGACCGACACCCGCAAGCCCTTCGACGTGCGCGAGATCATCGCCCGCATCGTCGACGCGAGCGAGTTCGAGGAGTTCAAGGCGCGCTACGGCACGACGCTCGTCACCGGCTTCGCCCACATCGATGGCATGCCGGTGGGCATCGTCGCGAACAACGGCGTGCTGTTCTCGGAGTCGGCGCAGAAGGGGGCGCACTTCATCGAGCTGTGCTGCCAGCGCAAGGTCCCGCTCGTCTTCCTGCAGAACATCACCGGCTTCATGGTCGGGCGCAAGTACGAGGCCGAGGGCATCGCCAAGCACGGCGCCAAGATGGTGACGGCGGTGTCGACCGCCCAGGTGCCCAAGTTCACCGTCATCATCGGCGGCAGCTTCGGGGCCGGCAACTACGGCATGTGCGGCCGCGCCTTCAACCCGCGACTGCTGTGGATGTGGCCGAACGCGCGCATCTCGGTGATGGGGGGCGAGCAGGCGGCGAGCGTGCTGGCCACCGTGCGGCGCGACGGCATCGAGGCCAAGGGCGGCCGCTGGAGCGCCGAGGAGGAGGCCGCGTTCAAGCAGCCGGTGCTCGACCAGTTCGAGCAGCAGGCGCACCCCTACTACGCGAGTGCCCGCCTGTGGGACGACGGCGTGATCGACCCGGCCGACACGCGGCGCGTGCTGTCGCTGGCCATCAGCGCGAGCCTGAACGCGCCGATCCCGGACGTGAAGTTCGGCGTGTTCCGGATGTGAGGGCGACGCGATGACGCCCACCCTCGACATCCGCCGCACCTCGCCCCATGTGGCGAGCGTCTACCTCAACCGCCCCGAGGTGCGCAATGCGTTCAACGACGCGGTGATCGCCGAGCTGCGCGAGGCCTTCACGCAGCTCGGTGGCGACGGCGAGCTGCGCGCCATCGTGCTTGGCGGCCACGGCAAGGCCTTCTGCGCCGGTGCCGACCTGGCCTGGATGCGCGCGATGGCCGACTACAGCTGGGAGCAGAACCGCGCCGACGCGCAGGGCCTGGCCGACATGCTGTGGGCGATCTACAGCTGCCCCGTCCCGGTGGTCGGCCGCATCCACGGCGACTGCTATGCGGGCGGCGTCGGCCTGGCGGCCGCCTGCGACGTGCTGGTCGCCGCCGACGCGGCCACGTTCTGCCTCAGCGAGGCCCGGCTCGGCCTGCTGCCCGCCACCATCAGCCCCTACGTGATCCGCGCACTCGGCGAGCAGGCCGCACGGCGCTACCTGGTGACGGCCGAACGTTTCAGCGCAGGGCAGGCACTGTCGCTCGGCTTCGTGCACGAGGCCTGCCCCGCCGACGCGCTGGACGCCAAGGTCGACGAGATCGTCGCGGCGCTGGTCGCCAACGGCCCGATGGCGGCCCGCGCCTGCAAGCGCCTGGTGCAGGACGTGGCCGGCCGGCCCATCGATGCGGCGCTGCGCGAGGACACCGCGCGCCGCATCGCCGACATCCGCGCGAGCGACGAGGGCCGCGATGGCGTGCAGGCCTTCCTCGGCAAGCGCAAGCCGTCCTGGCACGGGCCGGGTTGACGCCGCGATGACCGCGCTCGACACGCCGCAGCTGCTCGCGATCGCCGCCGCCCTGGGATGGGCCAGCGGCCTGCGCCTGTACGCGGTGCTGTTCCTGACCGGCGCGGCCGGCGCCCTCGGCTGGGTCGAGCTGCCGCACGGCCTGCGCCTGCTGCAGCACCCGCTGATGCTGGGCGCGAGCGGGCTGATGGTGGCGGTCGAGTTCTTCGCCGACAAGATCCCCGGCGTGGACAGCCTGTGGGACGTGCTGCACACCCTGCTGCGCATCCCGGCCGGCGCGGCGCTCGCGGCGGCGGTGTTCGGCGCCGACCAGGCGACCTGGGCCGCGATCGCCGCGCTGCTGGGCGGCGGGCTGGCGGCGAGCAGCCATGTCGCCAAGGCCACCACGCGCGCAGCAGTCAACACCTCGCCCGAGCCCTTCTCCAACATCGGCCTGTCGCTGCTCGGCGACGGGCTGGTGCCGGCGGTGCTGTGGCTGTCATGGACGCATCCGCTGGCGCTCGGCGCCTTCCTGGTGCTGGCGCTGGTCGTGTCGGCGGTGCTGGTGTGGATGCTGGCGAAGTTCCTGCGGGCGCTGGTGCGCCGATTTGGCCCGAAGCGCGGCGGCGTGGCATGAAGACACCCTGAACCCGGAGACAACGATGTTCACCAAGATCCTGATTGCCAACCGCGGCGAGATCGCCTGCCGGGTCGCGGCCACCGCGCGCAAGCTCGGCATCCGCACCGTGGCCGTGTATTCGGATGCCGATGCCGGTGCGAAGCACGTGCAGGCCTGCGACGAGGCGGTGCACATCGGCGGCGCCGCGCCGAAGGAAAGCTACCTGCGCGGCGAGCGCATCATCGAGGCGGCCCGCGCCACCGGTGCGCAGGCCATCCACCCGGGCTACGGCTTCCTCAGCGAGAACGAGGACTTTGCGCAGGCCTGCGCCGACGCCGGCCTGGTCTTCATCGGCCCGCCGCCGTCGGCGATCCAGGCGATGGGGCTGAAGGCCGAGTCCAAGCGCCTGATGGCCGAGGCCGGCGTGCCGCTGGTGCCCGGCTACCACGGGGCCGACCAGGACCCGGCGCTGCTGCAGCGCGAGGCCGACCGCATCGGCTACCCGGTGCTGATCAAGGCGAGCGCCGGCGGCGGCGGCAAGGGCATGCGGGCCGTGGCCTCGTCGGCGGAGTTCCAGGACGCGCTCGCCTCGTGCAAGCGCGAGGCGATCAACAGCTTCGGCGACGACGCGGTGCTGGTCGAGCGCTACGTGACGCGGCCGAGGCACATCGAGATCCAGGTCTTCGCCGACGCGCAGGGCCACTGCATCTCCCTGTTCGAGCGCGACTGCTCGGTGCAGCGCCGCCACCAGAAGGTGCTGGAGGAGGCGCCGGCGCCCGGCATCAGCGAGGCGCGCCGGCGCGAGATGGGCCGGGCGGCGGTGGCCGCGGCGCAGGCGGTGGGCTACGTGGGGGCCGGCACGGTGGAGTTCATCGCCGAGCCGACCGCGGAGGGCGACCTGCGCTTCTACTTCATGGAGATGAACACGCGGCTGCAGGTGGAGCACCCGGTGACCGAGGCCATCACCGGCCTGGACCTGGTGGAGTGGCAGCTGCGCGTGGCGGCCGGCGAGCCGCTGCCGCTGGCGCAGGAGGACCTGCGCATCCACGGCCATGCGATCGAGGCGCGCATCTGCGCCGAGAACCCGGATGCGCAGTTCCTGCCGGCCACGGGCACGCTGCAGGTCTACCGCACGCCGCCGGGTGCGGCGAGCTTCGAGCGCGCGGACGTGCGGCTGGACGCAGGGGTGCGCGAGGGCGATGCGATCGCGCCGTACTACGACTCGATGATCGCCAAGCTGATCGTCTGGGGCGCCGACCGCGAACAGGCGCTGGCGCGGCTGGATGCGGCGCTGGCGCAGACGCACATCGTGGGGCTGCACACCAACGTGGCCTTCCTGCGCCGGGTGGTCGCGAGCCGGTCGTTCGCGACGGCGGACCTCGACACGGCACTGATCGAGCGCGAGCGGGCGGCGTTGTTCGACGCGGCGCCGCTGCCGGTGGAATGCGTGGCCGCCGGTGTCGTGGCGCACGTGTTGGCGGGGGAGCTGCGGCTGCAGACCGACGATCCCTGGTCGCGGCGCGACGGCTGGCGCCTGCACGGGAGTGCGCGGCGGCGCTTCGACATCGAGCTGCAGGGCGTGCACCACGCCGTGACGCTGGAACGCAGCCATCGCGGGTCGATGGCCCTGGCGATCGGTGGGGAGCGCCATGCGTTCTCGACGCAGTCGCCGGCGTCGGACCGCCATGTCGTCGTGGTGGGCGGGCGGCGCTGGGTGCTGTCGGTGTATGCGAGCGGGGAGCGGTATGCGGTGTTCGCGCCGGAGGGGTCGGCGGTGGCCGGCGAGGTCGACCTGCTGGCCCATGCCGGCGATGGCGCGGCCGAAGGTGGGCGCCTGACGGCGCCGATGCCGGGCAAGGTGGTGGCGTTCCTCGCAAAGCCGGGCGACCGGGTGACGCGGGGGCAGCCGCTGGCGGTGCTGGAGGCGATGAAGATGGAGCACACCATCACCGCGCCGCGGGACGGGCAGGTGGAGGAGCTGCTGTATGCCGCGGGCGACCAGGTGGGCGAGGGGGGCGAGCTGCTCCGCCTCCAGTGACGAACGCCCCGGGCGACGGGACTTGTAGCCCGGATGAAGCGCAGCGGAATCCGGGAGCGGCCTACGACCCGAGCCGCAACCAGCCCAACGCATGCCGCCGGCGCGGCGCTTCCTTCTCGACCGGCTCGGGCGGCAGCGTGAGGCCGAAGCCGCTGCTGTCCTGCGCCCAGGCCAGGTCCTGCGGCACGGCGCCGCGTTTCGCCGGCTTCGCGACGGCCGTCGCCGGCCGGGCCTTCGGCTTCGGCGCCCGGGCCAGCTCGAACTCGGCGGCCAGCGCCACCAGCTCGGCATTCCCGCTCGCCTGGCAGACGAACAGGATCTCGCGGGCCTCCTCCGGCTGCTTCAGCATGGTTTCGACGTCGATCCCTTCGCCCAGCAGGTGCTTGAGCCCGAAGTGGATGCGGGTGGCGATGCGCAGTTCGGCGGGTGTGGACACAGCAGGCTCCGGTCAGTTCAGGTATCTTCGACAGCCCCCCGTCGTGCCGCCATCCCCGGACAAAGGGGGTGTGGTCCGCCGTGAAGCCCCTCTCGAGACATAAGTCATGATTCCAAGCCATGTCACGCTGGTCGACGTCAGCCCACGCGATGGGTTGCAGAACGAAGCGAAGCAGGTCGACGCCGCGCACAAGATCGAGCTGGTGCACCGGCTCCAGGCCGCCGGCCTGCGCGAGATCGAGGTCACGAGCTTCGTCAGCCCCAAATGGGTGCCCCAGATGGCCGACAACGCCGAGGTGATGGCCGGGCTGCAGCGCCGGCCGGGCGTTCGCTATTCGGTGCTCACGCCGAACCTGAAGGGTTTCGAGGCGGCGCTCGCCACCAAGCCCGACGAGATCGTCGTCTTCGGCGCCGCGAGCGAGGCCTTCAGCCGGCGCAACATCAACTGCGGCATCGAGGAGAGCATCGAGCGCTTCCGCCCGGTGGTGGAGGCGGCGCACGCGAACGGCATCAAGGTGCGCGGCGCGATCTCCTGCGCGCTCGGCTGCCCCTACCAGGGCGAGGTGACGCCGGACGAGGTGGAGCGGGTGGTGCGCCTGATGCGCGGCATCGGCGTCGACCACTGCGGCGTGGCCGACACCATCGGCGTCGGGACGCCGAGGCGCGTGCAGGCGGCGATGGAGCGCGCCCTGCGCCACTACCCGATGGTGGAGGTGAGCGGTCATTTCCACGACACCTACGGCCAGGCGCTGGCCAACATTTATGCCTGCCTGGAAATGGGCGTGCACAGCTTCGACGCGAGCGCCGCCGGGCTGGGCGGCTGCCCGTATGCCAAGGGGGCGACCGGCAACGTGGCGACGGAGGACGTGCTGTTCATGCTCGACGGGCTGGGCATCGACACCGGGATCGACCTGGATGCGCTGGTGGATGCCGGGGCCTACATCTCGCAGGTGCTGGGGCGGGCGCCGGTGTCGCGGGCCGGCAAGGCGCTGCTGGCAAAGCGCGCGGCGGCGGAGGCGAAAGCATGAGCGCCGACACGGAGCGGCCGGACGTGCCGGAGGGTTTCCGCCACGTGAGCGCGGTGCTGCAATCGCTCGGCCACCCGCACCTGCCCATCCTGCTGGAGGTGCAGGCCCGCACCGCGCAGGAGGCGGCGGACGCGCTGGGGGTCGAGCTGGGCCAGATCGCGAAAAGCGTGATCTTCCGGCGCCGTGCCGATGACGTGGCGGTGCTGGTCGTCACCTCGGGCGACCGGCGCGTCGACGAGAAGAAGGTGGCGGCGCTGGCCGGCCCGGTCGGGCGCGCGGATGCGGACTTCGTGAAGGCGCGCACCGGCTTCACGATCGGCGGCGTCTCGCCGGTCGGGCATGCGACGCCGCCGGTCACGCTGATCGACCGCGAGCTGCTGCGCTTCGACGACATCTGGGCCGCAGCCGGGCATCCCAAGGGCGTGTTCCGGCTCAGCCCGGCGCAGCTGCAGGCCTTGACGCAGGCGCCGCTGGCGGACGTGACACCGTGAGGAATGTCTCGTCATGTCGGAGGGGCTGCGCCGACCAAGGGGCTGCCCCACTTTCCTGACCGCGCCATGAACCGCCTCGACCGCCGCTCCTTCCTGTCCGCCGCCGCCGCATGGGCTGCGTGCGCGCCTGCCGCTGCCCTGGCGGCACCGCCCGCGACGGGTCACCGCCTCACCGGCACCACGCTGGAAGGCCAGCCCTACGACCTGCAGCAGGATCTCGGCAAGGCGGTGCTGGTGTTCTTCTGGTCCACCGACTGCGCGGTCTGCCGCGACAAGATGCCCGAGCTGCGGGCCAACTACGAGGCCTGGCGCGAGAAGCCCTTCCAGCTGGTGGCGGTGAACCTGGACCGCAGCCTGCAGGCGCTGCGCGAGTACGACCGGATCCTGAACCGGGTCGTGCCGATGACGCAGCAGTTCCCGCAGCTCTGGCGTGCCGAGGCGAACCTGCGCGACGATTTCGGCGCGATCGCGCAGAGGCCCACCTCGTTCATCCTCGACAAGCAGCACCGCGAGGTGAAGCAGGTGCACGGCCGCATCGATGCGGCGCTGTGGGACGACATTGCCGAGCTGGTGCTGACCTGACGATGGCGAGCGAGCCGGTCGCCAGCCCCTGCATCAACGTCTGCCGCATGGACGCCGCGAGCGGGCTGTGCGTGGGCTGCTGGCGCACGATCGACGAGATCGCGGCCTGGTCGCGGCTGGACGACGAGGGCAAGCGGGCGGTGTGGCAGGCGATCGCGCTGCGGCGCCAGGCGGCACGCCAAGACGACAAGGAGCCTGGGCGATGAAGCAATTGCGGTTCTGGTTCGACGTGATCTCGCCGTACGCGTACCTCGCGTTCGAGCGGTTGCCCCAGGCGCTGGAAGGCTTCAGCGTCGACGTGCGCTACCAGCCCGTGCTGTTCGCCGGCCTGCTGTCGCACTGGGGGCAGAAGGGGCCGGCCGAGATCGGCCCGAAGCGCGACTGGACCTACCGGCAGGTGTCGTGGCTGGCGCATCGGCATGGCATCCCGATGCAACGGCCGGCGCAGCACCCGTTCAACCCGCTCGCGCTGCTGCGCCTGGGGGTGGCCTGCGGCGGGCCTTTGGGCACGCCGGGGCGCTGGGCCTGCGAGCAGCTGCTGCGCCACGTCTGGCAAGGCGGCGGCGCGGATGCGAACGATCCGGCGCGGCTGGCGGAACTGGCGGGGCGCCTGCGGCCCGCCCTCGACCCGCACGGCGACGCGGTGAAGGCCGCGTTGAAGGCGGCGACGGCCGAGGCGGCGGCGCTCGGCATCTTCGGCGTGCCGACGGTCGAGGTCGACGGCCGGCTGTTCTGGGGCCTGGACGGGCTGGAGCTGCTGCGCGGCTACCTGGCGGGCGACCCATGGTTCGACGGACCCGACTGGGACGAGGCCGCGAGGCAACCGCAGGGCGTGCAACGGCCGGCGGGCATCACTGCAAAAACGTGAGGTGCCCTCCTTTGCGGTGATCCCGGGAAACTCCCAATGCGGGTCATCCCTTGTTTCTCGCGATGAGAAACGATTCGTCAGGGTTGTCACCGGGTTTGTCAGCCTGCGTTCAGATTGGTGTCAGGGATGGGTCAGAGCCGCTCGTGAAGATCGCCCCAGCCCGCCCTTCGGCCGGGATCGTGACGACGCACAAGGAGACATCGCAATGGCAACCGCAGTGGCCAAACCCGCGCGCAATTCCGCGGCGCCGATGACGGGGGAGGAGCGCAAGGTCATCTTCGCTTCCAGCCTCGGCACGGTGTTCGAGTGGTACGACTTCTACCTGTACGGGACGCTGGCCGCCATCATCGGCAAGCAGTTCTTCTCCAACCTGGACCCGAGCTCGCAGGTCATCTTCTCGCTGCTCGCGTTCGCGGCCGGCTTCATCGTGCGGCCGTTCGGCGCGCTGGTGTTCGGGCGCCTGGGCGACATGATCGGCCGCAAGTACACCTTCCTGGTGACGATCCTGATCATGGGCCTGTCGACCTTCATCGTCGGCGTGCTGCCCGCGTATTCGTCGATCGGCGTCGCTGCGCCGGTGATCCTGATCGGCCTGCGCCTGCTGCAGGGCCTGGCGCTGGGCGGCGAGTACGGCGGTGCCGCCACCTACGTGGCCGAGCACGCGCCGCACGGCAAGCGCGGTGCGTTCACCTCGTGGATCCAGACCACGGCGACGCTCGGGCTGTTCCTGTCGCTGCTGGTGATCCTGGGCACGCGCACCTGGATCGGCGAGGAGGCGTTCGCCGACTGGGGCTGGCGCATCCCGTTCCTGGTCTCGATCCTGCTGCTGGCCATCAGCGTGTGGATCCGCCTGTCGATGAACGAATCGCCGGCCTTCAAGAAGATGAAGGAAGAGGGCAAGACCTCGAAGGCGCCGCTGACCGAGTCCTTCGGCCAGTGGAAGAACCTGAAGATCGTGATCCTGGCGCTGGTCGGCCTGACCATGGGCCAGGCGGTGGTCTGGTACACGGGGCAGTTCTACGCGCTGTTCTTCCTGACCGGCGCGCTGAAGGTGGACGGGGCGACCGCCAACGTGCTGATCGCGGCCGCGCTGCTGATCGGCACGCCGTTCTTCATCGTGTTCGGCACGCTGTCGGACAAGATCGGCCGCAAGCCCATCATCATGGCCGGCTGCCTGATCGCGGCGCTGACCTACTTCCCGCTGTTCAAGGCGTTGACCGAGACCGCCAACCCGGAGCTGGCCGCGGCGCAGAAGAGCGCGAAGGTCACCGTGACGGCCGATCCGTCGGAGTGCTCGTTCCAGTTCAACCCGACCGGCGTGGCCAAGTTCACCAGCTCGTGCGACATCGCCAAGCAGGTGCTGGCGGCGGGCTCGGTGAGCTATGACAACGTGGCGGGCACCGGCCCGGCGAAGATCACGATCGGCGACAAGGTGATCGAGTCGTATGCGTCCAAGGGCCTGCCGGCGGACGAGGCGAAGGCCAAGGATGCGGCCTTCAAGAAGGAGGTGGCGGCGGCGCTCAAGGAGCACGGCTACCCGGCGAAGGCCAAGCCGATCAGCTTCATGAGCGGCCAGTGGTGGACGCTGGTGGCGATCCTGACGCTGCTGGTGATCTACGTGACGATGGTGTATGGCCCGATCGCGGCGATGCTGGTGGAACTGTTCCCGACGCGCATCCGCTACACCTCGATGAGCCTGCCGTACCACATCGGCAACGGCTGGTTCGGCGGCCTGCTGCCGGCGACGGGGCTGGCGATCGTGGCGCAGACCGGCAACATGTACAACGGCCTGTGGTACCCGATCGTGTTCGCGTCGATCACCTTCGTGGTGGGGATGCTGTTCGTGAAGGAAACCAAGGACGTCGACATCTACGCCAGTGATTGACGGCCCCCCAGTCGCTTCGCTCCTGCCCCCGGGGGGCGCCACCCTGCGGCCCGGCAAAGCCGGCTCCACGGGCGTGGCTGGATGAGTGCATCGCTTCGCTCGCACTTCGTGGTTTCGTAGCCCGGATGGAGCGAAGCGGAATCCGGGAGCGGCCGCCGAAGGGACGAACAATCCCCGGATTGGCATCCGGGCTACGCGGGCCGAATGGCCATCTCGGCCAGGCAGGTGCTGCACACACAGCGGTCGTAGCGCTGGCGCAGGTCGGCCAGCGTCTCGGCGCTCACCGTCACCCGGCTGCACCAGCAGGGCTGCGCGTCGGCCACCCCACAGTGGAACGACTGCCCGCAACGCGGGCAGCGGCTATCGGCGCCGGGCTCAGGCGCCGGTTCGCCCATGAGGCCGCCGCCGCAGCGCCACCGTCGCCAGCGCCAGCCCCGCGAGCCAGCCCCAGCCCAGCGCGCCGCCGCCCGAATCGTCGTCGTTCTTCGCCCCGCCGCCAGATCCACCCGTCGGCGGCGGCGTGACCGTGCCCACCGCACCCGCCAGCTCGACCGTGCGCGTGAACGTCGTCGACGAGCCGGTCACGCGCATCGTCAAGGTCAGCGTCGCGCCGTAGGTTGCGGTGTCGCCCGAGGTGAACGAGACGGTCGCGCGGCAACTCGCCGACGCGGCCAGCTTCTGCGCCGTGCAGCCATCGGTCTTCAGCGTGAAGTGCTGCGCTCCGGCCCCGGTGATGCCGACGCTGTCGATCGTCAGCTGCCCGAAGGTGACGCCGTTCTTCAGGTCGATGTTCTGCGCCGCCGTCGGCGTGTTGATCGCGCCGGCCGAGAAGCTCAGCGCCGCGTCGCTGGTGGTCGGCGTGTCGGCGATGTAGGCCGCGAGGTCGGTCAGCTGGTCCGCGTCCAGCGCCTGGAACTGCTTCATCGCGCCGACGTTGTTCAGCGCATAGCCGATGCGGTCCAGCGCATGCCCCGGCTCGATCGCCGCGAAGGCGTCGCCGCCGATCTTGGTCCGCCGGTTCTGCACGTTGGTGTGGCAGCTGGTGCAGTTGCCGGTGATCTGCGACACGCCCGATTGGTTGATCGTGTCCGTGAACAGCAGCTTGCCCTTGGCGGGGTCGTAGTCGGCATGGGCGGCCGCGGCGGCCAAGGCCAGCGCGGCGGCAACCAGGGCAGGGCGGGCAGAACGGACGGTCATGGCGGCAGGTCTCGATGGCGTGACCGTCCAGCGCAGCAAGCCCCTTGCCAGCCGCCCCACACCAGCCGCGCCCGGCACGCAGCCCCCGGCCCCTGACGATTCCTGTACGCCCGCTGCCGCAGCCTGTCAGTCCGGTTGCGCCCCCTCACACGCGGATGCAACCGCTTACGCGAACAAGCCCTTGTGCCGCTCGCGCAGCAGGTTCTTCTGCACCTTGCCCATGGTGTTGCGCGGCAGCTCCGGCACCAGCTCCACCAGCTTGGGCACCTTGAAGTTGGCGATCTTGGTCTTCAGCGCCGCGGCGATCTCGCCGCCCTGCAGCTGCGCGCCGGCCCGCGGCACCACCACCGCCACCACCGCCTCGCCGAAGTCCGGATGCGGCACGCCCACCACCGCGCTCTCGGCGACGCCCGCCATGTCGTTGATGTAGCCCTCGATCTCGGCCGGATAGACGTTGTAGCCGCCGCTGATGATCAGGTCCTTGCTGCGCCCGACGATGCAGACGTAGCCGCGCTCGTCGATGCGGCCCACGTCGCCGGTCTTGAACCAGCCGTCGGCCGTGAACTCCTCCTTCGTCTTCTCCGGCATGCGCCAGTAGCCGGCGAACACGTTCGGCCCCTTCACCTCGATGCCGCCGATCTCGCCGGCCGGGCAGTCCCAGCCCTGCTCGTCGCGCACCCGCACGCCCACCCCCGGCAGCGGGAAGCCCACCGTGCCGGCACGCCGCTCGCCCTGCGCCGCGAAGTAGGGGTTGGAGGTCAGCATCACCGTCTCGCTCATGCCGTAGCGCTCGACGATGGTGTGCCCGGTGCGCTCGCGCCAGGCGTTGAAGGTCTCCGGCAGCAGCGGCGCCGAGCCGGCCACGAAGAGCCGCATGCCGGCGCACGCCTCGCGCGTCAGCCCCGGTTCGGCCAGCAGCCGCACATACAGCGTCGGAACGCCCATGAAGATCGTCGCACGCGGCAACGCCTCCAGCACCCGCTTCGGGTCGAACTTCGACAGCCAGATCATCGTGCTGCCGTTGAGCAGCGCGCCGTGGATCGCGACGAAGAGGCCGTGCACGTGGAAGATCGGCAGCGCGTGCACCAGCACGTCGCCCGGCTGCCAGCCCCAGTACGCCTTCAGCGTGCGCGCATTGCTCAGCATGTTGCCGTGCGTCAGCATCGCGCCCTTGCTGCGCCCGGTGGTGCCGCTCGTGTACAGGATGGCGGCGAGGTCGTCCGGCCGGCGCGGCACCGGCTCGTGCACGTCGCTGTGGTGCGCGGCCCGCTCCAGCAGGCTGCCGCTGCGGTCGTCGCCCAGCGTGAAGACGTGCCGCGTGCCGGCCTGGAAGGCGATCTTGCTGACCCAGCCGAAGTTCTTCGGCGAGCACACCACCACCGCCGGCTCGGCGTTGCCGATGAAGTACTCGATCTCCGCCGCCTGGTAGGCGGTGTTCAGCGGCAGGTAGACGAAGCCGGCGCGCAGCACCGCCAGGTACAGCATCAGGCCTTCCACCGACTTCTCGGCCTGCACCGCGATGCGGCTTCCGTCCGGCAGCTCGAGCGCCGCGAACAGGTTGGCCAGCATCGCCGTCGCGCGGTCGATGTCGCGCCAGCTGTAGCGCAGCGGCTCGCCGTCCGCCGTCTCGACCGCCGTTTGGTCGAGGTCGGCGGGAAACGCCGCGCGCAGCGCGACGAACAGGTTGCCGCCCTCGGCGGTCGAAGAATCGTTGTTCGAATCGTGGCTCATGGAACCTCCTCGCGTGTCATCAGCCGCGCTGGAAATGCGGCGGCCGTTTCTCGATGAATGCCTGGATGCCCTCGCGGTGCTGCGCGCTGTCGGCATAGCCGTAGTGGGCGCGCCGTTCGTCGGCGTCGGGCCCGCCGGCGGCGAGCTGGCGCAGCGTGCGCTTGTTGATGCGCGCGGCCTGCGGGGCCAGCGCTGCCAGGGCCCGCGCACGCTGCAGGGTGTGCGCCGCCACCTGCTCGTCGGCGACCACCGCGTGCACCACGCCGCGCTGCAGCGCGAGCGCCGCATCGATCAGCCGCGCCTCGAGCAGCATCTCGCGCAGCGTCGGCGCCGGCACCACGAGCGCCAGCAGCTGCAGCTCGCCGGGTGCCATCGGGAAGCCGAGCTTCGCGATCGGCGCACCGAAGCGGCTGCCCATGCCGGCGATGCGGATGTCGCAGCAGGCCGCGATCTCCAGCCCGCCGCCCACGCAGGCGCCGTCGACCTGCGCCAGCACCGGGATGTCGCAGTCGAGCAGCGCCTGCAGGGCCGGCGCGACGACGTGCTCGTGGAAGTCGTGCAGGCGCTGCTCGTCGAAGCGGAACTGCGTGAACTCGGCGATGTCGCCGCCGGACGCGAACTGCCCGCCCGCGCCGCACACGATCACCGCATGCGGCGCCTCGGCCTCGGGCAGCGCCTGCAGGCGCGAGAACACCGCGCGCAGCTCATGCCACATCGCGATGTCGATCGCGTTGTGCTTGCCGGGGTTGGCGATGACGACCCGGGCGAGGCCCGGCTCGTCGTGCGACAGGGTGATCGTGCCCATCAATCCAGCTTGGCGCCCGAGCTCTTCACCACGTCGGCCCAACGCTTGACCTCGCCGCCGACGAACTTGCCGAAGGCGTCGCCGTAGAGGTTGGGCGTCTCCGCGCCGAGGCCGTTCCAGGCCTTGACGAGCTCGTCCGCGCCGAGCGCCTTGCGCATCTCGTTGCGCATGGCCTCGACGATCTCCTTCGGCGTGCCCTTCGGCGCCCACAGCCCGTACCAGGTCGCGACCTGGTAGGTCGGCACGCCGGCTTCGGCGGTGGTCGGCACGTCGGCGAAGCCCGGTGCACGGCGGTCCGAGGCGACGGCCAGCGCCTTGATGCGCCCGCCCTTGATGTGGTTCGCCGAGGAGCCGAGTCCGTCGAACATCATGTCCACCTGCCCCGCGATCAGGTCCTGCAGCGCCGGGCCCGCGCCGCGGTAGGGGATGTGGGTGATGAAGGTCTTGGTCTGCAGCTTGAACAGCTCGCCGGCCAGGTGGTGCGAGGTGCCGTTGCCGGCCGAGCCGAAGTTCACCTTGCCCGGGTTCTTGCGCAGGTGGTCGAGCAGGCCCTTCAGGTCGGTGACCGGCAGGCGCTGCGGGTTGATCACGATCACCTGCGGCACGCTGGAGATCAGGCCGACCGGGATGAAGTCGGTCTCGATGTTGTAGTCGAGCTTGGGGTACATCGACGGGGCGATCGCATGGTGCACCGCGCCCATGAAGAAGGTGTAGCCGTCGGGCGCCGCGTGCGAGGCGATCGAGGCCCCCACCGTGCCGCCGGCGCCGCCCTTGTTGTCGATCAGGAACTGCTTGCCGGCGTTCTTGCTCATCAGCCCGAACAGCGGGCGTGCGAAGGCGTCGGTGCCGCCGCCGGCCGGGAAGGGCACGATGATGGTCACCGGCTTGGTGGGCCAGCCGCCCTGCGCCTGCACCCAGGGCGCGGACAGCACCGCCGCCGTGGCGGCGCCGCTGCGCAGGAAATCGCGTCGTGAAGGGGTGCGGCTGTCTTTGAAGCTCATGCTGTCTCCCGTTGGGTTGGTGTGGATCGATGACATGGAAGGAAAGGGGCCGCCATCGGCCCCGGGGGATCAGAGCAGGGCTGCCACGGCGCGCGAATGCGCCACGTCGCCCTGCGTGAATCGTTCGTGGTGGCTCTCGATCTTCTGCAGGTCGTAGAGGTAGTTGACCATCATGCCGAAAGATTGCTTGAGGCCCTTGCGCGACAGGTTGCCCGAAGGGTTGATGCGGTCCAGGCGCGCGCCGTTGTCGAGGTGGAAGCGCGCCACCGCGTCGCCGGACGGCGTGGTCGAGGCATGCGCCAGGTAGGCGGCGCACAGCCGGCACAGCGCGGCGTGCTCGGCCTCGGCGAGCTTCTCGAGCGTGGCCGCGCTGGCGAGCGACGACAGGTCGCCGGCGCAGGCCGCGTCGACCAGCGCGCGCGCCTCCAGCAGGCGCTCGGCCTCGCCGCGCTTCAGGTTCGGCAGGGCCGCCAGGTCCTCGTTGCGCGCGAGCCAGGCCGCGAAGCCGGGGATCGGCGACAGCGTGCAGAAGGTCTTGATCTGCGGCAGCTCGCGCTTGAGCTGCTCGGCCACGCGCTTGATCAGGAAGTTGCCGAGCGACACGCCCTTCAGCCCCGGCTGGCAGTTGCTGATCGAATAGAACGCCGCGACCTTGAACTGGTCGGGCGGCAGCGGCTGCGAGTTCTTGTCGATGAGCGGCGCGATCGCCGCGGGCATCTCCGGCAGCAGCGCCACCTCGACGAAGATCAGCGGCTCGTCGGGCAGCTGCGGGTGGAAGAAGGCGAAGCAGCGGCGGTCGGGCTGCAGGCGGCGGCGCAGGTCGTCCCAGCCGTCGATCTCGTGCACCGCCTCGTGGTGGATGATCTGCTCCAGCAGTTGCGCCGGCGAGCGCCAGTCCACCTTCTGCATCTGCAGGAAGCCCGGGTTGAACCAGGACGACAGCAGGTGCAGGAAATCCGCCTCCAGCGCGCGCAGCTCGGGCTGCGCCTTCACGCGCGCGAGCAGCTTGCGGCGCATCGCGACGATGTGGGCGGTGCCGCCCGGCGTGCGGTTGATGCGGCGCAGCAGCTCCTGGCGCGGCGGCTCGGCGAGGTGGGTGAGGCGGATCAGGTTGTCGGCGCTCGGCTCGTCGGCATAGGCCTGGGCCACCGACAGCACCGCCTTCGGGTCGGGGCTGAAGTCGCGCGACAGGCGCTCGAAGAAGCTCGCCTGCTGGTCGTCGGGCAGGCTGCTGAAGCGCGCCACCAGGCTGCCCGCGATGGCCACGCTGTTGGCCTCGCCGCGCTCGGAGAGCAGCCGGCGGCAGTCGATCATCAGGCCGCGCAGCGCGCGGTCGTTGCCGGCGCGGCGGGCGGCGTTCTTCAGGGACTCAAGCATGGTGAGGCTCCGGGTGGAGGGTCGCTTCGTGCGAGCGCAGCGCCTTCAAGGCAGCGAGCTGCGCCATCAGGTGGTCGTGCATGACGCGCTCGGCCTGCGGCGCATCGCGCTGCTCGATCGCGGCCAGCAACGCGCGGTGCTCGCCGATCGACTGCTCGATGCGCCCCGGCCAGTTCAGCTGGCGGCCACGCAGCAGGCGCACGAAGCGGCGCAGGTCGGTGGTGGCACGGTCCAGCCAGCGGTTGGCGGCGAGCGCCTGCACCGTGCTGTGGAAATCGTGGTTGGCGCGGTAATAGCCGTCGATGTTGTTCGCCGCGGCATGCTTCTCGAGCGCGGCATGCAGCCGCTGCAGCGTCTTCAGGCCGGCCGGCGTGAGCTTGCGCACCGCCTCGTAGGCGCAGCGCCCTTCCAGCAGCGCCATCACCGGGAACAGCTCGTCCGCATCGTCCTCCGACAACGCCGTCACGCGGCAGCCCTGGCGCGGCACCAGCTCGACCAGGCCCTCGGCGGCCAGCACCTTCAGCGCCTCGCGCAGCGGGGTGCGGCTGATGCGCCACTCCGCGGCCAGCGCGAGCTCGTCGATCCACTGGCCGGGTGCCAGCTGGCGCTCGAAGACCATGTTGCGCAGGCGGGCAGCCACTTCTTCATGAAGCGAGGCAGGGCGCAGAGGTGTCGGATCGACCATGGGGTGCTCACCGGTGGGCCGCGACGACGCCGCGGATGGTCCCGACTCTAGATGCAGTAATTCATAATTACAAGAGGCTTGGGGAAATCGATGACAAAGGGTGTCGGGGCGCTCGCTACAGTGTCCGCGTGCCGGACACTCCATCCCCTTCCTTGCCTGCTGACGCGCAGGCGCTGCTGAAGCTGGCGGCGCAGAGCATGTTCGAGACCCTCGCGCACACCGCGATGGGCACGCTGGTGGTGGACCGGCAGCACCGCATCGTGTGGATCAGCGAGGGCTACAAGCGTTTCCTGCCGGCGCTCGGGCATGCGGAGGACGACTTCGTGGGCCGGCGCGTCGAGGAGGTGGTGCCGAACACGCTGATGGCCCATGTGATCGACAGCGGCCAGCCGATGCTGGTGGACCTGCTGACGAACCAGGCGGGCACCTTCCTGGTGAGCCGGCTGCCGCTGCGCGACGAGCGCGGCACGGTGATCGGCGCGCTGGGCATGGTGCTGCTGGACCATCCCGAGACGACGATGCAGCCGCTGATCACCAAGTTCAGCCGGCTGCAGCGCGAGCTGGACGATGCGCGGCAGCAGCTGGCGGCGCAGCGGCGGCCGAAGTTCACGGTGGCGAGCTTCATCGGCGCGAGCCCGCAGGCGATGGAGGTCAAGCGCCAGGCGCGGCGCGTGGCGCAGACCGACAGCACGGTGCTGCTGCTGGGGGAGACCGGGACGGGCAAGGAGCTGCTGGCGCATGCGATCCATGCGGCGAGCGGGCGGGCGGCGCGGCCCTTCGTCGGCGTCAACATCGCGGCGGTGCCGGACAGCCTGCTCGAGGCGGAGTTCTTCGGCGTGGCGCCGGGGGCGTACACCGGGGCCGAGCGCAAGGGGCGCGACGGCAAGTTCAAGCTGGCCGACGGCGGCACCTTGTTCCTGGACGAGATCGGCGACATGCCGCTCGCGCTGCAGGCCAAGCTGCTGCGCGTGCTGCAGGAGCAGGAGGTGGAGCCGCTCGGCAGCAACGCGGTGCAGCGCGTCGACGTGCGCATCATCGCGGCGACGAGCCGCGACCTGCCGGCGATGGTGGCCGAAGGGGGCTTCCGTGCCGACCTGTACTACCGGCTGAACGTGCTGCCGGTCCGCCTGCCGGCGCTGCGCGAGCGCATGGCCGACCTGGAGGCGCTGGTGGAGGCGCTGGCCGACGACGTGGCGCGGCGCAGCGGGCTGCCGCACAAGAGCCTGGAGCCGGATGCGCTGGCGCTGCTGGCGGCGCACCGCTGGCCGGGCAACATCCGCGAGCTGCGCAATGTGCTGGAACAGGCGACGCTGATGACCGACGACATGACGCTGTCGGCGCGGCATTTCAGGGGGATGCTGCCCGAGACGTCGGCGACCGACGCCGTCACGCCGGTGATCGAGGCCGCGGCCGAGCCGTTGGCGGTGAAGCCCAAGTCGCTGCCGGAGGCCATCGCCGAGCTGGAATGCCGGGCCATCCGCGAGGCGCTGGCGGCGACCGGGGGGAACAAGCTGGCGGCATCGCGGCTGCTGGGCATCTCGCGCGCGACGCTCTACGAGAAGCTGCCGCACCTGTCGTCTTGAATGACGATCCCCGGATGGGCATCCGGGCTACGAATCTTTGCGTGCGGGCAACGGCCGCTACACACCGACATCTGACGATCCAGGCGTCCAAGGAGGATCTCGTGATGAAGACGCTTCGCAGATTCATGACGGCCGGTCTCGTGCTGGCCGGGGTGTCGGTGGGCGCGATGGCGCAGGAGCGCCACGGCCACGGCGGCCCGCCCGGCGGCTACCGCTCGCCGTCGTGGCAGTTCGACAACCGCTACCACCACGACCACTACTACCCGGCGCGCGGCTGGGTCGCCGGCTCGCTGCCCGGCGGCAGCGTCAGCATCGCCTTCCGCGGCGGCAGCTACTTCTACCATGGCGGGGTCTGGTTCCGTCCCTCGGGCCCCCGCTACGTCGTGGTCGCGCCGCCCTTCGGCATCGTCGTGCCGCTGCTGCCGCCGGCCTACACCACGCTCTACATCGCGGGCTCGCCCTACTACTACGCGAACGGCGTCTACTACGCGAGCGCGCCGGGCGGCTATGCCGTGGTCGCGCCGCCGCCGGGGGCCGAGGTCGCGCAGCCGGTGGCGCCGCCCCCGCCGCCCAAGCCGGAGCCCGATCCCATCGTCTACCCACGCAACGGCCAGAGCCCGGCACAGACCGAGACCGACCGCCAGGAATGCAACCGCTGGGCCACCACGCAGCCCGCGGCGATGGCGGACGCCTCGGTGTTCCAGCGTGCGGTGGCGGCCTGCCTGGACGGACGCGGCTACACCGTGCGTTGACGGATAGGGATGAGCGTTGGGGGAACCCCCTGGCTGGGCGGTTGTGAGGGAGCGGGCGGGCGATTAAGTTTCGCCCCTCCATGCGCCTCTTCATCCTCCTCCCGCTGCTCTGCGTCCTGGCCGGCCCCACCCGCGCCGAGGACGACCTGCTCGTGCGCCTGACGCGCGAGGAAGCCGTGGCTTACGAGAACGGCGAAGGCGTGCCCAAGGACCCGGCGCGCGCCGCGCAGCTCTACTGCCAGGCTGCACGCCAGGGCGATGCCGAATCGCAGTACAACCTCGCGTGGATGTACGCCAACGGCCGCGGCATCGAGCGCAACGACGCCACCGCCGCCTTCTTCTTCCACGCCGCCGCCGAGCAGGGCCTGCCGCAGGCCGTTCGCATGCTCGAGCGTGTCGGACAGCCGGGCCCGGACCTGCCCGAGTGCATGCGCACGCCCGCCCCGGTGGTGGCCGCCGCGGTGCAGGCCACGCCTGCCGCCGCGCTGCCGGCCGCCGACGTCCAGAGCAACGGCCCGAAGTACATCGTCGACCTGGTGAAGGCGATCGCGCCCGAATACCGCGTCGACCCGCAGCTCGCGCTCGCCTTCATCCAGGTCGAGTCGAACTTCGACGTGGTCGCGCAGTCGCCGAAGAACGCGCAGGGGCTGATGCAGCTGATCCCCGAGACGGCGGCGCGCTTCAACGTGAAGCGCCCCTTCGACCCGGCGCAGAACATCCGCGGCGGCCTGGCCTACCTCCGCTGGCTGCTCGCCTACTACCGCGGCGACGTCACCCTGGTGGCCGCGGCCTACAACGCCGGCGAGGGCGCGGTGAACCGCTACCGCGGCGTGCCGCCCTATGCCGAGACGCTGGGCTACGTCAGCCGCATCCTGAAGTCCTCGCGCATGCTGAGCCACCCCTTCGACACCACGGTGACCGAGGCCTCGCCGCAGCTGGCGGCGATGCGCAAGTTCTAGGCAGCCTGTCCGGCGGGCGGACAGCGGCGACTGTCCGCGATCCGGTCACGCGGCCCGCGGGAGAACCCGCAGCCCCGGCCGCGAACCCCTGATGGATCAAGGGCTTGCGTCGCCCGGCGCAGGATGGCACGTCGCTTGCGCTGTGTTGGTGCACGCGCAGGACACGCATTCGAACGACAGGAGACAAGCCCATGACCGCGACCCGACGTCGCCCGCCGGCGTGGTGCGCCGGCCTCGTGCTGGCGGCCGCCGGCGCGCTGGTTCATGTCCCGGCCCAGGCCCAGGACATCCGCATCGCCCACGTCTACAGCAAGACCGGCCCGCTCGAGGCCTATGGCAGGCAGACGCAGACGGGCTTCATGATGGGCCTGGACTACGCGACCGGCGGCACGATGAAGGTGGCCGGCCGCAAGATCACCGTGATCGAGAAGGACGACCAGGGCAAGCCCGACGTCGGCAAGAGCCAGCTCGCGGCGGCCTATGGCGACGACAAGGCGGACCTCGCGGTGGGCCCGTCCTCGTCCGGTGTCGCGCTCGCGCTGCTGCCGGTGGCAGAGGAATACAGGAAGGTCCTGCTGGTGGAGCCGGCGGTGGCCGATTCGATCACCGGCGACAAGTGGAACCGCTACATCTTCCGCACCGGCCGCAACAGCTCGCAGGATGCGATCGCCAATGCGGTGGCGCTGGACAAGCCGGGCGTCACCATCACCACGCTGGCGCAGGACTACGCCTTCGGGCGCGACGGCGTGAAGGCCTTTCGCGAGGCGATCAGGAAGGCGAAGTTCGTCGAGGGTGAGTTCCTGCCGACCAGCACCACCGACTTCACGGCCGGTGCGCAGCGCCTGATCGACAAGCTCAAGGACCAGCCGGGGCGCAAGGTCATCTGGATCCTGTGGGCCGGGGCCGGCAACCCCTACAAGATCGCCGACCTCGACCTGAAGCGCCACGGCATCGAGATCGCGACCGGCGGGAACATCCTGCCGGCGATGGCGGCGTACAAGAACTTCCCCGGGATGGAGGGCGCGACCTACTACTACTTCGGCATCCCGAAGAACCCGGTCAACGAGTGGCTGGTGGCGAACCACTACAAGCAGTTCAAGGCGCCGCCGGACTTCTTCACGGCGGGCGGGATGAGCGCGGCGATCGCGGCGGTCGAGGCCTTGAAGAAGACGCAGGGAGCGACGGCGAGCGACAAGCTGATCGCCGCGATGGAAGGCATGGGCTTCGAGACGCCGAAGGGCCGCATGACGTTCCGCGCGCAGGACCACCAGGCGATGCAGAGCATGTACCACTTCCGCATCAAGGCCGATCCGGCGTTTGCATGGGGCGTGCCGGAGCTGGTGCGGGAGATCAAGCCCGAGGAGATGGACGTTCCCGTGCGCAACAAGCGTTGAGGAGACAACACATGAAATCCGTGCTCACCCTGGCCGCGCTGGCGCTTGCCGCCGCGGCCCATGCGGCGCCCCTGCCGCCACTGCAGATCGACCCCGCCGAGGTCAGCGTCTCCGGGTTGTCCTCCGGCGGCTTCATGGCGGTGCAGATGCACGTCGCCTATTCGGCCACCTTCACGCGCGGCGCGGGCATCGTGGCCGGCGGGCCGTACTACTGCGCCGAAGGCTCGATCGTCAACGCGACCGGCCGCTGCATGACGCACGCCAGCACCATCCCGGTCGCGAGCCTCGTCGGCACCACCAACAGCTGGGCCGCGAGCGGCCTGGTCGACCCGGTCGCGAACCTCGCCAACGGCAAGGTCTACCTCTACTCCGGCACCTCGGACAACACCGTCAAGCAGGCGGTGATGAACGACCTGAGGACCTATTACCAGAGCTTCGTGCCGGCCGCCGCCATCGCGTACAAGAACGACCTCGCGTCCGGGCACGCGATGATCACCGACGACTACGGCAGCAGCTGCGGCACCACCGCCTCGCCCTACATCAACGACTGCGACTTCGACCTCGCGGGCGAGATCCTGAAGCACCTGCACGGCCCGCTCGCCCCGCGCAACAACAGCACGCTGTCGGGCAGCTTCATCGAGTTCGACCAGACGGCCTTCGTCAGCGGCCACGGCATGGCGTCCACCGGCTGGGTCTACGTGCCGCAGAGTTGCAGCAGCGGGGCGGTCTGCAAGCTGCATGTCGTCTTCCACGGCTGCCAGCAGAACACCACCCTGGTCGGCCAGCAGTACGTGCGCAACACCGGCTACAACCGCTGGGCCGACACCAACGACATGGTCGTGCTCTACCCGCAGACCAGCACTCAGGCCACCAACAGCTGCTGGGACTGGTGGGGGTACGACAACGCCAACTATGCAAAGAAGTCCGGGCCGCAGATGGCGGCGGTGCGGGCGATGGTGACGCGGCTCGCGAGCGGCGGCGCGCCCTCGGGGCTGCCGGCGCCGAGCGGGGTGGGGACCTCGGGCGCGACGTCGAGCAGCATGGTGATCGGCTGGAGCGCGGTGAGCGGGGCGAGCGGCTACAACGTGCAGCGCGGGGGCACGAAGGTGAACGCGGCGCTGGTCACCGGCACGAGCTACACCGACACCGGCCTGGCACCGGGCACCACCTACAGCTGGACGGTGAAGGCGGTGGACGCCAGCGGCGCCGAGAGCCCGCCCTCGGCGGCGGCCAGCGGCACCACCACCGGTTCGCCGCCGGCCGCCACCTGCACCACGGCGAGCAACTATGCGCATGTGGCGGCCAACCGGGCGCATGTGCAGCTCGGGTATGCGCTGGCCAACGGGTCGAACCAGAACATGGGGCTGTGGAACGTGTTCGTCACGACGACGCTGAAGCAGACCGGCGACAACTTCTACGTGATCGGCTGCCCGTAGCCCGGATGGCAATCCGGGGATCCATGTCACTTCCAACGCTGCTCCCGGATGGCATCCGGGCTACGAATGCTTGAGACACACGAATTGAGCGTGCGCTTCGGGGGCCATGTGGCCGTCGATGGCGTGAGCTGCCGCTTCGAGGCCGGCACGCTGACCGCCATCGTCGGCCCGAACGGCGCCGGCAAGACAACCTACTTCAACCTCGTCTCCGGCCAGCTGCGCGCGAGCGCCGGCCGGGTGAGCCTGGACGGCGTCGACATCACCGCCCAAGGCCCCGCCGCGCGCACCCGGCGCGGCATCGGCCGCGCCTTCCAGCTGACGCAGCTCTTCCCCGGCCTGCCGGTGCGCGAGAACCTGCGCCTCGTCCTGCAGTCGCGCGCCCGCCTGGGGCTGAACCTGTGGTCGGTGTGGCGCGACCACCGCGCGCTGCTCGACGACGCCCAGGCGCTGCTGGAGCAGGTGCGCCTCGCCCACCAGGCCGAGGCCCTCGCCGGCAGCCTGCCGCACGGCGACCAGCGCAAGCTCGAGGTCGCGATGCTGATGGCGCTGCAGCCGCGCGTCTTCATGTTCGACGAGCCGACCGCCGGCATGAGCGTCGACGAGGTGCCGGTGGTGCTGGACCTGATTCGCGCGCTGAAGGCCCGGGCCGACTGCGTCATCCTGCTCGTCGAGCACAAGATGGACGTGGTGCGCGAGCTCGCCGACCGCATCGTCGTGCTGCACAACGGCCGGCTCGTCGCCGAGGGCGACCCGGAGCGCGTGATCGCCGCGCCCATCGTGCGCCAGGCCTACCTGGGGCTGGCCGCATGATGCTCGAACTGGACGGCGTGCAGACGCACATCGGCGCGTACCACATCCTCCACGGCGTCGACCTCGCGGTGCCCGCCGGCCAGGTGACGATGCTGCTGGGCCGCAACGGCGCCGGCAAGACGACGGCGCTGCGCACGGTCATGGGCCTGTGGACCGCCTCGGCGGGACGCATCCGCTTCGACGGCCAGGACATCACGCGCCTCGGCACGCCGGCCATCGCGCAGCGCGGCATCGCCTACGTGCCCGAGAACATGGGCATCTTCGGCGACCTGACGGTGCGCGAGAACCTGCTGCTCGCGGCGCGCGGCGCCCGCTCGCTGGACGATGTCGACACGCAGCGCCTCGACTGGCTGTGCGGCCTGTTCCCCGCGTTGCGCACCTTCTGGCTGCATCCGGCCGGCGCGCTGTCGGGCGGGCAGAAGCAGATGCTCGCGATCGCGCGCGCGATGATCGAGCCGCGCCGCCTGCTGCTGGTCGACGAGCCGAGCAAGGGCCTGGCGCCGACCATCGTGCAGAACCTCATCGCCGCGCTGCGCGAGATGAAGGCGATGCGCACCACAATCCTGCTGGTGGAGCAGAACTTCGCGCTGGCGCGCGCGCTCGGCGACACGGTGGCGGTGATGGAGGACGGCCGCATCGTGCACCGCGGCCCGATGGCAGCACTGGCGGAGGACGAGGCGCTGCAGCAGCGGCTGCTCGGGCTCGCGCTGGGGGCGCAGGCATGAACGCGCCCGTGGAGACCCCGGTTGGCGCGGCCGTGGGTGCCGCCTTGCCCCGTGCCCGCTTCGACCTCGTGCCCCTTGCGCTGGTCCCGGCGCTCGCGCTGGCGGCCGCCCCGCTGGTCGGATCCGGCTCCACCTGGCTCACGCTGACGGTCGCGGGCCTGGCGATGGGCATGATCGTCTTCATCGTCGCCTCCGGCCTGACCCTGGTCTTCGGTCTGATGGACGTGCTGAACTTCGGCCACGGCGTGTTCATCGCCTTCGGCGCCTTCGTCGCGACGGCGGTGCTCGGCGGGCTGGCCGACTGGACCGGCGCCGACAGCCTGTGGTTCAACCTGGCCGCGCTGTTCCCCGCGATGCTGGCGTCGATGGCGCTGGCTGCGGCACTGGGCTGGGCCTTCGAGCGCGTGCTGGTGCGGCCGGTGTACGGCCAGCACCTGAAGCAGATCCTGGTCACGATGGGCGGCATGATCATCGGCGAGGAGCTGGTCAAGGCGATCTGGGGCCCGGCGCTGATTCCGCTGTCGCTGCCGCAGGCGCTGCGCGGCGTGCTGGTGCTGGGGGATGCGAGCGTCGAGAAATTCCGCGTCCTCGGCATCGTGCTCGGCGCGGTCGTGCTGGCCGCGATGCTGGCCGTGCTCAACCGCACCAAGCTCGGCCTGCTGGTGCGCGCCGGCGTGCAGGACCGCGAGATGGTCGAGAGCCTGGGCTACCCGATCCGCCGCCTCTTCACGGGCGTGTTCGTCGCCGGCGCGGCGCTTGCCGGCCTGGGCGGCGCGCTGTGGGCGCTGTACCAGCAGGGCGTGGTGCCGCAGATCGGCGCGCAGCTCAACGTGCTGATCTTCATCGTCATCATCATCGGCGGGCTGGGCTCGACGCTGGGCTGCTTCGCGGGGGCGCTGCTCGTCGGGCTGCTCGCCAACTACACCGGCTTCCTGTGGCCGAAGGCCGCGCTGTTCTCCAACATCGGCCTCATGGTGGCCGTGCTGCTGTGGCGCCCGCGCGGGTTGTACCCGGTGAGTTCGCGATGATGGAGCGCCTGCTGTCCCACGACCTGCCGCGCAGCCGCTGGCTCGCCGTGCTGCTGGTGCTGATCGTCATCGGCCTGGCGGCCACGCCGGTCCTCTTCCCCGGCACCAAGGCCCTGAACGTGGCGGCGAAGGTGCTGGTCTTCATCGTGCTGGTGGCGGGCTACGACCTGCTGCTCGGCTACACGGGCATCGTCAGCTTCGCGCACACGATGTTCTTCGGCATCGGCGCGTACGGCATCGCCATCGCCAGCACGCGGCTCGGGCCGGGCTGGGGCGCGCTGGCGCTGGGCACGGGGGCGGCGCTGGCGGTGTCGCTCGTGCTGTCGCTGCTGATCGGGCTCTTCAGCCTGCGCGTGCGGGCGATCTTCTTCGCGATGATCACGCTGGCGGTGGCGACGGCCTTCGCGACGCTCGCCTCGCAGCTGCCGGACTGGACCGGCGGCGAGGACGGGCTCAGCTTCCGGCTGCCCGAGGCGCTGGGCGACCGCCTGGTCGGCTACTACCTGCTGTTCGGTGCCGCCGCGGTGCTGGTGCTCGCGATGCTGCGCATCGTCAACTCGCCCTTCGGCCGGGTGCTGCAGGCGATCCGCGAGAACGACTTCCGCGCCGAGGCGATCGGCTACCGCACCGTCGTGTACCGGACGGCGGGCAGCGTGCTGTCGGCGCTGTTCGCGACGCTGGCCGGCTGCCTGCTGGCGCTCTGGCTGCGCTACAACGGGCCGGACACCTCGCTGAGCTTCGAGATCATGCTCGACGTGCTGCTGATCGCGGTGATCGGCGGCCTGGGCACGGTGTACGGCGCGGTGATCGGCAGCCTGCTGTTCGTGCTGGCGCAGAACTACCTGCAGGACCTGATGAAGCTGGCCGCGCCGGCCGTCGAGGGCGTGCCGCTGCTGTCCACCCTGGTCTCGCCCGAGCGCTGGCTGCTGTGGCTCGGGGTCCTGTTCGTGCTCTCGGTCTACCACTTCCCGAACGGGATCGTGGGGCGGCTGCGCACGCGGCGGATGAGGCCGCCCGATCCTCGCGACAACCCTAGCCAGAAGGAGACACCATGACGCATCGACTCCATCCCATCACCGCGGCCGTGCTGGCCGCGGTCGCGCTGACGGCCTGCGGCAGCGACGACGACGCGCCGCCGCCCACCAACACGCTGCCGGCGAACGTGCGCCACGAGGGCGTCACCGTCTACCCCGCGACCAGCACCGGCAGCGGCAGCACGGCTGCGACGCAGGACCTGCTGACCGGCGGCCTGGGGCGCAGCGGGCTCGCGGGGACGGTGCCGGCCTACGCGGACCCGCTGAACCCGACCGCGGCCGAGCTGCGGCGCAATGCGCTGTTCAGCAACTACCGCGGCCTGGTCGACATCAGCGCGGCCGGCGGCTACGGCACGCTGTACGGGCCGAATGTCGATGCGGCCGGCGTGGCGACCGCGGGCGAAGGCCTGGTCCCGGGCCGCGAGTATGTCGGCGTGCTGGACAACGCGGCCGGCACCAAGCGCGTCGTGATCGCGGTGCAGATCCCCGACAGCTTCAGTGCTGCGTCGCCCTGCATCGTGCTCGGCCCGTCCTCGGGGTCGCGCGGCGTGTATGGCGCGATCGCGACCGCGGCCGAGTGGGGCCTGAAGCATGGCTGCGCGGTCGCGCTGACCGATGCGGGCAAGGGCATGGGCCTGTACGACATGACCGACGACACGGTGAATCGCATCGACGGCACGCGGGCCACGCGGGCGGCGGCGGGGGCCCAGGGCTTCTTCGCGGCGGCGGTGAGCGACAGCGTGCGGGCGGCGTACAACGCGCTGCTGCCGAACCGGCTGGCGCTGAAGCAGGTGCATTCGCAGTTGAATCCCGAGAAGGACTGGGGCAACGACACCCTGAGCGCGGCGGCCTATGCGCTGTATGCGTTGAACGACCGCTATGGCACGGCGGCGGCGCCGCTGCCGTTCACGGCGGCCAACACGCTGGTGATCGCCGGATCGGTGTCGAACGGCGGGGCGGCGGTGATCCGCGCCGCCGAGGCCGACAGCGCCGGCCTCATCGACGGCGTGGTGGCAGGCGAGCCGGTGACCGAGATGCCGACGAGCGCCGGCTACGGCATCCAGTTCGGCGGTGCGCCGGTGGTGGGGTACGGCAAGAAGCTGGGCGACTTCACGACCTACGGCAACCTGTACCAGCCGTGCGCCGCGCTGGCGGCGGGTGCGGCGCTGACCGAGACCTCGTTCTACAACTACATCGGCTTCACGGCGCAGACGGGCCGCGCGACGGCGCGCTGCACGGGCCTCGCGGCCAAGGGCCTGGTGAGCGGGGCGGACACCGCGGCGCAGGCGCAGGATGCGCTGGACAAGCTGCGCGCCTATGGCTGGACGGCCGACAACGACAGCATGCACAACGCCCACTACGGGTTGGGCAACGGGCCGATCCTGTCGGCGATGTACCCGGTGATGTACGGGCGCTTCGCGGTGACCGACCGGGTGTGCAACACCAGCTTCGCGCAGGTGGACGCGGGCGGCAACCCGATCGCGGTGGCAGCGGCGAGCAAGGCGCAGAGCTTCGCGATCGGCAACGGCACGGCCAACGGCTCGCCGGCGGCGGTGGTCTACGACGACTCGGTGGGCGGCGCGAAGTTGTGGTCGGCGGCGGTCTCCAGCTCGACGGGCGTGCAGGACTTCGGCCTCGACAACGCGCTGTGCCAGCGTGCGCTGGTGACCGGCGTGGACGAGACCGGGGCGCCGCTGACCTCGACCGCGACCTCGACGCGCCCGACCGCGGCGCAGGCGGCCGCCGTGCAGGCCGGCATGGCCGAGGTGGTGGTGAACGGCAACCTGCGCGCCAAGCCGGCGCTGATCGTGGCGGGGCGCAGCGATGCGCTGATCCCGGTGAACAACAACGCGCGGGCCTACGTGGCCTACAACAAGACGGTGGAGGCGGGCGCGAGCCGGCTCGGCTACATCGAGGTGACGAATGCGCAGCACTTCGACGGCTTCCTGTCGCTGAGCGGATTCGACAGCCGCTTCGTGCCATTGCACGTGTACTTCAACCGGGCCATGGATGCGATGTATGCGCACCTGAAGACGGGCGCCTCGCTGCCGCCGAGCCAGGTGGTGCGCACGACGCCGCGCGGCGGGCTGCCGGGGGCGGCGCCGGCGATCACGGCGGCGAGCGTGCCGGCGATCAGCGCGTCGCCGGCGGTGGGCGACCAGATCGGCTTCAGCGGCACGTCGGTGACCGTGCCGAACTGAGGCTTGGTCGCGGGACGCGCTGGGCCATGGCCTCGTTCACGTCGCACTACCTCGCGTGCGAGGGCCGCGAGCTGCACTACACCGAGTGGGGCGCGGGGCAGGCGGAGACGGTGATCGCCTGGCACGGCCTGGCGCGCACCTGCCGCGACATGGACGAGGTGGCGGCGCACCTGTCGTCGCGCTACCGGGTGATCTGCCCGGACACGCTGGGCCGCGGCCTGAGCGAGTGGAGCCGCGACCCGGCGCGTGAGTACTGCCTGGCGTTCTACGTGCGCCAGGCAGTGTCGCTGGCGGACCAGTTGGGGCTGCACGAGTTCCACTGGCTGGGCACCTCGTTGGGCGGGGCGATCGGTACGCTCGCGGCGGCAGGGCCGCTGCGCGGTCGCATCCGCAAGCTCGTGTTGAATGACAACGGCCCGGAGCTGGCCGAGGCGGCGCTGGCGCGCATCCGCGGCTATGCGGGGCGGCCGGCGGCCTTCGAGACGGTGAGCGAGCTGGAGCAGTACTTCCGCAAGGTCTATGCGCCGTATGGCTGGCTGAGCGAGGGGCAGTGGCGGCGCCTGGCCGAGACTTCGGCACGGCGCCTGCCCGACGGCCGCGTGACGCCGCACTACGACCCGGCGATGGTGATGCAGTTCACCCACCACGACAACGACTACCTGCTGTGGGACGAATGGGACACACTGAGCCTGCCGGTGCTGTGCCTGCGCGGCGAGCATTCGGACTTGTTGTTGCCCGAGGTGACAGAGCAGATGCGAAGGCGCGGGCCGCGGGCACAGGTGGTGACAGTGCCGGGGTGCGGGCATGCGCCGGCGTTGAACGTGCCGGAGCAGTTGACGGTGGTGGAACGATTCCTGATGGCGCCATGAGTTGGCCATCCCCCCAAAGAGGGATGCCTGTCCATCATTCACCGCTTGACGGGTCGAGGCCCGGCCGATAACGTCTCTTCCCAACGCTGCCATCGCCAATGGGTCGGGGCAGCCAGACCGCAAATCCGCACGACCGATGCGAGCGGCGCTTTCGTCAAGTTCTCGGGAGGAATCCGTGATTCGTTCAAGTCGCTTTGCCGTGGCGAAGCGCAGCATGGCTGCGCGCCCGGTTTTCACTGTCCGTCGTTTGACCGCGCAGGCGCTGGTGTGCGCGCTGCTGGCGCCGATGTTTCCCGTGTCGGCGCAGGCGCAGACGGCGGTGGCGATCCAGCCGCCGAACCTGTCGGGTGCGGTGGCGGGGGCGGTGCCGGGCAGTGCCGGTGTCGGCGGCTCGGGGGCGGCGACCTACAGCGTGCCGATCAAGCTGCCGCCGGGCACGGCGGGCATCGCGCCGACCCTGTCGCTGTCGTACAGCAGCCAGGGGGGCGAGGGCCTGCTGGGCGTCGGGTGGTCGGTGGGGGGACTGTCGAGTATCACGCGTTGCGCAGCCACGATCGCGGTGGATGGCGTGGCAGGCCGCGTGGGGCTGGATGCCAACGACCGCTATTGCCTGGACGGCCAGCGGCTGCTGCTGGTGTCGGGCACCTACGGCGCGACGGCCGAGTACCGCACGGAGATCGATGGCATCAGCCGCGTCACGTCCACGGGCAGCGACCCCGCGGCGGGACCGAGTTCGTGGAAGGTCGAGAGCCGCTCGGGCCACACGCTGAGCTACGGCACGAGCGCCGACTCGTTCGTGGAGGCGAGCAACAGCACGAAGGCGATGAGCTGGGCGGTCAAGCGGGTGCAGGACCGGCGGGGCAACTACTACGTCGTCGACTACACGGAGAACACGGCGACGGGCGAGCACTACCCGAACCAGATCCGCTACACGGGCAACGACGCGACGGGCCTCGCGCCCTACAACGCCGTGCGCTTCGAGTACGGTGCGGCGACGCGGCCGGACCTGGTCGTGCACTACGCCGGCGGCTCGCGCAGCCTGGTGATGAAGCGCCTGGACAAGATCAGCGCCTGGATCAACACCGCGGCCGACGGCAGCGGCGGCACCGAGGCCAGCGAGCTGCGCGTGGGCTACACGCAGAGCAGCTCCAGCCTGCGCAGCCTGGTGAACACGCTGACGCTGTGCGACGGTTCGAACCAGTGCCTGCCGGCCACCAGCTTCGGCTGGCAGCAGCGCACGAGCGCCCACAACAACTTCGCGGCCGCAGGCAGCGGCGTGTGGGGCGGGCCGAACCCGATCTACCACACGACCCAGCACTACCTCAAGGAGGTGCTGCAGTCGGTCAAGCAGGCGGACATGAACGGCGACGGCCGCATGGACCTGATCAAGTCGAACGAGAACGGGACCTGGCAGGTGTGCCTGTCGACGGGGGCGACGTTCAGCTGCAGCAACTGGGCCGGGCCCAATGTCCAGTCCAAGAACGCCGTGATGGGGGACCTGAACGGCGACGGCAGGACCGACCTGGTCTACCCCGGCAGCACGAGTGCCCAGGTGTGCCTGTCCACGGGCAGCAGCTTCGACTGCCAGACTTGGCCGCTGGAGGGGACGACCAACAGCAACGGTACGCTGGCCCAGATGGGCGCGTCGGTCACGTACCAGACGGGCGATTTCACGGGCGACGGGATCGACGACCTGGCGGTACGCACCAACCTCTTCGGGGGCAACAAGGTGTGCCGCTCGACGGGCTCGGCCTTCGACTGCAGCGTGCCGGGCCTCTCCGGCCTGTTCGATCCGAACACCGTCTACTACCTGGAGCCGGAGAACCACTGCGCCATCTACACGGGCAGCTGGAACCCCAACACCGGCGACTTCAACGGCGACAGGAAGCTCGACGTGCTGGTCGCGGCCTACCTGGACCCGGCGTGCAAGAACACGTCGGGTGAGCCGGCCGACAACAGCTTCTCGCTGAGTGCCTATGGCGGCACCAGCACCCCGGTGGTCACGGGCCTCGGCAAGGCGCTGGGCTTCATCGACCCGCCGGGCACGATCATGGGCGACTTCAATGGTGACGGCCTGCAGGACTTCCTGCTGCAAGGGCTGAGCCCGGTCCTGCCCGGCAAGATGAAGCTGTGCCTGAGCCGCGGCGATGGCACCAGCGTGGACTGCAACGACTACATCCCGACGGCGACGAACGATTCGGCCATCCTGACCGTGGCCGACTTCGATGGCGACGGCCGGCCAGATGTGCTGCAGCCCACCGGCTTGTGCCAGGTGATCAGCGGCACGCTGAACTGCACGCCGTGGACGTGGCCGAGCAATCCCGGGGCGGACGAAGTCGGTCCGATCTATGGAGACTTCGATGGCGACGGCAAGACGGACCTCGCCTTCCTGAACAGGACCAGCGGACAGTGGCGCGTAGCCTTGGCCGCCGGGCCGACCCCGGATCTTCTGGCGAGCGTGACGACGGGCCTGGGCCACGTGACGCAGTTCGACTACGCGAACCTGGGCAACGCGGCGGTGTACACGCCGGGCGCAGCGGTGGCGTACCCCAAGCGCAACGTGAACAGCGGGATGAACGTGGTGTCGCAGATGCGCGTGACGAATGCGCAGGGCGGGTGGTTCGCCACGAACTACCAGTACGAGGCATACCGCACGGACCTGCAGGGGCGAGGCGGGCTGGGTTTCCAGAAGACGCGCAGCATCGACACGATCAAGAACGTGACGACGCAGACCACGGTGTCGCAGGACTTTCCGACCACGGGCATGCCGATGGAGGTGAAGGCGACACAGCAGAACGGCGTGGTGCTGAGCCTGACGACGAACACGCTGAGCGCGATCCCGACGGCCTCGTCGACGCCGCTGGCGTCGCTCTATCCGTACGTGAGCCACAGCGTGGTGGCGCAGCGCGACCTGAACGGCGCGGTGATGCCGGAGCGGGTGAGCGACATCCCGGCGGGGCAGGTGGATGTCTACGGCAATGTGGGCTACAGCAGCGAGACGGTGAGCGACAGCGCCAGCGGCGACCAGCTGGTGTCGATCACCGCGAACACCTATGAAGCGAAGGCTGGCCTGTGGCCGCCGACGGTGCTCAAGCGCAGCCAGGTGAGCAAGACGGGGACGTGGCCGGGCGTGTCGGCGCCGCCGCCGGTGCTGACCTTGAGCGGGTGCACGAGCAACAACGGAACGACCTCTCCGACGGCCGCGACCATGAGCTGCACCCTGGTGAACAACAGCGCGACCGCGGTGACGGCGATCAGTTATGTAGCGCCGTCGGGCCTGAGCGCGAGCGGGCCGGCCACGTGCGCGGCCAACACGAACTGCGGCACCGTGACGGTGACGACGGGCACTGCCGCGGGCCGCTACCAGGGCAGCCTGCACATCGTGCCGACACCGGCAGGCGGCGAGGCGGCGCTGGACGTGGACCTGACTGTGAACGCGACGCCGCCGGCGCTGGTGCTGGAGGGCTGCACGGGCAGCGGGGCGACCACCTCACCGGTGGCGGCGACGCTGAGCTGCGTGCTGCGCAACAACGGGCAGAGCGCAGCGACCTCGATCGCCTATGCGGCGGCAGGTGCTGCAGCCGTGAACGGGCCGACCAGCTGTGCCGGCAGCACGGCCAACTGCGGCACGGTGACGGTGACGAGCGGCACGGCCGCGGGCACCTACAGCGGCACGGTGACGGCCACCCCGACGCCGGCGGGCAGTGGCGGATCGGCGCCCTTCAGCCTGGTGGTGAACACGCCGCCGACGCCGCCGCAGCTGAGGCTGTCGTGCAACAGCCCGGCGGCGACGACCACGCCGACGCCGGTGACGATGAGCTGCACGCTCGACAACCTGGGGCAGACGACGACGGCGGTGAGCTACGGCGTGCCGGTGGGCTTCAGCGTGAGCGGGCCGGCGAGCTGCGCAGGCGGCACGCTGAACTGCGGCACGGTGCAGGTGACGACGCCGACGGGTCCGGCCACCTACACCGGCACGCTCACCGCGACGCCGGCAGCCGGCGGTACGGGAGCGAGCGCGGCGATCAACCTCACGGTGAACCCGACGCCCCCGGCGCTGACGCTGACGGGGTGCAGTGCGGTGACGCCGAGCATCGCGCCCACGGTGGCCACCCTGAGCTGCACGCTGGGCAACAGCGGGCAGACGGCGGCGTCGGTGAGCTACGGCGCGCCGGCCAACACCAGCGTGAGCGGGCCCACGAGCTGTGCAGGCAGCACGGCCAACTGCGGGACGGTGACGCTGAGCACGGCGGGCAGCGCGGGCAGCTACACCGGCACGCTGAGCGCGAGCCCGAGCCCGGCGGGGACGGCGGCGAGCGTGGCGGTGAGCCTGACGGTGAACACGCCGCCGGCGCTGGCCTTCAGTGGCTGCAGCGCGCCGAGCTCGGCGGTGACCCCGACGCAGGCGACGGCGAGCTGCACGCTGAGCAACAGCGGGCAGACGGCGGCGAGCAGCATTGGCTATGCGGCGCCGTCGGGCGTGTCGGTGAGCGGACCCACCAGCTGTGCGGCGGGCAGCACCTGCGGCACGGTGACGGCAACCAGTGGCACGGCGGCGGGCAACTACGGCGGGACGTTGAGTGCCACGCCCACGCCGGGCGGCACGGCCGCGTCGACCTCGCTGAGCCTGACGGTGAACCCGGCGGTGCCGGTGATGTCGGTGTCGCCGGCGACCATCGACCTCGGCTTGACGTCGAAGAACGGCGTGTCTGCGACCAAGGTGATGACAGTGTCCAACACCGGCGCGGTGGGAGGGACGGTCTCCTGGTCGTTGGCCTACACGAGCGGGTCAGCCGTCTCGGGCGACCTGTCGGTGAGCAGGATCACCTGCACGTCGGGCGGCACGGTGGCGCCGGGGGGCAGTTGCACCCTGGGGGTGAGCTGGCTGGCGGGGTGCACCAACGGGACCCGGGTGGCGAAGCTCACGATCCAAGGCGCGAACTACAGCCCATTGACCGTGCAGATCACCGGCGCGACCGGTGGCGGCAGCTGCAATTGAGGGAGGAGGTCAACATGAACAACAGCAAGAACTTCCGAAGCGCCCTGGTTGCCGGCCTGGCCTTGTTGGCGGTGGGCCAGGCCAAGGCGCAGACCATCACCCGCACGATCGACTTCGAATACGACGCGTACGGCGCGGTGATCAAGCAGACGGTGGAACCTGACGATCCGACGCTCAAGTCGGTGACGGACTTCGTGCTGCATCCCAACTACGGGGTGACGACCGGCAAGACGCTGAGCTGGACGGACCCGGTCACCGGCCAGCCAAAGTCCCGGGGCGAGAGCGTGGGCTATGACGCGCGCTACCGCTACGCCGAGTCGAACACCAACGCCAAAGGCCACGTCACCACGAGCACGCACGATGCGGCGACGGGCAATGTGCTGACGAGCACGGACCCTGACCAGTTGGTCACCACGCTGGCCTATGACCCGTGGGGCCGCAAGCTGCGCGAGACGCGCCCGGATGGCACCGCGACCAGCACGGCCTACAGGAGTTGCGTGGACACCTGCCTGAACGGCGCGAGCAGCGTGACGATCACGCAGCACTGGGGCGGCGCGGGGCAGGCGAGCCAGACAGCGGTGCCGACGGAGGAGTTCACGGATGCGCTGGGCCGCACGGTGCTCACCCGCAGCTGGGGCTTCGACGGCACGGCGATCCTGAACGAGAAGGTGTACGACAGCCTGGGCCGTGTGCTCAAGATCGCCCGGCCGCACTACAGCACGCAGACGGCGGTGTGGACCTTCTACGACCAGCGCGATGCGCTGGGCCGCTTGACGCAGAGCCGCTCGCCCAACAAGACCGGCACGGGCTTCGACACCACCACGTACGCCTACAACGGCTTGACGCTGACGACCACGAACGCCAAGAGCCAGACCCGCAGCGCCCTGCACAACCTGCTGGGCAAGACCAAGGCGGTGACGGATGCGTACAACGCGGTGACGAGCTACGCCTACGACCCGTTCGGCAACCTGGTGCGCACGACGGATGCGAAGGGCAACCAGATCAACATCGGCTACGACAAGCTGGGGCGCAAGACCACGCTGTCGGACCCGAGCCTGGGGAACTGGACCTACGTGGTGGATGCGCTGGGACAGACGATGCGCCAGACGGACGCGAAGCAGCAGGTGACGGACTTCGAGTTCGACGCGCTGGGGCGGATGACGCGGCGGCTGGAGCGGGACCTGGACAGCCGCTGGGAGTACGACACGGCGGCCAAGGGGACGGGTGACCTGGCGGAGGCGTACACCTGGGCCGGCGGCGCGAAGGACTACCGGCGCGTGCACAGCTATGACGCCTATGGCCGGCCGAACTGCACCGTCATCAGCCTGGACTGGGATTACAGCAGCTGCGTGAGCTACGACGCCTTCGGGCGGGCGCAGACGCTGTCGCAGTTGCGCAGTGCCCGGGGCAGCGGCACGAGCGGCGCGGTGGGCAACAGCTTCACGACGCGCTACAACGCGCAGGGTTACGCCAACCAGGTGGACCGCTACGACGGGGCCACGAGCATGGTCTGGCAAGGCCAAGTGTTCGATGCCGAGGGTAACGTCCTGCAGGAGCAACTGGGCAACGGCGTGGTGACGCAACGCGGCTACAACCTCTACACCGGCCGGCTCAACACGGTGCAGAGCGGCCCGGCGGCGAACAACCCGGTGTATCAGAACGACGTCTACGACTATGACGAACTGGGCAACCTGGAGAGCCGCAGCCAGCTGGTCGCCAACAGCGGCAGCCTGCTGAGCGAGACCTTCAAGTACGACGATTTGAACCGACTGAAGACGAGTTCGATCGGCGGCTCGCTGCGTTCGACGACGACCTACGACGAGATCGGAAACCTGACCAGCAAGACCGGTGTGGGGACGTACAACTACCCGGCCTCCGGCGCGGGCAGCGTGCGGCCGAGCGCGGTGAGCTCGATCACCGGGGCACCGGCGGGGCTCACCAACCCGGGCTTCCAATACGACGCGAACGGGAACCTGGTGAACGGCCTGGCGCGCGCCTATGCCTGGACCTCGTTCAACATGCCGGCGAGCATCGACAAGCTGAGCGGCAGCACGCCGACACAGCGCACCGCCTTTGTCTACAGCAGCGAGCATGAGCGGGCGATGCAGACGATCAGCCCAGTGACAGGCGGGACTGCGGGCAACGCCATCACGGAGATCCGCTACGCTGGGGACATCGAGAAGGAGAAGGACGCTGTCGCCAATACGACGACGATCCGCACCGATCTGCCGATGGGGCTGGGCTTCATCGAGGAGAAGTTCACCGGACTGGCCATCTCGCCGACGGCGACGGCCACGCGCAGCCTGCGCTACTTCCTGAAGGACCACCTCGCGTCAACGCTGGTGGAGATGGACCAGGCGCAGGTGGTGCTGCAGCGCATGAGCTACGACGCCTGGGGGCGGCGGCGCAATGCGGATGGCAGCGATGACACCGGACCGTTGTGGGGCAGCCTGAAGAACACGCAGGACCACAGCGGCTACACCGGGCACGAGCACCTGGACCAGCTCGGTCTTGTGCACATGAATGCGCGGATGTACGACCCACTGCTGGGGCGGCACTCGAGCGCGGATCCGACGGTGCCGGACCCGGAGAACGGACAGTCGTTCAACCGCTACACCTATGTGTTGAACAACGCGCTGGTGTTCATCGATCCCACAGGGCTTGGGCCGACTGCCGATGAGAACTGGAAAGGAATTGATGCGGACTATGGGAAGGCGCCGGGCAGTTACTTTGCAAGCTCGTTCGTCCCTACAGCAACTGGAATGCCAGCGGGTTCCATGAACTCGGGCAGCCAACCCGAAGCGGCAGCTGCGACGGGTGGAAGTGGTTCGAGCACCGCCAACTCCGGCACCAGCAACGGCTTCAAAGAGACGCTGACCAATATTCTGCAGCGTGTCGCAGCCGCCTTGCAGCCGACGGATTACTCATTGATGTCTGATGCGGACCTTGCCACGGTGCCGTTTTCTAATTTTGCAGCCAATAGCGAAAAAACGTCTCGCGCGGAAGCGCGGGGACAAACGATGTACTCGATGAGTGGCGCACTTTCCGGTCTGGCGGACGCTACTTCTCAAGCTGTACCGATCGAGTCGGTAGGCATGAAGATGGTGACCGCCGGCGCCCGAATGTTAAATGCTGAAAAGATTGCTGCAGAAGCATCATCAATAAAGCGTGGTGTGCAGGCCGGCGAATCGGGACCTTTTGGAGCCCTCAAAGGCACCAAAGGGGACGGACTAACTGCCCATCACATGCCTCAGGCTGCAGCTGAGCGAACAGGGTATAACGAGGGCGGTGCTCTGGTGATGCACCACGGTGAACATGTTCAGACAAGAACTTATGGATCTAGGGGGGCGGAAACTTTGAAGTCAGACGCAGGCTTGTCATTCAGAGATGTTTTGGCGAAAGACTTCAGAGATGTGCGCAGCCTTGTTGGTAACAAATATAATGACGGTCTCCGAAAATTGGTGGAGTATTATGAGAAAAATTTTCCTGAACTTATGAAGAAATAGAATGCAAAAATCAATTGAATTGCTTATTGCGCTTGGACCGCTGCCTCCTGCTTCGCTGGCTGATGCTTCGGCGCTCAAGGAATTTGAGAGGCAGTTGGCCGCAGTTCAGTCTCCTGTGACAGACGAGGAGGCTGGCGCTTTGACAAAGCTGTTCGGCCCCGATGACTGCTTTGGACTCGCGTGGACTTTGCTGCATTTAGTTGAATCAGCCCCCGGGTGGCCTATTAAGGATGTCCTTGCAGAAATGCAAGGAAAGTGGGGCGATGTGCTCCGGGAGCGCTTGGAATGAGGCGGGTGCTCTCAAGTTGGCGAATTAATCCAGGGAGGCGGCGTGTGAAGATAAAGAGGCCGCCTTATAGCGGCTCCTGGATTGCCCGAGCAGTCACTCAGTGTGTTCATTATCAAGGAGCCGGCGGAGTCCAGCGTAGTGCCCACTAATCCGGAATGGATGCCACGATGAAGGCCAAACTTGATCTGAACAACGAGAATAAAGTGGTGCTGATGGTGGTGCAAGCCCTTGTAGGAGCGGTGTCACCCAACTTCAGGAGGGTGGCTATCACATTTGACGAAGCTATGCTTCGCTTACTCTTTGTTCTCGAGCGTGAGAGTGAGGAAGATCGCGAAGAGATCGAAGATGTGATGGGCGAGTTTGACGCTTTGCTGTTGAGTTTGAATGAGTTCAGGTTCGAATTCAATGTTGATATTACGATTAGCGCAGGGTCCCTGCCTGTAATGGATGCTTTGTCCTCAAGGATTGTATTCGGTCGACGAGAGTACTAGGAGTATGCTGAGGATGGGATGGAGAGAGCGTCAGCATCGGCCCCTTGAGTCCCAAGTCGCGGCTCCTCTAAATATAAAAGCATAAATGATGCTGTGGCATATTTATCTTCGCGGCGGGAAGGTTTTTGTTCCGGTTGTTGCAAAAACCGATGCGGGATTTTTCTTGGAAGTGGATCCGGTAATTGTTGTGCCCAGCAGCTCTCAAAATATTGTCGCGGATGCGATAGCTCAAGTGATTGCTGTCGGAAATCCTGTGATTCAAACTCCTAGTAAAGCGAAATTATCGCCGACAGTGATTCTTTCATACGCTAAGGCGAATACTTGGTCGGTGTTCGAGAAGAGAGCAACGCTGTGGAAAATTCTCAAGGTAGAAGAAGGCTTTGTCCTCAAGCCGCAGCAGAGGGCGCGATCCGGGGGATGGGAGGATGTTCAAGCGCGGATTAAGGAATTCCCAAGTGACGCGCGTGAGATTGCCGAATATCTTGCAAGTGAAATATCTGCTCGATCCTAAAAATCATCTCTAGTGTCTCATCCCAGAATTGGAGAGGAATTAAGTGAAGGTGGGCGCTCGATGATGTCGAATCATCTCTTTATTTCCAAGGGTGGCGTGAGTGATCTGGCCTCATGCGCAACAATTCTTCTGACATGCCTCGGTGTAGAAGAGATCCACCGTCGTGAAAGCTCAAATTATGTCAGTGGGGAATATTTTGTGGCTTCATTCTTCGGTGCAAAAATTGTTGTGGCGGGATGTGATGAAGAGGACTTCCCGCAACATGATTATTGGATTGCAATTGGTGGGGACGGAGTTGGTGGCGCACAGGTTCAGTCACTTGGCGGGTTTGTGGAGCTCATGGCCAGATTGCTGGCTTTGTCTGGGTTTTCCGTGGCCCGCCCCCTGCAATTCGGTCAGCTAGGTGGGGAATATTTGATTTACAAGACATTGGAAGACAACAAAAATCAGGTGGTTGTCAAAAGGGCGATTTGAGGTGTTTTTCTATTTATCCGGGGCGATGTTTTACAAAGCTGCGGTTGGATGCTTATGGTTCTTGCGGTAAGGGTCTTGTTTCTGATGGTTGGCCCCCTATGGTTAGGCGGTTCTCGAATCCCGTTTTAGAAGAGTCGCCATTTATGCGCTTCCGCCTGAACGTCATCCAAGGCAAGGGCCTCCCCCGTGCCCTCGACATCGATGCCCTCGATGCCGGTGACGCCCGACTGCAAGCCGAACGCCTCGGCTACACCGTGCTGTCCTCCGCCGCCTCAATCTGGCGTCTCGACACCGCGCTGCTCGCCCGCACCCCTCGTCAGCGCATCGACATCTCCGTCTTCGTCGAGCAACTCCGCGACCTCCTGGTCGCCGGCCTCAGCGTCATCGAAGCCCTCGACGCCCTGCGCCGCGGCGCCAAGGGCACCACCCTGCACGCCATCGAAGCCCTGGAGCGCCAGCTGCGCGAAGGCCGCACCCTCTCCGAATCCCTTGCCGCCCACCGCGCCTTCCCGCCTTTGCTCATCGCACTCGTGCGCGCCTCGGAGCACACCTCCGACCTTCCCGAGACCCTCACCCGCTTCCTCGACCACCAGCAGCGCGTCACCGAGGTCCGCCACAAGCTCGTCTCCACCGGCATCTACCCGATGCTGCTGATGGGCGTGGGCACGCTGGTGCTGCTGTTCCTGCTGTTCTATGTGATGCCGCGCTTCGCCCGCGTGTTCGACAGCATGAGCGGCAACCTGCCCTGGTCCGCCCGCGCGATGGTGCAGTGGTCGCACCTGCTGCATGCCAATGCCGCGGCCTGGTGGGTCGGCGCGGCGGCCGGGGTGCTCTCGCTCGTCACCGCCGTCGCCTCTCCCCGCGTGCGGTCCGGCGTCTTCGGCCGCATCCTCGCCTGGGCCCCACTGCGCGAGCGCCTGCACACCTACTTCCTCTCCCGCTGGTACCGCGCCACCGGCATGCTGGTGCAGGGCGGTATTCCGCTGCCCCAGGCCCTTCACCTCGCCAACGACCTGTTGCCCGCCAGCCTCCAGCCCGGCGGCCGCGCCGTGCAGCAAGGCATCGAGCAGGGCCTCGCCCCCTCGGCCGCGCACGCCCGCGCCGGCATGGCCACCCCGGTCGCCGAGCAACTGATGCAGGCCGGTGAGCGAACCGGCGATCTCGGCACGGTCCTCACCCGTATCGCGCACTTCCACGAGACCGAGGTGAGCCGCACGCTGGAGCGCACAATGCGCGCCTTGGAACCCATCGTGATGGTGGCGATCGGCTTGGGCGTCGGCTTGGTCGTGATCCTGATGTACATGCCGATCTTCGAACTCGCTGCCAGCATCCAATGAGTGCCGTTCCCGCCTCCGGCGATTCGCTCGCCAGCCACATCGCGCGCCTGCGCGCCGCCGGCTGCGACGACCTGCTCGCCGCCCTGCGCGCCCAGGCGCCCGAGCCGCAGGTCCTGGTCGACGCGCTCGGCGCCGCGCTGCGCCTGGACGTGGTCCGGCTCGACGCCCTGTCCGCCTGGTCCCCCGCCTTCCATCGCCTGCCCTTTGCCGATGCCGCCGGCCGCCGCTGCGCGCTATTCACCGACACCGCCGCCGCGCAGCACTTCGTCATCACCAACCCCTTCGACCCCGACTCGCAGGCCTGGGCCCGCACGCGCTTCGGCGCCCTGCAGGTGCACCTCGCCAGCGACGAGACCTTCGATGCCTGGCTCGCGCACGCCGAGCGCGACATGTCGGCGCTGGGCACCGTCGGACTGGGCGCGGTCGACGTGGCGGCGCAGGGCCCTGCCGCCGCCGAGTCCCTCAACCTGCGCGACATCGGCGCCGACGACAGCCCCGCGGTGCGCTTCGTCAACTCCACGCTCTACGACGCACTCAAGACGGGCGCCTCCGACATCCACCTCGAAAGCGACCCTGCCGGCCTGGCCGTGAAGTTCCGCATCGACGGCGTGCTCACCGCCATGCGCCGCATCGACAGCCCCGAGCTCGCCACCCAGGCCATCAGCCGCATCAAGGTGATGGCCCAGCTCGACATCGCGGAGCGCCGCGTGCCGCAGGACGGCCGCCTGCAGATCGGCTACCGCTCGCGCGCCATCGACGTGCGCGTCTCCATCATGCCCAGCATCCACGGCGAAGACGCGGTGCTGCGCATCCTCGACCGCGAGCACCTCGCGCAGAGCCTCGCCGGCCTCACGCTCGCCAAGCTCGGCTTCGACGCGCAGGCCGGCGCCGCGCTGCACGCGCTGTGCCGCAAGCCGCACGGCATGCTGCTCGTCACCGGCCCCACCGGATCCGGCAAGACCACCACACTCTACGCAGCGATCTCCGAGACCCACGAGTCGCGCGACAAGATCATCACCATCGAAGACCCGGTCGAGTACCAGCTGCCCGGCGTGCTGCAGATCCCCGTCAACGAGCGCAAGGGCCTGGGCTTCGCACGCGGCCTGCGCTCCATCCTGCGCCACGACCCCGACAAGATCCTCGTCGGCGAGATCCGTGATGCCGAGACCGCGCAGATCGCGGTGCAGTCCGCGCTCACCGGCCACCTCGTCTTCACCACGGTGCACGCCAACACCGTGTTCGACGTGGTGGGCCGCTTCGAGCAGTTCGGCATCGATGCCTACACCTTCGCGTCGGCGATCAATGGCGTGCTGGCGCAGCGCCTGCTGCGGCGCGTCTGCCCGCACTGCGCCGCCCGCGGCTGCGAGCACTGCCGCGGCACCGGCTATTCGGGGCGCTTTGCCTTGGGCGAGTTGCTGACGATGACGCCGGCCCTGAAGGCCCTGGTCGCGTGCCGCGCCCCCCAGGCCGAGATCCAGGCCGAGGCCGAGCGCGGCGGCTGGCGCAGCCTGCGCGAGCAGGCGCTGGAGGCCGTGGCGCGCGGCGACACGACCCTGGCGGAGGTGGACCGTGTGGCCGCTTGATCGCACCCGTCCGAAGACGCTGTTGCGCATCGGCCGCGTGGCGATCGAGCGCTGGCAGGCGCAGGGGACGTCCTTCGCGCTGGCGTCGAGCCATGCCTTCCATGCCGAGTTGCCGCCCGCGGCGGAGCACCTGGCTGCCGGCCTGAAAGCGCTGCTGGCGGACGATCGTCCTGCGCAGGCGGCGCTGGTGCTCGAATCCGCCTGGCTGCCGCTGCTGCTGGCCGACACCGGCGGCCTGCTGTGGTCCGCCGCGCAGGCCGACACGCTGGTGCGGCATCGCTTCTCGCAATCGCACGACGACCCTGCGGAGCCGGTGGCGCGCTGGGAACTGCGCATGGACTTCCGCCCGGGTGAGCGCTTCCTGCTGGCGCACGGCTTGGCCCCCTCCGTCAAGGCGGCCTTGACCCAGTCCGCCCAGGACCTTGGCCTGGCCTGGACTGCGCTGTGGCCCGCCTTCGAATGGGGCTGGCACCGCCTCGGCCGCCACGCGGCGCGCGATGGCTGGTGGGCGTGGATGGAGCAGGACCGCTGCGTGATGGCCTCGCGCGCCGGGGGGCGCTGGGACGGCCTGCATCCCGCGCTGCCTTTGCCGGACGATGCGGCCGCCGTGGCGCACCTGGTCGAGGCCGAGGCGCTGCGGCTGGGCCGGGCGGACGCTGCCGTGCTCGCGGCCTGCTGGCGGCCCGCCGCGCAGTTGCCGCGCTCGAGCGAGCGTGTCGGCTGGCGTTCGGTCTGCGAGGAGGCGACGGCATGAGACTGCGTCGCGCGGATTTCCTGAGGCCGCCGCCTGCACCTTGGGCGGGATGGGGCCTGCTCGCCCTCGGCCTGCTGGCGCTGGGTCTCAGCCTGTGGCAGGCCCGACAGTGGGAGAGCGAGCGTGCCGCCGAAGCGGCAGTGGCCCGCCGGGACGCCGAGCGACTGGCAGCGCTGCAGAAGGCGGCCCGCCCACTGCCGCCCACCGCCGAAGAGCGCCGCCTGCAGCGTGCGCGTGTCGAGATCGAGCGCCCCTGGCTGCCCGCGATGCGCGCCGTCGAATCGGCCACGACCGATCCGGTCTACCTGCTGGCCTGGAACTTCGAGCGCGGCTCCAGCCAGCTGCGCCTGGACGGCGAGGCGCCCAGCTTCGAGCACGCCCTGGCCTATGCGCTGCGGCTCGACGGGGAAGGGCCGCTGACAGGAGCCACCCTGGTCTCGCACGAGCCGGGGCCGGATGCGGTCGGCGGCGGCAAGCTGGTGCGCTTCACGGTGCTGACGCGATGGAGTCCGCCATGAACGCCTCCGTGGCACGCCCCGCCAGTCTGCGTTGGCGTATCGCCGTGGCGCGTGTGCACCACGCCATCGGTTGGGCCGGCTGGGCGGGTCTCGCGATGCTGCTGGCGGCTGCGCTGATTGCGGCGACGGCTCGGCCGGCTCCGCGTCTCGGCCTTCCGGCGACGACAAATCCGGCCGTGCCGGTGCGCGTTGCCCGCGACACGTCCGCACCCTTGACCCTGCCGCCGCGCAGCGAGGTGCCCTTGCTGCTCACGCAGATGCAACAGGCCGCCGTGGCCCAGGGCCTTGCCTGGCCGGCCGCCGAATACCACGTGCTCCCCGCCGGCGAGAACGAGCCCGCGATGCTGGAGGTGCGCTGCACGCTGAAGGGGAGCTATCCGCAACTCCGCGCCCTGCTCTCGCAGTGGATCGGCACGGTGCCCGGTCTCGCGCTGCGCGAGGTGGCGATGAGTCGCAAGACCGCGGACAGTGCCGAGGTCGAGGCCAGGCTCTCGATCGGTATCTACCTGGCGGAGGCTCGATGATGCGCCGCCCCTTGCCCTGGCTGCTGCTGGTGATGGCTGTGCTGCTGGCGGCGCACCTGTGGCTGCCGCTCACCTCGCAACCGGTCGAACTCGTGGCCCCGGTGGTGCGTCCTGGGGTGGTCGCCGCTTCTGCACCGGCCCCGCTGTCTGCCATCGCCCATGCATCGCCCGTCGACATCGCCGGCGATGCCTTCGCCGTCCGCAAGCCCCCGCAACCACCGGCCCCGCCGCCCCCACCGCCGCAGCCCAAGGCCTTCGTGCTCGTCGGCCCGCCCGCACCGCCGCCGGTCGTCGAGCCGCCGCCCCCGCCGCCGCCGCAACTGCAGGTGGTCGGCACCTGGGACGACGGCCAGTCGCCGGGCGTCTTCGTCGCCACGGGGCAGGGCACGTCCCTCGCGCGGGTCGGCACGGTGCTGCTGGCCGAATACCGCGTCACCGAGATCACAGCCCAGCAGCTGGCCGTGGTCCACATCGCCAGCAAGCGCGAATGGCGCCTGCCCGTTCCTCGACCTGCCGCCAGCCGTCCATGATGAGCCTTGCCCTTCGTCTTCCTTCCCGGCTCGCGGCCTGCGCGGTGGCGGCCCTGGCGCTCGCCGGTTGCGCCGGCTACCACGCCTTCAGCGAGGGCCAGACGCGCATGGCCGCCGGTGACACCGAGGCCGGCCTCGCCAAGCTGCGCGAGGCGATGACGCAGAACCCGGCCAACACCGAGTACCGCCGCACCTTCTACACGCAGCGCGACGGCATCGTCGCCCAGTTGCTGCGCGAGGGCGACCAGGCGCAGGAGGCCGGCAGCTTCAAGGCGGCCCGCGAAGCCTACGGCAAGGCCCAGCGCCTCGATGCGGCCAACACTCGCGCCGCCGCCGGCCTGGCACGCACCGACGCGGCCGAGCGGCATTGGCGGCTGCTGGACGAGGCCCAGGCCCTGGCCCGCGCCGGCAAGCTCGACGAAGCGATCTCGCGCACCCAGCAGGTGCTGTCCGAGAACGCCACCCACCGCCGCGCGACGCAGCAGTTGCGCCAACTGATGCGCCAGCAGGCCGATGCCACCGGCAAGGAGCTCGGCATCTACCCCAAGCTGAAGGCGGCTTACCGCGTGCCGGTGTCGCTGAGCTTCACCAATGCCTCGCTGCTGCAGGTCTTCGAGGCGTTGAAGCAGGCCTCGGGCCTGAACTACATCATCGAGCGCGACGTGCGGCCCGACCTGCGCGTGACGCTCTCGGTGAACAACAAGCCGGTGGAGGACATCGTGCGCCTGCTGCTGGCGACGAACCAGCTGGAGCGCCGCGTGCTCGACGACGACACGCTGCTGATCTACCCGAACACCGCGGCCAAGGCCGCCGAGTACCGGGAGATGGTGGTGCGCACCTTCTACCTGAACAACGCCGAAGCCGCCAAGGTGGCCGGCGCGCTGAAGACCATCGCCAAGGTGCGCGACGTGGTGGTCGACGACAAGCTGAACATGCTGATGGTGCGCGACTCGGCCGAGGTGGTGCGCCTGGCCGAGAAGCTGATCGCCTCGCAGGACCTGCCCGAGCCCGAGGTGATGCTGGAGCTGGAGGTGCTGGAGGTCAGCGTGAGCCGGTTGCTGGAGCTGGGCATCCACTGGCCCGACTCGGTGTCGGCGGCCGTGGTCGGCGCCGACGGCGTGCCGGGCCAGGTGCGGCTGGACGAGCTGCGCGACGGCAACCGCAACCGCCACATGATCCGCCTGAACACGCCGACGCCGCTCGCCTCGGCCCAGCTGCGCAGCACCAAGGGCGATGCCAACCTGCTGGCCAACCCGCGGGTGCGGGTGCGCAACAAGCAGTCCGCGAAGATCCTCATCGGTGAGCGCGTGCCGGTGATCACGACCACGTCCACGGCGAACGTCGGCTCGTCCGAATCGGTGAGCTACCTGGACGTGGGCCTGAAGCTGGACATCGAGCCGTCGATCTCGCTGGACGACGATGTGTCGATGAAGGTGGCGCTGGAGGTGTCCAACATCCTGGAGACCATCACGCGCAGCACGGGTACGACGGCCTACCGCCTCGGCACGCGCAACACCTCGACCAGCCTGCGCGTGCGCGACGGCGAGACCAACATCCTCGCCGGGCTGATCCAGCGCGACGAGCGGCATTCGAACGTCGGCATCCCGGGCCTGAACGAGGTGCCGGTGGTGAGCAAGCTGTTCGGCTCGGCGACCGACAACGACGTGCGCACCGAGATCGTCCTGCTGATCACGCCGCGCATCGTGCGCAACCTGGACGTGCCGGGGGTGGGCCTGCAGGAGTTCCTGTCGGGCACCGAGACCTCGGTGGGCGGGGCGCCGATCCAGCTGGGGATGCCATCCGGTCCGCCGGCGACGGCGCCCCAACAGGTGCCGGCCTTCCAGCCGCCGCCTGGGGCGCCGCGGCCGGTGCCCATGCAGAATGCCCCGGCGCCCTTGGCACCGCCGCCGGTGGTGCCGACCCCGCCGACGCCTGCGCCATGAAGCCGCATCGACACTGCGGCGGCTTCAGCCTGATCGAGCTGCTGGTCGTGGTCTCGATCATGGCGGTGCTGGCGGCGATCGGCCTGCCGCTGGCAGAGCTGTCGCAACGCCGGGCGCAAGAGGAAGACCTGCGGCGCTCGCTGCGCGAGATCCGCACGGCCCTCGACGACTACAAGCGCCTCGTCGACCAGGGCCACATCGCGAAGCCGGCGGATGGCTCCGGGTACCCACCGACGTTGGAGGTGCTGGTCGATGGTGTCGTCGATGCGCGCTCGGCCCAGGGCAACCGGATCTTCCTGCTGCGCCGCCTTCCGCGTGATCCCTTCGCGCCGGCCGAGCTGCCCGCGGCGCAGACCTGGGCACTGCGCAGCTATGCCAGCCCGCCGGACGATCCGCAGCCGGGCCGCGACGTGTTCGACGTGCATTCGCAGGCCCCGGGCAACGGCCTGGACGGCACGCCGTATGGCAGCTGGTGAGGCGCCAATGAACCGACGCCGACGCGGCTTCACGCTGATCGAACTGCTGGTCGTGATGGCGATCCTCGCGACCCTCCTGGCCATTGCGGCGCCGCGCTACATCGACTCGGTCGACCGGGCAAAGGACGCGGCCCTGCGCACCGACCTGCGCCTGCTGCGCGAGGCGATCGACAAGTACCGAGCCGACACGCGCAAGCTGCCGCCCAGCCTGCAGGCGCTGGCGGATGCGCGCTACCTGCGCAGCGTGCCGGTCGACCCGCATACCGACACGGCGGAGAGCTGGGTAGCGGTGCCGCATCCGGACGGCACGACGCCCGGGGTGTACGACGTGCGCAGCGGAGCGCCGGGCATGGGACGCGACGGCACGGCGTTCTCGTCGTGGTGAAGGCGATGCGCCAGCGCGGCTTCACCTACCTGGGCCTGCTCTTCGCCATCGCGTTGCTGGGCATCGGGTTGGTCGCGGCGTCCGAGGTCTGGGTCAGCACGGCACGCCACCAGCGGATGGCGCAGCTCGATTGGGCCGGCGGCCAGATCGTCACCGCCATTGGCAGCTACTACGACGCTTCGCCGGGGTCAGCGAAGGTCTACCCGACCAGCCTGCAGGAGCTGCTGGAGGATCGCCGGTACCTCACGACCCGCCGGCACTTGCGGCAGGTGTATCCCAATGCCTTCACGGGTCAAGTTGATTGGACATTGGTGTTGACCCCGGACGGCCGTATCCGCGGCGTCCAGGCCGCTCTTCCACCCGAGCTCGGGTTGCCGCCACGTGAGTACACGCATGTTCCTGTGGTTGCTCGCTGACTTGAGGTCGCAATTTGCGACCTCAAGCTCGTAGCCATGTTGGTCATGTCGGCTGGCACCTGAAGGCGACTCCTTACGCCTGCTTGCAGTCTCTTGCTTCTTGCGATCCCTCCAGTGCTGGTGGCAAGGCAAAAATGGAACCGGTTTCACTCCGCTCCATCGCCATGCGCTCATCCGTGTCGACCCTGCACACCGCCCCGACCGCGATCGCCCTCACCGCCAGCCTCGTGCTTGCTGCCTGCGGGGGAGGAACCGGCGGTGCACCGGCGCCCCAGGATGCCGGCCTCAACCGTGAAACCGCTGCCGCCGCGGAATCCATCCCCGCCGTGGACAACGGCCGCTACGTCCTCGTCAACGCCCAGAGCGGCCGCTGCGTCGACGCCGTCCCCAGCGCCCCCAACGGCGGCCGCATCCAGCAGGCAGCCTGCGGCGACGCGCTCACCCAGGCCTTCGACCTGACGAACCAGGCCAACGGCACGGTCAGGCTGGTCAACGCCGGCACCGGCCAGGTGTTCGATCTCTCCGGCAGCTCGGGCGCCGACGGCGCGGCCATCCACCAGTGGACCGACAACGGCACCAACGCCCAGCGCTTCCGCCCCTGGCGGGCGCAGGGCAACCGCTTCCGCCTGGTCAGTGCCGCGAGCGGCAAGTGCGTGACGCTGGCCGGCCGTTCCAACGACGATGGCACGCAGCTGCAGCAGGCGGGTTGCAACACCGCGGATGCGGCGCAGCAGTTCCTGCTCTTCCCTCGCTTCGTCGCCAGCCGCGGTGCGCTCGCCATCGGGCAGTACGCGCTGCGCGGGGTGCAGTCCCGCCTGTGCCTCGACATTGAAGACAGTGCCGCCACCGACGGCGCCAAGACCCTGCAGGCGGCCTGCAGCAACGCTGCAAGCCAGCGCTTCGAGGTGCGGGCCGCTGCCGACGGCAGCTACTCGTTCAGCAACGTCCACAGCGGCAAGGCGCTCGACGTGAGCGACATCTCCACCGCCAACGGCGCGCTGATCCAGCAGTGGTCCTACGGCGGCGGCGCCAACCAGCGCTTCGCGGTGACGCCGGTCGGCGACAGCGTCCGCATCGCCGCGAAGCACAGTGCCCGTTGCCTGGACGTCAAGGACTTCAGCACGGCCGCCGGTGGGCGCATCCAGCAATGGGATTGCGGCAACAACGACAACCAGCGCTGGCAGATGATGGCCACCGATGTGCCGGCGCCTGCTCCTGCCCCGGCGCCTGCTCCCGCACCGGCCCCAGCACCGGCACCGAGCCCGGCACCTGCTCCCGCGCCGAGTCCCGCCCCCGCGCCGTCCCCCGCACCGAGCCCGGCTCCGTCACCCGCGCCGGCACCGAGCCCGGCTCCCGCGCCCGCGCCGGCCCCCAGCCCGTCTCCGGTGCTGGCGCTGCCGATCGAAGTGCTCGGCGCCGGTGCCCCGGATGCCCCGACCATCGTCCCCGCCGAGCTGGCCCTGGAAGCCTCCGCGCTCGGCAACGCCAGCCAGCTGGTGGTGCGCTGCCACCGCTGCGGCTTCTACAACTCGCCGGAGTTCCAGGCGCTGAGCAAGCCGCTGACGAAGATCGCGGCCAGCCTGCGCATCGTCGGTGGCCCGAACGGCGTCAACGCGCCCTGGATCGACATCAGCGACAGCGGCGTGCAGCTCGACGAGGTCGAACGCTCCCACGGTGGCGTCAACGGTGGCCTGCTGACGATCCGCTTCCGGGTGCCGCTGGATGCGACGACACGGGCCCGCCTGGTCGCGCTGCCGGCGACCAACCGCATCGAGTTCCGCTTCAACGGCACCGACGGCAACTCCAACGGCTACCGCATCCTCGACCTGCAGGTCCAGGACGCCTCCGGCCGCAACCTGGCGAACCAGCCGCGCCAATGGGCGGACATCCGCGCGGAGAAGGAGGCAGGCCGCACCTGGGCCGCCGACGCCACCGCCGGCCAGGCGCTGTGGAACGGCCAGAACCTCCTGCTGAAGTCGAGCATTGTCACCACGAAGATCCGCGCCGCCTGCTCCTCCTGCCACGCCGCCGACGGGCGCGACCTGCAGTACTTCAACTACTCGAACAACGCGATCGTGCAGCGCTCGCGCTTCCACGGCCTGAGCGAGGCGCAGGGCCGGCAGATCGCCGCCTACCTGCGCGCCGCGCTGTACGACAAGGTGCCGCACGTGGCGCAGGCCGCGCCGTGGAACCCGCCCTACCAGCCGGGCCCGGGGCTCGACAGCAAGCCGGCCGTCGAATGGTCCGCGGGCGCCGGCCTCGACGCGGTGCTGCCGGATGCGAAGTCCTTCGTCAACGTCTTCACCGGCAAGGCCCCGGGCAGCACGGCCGCGGTCACGCAGGCGGAGCTGGACGCGGCCATGGACCCGGGCCCCGGCAAAGTGCTGAACACGCGCGAGATGCCGATCCCGCTGCAGCTGCCGGACTGGAACGCCTGGCTGCCCATCGAGCATCCGCTGGACATCTGGACGCCCGAAGCCGGGCAGGCGCAGGGCCTGTTCGAGACGAAGGGCGACGAGGGTTCCAACCCGGTCAAGGTCGTCAAGCGCATCAGCGACTGGCTGGCCGCGAACAAGAACCCGAACGGCGTGTACGGCGACTGGAGCCACCTGACGCCGGACCAGCGCGAGCGGGCGCAGTTCTGGCTGACCGACCCCGGCATGCGCATCCTCGACTTTGTCGGCGGCGGGCGCGGCGACCGGGTGTCGTCCAACCCCTCGCAACCGTATGGCGCCGAGATCGGCGGGCGCAAGCTGCAGGCGCTGCTGTCGTCGGCGACGCAGTCGCAGGCGAGCGCGCTGTACCCGAACGCGAAGGCCGGCTACAGCAAGGAGGCCTTCATCGAGCGCGCGATGTTCGGGATGATCCACTGGCTGGGCGTCAAGCAGTGGGAGCTGGCGCAGACCTACGGGCTGGAGTCGGCGCCCGGGGTGTTCCGCGGCCGGAAGGATGCGAGCGGCAAGTGGGTGGGCGAGGGCGAGAAGCGCGGCTGGCCCTTCGGCTGGCCGAGCGTCTTCTACATGGCCCCGCACATGCTGTACGTCAACGAGAACACGGCGCAAGGCAAGCGCGAGTTCTATTTCTCGTGGGAGCCGCGGCTGGTGTCGTACTACCGCACCAACCAGTGGTACCAGCTGCAGATGACGGTGAACCCCGGGTGGCCGGGGGCGTCGGAAGGGCCGATGGACTGGCCGTACCACATGGGCTTCACGACGGCGGTGGTCGATGACCTGATGACGGCCAAGGCGCCGGCGCAGGTGTCGGCCTCGCACCTGGCGCGCTACTTCCAGGTGCGCACGAAGCTGGCGCAGCTGGCCAACACGAACCTGCCGTTCAACCAACCGGACCCGGCAGCGCCCAACGACCTGTTCCGCAACGTGGGACACCGCAGCCGCGCGTCGCTGGCGATCCACAAGCTCGGCGTAGGCGAGGTGGTGGACCGCGGGCCGGAGGACTGGGAGAAGTCGCGCTTCCGGCAGCTGGACGCGGTGACGCCGGGGCTGCACCTGATGTTCGTCAACAGCTCGATCTCGCTCTACAACGCGCTGTATGCGAACACGGCGTACGAGCAGTGGCGGCGCTGCGACCCGAACGCGCTGTTCGGCAGCGAGCCGGAAGTGAAGTCGGGGTTCCGGTTCTGCCTGGACCCGAAGCGCACGCCCTTGCCGCTGAACGGCAAGGGGCAGCCGCACCTGGTGGGCGGCTGGGTGGACTGGACGGGCGAGCAGTACATCAGCTGGAGCGTGATGTCGGCGCGCAACCATGGGGCGGAGCCCGGGCGCCTGAAGACGTTTGCCGATTGGGCGGCGAGGATGTGGCGGGATTGAGGCCGCCTGGGCAATAGCTCGTCTGTACCTGTTGTGTCTGCGCACGAATACGATTTCAGGAGCCCATCGAATTTCTGGCTGTGACAGTCTCGCATCCCCGTGCCGAATTCATGGCGCGCTGCGTGGAATGCTGGCACGATGGGCAGGGTTGAAAGTCGTCTTCGTCACGATCAACGCAGAACTCTCTTTCACTACACGGACGAGCCAGGCATGAACGGCATTCTCCAGACAGGGCAACTGTTTCCGTCCCTGAAGAGATCCAGCCCGCGAGATGTTCGGTATGGAGAGGGGCAGTATTTTTCAGATCTGTGCCCCGGTAGGCTGACGGGGGCAGGGCTGTCACGACGTCTCCTGGGGAATCCGTTCCAAGCCAGGAGGTTCACCCACTTCCTGGAGGTGGATGTCCAGGGATTGACGGTTGTCAAAGGACGTGCGGGTGTCTTCGTGATTCCGAATCGCGAGCCGCTGGTACTGGCGGGGCGTCTGCTTCGCAGTGGGAGAAACTGATGACCTACCTGAAAGTGCGTTGGTTGCACCAGGACGCGGCCGATCCGGTGCTGCTGCTGAGTGAACTTGACGTCGATCGCCACGAAGTGCGAAAGATCGAAGTGTTTGCCGACGGCCGAATGGGCTTCGCGAGTGAAGACCGCACGGGCGGCGACACGTTCCTGGGCGAAGGCCCTGTGCCGGCCAATGTCGAGATTGCGGCAGACCCTCAGTTTGTCATCGAGGCCGTCGACGCCCGTGAGTTCGATTTGGCATGGCGAGCCGCCGTCACGGGCTCTCGCTGGAAGCTCCGCGCCTGACCGGGTCGAAGTGCTACGCGAAGACCCGATCGAGCTGGCTGATCCATGCCGCCTTCATCGCCTCCCCCACGAAGCTCGCCTCGAAGCTATTCTTCGCCAGTTGATACGCCTGCCGCGCCCCCAGCGCCGGCAGCGCCTCGAAGGTCGCCAGGAAGTTCGCGTTCATGTACCCGCCGAAGTACGCCGGGTCGTCGGAGTTGACGGTCGCGCACAGCCCCGCATCGAGCAAGGCGCCCAACTGGTGCGCCGCCATGTCCGGATACACGCACAACTTCACGTTCGACAGCGGGCAGACCGTCAGCGGCACGCGCTCGGCGGCCAGCCGCTTCACCAGCGCCGGGTCCTCCACGCAGCGCACCCCGTGGTCGATGCGCTCGACCTTCAGCACGTCCAGCGCGCTCCAGATGTAGGCCGGCGGCCCTTCCTCGCCGGCGTGCGCCACCACGTGCAGCCCCAGCTCGCGGCACTTCGCGAACACGCGCGCGAACTTCTCCGGCGGGTGCCCGCGCTCGCTGCTGTCCAGCCCCACGCCGATGAAGCGCTCGCGGAAGGGCAGCGCTTCTTCCAGCACCTCGAACGCCGCCTCCTCGCTCAGGTGGCGCAGGAAGCACAGGATCAGCGCGCTGCTCACCCCCAGTTCACGCTTCGCGGTCTCGCAGGCTCTCGTCAATCCGGCGATCACTGTCTCGAAGCGCACGCCGCGCTCGGTGTGCGTCTGCGGGTCGAAGAACAGCTCCGCATGCACCACGTTGTCGGCCGCCGCGCGCCGGAAATAGGCCATCGCCATGTCGAAGAAGTCGGCCTCCTTCAACAGCACGCTCGCCCCGGCGTAGTAGATGTCGAGGAAGCTCTGCAGGTCGGTGAAGGCATAGGCCGCGCGCAGCGCCTCGACGCTGGGGTAGGGCAGGGCCACGCCATTGCGCTGCGCCAGCGCGAAGATCAGCTCCGGCTCCAGCGAGCCCTCGATGTGGATGTGCAGCTCGGCCTTGGGCATGGCGCGCAGCAGCGCCGGCAGGCGCTCGCGGGGGAGGGCGTCGAGGTTCAGGTTCGTCATGTCAAGGCTCCAAAGCGGATGCCGCGTTCGCGCAGGAAGCGGCGGTAAGCGGCCGAGCTGCGGTCGGCCGCGCAGTGCACCTCGCCCGCACCGAGCGGCAGGCGCTTCGGGCGCTGCGACTCGAGCACGGGCTGGTCCTGCGTGAAGATCTTGTGCTGGAAGGCGCGCAGCTCGTCGTCGCTCGACGCGCTGTCCGTCACCGCGAGCCGGAACCACACCCGGCTGCGCTCCTCGTCGACCGGGCACACGAACAGGGCGATTTCGTCGCGGTACCCGTCCTGCGCCTGGGGCAGCTTGGTCAGCACCGCGCTGAACGGCCCCGTCAGCTCGTAGCGGTAGTCGACCCAGCTCCCCTCGGTCGACAGCCGGTTGCTCTGCGGCTGCCAGGCCCGGCAGCCGCTGGCGACGAAGCCGGTGGGGGTCGCCTCCACGCGGTAGTCCGGCATCGCGGCCTCGCCGCGCGCACCCAGCCAGCCCTCGTGCACGAAGCCGAAGTGCGACAGGTCCAGGAAGTTCTCGACGATGCGCCCGGCACTCGTCTCGACGTCGTACGGGCCGCACAGCAGCTTGCGCAGCTGGGGGTCGTCCTCGGCCGCGAAGGCGGGCAGCGGCGTGTCGCCCGGCGCCAGGCGGACCCACGCCAAGCCGAGGGCCACTAGCGCCTCGTGGACACAGGCGCCATGGGACGCCGGAGGAGAAAAATCCGGCTGCGACGCGATCAGCACGCAGCGGCCATCACCCGCGAAGCGCCAGCCGTGGTACGGGCACTCGAGCGACGCGCGACCCTCGTGCGCCACGACGCGCCCGAGCGAGAGCCGCGTGCCGCGGTGCGGGCAGCGGTCCTCGAAGACCCGGACGCCGCCGTGCTCGTCGCGCCACAGCACCAGGTCCTGCCCCAGCAGCCGCACGCCCAGGGGCGTGTCGCCGAGCGACGCTGCGTCGGCCACCGGATGCCACAGCGTCGCCTCGTTCATCGGCGGATCACTTGCTTCCGGGCACCTTGCCTTCGACGCCCTTGACGAAGAACTTGATGCCGCCCAGGAACTTGTCGTCCGCGACCTCGTCCTTCTTCAGGACTTCCTTGCCGTCGTTGCCGGCGATCGGGCCCTTCCAGATCACGTAGCTGCCGTCCTTCAGGCCGGCCTTCACCTTCTCGACCTTCTCCTTCAGGTCGGCCGGCACCTTGTCGGAGATCGACACCAGGTCGATCGCGCCTTCCTTGACGCCCCACCAGGCGGCGGCGTTGCCGGTCCACTTGCCGTCCAGCGCCTCCTGCGTCGCCTTCTTGTAGTACGGCGCCCAGTTGATGATGCTCGAGGCCAGGTGCGCCTTCGGGCCGTAGGCCGTCATGTCGCTGTCCCAGCCGAAGGCGTACTTGCCGGCCTTCTCCGCCGTCTGCAGCACCGCGCTCGAGTCGGTGTTCTGCATCAGCACGTCGGCGCCGCCGTTGATCAGCGACTGGGCCGCCTCGGTCTCCTTGGGCGGATTGAACCACTCGTTGACCCAGACCACCTTGGTCTTGATCTTCGGGTTCACCGACTGCGCGCCCAGCGTGAAGCTGTTGATGTTGCGGATCACCTCGGGGATGGGGATCGAGCCCACCACGCCCAGCACGTTGCTCTTGGTCATGCCGCCGGCCACCACGCCCGCCATGTAGGCGCCTTCGTAGGTGCGGCTGTCGTAGGTGCGCATGTTCTCGGCCTGCTTGTAGCCGGTCGCATGCTCGAACTTGACGTCCTTCAGGTCGGCCGCGACCTTCAGCATCGGCTCCATGTAGCCGAAGGTGGTGCCGAAGATCAGCTTGTTGCCCTGGCTCGCCATGTCGCGGAAGACGCGCTCCGCATCGGCCGCCTCGGGCACCTTCTCGACGAAGCTGGTCTGGATCCTGTCGCCGAACTCCTTCTCGAGTTCCTTGCGCGCGTTGTCGTGCGCGAAGGTCCAGCCGCCGTCGCCCACCGGGCCGACATAGGCGAAGGCGATCTTCAGCGGCTCGGGCTTGGGCGCGGCCGCGGGGGCCGAGGCGGCGGCCACCGGCGCCGGGGCCGGCGCGGGGGCCTCTTCCTTCTTGCCGCAGCCGACCAGCGCGGTGCCGGCCGCCAGCGTGCTCCAGCCCGCGAGCTTCAGCAGGGCGCGTTTGGACAAAGTGGTCATGAAAACTCCAGGGTGGGGAACACGAAACGAAGGCGGAAATTTATCAGGCTAGCTGCCCGGGAAAAACGGCTTGCCGAGCGAGGCCGGCATGTTCACCCGGATCCAGCCGGCATTGCGCGAGATCAGCACCAGCACGACGATGGTCGACAGGTAGGGCAGCATCGTCAGCAGCTGCGCCGACACCTCGACCCCCTCGCCCTGCAGGTAGAACTGCAGCATCGTCACGCCGCCGAACAGGTAGGCGCCGAGCAAGACGCGTGCCGGTCGCCAGGTTGCGAAGGTGGTGAGCGCGAGCGCGATCCAGCCCTTGCCGGCGATCATCCCCTCCACCCACAGCGGCGTGTAGACCACCGAGATGTAGGCCCCCGACAGCCCGCACAGCGCCCCGCCGGCCACCACCGCGGCCAGGCGGATGCGCCGCACCGGGTAGCCCAGCGCATGCGCCGATTCGGGCGATTCGCCGACCGCGCGCAGCACCAGCCCGGCGCGCGAGCGGTACAGGAACCAGGCGAGGCCGACCGTCAACGCGATCGCCGCATACACCAGCGGGTGCTGGCGAAACAGCGCCGGCCCGACGAAGGGCAGGTCGGCGAGGCCGGGGATGCGGAAGTGCGCGCGCTCGGACAGCTTCTCCTGGACATAGCCGATGCCGACGAAGGCCGAGAAGCCGCTGCCGAACAGGCTCAGTGCCAGGCCGGTCGCGTACTGGTTGGTGTTGAGCCAGATCACCAGCAGGCCGAAGGCGGCGGCGAGCAGGGCGCCGGCCCCGGCGCCGGCCGCGAAGGCGAGCCAGTCGTTGCCGGTGTGCACCGCGGTCGCGAAGCCGGCGATGGCGGCCACCAGCATCATCCCCTCGGCGCCGAGGTTGACGATGCCGGCACGCTCGTTGATGAGCAGCCCGAGGGCGGCGAACGCGAGCACCGTGCCGGCGTTCAGCGTGGCGGCGATGAGCAGGGCGACGGCGTCCATCAGGCGGGGCCCTCGCTGGAGGTCGACGGCGCCGTGGCTGCCGGCGTGGCGGCTGTCGGTGTAACGGATGTGGCCACGGCCTGCGCGCGCTGCCAGCGCACCCGGTAGTGGATCAGCGTGTCGCAGGCGAGCAGCGTGAACAGCAGCAGGCCCTGGAAGACGCCGGTCAGCGATTTGGGCAGGCCCAGGCGCGATTGCGCGAGTTCGCCGCCGATGTAGAACATGCTCATCAGGATGGCCGAGAAGACGATGCCCACCGGGTGCAGCCGGCCGACGAAGGCGACGATGATGGCCGCGAAGCCGTAGCCGGCCGGCACGTGCGGCGTGAGCTGGCCGAGCGGCCCGGCGGCTTCCAGCGCGCCCGCGAGCCCCGCCATGCCGCCCGAGCCGAGCAGCGCCGTCCACAGCGCGCGGCGCGACGAGAAGCCGGCATAGCGCGCCGCGGCCGGCGCGAGGCCCCCCACCTGCAGCTGGAAGCCGGCGTAGGTGCGGAACAAGAAGGCCCAGAAGCCCGCCACCGCGAGCAGCGCGATCACGAGCCCGATGTTCGCGCGCAGCCCGCTGACCAGCCGCGGCACCTGCGTCGCCGGCAGGAAGGTGATGGTCTGCGGGAAGTTGTAGCCGTTGGGGTCCTTCCACGGGCCGTACACCAGGTAGTTCAGCGCCTGGTCGGCGACGTAGACCAGCATCAGGCTGACCAGGATCTCGTTCGCGTTGAAGCGGTCGCGCAGCAGTGCGACGACGCCGGCCCATGCCATGCCGCCCGCGACGCCGGCGAGCAGGATGGGGACCACGATCCAGCGCCCGGTGCCGGGCTCGGCGAGCATCGCCACGCCGCTGGCCGCGATCGCGCCGATCACGAACTGGCCTTCGGCGCCGATGTTCCAGACGTTGGAGCGGAAGCACACCGCCAAGCCGAGCGCGATCAGCAGCAGCGGCGTCGCCTTCACCGCCAGCTCGGACAGCGCATAGGCGCTCTTCAGCGGCTCGAAGAAGAAGACCTGCAGGCCGCGCAGCGGGTCCTTGCCGAGCAGCAGGAACAGCGCCACCCCGATCAGCACGGTGATCGCCAGCGCGAGCAGCGGCGAGGCGACCGACATCCACCGGCTCGGGGCCGGCCGGGCCTCAAGCTTCAGCATGGCGGCCCTCCTGGTGGAAGGCGGCGCCGCGCTTCGCCCACAGCCCGCTCATCCATTCGCCGATCTGCTCGACGCTGGCCTGGGCGGTGGGGATGGGCGGCGAGACGCGGCCCTGGGCGATGACGAGCAGCCGGTCGCAGACCTCGAACAGCTCGTCCAGCTCTTCGCTGACCACCAGCACCGCGCCGCCGGCGTCGCGCAGCTTCAGCAGCTCGGCGCGGATCTGCGCCGCGGCGCCCACGTCCACGCCCCAGGTCGGCTGCGAGATGACGAGCAGGCGCGGCGCCGCGTCGATCTCGCGGCCGACGATGAACTTCTGCAGGTTGCCGCCGGACAGGCTGCGCGCCGGCGCCTGCGGGCCGGCGGCCTTGACCTGGAAGCGCTCGATCAGGCGCTGCGCCAGCGCCGCGACCTCGCGCGTGCGCACCCAGCCGCGGCCGGACACGGCGGCGGTGCGCGTGAGCAGGGTGTTCTGCGCGAGCGACAGCGTCGGCACCGCGCCGCGGCCGAGGCGTTCCTCGGGCACGAAGTGCAGCCCCTGGGCGCGCCGGCGCCGCGGCGACTGGCGGCCGATCGGGCGGTCGAAGAGCCGGATGCTCTCGGCTTCGGCGCGCGCGTCCTCGCCGGAGAGGGCGGCCATCAGCTCCTGCTGGCCGTTGCCGGAGACGCCGGCGATGCCGACGATCTCGCCGCAGCGCACGTCGAAGCTGACGTCGTGCAGGTCCATGCCGAACTGGTCGAGGCGGGGCAGGGCGAGGCCGCGCACCGAGAGCGCGACGTCGCCGAGGCGCGCCTGCTGGTGCTGCAGCTGCGGCGGCTCGGCGCCGATCATCAGGCGCGACAGGCTGGCGTTGGTCTCCTGCGTCGGGTCGACCTCGCCGGTGACGCGGCCGCCGCGCAGCACGGTGCAGTGGTGGCACAGGGCGCGGATCTCGTCGAGCTTGTGGCTGATGTAGAGGATGCTGCAGCCTTCGGCGGCGAGCTGGCGCAGCGTGACGAACAGGGTCTCGACCGCCTGGGGCGTGAGCACCGAGGTGGGCTCGTCGAGGATGAGCAGCCGGGGCGAGGTCATCAGCGCGCGCACGATCTCGACGCGCTGGCGCTCGCCGACCGAGAGCGTGTGGACCGGGCGCTGCGGGTCGACCTCCAGGCCGTAGCTGCCGGCGACCTCGGCGATGCGGCGCGTGACCTGGGCGAGGCCCTGCGACCGGTCCAGGCCGAGCCAGACGTTCTCGGCCGCGGTGAGGGTGTCGAACAGGCTGAAGTGCTGGAACACCATGCTGATGCCCAGGGCCCGCGCCTCCTGCGGGTTGCGGATCTCCACCGGCTGGCCGTTCCAACGCATCGTGCCCTCGTCGGGGCGGACCGCGCCGTAGATCATCTTCATCAGGGTCGACTTGCCGGCGCCGTTCTCGCCCAGCACGGCATGGATCTCGCCGGGCTTGACGCGCAGGCAGACGCGGTCGTTCGCCTTGACGGCGGGGTAGCTCTTGCTGATGTCAGTCAGTTCTAGTCGCAGCATGTTCAGGTATCCGGCCGGCGGATTGTCCCCGACGATCCCCGGATTGGCATCCGGGCTACGAAGTCGCGGGCAACCCGGGGTCGTCCCTCACGTGTCGTCGCACCCCGCCCACCCACGTCTCCGCCAGGTTCCGCTCGTCCGCCAGCGTCATCCACGCAAACACCCGCTCATGCAAGCCCCGCGCCACCTCCATGCGGCGCTCGGCGACCGGGCCGATGGCCCAGTCCCAGACGCACAGGTCGGCCATCCGCCCCGGCTCCAGCGAGCCGATCTCGTCCGCCAGCCCGAGCGCCTTCGCCGCCCCGCGCGTGCCGGCATGCAGCGCCTTCCAGGCCGTCAGCCGCTCGCCGGCCATCGCCTGCACCCGGTAGGCGTCGCTGGCCGCGCGCAGCATCGACAGGCTGGTGCCGCCGCCCACGTCGGTCGCCAGGCTCACCGCGCAGCCCGCCGCCTCGGCGGCCCGCCAGCCGAACAACCCGCTGCCCAGGAAGAGGTTCGACGACGGGCTGTGCGCGACCTGAGCCCCGGCCGCATGGATCGCCGCCCGGTCCGCCTCGTCCAGCCAGATGCCGTGCGCCAGCACGCTGCGCCCGTTCAGCAGGCCGGCGCGCGCATAGACGTCCAGGTAGCTGCGCGCCTCGGGGAAGAGCTCGGCCACCCACAGCACCTCGTCGCGGTTCTCCGCCACATGGGTCTGCATGTAGACGCCCGGCCAGTCGGCGCACAGCCGCCCGGCCATCGCCAGCTGGGCCGGCGTGCTGGTCGGCGCGAAGCGCACCGTCACCGCATACGCCAGCCGGTCGCGCCCGTGCCAGCGCCGGATCAGCTCCTCGCAGTCGCGCTCGGCCTGGTCCACGTCGTCGCGCAGGCCGTCCGGCGCATGGCGGTCCATCAGCACCTTGCCGGTGACGAGCCGCATGCCGCGTGCCTGGGCCGCGGCGAACAGCCGGTCGGCACTCACCTTGTGCACTGTCGGGAAGACCACCGCGCTGGTCGTGCCGTGCGCCAGCAGCGCGTCCAGGAAGCGCGCCGCGCCGCGCTCGGCCTCGCCGGCATCGGCATAGCGGCGCTCGGCGGGGAAGGTGTAGGTGTCGAGCCAGTCCAGCAGCGCCGTGCCGTAGCTCGCGATCACGTCCAGCTGCGGGCTGTGCACGTGGGTGTCGATGAAGCCGGGCATCAGCAGCCGGCCGCGGTGGTCATGGCGTTCCCACCCGGCGTCCGGCGCGTCGGCCTGGGCGCCGGCGATGCGGCCGTCCTCCACCAGCAGCCAGTGGTCGGGGCGGAAACGCACCGCCGCGGACTCCACCTCGCCCCAGGCCGGGGCGGCGGTGAAGTCGAGCAGGTCGGCACGCAGCGCGATCCGGGCAGGGGAGGGCATCGGCAGGGTCATGGGCTGGCTCCAGCCGCTGCATGATAGAGGCGGTATAACCCTTGCTGGCGGTCCCCTGCTGTCGAACAACCCCGGGCATCCATGAGCGCTTCCGTGATCCGGTTCTTCCACCGCGGCCAAGTGGTCGAGGCGAGCGATGCGCAGCCCACGCGCTCGGTGCTCGACTGGCTGCGCGAGGACGCCCGCTGCACCGGCACCAAGGAGGGCTGCAACGAGGGCGATTGCGGGGCCTGCACGGTGGTGCTGGGCGAGCTGCCAGGCCCGCACACGGCGGCGGGCCAGGTCGTGAACGGCCTCGCCCTGCGCACCGTCAACGCCTGCCTGCAGTTCCTGCCGACCCTGGACGGCAAGGCCTTGTTCACCGTCGAGGACCTGAAGGACCTGGCCGGCGGTGCGCTGCACCCGGTGCAGCAGGCGATGGTGGAATGCCACGGCTCGCAATGCGGCTTCTGCACGCCGGGCTTCGTGATGTCGCTGTGGGCCGGGTACGAGCGGCGGCGGGCCTGCGGCACGCTGCCGACGCGGCAGGCCCTGGCCGACGAGCTGTCGGGAAACCTGTGCCGCTGCACGGGCTACCGGCCGATCCTGGAGGCGGGCGAGCGTGCGCACCAGCTGCCGGCGGTCGCGCTCGACACCGGGCCGGTGATCTCGGCGTTGCAGGAGCTGAGGGACGATCCCCGGATTGGCATCCGGGCTACAGAGCCGGGTCACACCGATCGGCCAGAGCTCCGTAGCCCGGATGGAGCAAAGCGCAATCCGGGAATCGTCACCCACTTCCTCGCACCCCGCACCCTCGACGACCTGGCCCGCTTGCGCGAGCAGCACCCCCACGCCACCCTGCTCGCTGGCTGCACCGACATCGGCCTGTGGGTCAACAAGCAGCTGCGGGATCTCGGCACCATCCTCCATCTCGGCCGCGTCGACGAGCTGCAGCGCATCGAGACCCGCGACGGCGAACTGCACATCGGCGCGGGCGCCGCGCTGGAGGACGCCTGGGCCGCCCTCGCGCACCGCTTCGAGGGCCTGCGCGAGGTCTGGCTGCGCTTCGCCTCGCCGCCGATCCGCCATGCCGGCACCATGGGCGGCAACGTCGCCAACGGCTCGCCCATCGGCGACTCGGCGCCGGTGCTGCTGGCGCTGGACGCCGCGCTGCTGCTGCGCCGCGGCGCTCGCACGCGGCGCCTGCCGCTCGCGGACTTCTACCTCGGCTACATGAAGAACGCCCTCGAGCCCGGCGAGTTCGTGCAGGCCATCCTCGTGCCGCTGGCGGCCGCGTCGCGCCGCCTGCGCGCCTGGAAGATCAGCAAGCGCTACGACAGCGACATCTCCGCGGTGTGCGCCGGCCTGTCGATCGCGCTCGCACCCGATGGCACGGTCGAGCAGGTGCGGCTCGCCTTCGGTGGCATGGCCGCCGTGGTGAAGCGCGCCGCCGGGGCCGAGGCCGCGCTGACAGGCCGCGCCTGGGACGAGACCGCGTTGCGGGCCGCACAACAGGCGCTGGCCAGCGACTTCACCCCCCTCACCGACCTGCGCGCGAGCGCCGCCTACCGCCTGCAGGTCGCGCAGAACCTGCTGCGCCGCTTCTGGCTCGAGACACGCGCGGTGGATGCGCTGCCGGCCGAGGCCACCCGGGTCTGGAGCGTGCAGGCATGAACAAGCCGCTGGACCCCTTCCTGCAGCGTCGCCTGGAGGGCGAGGCCGAGCAGGCCGCCCTGCGCGACGGCGCCCGCGTCGGCGTCAGCCGGCCCCACGAGTCGGCCCACCTGCACGTGGCCGGCGAGGCCGCCTACATCGACGACCTGCCCGAGCTCGCCGGCACGCTGCATGCCGCGCTCGGCCTCTCGCCGATCGCGCACGGCCGGCTGCGCGGCATCGACCTCGAGGCGCTGCGGGCCCAGCCCGGCGTGGTGGCGGTGCTGACCGCGGCCGACCTCCCCGGCCCCAACGACTGTGGCCCCATCGTCCACGACGACCCCATCCTCGCCGATGGCGAACTGCGCTACCTCGGCCAGCCGGTGTTCGCGGTGATCGCGGCCACGCGCGATGCGGCGCGGCGCGCCGCCGCCCGCGCGAAGGACGTGCTGGCGGTCGAGCCGCTGCCCCCGATCCTCACGCCCCAGGCCGCGCACGCTGCCGGCGAGTACGTGCTGCCGCCCATGCACCTGCTGCGCAGCACGAGCGGCGGCGGGGCGCAGGCCGCCATCGCCGCCGCACCGCACCGCTTGCAGGGCACGCTGGACGTCGGCGGCCAGGAGCAGTTCTACCTCGAGGGCCAGATCAGCTACGCGATCCCGAAGGAAGACCGCGGCCTGCTGCTGCACTGCTCCACCCAGCACCCGAGCGAGATGCAGCACGTGGTGGCGCAGGTGCTGGGGCTGCACGCCCACCACGTGCAGGTGGAGTGCCGGCGCATGGGCGGCGGCTTCGGCGGCAAGGAGTCGCAGTCGGCGCTGTTTGCCTGCGTCGCGGCGGTGGCCGCCCAGCGCCTGGGGCGGCCGGTCAAGCTGCGCCTCGACCGCGACGACGATTTCCTGATCACCGGCCGGCGCCACTGCTTCTGGTACGAGTACGAGGTGGGCTTCGACGGCGAGGGGCGCATCCTCGGCACCGAGATCACGATGGTGTCGCGCGCCGGGCATTCGGCCGACCTGTCGGGCCCGGTGATGACGCGCGCGCTGTGCCACTTCGACAACGCCTACTGGCTGCCCGAGGTCGCGATGCACGGCTTCTGCGGCCGCACCCACACCCAGAGCAACACCGCCTTCCGCGGCTTCGGCGGCCCGCAGGGCGCGATCGCCATCGAGTACATCGTCGACAGCATCGCGCGCGCGCTCGGCAAGGACCCGCTGGACGTGCGCCGGCTCAACTTCTACGGCCGCGGCGAGAACCACCTGACGCCCTACCGCCAGCCGGTGGACGACAACATCCTGCACCCGCTGTGCGACCAGCTCGAAGCGTCGAGCGGCTACCGCGCACGCCGCGCGGCCATCGCCGAGTTCAACCGCACGAGCCCGGTGCTGCAGCGCGGCATCGCCTTCACGCCGGTCAAGTTCGGCATATCGTTCAACGTCCGGCACCTGAACCAGGCCGGGGCGCTGGTGCACGTCTACGCCGACGGCTCGATCCTGGTGAACCACGGCGGCACCGAGATGGGCCAGGGCCTGAACACCAAGGTGGCCCAGGTGGTGGCGCACGAGCTGGGGGTGGGCTTCGAGCGCGTGCGGGTGAGCGCGACCGACACCCACAAGGTCGCGAACACCTCGGCCACCGCCGCTTCCACCGGCAGCGACCTGAACGGCAAGGCCGCGCAGGATGCGGCGCGCCAGATCCGCGAGCGGCTCGCCGATGTGGCAGCGCAGCGCCTGGGTTGCCGCGCGGGCGAGCTGCACTTCGCGAACGACGAGGTGCGCGGCCCGGGCGAGGCGCGGATCGGCTTCCCCGAACTCGTGATGCAGGCCTACCTGGGGCGCGTCCAGCTGTGGTCCGACGGCTTCTATGCCACCCCGGGCCTGCACTGGGACAGCGCGACGCTGACCGGCCGGCCGTTCTACTACTTCGCCTACGGCGCGGCGGTGAGCGAGGTGGTGGTGGACACGCTGACCGGCGAATGGAAGCTGCTGCGCGCCGACATCCTGCACGACGTCGGCCGCTCGCTGAACCCGGCCGTCGACATCGGCCAGGTCGAGGGCGCCTTCATCCAGGGCATGGGCTGGCTCACGACCGAGGAGCTGGTGTGGCACCCGCAGACCGGCCGGCTGCTGACGCATGCGCCCAGCACCTACAAGATCCCGACGGCGAACGACTGCCCGCCGGTGTTCGAGGTGCAGCTCTACGACGGCGACAACCTGGAGGACAGCATCCACCGCAGCAAGGCCGTCGGCGAGCCGCCGCTGCTGCTGCCGTTCTCGGTGTTCTTCGCGATCCGCGACGCGGTCTCGGCGGTGGGCGGGCACCGGGTCGACCCGCCGCTGCGTGCGCCGGCCACCGGCGAGGCCATCCTCGAGGCGATTGCTGCGGTGCGGCAGGGCGTGTTACCGGGGTAAGCAAAGGTGGCACCTGCGGCGATCCGTGCAGTATTCACGTGCGACCCCCCCGGGGCGAGGGAGACTGCTGGCGGGCGGTCCTCGATATCCTTCCTGGCGCTTTGCAATTCACGCCAACGAGCCGTACCCGATGATCGCCACGCCCGTCGCCGCCGTCCCCACTTTTGCGCCCTCGGCGCCGGTGGTGTTTTCCCGAACGGTGGACGCGGGGCGCGATGCGCACCTCATCGCCGGCTGGGACGGCCTGCTGAAATCCAGCGACCACGTCTACCGCATCTACCAGTCGCCCGAATGGTGGAGCCACCTGGTGAGCACGCGGCCGGCCGACGACCTGCTGCTGGGCGTGCTGCCGGCGCAGGCCGGGGCCGAGGTGGGCGTGGTGCCGATGGACGTGCAGCCGTATGCGCTGGCCTTCGGTGCCGGGCGCCACACGATCATGACGCTGAAGCTGCGCGCGGCGCACCTGCTGGGCGGCGCACCGCTCGCGAGCGGGCGGCCGGCGGCGCTGGCCGACGTGGTCGACCGGCTGTGGCGCGAGCGGCCCGACCTGGACGCGCTCTTCCTGAAGGGCGTGCCGGCCGGCTGCGAAGCCTGGGCCGGCTGGGAGGACGGGCTGAAGGCGCGCGGCAATGCGCTGCTCTACAGCGAGCACGGCAAGCGGCCGCTGTACACCATCGCGCTGCCCGACAGCTTCGACGCCTACCTGGCGCGCTTCGGCAGCAAGAAGCGCTACAACCTGCGCCGCCAGGTGCGGGTGCTGGAAGAGCAGCTGGGCGGCCTGGAGCTGGTGCGCGTCGAGCGCGAGGAGCAGGTCGAGGAGTTCGTGCGCCAGGCGCAGCACATCGCGCAGCGCACCTGGCAGCACCAGGCGATCGGCCCGCTGGGCATCGAGCGGGCCGACATCGGCCTGCGGCTGGCCGACCTGGCGCGGCGCGGCCTGCTGCGCAGCTACGTGCTGCGCAGCGGCGGACGGGCGCTGGCCTTCGTGCTGGGCTACCAGGGCCGCGGCGTGTTCCATTACGCCGACATCGGGCACGACGCCGGGCTGTCGAAGTTCAGCCCGGGCACGGTGCTGCTGTACCGCCTGATCGAGGACCTGATCGCCCACCAGCGGCCGCAGACGCTCAACTTCGGCATCGGCGTCTCGGAATACAAGCGCCAGTTCGCGACCGAGGTGCGCGAGGAGACCTCGCTGCTGATCCTGCGCGACACGCTGGCGAACCGCGTGCGGGTCGGCCTGCACCGCGGCTGGCGCGGGCTGCTGGCGCGGCTGAAGCCGCTGCTGCGCCGGCCCAAGCTGGTGCTGGCGGGCGTGCTGTCGCAGGAGGGGATCTACGAGCTGATCGGCTCCATCGTCAACAGCCCGCTGCCGCTGGCGATGGGTTGACGGACATGCATGACCCTGCGGCACGAGGCTGAAGGCCTGCTCGCCGCGGGGGTGCCCGCGATGGACGTGCAGGTGCTGTCGCACCGCGGCTCGGTGCCGCGCGAGACCGGCACCCACATGGTGGTGACGCGCGACGCGGTGCTCGGCACGATCGGCGGCGGCCACCTCGAGTTGAAGGCCATCGCGCTGGCGCGCGAGCGGCTTGCCGCGGGCGCGCACGAACCCCACGACGTGCACTACGCCCTCGGGCCCTCGCTCGGCCAATGCTGCGGCGGGGCGCTGACGCTGCGCACCCGGCGCCTCGATGCGGAATCGCTCGCGCACTGGGCCGAGGCGGCGCCGCGGTTCTTCCTGCAGTTGTATGGCGCCGGCCATGTCGGGCGGGCCATTGTCGCGCTGCTGGCCGGCCTCCCTTGCCGCGTCGAATGGATCGACGAACGCGAGGGAGAATTCCCGGCCACCCCGCTGCCGCCGCACATCGAGCGCCTGTGCGTGGAGCCGGTGGAGGCCGAGGTCGCCCAGGCGCCGCCCGGGGCGCACTACCTGGTGCTGACGCACAACCACGACCTGGACCTGCGCATCACCGAGGCGATCCTGCGGCGCGGCGATTTCGCATCCCTGGGGCTGATCGGCAGCCGCACCAAGCGCCAGCGCTTCGAGCACCGCTTCGCGGAGCGCGGCGTGCCGGCGGCGCAGGTCGCGCGCATGACCTGCCCGATCGGCCTCCCGGGCATCGCGGGCAAGGAGCCGGAGGTGATCGCGGTGGCGGTGGTGGCGCAGCTGCTGATGCAGGGCTGACGACGCTGGGGTCATGTCCTACAGACGGGGACGCTGCCTTCCGATGTCGCGCGGGGCTGCGGGTTCCTACAGTGGAGTTCTTCCCCTGACCCCTCATGGAGATGGCCATGCTTCAGAAAGCCGACCCCCGCCGCGACCGCGGCGACCAGCCGCCGCTGCGCCTGGACGAGACCGCGCTGGAAGCGGCGCGCAACAACACCGAGGCAGGCGCGGTGACGCCGAGCTACGGGCCGTGGCGCGACGACATCGTCAAGCTGCTGAACGACGCGCTGGCCACCGAGCTGGTGTGCGTGCTGCGCTACAAGCGCCACCACTTCACGGCGCACGGCCTGTCATCGCCGGCGATCGCGGCCGAGTTCATGGTGCATGCGAACGAGGAGGCGGCGCACGCCGACCTCATCGCCGAGCGCATCGTGCAGATCGGCGGCGAGCCGGACTTCGCGCCGACCACGCTGCTGGAGCGCAGCCATGCCGACTATGACGACTCGAACGACCTGAAGGCGATGATCCGCGCCAACCTGGTGGCCGAGCGCATCGCGGTCGAGGCCTATCGCCAGATGATCACGCTGATCGGCGACAAGGACCCGACGACGCGGCGCATGCTGGAAGGCATCCTCCACGACGAGGAGGAGCATGCGGACGAGTTGAAGGACCTGTTGGAGCAGTAGCGGGGTCGTCCGTCGCTTCAAACGACGAGCAGCGCCCGGAAGTCATTCACGTTCGTGAACGTCGGCCCCGGCACGACCAGGTCCCCCAGCGGCGCGAAGAAGTTGTAGGCGTCGTTGCGGTCCAGGAAGTCCTGCGCCTTCAAGCCCTGTGCCGCGGCGCGCGCCAGCGTGTCCGGCGCGACCACCGCCCCGGCGTTGTCCTCGATGCCGTCGATCCCGTCCGTGTCCGCCGCGAGCACATGCACGCCCGGCTGCCCCTGCAGCGCGATCGCGCTGCCGAGCAGGAATTCCGTCGCCCGTCCCCCACGGCCGCCCTTGCTCTTCACCGTGACCGTGGTCTCGCCGCCCGACAGGATCACGCACGGCCTCGGGAACGGCTGCCCCCGTCGCGCCACCTGCCGCGCGAGCGCCGCATGCACCTTGCCGACCTCGCGCGATTCGCCTTCGATCTCGTCGCCCAGGATGTGGGCCGCGATGCCGGCCTCGCGTGCCACGGCCGCGGCCGCCTCCAGCGACTGCTGCGGCGTCGCGATCATCCGCACCTGGTGGCCCGCGAAGCGCGGGTCGCCCGGCTTCGGCGTCTCGAAGGCGCCGCTCTCCAGCCCGGTGCGGGCCGCCGCGGGGACCTCGATGCCGTAGCGCGCCAGGATGGCCAGCGCATCCGCGCAGCTTGTCGCATCCGGCACCGTGGGACCGCTCGCGATCACCTCGGCCGAATCCCCCGGCACGTCGGAGATGAGCAGCGTCACCACCTGCGCCGGCGCGCACATCGCCGCCAGCCGCCCGCCCTTGATCGCCGACAGGTGCTTGCGCACGCAGTTCATCTCGTCGATGGCCGCGCCGCTCTTCAGCAGGGCCTTGTTGATCGCCTGCTTCTCTTCCAGCGACACGCCCTCGGCCGGCAGCGCCAGCAGGGCGGAGCCGCCACCGGAGATGAGGCACAGCACCAGGTCGTCGGCCGTCAGGCCCTGCGTCAACCCGACGATGCGCTGCGCCGCCCGGCGCCCGGCCTCGTCCGGCACGGGGTGCGCCGCCTCGACCACCTCGATGCGGCCCGGCCGCGCCCGGTAGGCCGGCGGAACGTGGTCGTAGCGCGTGACCACCAGCCCCGACAGCGGCGCCCCGGCCGGCCACAGCGCATCGAGCGCCGCGGCCATCGCGCCGCCCGCCTTGCCCGCCCCCAGCACCAGCGTGCGACCGCGCGGCGGCGGGGGCAGGAACCCCGCCATCGTGTGCTGCGGCAGCGCGCGGGCGACGGCGGCGTCGTAGAGGGCGCGAAGAAATCCGCGCGGATCGGTGTGCGGGGAAGGCGTGGCCATGGCCCAATTATCGGATGAGCCTCGACATGCAGGCGGTGCTCGACCGCATCCACGACGAAGTCCGGCCGCTGCTCACCCAGGGCCGGGTCGCGAGCTACATCCCCGAGCTGGCCAAGGTGCCGCTGGAACGCTTCGGCATGGCCGTCAGCATGCTGGACGGCCGGCTCTACACCGTGGGCGACGCGCAGGAGCCGTTCTCGATCCAGTCGGTCTCGAAGCTGTTCTCGCTCACGCTCGCCTTCCAGCGCGTCGGCGATGCGCTGTGGCAGCGCGTCGGCCGCGAGCCCTCGGGCACCGCCTTCAACTCGCTGGTGCAGCTGGAGACCGAGCAGGGCCGGCCGCGCAATCCCTTCCTGAACGCCGGCGCGCTGGTCGTCACCGACGTGCTGAGCACGCGCTTCGTGCAGCCGGAAATGGCGCTGGTGGAGTTCCTGCGCCGGCTGTCGGGCAACCCGGCGCTGCAGTATGACGAGGCGGTGGCGCGCTCCGAGCTCGCCACCGGCTCGCGCAACCTGGCGATGGCGCACTTCATGCGCAGCTTCGGCAACCTGCACAACCCGGTCGAGGCGGTGATCGAGGCCTACTGCCGCCACTGCGCGATCCGCATGAACTGCGTGGACCTGGCGCGGGCGGTGGGCTTCCTGGCGAACGGCGGCGTGAGCCCGGTGAACGGCGAGCAGGTGCTGGACGCGAGCTCGGCCAAGCGGCTCTCGGCCCTGATGCTGACCTGCGGCACCTACGATGCGGCGGGGGACTTCGCGTACCGCGTCGGCATCCCGGCGAAGAGCGGCGTGGGGGGCGGGATCGTCGCGCACATCCCGCGCATGCTCGGAGTCTGCGTGTGGTCACCCGGGCTGGAACAGACGGGGAACTCGCTGGCGGGCAGCGTGGCGCTGGAGCGTTTCACGTCGCTCACGGGGCATTCGTTGTTTTAGTTTGAAGGACGATTCCCGGATTGGCATCCGGGCGACGGGTGCGCATCGACCCGCATCGCCGTGTCAGGCCTCGACGGTGTCGGCGGGCGAATCCGCGGCGAGCACTTGATTCCTGCCGCTGCGCTTGGCCTCCAGCAGGCGGTCGTCGGCGATCTTCAGAAGGTCTTCCATCGCCGACAGGTCGGCCCGCGAATCGGCCACGCCGGCGGAGAAGGTGTTGGCGTGCAGCGTGCCGCTCTCGAAGTGGAACACCTCGTTGCGCCAGGCCTGCAGCAGGGCTTCGACCTTGCGCTGCGCGGCGGCGGCCTCGGTGCGCGGCATGAGCAGGCAGAACTCCTCGCCGCCGAAGCGGAAGGCGATGTCGCTGCGCCGCCCGTGCGCGATCAGCAGCGCGCCGAAGGCGGCGAGCAGCTTGTCGCCGGCGACGTGGCCGTGGCGGTCGTTCACCGACTTGAAATGGTCCAGGTCGACAATCGCGACGGCCAGCGGCTGCTGCTCGCGGCGCGCCAGCGCCAGCATCTGCGGCAGCACGTCGTTCAGGTGGCGGCGGTTGAACAACCCGGTCAGGAAATCGCGCGTCGCCTGCTGGCGCAGCTCGGACTGCAGCGCCTCGACCTCGTCGATCTTCTGCGACAGCTGCTGGTTGATCGCCTCCAGCTCGGCCTTGGCGCGCTCGGTGGAGCGGCGCCGCGCATCGATCTCGTCCAGGTTCTGCTGCAGCCGGCGCAGCTCGGTCTGGAGCGACGCCGCCTGGTAGCGCGCCCGCGACGCCTGCTGCGAGCGCTCGACGTGCAGCGCCTGCCACACGCGCAGCGCGGCCAGGGCCTGCGCCGGGTTGCCCAGGCGCTCCTGGATGTCGGCGACGGCCTGGTGGAAGAGGCAGCGCACGCGCAGGCTCAGGCCCTCGGCGGCCGCGTTCAGCACCGTCGGCTGGGCCTGTGCGAGCAGGGCGGCGGCCTGCGGCAGCTGGTCGCGCGCCGCCATCACCTCGGCGGTGGCGACCACCAGCGTGATGCGCTCGTCCGGCACCTTGATGCCGGTCGGGTTCTGCGAGGCGCGCTCGATCAGCTCGGCGCCGAGCGCGCTCTCGCCGGCCCGCAGCGCGGCGATCGCCATGGTCTCGAAGTTCGGGTTGGTGCTGCCGCGCCCGCTCGCGTCGGTGGGCAGCTCCAGCAGGCGGCGCACGTCGGGCACGGCCTCGGCTGCGCGCTCGAGGTTGGTCAGGCAGATGACGCGGTTGATCAGCAGCACGCTCAGCAGGCGCGGGTTGTCCAGGCGGACGTAGCGGCCGATGCCTTCCTCGACGTAGCTGAGGGCCTGGTGGTAGTCGCCCAGCTGGATCAGCTCGTGCGCCAGGTTGCAGTACAGCACCACCTCGAAGCCGTTGCCGCGCGCCGGGCGCGATTCGTTGAGCGCCTGGAACATGTAGGCGAAGGCCTGCTCCGATTCGCCGAGGGAGGCATAGCAGCCGGCGATCACGTTCAGCAGCATGCCCAGCTCGTCGTGCTTCAGCACCGCCAGGCCCTCGGCGCGCAGCGGCAGCACGCGCTCCAGCGATTCGCGGTACTTCCCCTCGCGCCAGAGGCAGCGCGCGATGCCGACCTCGGCCAGCAGGTGGCCGGCGCGGTCGTGGGTGGCCTCGAAGCAGCGGTCGGCCTCGGCCAGCTCGCCCGCGGCCTCCAGCGGCGTCGAATACCAGATCAGGTGCAGGCCGCGCACCAGCCGGGCCCAGCCCTCGGCCGCCAGGTCGCCGGTCTCCAGCCCGCGCGCCAGGGCCTGGTCGGCCAGCGCGATGCAGCGGCGCGAGTCGCTGTAAAGCAGCCGCCACGCGCGCCGGGCGGCGGCGAGGGCGGCTGAGGTCGGCGGTCGAGGTGTCGGCGGCGTCATCGGGCCGGATTGTGCGCGGTTTCTGCGCCGATCGGCACCCGTCATCCTCCTCCTGGAGGACGAAAACTACATGCTCCGCCGGTACTGCCCCCCCACCTCGAACAGCGCCGCCGTGATCTGGCCGAGCGAGCACACCCTCACCGCGTCCATCAGCACCTCGAACACGTTCGCGTTGTCCAGCACTGCCTGCTGAAGCCGCTTCAGCATCGCCGGCGCGGCCGCGGCGTGGCGGGCATGGAAATCCGCCAGGCGCGCCAGCTGCGACTGCTTCTCGTCGTCGGTGGAGCGTGCCAGCTCGATGTGCTCCGGCACCGGGTCGCCGTGCGGGTTGCGGAAGGTGTTCACGCCGATGATCGGGTACTCGCCGGTGTGCTTGAGCATCTCGTAGTGCATGCTCTCCTCCTGGATCTGGCCCCGCTGGTAGCCGGTCTCCATCGCCCCCAGCACGCCGCCGCGCTCGGCGATCTTCTCGAACTCGGCCAGCACCGCCTCTTCCACCAGCTCGGTCAGCTCGTCGATGATGAAGGCGCCCTGGTTCGGGTTCTCGTTCTTCGCCAGCCCCCACTCGCGGTTGATGATCAGCTGGATCGCCATCGCCCGCCGCACGCTGTCCTCGGTCGGCGTCGTGATCGCCTCGTCGAAGGCGTTGGTGTGCAGCGAATTGCAGTTGTCGTAGACCGCGATCAGCGCCTGCAGCGTGGTGCGGATGTCGTTGAACTGGATCTCCTGCGCATGCAGCGAGCGCCCCGAGGTCTGCACGTGGTACTTCAGCTTCTGGCTGCGCTCGTTGGCGCCGTAGCGCTCGCGCATCGCCACCGCCCAGATGCGCCGCGCCACCCGGCCCAGCACCGTGTACTCCGGGTCCATGCCGTTGCTGAAGAAGAAGCTGAGGTTGGGCGCGAAGTCGTCGATGTGCATGCCGCGCGCCAGGTAGGCCTCCACGAAGGTGAAGCCGTTGCTCAGGGTGAAGGCGAGCTGGCTGATCGGGTTCGCCCCCGCCTCGGCGATGTGGTAGCCGCTGATGCTCACCGAATAGAAATTGCGCACCTGGTGGTGCACGAAGTATTCGGCGATGTCGCCCATCACCTTCAGGCTGAACTCGGTCGAGAAGATGCAGGTGTTCTGCCCCTGGTCCTCCTTCAGGATGTCGGCCTGCACCGTGCCGCGCACGTTCTGCAGCACCCAGGCCTGGATCTTCTGCAGCTCGTCCTCGCTCGGGTCGCGGCCGTTGTCGGCCTGGAAGCGCTCCAGCTGCTGGTCGACCGCGGTGTTCATGAACATCGCGAGGATCGTCGGCGCCGGCCCGTTGATGGTCATGCTCACGCTCGTGCCCGGGTGGCACAGGTCGAAGCCGCCGTACAGCACCTTCATGTCGTCCAGCGTCGCGATGCTGACGCCGGAGTTGCCCACCTTGCCGTAGATGTCGGGCCGCGGCGCCGGGTCGTTGCCGTACAGCGTGACGCTGTCGAAGGCGGTCGACAGCCGCTTCGCCGGCATGCCCTCGGACAGCAGCCTGAAGCGCCGGTTGGTGCGGAAGGCGTCGCCTTCGCCGGCGAACATGCGCGTCGGGTCCTCGCCCTCGCGCTTGAAGGCGAAGGTGCCGGCGGTATAGGGGAAGCTGCCGGGCACGTTGTCGAGCATCAGCCACTTCAGGATCTCGCCATGGTCCTCGTACTGCGGCAGGGCGACCTTGCGCACCTTGGTGCCGGACAGGCTCTGGGTGGTGAGCGCGGTGCGCAGCTCCTTGTCGCGGATCTTCACCACGTACTCGTCGCCGGCGTAGGCGGCCTGCAGCTGCGGCCATTGCGCCAGCAGCTTGCGCGCGCCCGGCTCGAGCCGCGCCTCGTGCTGCACGGCCAGCGCGGCGGCCGCATCGGCATGGGCCGCGTCGCTGCCGGCCTCGGCCAGCAGCCGGGCCGCGCCGCGCAGCTGCTGCACCTCGCGCGCGAGCCGCGCCTGCGCCCGCGCGCGCTGCTTGTAGCCGCGCACGGTGTCGCTGATCTCGGCCAGGTAGCGCACGCGCGCAGCCGGCACGATGGGCACCTGGTGCGTGCTGTGGCGCGTCGCGGCCGGCGGCAGCCGGCCGTCCTGCAGCGGCATGCCCAGCGCGGCCAGGCGGGGCCGCAGCGCCTGGTAGAGCGCGGTCACGCCGTCGTCGTTGAAGCGGCTCGCCATCGTGCCGAAGACCGGCATCTCCTCCGGCCGGCGCCCCCACGCCTCGCGGTTGCGCTGCACCTGCTTGGCGACGTCGCGCAGCGCATCGGCCGCGCCCTTGCGGTCGAACTTGTTGATCGCGACGAACTCGGCGAAGTCCAGCATGTCGATCTTCTCGAGCTGGCTCGCGGCGCCGAACTCCGGCGTCATCACGTACATCGGCACGTCGACCAGCGGCACGATCGCCGCATCGCCCTGGCCGATGCCCGAGGTCTCGACGATGATGAGGTCGAAGCCCGCGGCGCGGCAGGCGGCCAGCACGTCGGGCAGGGCCTGGCTGATCTCGCTGCCGAAGTCGCGTGTCGCGAGGCTGCGCATGAAGACCCGCGGGCCCGCGGCCCACGGCGCGATCGCGTTCATGCGGATGCGGTCGCCCAGCAGCGCGCCGCCGCTCTTGCGCCGCGACGGGTCGATGCTGATCACCGCCACCTGCAGCCGGTCGTCCTGGTCCAGGCGCAGGCGCCGGATCAGCTCGTCGGTGAGCGAGCTCTTGCCCGCGCCGCCGGTGCCGGTGATGCCGAGCACCGGCGTCGGGTGCCGGGCGGCGGCGGCCTTCAGCTCGGCCTTCAGCGATTCGCCGACGGCGCCGTTCTCGAGCGCGGTGATCAATTGGGCGAGCGCGCGCCGCTGGGCTTCGCCCTGCCCCTGGATCGGCGCCAGCGCGGTGGGCGCATGCGGCGACAGGTCCTGGTCGCAGCGCATCACCATCTCGCCGATCATCCCCTGCAGGCCCATGCGCTGGCCGTCCTCGGGGCTGTAGATGCGGCTCACGCCGTAGCGCTGCAGCTCGGCGATCTCGGCCGGCACGATCACCCCGCCCCCGCCGCCGAACACCTGGATGTGCGCACCGCCGCGCTCGCGCAGCAGGTCGACCATGTACTTGAAGTACTCGACGTGCCCGCCCTGGTAGCTGCTGATCGCGATGCCCTGCACGTCCTCCTGCAGCGCGGCCGTGACCACCTCGTCGACCGAGCGGTTGTGCCCCAGGTGGATCACCTCGGCGCCCATGCCCTGCAGGATGCGCCGCATGATGTTGATCGCGGCGTCGTGGCCGTCGAACAGGCTCGCGGCGGTCACGAAGCGCACCTTGTTCGTCGGGCGGTAGGCCGCGAGCGCCTTGAATTCGGCAGAGAGATCGGTCATCGGCTTGTCTCCGGAATGTCGTTGCCAGCGCGGCTCTTCGGCCGTCGTCGGGTGCTCTCGGCGGCTCAGACCACGCGCAGCGACGCGAGGTCGGCACCGGCCGGCGGGTAGCGCAGCTTCAGGTCCTGCAGCGCGCGCTTGACCAGCGTCGCGATCATCAGGTTGCGGTGCGTCTTCGAGTCCGCCGGCACGATGGTCCACGGCGCCCAGCGCGTGCCGGTGGCGTTGATGGCGTCCTCGTAGGCCTGCTGGTAGGCCTTCCACTGCTTGCGCGCCGCCAGGTCGCCGGCCTGGAATTTCCAGTTCTTCGTCGGGTCGTCCAGCCGCGCCTGCAGCCGCTCGCGCTGCTCGTCCTTCGAGATGTGCAGCATGAACTTGAGCAGCACCGTGCCGGTCTCCACCAGCATGCGCTCGAAGTCGTTGATGTGGGCGTAGCGCTGCCGGGTCTGCTCGGGCGTGATCCAGCCGTTGACCACCGGCACCAGCACGTCCTCGTAGTGGCTGCGGTTGAACACCGTGATCTCTCCGTTGCCCGGCACCTGCTGGTGGATGCGCCACAGGTAGTCGTGCTCGCGCTCCGGCTCGGTCGGGGCCTTCCAGCTGACGGTGTGAACCCCGAGCGGGCTCATCCGGCCGAACACGCCGCGCAGCGTGCCGTCCTTGCCGCTCGCGTCCGTGCCCTGCAGCACCACCAGCAGCTTGAAGCGCCGGTCGGCGTAGAACAGGCCCTGCAGCTCGTCCAGCTCTTGCGCCAGCGCCTCGACGGCCGCCTTGTCGGCCACCTTGTCGCCCAGCGAACAGGGCCGGGCGTCCGGGGCCACCCGCGACAGGTCGAAGGCGCGGTTCTTGCTGCCCGCGCCGGAATACTGGAAATCCGCCAAATCCGGTGTCTTGCCTGCCACGTGGACTCCGATCGTTGCAATTGACGTATACGTCAATCGGGAGTGTATAACCGATACTTCGCGCCGGGGCACCAGAGGGGGCGCCGAGGCAGAACATCAGGAGTGGTTCCGTGCCGAGCATCAATATCCCTGTCAAGACGCCGGATGGCGTCGACGAGTTGGGCAGTCGACAACGCAAACTGGGACAGCGGCATCGCACGGTCTTGCTGCTGGTGGATGGACGGCGGCGCGAGAGCCAGATCCGGCAACTGGCCGCACAGGCCGGGGTGCCCGATGCCTGCTTCGACGAGTTGCTGGCCATGGGCCTGATCATGTTCACCCACGGCACCGGCTCGACCGCCCCGAATTCCGGCCTGGCGCCGTTGGATGTCGACCTGCCGCTGGACACCATCTCCGGCCCCTTGCCGCCGTCGCTGAGCCTGCAGCCTGAGTCGGTGCTCACCGACTCCATGGTGGGCGAGCTCCCGATCTCCGACATGGCCCCGCTGGACGAGGCCGACGCGGCGCTCGACGAAGCGCGCGCCATCCTGATGCGTGCCGTCAAGGCCGAGGCGCCGGTGGCCGGTTCGCTGACCCTGATGCGCCTGAAGCGGGCGCGCTCGCGCTCGGACATCGAGGCCCTGCTGGACGAGGTCGAGATGCGCATCACCAAGCCCTTCAAGGGCATCTGGGCGGCGCAGACCATGCAGCGGGTGCGCGACCTGCTGCGCCACGTGCATTCACCGTCGACCTCGTCGGCCTGACGAGAGGGGGGCGGGGAAACCGCGGGGGATCCGCGGTCCGTCCTCGGCGGGGCCCGATGCTACCCTTCGGCCCATGACTTTCCTGGCCATCGACATCGGCAACACGCGGCTCAAGTGGGCGCATTTCGCGAGCCCGCAGCCGGGGGCCGCCTTGCTGGCGCACGGCGCCGTCTTCCTCGAGAACATCGACCGCCTGGCCGACACCGAGTGGAAGGCCCTGCCGCCGCCGGGCAGCATGCTGGGCTGCGTGGTGGCCGGCGAAGGCGTGCGGCGCGAGGTCGAGGAGCAGCTGGAGCAGATGGCCGATTGGCAGCTCGAGCCGCGCTGGGTGGTGTCGACCGCGCAGGCGGCCGGCGTCAGCAACGGCTACGAGCACCCGAGCCGGCTCGGCACCGACCGCTGGGTCGCGTTGATCGGCGCCTGGCAGCGCGTGCGCGCCACCGGCCGGCCGCGGCCGGCGGTGGTGGTGATGGTCGGCACGGCGGTGACGGTCGATTCGCTGGACGAGACGGGCCGCTTCATCGGCGGCATGATCCTGCCGGGCTTCGGCCTGATGCTGCGGGCGCTGGAGATGGGCACCGCGGGCCTGAAGGCGCCCACCGGGGAGGTGGTCGATTTCCCGACCAACACCAGCGACGCGCTGATGAGCGGCGGCGCCCATGCGATGGCGGGGGCGATCGAGCGCACGGTGCGCAAGCTGCGCGAGCGCACCGGCCAGGAGCCGGCGCTCTTCATGACCGGCGGCGCGGCGGTGAAGCTCTCGCCCATCGTTCAGCCGGCGTTCGAGACGGTGGACTCGCTGATCTTCGACGGCTTGCTCGAGCTGCAGTCGCACCGGCTCGCGCTGTGACCGCGCCCTGAGGCTCAGTCGCCGATGCGGATGAGCACCTTGCCGAGGTGCGCCCCGTCGGCCAGGTGCCGGTATGCGGCCTCGGCGTCCCCGAAGGCGAACACGCGGTCGATGACCGGCCGCAGGCGGTGGGCCTCGATCGTGCGGTTCATCGCCTCGAAGTCGCTGCGGCTGCCCACCGCGATGCGGCGCAGCGTGAGCAGCCGGCCGCTGAAGGCGCGCGGGTCGAGTCGGCTGTCCGCATCGCCGAACACGCCCATGAGGCCGATGTCGGCGTCCCAGCCGGCGCAGCGCAGCGAGCGTTCCAGTGTCGCCGGGCCGACTGCCTCGACGATGTGGTCGACGCCGCGGCCGCCGGTCAGGCGCAGCACCTCGCGCTCCCAGTCGGCCACGGCGCGGTAGTCAACGACCTCGTCCGCGCCGAGCGCGGCGAGCCGCGAGGCCTTGCCGGCGCCCGAGGTCGTCGCGATCACGCGCGCGCCCAGGGCCTTGGCGAACTGGATCGCGAACACCGCGATGCTCCCGGCGCCGAGCGTCAGCACCGTGCTGCCGGGCACGACGGCCTTGCCGCCGGTCAACCCGTTCCAGGCCGTGAGGCCGGCGCAGGGCAGGGTGGCAGCCTCCTCGAAGCCGAGGTGGCCGGGCACCGCGACCAGCGCCTGCTCGTCGACCAGCACCTCCTCGGCCAGCCAGCCCGGCAGGCTGCAACCGGTCTGCTGCATCGCCTGCGCCAGGCCGAGCCGTCCGACCTGCCAGTGCGGGAAGTAGGTGCTGGTGACGCGGTCGCCGACGCGGAATCGCGTGACCGCGGCGCCGACCGCGAGGACCTCGCCCGCACCGTCGCTGACCGGCACTGTGCCCGGCGTCACCGGCACGGGGTAGGTGCCGGCGCGGATCATCAGGTCGCGCCGGTTCAGCGACACCGCGTGCACGCGCACCCGCAGCTCGTGCGCGCCGGGGGCGGGGAGATCGGCCTCGCGCCACTGCAGCGGCGCGGTCGGGTCGAGCGGGTCGAGGTGGAGGCTGCGCATGGCGGTGTCCTGGTGAAGCGGGTGTGCGTCCATTCTGGAAGCGCCACCTCGGACAGTGAATGCCTGCTACGCTCGATCTCTTGTTCGTTCGTCCAGGAAAGGGCCATGGACCCGCTCGATGACGTGTTCGCCGCCATGCGCGTGCGCAGCGCCCTTCACGCCCGGCTGGAACTGACGGCGCCCTGGGGCCTGAGCTTCGCGGCCGGGCGCATGGCCCGTTTCGGGCTGGTGGTCCAGGGCACCGCCCTGCTGCGCATCGAGGGTGCGGCGCAGCCGGTGGCGCTGGCCGCCGGCGATTGCTATGTGATGGTGCGCGGCTCCCACTACGTGCTGAGCGACGCGCCCGGCTCGGCGACCGTCTCCTGCAGCGAGGCGGTGCGCGACCACGTCGGCGGCGTCGTCACGCTCGGTGGCGGCGGCACGCCGGCGAGCATCATCACCGGCTGGTTCGAGTTCGATGCGCAGGGGGCGCGGCCGCTGGTCGAGCTGCTTCCGCCGCTGCTGCTCGCCCGCATGGAGGCCGACCGCAGCCCCTTGCTGCAGGCGACGCTGCAGCTGCTCGCGCTGGAGACCGGCGGCCCGGGCCTCGGGTCCGGCACCGTGATCAGCCGGCTCGCCGACGTGCTCTTCGTGCATGCGATCCGCTCGCATGCCGAATCGACGGCGGGCGCGAGCTGGCTGGGTGGGCTGGCCGACCGCCGCATCGGCGCGGCGCTGCGCGCGATGCACCGCGACCCGGGCCGAGCCTGGACGGTGGAGGCGCTGGCCGGCAGCGCGGGCCTGTCGCGCTCGGCCTTCGCGCTGCGCTTCAAGCAGTGCGTGGGCGAGGCGCCGCTCGCGTACCTGACGCGATGGCGCATGTTCCGCGCCGGCTGCCTGCTGCGCGACAGCGATGCCCCGCTGGCGCAGGTCGCCGCCCAGGTGGGCTACGAGTCGGAGCCCGCCTTCAACAAGGCCTTCAAGCGCCTGAACGGCCAGCCGCCCGGCGCCTGGCGCCGGGCCCCGGCTCAGAGGATGTAGCGCGACAGGTCTTCGTTCTTCGCCAGTTCGCCGAGCTTGGCGTCGACGTCGGCGGCGCCGATGGACACCGTCTGGCCGCTCAGCCGGGGGGCATCGAAGCTCACCTCGTCCAGCAGCCGCTCCATCACGGTCGACAGGCGGCGTGCGCCGATGTTCTCGGTGCGCTCGTTGACATCGCAGGCGATCTGCGCCAGGCGGCGGATGCCGTCGGGCTTCAGCTCCAGCGTCACGCCCTCGGTGGCGAGCAGGGCCTGGTACTGCTTGACCAGGCTCGCGTGCGTCTGGGTGAGGATGGCCTCGAAGTCGTCGACGCTGAGCGAGCCCAGCTCGACGCGGATCGGGAAGCGGCCCTGCAACTCGGGGATCAGGTCGCTCGGCTTGCTCAGGTGGAAGGCGCCCGAGGCGATGAAGAGGATGTGGTCCGTCTTCACCATGCCGTACTTGGTGTTCACCGTCGTGCCCTCGACCAGGGGCAGCAGGTCGCGCTGCACGCCCTGGCGCGAGACGTCCGCGCCGCTCGACTCGCTGCGCGAGGCCACCTTGTCGATCTCGTCGAGGAAGACGATGCCGTTCTGCTCGGTGTTCTGCAGGGCGAGGGTCTTGATCTCGTCCTCGTTGACGAGCTTGGCGGCCTCTTCGTCGACGAGCAGCTTCAGCGCCTCGGCGATCTTCAGCTTGCGGACCTTGCGCCGGCCCTGGCCGAGGTTGGCGAACATGCCCTTGAGCTGCTCCGCCATCTCGTCCATGCCCGGCGGGCCCATGATCTCGAGCGTCGGCTTGGTGTCGGCCAGCTCGATCTCGATCTCCTTGTCGTCCAGCAGGCCCTCGCGCAGGCGCTTGCGCATCACCTGGCGGGCGGTGTTGTCGGCCGCCGGCGCCGCGGGCGTGGATGGCGTGAGGCCGAATTCGCTCGCGGCGCTGCGCGGCGGCGGCACCAGGATGTCGAGGACGCGGTCCTCGGCCGCGTCCTCGGCGCGCACGCGCTGGCGCTGGATCTGGGTCTCGCGTTCCTGCTTGACGGCCATGTCGACCAGGTCGCGGATGATGGTGTCGACGTCCTTGCCGACGTAGCCCACCTCGGTGAACTTGGTGGCCTCGACCTTGATGAACGGCGCGTCGGCCAGCTTGGCGAGGCGGCGTGCGATCTCGGTCTTGCCGACGCCGGTCGGCCCGATCATCAGGATGTTCTTGGGCGTGATCTCGGTGCGCAGTGCCGGGTCCACCTGCTGGCGCCGCCAGCGGTTGCGCAGCGCGATCGCGACCGCGCGCTTGGCGCCGCGCTGGCCGACGATGTGGCGGTCCAGCTCGGAGACGATCTCCTGAGGGGTCATGGAACTCATGGGCCGAGCGTCTCGATGGTGTGGTTCTGGTTGGTGTAGATGCACAGGTCGCCGGCGATCTCGAGCGAGCGCTTGACGATGTCCTGCGGCGCGAGCTCGGTGTGGCCGAGCAGGGCGAGCGCCGCGGCCTGGGCGTACGAGCCGCCGGAGCCGATCGCGACGATGCCCTTCTCGGGCTCGAGCACGTCGCCGTTGCCGGTGATGATGAGCGAGGCGTCCTTGTCGGCGACGGCGAGCATGGCCTCGAGCCGGCGCAGCACGCGGTCGGTGCGCCAGTCCTTGGTCAGCTCGATGGCGGCGCGCACCAGGTGGCCCTGGTGCTTCTCGAGCTTGGCCTCGAAGCGCTCGAAGAGGGTGAAGGCGTCGGCGGTGGCCCCGGCGAAGCCGGCGAGCACCTGGTCGCGGTAGAGCTTGCGCACCTTGCGGGCCGTCGCCTTGACGACGACGTTGCCCAGGGTGACCTGGCCGTCGCCGCCGAGGGCGACCACATTGCCGCGCCGCACGCTCAGGATGGTCGTGCCGTGGTATTGATCCATGGGGTCTCAGATTCGGGCGAAGCAGGAAGCTTCAAGCCATCGATTGTGACCGCAAGAAAAGTAGCCCGGATGCCAATCCGGGTCCAGCGTCAAACCACGCGGACTTTCACCTTCGCGTGCTCGTTGATCCCCATCGCACCGAAGAACAGCGCCACCAGCCGGTGGGCGTCGCTGAAGGTCACCGCGCGGTCCTCGCCGCGGCGCGCCAGCACCCAGTTCAGCAGGTCGCCGGCGGCGATGAAGTCGACGCGGATCAGCTTGGCGCAGGAGACGTTGACGACCGAGGCGGTGCCCAGCTCGTCGTTCATCTTCGTCAGCGTGGCGCCGATGTCGCCGACGAGCTGGCCGGAGAGCTCGACGCTCGCCACCTGCACGCCCGGCTCGTCCGGCATCTGCGACTCGAGGAAGCTGGTCGAGACGTCGCTCACCACCGACATCGGCGGCGATTGCGTGCTCATGTTCGAGCCGCTGATGCGCACCTGGCACTTCGCGGGCTCCCAGGACGGCGGCGAGACCTCGTAGGTGACGCAGTAGTCGATGGCCGCCTCGTCGAACTGGTCGGCGCGGTTGGCCATGCGCAGCGCATCCAGGCGCAGTTGCCAGAACACCGGGTCGGCATCGCGCACGCCGGTCGGCGCCGCATCCTGCAGCACCTGCATCAGGCGGTCGCCGCCGAGCCAGCGCATGTCCAGCGATTCGCCGATCCAGCCGCGGAACAGCTCGCTCATGCGGGCACAGGCCTCGGCATCGATGCTCTGCAGCGAACTCCAGTCGAACACCCAGGGCAGCGGCATCTGCAGCGACTGCGAGCGCAGGCGCGCCACCGCGTCGGCGTCGACGATGCTCGGGCACACCCAGCCGACCTGGCCGTCGATGCGCGAACTCGGGCGGCGCTCTTCGCTGGCGGCTTCGGCCACCAGCTTGGGCATGGAGAACCATTGCGGCGCCGACCAGCCGAACTGCTGGGCATAGTCGATGGCGAGGCTCTCGAACTTGTGGTGCTGGCCGATCGCCCGATAGAGGTCGAACAGGGCCAGCCAGGTCTCGGCATGCTGGGCGCGCGGGCCGCCGGTGCCGGTGAGGGCGGCCAGCGAGGATTCGCAGCTCTCGAAATCGGCGTTCGCGAAGGCGATCACCGCCTCGTCGAGCTCGGGGTCGTGGGCGACCTCGCTGACTTCGACCGCATACGGGTTGCCCAGGTCGGCGCCGGCGACATCGAGGTTCAGCGGGGACAGGGGCGACAGGCCGGCCCCCATCACGACCGTGGCCGGGGCCCCGGCCGGCGGACGCGGCGGCGTCGTCGCACCGCCACGGGCGGCACCGTTCGGCGCGGGAGCGGCGGCGTTGCGCGCCGGCTCCGGGCGGATGCGGCCCTGGTCGGGCTCGGTCGCCGCATAGCCGATGGCGGCCGGCTGGGTGGGGGCTTCGTAGAAAGAGGGCGGGCGGCGCGGCGGCGAGGCCAGGCCGTCACCGACCATCTGCTGCTCGATCTCGTCGATCTTGGCCTTGACGCCGACGTCCGGCTTGGCGCCGCTGTCCTGCATGCGGGCTTCGGAATCGTCGAGGCGGGACGAGCCGCCCAGGGCCGCCAGCTGCTCGCTGGTCAGGCCTTCGCGGCGCACCTTGCGCAGCATGTCGAACTCGCGCTTGCGGACGAAGTCGTTGCGCCGCTTGCGCTCGATCATCGCCTTCAGCTCGGACTTGGCGTATTCGCTCTCGCGCGCTTCTTCCGTGGGCGTACCCAGTTGCGCCCAGTCGGTGGCCGGATTGGCCACGAACTTGACAACCTTTCGGAAGAAGCTGGTGTTGTCTTTCTGATCCGACATGTCGGGGGAAAAGGTGCGCGGTCGGGAAGGTCAGTCGCCAAACATCTTCTGCTTCAGTTCGCGCCGTTGCTGGGCCTCGAGGGACAGTGTAGCGGTCGGCCGGGCAATCAGGCGTCCCAAACCGATGGGTTCGCCAGTTTCGTCGCAGAAACCGTAGTCGCCGGCCTCGATGCGGGCCAGGGATTGTGAGATTTTCTTCAGAAGCTTGCGCTCACGGTCGCGGGTGCGCAGCTCCAGGGCGTGCTCTTCCTCGATCGTGGCCCGGTCGGCAGGATCGGGGACGATGGAGGTGTCTTCGCGCAAATGCTCGGTGGTTTCGCCGGCGTTGCTGAGCAGATCGTCCTTGAGCTGCTGCAGCCGGGCGCGGAAGAACGCCAGCTGCTTGTCGTTCATGTACTCGCTGTCGGGCATGGCCTGCAGCTCTTCGTCGGTCAGCTGCTCGCCGGGCTTGGTCTTCCAGGCGTTGGCCAGCTTGGGGTCCGCTTTGTGTTCGGGCTTGGAAATGTCGGTCACGAGGGAATTCATCTGTCGGGTGGGGGGCCGCGGGGGAGCGAAGCGGTCCGCGAAACGGGAAGTGGCCGGAGGGATCGGTGCCGGGGTCGAGGCCGCCGCCGAGGCCCGGGCCGCGGCGGACGGCTTGGGCGCAGGCGCCGGCTTCGCAGCCGCGACCTCCGGGGCGGCCTTGGCTGCCACCGGCTTGGCCGGGGCGGCTGCCGCCTTCGGGGCCGGCGCCGGCGCCGCCGCCTTGGCGGCCGGCTTCGTCGCAGCAGCCGCCTTCGCGGCCGGGGCCTTCGCAGCCGGCTTGACCGCCGTCTTGGCAGCCGGGGCCGGCTTCTTGGCCGCTGGCTTGGAAGGTGTTGCTCGCTGGGCCGGGGTCTTGGTCACTGAGATCTCCTCGCAACGGCGGTTATACCCGCTCTGGGGGGCAACAACTGACCCCGCAGCCAAACTTGGGCGCCGCGGATTGTAGCCACGTTGTTTTCGCGGTGCGGGGAATCAGACCAGACATTGCTCCAGGCCCTGCAGGAAGATCTCCCTCGGCAGGTCCAGGCCGATGAACACCATCTTGCTGGTCTTCTTCTCGCCCTTCGCCCAGGCCGGCCCCAGGTCGCTGCCCATCAGCTGGTGCACGCCCTGGAAGATCACCTTCTTGTCGCTGCCCTTCATGTTCAGCACGCCCTTGTAGCGCAGCATCTTGGGGCCGTAGACCTGGACGATGGCGCCCAGGAAGTCCTCCAGCTTGGCCGGGTTGAAGGCGCGGTCGGAGCGGAACACGAAGGACTTCACGTCGTCGTCGTGCGCATGGTGGTGCGGGTGGTCGCAGTGCTCGCCGTGCTCATGATCGTGGTCGTGATCATGGTGGTGATGGTGGTCGTGCTCGTCCGCCTTCAGGAAATCCGGGTCGATGTCGAGCTTGGCGTTCAGGTTGAAGCCGCGCAGGTCGAACACCTCGGCCAGCGGCACCTCGCCGAAATGGACCTTGCGCTGCGGCGCGCGCGGGTTCATGTGCTTGATGCGGTGGCTCAGGGCTTCCACCGAGGCGGCATCCACCAGGTCGGACTTGCTGATGAAGATCTGGTCGGCGAAGCCGATCTGGCGCCGGGCTTCCTGGCGGGTGTCGAGCTGGTCCTCGGCATGCTTGGCGTCCACCAGGGTCAGGATGGAGTCCAGCAGGTAGCTCTCGGCGATCTCGTCGTCCATGAAGAAGGTCTGGGCCACCGGGCCGGGGTCGGCGAGGCCGGTGGTCTCGATCACGACGCGGTCGAAGCTCAGTTCGCCCTTGCGGCGCTTCTCGGCCAGGTCGCTCAGGGTGGTGCGCAGGTCTTCCCGGATGGTGCAGCAGACGCAGCCGTTGTTCAGCTGGATGATCTGCTCCTTCGAGTCCTGCACCAGGATGTCGTTGTCGATGTTCTCGTCGCCGAACTCGTTCTCGATGACGGCGATCTTCTGGCCGTGGGCCTCGGTCAGCACGCGCTTGAGCAGCGTGGTCTTGCCCGAGCCGAGGAAGCCGGTGAGGATGGTGGCGGGGATGAGGCTCATGGAATGGCGGTCCTTGACGAGGAAGCGGCCCAAATGGGGCCGCAAAACTTTTGTTCAAGGTATCAGATGTGTCAAGTCGTCGTGACTCCCTGCTTCGAGTAAGCTTTTGTCCCTGCTTCACTCTTCGCCACGGCGCGATGTCAGACCCCCACCCGAGTCGATCCCCCAAAGGCGCCGACAGACACCCCCCTTCCGCGGACAAGCGCGGCCTCTTCGAGCGGCTGATGGAGTTCGTGTCGCCCGGCCCCGACTCCAAGGACGAGTTGATCTCCACCCTGGCCGACGCCGAGCACCGCGAGCTCATCGCGCCCGAGTCGCGGATGATGCTCGAGGGCGTGATCCGCATGGCCGACCTGACGGCCGGCGACGCCATGGTGGCCGCGCCGCGCATGGACCTGCTGGACATCGAGGCCCCCTACGACGAGCTGCTGGCCCTGGTGATCGGCACCGGGCATTCCCGCTTCCCGGTCTTCGAGGGCCAGCGCGACAACATCGTCGGCACCCTGATGGCCAAGGACCTGCTCAAGCTGCAGCGCGCCCCCGAGCTGAACCTGCGCACCCTGCTGCGCCCGGCTGTCTTCGTGCCCGAATCCAAGGGCCTGAACGAGCTGTTGCGCGATTTCCGCTCCAACCGCAACCACCTGGCGATCGTCATCGACGAGTTCGGCAACACCGCCGGGCTGATCACCATCGAGGACGTGCTGGAAGAAATCGTCGGCGAGATCGAGGACGAGTTCGACGAGAAGAACGGCGAATCCGGCATCTACACCCTGGCCGACGGCAGCCACCGGGTGGCCGGCGACACCGACATCCAGGCCGTCAACGAGGCCTTCGGCACCCTGCTGCCGCTGGACGATTTCGACACCATCGGCGGGCTGGTCGCGCAGGAACTCGGCCGGGTGCCGCGGCGCGGCGAGGCGGTGACGGTGGGCAGCCTGGTCTTCACCGTGATGCTGACCCGCGGCGGCGCGGTGCGCTGGTTCAAGGTGACGCGCGCGCCCGAGGCGGTGGTGGGGGAAGACGGTGCCTGAATCGAGATCCCGGCGCCGCCCGCCGTCATCGGTGCGGCGGGCCGCGCCGGTCGAGGGCGGTGCCGCCGCGAAGATGTTCCTCGGCCTGGACGTGCTGCTGGCGCTGGCGTTCGGCCTCGTGCACAGCCTGCCGGTCGCCTACACCCACGCCTGGCCGCTGCAGCTGGCCGCCGTGGCGGCCCTGGCCTGGCAGGTCAGCCGTGCCTCCGCCCGGCGCGCGGCGCTGCTCGGCTGGCTGTTCGCGACCGCCTGGTTCTGCGCCGGCACCTGGTGGCTCTATATCAGCATGCACCGCTATGGCGGCCTGCCGGCCTGGATGGCGGCGGCCGCGGTGCTGGCGCTGTCGGGGTTCCTGGCGCTGTACTGGGGCGCGGCGATGGCGCTGTTCGCCCGGGTGCGCCGCCACGTGGCCTTCGTCGACGCCGTCATCTTCGCCGGCTGCTGGCTGCTGGCCGAGCTGGCGCGCGGCGTGCTGCTGACCGGCTTCCCGTGGGCGGCCTCGGGCTATGCCCATGTCGACGGGCCGCTGGCGCAGCTGGCGCCGTGGGTCGGGGTCTACGGCATTGGTGCGGTGGCCGCCCTGCTGGGCGCGATCGCGGTGCTGGGGTTCCGGGGCGGCATCGGGCCGGGCGGGCTGGGGGCGATCGTCACGCTGGCGACGGTGGGCGGCCTGTTGTTCACGCACCCGGTCGGGTTCACCCGCAGCAACGGCAGCCTGAACCTGACGCTGCTGCAGTCGAACGTCGCGCAGGACGAGAAATTCGCCGAGGACAAGCTGCCGCAGGCCCTGGCCTGGGCCGCGGCGACACTGCAGTCGGCGCGCGGCGACCTGGTGCTGGCGCCGGAGACGCTCGTGCCGCTGCTGCCCGACCAGCTGCCCGAGGGGTACTGGGCGGCGCTCGCGGCCGGCTTCCAGCGCGGCGACCGGGCGGCGCTGGTCGGCGTGCCGCTGGGCAGCTTCGAGGCCGGGTACACCAACTCGGCGGTGGGGCTGTCGCGCGAGACCGCGAAGTGGCCGGGCGGCTTCTACCGCTACGACAAGCACCACCTGGTGCCCTTCGGCGAGTTCATCCCGACCGGCTTCCACTGGTTCACGGAGATGATGAACATCCCGCTGGGCGACTTCAACCGGGGGCCGGTGGGGGCGCCGTCGTTCGAGGTGAAGGGGCAGCGCATCGCGCCGAACATCTGCTACGAGGACCTGTTCGGCGAGGAGCTGGCGGCGCGCTTCCGCGAGCCGGAGCGGGCGCCGACGGTGTTCGCCAACATCAGCAACATCGGCTGGTTCGGCGACACGATCGCGCTGACGCAGCACCTGAACATCTCGCGCATGCGCACGCTGGAGTTCCAGCGGCCGATGCTGCGGGCGACCAACACCGGCATGACGGTGGTGATCGACCACACGGGGCGGGTGACGCACCAGCTGCCCCCGCTGAAAACGGCGGTGCTGGAGGCGCGGGTCGAGGGGCGCGAGGGCTTGACGCCCTATGCGCACTGGGCGGCGGAGTACCGGTTGTGGCCGCTGTTGGCGGTCGCGCTGTTGTCCCTGTTGATTGCCGTCCCGTTGCGCCGTTCGTGACGGCATGAACGACGATCCCCGGATTGGCATCCGGGCTGCAAGGCATCCGTAGCCCGGATGGAGCGCAGCGCAATCCGGGGATGTGCCGCCTAGAATTGCACGTTTCGCGCTGCAAGGCGCGGTTTCCTTCACTTCCGACCACCATGCTGACCTTCCAGCAAATCATCCTGCGCCTGCAAGACTACTGGGACCGCCAGGGCTGCGCGCTGCTGCAGCCCTACGACATGGAGGTCGGCGCCGGCACCAGCCATACCGCGACCTTCCTGCGCGCCCTCGGGCCGGAGCCCTGGAAGGCGGCCTACGTGCAGCCCAGCCGCCGCCCGAAGGACGGGCGCTACGGCCAGAACCCGAACCGCCTGCAGCACTACTACCAGTACCAGGTGGTGCTGAAGCCCGCCCCGGCCAACATCCTCGAGCTCTACCTCGGCTCGCTCGAAGCCCTGGGCTTCGACCTGAAGGCGAACGACGTGCGCTTCGTCGAGGACGACTGGGAGAACCCGACCCTCGGCTGCTGGGGCCTGGGCTGGGAGGTCTGGCTGAACGGCATGGAGGTGACGCAGTTCACCTACTTCCAGCAGGTCGGCGGCATCGACTGCAAGCCCATCACGGGCGAGATCACCTACGGCCTGGAGCGCCTGGCCATGTACCTGCAGGGCGTGGACAACGTCTACAACCTGAAGTGGACCGACACCCTGAGCTACGGCGACGTCTACCTGCAGAACGAGATCGAGCAGAGCACCTACAACTTCGAGCACAGCGACGTGGATTTCCTGCTGCAGGCCTTCTCGGCGTACGAGCGCCAGGCCACCCACCTGATGGGCGCCCAGCTGGCGCTGCCGGCCTACGAGCAGGTGCTCAAGGCCGGCCACAGCTTCAACCTGCTGGACGCGCGCGGCGCGATCAGCGTCACCGAACGCGCGGCCTACATCGGGCGCATCCGCAACCTGGCGCGCGCGGTGGCGAAGAGCTACCTCGACAGCCGGGCCCGGCAGGGCTTCCCGATGGCCCCGAAGGCCTGGGCCGACGAGGTCGTGGCGCAACTGAACTCCAAGAAGGCGGACTGAGCGATGAGCACCCGCAACCTGCTGGTCGAGCTGTTCGTCGAGGAACTGCCGCCCAAGGACCTGAAGCGCTTCGGCGAGAGCTTCACCGCCACGCTGCTGGCCGGCCTGAAATCCCGCGGCCTCGCGACCGAGCATTCGGTCGCGACCGGCTATGCCACGCCGCGGCGCCTGGCCGCCCACGTCAGCGCCGTGCGCATCCAGGCCGACGACCGCGCCGTCTCGCTGAAGCTGATGCCGGTGGCCGTGGGCCTGGCGGCCGACGGCTCGCCGACGCCGGCGCTGCTGAAGAAGCTGGCCAGCGTGGGCGCCGATGCCTCGGCCGTGCCGGCGCTGCGCCGCCAGCCCGACGGCAAGGCCGAGGCGCTGTTCCACGACAGCGTGGTGAAGGGCACGGTGCTGGCCGACGGCCTGCAGGCGGCGCTCGAGGAAGCGCTGGCCGCGCTGCCGATCCGCAAGGTCATGCAGTACCAGCTGGAGGACGGCTGGCGCAGCGTCGATTTCGTGCGCCCGGCGCACGGCCTCGTCGCGCTGCACGGCTCGGACGTGGTGCCGCTGCAACTGCTCGGCCTGGTGTCCGGCCGCGAGACGCGGGGGCACCGCTTCGAGGCGGCGGTCGAGCCGGTGGTGCTGCAGGATGCCGACCACTATGCGCGCCAGCTGGAAGAGCAGGGCGCGGTGGTGGCGAGCTTCGAGGCCCGCCATGCCGAGATCGTGCGCCAGCTGCAGCACGAGGCGGGGCGCCTGGGCCTGGTGCCGATCGACGACCCGGCCCTGCTGGACGAGGTGACGGCACTGGTCGAGTGGCCGAACGTGCTGCTGTGCCAGTTCGAGCCGGAGTTCCTGGAGGTGCCGCAGGAATGCCTGATCCTGACGATGAAGGCCAACCAGAAGTACTTCCCGCTGCTGGACGCGGCCGGCAAGCTGACGCACCAGTTCCTGGTCGTCAGCAACATCCGGCCGGAGGATCCGAGCCGCGTGGTCGGCGGCAACGAGCGCGTGGTGCGGCCGCGGCTGGCGGACGCGAAGTTCTTCTTCGACCAGGACCGCAAGAAGACGCTGGAATCGCGCGTCGGCGGGCTGGACAAGGTCGTGTACCACGGCAAGCTGGGCTCGCAGGGCGAACGGGTGCAGCGGGTCGTGGCCATCGCGCAGGGCATCACCGACGCGGTGGCACTCTACGACGGCGCTGGCCGGCGGGCAGACCTGGGGCGTGACGTGGCGCGTGCCGCGCTCCTCGCCAAGACCGACTTGTTGACCGACATGGTCGGCGAGTTCCCCGAGTTGCAGGGGATCATGGGCGGCTACTACGCCCGCCATGACGGCGAGCGCGACGCGGTGGCGTGGGCCATCGAGGATCACTACAAGCCGCGCTTCGCCGGCGATGAGCTGCCGCGCGATGAGGTGGGGCAGATCGTTGCGCTTGCCGACAAGCTGGAGACCCTGGTGGGCCTGTTCGGCATCGGCCAGCTTCCGACGGGCGACAAGGATCCGTTCGCGCTGCGCCGTCACGCGCTGGGGGTCATCCGGCTGCTGACGGAATGCATCACGTCCCTTTCGCTGGACGAGGCGATCCGCCTGGCCATGATGAGGCCTGCCTGGCCGGGCAGTGTCCAGCTGGGTGACGCGGGGCCCGACGGGTCTGCCGGCGCCCTGCGCGGCTCCCTGCTCAAGTTCTTCGAGGATCGCCTGGCTGTCGCCTTGCGCGACCAGGGGGCGACGGCGCAGGAAGTCGATGCCGTGCTGTCGGACGACAAGTTCTGGTGGCTTGCCGATGTGCCGAAGCGGCTTGAAGCCCTGCGCAACTTCTCTTCCCTGCCGGAGGCGGCTTCGCTGGCCGCGGCCAACAAGCGCGTCGTCAACATCCTGAAGAAGGCCGACGGTGCGACGGTCGCCAACGTCGATCCCGCGCTGCTGTCGGAGCCCGCCGAGCAGGAACTCCATGGCGCGTTGGTCCGCATCGATCGCGACGCGCGGGCGGCGTACGACCAGGGCGACTACACGGCCTCGTTGCGTCACCTGGCCGCACTCAAGGCGCCCGTCGACGCCTTCTTCGACAAGGTGATGGTGAACGACGAGAATCCGAAGGTCCGGGCCAATCGCCTGGGCCTGCTCGCGACCCTGCGCGATGCCATGAACCGCGTCGCCGACCTCTCCCGGCTGGCGACATGACGGGCTCCGCGATGAACCTCATCATCCTCGACCGCGACGGCACCATCAACGAGGACCGCGACGACTTCGTCAAGTCGGTCGACGAGTGGGTGCCGCTGCCGGGGGCGCTGGAGGCCATCGCGCGCCTGAACCATGCCGGCTGGCAGACGGTGGTCGCCACGAACCAGTCGGGCCTCGGCCGCGGCCTGTTCGACATGGCGACGCTGAACCTGATGCACACCAAGATGAACGCGGCGCTGGCGCGGGTCGGCGGCCGGGTGAGCGCGGTGTTCTTCTGCCCGCACACGCCGGAAGACCGCTGCGACTGCCGCAAGCCGCTGCCCGGCCTGTACCTGCAGATCGGCGAGCGCTTCGGCGTCGAGCTGACGGCGGTGCCGGTGGTCGGCGATTCGGTGCGCGACCTCGAGGCCGCCGTCGCGGCCGGCTGCGCGCCGCACCTGGTGCGCACCGGCAAGAGCGCCCGCCTCGGCGAGGACGAACTGGCGCAGCTGCGCGAGCGCTTCCCCGGCCTGCAGGTGCATGCCGACCTGCCGGCGTTCGCCGAATTCATGATCCAGCAGGAGCGCACGCTGCGCGGCGCCTCCGGCAAGACCGACTCCGGTTTCGGAAGGCTCGATTGATGTCGAAGATGATTGCGGCGCTGCGTTCGGCGCTGTTCGTGCTCTGGATGGCCGCCACGGTGATCCCCTGGGCGGTGTTCTCGCTGGTCGCCTCGATCTTCCTGCGGGGCACGCCGCTGTACTGGTTCACCACCTTCTGGCTGCGCCTGGCGATCATCGGCTGCCGCGTGATCTGCGGCGTGCGCTACCAGGTGAAGGGCATGGAGAACCTGCCCGACGGCCCGGTGATCCTGCTGTGCAAGCACCAGTCGACCTGGGAGACCTTCGCCTTCCCGACGCTGATGCCGCGGCCGCTGTGCTACGTGTTCAAGCGCGAGCTGCTGTACATCCCCTTCTTCGGCTGGGCGATGGCGCGGCTCGACATGGTGCACATCGACCGCAGCAAGCGGGCCGAGGCCTGGTCGCGCGTGGCCGCGCAGGGGCAGCAGTACATGTCGCAGGGCAACTGGGTGATCATGTTCCCCGAGGGCACGCGCACGCCGCGCGGCGGCCAGGGCGTCTACAAGTCGGGCGGCACGCGCCTGGCGGTGACGACCGGTGCGCCGGTGCTGCCGATCGCGGTGAGCTCGGCGCGCTGCTGGCCGCGCAAGTCCTTCCTGGTCTCGCCGGGGCTCGTCACGGTGTCGCTCGGGCCGCTGATCCCGTCGGCAGGCCGCGAGCCGGACGAGCTGATGCGCGAGGTGGAGGGCTGGATCGAGGGGGAGATGCGGCGCATCGATCCCGAGGCCTATGCGGCGGACGGCACGACGAAATAGCTCCCACTACAATTGCGGCCCATGACTCGACGTGTGCCGGGCCCCGATCTCTCGCAGCTCTCGCTGTTCGATGAGGCTCCACCGCTTGCGGCACCTTCCACGCTGCTGCCGGTGCCAAAAGTGCCGGAGCCGGTCGTCGCAGCGGCGCCGGCCGGCACCGCACCGGCCTCTCCCCGCCTCGAACCCGCCGTCTTCCGCCATCCCCAGGCGCAGCGCGAGATCCGCCTGAACGAACACCTCGTCGGCTATGCGCTGCGGCGCGCGCGGCGCAAGAGCATCGGCTTCGTGGTCGGCACCGAGGGCCTGAGCGTGGCGGCGCCGAAGTGGGTGGGCCAGCAGGACATCGATGCGGCGCTGCGCGAGAAGGCCGGCTGGATCCTGCGCAAGCTGGGCGAGCAGCAGCAGCGCGCGCAGCGCCTGCAGGCGGCGAAGGTCGAGTGGCGCGACGGCACCGGCATCCCCTTCCTCGGCGAGACGGTGATCGTGGTGCTGGATTCGCGGGCCACCGGGGCGATCCTGAACACCGATGCGACGGCGCTGCCGGGCGTGCCGCGGCTGACGCTGCATGTGGGGCTGCCGCAGACGGCGGCGCCGGAGCAGATCCGCGACGCGGTGCAGAGCTGGCTGCAGCGCCAGGCGCGGCGCATCTTCGAAGAGCGCTGCCGGCATTTCGCAGCCCAGCTGGGCGTGCGCTACACGCGGCTGAGCCTGTCCTCGGCGCAGACGCGCTGGGGCAGCGCGAGCGCCGACGGGGCGATCCGGCTGAACTGGCGGCTGATCCACTTCGCGATGGCGAGCATCGACTACGTGGTGGCGCACGAGCTGGCGCACCTGCGCGAGATGAACCACAGCCCGCGCTTCTGGGACGTGGTGCGCTCGGTGATGCCGCATTACGAGCAGGTGCGAGGAACCTTGAAGGACGATGTCCTGCCCGTGTTCGATTGACGCTCCCCGGATTGGCATCCGGGCTACAGGAACCCGTAGCCCGGATGGAGCGCAGCGGAATCCGGGATCCCCGGGCCACAATCCGCGCTGATGTTCAGCCTGAACCGTTATTCGTTCCGCCAGCTGCTGCTCGTGGCCTTCCTGCTGATCGCCGCCCTGCTCAGCGCGGCCTCGCTGCGCGGCCTGTTCCAGCTCGAAGGCCTGCTGCGCCAGAGCAGCGAGGGCGCGCGCCAGGCCGTCGCCCACACCGCCGACGCCCAGGTGCTGGCCGAGCGCACCGTCGCGATGGAGCGGGCCGCGCGCCAGTACCTCGTGCTCGACGACCCCGTCCTGCGCCAGCGCTTCGAGGAGGCCGCGCGCGACGCCAACGCCGCGCTCGCCCGCCTGGCCGACAACCGCATCCCCTCCAACCTCGCCGCCGACTGGCGCGCCACCGAGGCCGACATCGAGGCCCAGCTGCAGGGCCCCGACGCCGCAATCCGCCTGCGCGAGGTCAGCATCACCACCGCCTTCCGCGAGCTGGAGTCCATCAACACCGCCATCGCCGAACAGGTGCGCCTGGCGACCGAGGCGCGCAACCAGGTGCTGATGAACGAGCTGGAGGCCGGCCGCACCGAACTCGGCCGCCAGATCCTCGCCTCCATCGCCATCGCCATCGTGCTGGCCCTCGGCTTCGGCCTCTGGCTCGCGCGGCCGCTCAAGCGCCTGGAGCGCGCCGTGGTGAGCCTGGGCGAGAACCGCCTCGACCAGCCCATCGTCATCCGCGGCCCGACCGACGTCCGCCTGCTCGGCCGCCGCCTCGAATGGCTGCGCCTGCGCCTGGCCGAGCTCGATTCCGACAAGTCGCGCTTCCTGCGCCATGTCTCGCACGAGCTGAAGACGCCGCTCGCCGCGCTGCGCGAGGGCGTGTCGCTGCTCGAGGACGGCGTCACCGGCGAGCTCAGCGACAACCAGCGCGAGGTGGCGCGCATCCTGCGCCAGAACACCCACGTGCTGCAGGGCCAGATCGAGGACCTGCTGCGCTTCAACGCCGCCGCCTTCGAGGCGCGCCAGCTCGTGCGCCGCAAGACCGAGCTCACCGGCCTCATCAAGGACCTCGTCGCCCAGCAGCGCCTGCAGTGGCAGGCCCGCCAGCTCGCGGTGGTGGTCGAGGGCGAGCCGCTCGTCGCCGAGGTCGACCCCGACAAGCTCGGGGCCGCCCTGGGTAACCTTTTGTCGAACGCCATACGCTTCAGCCCGCTGGGCGCTACCATCCGCCTTTCCGTGACCCGCGTGCCCGGGCGCGCCTGCATCGACATCGTCGACCAGGGCGTGGGCGTCGCCGCGGCCGACCGGGCCCGGGTGTTCGAGCCCTTCTACCGGGGCGAACGCCAGCCGAGCGATGCCGTGCGCGGCAGCGGCATCGGCCTGTCCATCGTGCACGAGTACGTCACCGCCCACGGTGGCCAGGTCGAGCTGATGGACGACGGGCCGGGTGCCCACTTTCACATCGAATTGCCCCATGCGCGTTAGTACCGTCCTTCTCCGTTGCGCCGGCGTCCTGCCCGGCCTGCTGGCGTTGGCGTTTGCGTTGACGGCCTGCGTGACGCCGCCGGTCGAGCCGCCCCCGCCCGCGCCCGCCGCGTCCGCACCGCCCCCCGCGCCGGCCCCCGCGGCCTCGGCGGTGGTGATCGTGATGCCGGCGCCGCCCGATCCGGCCGACCAGGTCGCCCGCCAGATCCTCGCCTACCACGAGCAATTGCGTCAGATGTCCGCGGCCGACCTCGGCAACGAGATCACGCGCCTGAACGCCGTGGTCAGCGCGAACGCCTCCGCCGCCCCCACCGGCGCGGTGGTCGAGCTGGCGTTGGCGCTCGCCCAGCAGCACAACGGCGGCGATGTCGCCCGCGCCGTGCAGCTGCTGGAATCGGTCACCCGGTCGAGCAACCCCAACGAACTGCAGGCCTGGCAGCCGATGGCGCGCCTGCTGCTCGCCCGCATCGCCGAGCAGCGCCGCCTGGAAGACCTCTACACCCGCGAGGCCGCGCGCGGCCGCGACCAGCAGCGCACGCTGCAGCAGCTCAACGAGAAGCTCGAGGCGCTGAAGGCGATCGAGCGCAGCATGACGGCGCGTCCCGGGGCGCCCGCCGCGGCGCCGGCCGGCCCGCCTCCCGCGGCCGCACCGTCGGCCTCGGCCGCGCAGCCGCCGAAGGCCCCCTGAAGCCTCCCTCAAGCCGCACCGCCCATGGCCAACATCCTCTTGGTCGACGACGATCCGGACCTGCTGAAGCTGCTGTCGATGCGGCTCAGCGCGGCCGGCCACCGCGTGACCTCGGTCGAGTCCGCCGAGGCGGCGCTGACCCAGCTCGCGGTGGCCCGCCCGCAGCTGGTGGTGAGCGACGTGCAGCTGCCGGGGCGCGACGGCCTGGCGCTCTTCGACGAGATCCGGGCGCGCCACCCGGCCCTGCCGGTGATCCTGCTGACGGCGCACGGCACCATTCCCGATGCGGTCGAGGCCACGGCGCGCGGCGTCTTCAGCTACCTGACCAAGCCCTTCGACGGCAAGGCCCTGCTCGACAAGGTGAACCAGGCGCTGGCGCTCGCGCCGCCGGTGCCGCATGCGCAGGACGGCGACGGCGCCTGGCGCGCCGCCATCGTCAGCCGCTCGAACTGCATGACCGAGCTGCTGTCCGAGGCCAAGATGGTGGCGGCCTCCGACGCCAGCGTGCTCATCAATGGCGAGAGCGGCACCGGCAAGGAGCTGCTGGCACAGGCCATCCACCGCGCCAGCCCGCGCGCCGCGAAGCCCTTCGTCGCGGTGAACTGCAGTGCGATCCCGGAGGCGCTGCTCGAGTCCGAGCTCTTCGGCCATGTGAAGGGGTCGTTCACCGGCGCGGTGGCCAACCACCGCGGCCTGTTCGTCGTGGCCGATGGCGGCACGCTGTTCCTGGACGAGATCGGCGACATGCCGCCGGCCCTGCAGGTGAAGCTGCTGCGCGTGCTGCAGGAGCGCTCGGTGCGCCCGGTGGGCGCGAGCCAGTCGGTGCCGGTGGACGTGCGCATCCTGTCGGCGACGCACCGCGACCTCGACCGGGCGATGGCCGAGGGGCAGTTCCGCGAGGACCTCTACTACCGGCTGAACGTGGTGTCGCTGCACCTGCCGACCCTCGCCGAGCGGCGCGACGACATCCCGCTGCTGGTGAACCATTTCCTGGTCCAGCTGGGCGAGAAGTACGGCAAGCGCTTCAACGGCTTTGCGCCGGACGCGATGAAGGCGCTGACCACCGCCAGCTGGCCGGGCAACGTGCGCCAGCTGCACAACGTGGTCGAGCAGGTGTGCGCGCTGACGACCACGCCGCTGATCCCGCTGACGCTGGTGCAGCGCGCGCTGCGCGTGCCCTCGGTCGAGGTGCTGACCTATGCGCAGGCGCGGGAGCGCTTCGAGCGCGACTACCTGGTCGGCTTGCTGAAGCTGACCGACGGCAACGCCGCCGACGCGGCGCGGCTGGCGGACCGCAACCGCACCGAGTTCTACCGGCTGCTGCAGCGCAACGGGCTGACGCCGGGGCAGTTCAAGGCCGATCCGGACGAGAAGTCCTGACCCCTTCGGGGCGCCCTGTCTACAGGCCGGGGATCAGCGAGCGGTGCAGCGACACCCCCGCCATCACCCCGTCGGCCGAGGCGAAGGTGGCGTTGTGGCGCGCGATCGCCGCATCGCCGGCCGCGAAGACGCCGGGCACGCTGGTGCGCTTCAACTCGTCGACCTGCAGCAGCGGGCCCTGCGGCCCGTCGGCGAAGGCGCAGCCCAGCGACCGGCCCAGCGACCCGGCGACCTCGACGCGCGGCGAGACGAAGGCCGCGTCCAGCGGCAGCAGCCGGCCGTCCGCGAGCCTCGCCCCCGCCAGCGCCGGCAGCTCGCCGACGAAGGCCTCGATGCGCGCCGGCTCGATCGCCACGCCCTGGGCGCGCAGTTGCGCCGCCGACGCCTCGTCGATCGTTTCGCCGTTCAGCAGCAGCGTGGTCGGCCCCCACTCCTTGATCAGCAGCGCATGCAGCTCGAAGCCCGGTCCGCCGTAGAGCACGCCCAGGCGCTGCCCGAAGAACTCGTGGCCGTGGCAATAGGGGCAGTGCAGCATCGTGACGCCCCAGCGCTCGGACAGCCCCGGGATCTCCGGCAGCACGTCGCGCACGCCCACCGCGAGCAGCAGGCGGCGGCCGCGCATCTCCTGGCCGTCGTCGAGCGTGATGCCGAAGTCGCCTTCGCCGCGCGCCCGCGCGTCGACCGCACGGCCCGCGACGAAACGCACCGTCGGATAGGCCAGCAGCCGGGCCCGCGCCTGCCCGATCATCTCCAGCGGCGGCGTGCCGTCCTGGCCGAAGAAGCCGTGCGACTGCGCGGCAAAGCGGTTGCGCGGCGCGCCGGCGTCGATCACGCAGACCGAGCGGTGGGCGCGGGCGAGCTGCATCGCAGCGGACAGGCCGGCAAAGCTGCCGCCGATCACGAGGGCGTCATGGTGCATCGTAGGACTCCGTGTGGGAGACGTCGTGGAGGGTGTGGCGACCGGCGACCATGCGCCGGTGGAAATCCGCGGACAGGTCGGCCAGCGTGACCTCGCCCAGGCGCTGCAGCATCAGCGCCTCGGCCTCGCGCCAGGTCTGCTCCAGCGCCGCGTTCACCGCCTGCTCGACGATGCAGCCGGGGCTCTCGGTGCGGTGGCCCAGCGCCAGCAGCCCGGGCGAGCCGAGCGCGGCATGGATGTCGGCCAGCGTCACCTCCGCCAGCGGGCACGACAGCACCCAGCCGCCGCCATGCCCCTTCGCCGAGGCGACGAAGCCGGCCTCGCGCAGGCCCGTCATGACGCGCCGCACCACCACCGGGTTGGTCTGCATCGCCGCGGCCAGCGTCTCCGACGTGGCCGGGCCCTTCATCTCGGCCATGTGCAGCAGCACGTGGAGGACGCCGGAAAGCCTGCTGTCTCGTTTCATGCAACATTGTGAGTTGCGAAATGAGATCGGCGCCGGCCGGTCCGGCGGAACCCCCGGCTCGCCAGGGGTCTTTCAGCGGGCGGTCGTCAGCGCTGGGGCGAGGCGCGCGGCGGCAGCACCGGGGCCTTCGGATCCGCGCCGCAGGCGGTGCGCCATTCGCGCAGCAGCAGCTCGGTCTTCGCGTCGTCGTGCTGCTGGGCGAGGCCGATCAGCTCGTCGACGTTGGCGTCGGTGACGGCCTCGTGCCCGACGCCGCGGCGCAGCGCGCGGTAGATGGCGGGCAGGTCGGTCGGGTCGAGCGGCGTCGCGCCCTGGCCGATGGTCTGCAGCGCCTCCAGGTCGGACGGCGGCGCGGCGCGGTTCATCGCGCCCTCCCGCTCGGCGGGCGCCGCGATTCGCCGGTCTGCTGCTTTTCGTCCGGCTCGGCGGCGCCGCGCACCGGTGCGGTGACGGCCTTGCCGATCGACTCCAGGGCGTTGTCGTCGCCGTCGTCCCGGGCCGTCGGCGTGCTGGCCGGCGTGTACGACGGCGGGGCGGAGGGTTTCGGGCTGGCGGGCTTGCGGGGCTGTGTCATGGCGTGGTCCTTGTCATGAAGCTGCCGGTGCAGCGGGGCGGGGAAAACCTCAAGCGTCGCCGGCCAGCAACGACTGACGGCCGACGGCCCATTTCCAGCCGTCGCCATCGCGGGCGAACAGCCAGACCGAGTCATAGCACGCTTCGCCCCAGGCGTGGTCCAGGGTCTGCGGCACGCCCAGGTGCGGGCCGAACCGGTGGATCGACTCGTGGCGCCAGCAGATCAGCGCGGTGCCGTTCGCCGCGACGGCGTGGCGCAGCACCTCGGCCTCGTCGCGCCCGGCCTCCCAGTCGGCCTGCACCGGCAGGCCGAGCGCGTCGGCGAGCGGCGTGAGCGTCAGGACCGGGCGGCGGCTGCGCGCATGGGACCGGGCGGCGAACAGCGCGGTCGGCTTGGCGATGCGCGGGTCGAGCTGGGCGTGGGCGCGCGGCGCGAAGAACGTCACCAGGGCGCCGGCGCGCTGCCAGCCGCGAACCGACAGGGCCGCCGGGTCGGCCCGCCCTTGCTCGTCGATCGCCTGCTCGTCGCTGCCGTGGGCCGGCTTCTCGGCATGGCGGATGATCAGGATGCGTTGCATGGCTCGGCTCCTTGCAAGGTGGCGGGCGCGGCGGCGGCAGGCTGCGCCCGGGCCCGCCTGCGGCCCGCCGCCCGGGCGGACGAGGCCACGACCTGGTGCACGAAGTCGAGCTTCTCGACCACCGGCGGCGGGATGACGAAAGGATAGCCGTCGACGAGGCCGAGGCTGCGCGACATCGCGTTGACGAACTGGGAAATGGGCAGCCAGCGCTCGACCAGGGCGGCCGCGAAGCTGCCGGCGCGCGCCTCCAGCGGCTTGGCCGTCACCGGTGGCCCGCCCGGCGAGGCGAGCTTCAGGCCCCAGGCGGCAGCGGTGTCCAGGCCGTCGAGGATGTGCAGGTAATGCGCCCAGCATTCGGCCCAGTCCTCCCAGGGGTGCGCGCTCGCATAGGCGCTGACGAAGTGCTCCGGCCAGTCCGCGCGCGGCGCCTCGTAGTGCGCCTGGAGCGCCTGCGCGTAGTCGGCGCGCTCGTCGCCGAAGAGCGCGCGGAATCGCTCCAGCCAGGGCGTCCCGTCGACCAGGCGGTCCCAGTAGTAGTGCCCGGTCTCGTGGCGGAAGTGGCCGACCAGCGTGCGGTAGGGCTCGTGCATCTGGTGGCGCACGGCCTCGCGTCTGGCGTCGTCCGCCTCCTCGATGTTCAGCGTGATGATGCCGTTGTCGTGGCCGGTCATCACGGGCTGGGCCGGCGTCAGCTCTTCCAGGAAGCGGAACGACAGACCGTGGTCCGGGTCCTCGGTGCGGCTGCGGACCGGCAGGCGCAGCGCGAGCAGGCTGTAGATGACGCGCCGCTTCGCGAGCTCGATGCGCGCCCACGCGGCCTGGTTCTCGGCCTTGTCGAGGGCGGGCAGGATCTCGGTGGTCCGGCAGGAGAGGCAGTAGGGCGACGCGTCCGCGTCCCCCGCCGGCAGCATCCAGTTGCAGGCCTGGGCCTGCACGTAGTTGCGGCAGGGCCGCCGGGGCGCGGCGCCTTCGCGCAGACGCTGCCACGGGCCGTCGGCGCCGGGCTCGAAGGCGCCCATCGCCAGCTCGTCGGGGACGAAGCCGAGGGCCGCTCCGCAGCGTTCGCAGGCGACGTTCTCGAAGAACACGCGCATCCCGCAGCGCTCACAGGCCAGGGTTTTCATGGGCCCCAGCATACGGGCCGGGCCCGGGCCGCAGGCTTCGCGAGCGGCCTGCGTTCACGTAGGACGATGGCGCGTCCTCGTCCGCGCCGCGGCCCGTCAGCGCGGTACCGCGCCGCAGCCCTTCAGCAGCTCGAGCAGCCGCCCCTGGATGGCGTCGCGCGATCTGGCGTTGGCGAACTCGCTGCGCCCCATCAACTGGCCACCGGCGGCCGTCTTCTTGAAGCGGTCGACCTCGCCGATCTCCTCGTCGGTGTAGGAAGGAAGCGGGTCCGCCACGCGCTCGCCGGCATCCAGGCGGGCCTGGGCGACGCTGCGCTCGGCGTACTTGCGGCCCGCCGGCGTGGCGAGGAAGCGCTCGATCGCATCGACCTCGGGGCGGCTCCAGTTGTCCGAGACGGCGGTCTCGAAGACCGGCACCAGCGCGCTGGCCTGCAGCGACTGCACGCAGGTGGCGGCGTCGATCGACACCGTGCCGCCCCGCTGGGCCTCGCGCATCGCGCTCTGCACGCCGAGCAGGGTGGAGCGGGCGAGCAGGGTGGCGCTCGCGGTGGGGGCGGCCTGTGCGGCCTGCGCGGCGGCCACCAGGAAGATCGGAGCGAGGGCGTGTCGTGCGAAGCGGACCATGGGCGTCTTGCGTCGGGCTTGGAAAGGAGGCCCGATGCTAGCGCCCGCGGACGCGGACCACGTAACAACTCCCCCGCATCAGCCCGAGGCCCCGGCCTGGGCGACGATCCAGTCGCGGAAGGCGCGCAGCGCCGGCACCTGCGCCTTGCCCTCGGGGTAGCACAGGTGATAGCCCGCCTGCAGCTCGAACCCGCCGGCCGGCGTGCCGTCCAGCGGCGCCGTCACCACGCCCTGGTCGAGCTCGTCCTGCACCAGGCAGCGCGGCACCAGAGCGAGCCCCATGCCGGCCATCACGGCGTGGATGATGGAGGTGTACTGGTCCAGGGTCGGCCCGGCCAGCGGGTTGATGTCCTGCACGCCGTGGCGCTGGCACCAGGCCTCCCAGGCGCGCGGCACGGTCGCGTGCTGGATCAGCACATGGCGCGCCGCGTCCTGCGGCCGGCGCAGCGGCGGGGGCCGGGCGGCGCGCGGCGGGGCGATCACCGTCATCGTGCGCCCGGTCAGGTAGTCGGCCATCGCCCCCGGCCAGCGGCCCTCCCCGTAGCGGATCGCGCAGTCGAGCTCGGGCAGGTGGAAGTCGTAGCCCTGCGAGAAGGGCACGAAGTGCAGGATGACGTCCGGGTGCTGGGCGCGGAAGCTGGGCAGGCGCGGGATCAGCCACTTGGCGCCGAAGCTCGGCAGGCTGGACAGGTGCAGCGCCCCGCCGGAGTCGCCGTGGGCGATGATCTCCAGCGTCGCCGCCTCCAGTGCCTTCAGCAGCGGCTCCACCCGCCCCAGGTAGCGCTGGCCGGCAGGCGAGAGCAGCAGGCGCTTGCGCACGCGCTCGAAGAGGTGGGTGCCGAGCGTGGTTTCCAGCTCGATCACCTGCTTGCTCACGGCGCTCTGCGTCAGGCAGAGCTCTTCCGCGGCGCGCGAGATGTTGAGGTGCCGGGCCGTCGCAATGAAGGCGCGCAGCAGGTGGAGGGGGGGATGAAGACGTGCAACGATCATTCTCTCCTGGAATGAAGTCAGGCCGATTATTCGATTGGTCGCGGAGGAGGGCAAGCCCAGAATCGTCCACACCCCTGGACTGCCGCTGCCTGCCGACCATGCTGCATTCGAACGCTGTTCTTCCCCCCGTCGCCTGCCCGTCCCGATCGCCCGGCATGCTGCAGCGCCTGCTCGCGGCGGAGGACGATGCCGCGCACCGGGCCACCGTGCTGGCGCTGCTGCAGGCCAACGGCTTCGACGCGATGAGCTACGGCCGGCTCCAGGGGCATGCGGGGGGCGGCTGGCGCTGGAGCGATGCCGCCTCGTACGGCGATGCGCCGGCGCTGGCCGCGCACATCGCGCATCCCGACCTGGACCCGCGCCTGGCGCTGGCGCTGCGCTCGTGCCTGCCGGTGTTCTGGAGCCTGGACGAGCTGCTGCGAAGCCCGCCCGAGCGCGCCCGCTTCGTGCAGCAGGCGGTGGCGCGGCCGGGCTTCCAATCGGGCGCGACGCTCGCGCTGGCGGGGCCGGCGGCGGGCGAACGGTCGGTCGTGCACCTGCTGTCGCGGCGCGCGCACAGCGGGCGCGACATCGACGATGCGCTGTTCGGCCGCGTGCTGGTGCTGGGGCTGGGGGTGCACGACCACCACTCGCGGCAGCCGGCGCCGGCGGCCCCGGCGCCGTCCCTCGCCGGCGGGCTCACTGCCAGGCAGCGCGATGTCCTGCGCTGCCTGGCCGTGGGCCTGGCCGACAAGCAGATCGCCGACCGGCTCGACATGTCGCTGCACACGGTGGACTACCACATGCGGCAGCTGCGCAAGCGGTTCGGGGCGAGGAACCGGTTGCAATTGACCCAGTTGTCCGAGCGCGCGATGTGAGCGACCCAGCGGCCGCCGCGGAACCGGCTTTGCCGGGCCGCTGGCGGCGCCCCCTGGAGGGGGAGCGCCGAAGGCGCTTCGGGGGTGGTCCCACCTCTTCAAGCCATGACCTTCAGGAGTCCACCCGCCATCTCGCACAGCAACTCCTTCAACGCCGGGTACCCCTCGTTGAGCTCCAGCGTCTCTTCATCCATGTAGAGCCGCCGGTTGATCTCCAGCTGGATCGAATGCCGCCCGTGCGCCGGATCCCCGCTGCGCCGCACCAGCTCGACACCCTTGTACGGATGGTTGTGCGTCACATGCCAGCCGCGTCGCGCAAGGAAGTCCACCAGCCACGCGCTCAGCGTCGGGTCGGCCGTGCTGCCGTCGCGATCCCCCACCACGAAATCCGGGTGCACCTCGCCGGGAAACTCCGTCGCGTGCGAGGCCGCCACCGACGGCATCGAATGGCAGTTCAGGTGCACGCAGTACCCATGCCGCGCATGCGCATCGTCCAGCGCCTGCGCCAGCGTCGCGTGATAAGGACGCCAGCAGTGGTCGATGCGATGCCGCAGCTCCGACGGCCGCAGCCGGCGCCGGTAGATCGGCACGCCCTCGTCGGTGAGGCGCCATGCGAGGCCCTTGCCGAGCCGCGTCTTCGGGCTCGGGTTCACCGGTGCGTCCCAAGGCTCGCACAGCAGCTCCTGGTCGATCTCGTCGACGGCCCGGTTGGCGTCCAGGTAGCTGCGCGGGAAGTGCGCCTGCAGCAGCGTCACGTCGAGCAGCGGCGCGAAGTCGAACAGCTTCTCGACGTGCGTGTCCTCGGCGCGCCGCAGCAGCGCGAGCTCGCAGGCGTAGTCGAAGTCCGCGGGATAGAGGGTGCCGCTGTGCGGCGAGTCGAGCACCAGCGCCGACCCGCCGGGCTGCAGGGTGAGCGGCGCCTCCTTCATTCGGCCTCGATGCCGGCGAGCTGCGCGACGCGCTTCATCTTCGCGACCTCGGCCACGATCTGCGCCTGGAAGGCCTGCGGCGTGTTGCCCAGCGGGTCCAGCCCCTGCGCCTTCAGCTGCGCCTTGAGCGCCGGCTGCTGCAGCACCGCGACGATCGCGCCGTGCAGCCGCTGCACCGTCGCCTCCGGGGTCGCGGCCGGCGCCACGAGCCCGAACCACGAGGGCTCGTTGTTCGACGCCAGGTCGACCTCGGCGAAGGTCGGCACCTCGGGAAGCGACTCGACGCGCCGCTCGGCCGAGATCGCCAACGCCCGCACCTGCCGGCCCTGGATGATGGCGAGCGAGGACGGCAGGTTGTCGAACAGCACCTGCACATGGCCGGCCAGCAGGTCGTTCTTCGCCGGGCCGGCGCCGCGGTAGGGCGCATGCACCATGGCCGTCTTCGTGCTGGTCTTGTAGAGTTCCCCGAGCATGTGGCCGAGCGATCCGTTGCCCGGCGACGCGTAGTTCAGCTGGTCCGGGTGCGCCTTCAGGTACGCCAGGAACTCCGCATGGTTGCGCGCCGGCACCGAGGGGTGCACGACCAGCACCACCGGCGTGGTGGCGAGCGCGGTGATGGCGCGGAAGTCCTTCTCCGCGTCGTAGGCCAGCTTCTTCTGCGTTGCCGAGTTGACGCCGTGCGTCGACACCGTCGCGAGGCCCAGCGTCAGGCCGTCCGGCGCCGCGCGCGCCACCTCGGCCATGCCGATCGCACCACCCGCACCGGCCTTGTTGTCGACCACCACCGGCTGCCCGAGCAGCCGGGCGAGCGGCTCCGAGACCAGGCGCGCGACGATGTCCGTCGCCCCGCCCGGCGCGAACGGCACCACGACCCGGATCGGCTGGGCGGCGGCCGGCGAAAGCCCCGCAAGGCAGGAGGCGGCAGGAAGAAGGACAAGGTCGCGGCGACGCATGAAAGCTCCCGTTCGGTGAGGATGAGGTGCGTTTCATTGTGGTTGGCCGTCGTCGCCCGGGGGCTGAAACTTCCGCCTCAACTCATTCCGGTGTGGAATCAACTTTCGGACGCCGCGGCATCGGCACATCCGACAGATCGCCGGGGCGGCTGTTCTGGATCAACTGCACGCGGTTGCGCGCGCCGTAGCGCTTGCGCAGCTGCCGCATGTGGTAGTCCACGGTGTGCAGCGAGAGCGCCAGCCGGCCCGCGATCTGCTTGTCGCACAGGCCGCAGGCCAGGTACTGCAGGATGGCCTGCTGGGTGCGGTTGAGCTGCATCGGCGCCGGCGCCTGCGCCGGGGGCGCCGCGTTGCGCGCCTGCTGCTGCAGCTCGCGCAGGCACAGCCCCAGCGTGACGACCTGGCCGATGCGGGTGTCGTCGTCGGCCAGGCCATCGCCGCGCTCGCGCGAAAGCAGGCACACGACGGTGCGCTCGTCGGCCTGCGCACCGCCGAGCGCGAGCATCACGCCCGAGCGCATGCCGGTGCCGGCCAGGTCCTCGACGAAGCGGCGTTGTGCCGGCGCGGCGGCCCGGCGCAGGCCCTCGAGCTGCCACACCACGGGCAGGCGGGAGTCGAGGGCGGCATCCATGCGCGGATCGAGCTGCTGGTAGCCGAGCGCGCGGTAGCGGCGCTGCCAGTCCTGCGCGCCCACGGCGTCCCAGGCGTCCAGCAGCTCGGTGCCCTGGGCCCCTCGGCGCACCGGCCCCCAGGCGAGCCAGTCGAAGTCGAGCAGGTCCATCAACTCGTGCACGAGACGGTGGCGCTCGTCCTCGCGGTCCATGGCCAGCAGGTGCAGCAGCATGGAGGGCGAACGGGCGGGTGCGGCGCTGAGGCTGTCCATCGCGAGTCCTTCGAAGCTTCCCTGCTTCCCAGACGCGCGGTACTGCCCCCCCGGGGCTCAAATGCTTGCGTTCAGATACACATTCTTCAGCGCACGGGGCAGTGTTTCGTCAGATACGCCTTGCTTTCGTCCACCACCTCGCCCAGGCCGGCATAGCTCTGCTGGTCGCCGAACTCCTTCTGGTGCTCCTCCAGCAGCGTGAGGCCGCGCCGGTGGTTGCTGCAGGCCTCGGCCAGGTCGGCGGGGCGGCCGCGCGCGGCGAGCGCCTTGCCGAGGCGGAACAGCGTCATGCCGTGGTCGCGCTTGGACAGCATGTTGGAGCGCGCGCCCTCGGGGGCCTGGTCGAAGGCCTCGACGGCGCGGCGTGCCACGTCGACGGCCTCGTCGACGTGGCCGGCGACGAGCAGCGACTCGCTCAGCTCGCCGGAGAAGGTGGCGTAGTCGACGCGCAGCATCGCGTTGCTCGGGTCTTGTTGCAGGCGCGGCGCCAGCACCTCCACCGCGCGGCGGCGGTCGGCGATCGCGCCCTGCGGGTCGTCCAGGCGCTGCAGCACCTCGCCGTGGTGGTCGTAGACCACCGCGAGGTTGGCGGACACCATCACGTTGTCGGGGTACTTGAGCGCGAGGCGCTTCAGGATGTCGACGGCCTGCTCCAGCTCGGCGCGGGCGCGGCGCCGGCCGGCCGCGTCGTCCTGCTGCGTCAGGAGGAAGAAGCTGCGCATGCCGTGCATGCTGGCGAGGGTGTTGCCGAGCTGCACGTCGTCCGGATGACGCTCGATGAGCGCCTTCAGGTAGCTCAGGCTCTTGTCCGAGACCTCGAAGAAGCCGTCCTTGCGGCCCGACATGGCCATGATCTGGGCGAGCGTCGAGACCAGGCCGCTGCGGATGCGCAGGTCGGTGTCCGACTCTTCCGGCGAGGCGCTCTGCAGCGCGTTCTCCGCGACCAGCGCCTCGGTGTCCTGCACGCCGGCCTCGGCGGTGGCGATCGCCGGGCCGAAGGCGCCGTCGGCCATCAGCAGCGCGGCCTGCATGCGCCGTGTCTGGGCGAGCTCGCGGCGCGCCAGGTGCCGCATCGCGGGCGCCGCCTTGCGGTTGTCCAGCACCGCCTGCGCGAGCGCCTCGGCCTGCTTCCAGCTCGCGGCGGCACCCTTCGGATCGCCCAGGTTGGAGGCGAAGGGGTTGCCCTGGATCTCGCCGATGTTGCGGTAGCCGTTCGCCATCTCCAGCTTCAGGGCGGCGTCGTCGCGCGCCTCGGCGCCGAGCTGCTCCAGGTAGCCGAGGGCGCTCTGCACGATGAGGCGGCGCGCGTCGGTGGCACCGGGCAGCTCCTTGATCGCCTTGTGCACGTCCAGCATCATCACGGTGGCGAGCTTGCGCACGCTCGCGAAGTGGCGCTCGGCGCGCTCGTGCTGGCGCCGCGCCTCGACCGACTGCCAGGCGGCGACCGAGAGCCCGAGCACGAGCGCCAGGTTGGCGGCCAGCGCGGCGCCGACGAGCACGCGGTGGCGCAGCAGGAAGCGGCCGGCCCGGTAGGCCCAGGCACCCTGGCGGGCCTGCACCGGCAGGCCTTCGAGGAAGCGGAAGAGGTCGTCGGCCAGCGCCTCGGCCGAGGCATATCGCAGGGCCGGGTCCTTGCGCAGCGCGCGCAGCACCATCGCGTCGAGGTCGCCGCGCAGGCGGCGGCGCTGGGCGCGGTCGGGGGCGGCCTGCACGTTCGGCGGCGTGACGGCGCGGCTGGGCGGCGGCGGCTCGGTGTCGCAGATCGCGCGGCTGAGCAGGTAGTCGCTCGCCTGGGCCGAGGCAGGGTAGGGGCTGGCGCGGGTGAGCAGCCGGTAGAGCACGACGCCGAGCGAGTAGATGTCGCTCGCCGGCGTGACCATCAGGCCCTGCACCTGCTCGGGGCTGGCGTAGTCGAGCGTCATCACGCGCTGCAGCGTGGCGGTGGCGGGGGCGATCGGCGGCTCGTCGCCGAAGCGCTTGGCGATGCCGAAGTCGACCAGCTTCACGGTGCCGTCGCCGGTGACGAGGATGTTGGCGGGCTTGAGGTCGCGGTGCACCACGCCGCGCCGGTGGGCGTAGTGGACTACCTGGCAGACGGTGCGGAACAGGCGCACGCGCGCCTCGACGTCGAGCTCGCGCGCATTGCACCAGGCGTCGATGGCCTCGCCCTGCACCAGCTCCATCGCGAACCAGGGCACGCCTTCCTCGGTGATGCCGCCGTCCAGCACCTTGGCGAGGTTGGGGTGGTCGAGGCCGGCGAGGATCTGCCGTTCCGCGACGAAGCGCGCGACCATGGCGTCGCGGTCCAGGCCGGGGGCCATCAGCTTGAGCGCGACCTGCTGGGCATACAGGCCGTCGGCGCGCTCGGCGAGGAAGACGCGGCCCATGCCGCCGTCGGCGATCAGCGAGGCGATGCGCCAGGCGCCCAGGCGGCGGCCGAGCCAGGCCTCGCTGCCGTCGGCGCGGCGCGCCTGCAGGGCGGCGAGGGCCAGGGCGCGCGGCGGCTCGTCGAGCAGGCTGTGCGTCTGGGCGGCGGCGGCGACGAGGGCGGTGAGCTCGCCGCGCAGCACGGCATCGGTGCCGCAGGCGGCGTCGATGAAGGCCTGGCGTTCGATGGCGGGGCGTTCCAGGGCTTCGGCAAGCAGCGCTTTCACGCGCTGCCAGCGGGCGGCGTCGACGGAGGTGTTCATGGCAGTCCCACGGTGGGGGTGGTGGCCGGCAGGCCCATGGCCTGCAGCAGCCAGGCGCGGGCGGTCGCCCATTCGCGCTTGACGGTGGCAGGCGAGAGGTCGAGTGCGTCGGCAGTCTCGTCGACGCTGAGGCCGGCGAAGAATCGCAGCTCGACGACGCGGCTCTGGCGCTCGTCGAGTCGCTGCATGCGCTGCAGGGCCTGGTCGAGCTGGAGGATTTCGAGCAGCGCATCGGACGATGCGGGCTCGGCGGCCTCGTCCTGCAGCAGCTCGAGGCTGAGGGCGGGCTGGCCGTGGCCGCGCTTGCCGGCGGTGCGCGCACGGGCGTGGTCGACGAGGATGCGCCGCATCAGCTGCGCGGCCCAGGCGTAGAACTGGCCGCGCGATTCCCAGTGCACGTGGCGCTGCTCGGCCAGGCGCAGGAAGGCCTCGTGGACGAGGGCGGTGCCCTGCAGCGTGTGGGCGGGGCGCTCATGGCGCATCTGGGCCTGCGCCAGGCGGCGCAGTTCGTCGTAGACCTTCGGAACCAGCTGGTTCAGCGCCTCCTTGTCACCACCGGACCACCGATGCAACAACTGGGTGATGGAACTGCTGTCCGGGGCGGAAGAAGACGGGCTCCCTGGCATGCGCATCCCCGAAGACGAGACGCCGCGGCTGCGGCGTCTGGAGCCCATTGTGGCGTGGGGAGGGGGGCGATGAGAAGTTGCAAGGTGAAACGGTGTGCGCTTCACCGAAGGCACGTGGGCGGGCTACGGGGCTTCGCGCTTCGGGATCGCGAGCCCGCGCTGCACCGCCGGTCGGGCCTTGAAGGCCTCCAGCACGCGCTGGATCTCGGGGAAGCTGTCGAACTCCACCAGCTCGCCGGCGCCGTAGAAGCCGACCAGGTTGTTGATCCACGGGAAGCTCGCGATGTCGGCGATCGTGTACTCGTCGCCCATCAGCCACGCCCGCCCCTTCAGCCGCCCGTTGACCACGTTCAGCAGGCGCTTTGCCTCGGCCACGTAGCGGTCGCGCGGACGCTTGTCTTCGTAGTCCTTGCCGGCGAACTTGTGGAAGAAGCCGACCTGGCCGAACATCGGCCCGATGCCGCCCATCTGGAACATCAGCCACTGCAGCGTCTCGAAGCGCGCCGCGGTGTCGGTGGGCAGCAGCTGGCCGGTCTTGCTCGCCAGGTAGACCAGGATGGCGCCCGACTCGAACAGCGCCAGCGGCTTGCCGTCCGGACCGTTCGGGTCGAGGATGGCCGGGATCTTGTTGTTCGGGTTCAGCGAGAGGAACTCCGGCGACATCTGGTCGTTGGCGTCGAAGCGCACCAGGTGCGGCTCGTAGGGCAGTCCCGTCTCTTCCAGCATGATCGACACCTTCACGCCGTTCGGCGTGGGCAGCGAATACAGCTGCAGGATGTCGGGGTGCCGGGCGGGCCACTTGCGGGTGATCGGGAAGGCGGACAGGTCGTGCATGGGGCAGTGATGTGTTGGGTTTGTCGGATCGCGTTGGATCCTATCCGCAGCCCCGACCGAACGCAGCGCCCCCGGGAAGCAGCCGTCCACGGGGCAGGGACGATCGGGACCGGGCGCGCGGACTATGCCTTCAGGGCATCGAGCAGCGCCTGGGCCACGGCGACCGAGGATTGCGGGTTCTGGCCGGTGATGAGCTGGCCATCCCGGATCGAGAACGGCTGCCAGTCGGCGGCACCCTCGAAGTGCGCGCCCAGTTCGCGCAGCCGGTGCTCGAGGAGGAAGGGCACTGCGTGGACGAGGCCGGCGGCCGCCTCCTCGCTGTCGGTGAAGCTGTTGACCCGCCGGCCCTCGACCACCGGCTTGCCGTCCGGCCGTTTCGCACTGACCAGCGCCGCAGCGCCGTGGCAGACGGTGGCGAGCAACTGGTTCGACGCGAACGCCTGCTCCACCGCACGCGTCACGCCGGCATCGTGCGGCAGGTCGAAGACCGTTCCGTGGCCGCCGGGGAAGAACAGGGCGTCAAAGCCGCGCGTGTCCAGGTCGGCGACGCGCGCCGTCGCCGCGAGCTGCTTCTGCAGCGCCTCGTCGCCGAGCCAGCGCTCGACCGCCGGGTCGTTCTCGCCACGCGGCTTCAGGCTGCCCGGATCGACCGGCGCCGGCCCGCCCGCCGGCGAGGCCAGCGTGACCTGCGCGCCCGCGTCGGTGAAGCGGTAATAGGGTTGCGCGAACTCCTCGGCCCAGAAGCCGGTCGGCCGGCCGGTGTCGCCCAGGCGGGCGTGCGAGGTGAGGATCATCAGGATGCGGGGCGAGGCGGTGCTCATGGGGGAGGCTCCTTGAAGCGTGGAAGAGGGGATGCCCGCACTGTATTCAGGCATGCCGCGCCGATAAACTGAAGCCGCTTCACTTCATTCATTACGCAAGGGAACAAATCGATGTCGCGCGCGTTCGACCCGGTCCAGCTCGGCAGCATCGAGCTGTTCTGCAAGGCGGCCGAGCTGGGCGGCTTCAGTGCCGCGGCGCTGGCGCTGGGCCTGACGCCGGCGGCGGTGAGCCGCTCGATCGCCCGGCTGGAGGCGCGGCTGGGGGTGCGGCTGTTCGAGCGCACGACGCGCAGCATCCGCCTCACCGACGACGGGGCGCTCTACCAGGCGGAGTGCCGCCAAGCGCTGGAGCAGATCGCGCAGGCGGAGCGCGCGTTGTCCGGTCAGCGCCAGGCGGTGAGTGGCCTGCTGCGCATCAGCCTGCCGACCACCTACGCGCGCTACCGCGTGATGGCGCTGCTGCCGCGCTTCATGCAGGCCCATCCCGAGGTGGAGCTGGAGGTGCACGTGGGCAACCGGAACGTCGACTTCATCGACGACGGCTTCGACCTCGCGGTGCGCCTGGGCGAACCGCAGGATTCACGGCTCGTGGCACGCACGCTGGAGGACGCGACGCTGGGGTTGTTCGCGGCCCCGGCCTACCTGGCGCGCCGCGGCGTGCCGCGGTCGCTGGCCGAGCTGGCGCAGCACGACTGCATCCAGTTCGTGCGGCCGAGCACCGGGCGGCCGATGGGCTGGCTGTTCCGCGACGGTGAGCGCGAGTTCGAGTACACCTACCGCAGCCGCCAGCGCGTGCTGGACGACGTGCTCGGCTGCGTCGACTGGGCGCGCGCCGGCGGCGGCCTGTTCCAGACCTACCACTACATCGCCGATGAGTCGGTGCGGCGCGGCGAACTGGTGGAAGTGCTGCAGGCGCACGCCGGCCGCTCGCGGCGCTTCTCGATCCTGTACCCGCAGAACCGGCACCTGTCGGCGCGGGTGCGGGCGTTCGTGGATTTCCTGCTGCAGTCGCTGCAGGCCCTGCGCGGGCCGGCCCATCCGACAGCCGTCACAGCGCTGTCACCCGTCCCGCCGAACATCGGCGGCCCGAACCCCTAGACACCGCCACACGCCATGACGCAACACGCAGTCCGCCTCACCCGTGCCCGTCTCCTTGCCCTCAGCCTGACCGGTGCCGCCGTGCTGGCCGCCTGCGGCGGCAGCGACGACGACGCGCCCCCGGCCAAGCCGCCGCTGGCCACGCTGGACGGCAATGCGCCGCTGGTGATCGGCCACCGCGGGCTGCCCGGGCTCTTTCCGGAGGAGACGCAGGCGGCCTACGAAGGCGCGGCCGACGCCGGCGCCGATTCGCTGGAGGAAGACCTGCACCTCAGCAAGGACTGCGTGCTGATCGCGCGCCACAACCCCTGGCTGAGCGACAACACCAACGTGGCCGACGTCGCCGTGACGAACGCCGTGGTCGCGGCGCGCAAGCGCACCACGCCGGGCCGCCTGGTCACGGCGGTGTACACGGTGTCGCCGCCCACCAACCCGAACGAGCCCAAGCAGTACCTGAGCGACCTGGTCGATCCGGCGGACCCGAAGTCGGTGCTGAAGGCGCTGGTGGTGGACGGCGAGGACCACACCAACGACTGGTCGATCAGCGACTTCACCGCCGCCGAGCTGAAGCAGTGGATCAAGGGCACGACCTATGATGCGAAGGCCGACCGCCCGACCGACCTGAACGGCAAGCTGCCGGTGCTGACGATGCAGGAGGTGCTGGCCATTGCGAAGGCGAAGAGCGCCTCGACCGGCCGCACGCTGACGGTGTACCCGGAGGTGAAGAACCCGTACTGGAACAACCAGCAGGCGATCGCCAACGGCTGCGACACCGCGAAGACGGGTCATCCCTTCGAGGACGCCGTGCTGAAGTTCGTGATCGACAACAACCTGAACAGCAAGACGGCGCCGATCTTCGTGCAGAGCTTCGACCCGGCCAGCCTGAAGTACCTGGTCAAGGCGGGACTGAAGACGCGCATCGTGCAGCTGATCGACGGCAATGACACGCACCTGGACACGGGCGTGGTGACCTACTCGACGTCGGACGCCTACACCTTCGTCGACGGCCGGCCTTACAGCTGGACGGTCGGCGGCGACGGGCGCTATTTCGATGCGATGCTGACGCCGGCAGGGCTGGCGGAGATCAAGACCTACGCCGACGGCATCGGCCCGTGGAAGCCGCAGGTGATGGCGTGGAAGCAGGTGCCGTACGCGGGCGGCACGAAGAATGCCGACATCAACAGCGTGACGCCGACCTCGCTGATCGCGGATGCGCACAAGGCCGGGCTGTTCGTGCACAGCTACACCTTCCGCAACGAGAAGCAGTACCTGCCGGGGCTGTACAACGGTGACCCGGTGGCGGAGTACCTGCCGTACTTCCGGGCGGGGATCGACGGGGTGTTCACGGACTTTGCCGGGACCGGCGTGGCCGCCCGTGCGGCGTACCTCAAGGAAATGGGGCGCTGAGTCGCGTTGCCTACGGGTGCTGTCGGGCGCAGTTCGTAGCCCGGATGCCAATCCGGGGATCGTCCTTCACTTGAACTCAACGCGAGCGCAGCGCCTCCAGGTGCTGCCACAGGCGGGCCCGGGGCACCTTCTGCATGGACAACTGCTTCATGCAATGGCTGAGCCGGCCCGGCCGCTCGAGCAGGGCATCGACGGACCGGCCCAGGTCGCGTGCGACGCTGTCGCCGTAGTCGGTCTCCGCCTTGGCGATGGCTTCCGCCAGCAAGGGTTTCGACAGGTTCATCATGGCGAGGTCGATGATGTCGCGGCTGTTCGTGCTGTCGTCGGCCCATCGATCGCAATTGGCCAGCAGCTTGCTGGCGGCCATGTCGAGCGGCGTCAGCGCATCGACGCCGGCGATGCGGTCCGCGGGGCCGGGTCGCTCGAATGCAATGCGGGCCTCGCGGATGATCTCGAACTTGACCGGCTCGCCATCGATGCGCAAGGCGGTGCGCAGGCCGTAGTTGTCGGCGCGAAGCTCGCGCACCGGTTCCAGCACCTGGCCGGCGGCGGCCAGGGCGTGGATGCCGTTGCGGTTGTCGACGAGCCGCCGCAGCGCGCGGTACCCCTCGACGTGCGAAACCATGAAATCCACGTCGACCGATTCGCGGTATTCGCCATAGCGCAGCACGATGGCCGTCCCTCCGCCGAACCAGCATTCGTGTTCTCGCAGCAAGGCGGTGTCCAGCGAGCGCAGCAGCTGCTCGACGCGGCGGTGATGAGGGCGCTCAAACAAGCAGTACCCCCTGTCCCAGCACGCGCGTCAGGCGGCGGATCAGGTCGCGCTCGGCCAGGCTGAGCGTGCCCGTGTCCACATGCCGCCAGTTGCGCTCGTACAGGGCCAAAGCCTCTCGCGGCGGAATCTCGTCCACCCCCTTCAGTTGCCAGGCCAGCCCGGCAAGCTGCGGATAGTCGGCCAACCGGATGGCCTGCGGCAACAGGTCGGCGGCGTTGTCCTTGCGCGTCTCCGGATCGGGGATGTCCAGTGTCAGGCCCAGCGCCGTCACCACGTTCAGGTAGGCCCCCATGGACACCGACGGCTCCCCCTGCTCGATGCGATGCAAGGTCACGCGCGACATGCCGGCCGATGCAGCGGTGGTTGTGCTGCTGATGCGCAACTGCTTGCGGCGGGCACGGATGCGTTCCCCCAAGCCCTTCAGAAGGGCGGCACTTTCGTCGGTGGGAGTCGGAGCGCTGGCCGGCATGATGTTTCTCATCTTAGTCAAATCCGTCAAATTGTCCAGAACGAGAAACATTTTCCCGGGCTCACGCCGCGTCACGACCTCGTCACCATCCGACATCACCATCGGCGGCTTCGCAACCAGAAGTCTCCCGCCATGACGCCCCTGCGCCGCGCCCTGAGCCCCACTGCGCTTGCCGCCCTCGCGATCCTGACCGCCGTGACGGCGTGCGGCGATGGCGACAGCGGCAGCAGCCCCCCGCCGCCCGCGCCGCCGGCTGCCTTCTCGCCCTCGGTCGCGTTGATGACCGACGTGCACTTCGAGGACGTCTACGGCGACTTCAAGAGCAGCAGCTTCAGCGGCATCGCGACTGCGGGCGGCAAGAACGCGACCATCCGCACGATGTACGCGCAGCTCACCTCGACGCGCCTGTTCAACGAGAACTACTTCGCCTTCCGCGCCGCGCTGGACGACGCCTACGCCAAGGGCATCAAGTTCGTCGCGCTGCCGGGCGACTACACCGACGACGCGCAGCCGGTCAACGTCGACGGCATCGCCGCGATCCTGCAGGAATACCGCGCCAAGGGCATGCGCTTCTTCATCGCTCCCGGCAACCACGACCCCAACGAGCCCTACGACGACGACGAGGCCGGCAAGAACGACTTCCTGACCGGCGACGGCAAGGAGCAGAAGGTCTACGCCACCGGCAACGCCGCCTGCAAGGCCGCCGACCCGAGCGTGGTCTGCACCGACCAGCTGAAGGAGCTGGGCTACGAGAACATCATCGCCCGCCTCGGCGACTTCGGCTTCATGCCGGACTCGGCCGACCTGCTCTGGGAAACCCCGTTCAGCCAGTACGCCAACGGCTACAACTACACCGACGCGAAGACGCAGTCGGCCCTGTCGAACCGGCAGTTCGAGATCTGCGCCGAAGGCGAGGGCGGCCCCTACAAGGAAGCGGGCAAGACCTATACCCGCTGCGCCAGCCTGACGGACGCGAGCTACCTCGTCGAGCCGGTCAAGGGCCTGTGGCTGCTGTCGATCGACGCCAACGTCTACATCCCGAACGCCAAGTTCGACCCCGCCAACCCGAAGAGCTTCAAGGGCTACGATGGCGCCGGAAACGCGGGCTGGAACAAGGTGCTGACGCACAAGAAGCACCTCGTCGAGTGGATCGCCAAGGTGAGCGCACGCGCCAAGGCCGAGGGCAAGCAGCTGATCGCCTTCTCGCACTACCCGACGATGGACTTCTACGCGAACCAGACGGACGCGATGAAGGCCGTCTTCAAGCCGGGCGCGTTCCAGACCGCGCGCGTGCCGGAAGCCGCCACCACCGCCGCGCTCGCCGCCACCGGCCTGCAGCTGCACGTCGGCGGACACATGCACTTCAACGGCAGCAACGACTACACCGACGCGAGCGGCCGCTACCTGGCCAACGTGCAGTCGCCCTCGCTCGCGGTCTATGGCGCGGCCTACAAGATCGTGACCTACCAGAGCGCCGACAGCGTCGACGTGCAGACCGTCGCGCTGAACGACGTGCCGCGCTTCAAGGAGCTGTTCCCGCACTACCAGGTGGAATACGACCGCCTGCAGGCCAGCACCGTCGCGGCCGACATCGCCAAGCGCTGGAACCACGGCGTGCTGGAGACGAAGAGCTATGGCGACTTCACGCGCTACTACTTCGGCGAGCTGGCGCGCCTGCGCTTCATGGACGAGTACTGGCCCTGCGAGATGAAGGAAGCTGCCATGGGTCTGACGCTGCAGCAGATGCTGGTGCTGACGCAGCTGGATACCGCGGTCACGCTGGCGCAGCTGAAGGATGCGCCGGGCATCGTGCCGATCAGTGCCGCCTGCACGGCCGCCGGCACGCCGCCGGCCAGCCCGGTGGCCGCACCCGCCACGCAACTGGCCGCCGACTGGGCCGCCGCCACCACCAAGGCACGTGCGCTCGCCGTGGCCGCGGGCCTCGACTTCGACGCGCTGGCCGCGGTGACGCCGTATGACTTCTACGGCGACTTCCACCGCACGGTGTACGCCGGCGAGCTGGCGCTGCGCGACATGGGCGAGCTGCGCGTGAAGCAGTACAAGCTGCTGATGTCGGCCTTCCCGGCAGCGCCGGCAGCGATCGCCAAGGTGGGCGACAAGCCCTCGGACCAGAACCCGGTGCCGGTGGCTTTCCAGAGCCAGTTCAAGCAGGTCTTCGCGATCTACAAGGGCCTGGGTTCGGGCAAGCCGAGCGGCCACTTCACGATCGACCTGAAGGCGAAGAAGCTGGTCAACGCGGATGCGGCGAGCCTGAGCTTCAACTGAGATTGCGGTTTGATGGCAAGCTCCGGGGTCTTGCGTTTTCAACGTCCAGGACTTCCGGAGACTGACATGCCCAAGGGCTATTGGATCGTTCGCGCCGACATCACCGACCCCGAGGTCTACAAGCAGTACCAGGCCGCCAACGCCGCGCCGTTCAAGCGCTTTGGCGCGCGCTTCCTGGTGCGCGCCGGCGCCTTCGAGGTGGTCGAGGGCAGCAGCCGGGCGCGCCACGTGGTGCTGGAATTTCCGTCCTACGAGGCGGCGCTGGCCTGCTGGAAATCCGAGGACTACCAGGCGGCGATCCGCCTGCGCGAGAAGGTCTCCACGCTCGACATCGTCGTGATCGAGGGCTACGAGGGCCCGCAGCCCGGCTGAGCGCAGGCCCGCGCCAGCGCCTCGACCGCCGGCGCGATGTCGGCGGTGTCGATCAGGCCGTAGCCGAACACCAGGCCGTTCAGGCGCAGCGGAGGCCGGTTCGTGATGGCGCCGAGGCGGATGCCGGCGCGCCCTGCGGTCTCGGACCAGCCGGATGCGTCGTGCGGCGCATGCAGTGCGGCGCCGAGATGCAGCCCGGCAAGCGAGGGGATGGGCGTGAGCGCATAGCCCAGGTGCCGGCGCAGCGCGGCAAGCAGGGTGTCGTGCCGCTCGGCATACACGCCCCGCATGCGCCGCACATGGCGCGCCAGATGGCCCTCGGCGATGAACGCGGCGAGCGTCGCCTGGTTCACCGCCGGCACGTGCCAGTTGTGCAGCGTGCGGGCGCTGACGAGAGCGGCCACCGCCCAGGGCGGCGCGACGATGAAGCCGATGCGCAGGCCCATGAACAGGCTTTTCGAGAAGGTGCCGACGTAGAAGACGCGCTGCGGCGCGAGCGTCTGCAGCGCGTCGAGCGGGCGGCCGGACAGGCGGAACTCGCCGTCGTAGTCGTCCTCGATGAGCAGCGCGTCGGCGGCGCGGGCGTGGGCGAGCAGCGCATGCCGGCGAGCGGACGACATCGTGACACCGAGCGGCGACTGGTGCGAGGGCGATACGCCGATCAGGTCGATGCGGCGCGGCAGGCGCTCGACGCACAGGCCCTCGGCATCCACCGGCGTGTCATGCAGCAGCGCGCCGGCGCGTTCGAGGCAGGCGTGCAGCGGCGGGTAGCCGGGGTTCTCCAGCGCGGCGCGGGTGCGTCCCGGGGTCACCAGGATGCGGGCGATCAGGTCGAAGGCCTGCTGCGCGCCGGCGGTGACGATGACGTGGTCGGCGGTGCAGGCCACGGCCCGCGTGTGCGAGACGTGCTGCGCGATGGCGGCGCGCAGGGCCGGGTCGCCCTGCGGATCGCTGCCGCTGCCATTGCCGCGCGCGGCGCGGCGCCACTCGCGCGAGGCGAGGCGGCGCCAGGTGTCGAAGGGAAAGAGGCGCTGGTCGGGGTAGCCGGCGCGGAAGTCGAAGCGCAGCGGCGTGGCGGGCATCGGCCGCAGGGCCATGCCGCGCCAGGGCGCGGCCAGCTTGTGGGCGAGCGGCGCGTCGGCCGGCCCGGGCAGCGCTGCAGCCGGGCGTTCGCAGACGTAGGTGCCGGAACCGCGCCGCCCTTCGACGTAGCCCTCGGCGAGCAGCAGGTCGTAGGCCTGGGTGGCGGTGCTGCGCGAGACGCCGGCCAAGAGCGCGAGGGTGCGCGTCGAGGGCAGGCGCAGGCCGGGGGCCAGCCGGCCGTCGAGGATGGCGGCGCGCAGCTGGCGGTGCAGCGCCGGCAGCAGCAGCTCGCCGCTGCCGCGCGCCGGCAGGTCGAGCGCGAGGCTGAAAAGTGGTCTGCCCATCTTGGTCGGAAGTGGCCCTGTTGCCAAGCCACATTGGACGGCATCCTGCGGCCATCGACAAGCCACGCACCGGAGTGACACCCATGCACCACCCCCTCTGCGCCACCTGCGGCACCCAGTTCTCCCTTGCCGCGCAACCGCCGGCGCACTGCCCCGTCTGCGAGGACGAGCGCCAGTACGTCGGCTGGGGCGGGCAGCGCTGGACGACGCACGAGGCGCTGGCCGCGGCGCACACACTGCGGCTGGAGGACGACGGCGGGGTGCTGGGCATCGGGCTGGACCCGGCGTTCGCGATCAACCAGCGCGCGATGCTGCTGCCCACCGATGCCGGCAACATCCTGTGGGAGTGCGTGAGCCTCGTGACCGAGGAGGCGGTGGCGGCGCTGCAGGCGCGCGGCGGCGTGGCGATGATCGCGATCTCGCACCCGCACTTCTACGCGGCGATGGTCGAGTGGAGCGAGGCGCTGGGAGGCGTGCCCATCCTGCTGCACGAGGCGGACCGGGCCTGGGTGATGCGGCCGTCGCCGCGCATCCGTTTCTGGAGCGGGGACGTGCTGCCGCTGTCCGACGGCGTGACGCTGCTGCGCTGCGGCGGACATTTCCCGGGCAGTACCGTGCTGCACTGGCGCGACGGCCCGCGCGGCGGCGGGGCGCTGTTCCCCGGAGATGCGCTGCAGGTCGTGTCCGACCGGCGGCACGTGTCCTTCATGTACAGCTACCCCAACCTGATCCCGATGCGCGCCGGGGATGTGCGGCACATGCGCGAACTGCTGGTGCCGTACGACTACCGGGACGTGTTCGGCTACACCTGGGGGCGCAACATCATCGGGGGCGGGAAGGCGGCGGTGGAGGCCTCGTTTGGGCGGTACCTGGAAGCCGTGAGCTGATCAGCCGGAGGCGAGTCGCCCGCGGCATTCGTCGATCGCACTCACCATGCGCCGCACGGTGGCACGGCGGATCGGGTGTGCCATCGCGCGCTGGCCGAAGCTGCCTGCCTGCGCCAGCATGCGGTCGATGACGGCCTCGGCCGGGCCCGGCGGCAGGCTGCCCTCGGACGCGAGACGCAGCAGGTGGCTGCGGCCGATCGCGTGGCCTTCGCCGCACACGTCCATGTGGTGCTGCCCCATCGGGCCTTCGTTGAAGCTCAGGTCGAAGGCCGGCGCCACGCGCCAGCGCCGGTCCCGCCCGAGCCGCCAGGCCAGGTTCTTCGGGTGGTCGTCCCGGTTGTGGAACAGCACGTTGAACACCGCCCGCACGTAGGCCTTGTGGACCTCGCGCTCGTCGCGCGTCAACAGCTTCGTCGCGCGGAGGAAGGCGGTGTAGTCCGCGCTGCCCGGCAGGCGGAAGTCCACCTGCAGCAGGCCGGCCAGGCTGTGCACCGGCACGCGTGCCCCCTGCTCGCGATCGAAGCGGGCGACGCCGAAAGCCGCCAGGCCCCGGGACAGGTCGAACCAGGCACTGTCCGGCATGTCCAGGCCGCAATCGCGGGCGAGTTCGGCATACAACTGCTCGATGGCGCAGACCTCCTTGTGCTCGCCCTGACCGGGGAACTTCACCAGCCAGGGGGCGCCCGGTGCGTCATGGAGGGTGCTCACCTGCCCGGTCGCAGCGTCGTACTGAACCAGGGCCTTGGGTCGGGCGCCTTGCGGAGATCCGCCCGTCAGGGCCAGTTGGCGCAAGGCGACGCCGGCCTCCCCGGCCAAGGCGCGCTCGCTCTCCTGAGCCAAGGCAAGGAGGCTCCAGGCGGGCTCCTGCGCATCGGGCTCTGCAGCAGGAACGAAGCGCAGGGCGCCCATGGCGCGATTCCCGATGAAGGACAGTCGATCCAGGGGGCCGGCGTGGCGCACCCCCTGGCGACGAAACAGCCGGTCCATCAGCAGCAAGCCCCAGCCGTCCGGCAGGCTGTCGGCGATCAGGCCGGGCAGGCGATGGAGATGGGGCGGAAAGTGACCACGGGCGGAGGGCTGCAAGGGGAGGCGCAACGGGGACAGCTCCAGTCCCTGTCTCAATGCCTCCGGGGAGTACTCGAACAGCAGCGCTTCACCGTCGTCCGCCAGCATGCCCAAGGGCCAGTCTTCACCCCAGCCGCAGTAGTGGACGGCAAGCTTGTTCATGACGCGCGGCGGCGGGGGGCCCGTTGCCGCTGGCCTGCGATCGCCGCTCGCTCCATCTGTGCGATGGACAGGCGCCGCAGGGCGAACAGCTCTTCGAGTTCGCTTACCAGGCCCAGGGCCTGCACGACGCGGATCAATGTCTCCAGCGAAGACTGTCCGCTGCCCTCCAGCTTGCGCAGGGCGCCCGGCGACAGGCCGGCCATCTGCGCCAGCTCGCGCTGGGTGATCTGCTGGGCCAAGCGCTGGACCCGCAGCCGCTGCCCCAGGGCCTGCAGGATCTCATCGACCGATGCCAAGGCAAGCGTCATGAAAGTGATCTTTATGGAGATGTATGGGCTCCTGGCGCCACATTATTGCTCTTTATGAAGGGCGGGAAAGTTTCGCCTTCCTGGCGCCAGGTTGAACGTTCCTGCACACCAGCCTGGAAATCTTTTCAATGTCGCATGCGGCCATGAACGCCTACCGTCAGGGACTTCACTGACCTGGACCTTTCCATGACCCGCTTCGAACTCATCAGCAACCTGCTGTGCCCGTACACCCAGCGTGCCGCCATTCAGCTCACCGAGAAGGACCTGCCGTACGAGCGCACCTACATCGACCTTGCAGCCAGGCCGGCCTGGTTCGACCAGCTGTCGCCGCTGGGCAGGGTGCCCGTCCTTCGGGTGGGCGACGAAGCTCTCTTCGAGACGGTCGTGATCTGCGAGTACATCGAAGAGGTCGCGCCGACGACCCCGATGTGGTCCCCCGGGCCGCTCGATCGGGCGCGTGAGCGTGCGTGGGCCGAATTCGCCTCGGCCGTTATCGCCGACGTGTTCGGGTTCTACATGGCACCGGACGCCGCGGCCTTCGATCGCAAGTGCGCCGATCTGGCGGGGCGGTTTCGACGCTTGGAACAGCAGCTCGGCGCAGGCCCGTACTTCCGCGGCAGCCGCTTCGGCCTGGTCGACGCGGCGTTTGCCCCGGTCTTCAGGCTCTTCGACACCTTCGACGGCCTGGGAGACTTCGGAATCTTCGCCGGCCTGGGTGCGGTGCCCGCCTACCGTCGGGCGCTGGCCGAGCGCCCCTCGGTTCGCCATGCCGTGGTGCCGGACTACGGGCAGGTCTTCAGGCAGTACCTTCTCGAGCGCGGGTCTTACCTCTCAGGCGTGTTGAGCCGCCTCGATTCGCGGGCCGCTGTCGTTGCCGTCCAGAAGCCCTGATGCCTTCCTGATCCCGGCGGCAAGCGCGGCGCTGGCCGTCCGGACGCGCGGAATGCTCGCGGCGTCTGCGTGCATGAGCAACCAGAGCGGCTGGGCGAGCTCGGGGATGGGCTCGCCCACCCGGTCCACGCCGGCCAGGGACTGCCCGACAAAGCAAGGCAGGACGCCAAGACCGATCCCGGACTTGACGGCCTGCGCTGCGCCGAGCAGCGTGTTCGCTCGAAATCGAACGGCGCTGTCGGGGACATTCCGGGCGAGCCAGGCGCCGGGGCCGCTGCAGGCGAGGCCGGCGTCAAAGCCTATCCATGGTGCACCGGACAAGCCCTGCCGGGCCTGGGGCAACAGCTGGCGCGGGGCATACACGGCCATCGCGACCGCACCGACCTGGCGTCCGCGCAGCGATTCGGCGGGCTTGCTGGTCACGCGCAGTGCGATGTCGGCCGTTCGCTGCGCCAGTGGCAGGACATCGTTCGAGACCAGGAGGTCGATCTGCAGCCGGGGGTGGGTGCTGCACAGCGCCCGCAGGACCTCCGGAAGGAGGTACTCCGAGACGGCGTCCGGCGCCGTCAGGCGGACAGGACCCTCGCTGCCCTCGTCGCGTCCCCCGATGCGACGCTCGAGCGCCGCGATGTCATCGCGCAGTCTCGACGCCAGGTCCCTCAGCTCGTGACCTGCGCCGGTCGGCCGCAGACCGGTGGACGTGCGTTCGAACAGGCGCGTTCCGAGCCGTCGTTCGATCAGCTGCAGGCGCCGTGACAGCGTCGGGTGGCTGATGTGCAGCGAGGCGGCGGCCCCTGACAGGGTGCCGGCATCCGCGATCGCCAGGGCGATGCGCAAATCATCCCAGTCCAGGGCCGGTCCGGGACGGCGTGGCTGTGCAGGGGGCGTCATTCAATGTTCTGCACCTGCTCCCGCAGCTGCTCGATCGCCACCTTCATCTCCACCGAGATGTTGGTCAGCTCCAGCGTCGAGGCCTTGGAGCCCAGCGTGTTCGCCTCGCGCAGCAGCTCCTGGATCAGGAAGTCGAGCCGCTTGCCCACCTCGCCGCCGGCCTTCAGCAGGCGGGCGATCTCCTCCAGGTGGGCGCGCAGTCGGGCCAGCTCCTCGGCCACGTCGATGCGGATCGCGTAGGCGGCGGCCTCGTTCAGCGCCCGGTCCTGCAGCGCCTCGCGGGCGATGCTCTGGGCCGCGCCGGTGACGTCCAGCGCCTCCTGCCAGCGCTCGACGAAGCGCTGCTGCTGCTTCTGCACCGCCGCTGGCACCAGCGGCTCGGCCTGGCTCGCCAGCTCGCGCAGGCGCTTCACCCGCTCCATCAGCACCGCCACCAGCTTGTCGCCCTCGCGCTCGCGCGCCTCGGCCAGCCCGTCCACGCAGCGCCGGGCCGCGTCCAGCGCCACCTCGTCCAGAGCCTCCGGCCCCGCCGTCCCGCCCTTGCACCACTGCAGCACCTCGTGCACCGACAGCGGCTGCGCCTTCGGCAGCCAGCTCTGCACCGTGTTCTCCAGCCGACTCAGCCGGTTCAGCTGGTCGGGCTGCGGTTGCGGCCAGGGCGACTCGTTCTCGCGATGCGTGTTCAGCCGCAGCTCGATCTTGCCGCGCCGGAACCGCTTGGTGATCAGGTCGCGCAGCGCCGGCTCCAGCGAGCGGAATTCATCCGGCAGCCGCAGGCTCAGGTCCAGGAATCGGTTGTTGACCGAGCGCAGTTCCACCGTCACGCCGGCATGCCCGCCCGGCGACGGCCGGGCGGCGGCACCATCCGCCGACACCGTGCTATCTGTGGCGGTTTGCGCCCCGGCGGTGGCGCTGGCATACCCGGTCATGCTGTAGACTGGCATTCAATTTATCGCATTGCAAAATCCGATTATGTCAAAGCCCAAACCCGCTCCGTTGCCGTCCGGCACCGTGGTCGGCGGCTACCAGGTGATCAAGAAGCTGGCGGCCGGGGGTTTTGGCGTGGTGTACCTCGCCGAAGACTCCGACCGTCACCTCGTGGCGGTCAAGGAATACCTGCCGTCTTCGCTGGCCGAGCGGGCCCCGGGCGAGCTGACCCCCCGTGTCAAGCCCGAAAAGCAGCCCCTGTACCGCCTGGGCCTGAAGAGCTTCTTCGAAGAAGGCCGTTCCCTCGCGCAGATCAGCCACCCGAGCGTGGTCAGCGTGCTGAACTTCTTCCGCGAGAACGAAACCGTCTACATGGTGATGAACTACCTGCAGGGCGACACCCTGCAGGACTTCATCGTGACGGCGCGCGACCTCAAGCGCGACAAGGTCTTCCGCGAATCCACCATCCGCAGCCTGTTCGACGAGATCCTGCGCGGCCTGCGCATCGTCCACCAGCACAAGATGCTGCACCTGGACATCAAGCCGGCCAACATCTTCATCACGAACGAGAACAAGGCGGTGCTGCTCGACTTCGGGGCGGCGCGCGAGGTGCTGAGCAAGGAAGGCAACTTCATCCGCCCGATGTACACCCCCGGCTTCGCGGCCCCCGAGATGTACCGCCGCGACGGCACCCTCGGCCCCTGGACCGACATCTACGCGATCGGCGCCTGCATCTACGCCTGCATGCAGGGCTATCCGCCGAACGATTCGCCGCAACGCATCGAGAAGGACCGCCTCGCGCTGTCCCTCTCGCGTTTGCGCAACGTTTATTCCGACAACCTGATCGAAGTGACCGAGTGGTGCATGTCGCTGGACCCGCTGTCCCGTCCGCAGAGCGTGTTTGCGCTGCAAAAAGAGCTGGCGCGCGAGACCGAGCGGCGCTATACCAAACTCAGCTTCAGCGAACGGCTGAAGCTGCAGCTTGAGAACCTCACGACCGGCGCAAAGGGCTGAGGGCGATGCGATTCACTGTGTACCAGGTCAGCCGCAAGGGCGGCCGAGAAAAGAACGAAGACCGCATGGGCTATTGCTACACGCGGGATTCGGGCCTGTTCGCGCTCGCCGACGGCATGGGCGGCCACCCCGAGGGCGAGGTCGCGTCCCAGCTCGCGCTGCAGACGCTGGCCGCCATGTACCAGCGCGACGCCAAGCCCACGCTGAAGGAGCCGATGCGCTTCCTGCACGAAGCCATCATCGCCGGCCACCACCAGCTGCTGCGCTACGCCACCCAGAAGGCGCTGATCGACACCCCGCGCACCACCGTCGTGGCCTGCGTCCTGCAAGGCAACAACGCCTACTGGGCGCACTGCGGCGATTCGCGCCTCTACCTGGTCCGCGGCGACAAGCTGGTCGCCCGCACCCGCGACCATTCGTATTCCGAGCTGCAGGAAACGCTCAGCCACGTCGTGCCGATGGGCGAGCGCTTCAACCGCAACGTGCTGTTCACCTGCCTGGGCAGCCCGGGCAAGCCGGTGGTCGACACCGTCGGCCCGCTGGTGCTGCAGAGCGGCGACCGCCTGCTGCTGTGCTCCGACGGCCTGTGGGGCACCGTGAGCGATGCGGTGATCACCGAGCAGCTGGCGCAGAACACGCTGGCCGACGCCGTGCCCGAGCTGGTCGAGCAGGCGCTGCGCAACGGCGGCGCCAAGAGCGACAACGTCACCGTGCTGGCCGTCGAGTGGGAATCGGCGGAAGACAACGACAGCACCGGCGGCATCACCACCGACACCCTGGGCGAGGAGGTCTTCGCCTCCACCATCCAGGCGAGCGTGCTGGGCCAGGAGGCGCCCGACGAGCTGGACGACGCCGAGATCGAGCGTTCCATCAAGGAAATCAACGAGGCGATCCGCCGCTCGTCGCAGAAAAAGCCCTGAATCGCGGTCCGGCGTAAGCTACGCCTCTTGCAACCCCTCCGAGTCCGCTCGCGCCCGCCGCGATGCGGACTTTGTCTTTCAACGCCCGCCCCTCCGACATACGCCGCCATGAGCTTCCTCCGCACCCAAGGCCGCGCCGCCGATGCCCTGCGCCCCGTCAGCATCCGCCGCCACTACACCAAGCATGCCGAAGGCTCGGTGCTGGTCGCCTTCGGCGACACCCAGGTGCTGTGCACCGCCTCGGTCGAGGAGAAGGTGCCGCCGCACAAGCGCGGCAGCGGCGAGGGCTGGGTCACGGCCGAATACGGCATGCTGCCGCGCGCCACCCACACGCGCGGCGACCGCGAGGCCGCGCGCGGCAAGCAGAGCGGGCGCACGCAGGAGATCCAGCGCCTGATCGGCCGCTCGCTGCGCTGCGTGTTCGACCTGAAGAAGCTGGGCGAGCGCAGCATCCACCTCGATTGCGACGTCATCCAGGCCGACGGCGGCACGCGCACCGCGGCCATCACCGGCGCCTACGTGGCAGCGCATGACGCCGTCAGCTGGCTGCAGCGCCAGGGCCTGGTCACCGAGTCGCCGATCCGCGAGGCGGTGGCGGCGATCTCGGTCGGCCTGGTCGAAGGCACGCCGCTGCTCGACCTGGAGTACGTCGAGGATTCGGCCTGCGACACCGACATGAACGTGGTGATGACCGGCGCCGGCGGCTTCGTCGAGGTGCAGGGCACGGCCGAGGGCGCGTCCTTCTCGCGCGACGAGATGAACGCCCTGCTGGCCCTGGCCGACAAGGGCATCCGCGAACTGGTGGCGGCGCAGCGGGCCGCGCTGGCGGGGTGAGCGCGATGCGCCTGGTGCTCGCATCGAACAACGCGAAGAAGCTGGTCGAGCTGCAGGCGCTGTTCGCGCCGCTCGCGCTCGAGCTGGTCGCGCAGGGATCGCTCGGCATTCCCGAGGCCGAGGAGCCGCACGTCACGTTCGTCGAGAACGCCCTCGCCAAGGCGCGCCATGCGGCGCTGGAGGCCGGCGGGGCGGCCATCGCCGACGATTCCGGGCTGTGCGTCGACGCGCTGGGCGGGGCGCCGGGCGTGCTGTCGGCGCGCTATGCGACCTTGTTCGGCCAGCCGAAGAGCGATGCGGACAACAACCGCGTGCTGCTCGAGAGGATGGCCGGCCACGCCGAGCGACGTGCGCGCTTCATCAGCGTGCTGGTCGCCGTGCGCTCGGCCGACGACCCGGAGCCGTTGATCGCGCTGGGCCGCTGGGACGGCGAGCTGCTGCGCGAAGGCCGTGGCGAGGGCGGCTTCGGCTACGACCCGCTGCTGTTCATCCCGGCGCTGGGCCGCACGGTGGCCGAGCTGGATGCGGCGCAGAAGAACCGGCACAGCCACCGTGCGCTCGCGGCGGCGCAGATGCTGGGCCTGATGCGCGAGGTCTGGCACCTTGGCTGAGGTGATCCCCCTCTCCGCCGAGCCGGTGCCGCCGGCCGGCTCGGCCGCCGACATGGTGGCGCGCTACATGCGACCCGGCACGCTGCAGCTGCAGGCGCTGCCGCCGCTGTCGCTCTACGTGCACCTGCCGTGGTGCCTGCGCAAGTGCCCGTACTGCGATTTCAACTCGCACGAGAAGGCGGAGCACCTGCCCGAGGCGCGCTACCTCGACGCCCTGCGCGCCGACCTCGAGGCCGCGCTGCCCTTCGTCTGGGGCCGGCGCGTGCACAGCATCTTCATCGGCGGCGGCACGCCCAGCCTGTTCACGCCCGCCTCCATCGACCAGCTGCTGACCGACGTGCGGGCACGGCTGCCGCTGGAGGCGGGCTGCGAGGTGACGCTGGAGGCCAACCCCGGCACCTTCGAGCGCGACCGCTTCCGCGGCTACCGCGCGGCGGGCGTCACGCGGCTGTCGATCGGCGTGCAGAGCTTCGACGACGAGAAGCTGCGCGCGCTCGGGCGGGTGCATGACGCGGCGCAGGCGCGCGCCGCGGTGGCGGAGGCGCGCGAGGCTTTCGACACCTTCAACCTCGACCTGATGTATGCGCTGCCGGGGCAGACGCTGGCGCAGTTCGAGGCCGACCTGCAGCAGGCGCTGGATTTCCAGCCGCCGCATTTGTCGATCTACCACCTGACGATCGAGCCCAACACCTTCTTTGCCAAGCACCCGCCGGCGATTCCCGACGACGACCTGGCGTTCGACATGCTGGACCGCATCGTCGAGCGCACGGCGCAGGCCGGGCTCGGGCGCTACGAGGTCTCGGCCTTCGCGCGGCCGGGGCACCGCTGCGTGCACAACCAGAACTACTGGCAGTTCGGGGACTACCTCGGCATCGGGGCCGGGGCGCACAGCAAGCTGAGCTTCCCGAACCGGGTGGTGCGGCAGATCCGCTACCGCGACCCGGCGAAGTACATGGCCCAGGCCCTGGCCGGCGCGGCGATCGCGCAGGACGAGGAGGTGGCGCGCCGGCAGCTGCCGTTCGAGTTCATGCTGAACGCGCTGCGGCTCGTGGATGGGTTCGAGCTGCCGCGCTTCACCGAGCGCACCGGGCTGCCGTGGAGCGCGATCCGCGCGCCGCTCGAGCAGGGCGTCGCGCAGGGCCTGCTGGCGCAGGACGGCGTGTGGGTGCGGCCGACGCCGCGCGGCCTGGATTTCCTGAACGACCTGCAGTCGCTCTTCCTCGCCGATCAATAGACGGACGATCCCCGGATTGTCATCCGGGCTACAGGCTCGTCGCCCGGATGGAGCGAAGCGGAATCCGGGATGCCCGGCAGCGGGCGTCATTCCACGCCAGGCTGTTCCTTTTTCTTGCCCTTGAACAACTTCCCGATCATCGCCAGCCCGCCCGCGCCCGCCAGCAGGATCAGCTTCGCGAACTTCGCGAAGAACGCCGCGATCACCGCGAACAGCCCGAGCTTCTTCACCGCGACCCCCGCCACCAGCGCCGCGAGCCCGTACTCGGCCACCTTGTCGGTCTTCACGTCGAAGTCGTTGTAGCCCTTGCCGCTGTTGTAGTTCAGCGCCGACAGCAACTGGTTCGCCACCGGCTTGTCGGCCTCGATCGCCGCCCGCGAGGTGATCAGGTTCAGGGTGATGTAGCCCTGCCGGCCCAGGGCATAGGTGTTGTAGTTGATGCTTTGCTGCGCCTCGGTCTCGCCCGGCGAGCGCGCCGCCATCGACCACACCAGCCGGTGCGTCGCCGCGTCATAGGCCGGCTTCTGCACCCAGCCGACGACCTCCAGGTCGGGGAAGCCCCTGTCGCGCCGCTCCTTGTTGGCCGCCTCGGTGCCTTCCTTCAGGCTCTTGAACAGGTCGTCGACGTTCCAGTTCTTCGCGTCGTCGTCCTTGATGTAGCCCGAGGCCTCGAAGCTCGCCACCACCAGCCACTGGGCGTCGCCGCTCGACTGCACGAGCCCGATCAGCTGGTCGTCATCGCCGTTGCCCATCGCCTTCATCAGGCGCCCGGCCTGCGGCTGCGGGATGTATTCCATGCCGGCCGGCAGCTTCAGCACCGCCTGGTCGCGCAGCGCCACGTCGCTCGGCCCCTTGACCGTCACGGCGCGCGCCGCCGCGACCGCCGCCTCGGCCTCCTTCTGCCGATCCTCCGCCGTGCCCGCGTGCGCGAACGAGCATGCAGCGGCCATGACCGCCGCAGCGGTCCATTGAACGAACTTCATGAATCCTCCCGGTTGATGTGTGTCTGCGCGCCCTCACGCGCAGGCTCATCCTAGCAGGGCCTACCGCAGGGGCAGCGGCGGATGCTTCACCAGGTCCCGGGATTGCGCCAGCTCCTCGCGCAGCCACTCGCGCAGCGCCACCAGCGGCGGCCAGTCCTTCAGGTCGGGCGGATAGACCAGCCAGTAGGCGTAGGCCTCGTCATCCGCCAGCACCTGGGGCGACAGCCGCACCAGCTTGCCCTCGCAGATCGCGTCGGCGGCCAGCAGCTCGCGCGCCAGCGCCAGGCCCAGCCCCTGCTCGGCCGCCTGCAGCATCAGCCCGGCGTCGTTGAAGGCGGCCACCGGGTTGACGCGCACGCGCAGCCCGGCACCCTCGAACCAGCGTGTCCACAGGCTGCCGCTGCCGAGCAGCGGCTCGTCCGCCAGCGCCCTCGCATCGCGCCCCTGCAGCCGGTGCGCCGCATTCGGCGAGCCGAGCGCGATCAGCGGCGAATCGATCAAGCGCTCGCTCGCCAGCCCCTTCCATTCGCCGCCGCCCTGGCGCAGCGCGGCATGGAAGCCGTCGCGCTTCAGGTCCACCAGCTGTTGCGAGGCATGCAGCTCGATCCCGATCTGGGGGTTGCGCTCGCGCCAGCGCGCCATGCGCGGCAGCAGCCAGCGTTGCGCGAACGAGGGCAGCAGCGTCACGCGGATCCGATGTGCAGTGCCCGAGGCCGCGGCGGCGGCGGCGCGCATGCCGTCGTCCAGCTGGGCCAGCGCCGGTTCCACCGCGCGCAGCAGCGCCGAGCCGGCGGCATTCAGCGCGATGCGCCGGCCGCGCCGGTCGAACAGCTCGAAGCCCAGCTGCTCCTCCAGCAGCTTGATCTGCTGGCTCACCGCGCTGTGCGTCAGGCTCAGTTCCTCGGCCGCGGCGCGCAGGTTCTCCAGGCGGCCGACGGCGCGGAAGGCGGGCAGGGTGTGCAGGGGAAGGCGGGCCATGTTGTTCAGCATAGCTTACCAACGAGTCCTGAACTATTCGATTCCACCCCGGGATGAGGCCTTCTATGCTTACCAGCACACGATCACCACCGGAGATTCACCATGTCGACCCAACCGTACCAGCCCTGCATCCCGCTGTCGCGCCCGGTCGCTGCCCGCTTCGGGGACCGGGTGGTGGCCGTGCTCGGCGCCGCCTGGCGGCTGCCGCGCGCCGCCTGGCGCCACTGGGAATCGATGCGCGAGCTGGAGCACCGCTACGACGCGGTGATGAACCTGCCGCCGCAGGTGCTGAGGGACATCGGCGCGCCCGACTGGGTGGTGTCGGCCTCGCAGGGGCGGCTTGACGTCGAGGCGCAGCGCCTCGACGAGCTGGGCATGACCAGCCGCGAGCTGCCCTCGCGCTGGTGAGCGGTCCGTCGCGGAGGGGACGCGACGGGATCAGACCCGGTTCAGCGACAGGCCCGAGGTGCTGCGCAGCCGCTCGATGAGATGCGAGGCGATCTGCGTCAGCGGCAGCACCTCGTGCGCGGCGCCGGCGTTGATCGCCTCGCGCGGCATGCCGAACACCACGCAGCTGGCCTCGTCCTGCACCAGGTTGTAGCTGCCGGCGTCGCGCAGCTCGCGCATCGCCTTCGCGCCGTCGGCCCCCATGCCGGTCAGCATGATGCCCAGGGCGTTCGGCCCCACCACGCGGGCCGCCGACTTGAACAGCACCTCGACCGAGGGCTTGTGGCGGTTCACCGGCTCGCCGTCCTGCACGCGGGCGATGTAGTTGGCGCCGCTGCGCTCCACGCTCAGGTGGAAGCCGCCGGGCGCGATGTAGGCGTGGCCGGGCAGCACGCGTTCGCCGTCCTGCGCTTCCTTCACGCGGATGCGGCACAGGCCGTCCAGGCGCGCCGCGTAGCTGCGGGTGAAGCCGGGCGGCATGTGCTGGGTGATCATCACCGCCGGGCAGTCCGGCGGCAGGTTGACCAGCACTTCCTTGGTCGCCTCGGTGCCGCCGGTGGAGGCGCCGATGAAGATGATCTTCTCGGTCGACAGGCGGCCGAGCGCGCTCACCGGCTTGGCGGGCGCCGCCGCCGACGCGCCCGCGGCATCGCCTGCCGCCGGTGCGTGCACCTGCAGCTTGCGGATGTGCGCCTTCGACGCCACCCGCACCTTGTCGGTGATGTCCTCGGCCAGCAGGCGCAGCCCGTCGGCCACGCCGATCTTCGGCTTGGCCACGAAGTCGATCGCGCCCAGTTCCAGCGCGCGCAGCGTGACGTCGGCGCCGCGCTCGGTCAGCGTCGACACCATCACCACCGGCATCGGCCGCAGCCGCATCAGCTTGCTGAGGAAATCGATGCCGTCCATGCGCGGCATCTCGACGTCGAGCGTGATGACGTCCGGGTTCAGGTTGCGGATCATCTCGCGCGCCACCAGCGGGTCGCTGGCCGCGCCGATGCACTCCATGTCCGGCTGTCGATTGATGATCTCGGTCAGCAGGCTGCGCACCAGCGCCGAATCGTCCACCACCACCACGCGTGTCTTTGCCATGTGATCGCTCGTCTCAGAACAGGTCCACCGAGCCGCCGCCGGTGTTGGCCGGCACGGCCTTCTGCGCCGCGGCGCGGTCTTGCGCCACCAGCGCGTCGGTGTGGGCCGGCGCCAGGCGCTTGACCATCGCCTTGCCGCTGCCGGGCAGGAAGCAGACCTTGCGCGGGTAGATGTCCAGCACGTCCTTGGAGACGATCGGGATGCGCTCGGTCTTCAGGTAGTCGATCACGAAGCTGGTGTTGCGCTCGCCCACGTTCATCGTGTTCATGCCGCTGATGACCTGGCCGCCGCCGAAGACCTTGGCCTCCATCGTCATCCGGCTCGCGCCGCGCTTCATCATCTCGTTGATCAGCAGTTCCATCGCGTACGAGCCGTAGCGGCCCGAGTCGCCCGCACCGTCGGGCAGCATGAAGTGGTTCATGCCGCCGACCCGGGCGTTGCGGTCCCACAGGCAGGCCGCGATGCACGAGCCGAGCGTGGTCATGATCAGCATGTCCTCGTCGTGCACGAAGTACTCGCCGGGCAGGATCTTGACCGCGTCGTTCTTGAAGTGGGCGTCGTAGAAGAAGAACGAGGCTTCGCCCGGCTTGCGGGGCTGGCCCTTCAGCCGTTCCAGGCGCGAGCCGGCCGCGGGGGAGGAGGAGGTGATCAAGGCCATGGTCTGTCCATATCGGCGGGCTCAGACCCGTTCGTAGACCGTCTTGCCGCGCAGGCGGAAGATGTCCTTCGAATCCGTGAAGTTTTCGGAATGGCCGACGAACAGCAGGCCGCCGGGCTTCATCACGCCGTGGATGCGTTCCAGCACGCGGCGCTGCGTCGGCCCGTCGAAATAGATCATCACGTTGCGGCAGAACACGATGTCGAAGGGCTCGCCCAGCGACCAGCGCGTGTCCATCAGGTTGTGCGGGCGGAACTCGATCATGCGCGCAAGCTCGGGCTTGACCCGGATGAAGCCGCTGTTGTCGCCCTTGCCGCGCAGGAAGTGGGCGCGGTGGTGGGCGGCGGTCAGGCCGCGCGCGTCGGCCGGGTAGACGCCGCGGCTGGCGGTGGCCAGCACGTTGGTGTCGATGTCGCTCGCGACGATGCGCACCGCGCCGTGGCCCAGCGCGTCGGCGCAGGTCATCGCGATGGAATAGGGTTCCTCGCCGGTGGAGGCGGCGTTGCACCAGACGCGCAGCGACTGCCCGGCGCGCGCCTTCAGGTCGGCCGAGAGGGCGTGGAAATGGTGCTCCTCGCGGAAGAACGAGGTGAGGTTGGTCGTCAGGCAGTTCACGAATTCCTGCCACTCGCGGTCGGCGGACGGGCCGCTCGCGCTCTCCAGCCACTGCAGGTAGCTCGCGAAGCTGCGCTGGCCGGTCTCGCGCAGGCGGCGCGAGAGGCGGCTGTAGACCATGGCCTGCTTGCCGGCGTGCAGACTGATGCCGGCGCGCTGGTAGATCAGCTGGCGCACGCGCTCGAAATCGGCCGCACCGAAGGTGAACTCCTGCTCGGTGGCGCCGCGCAGGGCGGCGAGTTCGGCGGGGGACGCGGCAGCGCTCATGAGGTCTCCGGCGGTGGTTCGGACGTTGTCGGGGCAAGCGGATTCCGAAGCGGACCCTCTTCCCCGGCTTATCGGTTGACAGTCTGCGCAGCTTGAGCCCGGGCCAGCGCCGGAGATGGCGGGTATTCCGGTCGCAAATCCTGACGGACGGGCGGGAAGCCGCTGCTAGACTGGTTCCAGATTGCCCATGGGCCCGACGTGTCCACATTCCCCGCAGTACCCGCAACGCCAGCCCCCAGCCCAGCGACCGCGCTGCGCCTGGCCACGGCCTTGCAGTTGCTGGCGCAGTCGGGGCACGAGCTGCCCGACTCGAACGAGGCCGGCGAGATCGCCTGGCTGCAGGCGGTGATCGACGCGCTGTGCGACATGTCCAGCCGGGACGCGCTGACCGGGCTGTCCAACCGCCGCCAGTTCGAGCTGGCCCTGGCGCGCGAGATCGACCGCGTGGCGCGGGCCGGCGAGCCGGCCCTGGTGCTGATGGTCGACATCGACCGCTTCAAGATGGTCAACGACACCCACGGCCATGCCGCGGGCGACCTGGTGCTGAAGGCGGTGGCCGCGGCCCTGGCGCACAGCGTGCGGCCGATGGACACCGTGGCCCGCTTCGGCGGGGAAGAATTCGCGATCATCCTGCCCAACTGCCCCCCGGCCTATGGCCAGATGGTGGCGGAGCGCATCCGCGAGAAGGTCGAGCAGACGCCGGTGACGGTGGCGCGCGGCCAGTCGCTTTCGGTGACGATCAGCCTGGGCGGGGCCTTTGCGCCGCAATGGGTGCGTTCTTCGCCGACACTCTGGATCGAGCGTGCGGACCAGCAGCTGTACCGCGCCAAGAACGAAGGCCGCAACCGCGCGTCCCTGGAGCAGCCGCCGGTGTCGCTGGTGAGCGCCGAGGAAAAGGGCATGCTGTTCGGGACTTCGCAGTTTCAGGACATCGAATAAGCCATGAGCACGACAGACACCGCTGCAGCTGCCGCTGCCGTGCCCGCCGGGCGCCGGGCCCGTACGCTCGCGGTCACGAGCGGCAAGGGCGGCGTCGGCAAGACCTTCGTGTCGGCCAACCTGGCGGCCGCCCTGGCGCGCCGCGGCGAGCGCGTGCTGGTGCTGGACGCCGACCTGGGCCTCGCCAACCTCGACGTGGTGCTGAACCTGTTCCCCAAGATCACGCTGCACGACGTGTTCACCGGCAAGTCCCAGCTGGACGAGGCAATCCTGCCGGCCCCCGGCGGCTTCTCGGTGCTGCTCGCCGGCTCGGGCCTGGTGGAGTACTCGCGCCTCACGGCCGACGTGCGCGAGCAATTGCTCAAGATCATCGAGACGGTCGGCCCGCGCTATGACCGCATCCTGCTCGACACCGGCGCCGGCATCTCCGACGTGGTGCTGTATGCCGTGTCGCTGGCCGACGACGTGCTCGTCGTCGCCACGCCCGAGCCCACCTCGCTGACCGACGCCTACGCCACCATCAAGGTGCTGGCGACGCAGCAGCAGCGCCACCGGATTTCCCTCGTCGTGAACCAGGTCAACCGCAGCGGCGAAGGCCGCGTCATCCGCGGCCAGCTCCAGCAGGTGGTGGACAAGTTCGTCGCGCCGCAGCTGGCGGGGCCGGATCCGTCGCTCAAGCTCGACCTGCTGGGCGAGATCCCGTCCGACACCGCGGTGCGCGAGGCGGTGCAGAAGCGCCAGCTGTTGCTCGAGGCCCTGCCCGGCTGCGAGGCCGCCAAGGGCATCGTCGCCATCGCCGCCCGGCTGGCCGCGCCGTGAGCGGCGCCGAGAATCCCGCCGCCAAGCCCGCCACGCCCTTCGACTGGGTCGGCGGCGAAGGCGTGGTGCGCGCGCTGGTCGATCGCTTCTACGACCTCATGGACCTGGAACCGGGCTATGCGGCGCTGCGTGCCGCCCATGGCAGCAGCCTGGACGGCGCGCGCGACAAGCTGTTCTGGTTCCTGTGCGGCTGGCTGGGCGGGCCGCAGCACTATGTGGAGCGCTTCGGCCACCCGCGGCTGCGGGCGCGCCACCTGCCGTTCTCGATCGGCATCCTGGAGCGCGACCAGTGGCTCGCCTGCATGCACCAGGCGATGCAGGAGACGGAACTGGATCCGGCGTTGATCGCGCGCTTGCGCGAGTCCTTCTTCCAGACGGCCGACTGGATGCGCAACAAGGGCGTCTGAGGACGGCGCTCCCCGGATTGCGCTTCGCTCCATCCGGACTACAGGTCCGGTAGCCCGGATGCCAATCCGGGGTCATTGAAACGGAAAAGGGCGCCGAGGCGCCCTTTCTGCTTGCGTTGCCGCGCTTATCGCGACTGGTTCAGGCGCGTGGTGTTCAGGCCGTCCGACAGCACCAGCTCGAAGCTGCCGCCGGCCGCCAGGTCGGCCGTCGAGACCGTCGCGCTGCCGCCGCGCAGGTCCTGCGCCAGGGTGCGGCGCTGGCCGTTCGAGACCCAGGTGACGGTCAGGAACGGATGGCGCGTCGCATCCCAGCTCAGGGCCGCCGTGCCGCCGGCTTCCGTGACCTTCACCTGCACCGGCGTGGCCGCGGCCTGCGCACGCTCGTTGGCGCTGGTCGCCTTGGCCTGCGTGTTCAGCAGCGTCTTGCCGTTCTGCAGGATGGTCAGGCTCTGGATCGTGCCCGGGTTCGGGATCGTGAAGCCGAAGTGCTGCAGCGTGGTGTTGTGGTCCAGCTGGCGCAGCGCGAACGGGTAGTCGGTCGTGCCGGTGGCGGTGACGATGCGCAGCGTGTACGGGCCGGACTCCGGCAGCGAGGCGCGGCCGACCAGCGACTTCACCGGGTTGAGCTCGACCGAGCCGCCGCCGATTTCACCCGAGATCAGCACCAGGTCCTGCGTCGCGGGCGTCGAGGCCTGGGCCAGTTCCAGCGCCTGGGCCTTGTCGCTCGGCGTCAGGTAGGTCTGCATCTGCCGGTAGTTGTAGTCGGAGAAGACCTGGCCACCGCAGTAGCTCATGATGTCGTGCCGGTCGGTCGGGCGCGGATCGTAGAACGTGTTGTTGTCCGCCAGGTACGGCCAGACGTAGCGGCCCGGCTTGCCCAGGTTCGCGTCCGGGTACGGGTAGTTCGGGTCCGGGTTGCCGGCACCGCCGCAGGCCGCGTGGGGCAGCGAGAAGTTGTGGCCCATCTCGTGCGCCACGACGTCGCGCACGGTGGTCGGGTTGCTCGGCATGTCGAAGCCGACGCCCGAGTTGCCGCTCAGGTAGGCCAGGCCCGCCAGGCCCCAGGTGCGCTTCGGGATGAAGCCGAAGTAGTGGTCGTGCTTGGCCGCGCCTTCCAGCGCGTGCAGGTCGGCCAGTTCGCCCAGGATCTTGCCGAAGGCGCTGTCCCAGCCGGCGTCGGTGGTGGGCAGCGTGGTGACGCGGCTCGACACGTAAGGCGAGTGCGACTTCACCGTCACGCTGGAGACCGGGAACAGGGCCTGCAGGTGGGCGGCCTGGTCGGACGGCAGCTGGCCGGAGGTGCCGGCGATCTGGATCGAGATCGGCACGAACTTCATTGGCGTGCCGCCGCCGACGCGCGGGGTGATCGTCTTGCCTTGCGTGTTGCCGATCAGGGCCGTCAGCTTCAGGCCGGCCTTGACCAGGTCGGCCGGCACGGTGGCGGTGTACGAATCGGCGAAGCTCGGGACCTGCGGCACGCTGGCCGGCAGGGCGCCCGTGGGCGGCGTGAGCAGGATGTCGCGGCTCGCGCCGCCGTTGGTGTTCTCGACGCGCAGCGTGCCGTTCGGCTTGGTGCCGCCGGTGGCGCCGCTCGTGACGTTGACCTTGACCAGCGCGGCCTTGCCCGACACCAGCACCAGCTGGGCGTCATCGCTGTTGAACAGCAGGGATTGCGCGACCTGGATGCCCGAGACCGCCGTCGGCGTGCCCGGATCGGGCGTCGTGGTGGTGGGCGCCGTGATCTTGTACGACGAGGCGGCGTCGTTGAAGCCGTTGGCGACCAGGTTGGCGTTGTCCGCCGTCAGCGTCAGCGAGCTGCCGCCGTGGTTGATGTGCTGGAACAGCTGCACCTTGTAGCCGGACTTCACGCGGACCGACGAGATGCGGTCGTTCCACGCCGAGCCGACCCAGGTCGACGTGGTCGTGGAGCAGAAGCTCGCGCCCTGGTAGTTGACGTGCTCGTAGAAGCACACGTCGCTGGCCGAGGCGGCGGCCGTGGCCGCGGCGGTTTCGCCCTGCGCGGCGGCGGCTTCCTCGCTGCCGTTCTGCTGCCCGCCGCCGCAGGCGGCCAGCAGCACGGCCACGGAGGCCAGGGGAAGCATCAGGCGATGGGTGGATGCCTGGAAAACCCGGGATGCACGGAACATTGTGTCTGCTCTCCTTTGTGACGTTGTGCACGGTTGCGTGCAAAGTCCGTACCGAGCGACTTGAAACCATCGGTGAAATCGGCTTGACCGGCGCCGGTCTGACAGCGCTTTCAAGAATCTTGTCCGGGTCATCCCCATGAATCGCCCATGGCGTCCATCGCGCTAGCGGAGAGGGCGCGGTCGCGCCACCCATGGGTTAGGGGGGAAGCGGGGGTGCCGGCAACTGTTGCGTTGCTTACGGACCGACGCGCAAGCGACAAGCTTGGACAGATCGTGACGCGCCGAGGCTCACCGCGGGGCGCGCAGCAGGACGATCACCGCCCCGTGGCCGCCCTCGTCGCCGCGGGCCTGGACGAAGGCGAGCACGTCGGCCTTCTGGACCAGCCAGTTCCGTACCTTGCCCTTGAGCACCGGCATGCGGCCGGGCGAGCCGTGGCCCTTGCCGTGGACGACGCGCACGCAGCGCAGGCCGCGCTGGACAGCGTCGTGGACGAAGGCGGTGAGGCGCTCGCGGGCCTCGTCGCGGCGCATGCCGTGCAGGTCGATCTCGCCCTGGATGGCCCAGCCGCCGCGGCGCAGCTTGCGCAGCACGTCGGCGCCGATCTCGGGGCGGCGGTAGGAGAGCTGGTCGTCGGTCTCGAGCAGGGATTCGACGTCGAACTCGTCGGAGAGGGTGGAGCGCAGGGCCGCCTGCTCGTCGGCCTTGCGCTGCAGCGGCTCGGCGGGCGGCGGGGTGGGCACGGCGTGGCGGCGGCCGCTGGGGGTGAGGGCCTCGACGCGGCCGACGCTCGTGGCGAAGAGGTTGCGCTCGCGCAGGCGGCGGGCGTCTTCCTCGCGCTGGCGGGCTTCGCGCTCGGCGGCCTCGCGCTGGGCGCGCTGCAGGGCGGCGCGCAGGTCGCCCAGGTCCTGCAGGCTGCGCAGGTTCACAGCAGGCCCTGCTCGGCGAACGAGAGCACGCCCGATTCGCCGACCACCAGATGGTCGAGCACGCGCACCTGGATCATCTCCAGCGCGGCCTGCAGGGCGCGGGTGAGGGCCTCGTCGGCGCGCGAGGGCTGGGCCGAGCCCGAGGGGTGGTTGTGGGCGAGGATGACGGTGGCGGCGCCGAGCTCGAGGGCGCGCTTGAGCACCTCGCGCGGGTAGACGCTGGCCTGGGTGAGCGTGCCGCGGAACATCTCTTCCATGCGCAGCAGGCGGGCCTGGGCGTCGAGGAAGAGCACGGCGAAGACCTCGTGGCCGAGGCCGCCCAGGTGCAGGCGCAGGTAGTCCTTGACGGTGCCGGGGGCGTCGAGCAGGGGGCGTTCGGCGACGGTCTCGGCGAGCGAGCGGCGGGCCAGCTCGAGCACGGCGCTGACCTGGGCGCGCTTGGCCGGGCCCAGGCCCTTGATGCGGCCGAGGTCGCCGGGGGCGGCGCGCAGCAGGCCGTTGAGCCCCCCGAAATCGTCCAGCAGGCGCTGCGCAAGGTGGAGCACCGAGTCCCCGCGCACGCCGGTGCGCAGCAGCAGGGCGACCAGCTCGACGTCGGCCAGGGCCTGGGGGCCGCGCGCCAGCAGTTTCTCGCGCGGGCGGGTGTCGGGGGGCAGGTCTTTGAGCAGCATGGCCATGTCGGGCGACCGGGGCGGGGCGCCGCACCTAAAATTGGGTCCAGTCTATCGAATCGGGATTTGTCTTGACCCAAGTTCAACAGGGATCGTTCCTGACCCTGCACTACCGCCTCGCTGGCCCCGATGGGGTCGACATCATCAACACCTTCGCCGACAAGCCGGCCACGCTGTCGCTGGGCAGCGGCGAGCTCTCGCCGGCCATGGAGGCGCGGCTGATGGGCATGGAAGAGGGCACGCGGGCCACCTATGCGCTGGCGGCGGGCGAGGCCTTCGGCGAGCGCAATCCGGAGATGCTGCAGCGGGTGAAGCTGGCGCTGCTGCACGAGCTGGGCGACCCGGACGAGGAGTACCACGCGGGCGACGTGGTGCAGTTCCCGACGCCGGACGGCCAGGCGTCGTACGCGGGGGTGGTGCGCGAGGTGGGCAGCGACTGGCTGCTGTTCGACTTCAACCACCCGCTGGCGGGCCAGCCGGTGACGTTCGAAGTGCAACTGATCGGGGTGCTGTGATGGCGGGGGAACGGACGCTGGACGAGGTGGTGCTGGCCGAGCCGCGCGGGTTCTGCGCGGGGGTCGACCGGGCGATCGAGATCGTGGAGCGGGCGCTGAAGAAGTTCGGCGCGCCGATCTACGTGCGGCACGAGATCGTGCACAACACCTACGTGGTGAACGACCTGAAGGCCAAGGGCGCGATCTTCATCGAGGACCTGGCCGACGTGCCGCCCGGGGCGACGCTGGTGTTCAGCGCGCACGGCGTGTCGCAGGCGGTGCGGGCCGAGGCGGCGCAGCGCGGCTTCAGCGTGTTCGACGCGACCTGCCCGCTGGTGACCAAGGTGCACGTGGAGGTGGCGAAGCTGCACAAGGAGGGCTTCGACTTCATCATGATCGGCCACAAGGGGCACCCCGAGGTCGAGGGCACGATGGGGCAGCTGACCGAGGGCATCTACCTGGTCGAGGACGTGGCGGATGTGGATCGGGTGCAGGTGGCGCAGACGGACAAGCTGGCGGTGGTGACGCAGACCACGCTGTCGGTGGACGACGCGGCGGAGATCCTGGCGGCGGTGAAGCGGCGCTTCCCGACGGTGCGCGAGCCCAAGCAGCAGGACATCTGCTATGCGACGCAGAACCGGCAGGACGCGATCAAGGTGCTGGCGCCGCAGGTGGACGTGCTGATCGTGGTGGGCAGCCCGACGAGCTCGAACAGCAACCGGCTGCGCGAGCTGGGCGAGCGCCTGGGGGCGGAGGCCTACATGGTGGACCAGCCGGAGGACCTGCAGCCGCAGTGGTTCGAGGGCAAGCGCCGCGTGGGGCTGACCGCGGGGGCTTCGGCACCGGACATCCTGGTGCAGCAGGTCATCGAGCGGCTGCGGCTGCTGGGAGCGGTGTCGGTGCGCAAGATGCCGGGGGTGGTGGAGACCACGCACTTCCCGCTGCCCAAGGGGCTGGGCGACAAGTCGATGGCCGGCATCGCCTGAGCGCGCGCATCCGCGGCACGTTCTTCCGTTTTTCTTTTTTTCTTCTTCCCATTCAGAGACACCCATGCTCGACATCAACCTGCTGCGCAAGGACCTGGCCAGCGTCGTCGCCCTGCTGGAGAAGCGCAAGTCGCCCCAGCCCTACCTGGACGTGGCGCAGTTCCAGTCGCTGGAAGGCGAGCGCAAGACGCTGCAGACCCGCACCGAAGAGCTGCAGGCCAGGCGCAACAGCCTGTCGAAGCAGATCGGCATGCTGAAGGGCAAGGGCGAGGACACGAGCGCGGTGATGGCCGAGGTGGGCGGGCTGGGCGACGAGCTGAAGGCGTCGGCCGAGCGGCTGGAGCAGATCCAGGCCGAGCTGCAGGCCATGCTGATGAGCGTGCCCAACCTGCCGCACGAGAGCGTGCCGGTGGGGGCGGACGAGCACGGCAACGTGGAGGTGCGCCGCTGGGGCGCGCCGCGCAGCTTCGACTTCGCGGTGCGCGACCATGTGGACGTGGGGGCACCGCTGGGGCTGGATTTCGACACGGGGGCCAAGCTGTCGGGCTCGCGCTTCACCTTCCTGCGCGGGCCGATCGCGCGGCTGCACCGGGCGCTGGCGCAGTTCATGCTGGACGTGCAGACGCAGGAGCACGGCTACACCGAGTGCTACACGCCGTACATCGTGAACCGCGAGGTGCTGGAAGGCACGGGGCAGCTGCCGAAGTTCCGCGAGGACATGTTCTGGGTGAGCCGCGGCGGCGACGAGACGCAGGCCGAGCAGTACCTGATCTCGACCTCGGAGATCTCGCTGACGAACAGCGTGCGCGAGCAGGTGCTGGCCGAGAGCGCGCTGCCGATCAAGCTGACGGCGCACAGCCCGTGCTTCCGCTCGGAGGCGGGGAGCGCGGGGCGCGACACGCGGGGGATGATCCGGCAGCACCAGTTCGACAAGGTGGAGATGGTGCAGGTCACGCACCCGGAGAAGAGCTACGAGGCGCTGGAGGCGATGGTGACGCACGCCGAGGCGGTGCTGCAGAAGCTGGAGCTGCCGTACCGGGTGGTGGCGCTGTGCACGGGCGACATGGGGTTCGGCGCGACCAAGACCTATGACCTGGAGGTGTGGCTGCCGGCGCAGGACACGTACCGCGAGATCAGCTCGTGCTCGAACTGCGAGGCCTTCCAGGCGCGGCGGATGCAGGCGCGGTTCAAGAACGCGCAGGGCAAGAACGAACTGGTGCACACGCTGAACGGCTCGGGGCTGGCGGTGGGGCGCACGCTGGTGGCGGTGCTGGAGAACCACCAGAACGCGGACGGCTCGGTGAGCGTGCCCAAGGCCCTGCAGCCCTACCTGGGCGGGCAAACCGTGCTGAAAGCCTGAGGGAGGGTCCGAACCGGGCCAAAACCTGGGCTAGAATCGCGGACTCGGCCAAACAGACCCGCCGAAGCCCCAGTTTCAGGAGAGGTGGCAGAGTGGTCGAATGTACCTGACTCGAAATCAGGCGTACCGCAAGGTACCGTGGGTTCGAATCCCACCCTCTCCGCCAGTGACAAGTTCGGCAAAGTTCGCCGAAGACCGTGAAAGCCCCGCAAACCCTTGTGTTTCGGGGCTTTTTTCATTCGTTGACGTTCGCCGTCGTTCGTTGACAGCCGGTCTCAACCGGGGGAATGATTGGGGGCATGGGAGCACGGCTTCCCCCTCAAAAAACTCCAAATTCCCCCATTCCCCTGTCCATGCCTCTGACCGACCTGGCCTGCAAGAAAGCCACCTGTCCCGACACCAAGGCGCGTGAGCGCTACACCGACTCCGGTGGCCTCTACCTGGAAGTGATGCCCTCGGGCGCCAAGCTGTGGCGCTGGAAGTACCGCTTCGGTGGTAAGGAAAAGCGCCTGGCGCTAGGCGCCTACCCCGACGTGTCACTGGCCCAGGCCCGGGCGGATCGCGACAAGGCGCGGGCTGTCCTGAAGGATGGGTCCGATCCGGTGCAACTGCGCAAGGATGAGAAGGTGGCCAAGCGGGTCGCCATCGGCACGACCTTCGAGGCAGTCGGGCGGAGCTGGTTCGATCACTGGAAGGGGCCGCGGTCGGGCCGCCATGCCGAGTACGTGCTGCGTCGCCTGGAAATGGACGTGTTCCCAGTCCTGGGCGCCAAGCCGGCCGCCGAGATCACGGCGCCGCAGTTGCTCGCGATGGCGAAGAAGATCGAGGCCCGTGGCGCCGTCGACATCGCGAAGCGGGCGCTGCAAACCTGCGGGCAGGTGTTCCGCTACGCGGTTGCGCATGGGATCGTCGAGCGCAACCCGGCAGCGGATGTCCGGCCCTCTGATGCACTGAAGCCGCGCAAGAAGGAGAACTACGCGAGGCTCGATGCCAAGGACCTTCCCGAGTTGCTGCGCAAGATCGAGGCGTATCGCGGCATGGCGCTGACGCGGCTGGCGATGAACCTGATGGCGCTCACCTTCGTTCGCACATCGGAACTGATCGGAGCCCGCTGGGAAGAATTCGACCTGGAGGCAGCGGAGTGGCGGATTCCGGCCGAGCGGATGAAGATGAGGACGCCCCACATCGTCCCACTGTCAACGCAGGCCATCGAGGTTCTGAAGGTGCTGCACGAGCTGCGCGGGCTGAGTGGCCTGGTGTTCCAAGGCGAGCGGGACCACGAGAAGCCGATGAGCAACAACACCATTCTGGTGGCCCTGAAACGCATGGGCTACGCGGGCAAGATGACCGGCCACGGCTTCCGAGGCATCGCGTCGACGATCCTCCATGAGCACGAGTTCGAGCACGCACACATCGAGCTGCAGCTTGCCCACCAGGAGCGCGACGAGGTGTCCGCCGCCTACAACCACGCGAAGTACCTGCCGCAGCGTCGAAAGATGATGCAGTGGTACGCCGACCATCTGGATTTCCTCCGACGAGGAGCGAAGGTGCTGCCCTTCAAGGCAGCATAGAAAGCGGAAAGGCCAGGTGCGTCAACACCCGGCCTCTCCTAACCACAACCACCTGCGACTAAGCAAGAGGTGACCATGGCTATTGAGAATCATAGCGGCGCAGCCCTGCGCCGAATCGGCCGAAACGCGGCCGCAACCCGCGATCTGGTGGCCCTGCGCCACGGCGCCTCTGCGATGGAGGCGTGCTGATGGAACCGGTCGTGCAAACCCAGAAGATGTACATGACCGCTGCCGAGACGGCGCGACTGCCCGGCGTCGACGTGATGCGCTTTGCCGAGATGGTCAGCGACATGGCGGCCGGCCTGCAGGTGCTTCATTCCCTGCGGGAGACGCAGCACCTTCGGGAGGAGAACCCGGACACGGTGGACGAGCCGCTGATGACTCACTGCGACCTACAGGCGCTGAACCGATACGAGCGGGCGTCGCTGGAGCTGCTGGAACGCGAAAGCGGCCGGCTCATGGACTGGGCGTACGACTTCCACACCACCGAGGGCGTCGAGCGGCGTAGGCGGTACCGGGCCGAGTTGTAGCGCGAGGCTCGGCGCGCTAACTCACTGAGGACACTGAGGACAAACCGGGCACTACGGCACCAGGCCTCATGAATGCTGAGTTTGCAGCTCGGGAGCTTCTGAGGACAAGACTGAGGACAAAGTGAGGACACTGAGGACAACTCTCTTTGTCTTTTACCTCACTTTTCCTCCCTTGCCGACCCGGCAATGCAAATCGTCCGATTTTTCCTCTGCAAATCGGACAGGCGTTTTCGTCCAATGAGCCTAGTGCTCAGTGAAACCCAACGAATTCAGTTTCCCGCTTGAGCCCTGCGCCGCGACGAACACGCGGGCGGCCAACGGGGGACTTGTGTCCTGGGACGAGCAATGCGCGCACGTCGAGCGACGTGTCGCCCTTTCTCCACCTCAACCCATACACACCATGAACGCATCTGCACATCAATTCAAGGGCATCGCAGCCGAACGTCTGCTCAGGAAGCCGGAAGTCCTGGCTCGCATCGGCCTGGGGACCACCAGCCTGTACGCGCAGATCAAGGCGGGCCGCTTTCCGCGGTCGCTGTCGCTCGGGGGCCGCGCGGTCGCCTGGCGCGAAAGCGAAGTCGAGAACTGGATTGCCGAGCGCATCGCCGAGGCGCAAGCCCGCCCGCTGAACCACCGGAGGGACTGAGCGCCCATGACTGGACGACCGATTCAACGACAAACCGCCAGGCGCGCGGTCGACGCGAACCTCGTTCGCGATGCGCTGGCATTCATCCCGGCCGACATCGGCCACGACGAGCGGGCGCGCATCGCGTTCGCGGTGTACGACGGCCTGGGCGACGCTGGCGCCGATGCCTGGTTTGCCTGGGCCGAGCAACGGCCAACGCCTGACCAGGCGGAAGACCGGGCGACCTGGCGCAGCGCCAAGAAGCCCGGCAAGGTCACGGTGGCCACGCTGTTCGGCCTGGCGAAGGAACGCGGCTTCACGTTCCCAAAGGACAGGGCGTCCTCCACCGTGATGACGCCCGCCCAGGTCGCCGAGCTGGAGCAGGAGCGTGTGCAGGCGCGCGCGGCGCAAGAGGCCGAATACCGGCGACGTGCTGACCTGGCGGCGCAGGAGGCCCGGCGCCTGTGGAGCGAAGCCGGCACCGAGGGTCACAGCCCCTACCTGCTGCGCAAGGGTGTGCGGGCACACGGCCTGCGCTACCTGGCCGACGGCACGCTGCTGGTCCCGATGCGCAACGCAGTCGGCGAGCTGATGAACGTCCAGCGCATCGCGCCGGCCAAACCCTCGCCGGAGGAAGAGCGCCAAGGCAAGGCGGAGAAGCGCTACCTGCCGGGCGGGCGCAAGTCCGGGCTGTTCCACTGGATCGGCCAGCCGGGCGTGCAGGCGTCTGCACTACTGGTGGCCGAGGGCTACGCGACCGCGGCGACGCTGCACGAGGCCACCGGCCACCCGGTGGCCGTCGCCTTCGATGCAGGCAACCTCGGCCAGGTCGCGGGCGTGCTGCGCTCCGTCTTCCCGGCAGCTCGCATCCTCGTATGCGGCGACGACGATGCCGACACGGCGGCTCGCACTGGAACGAATCCCGGGCGCGAAAAGGCCTTGGCCGCCGCCCGCTCCGCCGCCGCTGAGGGCCTGCCCGCTCTGACGGCGTTCCCGGAAGGGTTGCCGGAGGGCGGCTCCGACTTCAACGACCTGGCTGTGCATGCCGGCTTGCCAGCGGTGGCCGCCATCATCGATGCCGCGTTGCGCCAGGAGGCGCCGGCCGAACCCGTGAAGAAGCAAGCGAAGCCGACCGCGAAGGCGCCAAAGGGCGAGGCCAGCACCCAACCCCACGAGAAGGCGGCCAGGCGCGCCAAAGCGCTGGAATCGCCTGCGAGCAGCGACCGCTTCAGCGTCACTGAGAACGGCGTGTGGCACATCGCGCGGGATGACGAGGGCAACGAGAAGCGGCCGGTGTGGCTGTGCTCGCGCCTGGTCGTGACGGCGCGTACCAGGTCGGACGATGGAAACGGGTGGGGTTACCTGCTGCAGTTCGCGGACCCGGATGACAACGCGAAGTCCTGGGCGATGCCCTCCAGCATGCTCGGCGGCGATGGCACCGAGTGGGCGGGCCGGCTGCGCGACATGGGCCTGCAGATGGCCCCGGGCAGCAAAGCACGTTCCCTTGTCGGGCAGTACATCGACTCGCGCAAGCCAGAGGACCGCGTCACCTGCGTAGATCGCGTCGGCTGGCACGGCGGTGTCTATGTGCTGCCCAGCGACTGCATCGGCGAGACGGAAGGCGAGCGCTACGCCTTCCAGAGCGAAGCGGGGATGGAGGACACCTACCGGAGCGCCGGCACGCTGGCGCAGTGGCAGGCCAACGTCGCGGCCCAGTGCGTCGGCAATTCGCGCCTGGTCTTCGCGCTGTCGTGTGCGTTCGCCGGGCCGATGACGCGCCTGGCCGAGATGGAAAGCGGCGGGTTCCACCTGCGCGGCGACTCGAGCATGGGCAAGACGACGGCGCTGCGCCTGGCAGCCAGCGTATGGGGGCGGCCGAGCTACATGCAGCGCTGGCGCACGACCGACAACGCGCTCGAAGCGACGGCGGTGCAGCACTGCGACAGCCTGTTGATCCTCGACGAGTTCGGCCAGCTCGACCCAAAAGTGGCCGGTGAGTGCGCGTACATGCTCGCCAACGACCAGGAGAAGGGCAGGGCGACGCGCAACGGCTTCGCACGCAAGCGCCGGACGTGGCGGCTGCTGTTCCTGTCGTCGGGTGAACTGTCCCTCGCGCAGCACATGGAATCCGTTTCGAAGACGCCTCGCGCCGGACAGGAGGTGCGCATGCTCGACATCCCGCTCGATGCCGGCGCCGGAATGGGTGGCCTTGAGGAACTGCACGGCCACGGCGGGCCGGCTGCGCTGGCTGATGCGATAGTCACCGCGGCAGCGAAGACCTACGGCACCGCCGGGCGCACCTGGCTAGAGTGGGCGTGCAAGCGTCACGCCGAGCTGCCGGCGCGGCTTGAAGCCCTCGTCAAGGAATACCGCGACGACTTCGTGCCCGAGTCGGCGGCCGAGCAGGTGAGGCGCGCGGGAGCGCGCTTCGCCCTGGTCGCTGCGGCCGGCGAGCTGGCCACCGAAGCGGGCATCACCGGATGGCCTGTAGGCGAGGCACACAAGGCGCTGCGCCGTTGCTTCAATGCTTGGCTGGAGTCGCGCGGCCACGCCGGCAACGGCGAGGAACAAGCCATGTACCGCCAGGTGCGCAAGTTCCTTGAGCTCCACGGCGCGGGCCGCTTCACCTGGTGGCACCGTGCGGCCGACGACCACTCGCCGAATACGCTGATGCGGGCGGGCTTCCGGCGCTTCGTCGACGCATCGGGCAAGGCCATCCGCACGAACTCCGATCACCAGCGGGAGTACGGCGAGCGCATGCAGCCTGCCGACGGCGAGGAAACGTCGGTGGAGTACTTCGTGCTGCCCGAGGTGTTCCGCAGCGAGATATGCGCTGGCTTCGACTATCGCGCGGTGTGCCGCGTACTCGCGCAGCGCGGCCACCTCGAGCTCGGACCGCACAACCGGTTCGACCGCAGGGAGCGCCTGCCCGGCATTGGGCCGAGCCTCTGCTACCGCATCAAGGCGTCCATCTTCTCGGAGACCTGACATGTACACCCATGCTCATGCAAGCCCCCCGCATGTCGACGGCGTCGAGCTGGTCGGCAATCTCCTCGCGCACCTAAATGGAGACAAGAAGCTCGACGAGCAGAGCGCAGAGGCACTTCGAAGCTGCATCGTCGCTTCTGTGCGGCGCGGTGAGTCGCTCGACGTGTCTCTCGGCCTGACGGCGTCGGGCCAGCGCTCCCTGCAAACGCGGCTGCTCCACCTAAAGCGAGACGAGCAGATCCTGATGGCGCTCGCAGCGGTAGCGGTGGAGCCGGACGTGTCGACGTGGGCGCGATGCCTGCGCCTGTCACCCCTGGTGCGCGCGTTCAGTGATCGCGAGTGGCGCCAGGCTCGATTGCTCGCTGAGCCGCTGCCCGACTGGCCGCGCTGGAAGGCTCACATCTTCCGCGCGATGCAAACGGGCATCTCGTTGCCTCGTTCGCCAAACGGCCTGTTCTACATCGCTCAGAAGGCCGACGCCTGTTCGCAAAACGAGCAGGGCGCGAGACTGCTCGCAAGCTACCTCTGAAAGGAACGATGCACACTCTCCACATCTTCGGCACCATCGGCTCGGAAGTGACGGCCGACGCCGTGCGGCTTCAGCTGGAACAGATCGGACCGCAGCCGCTGACGGTCAAGATCAACTCGCAGGGCGGCAGCGTCTTCGAGGGCGTTGCCATCTACGAGATGCTGCGAGCGCATGCCGCCGCTGTCACTGTCGAAATCACGGGCTGGGCGCTGTCCATCGCCAGCGTGATCGCGATGGCCGGCAAGCGCGTGCTGCTCGCGCCGGCGGGGCTCATCATGGTTCACAACCCGTGGAGTACCACCAGCGGCAACGCGGCCGAGCTGCGCCGCCAGGCGGACACGTTGGACGTCGTCCGCGGCACGCTCATCAAGGCCTACCAGCGCACCGGCAAGAGCGAGTCCGTCATCCGCTCCTGGCTCGACGCCGAAACCTGGTTCGATGCGGACCAGGCCCGTGACGCCGGCCTGATCGATGGCGTCATCAGCGAGTCCACCGAAACACCAGCAGGTGCCAACGCCTGCGCTTTCACCATCCCCGACCACATCAAGGCACGACTGACCCACATGCAAGCTTCGACCTCCCCCGCCTCCACTCCCGCCAACCCGTCCTCTTCGAGCGCATACCCGGTGCGCAGTGAGGACGAAACGAAGGCGATCCTGAATATGTTCGAGAGCTCCTTCAGGCGCAAGCCGGGTGCTGCGGCGGAGCTCGCGGCGCAGATGATCGAGTGCATGCGCGACAACACCATTACCCGTCGCGAGACTGGCCTGCGCATCCTGAACATCTACGCGGCCGGCGTCACGCCGACTGGCAGCCCGACCTGGGGTGGCGGCTACGGCGGTTCCTACGATGGCGATTCGTCGCAGCTCTCGGACTTCAAGGCTGCGGCCTCGGACGTGCTGCTGGCCCGAGGCGGTGTCGCGGTTGAAGCGCCGCACCCCGCCGCCAATGACGTGAAACGGCTGTCGGTGGTCGCCATGGCCGAGCGCGTTCTGTCCATGACGGGCGTGTCGGTCGCCAACAAGAGTCAGGCCGAGATCATCAAGGCGGCCATGAGCACGAGCGACTTTCCCGAGCTGCTGGCCAACACGACCAACCGCTCGCTGCGCGCGGGATACGAGAACGCGCCGGCCTCGCATGCGGTCTGGACCAGTGAGCGCGAGGTGCCCGACTTCCGCCCGCAGACCATGGTGGCGCTGTCGGAAGCCCCTGGGCTGGACAGGGTGCTGGAGCTGGGCGAGTACAAGCACGGCAACTTCGCCGAGTCGGCCGAGTCCTTCCGCGTCGAGACCTTCGGCAAGATCGTGAAGATCTCGCGCCAGGCGCTCATCAACGACGACCTGGGCGCCTTCACGCGGATCCCGCAGGCCTACGGCGCATCGGCCCGCCGCCTCGAAGCCGACAGCGTGTATGCCAAGCTGACGGGCAACACGGTGCTGCGCGACGAGGTGCCGCTCTTCCATGCGAAGCACGGCAACCTGGCCGCCGTTGGCGCGGCTCTGTCCGCGGAGTCGCTCGGCGCTGCACGGGCCGCCATGCGCAAGCAAAAGGGGCTGCAGGGGCTGGGCTACTTCGATCCGCAACCGCGCTTCCTGCTGGTGCCGGTGGCGATGGAGACGAAGGCCGAGCAGCTTCTGGCGAGCCTGGTCGACCCGGGGATGGCCAACAACACCGGCAACCCGGAATGGATCCGCCGCCTGGTGCTGGTGTCCGATCCGCGTCTGGACGAGGTGTCCGAGACCGCGTGGTATCTCGCGGCCGACCCTGCCCAGCACGACACCATCGTCCGCGCCTACCTGGCGGGCGAGCCGAGGCCGTACCTGGAAGAGAACAGCGAGTTCGAGCGCGACGCCATCGCCCACAAGTGCCGTCTGGACTTCGGTGTCGGCGTCATCGACTACCGCGGTCTGTACAAGAACCCGGGCAAGTAAGCAGAGCAAGGCATGCAGGCGGCGGGCGAGAAGTTGGCCATAGCCCGGCGCCTGTGCGGTCCTCGGGGGCGAGGCCCGCAAGCTCCAGAGACGATGGCTGACACCCTCTGAGACGTTGCCCGGAAGCAGCCCTCAGAACCGCGCACAAGGGACGCCACGCAGATGCTGTGAGGTGCGCAAGTATCAACGCAGGGAGCCGGCTTCGGGAGAAGTGGCTCCCTGTTTCTTCGCACGAGTACCGGTGCCGGTGGTCGTAGTGGCGGCCGAAGTTGGAGCTACCTCAAGCGTCACGCCTGGACTTTGCTATTGTTCATCTTGAATTGTCCTGCGACGGAGAATCAAGTGAAAGAGCAGCCCGGGATTGAGTTTGAGAAAGTCGTTGCTTCTATTCAGGCTCGGCTGGATCCGAAAGCTGTAGTAACTCACAACGAAAGAATTGTCGATCGATTGGGGCAGGAACGCCAGTTTGATGTGGTGATACGCGGGGAATTCGCGGGGCAGTCAATGCTTGGTGTGATTGAATGCAAGGATACAGCTCAAAAGGTGGGGTCGCCGGAAGTCGATGCTTTCATTACAAAATCATCGGACATAAATGCCAACTTCAAGATAATTGTGTCAAGAAGGGGGTTTTCAAAGCCGGCGGTTCAGAAATGTAAACACTACGGTATTCAACCGTTGTCTCTTGTTCAAAGAGACCCTGTAAACAAGAAATTCTTTGTGGGAACCAGGTGGGAGGCCGATGTTTGCTATTGGGGGCCAATCACAGTCACTCTGTATGCATTAGAAGACACCGGAGTGCCCCTCAAATTTAACGCGAATGAACTCAAGATTGACAAGTTGAGGCCCCTTGACTGGTTTACCAATTATTTGTTCGATCTTCATTCCCAAGATGTCATAACGAATCCCGTGGAGGTCCATGTTCAATTTGAGGTTCCTCAAAGCATTGAAGTTGAACCGGGATATTTTCGTGAGTGCACTGGAATGTCTTTTCAGACAACTTTGATCACGGAGAAGAAGCAGCGTTTAGTTGGAGTGGCCGGAGACGGATTTGTGGATTGGTCATCTGGGCAGGCTAGGTTTCCTCCACATACCCAGATCGAGTGGGAGAAAGTTCCCATGGATTTCGCGCAGTGGGATCCATGGGATCCGAAGCTGAGGCCAGCATCCGGCTTCCTGGAAATTCAAATGACGGCTTGGCAATTGCAGTTCGAGCGCGTAGAACACGTCCCGCCTCTTGAAAAGCTGTAGGCCCATGGATTGCGCGTAGTGAACAGGTGCGCATGGCCATCCTATTCATTGACGCGCAGTAGTCGTATCGAGTTGGACAGAGTGCGAAGTTGGTCCACCCGCGCGGTCGGGCGGGGCCGCAGCTCCTTTCGCGCTGCGTTTTGCTTGGGACATCAGCGTTGATGAGCCGCAATGGCCCCAGTGGAAGAGATTGAGCGGCCCTTCCGGTTGTCCTCAGTGTCCTCAGCCGGCGCCTCGGTTGTCCTCAGTCGAACTGAGGACACGCAAACCTAGCATTCATGCGGGTTAGCGGCCGATTCGGGCACTTGTCCTCAGTGTCCTCAGTGAAAAAAGCATTGGGAGGGAAAAGTGCGTGGCGACGGCGGTGTCTGCCTTCTTCGGATGCGACGGTCGTCCTCAGTGAAGAACGAGAGGGAAGGTGAACGCGTCGGCACCCCCCTCATCGGGTCCTCCCGGAGGGACCCCTATCAAGGGTAATTCGAACCCTGATCGCTTTCTAGTTCTAGCGCGCCTATAGGGGGGTTGTACTGGCACTCAGCGTGAATGGAAGGTGATAGTGTGATTGCATCGACCGGCGAGGGAGGCATCGTCAGCTCGGGCCAGCGCGAGCAGGCACCTCGCATGCAACTTTGATCGACAACCGGTGCCACCATGCCATCCAAAGCCCTAGGGAATTTGACCGAGCGTCTGGCCGACATCGACCAGCTGCTGAATGCTCACACTGCAATCACGAAGTTCAAGCGCGCCGAGCAAGCAGCAACTCAGGCGGGCGGCCAGCTTGCACAGGTTGCGCAGGTCATTCACGCTCTCGTGAGCAACCCAGGAGCCGGGAAGCCCCGCGAGGTGGATGCGATCAATCGTGCCGCCTTTGTCCTGTCGCTCGCCCACTTTCAGGGTTTCGTCGACGAGCTGCATGCCGAGCTCGGAACGATCATGCTTAAAGGGAAGGCTGCAGACCCTGCCGCGGTCATCAAGCTGGTGAAGCCTGCGAGGAGCAACCCCCACGTGAACATCATCAATCAGATGTTTGCCGGGATCGGGGTGTATGAGCTGATGGAATCCATCCGATGGCAGCGGTGCGACAACAAGACTGTGAAGACACGTCTCACTAACTACCTTGAAACACGTAACAAGATCGCGCACGGTAGCAAGGAGGCCATTCGGAAGTCCAAGGTCGTACAGCTGAAGCAGTTCGTAGAGATCTTGGCGGACAAGTTGGACGAGAAGGCGGCGACCAAGGCGAGACTGATTCTCGGAAAGGCGCCCTGGTGACTGCCAGAGGACCAGTCGAGGTGCGCTGGGGGAATGGATGGGGGCAGCTGACAGGGCGCCGAAATCCGAAAGGTAGTGTTGATGCGCATTTCCGAGGAATGTTCGGAAGACACCCTCGCGAGCCTGAGTTCCTCTACCGAAGCACAAGATCGATCCCGTCTTCAGCCTCATCGCCACCCGGTCCATGCTCGGCGATGATGTCAACGAGCCAATCAAACACCGTTTGGCCTTGCCCATTCAGCGCACGGGCGAGTTCCTGACGCACAAAGTCGTGGTGGTTCGGATGGCACCTGCCCAAGCGCTTCTCCAATTGGCGTGCCGTCTCCGCGTATCCCAGTCGCTGCTTCGAAAGCTCGTGGTTCCGCCACACGAGCACGAAGCCGCCCTCTGGCGTACCGAAGCCTCCGCGGAGGACGTCGTTGAATGCGTCGAGGTTGCAGCCCCAGCGTTCTCCGCCAAGTGCGCGGTCCTGGAAATGCGCGTAGAACTCTTCGAGCGTGCTGAACATCGCGCCGTCGATCTCGATGGTGGGTTTGGGCAGCTGGCGACCGTCGCCACGTGCCTTGGCCACCCGCACCAGCGTCTGCTCGTATTCCCCTCCGAACTCAAGCGCCGTGACATCGCGATATCGAAACGGCCGATCGTCGTTCTCCCAGCGGGCATCCGTGCTGAGCCAGCGCAACACGTAGGTGTCCGCAGTGGCCATCCGCACGGTGCCGACCTCCACCTCGTCCGCATCCACATCTTCACGATGGATCACCAAGGCTTCGTAGGCCGTCTGCGCCGATTCCATCGCTGCGCGAATCGACGACAGGTCCAGGCCGTTGGGAGCGCATGGCATCTGATCCTTCAACCGCAGCGCCTCCTCGATGAGATCGCGCCTCGGAAACTGCTCTCGCATGTCCGTCACATCCGCGCGCCGAAAGACGCGGTAGCCGTCCAGCGAGTACCGGTCGCTCACCTGGTGGATTGCCACGAGCGATTCGCTCTGGCCGACCACGTAGCCATACCAGCCCGACTCGTCGAACCGGCTTCTGAAGATCGAGACAAGGGGGAGTGCAGCGGCCGTGGTCAAGCGTTGAATCTTAATGGCTCGTTTCGGCATACCGCTCACGCTGCTCCGCAGCAGCGATGCCTCAAACGGCCGTTCGCCCGCCTTCGCCGCTTGCCGAACCGGCCGTCAACGGCGGATGCGTCACGATCGACTTCAACTCCGGCCGCGCCGTCCCCAGCGCCCCAACATCCGGCCGCGGCCGCCGCAACACCGGCGATGCCGCAAACGCCTGCTCCAGCGCCTGCGCAGCCGAGAGCAGCGCCGCATCCCCACGCAGCCGCCCGATCACTTGCAGCCCGAACGGCATGCCGTGTTCATCGCGCCCGCACGGCAGCGACAGCGCCGGATTGGTGGCCAGCGTGACGACATAGGTCAGCCCGAGCCAGTGGTAGTAGTTGCGCATCGGCTGGTCGTCGATGCGCTGGGCATACAGCTCGGCCCACGGGAACGGCGACACCGGCGTGGTCGGCGCGATGAGCAGGTCGAAGTGCTCGAAGGCCTGCGCAAAGCGGCGCGCGATGCGCGTCTGCTCCAGGTGCGCCCAGGCCCGATCGGCCAGCGTGATCGCGGCCGCCATCTCCACGTTGGCGCGAACGTTCGGCCCCAGTGACTCCGGTGCCGTGCGATAGGTGTCGGCGAAGGCCGCGACGAAGCTCTCGGCGCGCAGGACATCGAACGCGCGGTCCGCGTCGCCCAATTGCAGGTCGACCGGCTCGCACGCGCGCACCCACGGCCGGATCGCCTTGACGCGGTCGCGAAACACGCGGCGCACCTCGGGGTCGACGATGCACAGGCCGAAGTCCTCCGTGTACCCGACGCGCAGTGTCGACAGGTCGACCTCCGCAAGCGGCCAGAACGATGCACCCTGCTCGGGGTACGACAGCGGGTCGCGCGGCTCGAAGCCGACACTCGCCGCCAGCTGCAGCGCCGTGTCCTCCACGCTGCGGCCCATCGGCCCCAGCACCGAGATCACCGACCAGCCCAGCGGCCGGGCGTCGTTGGCGACGAGCCCCGGCGAGGGCCGCAGCCCGACCACGCCACACAGCGAAGCCGGTATGCGCAGCGAGCCGCCGGTGTCCGAACCGGTCGCCAGCGGCAGCATGTCGACCGCCAGTGCGGCGGCAGATCCGCCAGACGAGCCGCCCGCATTCAGCGCCGGATCGAACGGATTGCCCGTCGCGCCCCAGACCGGGTTGCGGGTGTTGGCCCCGGCGCCCATGTCCGGCACGTTGGTCTTGGCAGTCACGATGGCCCCCGCCGCGCGCAGGCGCGCCACCAGCGTGTTGTCGCGCGCCGGCACGTTGCCGCGCAGGCCGACGTTGCCATACGTGGTGAGCAGCCCCGCCGTGTCCTGCAGGTCCTTCACGCCCAGCGGCAGGCCATGCAGCAGCCCCAGCGGCGCGCCGCGCATCACGTCGGCCTCGGCAATGCGGGCACCCTCGCGGGCCCGCTCGAAATCAGTCGCCGCGATCGCGTTGACCGCCGGGTTCAGCGCCTCGATGCGCGCGATGCAGGCGTCCATCAGCTCGACGGGCGACAGCTGCCGGCTGCCGATCAGCCGGCGCAGCTGGACCGCGGATGTCTCGGGAAGGGTGTCGTCATGCCCCATCGGGTCACTCCATCGGGATCTTGGCCTTGTGCACGTAGGCCCGCAGCAACGGCAGCTCGCGGGCCACGCGCGCATCGTAGAACGACCCCGGCTGCCAGCCGACGTCCACGCCGGCCTTCTCCAGCTCGCTGCGCGTGCCGGCGTCGGCCAGCGTGCCGGCGAGCGCCTTGCCGAGTGCCTGCTGCACCGGTGCCGGCAGCCCGCGCGGCGCGACGATCGTGATCCACGGCACCATCTCGTAGTCCGCATAGCCCGCCTCGGCGACGGTCGGCACCTGCGGCATCGACGGCGAGCGCTTCGCCGACGTGATGGCGATCGCCTTCACCTTGCCGGACTGCACCATGGGCAGCGCGGCCACGTTGGTGTCGAACGTGAGCTGCACCTGCCCGCCGATCAGGTCGGTCATCGCCGGGGCGCTGCCCTTGTACGGCACGTGCAGGATGTCGCTGCCCGTCACCAGCTTGAACATCTCCCCCGCAAAGTGCGAGGTCGTGCCGTTGCCGAACGAGCCATACGCCAGCCCGCCCGGCTTGGCATGTGCCAGCGCGACCACCTCCTTGACGGTGTTCGCCGGCAGCGAGGGCGTGGCCAGCAGCACCAGCGGCGACGTGCCGATCAGCCCGATCGACTCGAAGCTCTTCTGCGCGTCGTACGGCAGCTTGCGCTTGAGCGCCGGATTGACGGTGAAGGTGGTGTTGGAGCTGATCAACAGCGTGTAGCCGTCGGGCGCGGCCTGGGCCACCGCCCCCGCGCCGATGGTGGTGCCGGCGCCGGCCTTGTTGTCGACGATCACCGCCTTGCCAAGCCGCTGGCCCATGCCGGTGGCGACGATTCGCGCGACCGTGTCGGTGGCTCCGCCCGGGGGAAACGGCACGACCAGCGTGACCGGCTTCTCCGGGAAGTCGGCGCCGAAGGCCGGGGCCTGGGCGAGCACGGCCGCGAACAGCAGCAACGGCAGGGTGGGGCGGATCATGGTGGAGTCCTTTCAGCGCAATCGCCGGGGAGCGAGGGCCCGCGGGTCCACGCCGTGTCGAACCAGGTGAGGGGGCAGCGGCTCGCCGCACAGAAGCGACGCGGCCAGTTCCGAGGCGCCGGCCGCGCTCTGGATGCCATAGCCGCCCTGCGCCGCGAGCCAGAAGAACGCAGGGCAGCGGTCGTCCCAGCCGATCACCATCTCGCCGTCGCGCACGAACGATCGCAGGCCGGCCCATGTGCTGGCCGGCCGGCGGATCGTCAGCGTGGTGACCGACTCGATCTGGTGGATGCCGAGCGCGATGTCGAGCTCCTCGGGGATGATGTCGTGCGGCCGCGTCGGGTCGGCGTTGGCCGGCGAGCCGAGCAGCCGCCCTGCATCGGGCTTGAAGTACCAGCTCTCGTCGGCCCCGACGGCGGCCGGCCAGCGCGACACGTCGACACCGTCCGGCGCGTTGAAGGTGAAGGCGCTGCGCCGGCAGGGCACCAGGCCGACCGGTGCCGCGCCGCACAAGGCAGCTGCCTCGTCGGCCCACGCGCCGGCGGCATCGACCACGCTGCGGGCGCGCACGGCGTCGCCGTTGGCCAGGTGCAGCGCCCAGCCGGCACCGTCGTGTCGCGCCGCCGCCAGTTCGGCGCCGGTGCGCAGCTCGCCGCCCCGCGCACGCGCGCCGCGCAGGAAGCCCTGGTGCAGTGCATGCACGTCGATGTCCTGCGCGTCGCCGTCGAACAGTGCACCCTGCACCACCTCGGGCCGCAGGCAGGGCAGGCGCGCCAGCGTGGCAGCCGCGTCGAGCCGCTCGAGCTCCGTGCCGCTGCTGCCGATCGCCTGCTGCGTCTGGGCGAGCAGCGCCTCCTGCCCGTGCGTGCCGATGTACAGCACGCCGCGCGGCGCGAGCAGCGGCACGTCGGCGAAGCCGGCCGGCGGCTGCTCGTAGAACGCCCGGCTCGCGCGCGTCAGCGCCCGCACCGCCGGCGGGCCGTAGCTTTCCATGAACATCGCGGCCGAGCGGCCGGTCGAGTGGTAGCCCGGCTGGGCCTCGCGCTCGAGCAGCAGCACGCTGCGCCGGTCGGCGAGGCGGTAGGCCAGCGACGCACCGGCAATACCGGCGCCGATGATCACGACGTCAAATTCTCTCATACGAGAATTCTCGCATGCGAGAATCATGCCAATCCCAGGGATAACGATGACTGCTTCTCTTGCCAGCCGAAAGGCCCGCGGGCGCGCCGGGGCGCCGCTCGACCGCCAGGGCCTGGGCGAACGCCTGCGCACGATCCGCAAGGCGCAGGGCCTGACCTTGAAGGCGCTCTCGGGCCGGTCCGGCGTCGCGCTGTCGACCCTGTCGAAGATCGAGCTCGGCCAGATCAGCGTGAGCTACGAGAAGCTGGCCGCCGTGGCGCGGGGGCTGGCGGTCGACATCGCGGCGCTGTTCGATGCGCGTGCCGGCGCGCCGCCGGGCGCGGCGCAGCCGACCGTCGTGCGCTCGACGCCTGCCGCGGCGCCGCGCTACGACGGCGACAACTACGACTACCGCATGCTCGCCACCGAGTTCCCCGGCAAGCGCATGACGCCGTTGCATGGCACGGTCGTCGCGCGCGACCTGGCGCAGTTTCCCGACTACATCCGCCATCCCGGCCAGGAGTTCGTGATGGTCCTGTCGGGCCGCGTGCGCATCCGCTTCGAGACCGGCGAGTCGATCGAGCTCGCGCGGCACGAATCCGCGTATTTCGACAGCGGCATCGGCCACGTCTACCTGTCGATGGGCAAGGCCGATGCGCAGGTGGTGGTCGTGATGTCGGCGCGGTAGAGGGATCCGGCGGGCCTTGGAAGCCGGGAGCCTGGCTTCACTGCGCCAGCCGCTTCACCAGCCGATACATGAACTCCCGCCCGTCGTGCAGCTGCTGCACGCCAATGTGCTCGTTCAAGCCGTGCACGCCCGTGTTGAGCGGGTCGGCGAACAATCCCGATACGCCGTACATCGGGATGCCCACCTCGCGGAAGTGACGGCTGTCCGTGGTCGACACCCCCATCGTCGGGATCACCGGCACGCCCGGCCACAGCTCGGCGCTCACCGCCTCGATCGGCCCGATCACGTCCGGCCGCAGCGGCGAGGCGGGCGCGCTCGCCTCGCCCTCGCGCGTCAGCGTCACCTTGAGCTTCGGCCCGGCGATCTCGGTGAGCTTGCGGGTGACGACGGCAAAATCCTCGTCGGGCAGCATCCGGCAGTTGATGCTCGCCTTGGCGCTCTGTGCCAGCGCATTGGGCGCATGGCCGGCGTTGAGCATCGTGGCCACGCAGGTCGTGCGCAGCAGCCCCACGATGCTCGACACCTTCGACAGCCGCTCGATCGCCTCGGGGTCCGGGCTGGCCTTCGCCATCTGCCGCATGTCGCTCGCCATCTGCCCGGACTGCAGCGCCGCGCTGCGCTCGAAGTAGAGCCGCGCCGCATCGTTCAGCCGCACCGGGAACTGGTACTGCCGCAGCCGCGTCAGCGCCTCGGCCAGGTCGTAGATCGTGTTGTCCACCGTCGGCCGGGCGCTGTGGCCGCCGGGGCCGGTGGCCTCGAACTCGGCCTGCACGTAGGTCTTCTCGGCCACCTGCACGATGTGCGAGAGCGGCCTGCCGTCCTTCAGCTCGCCGCGCCCGCCCTCGTTGATGCCGAACTCCGCCTCCACCAACGAACGCCGGTTCTTCAGCAGCCAGCTCGCCCCGTTGGCGGGGCTGTCGCCCTTCTCCTCGTCGGCGGTCAGCGCCAGGACGATGTCGCGGCTCGGCTTGAAGCCCTCCTTCTTCAACTGCCCCAGTACCGAGACGAAGATCGACGCCATCGCCTTGTCGTCGATGCTGCCGCGGGCGGTGAAGGTGCCGTCCTTCTCCTGCAGCTTGAAGGGGTCCGTCTTCCAGTCGCTCCGCTTGGCCTCCACCACGTCGATGTGAGCCAGCAGCAGCAGCGGCTTCTTCGCGCCGCTGCCCTTGTAGCGGGCGACCAGGTTGCCCTTGCGCGGGAAGGGCGCGATCACCTCCACCTCGGCCGCGGCGAATCCGGCATCGAGCAGGCGCTTCTGCATGGCCTGCGCCGCCACGGTGGTGTCGCCCTCCGAATCCGTGGTGTTGATCTCGACCAGCTCCTGGTAGACGGCGCGGAACAGCTGCTGCTGCGCCGTCGGCTCGGCCGCATTCGCCTGCGTGGCGAACAGCGCCAGCGCCGCGGCAAGGGGCAGGGCGGTTCGCTTCAATCGGGTGGCGGGTCCGTACATCGGGGCGTTCCTTGTCGGTCAGATGATCCGGCCATCATGCCCTCTGCACATTCCCCTTGACGCCATACCGATCGGTATGTAGTCTTGCCATACCAACAAATCGGTATGGAGCGAAAGATGATGCAACTGGCCGAAGGCCCCAAGCGAAAGCTGCTCGACGCCGCGCTGCACGTGATCCGCGTGCAGGGCTATGCCGGCAGTTCGGTCGACGACATCTGCCGCGAGGCGGGGGTCACCAAGGGGAGCTTCTTCCATCACTTCAAGGGCAAGGACGAACTCGCCGTCGCCGCGACCGAGCACTGGACCGGCGTCACCGGCAACCTCTTCGAGGGCGCGCCCTTCCGCAGCGTGGCCGATCCGCGCGAGCGCGTGCTGGCCTACATCGATTTCCGCTCCGCGCTGATCCAGGGCGACCTGCCCGACTTCACCTGCCTGCTCGGCACCATGGTGCAAGAGACCTACAGCACGCACCCCGACATCCGAGATGCCTGCAACCGCGCCATCCTCTTCCACGCCCGCACCGTCGAGGCCGACCTGGTCGAGGCCAAGCGCCTGTACGCCCCCAGGGCGAAGTGGGTGCCGCTGGATGTCGCGCTCTTCGCGCAGGCCGCCATCCAGGGCGCCTTCATCCTGGCCAAGGCGCAACACGATCCCGGCGCGGCCCGCCGCGCCATCGCGCACCTGCATCACTACGTGGCTTCGCTGCTTCCCGAGCAAGCGGCCGCAAGTGCACCCCGTTCCCGTCCGTCCCCCTCGGCTGCACGGCGCGGTCGCGCCTGAGCCTTCATTTCACCTCCAGGAGACTTCCATGCAAAAGCTGACCCCTTGCCTCTGGTTCAACTTCAACGCCGACGAGGCCGTCGAGCACTACCTGTCCGTCTTCAAGAACGGCAAGGTGCTCGAAGTCACGCATTACGGCGATGCGGTGCCTTCGCTCAAGGGCAAGGTGCTGACCATGCGCTTCGTCATCGAAGGCCAGGAGTTCCTGGCGCTCAACGGCGGCCCGCAGTTCCCGTTCACCGAGGCGATCTCGATCTCCGTCGACTGCGCCGACCAGGCCGAGGTCGATCGCCTCTGGGCCCGCCTGAGCGAGGGCGGCTCCACCGGCCAGTGCGGCTGGCTGAAGGACAAGTTCGGCCTCTCGTGGCAGATCGTGCCGCGGCAGATGGTGGACATGCTCAAGAGCCCCGACACGGCCAAGGCGCAGCGTGCGATGGCGGCCATGATGACGATGACCAAGCTGGACATCGCGGCGCTGCAGGCGGCGTTCGAGGGCCGATGAACCCCTGATTCGCCTTCCTGTCCATCGCCAAAGGTCATTCGGTGCGAGGGCGCCTGCCCTCCATCGCAAACCTATACTGCCCCGCGCGAATCCGGCCCGGCACTGTCGCTGCGCCGTTCGCCCAGGGACCCTTCATGCCGACCTACAACAAGATTCCGACCCGGGCCCAGTGGATCGCCGATTGCGAACAGGCCTGCGCCCAATCCGGCGCCCCCCGTCCGGGGCCCGCCGCGCTCGAGCAGATGCTGCGCCAGGACCATGTGCTCGAGGTCATCGTCGACCACCTGCAAAGCTACGACGAACTGCGGCCCATCGAGAAGGCGCGCAAGGAGTTTCGCAAGCACCTGATCGTGATGTACCTCTACGAGGCCACGCAGTACTGGCTGAAGAAGGGCGATCGCGCGGCCCGGGAGCTCCCCCGCCAAGGCCCGGCCACGGCGGGCGCGCGCGTCGTGCGGTTCATGCCCGGCGCGATCGCGCCGGCGGTCGAGGCCCTCGGCAAGGCGGCCCAGGCCAGCCTGCGCAAGTACTACCAGTGGGTGGACGAGGACGACATGGCGACGCTGCGCAAGGCGCTGGTCGAAGGCGGCATCGGCGTGCTCAACACCGAGGCGGACGAAGACAACAAGCGGCTTGGAGAAGGCGGCATGGTCTGGCTGGCCCGGGATTCGGAACGGCTGGCCTACAAGCTGCGCTTCCGCGGCGGCCTGGCCTATCGCGTGGAGCGCCCCGAATCGGGCCTGGACGACCCCGAGTTCCCGCTGCTTTCCACGCACGAGCAGGCCACCGAACAGGGTGACGGCATGGCCCACTTCGTGATGGACCGCCGCGGTCGCATCTATTGCGGCTACGACCGTGCCCGGGCGAAGGCGTTCAAGTTCTTCCACTCGTCGCTGGTCGCCGGCGAACCCGTCCAGGCCGCCGGCCTGATGCGCATCGAGGGCGGCCAGGTCGTGCGCATCACCAACGCCAGCGGCCATTACCGACCCGCGGGTCGACACATGGCCACGGTGCTGCAACGGCTGCGCCTGTATGGCGTCAAGCTCTCGCAGGTCCAGGTGGTCGACCAGGCGACACGTCGAGTGCATTCGGCGCAGGACGTGATGAACTGGAACGACTTTCCGAGGGCCTAGCCTTGATCGCCGCCACGAGCTCGTCGAGTTGCCCGCGGATGCGTGCGGCGGTCAGGTGGTCGAGGTAGTCGCGAGAGCTGACGATCTCGCCATCGCGCACCCGCAACACGAAGATGCCGGGCAGGACGAAGGGCTCGCTGGTCCCGTCGACGGTCCCCCGGTACTCGAATTCCGCGATGAGGACCTCGGGGTCCATCGTCTCGTGGAGGGCGAGGGGGACCGCCTTGCGATGCAGCCGTGGGCTGGCGTCGTCGGGCCGGAAGTGCTCGCGAAGTTCGTCCCGGCTGCGCAGCGTCGCCGCACGCAGCGGATGAAACGGGTGCACCACGTCGGTCTGCTCCGCGTAGAGGCCGGGCAGCGCATCCCAGCGTTCTTCCGCGACACCATGGACCAGCGCAAGAAACACCTCCTTCGGGGTGAGCGGTGAGGCCATGCCATTCTCCTTTACGATCCGAAGTCGAGACTCCGATTATACGGAGTCTCGACTTCGGATAGCGAGGATCACGTCCATCCATGAGCAGCAGTCCCCGGCCGCAGGCCGACAGCAGCGGGTCCCGGCGCGTCGATGCGCGGGCCAACCGCAGCCGCATCCTGGACGTCGCCGAAGAGGTCTTCGGCCGGGCCGGCGAGTCGGCGTCGACGGAAGAGGTGGCCCGTCGGGCGGAGGTGGGCATCGCGACGGTGTTTCGTCATTTCCCGACGAAGGCGGCCTTGCTGCAGGCGGTGCTGGTTCGCCGCTTCGACCGGCTGCGCGAGCAGGCGCAGTCCTTGGTGGAGGCGGCCGATCCCGGGGCGGCGTTCTTCGGCTTCTTTCGTCACCTGGTCGAGGACGCGGCGAGCAAGATCGCCATCGGCGAGGCGTTGCTCGCCGCGGGCGGTGACGTCGACGGCGAGGCTGCGCAGGCGTCCGCGGGGTTGCGCCAGGCCGTCGGCGGCCTGCTCCAGCGGGCCCAGGAGGCCGGTGCCGTGCGGGGCGACGTCGCACTGCCCGAGGTCTACGCGTTGCTCGTCAGCACCTCGCGAACCGCATCGCACGCCCACCTCGACGCGGATGCCATGGGGAGGGTGCTGCGCGTCATCTTCGATGGGCTCGCGTTCGATGCCGCCCCCGACACGAGCGCACCGGACGGGCCACGGCAAGTGTCCGGCAAGGCGCCGCTTTGAGGGGGCCTCCTTGGTCGCATGAGAAGATCCCCGCGTTTTCGACGCCGCCCCAGGCCATGTCCATCCACGAGTTCGCACAACGGTTCCGTTTCGACCCCATCGCCGCTTCGCAGCAGTCGGCGCATCTCCCGGCGGCGGTGGCCGCGGCCTTGCCTGCCGACGAGGTGCTCGTGTTCGCCTGCGACGATGCGCATTCCGACACCGCCGCCTTCAGCGCCCGCTATGGCTTCGGGCTGGAGGACTGTGCCAACACGCTGCTCCTGAAGTACACGGCCGGCCAGGGCGATCAGTATGCTGCCGTGGTGACGCTGGGTTCGCGGCGGCTGGACGTCAACGGCGCAGTCAAGGAGACGCTGGGCGCCAGGCGGTTGTCGTTCGCGAAACGCGAGGTGGCCACCGAGCTGACGGGCATGCAGTTCGGCGGCATCACCGCCTTCGGCCTGCCGGCCGGCATGCGCATCCTGGTCGATGCGGCGGTGATGGACCGGCCTTACGTCGTGGTCGGCGCGGGCTACCGCGAGACCAAGATCCTGGTGGCGCCCGCGGAACTGGCGAAGCTGCCGCTGGCCGAGGTGGCGTCGCTCACGCTGGCGGTGCAGTAGCAACCAGTCACCCTCGCCGAGATCACGGCATCGGCGCGCGGGGTGGCTCCAGTTCGATCTCTTTCGATGGAGACGCCTGCAGTGCGTCGATCAATGCGCGACCGGTACGCGCACCTTGAAGCCGGCGGAATTCTTCTGCCGCGACGACGACCACTTCGTCGCGCCCGTGAATCGTGATGCGCTGCGGGCCTTCGCTGTGAACGCGACGGACCAGTTCACTGAACCGAGCCTTGGCGTCCTGAAAAAGCCAATGTCCTGGCGGTGCCACGGCGCGTGTCTTCGAAGAAGTGCTTTTACTCATCGGGAGAACTCCAAAATGCCGGCCTGCCTGACCAGATCTGTCGCAGGTGTGCTTCCGTCGGAAGGGTTTGTGGCGAGGAACGCCACTTCCTCCCGCATGGAAGTCACAGGACCCGATGCTTCCCATGCGGCTTCCCCGGCGGCAGTGGTAGCCCGGATGCAGCGCAGCGGAATCCGGGAGCCGTTGACGAAGCAGGAACAATCCCCCGGATTCGCATCCGGGCTACGTCTTGAGCGTCAGCGCCCCGAGACGCCTCAGGGCTCGCGCCTGCCCGGCAGCACCGCCCGCAGATCATCCAGCGCCGGCACGCACGCCATCCCCGTCAGCAGCAGGGCCAGCGGCACCGTGCTCAGGTAGCCCACGCGCGTGAACCCCAGCGCCCCCGCCACCCCGCCCACGAAGAAGCTCCCCGCCAGCCAACCCAGCGTGCGCAGCCGCCGCCGGTTCGCCACCACCTTCGCGGCCGTGATCCGCGGGTCGTTCCAGTACACCAGCTTCCCCAGCTCGATCCCGATGTCGGTGACGATGCCGGTGATGTGCGTCGTGCGGATCTCCGCCCGCGAGATCTTCGACATCACCGCGTTCTGCAGGCCCATGATGAAGCACAGCAGCACCACCGTCGCCGGCACCCACAACCCCTGCACCCGCTGCAGCGCCGCCCCCATCAGCCCGAACACCAGCAACAGCCCCGCCTCGACCAGCAGCGGCAGCGCGTACTCGCTGAACAGGTGCCGCCTGCGCGCATAGTTGACCATCACCGCCGACGACATCGCCCCCAGCACGAAGGACAGCAGCGCCGCCACACCCGCCAGCACCAGGTCCATCGCCCCGAGCACCAGGCTGTCCGCCACCGTCGAGACGATCCCCGTCATGTGCGACGTGTACTGGTGCACCGCCAGGAAGCCGCCCGCATTCGTCGCCCCCGCCACGAACGCCAGCACCACGCCCAGGCGCACGTTGGCGTCCTCGGTCCGCTCGCGCCCCGTCAGGCGCCGTGCATAGTTCAGTGGCATCCCCGTCCCCGGTCCCTTGGCGATGGGCCAGTGTAGGCCCGGCCCGCCGGCATCGCCGCGTCCCCGGCTGCCTTGATCTGCGTCAAACCCGACAAAGGCGCCGCCCCGCACACTGCCGCACGCATCCCCCTTGCGAGGCCGCTTGGCATCCCCTCCGCTCACGTCCCCCGCCCGCACCACGCTGCAGCTCGCAGGCCTGCACTGCGCCGCCTGCGGCGGGCTGATCGAGCGTGCGCTGCGCGGCGTCGAGGGCGTCTCCGACTGCCGCGTCAATGCCGCCGCCCAGTCCGCCAACATCCTCTGGGACCCCGCCCGCACCGCGCTCGACCGCCTCGTCCAGGCCGTGCGCCGCGCCGGCTACGACGCCGCCCCCGCGACGCCGGCCGCCGCGCGCGAGTTGCGCCGCCGCGAGTCGCGCAGCGCCCTCTGGGGCCTCTTCGTCGCCGTGTTCTGCATGATGCAGGTGATGATGCTGGCCGCGCCGCACTACGTCGCCCGGCCCGGCGAGCTGGCACCCGACCTGAAGCAGCTGCTCGACTGGGCCGCCTGGGTGCTCACGTTGCCTGTCATGTGGTGGTCGGCCGCACCCTTCTTCCGCGGCGCCTGGCGCGGCCTGCGCGCGCGCAGCATCGGCATGGACCTGCCGGTCGCCCTCGGCCTCGCGGTCGCCTTCGTCGCCAGCACCGGCGCCGCCTTCCAGCCGACGGGCCCGTTCGGCCGCGAGGTCTACTTCGATTCGCTGACCATGTTCGTCAGCTTCCTGCTCGCCGGCCGCTGGCTGCAGATGCGCCTGCGCCACCGCGCCGCCGAGGTGCTCGAATCCGGCCTCGCAGCCCTGCCGGCCACCGCATTCCGCCTGCGCCCCGATGGCGGCATCGACACCGTCCCGCTCGCGGCCCTGCAGCCCGGCGACTGCCTGCAGGTCGCCGCCGGCGCCAGCTTTCCCGCCGACGGCGTGATCCTGCAGGGGCACACCCAGGCCGACGAGGCCCTGCTCAGCGGCGAGTCGCGCCCGCTCGACAAGCCCGCCGGCGCCGCGGTGCTTGCCGCGAGCCTCAACCTCGGCGCCCCGGTGCTGATGCGCGTCGACCGCTGCGGCGCCGACACCCACCTCGAGCGCATCGTCGGCCTGATGCACGAGGCCCTCGCGCAGCGCCCGCCCGTCGCCCTGGCCGCCGACCGCTGGGCCACGCCCTTCCTCGCGGGGGTGCTGCTCCTCGCCGCCGGTGCCGCCGCGGCCTGGAGCGTCGTCGATCCGCCGCGCGCGCTCTGGGTCGCAGTCTCCGTGCTCGTCGTCACCTGCCCCTGCGCGCTCTCGCTCGCCGCCCCCTCCGCCTACATCGCCGCGGCGCAGGCACTGGCGCGGCGCGGCGTGCTGCTGCGACAGCCCGCAGTGCTCGACGTGCTGGCCCGCATCGACACCGTCTTCCTCGACAAGACCGGCACGCTCACCGGCGAGCGGCCGACGCTCGCCGCCGTGGCGCGGATCGCGCCCTCGGTGCACCGCGAGGACGAGCTCCTGGCCCGGGCCGCGTCGCTCGCCCGATGGTCAACGCATCCGCTCTCGCAGGCCCTCGCGGCCGCCGTCCCGGCCGCGCCGCAGGGGCCCTCCTGGCGCGAGGTCGCCGAGCAGGCCGGCCTCGGCCTCAGCGCCCGCGACGACGCCGGCCTCGAATGGCGCCTCGGCTCCGCCCGCTGGCTCGGCATCGACGACGGTGCGGCCGACCCCGCCGCCGGCCCGCGCCTGTGGTTCGGCCCGGCCGGCCGCCCCTTGCTTCGCCTCGACCTCGACGAGCAGCTGCGCCCCGACGCCGCCGCGGCCGTCGACGCCCTGCACCAGGCCGGCCTCCAGACAGTGCTGCTGTCGGGCGACACCCCGGCGCGCGCCCGCCGCCTCGCCGAGGCGCTGCACCTGCAGCGCGCCCTCGGCGGCGCCGACCCGGCGCGCAAGCTCGACGAGCTGCGCGCCGCCCAATCCGCCGGCCGCTGCGTGGCGATGGTCGGGGACGGCATCAACGATGCCCCGGTGCTCGCCCAGGCCGACGTCGCCTTCGCGATGGGGCATGCCGCGCTCGCGGCCCGCTCGGCGGCCGGCGCCGTGCTCGTCGACGGAAACCTCAAGGGCATCGCTGCCGCCCACCACCTCGCGCTGCGCACGCGCCGCGTCGTGCGGCAGAACTTCGCCTGGGCCGCCCTCTACAACGCCGCCTCGATCCCGCTCGCCCTGGCCGGCGCGCTGCCGCCCTGGGCGGCCGGCCTGGGCATGGCCCTCAGCTCGCTCGCCGTGATCGGCAACTCGCTGCGCCTCGCGCGCTGACCCCCGGGCCCCGCCCATGGACATCCTCTACCTCCTCGTCCCGATGTCGGCTCTGCTCGTCCTCGGCCTCATCGGCCTCTTCGGCTGGGCCCTGCAAACCGGCCAGTTCGACGAACTCGACCGCGAGGGACAGCGCATCCTTGACATCGATCAAGCCTCCGGACGCCCCGCCGCCGAAGAATGACCCGGTGCCGATCCTGGCAAGGGTGTGACGGAAGGAAGGCGACAGATGGCGAACGGGTCGATCGCGACACAGCCGGTCTACAGCGACTGGAGCGTGCGCTGGTTCTCACTCGCGGCGGTGCTGTGGGGCGTGGTCGGGATGGCGGTCGGCGTGTTCATCGCCGCCGAGCTGGCCTGGCCCGAGCTCAACCTGGGCATCCCCTGGCTCAGCTACGGGCGTTTGCGCCCGCTGCACACCAACGCGGTGATCTTCGCGTTCGGCGGCTGCGCGCTCTTCGCCAGCAGCTACTACGTCGTGCAGCGCACCTCGCAGGCGCGCCTGTTCTGCCCGCCGCTCGCCGCCTTCACCTTCTGGGGCTGGCAGGCGGTGATCGTCGCGGCCGCCATCACGCTGCCGCTCGGCTACACCCAGGGCAAGGAATACGCCGAGCTCGAATGGCCGATCGACATCCTGATCGCCGTCGTCTGGGTCGCCTATGCGGTGGTCTTCTTCGGCACGATCGCGGTGCGGCGCGTGCGCCACATCTACGTCGCCAACTGGTTCTTCGGCGCCTTCATCCTCGCGGTCGCGCTGCTGCACATCGTCAACAGCGCCGCCATCCCGGTGAGCCTGACCAAGAGCTACTCGGCCTATGCCGGCGTGCAGGACGCGATGGTGCAGTGGTGGTACGGTCACAATGCGGTGGGCTTCTTCCTCACCGCCGGCTTCCTCGGGATGATGTACTACTTCATCCCCAAGCAGGCCGAGCGGCCGGTGTACTCGTACCGGCTGTCCATCGTCCACTTCTGGGCCCTGATCTTCACCTACATGTGGGCGGGCCCGCACCACCTGCACTACACCGCGCTGCCCGACTGGGCGCAGAGCGTGGGCATGCTGTTCTCGCTGGTGCTGCTCGCGCCCAGCTGGGGCGGCATGATCAACGGCATCATGACCCTCTCGGGCGCCTGGCAGAAGCTGCGCGACGACCCGATCCTCAAGTTCCTCATCGTCTCGCTGTCCTTCTACGGCATGAGCACCTTCGAGGGGCCGATGATGTCGATCAAGACGGTCAACGCGCTCAGCCACTACACCGACTGGACCATCGGCCACGTGCACTCGGGCGCCCTCGGCTGGGTCGGCCTGATCTCGATGGGCACGCTGTACTTCCTGGTGCCGCGCATGTTCGGCCAGGTCCGCATGCACAGCACCCGCGCCATCGAGCTGCACTTCTGGATCGCCACCGTCGGCATCGTGCTCTACATCGCCGCGATGTGGATCGCCGGGGTGATGCAGGGCCTGATGTGGCGCGCCGTCAACCCGGACGGCACCCTGGTCTACAGCTTCGTCGAGAGCGTCAAGGCCACCTTCCCCTTCTACGTGGTGCGCCTGCTCGGCGGCGTGCTCTACCTCGCCGGCATGGGGGTGATGGCCTGGAACGTGGTGATGACCGCGACGAAGGGGCGCTACCGGCCGGTGCCGGTGCCCACGCTCGCCGCCGCTGCCTGAACCCGGAACCCACCATGGCCCACGACACGAACACCCCCATCGCGACCTTCTCGCACGAGAAGATCGAAACCCACAGCGTCCTGATGATCGTGCTGATCCTGCTGGTCGTCGCCGTCGGCGGCCTGGTGGAGATCGTGCCGCTGTTCTTCCAGCGCTCCACGACGCAGGCGGTGCCGGGCCTCGCGCCCTACACCGCGCTGCAGCTGGCCGGGCGCGACGTCTACATCCGCGAGGGCTGCTACAACTGCCACTCGCAGATGATCCGCCCGCTGCGCGCCGAGACGCTGCGCTATGGCCACTACTCGACCGCCGGCGAGTTCGTCTACGACCACCCCTTCCAGTGGGGCAGCAAGCGCACCGGCCCCGACCTGCAGCGCGTCGGCGGCAAGTACAGCGACGAATGGCACCGGGTGCACCTGCTCAACCCGCGCGACCTGGTGCCCGAATCCAACATGCCGGCCTACCCCTGGCTGGTGAAGAACACCGTCGACCCCGACGGCATGGCGCCGCGCCTGAAGGCGATGCGCCTGGTCGGCGTGCCGTACGCCGATGCCGAGATCGCGGCCGCCGGCGACGCGGTGCGCGGCAAGACGGAGATGGAGGCGTTGATCGCCTACCTGCAGGTGCTGGGCACCTCGGTGAAGTGAACAAGGGAAGTCCCATGGATGTGAACGATCTGAGGAGCGCGGTCACCGTGCTGTCGATGCTGGTCTTCGTCGGCATCGCCACCTGGGCCTGGTCGCGCGGGCAGCGCGAGCGGTTCGACGAGGCGGCGCGCCTGCCCTTCGCCGACGACGCGGCGGCGCGCGTGGGCCATGCGGGCGACGAAGGAGACGTGCGATGAGCGACTTCCTGCACGGCGGCTGGTCGATCTACATCGGCGCCGTCACGCTGCTGGGCCTGCTGGCCTGCCTGGTGCTGCTCTTCATCGCGAGCCGCCGCCAGGTGATGGCCGCGGACAACAGCACCGGCCACGTCTGGGACGAGGACCTGCGCGAGCTGAACAACCCGCTGCCGCGCTGGTGGATGGTGCTGTTCGTGCTCACCGTGCTGTTCTCGCTGGCCTACCTGGTGCTCTACCCCGGCCTCGGCAGCGCCCGGGGCAGCTTCGGCTGGAGCAGCGTCGGCCAGTACGAGGCCGAGCAGCACGAGGCGCAGGCCCAGATGGCGCCGATCTACGCCGGCTTCGCGGGCCAGCCCGCCGAGGCGCTGGCGCGCAACCCGCAGGCGATGGCCATCGGCGAGCGGCTCTTCATCAACAACTGCGCCACCTGCCACGGCTCGGACGCGCGCGGCAGCAAGGGCTTCCCGAACCTGACCGACAACGACTGGCTGCACGGCGGCACGCCGGAGAAGATCGAGGAGACCATCACCGAAGGCCGCCAGGGCACGATGCCGCCGATGGCTGCGGCGGTGGGCGGGCCGGTCGAGATCCACGAACTCGCGCAGTACGTGCTGAGCCTGTCGGGCAGCCCCCACGACCCGACGGCGCAGTTCGGCAAGCCGCGCTTCCTCGCCTGCGCCGGCTGCCACGGCATGGACGGCAAGGGCAACCAGGCGGTGGGCGCGCCCAACCTCACCGACAAGGTCTGGCTGCACGGCTGGGGCGAGGAGGCGATCACCGCGATGGTCGTCAACGGCAAGGTCAACGTGATGCCGGCGCAGAAGGAGCGCCTGGCGCCGGCGCAGATCCACGTGCTGGCGGCCTATGTCTGGGGCCTGTCGCACCCCTCGGCCGGGCCGGCCGCGCAATCCGGGACGCCGTGACACGCCCCGTCATCCCGATCGTGCCCGTCGCGGATGCAGCGGCACGCACCGTCTCGCTCTACGCCAGCGAGCAGAAGATCTACCCGCGTGCGGTGCACGGCCGCTTCGCCTTCTGGCGCTGGGCGCTGGTGTGGGCGACGCAGCTCGTCTTCTACGGCCTGCCCTGGCTCGAATGGAACGGCCGCCAGGCGCTGCTGTTCGACCTGGAGGCGCGCCGCTTCTACATCTTCGGGCTGGTGCTGTACCCGCAGGACTTCATCTACCTGACCGTGCTGCTGGTGCTGAGCGCCGGCGCGCTCTTCCTCTTCACCGCCGTGGCGGGCCGGCTGTGGTGCGGCTTTGCCTGCCCGCAGACCGTCTACACCGAGATCTTCCTGTGGGTGGAGCGGCACCTCGAAGGTGACCGTGCCGCGCGCATGAAGCTGGACGCCGCGCCCTGGTCGGCGAACAAGCTGCTGCGCAAGGGCGGCAAGCAGGCGGCCTGGATCGGCATCGGGCTGTGGACGGGCTTCAGCTTCGTCGGCTACTTCACGCCCATCCGCACGCTGGCCGCCGAGGCGTTGGCGCTGAACCTCGGCGCCTGGGAAGGGTTCTGGACCCTGTTCTACGGCTTCGCCACCTACGGCAACGCCGGCTGGATGCGCGAGCAGGTGTGCAAGTACATGTGCCCGTACGCGCGCTTCCAGAGCGCGATGTTCGACCGCGACACGCTGGTCATCAGCTACGACCCCCAGCGCGGCGAGCCGCGCGGCTCGCGCCCGCGCAGCGCCGACCCGAAGGCGCTCGGCAAGGGCGACTGCATCGACTGCACGCTGTGCGTCCAGGTCTGCCCGACCGGCATCGACATCCGCCGGGGCCTGCAGTACGAGTGCATCGGCTGCGCCGCCTGCATCGACGTCTGCAACGGCGTGATGGACAAGATGGACTACCCGCGCGGCCTGATCCGCTATGCCACGCAGAACGGCATGGACGGCCGCTGGACGCAGGGGCAGATGTGGCGCCGCGTGCTGCGCCCGCGGGTGCTCATCTACGGCGCCGGCATGCTCGCGATCTCGGTCGCCTTCACCGCCAGCCTGGTGCTGCGCTCGCCCTTCAAGGTCGACGTGGTGCGCGACCGCGGCACGCTCGCCCGGCTGGTCGACGACGGCCGCATCGAGAACGTCTACCGGCTGCAGCTGATGAACGCCAGCGAGGCGCCGCAGCGCTACCGCATCGGCGTGAGCGGCCTGCCCCAGGTGGCGGTCGCGTCCACCGCCGAGGTGGCGGTCGGCCCGGCCGAGGCGCGCTGGGTGGCGGTGCGGGTGCAGCTGCCGCCGCAGGTCGCCCGCACGCTCGGGGCCGGCGCGCATGCCATCGGCTTCGAGGTGCAGCAGCTCGGGGGCGATGGTCCCGGGCCGGCGGTGCTCGAGAAATCCACCTTCGTCGTGCCGCGCTGAAGGCCGCGGCCGACCCCTTCCCGAGGACTCCGCCATGAACACCGCTCCGATCGCTGCCGACACACCCTGGTGGCGCTTCCCGATGGTCTGGTTCGTGATCGCCGGCCCGGCGCTGGTCGCCGTCGCGGCCATCGCGACCGGGGGCATCGCCTGGTCGCAGGCCGACACGGTGGTCGACGAGGCACCGCCGGCGGCCCGCGCCGCCCTCGCCAAGACCCCCGGGGCGCCGGCCCAGCAGGCGCGCAACCACGCGGCCACGCCGCAACGCTGAGCCGGCCGACCATGGACACCACGCTCTCCGCACCCCTCTCCGACGAACTGCTGCGCCGCTTCGACCGGCCCGGCCCGCGCTACACCTCCTACCCGACGGCCGACCGCTTCGGCCCCGACTTCGGGCCGGCCGACTACCAGCGCCGGCTCGTCGAGCGCGCCGGCAGCGAGGCGCCGCTGTCGCTGTACGTGCACATCCCCTTCTGCGAATCGGTCTGCTACTACTGCGCCTGCAACAAGGTGGCCACGCGCCACCACGAGCGGGCCGCCGACTACCTGCGTGCGCTGGCGACGGAGATCGAGCTGCACGCCACCGCGCTCGGCCGCGGCCTGCCGGTGTCGCAGCTGCACCTGGGCGGCGGCACGCCGACCTTCCTGGGCGACGCCGAGCTGGCCGGCCTGATGTCGCAGCTGCACGGCGCCTTCCGCCTGCTGCCCGATGCGGAGATGTCGATCGAGATCGACCCGCGCACCGTCACGCCGATGCGGCTGGAGAAGCTGCGCCGTCTCGGTTTCAACCGCATCAGCCTGGGCGTGCAGGACATCGACCCGGCGGTGCAGCAGGCGGTGCACCGCGTGCAGCCCTTCGAGGAGGTGCGGGTGCTGGTGGCCGCGGCGCGCGTGCTGGGCTTCGCGTCGATCAACCTCGACCTGATCTACGGATTGCCGCGGCAGACGCCGGCGAGCGTGGCCGAGACGGTGGCGCGGGTGGCCGAGCTGCGGCCGGACCGCATCGCGCTGTACGGCTACGCGCACCTGCCGGAGCGCTTCAAGCCGCAGCGCCGCATCGACGCAGCCGAGCTGCCGGGGCCGGCCGAGCGGGTGGAGATGCTGCGCGGGGCGATCGGGATCTTCCGCGTGCACGGCTACCAGCACATCGGCATGGACCACTTCGCGCTGCCGGACGATGCGCTGAGCCGGGCCCGCGCCGAGGGGCGGCTGCACCGCAACTTCCAGGGCTACAGCACGCAGCCGGACTGCGACCTCGTCGCGCTGGGCGTGTCGGCGATCGGGCGCATCGGCGACAGCTACAGCCAGAACGCGAAGACGCTGCCGGCCTACTACGAGGCGCTGGCGCAGGGGCGCTTCCCGGTGGAGCGCGGGCTCGCGCTCGACGGCGACGACCGGCTGCGCCGCGAGGTGATCATGGCGCTGATGTGCCAGGGGCGGGCCGACCTGGCGGCCATCGGCGCGGCGCACGGCGTCGAGGCTGGCGTGTACTTCGAGGCCGAACTGGAATCGCTGCAGGGCTTCGTCGACGAAGGGCTCGCGCGCCGGCGCGGGGCCGTGGTCGAGGTTACAGCCAGCGGCTGGCACCTGGTGCGGGCGATCGCGATGCTGTTCGACCGGCACCTGGCGCGGGCCGGCGAGGCGCGGCGCTTCTCGCGGGTGCTCTGAGGGCGCCGATATGGGCAGCGCGCTGTACGCCGGTGCCGCCCTGCTGGGTCTGGCCGGCACGCCGCATTGCGCCGCGATGTGTGGCGCCGGCAGCACGGCGCTGTGGCGGCGCTGCGGCGGGCGCGGGGCGGGCTGGGCGTTTCACGCAGGGAGGGCGCTCGGCTACATGGCGGCGGGTGCGGCGGTGGCGGGCAGCGTGTCGCTGCTGGCTGCGGTCGGCGCGGCGGCGCCGGCGCTGCGGCCGTTCTGGGCCCTGCTGCAGGCGGCGGCGTTCGGACTGGGGCTGTGGCTGCTGGTCGCGGGGCGGCAGCCGGCGTGGATGATGCAGCTGGGGCGGCCGCAGCCGGTGGCCGTCGCTGCCGGGGGATGGCAGCGCATGGCCGGGCCGCTGAAGGCCGGGGCGGCCGGTTCGCTCTGGGTGGCCTGGCCCTGCGGGCTGCTGCAGTCGGCGCTGGTGCTGGCGGCGCTGGCCGACGGGCCGTGGGGCGGGGCGGGGGTGATGGGCGGCTTCGCGCTGGCGTCGTCGGCGGGCTTGTGGCTGGCGCCGCTGCTGTGGTCGCGGCTGGCGGGGGCGGGGGATCGGCTGATGCAGCTGGGCGTGCGTGCGGCGGGGGCGTGCCTGGCCGGCGCGGCGCTGTGGTCGCTGGGGCGGCTCGCCTTTCCCGGCGCGGCCTGGTTCTGTTCGTGAGGCTGCTCAACAACGAGGAGACACCCATGCCCACCCACCCCGCCGTCCGCGTGATCCTCGAGGAGCACCGGGCCATGTCGGCGATGCTGCGCTCCATCTGCCTGCTGCTCGGCCACCACCGCCGGCGCGGCACGCTGCCCGACTTCGGCGTGCTGCGCGCCATGCTCTTCTACGTCGACGAATTCCCCGAGCGCCTGCACCACGCCAAGGAGAGCGAGCTGCTCTTCCCGATGCTGCGCGCCCGCAGCTGCGAGGCCGACGCCGTGCTCGACCAGCTCGACCGCGAGCACCAGCAGGGCGAGCAGGCCGTGCGCACGCTGCAGCGCGAACTGCTCGGCTTCGAGATGATGGCCGACACCGCCGAGCTGCAGCTGCGCCGCGACCGCTTCGAGCAGGCCATGCAGCGCTACATCGACTTCTACCTGCAGCACATCGAGCTGGAGGAACGCGAGGTCCTGCCGCTCGCCGAGCGCGTGCTGACCGAGGCGGACTGGGCCCGGCTCGACGCCGCCTTCCACGACAACCGCGACCCGTTCGCCGGCCACGCGTCCGACGACGACGGCTACCGCAATGTCTTCAAGAAGATCCTCTGGGCCCTGCCGCCGCCGCTCGGCATCGGGCCCCCCCTGTCGGATTCCGTATAGTGGCGCCGACGCGCACATCCGCGGACAGGGAGCCTTCTTGACTTTGCTGGTGACGCCGCAGCACATCGCGGTCCTCGACGACGAGCCGGACATCACCGGCCTGCTGGCCAACTACCTGGGCGGGCAGGGCTACCGCGTCTCGCAGCTGCACCGCGGCAGCGCGCTCGACGAGCTGATGAGTGCCGACCCGCCGGCCCTGGTGCTGCTCGACCTCGGCCTTCCCGGGGAGGACGGCTTCGTCATCGCCCGCCGCCTGCGCGAGCACCACCACTGCGGCCTCATCATCATCACCGGCCGCGGCGACGCGGTCGACAAGGTGGTCGGCCTGGAAATCGGCGCCGACGACTACGTCACCAAGCCCTTCGACCTGCGCGAGCTGCTGGCGCGCATCAAGTCGGTGTTGCGGCGCGTCGCCCCCGTCGCCACCGCCCCGGCCCCAGCCGCCCCCGCCGCTCCAGGCCCCTCCGCCTCCGAGCGCCTGCGCTTCGCCGACTGGGAGCTCGACCTCCCGGCGCGCCGCCTGCTGCAGCCGGACGGCGTCGAGGCCGCGCTGACCACCGGCGAGTTCGACCTCCTCGCCGTCTTCGTCCGTCACCCAGGCCGCGTGCTGTCGCGCGACTTCCTGCTCGAGCACACGCGCGGCCGCGAGGCGGCGCCCTTCGACCGCACGATCGACGTGCAGGTCGGCCGGCTGCGCAAGAAGCTCGAGGCCGACCCCGACAACCCCCAGCTCATCAAGTCGGTGCGCGGCGTCGGCTACCTGCTCGCGGTGCCGGTGCTGCCGGCCTGAGACGGCGTGAAGCAATCCGCCATGGCGACGCCCGACGACCCCGATCCCACGCCCGCCGAAGGCCGCCTCTTCCGCGCGCTGTTCTTCGCCTACCCCGACGCGATGCTGCTGGTCGACGCCCGCGGCGTGATCGTGCAGGCCAACCCGGCCGCCGCCGCGCTGCTGGGCTATGCGCTCGACGAGTTCCCCGGCATGGAGGTCGAGGCCCTGGTGCCCGACAGCATCCGCCCGCGCCATGCCGCCTACCGCCACGCCTACAGCCTGAGCCCGCGGCCGCGCCCGATGGGCACGCAGATGGAGCTCAGCGCGCGCCGCCGCGACGGCAGCGAGGTGATGGTGGAGATCGCGCTCAGCCCGCTCGAGAACGCCGGCGCGCCGTTTGTCGTGGCGGCGATCCGCGGCATCGGCGCCTACCCGCGCGTGCAGCAGGCGCTGCAGCGCGCCCGCTACAGTGAGTACGTCGCCAAGCTCGGCCGCCTCGCCGTCGACACCCGCGACCCGCAGGACCTGCTGCGCCAGGTGCCGCGCATCGCGGCGGAGGCGCTGGAGGTCGAGAGCTCGACGGTCGAGCTGCTGGAGCCGAACCGCATCGAGTTCCGCCTCGCGGCCGGTGTCGGCCTGGGCGGGGCCGAGGTCGAGGGCCGGCGCACGCCGAACCGCCCCGACACGCCGCCCGGCTTCGTGCTGGCCGAGGGCCGGCCGGTGATCGTCTCGCACTATGCGCGCGAGACGCGCTTCCAGGTGCCGCCCGACCACCTGGCGCGCGGCCTGGTCAGCTCGCTCGCGGTGCCGCTGTCCGACCGCGGCCGCATCGTCGGCGTGCTCGCGGTGCGCGCGCGCGAGGCGCGTCGCTTCGGCGACGACGAGCTGCGCTTCCTCGATTCGCTGTCCAGCCTGCTCACCACCAGCCTGCAGCGCGCCCAGACCGAGGAGCAGCTCGGCCACGCCCAGCGCATGGAAAGCGTCGGCCAGCTCACCGGCGGCATCGCGCACGACTTCAACAACCTGCTCACCGTCATCCAGGGCAACCTGCAGGTGCTGGGCTTCGAGCCGGCGCTCGCCGACGACGCCCGCCTGCAGCAGATGCTGGGTGCCGCGAGCCGCGCCGCGGTGCGCGCCGCCGAGCTGACCGGCAAGCTGCTCGCCTTCTCGCGCCGCCAGCGCCTGGTGCCGACCCAGGTGGATGCGGCGCAGCTGCTGCGCTCGCTCGCCGACATGCTGCACCGCACGCTGGATGCGCGCATCCGCATCGAGCTCGAGGCCGCGCCCGGCTGCCCGCCCTGCCGCGCCGACCCGGGCCAGCTCGAATCGGCACTGCTCAACATCGCGATCAACGCACGCGACGCGATGCCGGACGGGGGCACGCTGTCCTTCGCCTGCCGGCCCTGCCGCCACGTGCCGCCGGCCCTGCATGCCGAACTGGGCGAGGCCGCCGCGACCGAGGATGCCTTCGTCGCGATCAGCGTCGCCGACACCGGCCACGGCATGTCCGAGGCGGTGCGCGACCGCGCCTTCGAGCCCTTCTTCACCACCAAGGAGGCGGGGCGCGGCACCGGCCTGGGCCTGAGCACGGTGTACGGTTTCGTCAAGCAGTCGCACGGCGCGGTGGCGCTGGATTCGGCGCCGGGCGAGGGCACGCGCATCACGCTCTACCTGCCGCGCTTCACGGCGGCGGTCGCCGCCGAGCTGCCGGCCGCGCCGGCCTCGGCCCTGCCGGCCGGCCTGCGCGTGATGCTGGTGGAGGACGACCCCGAGGTGCGGGCGGTGTGTCGCACCTTCCTCGTCGCGCTGCACTGCGAGGTCACGGAACACGCCGACGCCATCTCGGCCCTCGAGGCGCTCGCGCAGCCGGGCGCGGTCGACCTGCTGCTGAGCGACGTCGTGCTGGGCGCCGGCCTGCGCGGCACCGAACTTGCGCGCCGCGCCCAGGCGCTGCGGCCCGGCCTTGCGGTGCTGCTGATGTCGGGCTACTCGTCCGAGGCGATGGCCGAGGACGCGCTGCGCGACCTGCCCGCCGAGCTGCTGCGCAAGCCCTACGGCCGCGACGAACTCGCCGCGGCGGTGGCGAGAGCGCTCAGCCAGCGCGGAGCCGCCTCAAGCGGCTGAGAGCCCCCTTGGGGGGCAGGAGCGAAGCGACGTGGGGGTCGTCATTTCACTGCAGCACGCGCGGCTGGGGCGCCATCGCCGCCTGGATGAAGCGCGACAGCGCCTCCAGGTCGGGGATGTTCAGCTCGCGCCGGCCCTTGCCGATGAAGCGGATGACCTCGCAGCGCGCCAGGCGCGACAGCGCGCGGCTGACGCTTTCCAGCGTCATGCCCAGGTAGTTGCCGATCTCGGCGCGCGTCATGCGCAGCGTGATCTGGTCGGCGCGCAGGCCGCGCTGGTCCAGGGCGTCCGCCCAGTAGCGCAGGAAGTCGGCGACGCGCGCGTCCGCCGGCAGCGTGCCCAGCGACAGCAGCGAATCGCGGTCGCGCGAGATCTCGCGGCTCATCGCCTCGTGCAGCAGGCCCAGCAGCTCGCGCCGGCCGCTGCTGGCGGCGAGCAGGGCGTCGTAGCGCACCGACCAGACCTCGCCGGTGTCCATCGCGATCGCATCGCAGCCGTAGCGGCCGTGGGCGATGCCGTCGAAGCCCATCCAGTCGCCCTTGAAGTGCAGGCCCACCACCTGCTCGCGGCCGTCGGCGGCGGTGTTGACGGTCTTGAAGAAGCCGGCGTGGAGGATGTGCAGGCAGTCGAAGTCCTGGCCGCTCTCGAACAGCCGGTCGCCGGCATGCACGAGCCGGCGCTGCATCGCGACGGCGTCGCTCAGCAGGTGCAGCGAGGCGTTGACCTGGGCGCCGGGCGCCGAAGGGCGGGGCGCGGCGGCGCGCGATGCGGTGGGGGCGGCGGTCAGCATGGCGGTGTGCATGGAGGCTCCGAGGGGTGTCTGGGATCGATGCGCACAGCGTAGGCAGCTCACGTCAACGCAGCGCGACGGCCCGTCGGGGTTCGGTAACACCGGGTGAACGGCGTGTGTCGGGCATGTATCAGGACGGCCCGCGCCGGGACTTGACGCGCGTCAAGGCCGTCGCAGGGCCTCGCCCCTACGCTGCCGGGACGCCGCCCCAAGGAGCCTGCCCATGTCCGATGCCGTCCCTGCCCGATGCCGAGTCCCGAGATGAGCTGGGGCGTGCATTCCGAGATCGGCCGGCTGCGCAGCGTTCTGGTCTGCCGCCCCGGGCTGGCGCACGAGCGGCTCACGCCGTCCAACCGCGCCGGGCTGCTGTTCGAGGACCTGCTGTGGGTGGAGCGCGCGCAGCAGGACTTCGGGCAGTTCGTCGGCGAGATGACGCGCCGCGGCATCGAGGTGCTGGAGCTGCACGAGCTGCTGGCGCAGACGCTGGACCGCCCCGAGGCGCGCCGCTGGCTGCTGGAGCGGCGGGTGCTGTCGGACAGCGTCGGCGTGGGCCTGCTCGACGAACTGCAGGCGGCGCTGCAGGCCTTGCCCTCGGCGCGGCTGGCCGAGCTGCTGGTGGGCGGCATGCGGCGGGCCGAGCTGCCGGTGCGCGAGGGCGGGCTGCTCGGGGCCTACCTCGACCTGCACGACCTGGTGCTGCCGCCGCTGCCGAACAGCGTGTTCACGCGCGCCGCGAGCAGCTGGCTCTACGGCGGCCTGTCGCTCAACCCGCTCGCCTGGCCGGCGCGGCGCGGCGAGACGCTGCTGGCGGCGGCGGTGTACCGCTTCCATCCGCGCTTCGCGCAGGGGGACTTCGAGCGCTGGGGCGACGACGATGCCGGCACGGTACCGGGGCACGGCCTGGCGACGCTGGACGGCGGCGACCTGATGCCGCTCGGCCGCGGCGTGCTGTTGGCGGGGCTGGGCGAGCGCAGCAGCCCGCAGGCGGTGCTGCAGCTGGCGCAACAGCTGTTCGAGCGCGGCGGGGTGACGCGGGTGATCGTCGCGCAGATGCCGCGCGGCCGGGCCGCGCGCGCGCTGGACACGGTGTTCACGCCCTGTTCGGCCGAGGTCGTGACCTACCTGCCGGAGGTGGTGGACCGCATCGTCTGCCACGCGCTCGAGCCGGGGCCGCGGCAGGGCGCGCCGCGCATCCGCACGCTGGCCGGGCGGCACCTGCTGGACGTGGTGGCGGATGCGCTGGGCCTGCCGTCGTTCCATGCCATCGCGAGCGGCGGGGACACGGTGGAACGTGGGCGCGGACCGTGGGACGATGGCAACAACGTGCTGGCGCTGACCCCGGGCGTGGTGATCGGCTACGACCGCAATGCCGGCACGCACCGCCGGCTGCGCGAGGCCGGCATCGAGGTGGTCGAGATCCCGGGCGGCGAACTGGCGCGGGCGGGTGCGGGGCCGCATGCCCTGAGCTGCCCCCTGCAGCGCGACGCGGTGGCCTTCTGACGAGGAGCGTTCCATGCACAACCCGCTGCGTTCGATCCTGATGCTGGCGGACACCTCGGCGCGCACCGCGGCGCGGCTGGTGCTGGCGCGCGAGCTGGCCGAGCGGCATGACGGCGAGGTGACGGCGCTGTTCGCCGCGACGCCGCTGCAGGCCGAGGGCAGCCGGCCGTTCGGCGAGGTGGCGGGCGCGATGGTGGGGGCAGGGGCGCTCGACCCGCGGCAGCGCGCGCGCGAGCGGCTGCTGGACGAGCTGACCGGCGGCAGCGAGCTGCCGCGGGTGCGCTGGGCCGAGGTGGTGCGCGAGCCGGTGCTCGAGGCGGTGGTGCGGCATGCCTGGTGCTGCGACCTGGTGGTGATGGGCCAGCACGATGCGGCCGCGGCGGTGCACGACCTGCCGGCCGGGTTCATCGCGTCGGTGCTGATCGACAGCGGCAAGCCGGGGCTGGTGCTGCCGGCGCACGGCGAGATGGCGTCGCAGCCGGGCTGCGTGCTGGTGGCCTGGAAGCCGGCGCGCGAATCGGCGCGGGCGGTGGCGGCGGCGCTGCCCTGGCTGCGCGAGGCGCGCGAGGTGCACGTGGCCTGCTGGTCGCGCACGCCGGTGACGGGGGCGGCGGGCGGGATGGACATCGAGGGCTACCTGCGCACCCACGGCATCGCGCCGGTGATCCATGCGCGCGGGCCGGAGCCGCGGCACGTGGGCGAGGCGCTGCTGGACCTGGCGGGGACGCTGGGGGCGCAGCTGCTGGTGATGGGCTGCTACGGGCACGGCCGGCTGCGCGAGCAGGTGCTGGGCGGGGCGACGCGCACCCTGCTGCGGTCGGCGGGCCTGCCTTTGTTGATGGTGCACTGAGGCACGGCCGCTCCCGGATTGCGCTTCGCTCCATCCGGGCTACGAATGCGGGAGCGGGTCGAGCGCCGGGCCGCCCCAAGCCGGCCCGCATCCCCCCGGGGGATCGACCGGCGTCCCCGCCGGACGAGGGGTGGTCATGTAGCCCGGATGGAGCGAAGCGCAATCCGGGGATCGTCCCTCACTGTCTTCGAGGCCAGCGCGCGATCAGTTCCTTGAGGCGGTTCAACTCGATCGGCTTCACGAGGTGCGCGTCGAAGCCCGCCGCCGACGAGGTCTGGCGGTCGGTCGCCGCGGCCCAGCCGGTGGCGGCGATCAGCAGCATGCTGCGGCCCCACGGCTCCGCCCGCACCCGCCGCGCCACCTCGTAGCCGTCGATGCCCGGCATCGCAATGTCCAGCAGCGCCACGTCCGGCCGCAGCGTCGAGATCTGTTCCCACGCCGCCTCGCCGTCGGTCACGCTCGTCACCGCGTGGCCGAAGCTCGACAGCAGCGTCACCAGCGACCAGGCCGCATCCTCGTTGTCGTCGGCCAGCACGATGCGCAGCGGCGGCCCCGCCGGCGCCTCGTCCCCGGCCGCTGGCGTCTCGTCCCCGGGCGGCAGGTCGTCGCCCGTCGCCGCCAGCGGCAGCCTCACGACGAAGCGGCTGCCCCGGCCCTTGCCCTCGCTGTGCGCCTCCACCGTGCCGTTGTGCATCTGCACGATGCTGCGCACCAGCGACAGCCCGATGCCCATGCCGTAGCCGGCCCGCTGCTCCAGGTCGGCGCTCTGCCAGAACATCTCGAACATCGAGGCGAGGGTCTTCTCGTCCAGCCCCTGGCCGTTGTCGGACACCGTCAGCACCAGCTGCCCCCCCTCCGTGCGCGCCGCGAGGCCGATGCGCCCGCCCTCGTCGGTGTACTTGGCCGCATTCACCAGCAGGTTGGACAACACCTGGCTGATGCGCGCCGGATCCACGTCGAGCGCGATGGGGCGCTCGGGGAGCTCGATCGCCAGCGCATGCCCGCGCCGCTCGATCAACGGCCGCACCGTCTCCACCGCCGCATCGACCACGCTGCGCAGCGCGACGCGCCTCGGCGCGATCGCGAAGCGTCCCAGGCGCAGGCGCGACACGTCGAGCAGGTCGTCCAGCAGCGTGCGCATCGTGCCCACCTGCTGCTGCAGGATGCGCACCGCCCGCTGCGGGGCGCCGTCCGCCGGCGCCGCCGCCGCCAGTGCGTCCGACGCCCCGCTGATCGCCGCCAGCGGGTTGCGCAGCTCGTGCGACAGCACCGCCAGGAAGCGGTCCTTCGCCTGGTCCGCCGCCTCCAGCTCCAGGCGCGCCTGTTCCTTCTCTTCCAGCGCGCGCAGCAGCTCCAGCCGGCCCTCGGCCAGCGCATCGCGCGTCGCCCGCTCGGCGGTCTGGTCGCGCAGCACCTTGACGAAGCCGGTCGCCTCGCCGTTCGCATCGCGCATCGGCATCATCACGCCGCTCGCCCAGAAGCGCTCGCCGTCCTTGCGCTGGTGCAGCCGCTCGTCCAGCGCCCGGCCTTCCGCCAGCGCGATGGCGGTCTCGCGCGCCGGCGCGCCGGCGGCCCGGTCCTCGTCGGTGAAGATGACGTCCGCGGACCGGCCCAGGATCTCGTCCTGCGCAAAACCCAGCAGGCGCTGTGCGCCCGCGTTCCACGAGGTGACCCGGCGCTCCAGGTCCATCGAGAAGATGGCGTACTCCACCGCGCTGTCCACCACCCGGCGCAGCAGCTCCTGCGACGAGCGCAGCGCCTCGCGTCCGCTCTTGCGCTCGGTGATGTCGACCAGCGTCAGCACCACGCCCGCGATGCGGTCCTCGAGGGTGCGGTAGGGCAGGGTGCGCACCAGGTACCAGTTGCCGTGCGCATCGTGCACCTCGCGCTCGACCGGGACGAGTCCCTGCAGCACGCACCGGGCATCCTCGGCCAGGCCAGGGTAGTTCAGGTGGTTGGTGAGGTGCGACAGCGGCCGGCCGATGTCGGTGGGGATCAGGTTGAACAGCCCCACCGCCGATGGCGTGTAGCGGGTGATGCGCAGCTCGCGGTCCAGGAACACGGTGGCGATCGCCGTCGCGTCCATCAGGTTCTGCATGTCGCTGTTCGCATGCCCAAGCTCGTCGACCTTCCGCTTGAGCTCCTGGTTGACGCTGGTCAGTTCCTCGTTGATCGATTGCAGCTCCTCGGTCGAGGCCGCGTACTGCTCGACGGTGTCGCGCAGGTGCGATGTCAGGCGCTCCAGCTCGCGGTCGACGTGATGCGACAGCGGCTCGCCCGCCTCGACGGCGCGGCTGCGCGGCGCATCGGCACTGCCGGCACCGGCCGCCGCTGACGCCAGCAGCACCAGCGTCATGCCGGGCGCCAGCTCGCGCATCGGCTGCACGCCGATGCGCACCGAGAGCGCCTCGCCGCCCAGGTCGACGACCAGCGGACCGATGTCGATGCGCTCCTCGCCCAGCGCCGCCCGGTGCAGCGCATCGCGCAGCCCCGACCGCAGCGCCGGATGGATGGCGTACAGCAGCTTGAGGCTGGGCTCGCCGCCGCCGAACTGCAGCAGCCGGCCGGCATTCGGCGACAGGTGCACGATGTTCTGTCCGGCGTCGACCAGCACCGAGGGCGGCGCGAGCCGCTCCAGCAGCTTGAGGTGCATCTCGGTCCACGACACCGTGCGGACGTTGTCGCCGCTGCCGACGATCGGCAGCGCGCCGGGTGCCTCGTGGCGCGGGGCCGCACGCACGAGGGCGCCCGACATCGGCCTCGGGCCGTAGAGGCCGTGCTTCCTGTCGAGCGCAAGGAAGCGGGGGCTGTCCTCTTCCGCCGTCTCGGACGCGCCGAGAAAGAGCCGACCCTGCGGCTGCAGTGCGAAATGCGCGGTCTCGAACACGCGCTGCTGCGCCTCGCGGTTCAGGTGGATCAGCAGGTTGCGGCAGGACATCAGGTCCAGGCGCGAGAAGGGCGGATCCCTCAGCAGGTCATGGGCCGCGAACAGCAGCATCTCGCGCAGCTCGCGCCGTACCCGGTAGCCGCGGTGCTCGCGGGTGAAGAAGGTGCGCAGCCGCTCCTCTGACACGTCGGCGGCGATCGTCAGCGGGTATACGCCCTCACGGGCCACGGCGATCGCCTCTTCGTCGAGGTCGGTCGCAAAGACCTGGACGGTCGGCGGCGAGTCGAGCCGGCGCGCATGCTCGGCCAGCAGGATGGCGATCGAATACGCCTCCTCGCCGGTGGCGCAGGCTGCAGCCCAGGCCCGCACCGAGCCGTTCGGCGCCTTGTCGCGAAAGAGCTGTGGCACCTGCTCCTCGAGCGCGGCGAAGCAATCCGGATCGCGGAAGAAATTCGTGACGCTGATCAGCAGGTCCCGCAGCAGCGCGTCGGCCTCGCCGGGGTGGGTGCGCAGGCAGTCCAGGTATGCGACCAGGTCCTGCACGCCGTTCACCTGCATGCGACGGCCGATGCGGCGCAGGAGGACGGTGCGCTTGTAGTCCCCGAAGTCGCGGCCGGTGCGCGTGCGCAGGACATTCAGCACCTCGCGCAGCGCGGCCTCGTTGCCGGCCGCCGCCTCGCCGTCCGGCGGCACCGGAACCTGCTCGGGCGGCAGCAGCAAGCGCGATTCGAGGTCGATGTACGCGAGCACCCGAGCCGGCATCTCGGCCACCGGCAGCACCCAGTCGACCATGCCGGTGCCGATGGCGGCGCGCGGCAGGTTGCCGTGCCGGGCCTCGTCCGGGTCCTGCGCGAGGGTCAGGCCGCCGCGCTCCCGGATGCGCTGGATGCCGGCGGCGCCGTCGCTGTCCGCGCCGGAGAGCACGATCGCCACCGCCCGCGGCCCGTGGGTGTCGGCCAGGCTGCGCAGGAACAGGTCGCCGGGCTGCAGCGAGCCGTCCGGCGCACGCGGCGTGTTGCTCGGCGCCAGCACATGGACGTGGTCGGCAGCGAGGCGGGCGTGGCTTTCCGCCTCGACGACCGGGAGCGGCGAGAAGCGCTGCAGGACCTCGGGCCAGGTGCTGCCCGGATCCGGCGCCAGGTGCAGCGCGACGACGAAGGCGACGCCCGGCCTGGGGGGCAGGCCCCGGAAGAAGGCGGCCAGGGCGGGGATGGCGCCGGCCGAGCCGACCAGGCCGACCACCGGCAGGCCGTCACTGTGCGTTTCCGCCGCGCGCTCGTCGTCGCGATCGGGTCCATGGGCGTCCATCGGTTCTCCTGGTCCGCTGTCGGATGTGTGAGTCTTCGCCCCTGGCGTGATGCGCGATCCCGGAGCGTGCTGCACCCCCTCCGGCTGCGAACGCCGGATGTCAGTCCGGGGTGCGGTTCTCGTAGTCCTTCAGGCGGTTGTAGAGGGTCTTCAGGCTCACGCCCAGCGCCGCGGCCGCCCGCTCCTTGTGCTGGTTGAAATGCCGCACCGTCTCCAGGATGAGCCGCCGCTCGGCCTCGGCGAGCGAGGTGCCGAGCGGGATGCACAGATGGTCGGCCGGCGTGCCGGCGCGCGCCGGGCCGGCCGCCACCGGCAACCACTCGTCGGTGATCACCGGCCCGTCGGCCATCACGTAGCTGCGCTGCACCACGTTGCGCAGCTCGCGCACGTTGCCCGGCCAGGGGTACTCGGCCAGCTTGTGCAGCGCGGCCGGCGAGAAGCGGCGCACCTCGCCCTCCTGCGCCCCGATGGCGGCCGCGAAATGCTCGGCCAGCAGCGGCACGTCGCCCGCACGCTCGCGCAGCGGCGGCAGCTGCAGCGGGAACACGTTCAAGCGGTAGTACAGGTCCTCGCGCAGCCGTCCCGCCTTCACCGCTTCTTCCGGCCGGCGGTTCGTCGCAGCGACGATGCGCACGTCGGCATCCTGCGGCGTGGTCGAGCCGACGCGCAGGAAGGTGCCGGTCTCCAGCACCCGCAGCAGCTTGACCTGCAGCTCCATCGGCATCTCGGTGATCTCGTCCAGGAACAGCGTGCCGGCGTTCGCCCGCTCGAAGAAGCCCAGGTGCTGCCGCTCCGCGCCGGTGAAGCTGCCGCGCTCGTGGCCGAAGATCTCGCTCTCGATCAGCTGCGGCGAGATCGCGCCGCAGTTGATGGCCAGGAAGGGCGCATGCCGCCGCCGGCTCAGGTCGTGCAGCGTGCGTGCCACCAGCTCCTTGCCGGTGCCGCTCTCGCCCGTGATCAGCACGCTCACCGAGGTGCCGGTGACGCGCGAGATCTGGTCGTACACGCGCTGCATCGACTCGGAGCGCCCCCACAGGTGGCCGAAGCGACCGGTGCGCTGCCACTCATCCGACAGGCTGACCAGCTCGGCATTCAGCGCCGCCGGCGGCATCACGCGCGACAGGATGCCCTGCAACTGCCGCGCGCTCACCGGCTTGACCAGGTAGTCGGCCGCGCCGAGGCGCAGCGCCTGGATGGACGTCTCCAGGGTCGCGTGCCCGGTGATCAGCACCACCTGCGCATTGGCCAGCACGCCCGGGGGATCGAGCAGCGAGAGGCCCTGGCCATCCGGCAGCTGCAGGTCGAGCAGCACCAGCTCGGGTGTCGCGCCGGCGATCTGGCGCCGCGCGCTGCGCAGGTCGTGGGCGGTCGCGACCGTGGAGCCGGCCGCCGCCACCAGGGCGGCCATCATCTCGGCGGCATCGGCATCGTCTTCAACGATCAGGACACGGCTCATTCGATTCCTCGGGTTCGGGACTGCCACTGTAGGCAAGTCGTTGGGACGGTTCAACGCTTCTCCCTGCGTCGCACCGGTGTTACGGTGTCCTACGCTTCGGCCAGCTGGCGCCGCAGCTGCTCGCGGTGCACCGGCTTCACCAGGTGCGCGTCGAAGCCGGCTTTCAGCGAGCGCCGCACGTCGTCGTCGCGACCGTAGCCGGTGAGGGCCACCATGCGGCCGGGGTAGCCCTCGGCGCGCGCGCGGCGCGCGATCTGCAGGCCGTCCAGCGTCGGCAGGCCGATGTCGACGATGACGAGGTCGGGGCGCTGCGCCAGCACCGCCGCCAGGCCCGCGCCGCCGTCGCTTTCCGACAAGACCTCGTGGCCGTCCACGCTGAGCAGGCTGCGCAGCGCCGTCAGCGCGTCGGCGTTGTCCTCGATCACGAGCACGCGGCGCGGCGCCAGCGGCGGATGCCAGTCGGGCGCGGGCGCGAGGACGGCCCGCAGCCGCACCTCGAAGCAGGTGCCGCCGGCCGAGCTCTCCACCGTCACCGTGCCGGCATGCATCTCCACCAGCCGCTTCACGAAGGTCAGCCCCAGGCCCAGCCCGCCGTCGCGCCGGTCGCTGGGGCGCGTGCCCTGCACGAAGAGGTCGAACACCTGCGGCAGCAGCTCGGGCGCGATGCCGGGGCCGCCGTCGCGCACGCGCAGCACCGCCTCGTCGCCCTCCGGCGCCACCGTGACCTCGACCCGGGTGCCGGCCGGCGTGTACTTCAGGGCGTTGCCCACCAGCTGGCTCACCACCTGCTCGATGCGCAGTGCATCCGCCTCCACCCACACCGGTGCCAGCGTGCCCTCCAGTCGGTGCCGGCTCGCCGCGGCGGCCGGCTGCAGCGCGGCGAGGGCGCGCTCGACCGGCTGCGCCAGGTCGAGCGGCTGGCGCGCCAGCGTCAGCTGCCCCGACATCAGGCGCGAGGTCTCCAGCATCTCCGCCATCATCCGCGTGAGGTGGCGCGTCTGGCGCGCGATGATGGCGGCGGCACTCGCGGCGACCTCCGGCGCGGGGCGCGTCTCCAGCACCTCGGCGGCGGAGGCGATCGCCCCCAGCGGGTTGCGCAGCTCGTGGCCCAGCATCGCGAGCAGCTCGTCCTTGGCGCGGTTCGCCGCCTCGGCCCGGTCGCGCGCCTGCTGGGCATGTTCCATCAGCGCGGCGTTCGCCTGCTCGACGCGGCGGCGGTCGCTCACGTCGATGCTGACGCTCACCAGCCGGGCCGGCCGGCCGTCCTCTGCGTAGCGGATCGCGACACGGGTGCTGATCCAGCGCTCCTGGCCACCGGCGAGCGCGATGCGGTACTCGACCGTCGTGTCCGGCCGGCGCGCCGCGAAGGCGCGCAACAGGGCCAGCTCGGCGCTGCGGCGGTCCTCGTCGTGCACCTGCGACAGCAGCTCGCCGAGGCTGCGGGGGAACAGCGGCGTGTCCCAGCCGAACAGGTGCGCCTGGCCCGGCGTCCAGGTGATCAGGTCCTGCGCGACGTCGTACTCGCAGAAGCCGACCTGCCCCACCTCCTGGGCGAGCTGCACCAGGTGCTGGCTCTCGCGCAGCCGCTGGTTGCTCTGGGCCAGCAGGGCGTGGGCGCCGACCTGCTCGCTGATGTCGACCACGGCGGCGATCGCGCCGCGCGGCCGGCCGGCATCGTCGTGCAGCGGTGCGGCACTGACCAGCACATGGCGGCGCGGCTCGCCGGGACGGCGCAGCGACAGCGCGGTGGTCTCGACCGCTTCGCCGGTGCGCGCCGCCACGCACAGCGGCCACTCTGCGGGCGGCAGCACCCGGTCGTCACGCATCACCACCCAGGCCGCCGCGCCCGCATCCTCGCGGGTCGGCATCAAGCCGAACATGCGCTCCAGCGCCGCGTTGCGGGTGACCTGCGTGCAGGCGCTGTCGTGGGCGAAGGCGAGGCCGATCGGCGTGCACTTGAACAGCGTCTCGAACTCGTCGACCCGGCGCTGCAGCTCGGCCTGCGCCGACTCGCTGCGCTCGCGGGCGGTGCGCAGCGCGGCCCGCAGCGCATCGATCTCGCGCACCCCGAGCGGCGTGGCCGGGCCGGCGTCGTGGCCGGCGGCGAGCCGCTCCAGCGGCCGCGTCATGCGGCGCGCGACGAAGAGCGCGATCCACAGCCCGAGCAGCAGGCAGCCGGCCACCGTGGCGGTGGCGAGCGCGACGGCGCGGCGCTGCGCCTGCTCCAGCGGCGCGGCCGCGTGGGCGAGGCTGATGCTCCAGCCGGCCGGGGCGATGGATTGGCGCGCCACCCAGGCGTCCTCGCCCTCGGCCAGGGTCTGGCGGCCGAAGCCGTGCGGCGGGCCGATGCCGCACGCCGGCTGGGCGATGAAGCGCTCGGGCGAGCGCGTGCGCGCGATGACGCGGCCGCCGGCGTCGCACAAGGTGCTGACGCCGGCGTCCAGCGGCACCGCCTGCTCGATCAGCGACTGCCAGTGGCGCACCGGGATCCAGACCCCCAGGGCATAGCGCGGCTTGTCGTTGACGCGCACCGGCACCATCACCATGGTGGCGTACTGGCGCGAGCCGGCCTCGGTGTCGAGGTTCGAGACCGCGGCGTATTCGCCCGCCAGCACGCGCTGCAGCGGCCCGCGCTGCGCCGCGCTGGCCTCGCGCGGGCCGCCGCCGGTGTCGATCAGCACCCGCCCGGCCGCGTCGATCAGGAAGGCGCTGTGCCAGTTGCCGCGCAGCCGGCCGGCGGCGCGCATCCAGCGCTCGAAGGCGAGCAGGTCGTCGCCGCGCAGCTTGTCGGACAGCGCGAGGATGTTGAGGGCGTCGATGGACGAGTCGAGTTCGCGCTCGACCGCCATCGCGAGCGCTGCGGTGGCGGAGGCGAGCCGGGCTTGCCGTCGCGCCTCGTCGCTGCGCAGGTCGTCGACGATCTGCCAGGACATCAGGGCGGCCATCGGCACGGTGGCAAGCAGCAGCACCAGCATCAGCGTGGCCCGCAGCGAGAGCCCCGGGCGCCGCGCGCGCCAGGCGTCGAGCAGCCGGCTCGTCACGACCGCCCCGTGCCGGGCGGCACGCCGATTGCAGCAAAAAGTTCTGGAAGCGGAAAGCCGCGGCTGGTCCGGCGCGACGTCGGATGGGCATGCGGAGGCCGGCGCCGACGGGCGTCGGCCCTCGATTTCCGCGTCGTGTCTGCTTGCGGCATGGCCCTTGCCTTTCCTGGTTGTCCATCGACTCTGCGAAATGGAGACCGACCCCCATGTCCGCGCTGACCCTTCGTGCCGATCAACGGCAGCAACAGTCGCTTTCCCCTCGGCTTCAGCAAGCCGTGCGCCTGCTCCAGCTGTCCTCCCTGGAGTTTGCCGAGGAAGTGCGCGGCGCGCTCGACAGCAACCCCTTCCTCGAAGCGGTCGAGGACGAGCCGGTGGCCGTGCCCGCGGTGGCCGCGCCGGCCGTGCTGGCCGCCGATGCGGCCCCGGCCGAGGTTCCCGTGGAGGCGGGGCCGACTCTCGACGACCGTCACGATGACCCCCTCGACGACCATCAGCACGAGGACTGGCACGTGGGCGGCAGCGGCGACGGGGCGCGCGGCGAGGACGGCGAGTTCTCGCCCATGAACAGCGTGGCCGCGCCGACCTCGCTGGCCGATGCGCTGCACGGCCAGCTCAACGTGCTGCCGCTGCCGCTGCGCGACGCCGTGCTGGCGCGCGCCATCGTCGATTCGCTGGACGACGACGGCTACCTGCGACTGGACGACCTGGACGAACTCGTCGCGGTGACGGCGCTCGACCCGCCGGCGACCTCCGAGGAGCTGCGCATCGCGCTGCGCCGCGTGCAGTCGCTCGAGCCGGCGGGCATCGGTGCCCGCAACCTGGTCGAATGCCTGACGCTGCAGCTGGGCAGCATCGCCTGCCCGGAGGAGCGCGCGGTGGCGCGTCGCATCGTCACCGAGCGCCTGGACACGCTGGCCTCGAAGGACATCGCGGCGCTGGCGCGCGTCCTCGACTGCCCGCTGCCGCTGGTGATGGCGGCCTGCGCCGGCATCCGCCGCCTCGACCCGAGGCCGGGCTGGCGCCTGGGCCACGCCGACATCCGCTACGTCACGCCGGACGTGGTGGCGCGCAAGTCGCGAGACCAGTGGGTGGTGGCGCTGAACCCGGCCATCGTGCCGCGGGTGCGCCTGCACCAGGCCTATGCCGACCTGTTCTCCCGCCAGCGCGAGACGCCGCACCCCCAGATGGCGGAGCAGCTGCGCGAGGCGCGCTGGACGCTGCGCAACGTGGAGCAGCGCTTCGCGACCATCCTCGGCGTGGCGCAGGCCATCGTCGCGCGCCAGCGACCCTTCCTCGACTACGGGCCGGCGGCGATGAAGCCGCTCGGCCTGCGCGAGATCGCCGAGGAGGTGGGGGTGCACGAGTCCACCGTCTCGCGCGTCACCAACAACAAGTACATCGCCACGCCCTCGGGGGTGTTCGAGCTCAAGTACTTCTTCTCCCGGGCGATGACGGCGCGCGGCGGCGGCACCTTCTCGGGTACCGCGGTGCGCGGACTGATCCAGGAGATGCTGGAGCGCGAGCAGCCCGGCCGCCTGCTGTCGGACGCCGAGATCGCGCGCCGGCTGGCGCAGGCCGGCCTGGCGGTGGCGCGGCGCACGGTCACCAAGTACCGGCACCAGCTGCACGTCGAGTCGGTGGGCCGGCGCCGGGCCGGGGAACTGTCGGCCGACGCGCTGCAGGGCGCGTTGCCCGCCTGACGGGCATGGTCGCCGCGGTCGACAAGCGCAAGGTCTTCGCAGGCCTGTGGTCGGCGGCCTGGCAGCATCGGCAGCGGGCCCTCGCGGCGGTGCTGCTGCTGGTGCTGGCGAAGGCGGCCGGCGTGGTCGTGCCGCTGGTGCTGAAGGCCATCGTCGACCAGTTCAGCCGGCCCGACACGCTGGTCGAGCCGGCCGCGCCCGCCGTGGCTCCCGGCGCGGGTCCGCCGGCCATCCTGGTGATCCCGGTCTTCCTGCTGCTCAGTTATGCGCTGCTGCGCTTCCTGGGCACGCTCTTCACCGAGCTGCGCGACCTGGTGTTCGCCCCGGTCACGCAGCGCACCGTCACCGCGGTCTCGCAGCGCAGCTTCGCGCACCTGATGTCGCTGAGCCCGCGCTTCCACGTGCAGCGCAACACCGGGCAGCTGATCCGCGAGGTCGAGCGCGGCACGGGCGGCGTGGGCTTCCTGCTCGGGGCGGGGCTGTTCACCATCGTGCCGACGCTGGTGGAGTTCGTCGCCGTGCTGGGCGTGCTGGCCTTCAACTACAGCGGCTGGTTCACGCTGATCATCCTCGCGACCTTCGTCGTCTACGCGACGCTGACGCTGATGCTGACCCAGCAGCGCGAGCTGCGGCAGCGCCGCGTCAACGACATGGACTCGCGCGCCAACGGGCGCCTGGTCGACAGCCTGCTCAACTACGAGACCGTCAAGACCTATGCGCGCGAGGACTACGAGCGCGAGCGCTACGCCGCGATCTGCGAGCAGTGGGTGCAGGGGACGGTGAGCAACCAGCGTGCGCTGTCGGTGCTGCACATCGGCCAGAGCGCGGTGATCGCCTGCGGCGTGGCGGCGATGATGCTGCTCGCGGCGCAGCAGACGGTGCGCGGCCTGATGACGGTGGGCGACCTGGTGCTGCTGAATGCGTACGTGATCCAGGTCTGCCTGCCGCTGAATGCGCTCGGCTTCGTGTTCCGCGAGGCGAGCGATGCGCTGGTCAACACCGAGAAGCTGTTCGCGCTGCTGGACGAGCAGCCCGACATCGTCGACAAGCCGGGCACGACGGCGCTGCAGGCGAAGGGCGGCGCGATCGCCTTCGAGCACGTGGATTTCTCGTACGAGGCCGGGCGCCAGGTGCTGAGCGACGTGAGCCTCGCGCTGCCGGCCGGCAGCACGGTGGCGGTGGTGGGCGGCAGCGGCTCGGGCAAGTCGACGCTTGCGCGCCTGCTGCTGCGCCTGTACGACGTCAACGGCGGGCGCATCAGCGTCGACGGGCAGGACGTGCGGGCGGTGACCCTCAAGTCGCTGCGCGAGGCCATCGGCGTGGTGCCCCAGGACACGGTGCTGTTCAACGACACCATCGCCTACAACATCGGCTACGGCCGCCAGGGGGCCGGGATCGCCGAGGTGGTGGAGGCGGCGAAGGCGGCGCAGGTGCACGAGTTCATCCTGTCGCTGCCGCAGCAGTACGACACCATCGTCGGCGAGCGCGGGTTGAAGCTGTCGGGCGGCGAGAAGCAGCGGATCGCGATCGCGCGCGCCTTCCTGAAGAATCCGCCGGTGATGATCTTCGACGAGGCGACCTCGGCGCTGGACACGCGGGCCGAGCGGGCGATCCAGACCGAGCTGGACCGCATCGCCGAGGGGCGCACGACGCTGGTCATCGCGCACCGGCTGTCGACGGTCGTGAACGCCGACGAGATCATCGTGATGGACAAGGGTCGCATCGTCGAGCGCGGGCGCCACGAGGCGCTGCTGGAGCGCGACGGGCTCTATGCGCAGCTGTGGAACCTGCAGCGCCAGCAGCAGGAGTTCGAGCGCCTGGAGCGGCAGATGGCGCGCCAGCCGGTGAACCTGGTGGCGCTGGTGGCGAACGCGATCGACGGGCTGCGCGGCGCGATCGATGCGCGGCAGGTGCGGCTCTACACCGACATCAACATCGACAACGCGAGCGTGACGGGCGACCCGAGCACGCTGGCCCAGGTGCTGCGCGAGCTGGGTATGTGGGCGGTGCACGCGACGCCGCCGGGCGGCCGGGTGGAGCTGAAGCTGGAGCGCCGCGAGGGCAGTGCCTGCCTGAGCGTGACCGACGGCCGGCATGCGCCCGGGGCCGGCATGCCGCCGGCGGCGAACGACGAGCTGCCGGTGCCACACGGCACCGAGACGCCGCTGGACCCGGTGCAGCTGCGCTCGACCATCGAGCGCCAGGGCGGACATTTCTCGATCGAGCCGCCGGGGGCGCTGAACGGCATGCGCTACGTGGTGGACCTTCCGCTGCGGGCGCTGGTGGCCGATGCGGCGGCGCCGCCGCCGGATGCGCCGCGGGTCGACCACCCACTGGCGCAGCTGCGCGTGATGGTGATCGACGACAACGACGATGCGCGCGAGTCGCTGGGCATGGTGCTGGAGGCCGAGGGGGCGGAGACGCTCGCCTTCGGCAGCGGGCATGCGGCGCTCGACTGGCTGGCGCACCACCCGACGAGCCAGTGGCCGAACGCGCTGGTGTGCGACATCGTGCTTGGCGACGAGGACGGCTATGCGGTGATGCGCCAGGTGCGCCAGCTGGAGGACCAGCGCCGCGTGGTGCTGGAAGGCCGCATCCCCGCGATCGCGCTGACTGGCCTGTCGCAGCCGGACGACCGCGTGCGGGCGCTGATGGCGGGCTTCCAGGTGCACCTGGTGAAGCCGGTGGAGCCGCAGGAGCTGGTGGTGGCGCTGTATACGCTGAGCGGGCGGGCCGGGCCGGCGGGGGCGGGGCGGGCGGCGGCTTGAGCGGACGTTCCTGTCCTATTTAAACTTCATTACGTTTATCTCAAACCGTAGAGAAGCCAGAGGCCTGAAAAGAGCAGGGGTCTGCTGGTCATTCATGATTCATGAATCAAAAATCCGGGGCTTCCGAGAGGTTCAGCGACGCCCTCCTGCCATCCAAGGTTCCGTGACGAGAGGGCCGACGACGAGTCTGGATGGAACCCGCAGTGCTGCATTTGTCACAAGCGAAGTGGTTCCGCCGGTGTGTTCCCATTGGCAGGGGCCGCACACGGGGGTTCGCGGCGACTGAGCCTCCGTCAGGCCGCTCGACCTGCCGGCCGGTTGCGATCACGCAAACCTGGTCAGGCGCAAGGGCACATGCGTGACAATAGGAAAATCATGGCAAACGGCGATCAACTCAAAGCCTTGTTCCGCTCGTATGCGGAGGGAGACGAACGTCATTTCTACTCGGTGGCGATGCAGATGGCCGCGCACGAGGCCAAGCAGGGTCACGGCAAGCTCGCCGAGGAGCTGCACGACCTGCTCGACGCCGCCAAGTCGCGTCGGCCCGCAGGTGCCGCTGATGGCGCCATTCCGCTGGCCCGCCCCAAGGGCGAACTGGCCTCGCTGCTCAGTGTGTCCTACCCGTCGAGCCGACTGTCGGACATGGTGCTGGCTGAGCCGGTGCTTGCCGGGCTGCAACGTGTTTTGAAGGAGCAGCGGCATCTGAGCAAGCTGCGCAGCCATGGCCTGCACCCGCGTCGGAAGCTGCTGCTCGTCGGTCCCTCCGGCACCGGCAAGACGATGACCGCGGCTGCGCTGGCGAGTGAGCTGGGAATCCCCCTGTTCGTCGTGCGCCTGGATGCCTTGATCACCAAGTTCATGGGGGAGTCGGCTGCCAAGCTGCGGCAGGTGTTCGACGCGGTGGCCTCCACTCGAGGCGTGTATTTCTTTGATGAGTTCGACGCCATCGGAAGCCAGCGTGGGATGGCCAACGACGTCGGGGAGATCCGGCGCATCCTCAACAGCTTCCTGCTGATGATCGAACAGGATGAGTCCAGCAGCGTCATCGTCGCCGCCACCAACCATGTCGACATCCTGGATGAGGCGCTGTTCAGGCGCTTTGATGACCTGGTCGAATACCGCTTGCCGTCCACCGACGAGATTCGCGCGCTGCTACGCATGCGGCTGGGGGGCTACCTCAAGTCCCCCAAGTCCATCTCGGCATTGGCCACGGAAGCTGTCGGCCTGAGCCATGCCGAGATCACGCGCGCCGTTGGCGATGCGATAAAGGAAGCCGTGATGCACGACCAGGTCAGCGTGCCTGTCGATGACGTCAAAGCCCTCCTGCAACAACGCCATGCCGTGCGTCGCCGCACGCCTGTCGCTCTGCCCTGAGTCCGCGTCCCGCTGAATGGCTACCGCTGAGCAGCAGCACCGTCCCCACCTTTTTCCCCAAGACACCCGCAGTGTGGAGGGCTATACGGCCAAGAGCGGTGGCGGTGGCGACAAGATGGCGGTGCAACCGAAGGACCGGCAGCAGCATGCCGGCGCGTTGCGCGCACAGCTGGCGCAGGTTGGCGTGGCCCAACAGCAGCGGGTCGCCGAGCAAATGGAAGCCGGCGTGCAGAGCGCGATCGGCATTCAGGTCGAATTCGAGAGCGAGCAGGGGGTGGCCATGGCCGCCGCGAGTCTGGCCCGTGACCATCGCGGCATCGAGCTGATGAATGTCCGGCAGCAGGGGACGCAGATCCTGGCCACCGTGTTCGTGCCGCAGGGCAAGCTCGAGCATTTCGAGAAGCTGATCACCGAGTACGTCGATCACAAGGCCGACAAGAACGGCAACCCGTTGGATCACTAGACGCTGGTGGACGCCATCAGCGCACTGCGGGTGGCGACGTTTGAATCGCTCTGGACCGATGAAGCGACCGCGTTGCCGGCCGATCCTGCCGAGGCCATCTGGTGGGAGGCTTGGCTGTCCCTCGGCGCTCATGCGGAGCGCACGCTGGCCGACTTCCGCAAGGTCGCCGACATGGCAGGGCTGCAGGTCAGTGATCGCATGCTGCACTTCCCCGAGCGCATGGTCGCCCAGGTATACGGCACCAAGAACCAGTTCCTTCAATCATCGCTCGTGTTGAACATGATTGCGGAGCTGCGGCGTGCCAAGACCACGGCCGAGTTCTTCGCCGACCTGACGCTCGACGAGCAGGAAGCTTGGCAAGGCGATCTGCAGCAGAGGCTGCAGCCTGAGCAGAGCGGCAATGCGTATGTGACGCTGCTGGACACCGGCGTGAATCACGGCCACCCGCTGCTCGCTCCGTTTGTGGCCGATGAGGATCGCCACGCTGTCGAGCCCGACTGGGGGCCGGACGATGCCAACGGCCACGGCAGCGAACTCGCAGGCCTGGCGCTGATGGGCGACCTCACGGCAGCGCTGGCCGAGGATGCGCCGCTGCTGGTGCCGCACCGCCTGGAGTCGGTGAAGGTGCTGCGCTTTCCCGGAGACAATGAGGGCGAGTCATTTGGCGCCATCACCGCGGAAGCGGTGGCTCGGGTGGAGATCACCAACACCGAGCGTCGGCGTGTATTTGCGATGGCTGTGTCGTCGACAGACGGCCGCGATCGAGGCAGGCCTTCGTCCTGGTCCGCCCAGGTGGATCGGCTCGCCTGCGACTACGAAGGGCAGGGCGCTACGCGGCGGCTCTTCGTGCTCTGCGCGGGCAACACCAACGATAACGCTGCCTGGGCTGCCTACCCGCACAGCCTGAGCACCAGCTCCGTTCATGACCCGGGCCAGGCATGGAACGCGCTGACCGTGGGCGCATATTCCGAATTGACGACCATCTCGGCGCACGCACCGGCGTACACGGCCGTCGCAGGCGTCGGCGGATTGAGTCCCTACACGACCACGTCCGCGACTTGGCAACCCGGTTGGCCTTTCAAGCCCGACATCGTCATGGAGGGCGGCAACGTCGCCATCGAGCCATCCGGCTTCGCCAGTTCCATGGACAGCCTGTCCTTGCTGACGACGGGCCACCAGCCGCATGAGCGGCTGTTCACGCTCAGCTGGGCCACCAGTGCGGCCACTGCGCTGGCCGCGGGCATGTGCGCGCGGATCGCGGCGGCCTATCCAAGCTTCTGGCCTGAAACCATCCGGGGACTGATGGTGCACTCGGCACGGTGGACGCAGCCGATGTTTGATGCCTACACACCGGCCGGCGTTCGCAGCCTGGCCAACATGCGCCAGTTGCTGCGCCACTGTGGCTATGGCGTGCCGAGCCTGGAGCGGGTCCTGTACAGCGCTCGCAACTCGCTGACCATGATCGTGCAAGACGAGGTCCAGCCGTATCACAAGCTTGACGGAACAGTGAAGACGCGCGAGATGCACCTGCACGATCTGCCGTGGCCCATCGACGTGCTGCAAGAACTCGGGGATCTGCCCGTCACGCTGCGCGTCACGTTGTCGTACTTCATCGAGCCAAACCCGGGCGAGCGGGGTGGTGTTGACAAGTACGCCTATCAGTCGCATGCGCTGCGCTTTGCCGTGCGGCGACCGCTGGAGACCGAGGCTGCCTTCCGGGGCCGCATCAATGCCCAGGCGGCCGCCGAGGAGCAGGGTCTGCCGGGCCGGGGTGGGGCCGATCCTGGATGGACCGTCGGCGAGAAGCTGCGCACCCGCGGCTCGCTGCTGTCCGACAGCTGGACTGGGACTGCCGCGCAGCTCGCAAATCGCGGTCAGCTGGCGATCTTTCCGGCTATGGGATGGTGGCGCAATCGGCCGTTCCACGGTCGCTTCAACCGTGCTGCCCGGTACAGCCTGCTGATCTCTATTGAAGCGCCCACCGCCGAGCAGGATCTGTACGCGCTTGTTGCGGCGAAGATTGCTGTTGCGGCCGAGGTCCTTGTGGAGGTCCAGGTTTCGTGACCGGTCATCCAGGTCGGCTCAACCACCCTGCACCATCGAGTGCCCGGGCTTGAGAGAGTAGATTGGCTGCGCCGCATCGCGGCATGTGACGCTCAGGCTTCGGGTTGTGCGGGCCTCGCGACCTGCCGCGGCGTTTGCCCGAGAAACCGCTTGAGCGAATGGCTCAAATGCGCCTGGTCCGTGAACCCCAGCTCGACCGCGACCTGCGAGGCCGCCTGCCCCTGCCGCAGCAGCCGCGCCGCCGCGTGCGCCCGCTCGATCTGCTGGAAGACCTTGAGCCCGAGCCCCGTGACCTCGGCGAAGTGGCGCTGGATGCTGCGCTCGTCGAGCCGCTGGTGCGCTCCCTGCAAAGCCCGCGAGACCACCGGGTCCCGCTCGAGGATGCCCTTGCGCGCGAGCGCCGCGACGAACGATTCGATGTTGTCGAAGCGCGGCACCTCGAAGCGCTCGGGCCCGAGCCAGAACCCGCGCCCGGCCTCCACCGGGCACACCACGCCCTGGTTGAAGGTCAGCCGCCCCGGCATGCGCGGCATGTAGACCTCGGGCTTGAAGGCGATCGTCAGCATCTCGTCGCCGGCGCGGCTGTCGACGGCCAGCGGCGCGGCGATCTGCCCCGTCTGCACGACGAGCAGCGGCCCGTCGCCGCGGCGCACGAAGAGCAGGTCCCACGAGCCGTCGGGCAGGGCCGTCTCTCGCACGTCGCCGAGGTAGCGGGCACGGCGGACCTTCGCCACCAGGGGCGAGTCCGCCAGGCGCTCTTCCTCAGCGATCCTTCCTTCCATGCGTGGTGTCTTCCCCTCGCACCCGGCCGAAGAAGCGGCGCAGGTCCTCGACGACCAGCTGCGGGTCCGTTTCGTTGGCGAAGTGGCCGCCGCGCGGCATCTCGGACCACTGTAGCACCCGGGTGTGGGAGCGCTCCACGAACTTGCGCACCGAGCGGAAGTCGTCCGGGAACACGGCCACCGCCGTCGGCGTGTGGCTGGGCAGGTCGCGGTAGCCGGCGCCGGTGGTGGCGTTGGCGAGGTAGAACTCCGCCGCCTGTCCGCCCGTGCCGGTGAACCAGTAGAGCGACACATGCGTCAGGAAGCGGTCACGGTCGACCTGCCCGGCCCGCTCGCCCTCGAAGCCGAAGAACAGCTCCGAGTTCCACGCCAGCAGCGCGGCCGGCGAATCGACCAGCCCGTAGGCCAGCGCACCCGGGCGCTTGGACTGGATGTCGACGTAGCCGGCGTACTTGCGGAAGTACTCCAGGCTCTTGAAGCCTTCCATCTCGAAGGGCGACAGCCCGTCCATCTCGCCCGGCGCGCCGGTGGGGAAGGCGAAGACCTGCTGCACATGGACCCCGACCAGGCCCGCGGGCGCCAGGATCCCCAGCTCGCGCCCGATCAGCGCGCCCACGTCGCCGCCCTGCGCGCCGTAGCGCGTGTAGCCCAGCCGCTTCATCAGCGTGTCCCAGGCCGCCGCAGTGCGGACGGCGTCCCAGCCGGTGGCGGCCAGCGGCGACGACAGTCCCATGCCCGGTACCGACGGGATCACCACGTCGAAGGCCAGCGCGGCATCGAGACCGTGGCCGCGAGGATCGGTCAGCGGGCCGATCAGGTCCAGGTACTCGGCCGGCGAGCTGGGCCAGCCGTGGGTCAGGATCAACGGGAACGCGTTCGGCTCCTTCGACTTCACGTGCAGGAAGTGGATCGTCTGGCCGTCGATCTCGGTCGTGAACTGCGGATGGCGATTCAGGCGCGCCTCCTGGGCGCGCCAGTCGAAGCCGTCGGCCCAGTAGGCGGCCAGTTCGCGCATCAGCGACAGGGACGGGCCGTGGCCGAAGCCCGGGTCCACCGGCTGCGGCCAGCGGGTGGCGGCCAGGCGCCGCCGCAGCTCGTCGATCTGGGCCTGCGGGATCTCGAGGCGGAACGGGCGGATGGCGGGGGAAGTGTTGGCGGCGGTGTTCATCGTGGCTCCTTGCGGTGTGGGATGGCGAGGACCTCACTGTCCGGCAATCGGCCCGCCCGGTCTTGTAGAAAACCGACACCGCCCCGCCCGGCCAGCGGCACGCCGCATGCCCCACCCGGCTGTCGCCTCTCGCAGGCTTGCCAGGAGCATCCATGAGCACATCTTCCGTCTTGTCCCGGTCGCTGCACGGCCAGGTGGTCGTCGTCACCGGCGGCTCGCGCGGCCTGGGCGCCGCCATCGCCCAGGTGCTGGGCGAGGAAGGCATGACGCCGGTCATCGCCGACATCGAGCTCGCGCGCGCCCAGGACCGGGTCGCGGTCCTGGCCGAGCGCGGCATCACCGCCGCCGCGCTGCAGCTGGACGTGGGCGACGACGCGCAGGTCCACGCCACGCTGGCCGCGGTGCGCGAGCGCTTCGGCCGGCTCGACGTGGTGGTCAACAACGCCGCCATCGACATCACCGTGCCCATCGCCGAGCTGGCGACCGGCGACTGGGAGCGCGTGGTACGCACCAACCTCACCGGTCCCTTCCTGGTCGCCAAGCATGCCGCGGCCATCATGGGCCCGAAGACCTCGGTCGGCGGCGGCGGGCACATCGTCAACATCGCCTCCACCGCCTCCAAGCGCGCCTGGCCCAACGCCGCCGCCTACCACGCCACCAAGTGGGGCCTGCTCGGCCTGTCGCACGCGCTGCATGCCGAGCTGCGACCGCAGGGCATCAAGGTGTCGGCCGTAGTGGCCGGCGGCATGCGCACGCCCTTCCTGCTGGATCGCTTCCCCGACATCGACCCCGGCGTGCTGCAGGACCCGCTGAACGTCGCCAACGCGGTGCGCTTCGTGCTGATGCAGCCCGACGAGACGGTGGTGCCCGAGGTGACGGTGCTTCCGATGCGCGAAACCTCCTGGCCCTGAGGTGCGCCCATGATCACGCTCGGATTGAACGCTGCCTTCCACGACTCCGCCGCCGCGCTGGTGATCGACGGGGTCACCGTCGCCGCCGCCGAGGAGGAGCGCTTCACGCGCATCAAGCACGGCAAGCGCCCGGTGCCCTTCACGGCCTGGGAGCTGCCCTTCCACGCCATCGACTTCTGCCTGCGCCAGGCGGGCATCACGCTGCGCGAGGTCGACCACGTGGCCTACAGCTACGACCCGCAGGAGTTCCTCGGCGAGCACGCCCGCTCGGAGGCGCTGCTGCTGCCGCTGGAGCCGTCTGCCGCCCCGTCGGCCGGCTGGGAGAACCCCTGGGACCCGCTGTTCGCCGCCTACATCGTCAACGCCCCGCGCCAGCTCGCGAGCGGCGCGCCGCACCACCTGCGCAAGCGCCTGGGGGGCGTGCGGCCGGATGAGGCGCCGTACCGGTGGCATTTCGTCGGCCACCACCTGTGCCACCAGGCGAGCGCCTTCCTCGCCGCGCCCTTCGCGCGCTGCGCGGTGATGACGCTGGACGGCCGCGGCGAACGCGCCACCACCACCTATGGCCGCTGGCGCGACGATGCCTACGAGCCGCTCGGCGAGGTGCGCATGCCGCACTCGCTCGGCATGCTGTACGAGCAGGTGACGACCCACCTGGGCTTCCTGCACTCCAGCGACGAGTACAAGGTGATGGCGCTGGCGGCGCTCGGCACGCCGCGCTACGCCCGCGTGCTGCGCGCGCACCTGCGGCTGGGCGCGAACGGCGACTACACGATCTCGCCGGTCGACCTGGCGGCGCTGTGCGGCCCGGCGCGCGAGCCGGGCACCCCGCTCGCCGAGCGCGACCTCGACCTGGCGGCCTCGCTGCAGGACGTGCTCGAGGAGACCGTGCTCGCGCTGGCCGGCTGGCTGCGCGAGGCGAGCGGCGAGCGCAGGCTTGCGATGGCCGGCGGCGTCGCGCTGAACTGCGTGATGAATGCGCGGCTGCGCGACAGCGGCATCTTCGACGCGGTCTGGGTGCAGCCTGCGGCCGGCGATGCCGGCACGGCGCTCGGGGCGGCGCTGTGGACTGACGCGCGGGAACGCCGCGGCGACGACGCGAGGGACGGCGACGCCGCGCATCCGCCGCGCCGCACGCTCGCGCCGCGGCGCTGGCGGATGGAGCACGCCTACCTCGGGCCCGGCTTCGAGGATGCGGAGATCGAGGCCTTGCTGCGCTGGGCCAAGCTGCGCTACCGGCGTGCCGTCGACCTGGCGGCCGAGACGGCGGAGCTGCTCGCCGCCAACCGCATCATCGGGTGGTTCCAGGGCCGCATGGAGTTCGGGCCGCGAGCGCTGGGCGCCCGGTCCATCCTCGCCTCGCCGATCGATCCGGCGATGCAGGTGCGGCTGAACGAGCTGAAGGACCGCGAGGATTTCCGCCCGGTCGCGCCGGCAGTGCCGCGCGAGGCGCTGGCGGACTGGTTCGCGCCGGCCGACGCGAACGGCGGCGAGTCGCCCTTCATGCTCTTCGTCTACGACGTGCTGCCGGGGCGCGGCGAGAAGATCCCGTCGGCCTGTCACACCGACCGCACGGCGCGCGTGCAGACGGTGGACCGCAACACGAACCCGCGCTTCCATGCGCTGCTGCAGGCCTTCGGGGCGTTGACCGGCGTGCCGGTGCTGGTCAACACCTCGTTCAACGTGCGCGGCGAGCCCATCGTGGCGACGCCGAAGGCGGCCATCGAGGCGTTCTTCAGCACGCCACTCGATGCGCTGGTGATCGGGAGCTTCATCATCGAGAAATGACCCACCCCCGAGGCGCTTTGCGCCTCCCCCTCGAGGGGGCTCCGCCAGCGGCCCGGCAAAGCCGGTTCCGCGGCGTCCGCTGGAGGGGCACTTCGCTTCGCTCGTGCGGACGCTCGTCAGAGGCTTGCCCGGATGCACATCCGGGGATCGGGCGTCACTTGCGGAAGTAGTCGATGGTTCGTCGCAATCCTGCCTCGAGCGCGACCTTCGGCTCCCACAGCAGGTGGCGCCGGGCCCGCGCGATGTCGGGCTGCCGCCGCTTTGGGTCGTCCGCCGGCAGCGGCCGGTGCGCGATCCCGGACGCGCTGCCCGTCAGGCGAAGCACCAGCTCCGCCAGCTGCAGCACCGTGTGCTCCACCGGATTGCCGATGTTGATCGGCCCCTCGATGTCAGACTCCATCATCCGCAGCAGGCCCTCCACCGTGTCGTCGACATAGCAGAAGCTGCGCGTCTGCCGGCCCTCGCCGTACACCGTCAGCGGCTCGCCGCGCAGCGCCTGCACGATGAAGTTGCTCACCACCCGCCCGTCGCCCGGCCGCAGCCGCGGACCGTAGGTGTTGAACAGGCGCGCGATCCGCACCGGCGTGCCGTGCTCGAGGTGGTACGCGAAGCACAGCGTCTCGGCGACGCGCTTGCCCTCGTCGTAGCAGGCGCGCGGCCCGAGCGGGTTGACGTGGCCGTGGTACGCCTCGGTCTGCGGATGCACCTCCGGGTCGCCGTACACCTCGCTCGTCGACGCCTGCAGCACGCGCGCCCCGCAGCGTTGCGCCGCCTCCAGCACGCGCCACATGCCCTGCGTGCTGGTCAGCGTGGTCTGCACCGGGTGCTTCTGGTACTGCGCCGGGCTCGCCGGGCAGGCGAGGTTGAAGATCCTCTGCGCACTCTCGAGGTCGTCCGGCCAGGGCGCCGTCACGTCATGGCGGCGCAGCTCGAAATGCGGATGCCCGCGCAGGTGCGCCACATGGGACGCATCCCCGGTCGACAGGTCGTCGAGCGCGACCACGCGCTGGCCGGCCGCCACGAGGCGGTCGCACAGGTGGCTGCCGACGAAGCCGGCCCCGCCGGTCACCACGACCTGCACGCCCTTCATGGCAAGGCCTTCGTGCCGGCGCGCCGGCCGCTGCCGCCCGCCGGCAGCGCTCCGATCGCGCCGCGCGAGGCGACGCCCCCCAGCTGCGCCAGCAGGCCCGCGGTGCGCTGCACGCTGTCGGCCAGGTCGAACTGCTGCACCGCCCGCTCGCGTGCCCGCGCGCCCATGCGCGCGGCCAGGCCGGGCGTCTCGAACAGCCGCGCCACGTGCTGCGCCACGCCCTCGTAGTCGCGGGGCCCGACCAGCCAGCCGGTCGAGCCGCTCTGCACCAGGTCCGGGATCCCGCCCACATGGCTGGCCACCAGCGGCAGCCCGGTCGCCATCGCCTCCATCAGCGCGAGCGGCATCGCCTCCGACTGCGAGGTGCTGACCACCGCGTCGAGCTGGCGGTACACCGCCGGCATGTCCTCGCGCACGCCGGCCAGGTGGACCACGCCCTGCAGCCCGGCGCGCTCGATGAAGGCCTGCAGCCCGGCGCGCATCGGCCCGTCGCCGACCAGCACGAAGCGCGCGGCGGGCAGCAGGCCGCGCAGCAGCTGCACCGCGCGCAGGAACACCTCCGGCCCCTTCTCGGGCGACAGGCGGCCGACGAAGCCGACCAGCGGGTCGCCGTCGTCCATCGCGAAATGCCGCCGCAGGTCGTCCGCCCCGCCGCGCGGGCCGGGCTGGAACAGCGCCGTGTCGACCCCGTTCGGAATGCAGCTCAGCTGCGCCGCGTTCACGCCCAGGCTCAGCCCGTGGAAGTAGCTGTGCTTGCAGACCACGCCGACATGCGTGCCCGCCAGCCGGTGCACCTCCAGGTCCATCGGCGTCACGTGCCGGCTGTGCACCGTCGCGAGCACCGGCTTGCTGCACAACTTGCCGACCAGCCCGGCCAGCAGGTGCGCGTTCGGCATGTGGGCATGCAGCACGTCGATCGCGCCCGCGTGCACCAGCGCGCAGGTGGTCATGATGCTCGCCCAGGGCGGGTCGTCGGGGATGGCCGTGGTCAGCACCTCCACGTCGAGCGCGCGCAGCCGCTCGGTGAAGGCGCTTTCGCAGGGGCACAGCACGGTGACGGTGAAGCGCTCGCGCGGCAGCCGCTCGACGAGGCGCAGCACGCAGTTCTCCATGCCGCCGACGATGGCGTTGCCGACGACTTCGAGGACGCGGGTGTGGCCGGTGGAGGGCATGGCAGGGGGCAGTGGCGACAAGGGTGTGAGGCTCATGGTGCTCAGCAGCAGACGGGCGCCATCGGGCGCGGGGACGCGAGCCAGCCGCCACCGGGGCGGTGCGGTCCGGCCGGGTCGCCGAGCCAGGCGGCGGCCGTGCCGGACCAGATCTGCTCGCGCGCGGCGGCATCCACCTCCAGCTCGTCCAGCAGGTCCACCACCCAGCGGTGGCGCTGCGCGATCTCGCGCCCCGGGCAGGGCAGGAAGCAGTCGCTGCCGAACTGCAGCGATCCGGCGCCCAGCACCTCGAGGGCGCGCTTCAGCACCTCGCGCCGGTAGGGTGGCGGCGGGCCGAAGGAGATGTCGAACCGGAACTGGGCCTGCGCATGCGGCACGCCGTGGATGCGGTCGATGAGGCCGACGGCGATCGCTTCGTCGGTCCACGGCCAGCCCAGGTGGGCGAGCGCGACGCGGGTGCCGGGGTGGTCGCGCATCACCTCGAAGAAGGCCGGCCGGCAGAAGCGCCCCGAGCGGCCGTCGATGAAGATGCCGCTGTGGAAGAGCACGGGCAGCTTGAGCTCCGCCGCGACGGCGAACACCGGCTGCACGCGCGCCTCGTCGGGGTACCAGCCGGTCGGCACCATCTTGACGCCGCGCAGGCCCAGGGTCTCGATCGCATGGCGCAGGTCCAGCGCCGCGTGCGGGTCGCGGGGGTCGACGACGGCGAAGCCGGTCAGCCGGTCGGCGTGGCCGCGCACCAGCGCCGCGAGGTGGGCGTTGGCGCGCCGCAGCGACGCGGCGTCGTCGAGCGAATAGCCTTCGCCGAGGAAGGGCGCGAGCAGCACGCCGCGCTCGACCTCGGCCTCGTCGAGCGAGCGCAGCACGTCCGCCGTGGTCTCGCGGCCGGTGCAGTGCAGGTGGGCGTCGATCAGCATCATGCGGACCCGGTCTGCACCTGCGTCGCGCCCGCGGCCAGCGCCTGCGCCTGGCCCGCGGCGCGCCGGCCGGCGAGGAAGGCGTGGTCGGAGTTGTAGTACTCCCATTCGCTGTAGCGGCCGGCGAGCACGATGTCGAAGCCGGCCAGCCAGTCGCGGATCGTCGCGACGTTGGCGGCCCGTGCGTGGTCGTAGACGACATAGGCGCCGGGCATGTCGACCTGCCCGCTCGAGACCACCTCGTCGTCGTCCGACAGCATGCCCACGCGCCGCGCGTCGGCGATGCAGCGCTCGACCAGCGCCTCGCCGTCGCAGGGCAGGGGCTTGGACGGCGCATGCGTGATCTCGAAGGTCAGGCCGCAGCAGCCGGGCGGGCTGCAGTGTGGGCTTGCGTTGCCCTGCACGAAGATGCGATGGAAGACGGTGTCCTCGGGGTAGTAGACCCAGTGCTTCTCCGTCAGCCGTTCGCGCCCGCCGCCGACGCGCACGCCGAGGTTGACGCAGCGCACCGCCACCTGGCGCAGGCCGCGCGCGGCGGCGCGCACCGCGTCCGGGGCCTCGTCGCCGCAGGCCGCCACCAGGCGCGGCAACGGCATCGTACTGACCAGCACGTCGTAGTCGACCGATCGCCCGTCGTCCAGGCGCACCGTGCGCCGGCTCGGCGAGATCTGCAGCACGGCAGTGTTCAGCGCAAGTTCGCAGTTCAGCAGCGGCAGGAAGCCGTCCATCAGCGCCTGGAAGCCGCCCTTCAGCGGGTAGCCGAAGCGGGCGTTCGGGCCCATCGGCGCGGGCGCGGGCTCGAGCGCGCCCTCGATCATCTGTTCCAGGTCGGGCAGCGGCACGCGGCCGCCCAGCCACGAGGTCTCCATTTCCGAGAGCGGCACCGCCCACAGCTTGCGGTTGTAGGGCAGGGCGAAGTGCTTCGCGATGCCAGCGCCCCAGACGCGGTGGATGAACTCCTCGAAGTTGCGCGGCGGCTCGGCCGGGCGGGCGGCGCCGGCGTCGCCCTTCAGCGGGCCGAAGCGGGCCTCGATCGCGCCGACCAGGCATTCCTTCAGCACCTGCGGCGGCAGGCCGTAGAGCGATCCCTGGAACGGGTAGCGGGTGTAGGTGCCCTTGCTCCAGACCCAGGCCTCGCGGTTCTGCCAGTGCAGGTTGTCGCCGAGCAGCTTGTCGTACAAGGCCAGCACGTACGGGTCGTTGGAGAACATGATGTGGCCGGCATGGTCGAAGGTGAAGCCGTCCTGCTGCACCGAGCGGCACCAGCCGCCCACGCGTTCCTCGCGCTCGACGAGCAGCGTGTCCTTGCGGCGCGCACCCGTGCCGAGTTCGTGCGCCGCCGACAGGCCCGTCGGCCCGGCGCCGATGATCAGGTGCTTGACCCGGTGCGTGCCGCGCTGCGCCGCCGGCGTCATCGGCGCGGCCGCCGTCGACGGCGTGGCGGCGACGCCGGCCAGGTCGCGCAGCGCGGGCTGCGGCGGCGGCGCTTTCGCGAGCTCGTCCTGCAGCAGGGCGGCGACGCGCTCGGCGGCGCGGTCCCACGAGGTCTGCGCGACGCGCTCGCGCATTGCGGCGATGCGGGCGCTGCGCTGCTCGGTGGTCTCGGCGAGCGCCGCCTCGCAGGCCGCGACGAAATCCTCCGGCGTCGCCGCGATCGCGACCAGGTCGCCGTGCAGAACCACCACGTCGTGCACCGGCGTGCTCACCACCGGCTTCTCGCCGGCCATGTACTCCAGCGTCTTCGTCGGGCTGATGTAGCGCGTCGACTCGTTGAGCGCGAAGGGCATCAGGCACACGTCCCAGCCGGCCATGAGGGCGGGCAGGCGCTCGTAGGCCTGCATGCCCAGCCAGTGGATGTTCGGGCCCTGCGGCAGCGCTTCCGGGTCGATCTTCGCGACCGGCCCCGCCAGGACGAACTGCCACGCGGGGCGCAGCGCCGCCACCGCCTGCAGCAGCTCGAGGTCGAAGCGCTCGTCGATCACGCCGAAGAAGCCGAGGCGCGGATGCGGCAGCGGCGGGCCGGCCTCCGCGGCGACGCGCGCGGGCGCGAAGTGCGCCGCGTCCACCGAACTGGGCAGGCAGTGCACGTTCGGGTGCAGGCCGCGCTTGGCTTCGTAGAGCCGCGGCCCGCCGGTCAGCATCAGCTGCGTGAGCTTGAGCAGGGCGGTCTCGCGCTGGCGCAGCTGGCGCGGCGCATCCTTGAAGGCGGCGAGCTCGTCCATGCAGTCGTAGACCACCACCCGCGGCTGCAGCGGGCTCGCGAGAGGCAGCGCCATCGGCGTGTAGAACCACAGCAGGTAGTCGACGATGCCCTGCTCGCGCAGGTGGTCGGCGAGCAGCGGCTGCAGCAGCGCCAGCTGGTCGTCGTGGAAGCCCGGCGCCTCGATCGGGGTGTGCGGCACCAGCACCTTGACATGCGGCGCGGGCGAGTGGGCGACGAGGCGCGGCGGCCCGTCGGCCCGCACCGGTTCCTCGACGAAGACGACCGGGAATTGCTTCGCCAGGCGCGACAGCAGGTGCTGCGGCCGCTGGTAGACGAAGCCCCAGCGCAGGTGGGAAAAGACGATCAGGTGAGGCATGGCAGCTCCGTGGACCGGTGCGAGACCGGCGGTGAATGGGAAAGAAGCGGTGCGAGGCGCAGCGGCAGGCGGCCCTGCCAGTCGCGCAACGCCACGGCATACGGGGTGACGAGATGGCGATCGCGCGGATGCGGCGCGGCGTGGTCGACGTCCCACAGGCCGCTGTGGTGCCAGTGGGTGGGGCGGTCCCAGTCGAAGCGGTCGATGAGCGGGTACAGGCACAGGCCGAGCACGGGCACGCCGGCCTGCAGCGCGGCATGCACCTCGGCCGCTGTCTCGTTCAGCCACTGCGCCCGTCCGACGCCGACGTGGCTGGTCTCGGCCAGCACGAGCGGCCGCCCATAGCGCTGCCACGCCTCTTGCAGCAAGGATGACAGGGGCCGGCGGCGCGGGTCCCCTTCGTGCCAGTGCAGGCGGCGCTCGGTGCCGACCTCCCACTGGCCGCTGTGGTAATGGTTGAGGCCGACGAGGTCGATCGCCTCCGGGTGCCCCCCGCAGGCCGGGTCCAGCGTACCGCGGAGCAGGTCCCACACCTGCCATTGGTAGCCGGCCACCTGCGCGGCGAGCGCCGCAAGTTCGGGCTGGTCGCGCGGGGCGACCACGTGCACCATCGGCTCCACGTGCAGGAAGCGCGCGCGCGGGTCGACGCGGCGCACCGCCTCGATGCCGGCGAGCACGGCCTGCACGAGCCGGCGCTTGACGGTCCAGCCGCTCGCCGCGGTCGATTCGCCGCGCCCGGCGGGATCGCCGCGGTAGGGGTGCATGAGGTTGGTCTCGCACACCGCCCACGACAGGAAGCTGATCTCGTTGATCAGGTTGTAGACCGGCGGCGTGTCGTTGAAGGGCGCGAGCGCCGCGGCCGCCGCGCCTGCGAAGGACGCGAAGCGGTCGATGAGGGCATCGTCGTGCAGGCTCAGGTCGGGCGGCGTGCCGTAGTGCATGAAGCTCCACACCACCTGCACGCCGTGGCGTTGCGCGGTGCGGGCGATGTGGCAGGCGCGCGTGAAGTCCGGACGGTGCGGCGTGGTCTCCGCCAGGCGCCAGCCCAGGCTCTCGCGCACCGAGCAGATGCCGTGGGTGCGGGCGCGCAGGTAGTCGCCGTTGAGCAGGTCCAGGTGCGCCGTCGCGTCGGCCATGTCCAGCGGCTCGCCCGCCGCATTGAGGTGGTCGGCGCCTTCGAAGCCGCCCATCCAGAACGAGCGCAGCGGTGACGGGTTCATGATCATCGTGATGAGGCCGGGACGCCCTCTTCAGGCAAGCCACATGCCGCTGCCTTCTGCGGCTTCGAAGCCGTCACGGCTGAAATGTTTGCGGCAAGCCGGTGCCGATTCGGCAGGCCCATGAAAAACGCCCCGCCGGAGCGGGGCGTCGATCGAGGGTCGCGGGCCCGGCTTACTTGCTCTTGCTCGACGAGCTCGAGCTGCCGCTCGTGGAGGCGGAGGGCGAGGAACTGCTGCCGTCGCCGGACGAGGAGCCGCTGCTGCCCGATGCGCCCAGGCCACCACTGCCGCTGGAGGAACCGAGGCCGCTGCTGCTGCCGGAAGTACCGCTGCCGCTGCTGCCGCCCGAGGAGCCCGAGCCCCCGTTGCGGCTCGAGCGCCAGGTGTTGAACTCATCGGAGAACTTCTTGTAGCGATCCTGGCGCCAGCTGCGGTAGTCGTTGTCGAGGTTGCTCAGTTGCTCGTTGCGCCACTGGTGGTAGTCCGGGTCGAACTGCTCGTGACCCTGGTGGCCGCCGCCGTAGGTGCTGGTCGAGCCGCCGCCCTGCACCGAGCCGCCGTAGCCGCCCTGCGAGCCGTAGCCCTGGCCGCCGAAGCCGCCTTGCAAACCCTGGCTGCCCTGCCCGCCGAACCCGCCCTGCGAGCCGTAACCTCCCTGGCCGCCGAAGCCACCCTGGGAGCCATAGCCTTGTCCACCCTGGCCTTGCGAGCCGTAGCCCTGGCCGCCGAAGCCGCCTTGCGAGCCGTAGCTGCCCGGGCCGCCTTGCGAGCCATACCCGCCCTGTCCGCCCTGTCCGCCGAAGCCACCCTGCGAGCCGTAGCCGCCTTGCCCGCCCTGGGATCCGTAACCGCCCTGGCCCCCTTGCGAGCCGTACCCGCCCTGGCCGCCGCCATAGCCGCCCTGGCTGCGCTCGTAGTTGCCGCCCTGCTGGTTGCCGAACCCGCCCTGGCTGCCTTCATAGCCGCCGTGTCCGCCGTAGCCGCCCTGCTGGCCGCCGCCGAAGTTGCGCGCCTCCTGGTTGCGGCTGCCGTAGCCGCCGCCCTGTTGCCCGCTGTAGTGGCCCGACTGCTCGTACTGGTTCTCCGGCCGGTAGTCGCCGTAGTTGCTGCCCTGGTCGCTGCGCTGGCCGTGGCGGCCTTCGTCGCGATAGTCACGCTGGCTCATGTCGAATCCTTTCAGTTGAGGTGATCGATGGCGGTGCGATCCGCCCAGCCCTGCAGGGGCAAGCGTCGTACCGTCGGATGAGGGCGACGGCCTCCACGACGCACTTGAACCCGGTTGAAGACAGCAAGCGGAACACCGCTTGCCAATGCCTCGCAACGCAGGACTTGTGCCGAACCCAGGAGCCGTCATGACATCACCCATCCGCATTGCATTGATCAGCGAACACGCCTCGCCGCTCGCGACCCTCGGCGGCGTCGATTCGGGCGGGCAGAACATCTACGTCGCGCATGTCGCGCAGTGCCTGGCCCGCGCCGGCCACCATGTCGACGTGCTGACGCGGCGCGACAACCCCGACCTGCCGCCGGTGGTCGACCTGCGTCCCGGGGCGCGCGTGGTGCACATCGACGCAGGCCCGCCGCGCTTCGTGCCCAAGGAGCAACTGCTGCAGCACATGCCGGCCTTCGCGCATGCCAGCGAGCAGCTGCTGCGCCACAGCGTGCCCTACGACCTGGTGCATGCGAACTTCTTCATGTCGGGACTCGTCGCGCTGCGTCTGCAGGAGTCGCTCGGCCTGCCCTTCGCGATGACCTTCCATGCGCTCGGGCTGGTGCGCCGCGAGCACCAGAAGGAGGCCGATGCCTTCCCGCCCGAGCGCATCGAGATCGAGCGCGAAATCGTGCGCCGCGCCGACGCCCTCATCGCCGAATGCCCGCAGGACCGCGCCGACCTGATGCGCCTGTATGGCGCCGACATCGAGCGCATGTCGATGGTGCCCTGCGGCTTCGACCCCAAGGAGTTCGGCCCGGTGGACCGCGCCACCGCGCGCGCCCGGCTCGGCCTCGACCCGAATGAGTTCGTCGTGCTGCAGCTCGGCCGCCTCGTGCCGCGCAAGGGCGTGGACAACGTGATCCGGGCGCTGGTGCACCTGCCGGCCGAGGTGCCCGCGCGCGTGCTGGTCGTCGGCGGCGATTCGCGCGAGCCGGACGAGGCGCGCACGCCCGAGATCGCCCGGCTGCGCGGCGTGGCGCGCGAGCTCGGCGTGCTCGACCGCGTGAGCTTCACCGGCCACCGCCGGCGCAACGAGCTGCGCGACTACTACGCCGCCGCCGACGTGTTCGTCAGCACGCCCTGGTACGAGCCCTTCGGCATCACGCCGCTCGAGTCCATGGCCTGCGGCACGCCGGTGATCGGCAGCGCGGTCGGCGGCATCCAGTACTCGGTGCGCGACGGCGTCACCGGCTACCTGGTGCCGCCGCACGACCCGCGCGCCCTGGCGAAACGGCTTGCGCAGCTGCACGCCAACCCGGCGCTGGTGCGCGCGCTCGGCCGCGCCGGCATGCGCCGCGCGCGCTCGATGTTCACCTGGGAGCGCGTCACCGACCAGCTGGTCGACGTCTACGAGGCGCTGTGCCGCGGCCGCAGCGCGGCCGAGCCGGCCTGGGCCGGCCTGCACCTGGTGCGCGGCGAGACCGGCGTGGTGCGCCCGGCGGCCGCGCAGGCCGTGCGATGAGCGAGCGCGCCGCACTGCGCATCGCGGTGGTCGGCGTGGGCTACGTCGGCCTGGTGAGTGCCGCCTGTCTGGCCCACCTCGGGCACGCGGTATGTGCGGTCGACAGCGATGCGGCACGCATCCAGGCGTTGCGCGCGGGCGAGCTGCCCTTCTTCGAGCCCGGGCTGCAGGCCCTCGTGGCAACGCATGCCGCCTCGGGGGCGTTGTCGTTCTCCACCGACCTCGCGGCGGCGGTGCGCGCGGCCGAGCTCGTCTTCATCGCCGTGGGCACGCCCTGCGCCGCGGACGGGGCGGCGGACCTGCGCGCCGTCGAGGCGGCGCTGCAGGGCGTGCTCGCGGCGGTGCATGCGCCGCTGACGCTGGTGCTCAAGTCCACGGTGCCGGTCGGCACGCACCGGCGCCTGCGCACGGCCCTCGCGGGGCGGCGCGGGCCGCCGGTCACGCTGCTCAACAACCCGGAGTTCCTGCGCGAAGGTTCGGCGGTGCGCGACTTCCTGCGGCCGGACCGCATCATCGTCGGCAGCGACGAGCCCGACGGCGCCGGCCTGCTGCAGCGCGCCTATGCGCCGCTGGTCGACGCCGGCGCGCGCCTGCTGTGCATGCAGCCGGGCAGCGCCGAGCTGAGCAAGTACGCGTCGAACGGGATGCTGGCCGCGCGCATCAGCTTCATGAACGAGATGGCGCGCATCGCGGAGGCGAGCGGCGCCGACATCGAGGAGGTGCGCGCCGGCGTCGGCAGCGACGCGCGCATCGGCGCCGACTTCCTGCGTGCCGGCATCGGCTACGGCGGTTCCTGCTTCCCGAAGGACGTGCGCTCGCTCGCGCAGGCGGCGCAGCGCCAGGGCGTGGAGGTGCCGATGCTGCGCGCGGTGGAAGCGACCAACGCGCTGCACCTGCGCCTGCCGTTCGAGCGCCTGGCGCGCGCCTTCGGCGGCGCGGCGGCCCTGCGCGGCAAGCGCATCGCGCTGTGGGGGCTGGCCTTCAAGCCCGGCACCGACGACCTGCGCGAGGCGCCGAGCCTGGTCTTGCTGCAACAGTTGCAGGAAGCCGGCGCACGGGTGTCGGCCTACGACCCGGTGGCCGTGCCGGCGGCGCGGCGCCTGCTCGGCGATGCGCCGGGGCGGCGCTGGTGCCACAGCGCCCAGGCGGCGCTGGAGGGGGCGGATGCGCTCGCCATCGTCACCGAGTGGGACGAGTTCCGCGCCGCCGACCCGGGTGCGGTGGCCGAGGCGCTGGTCGACGGCCTGGTCTTCGACGGGCGCAACTGCGTGCCGGCCGAGGCCTGGCGCGCGGCCGGCCTGCGGCTGCTGCAGGTGGGCCGGGAGGGGCCCGAGGCCGTCCTGGCCGCGGCCGCGCCGCGGCGGGGGCACGTGGCCGCGAGGGCGATGCCGTAGGGCGGCTTCACCGCCTGGCACGCAGCGCTGCGGCGGCAGACGGCATGTCGCTTGCCGGATGCCGGGACCTTGTTCCACCCCGATGGAGAATCCCATGACCCAGCGCTTCCTCTGCCGCCTTGCCGCGGCCCTCGCCGGTGCCGCCTTGTGCCACGTCGCCCAGGCCCAATCGATGGGCCGCAGCGGCTCGTCGCTGATCCCCTACACCCAGTCGGGCTACGTCGGCCTCAACGTGGGCCAGTCGAACTACCGCGCCGACTGCGCGCCGGGCCTGGACTGCGACGACCAGCACACCGCCTACAAGCTCTACGTCGGCGGCATGTTCAACGACATCGTCGGGCTCGAACTGGGCGGCTTCGACATGGGCTGGGTCGACCGCAACGCCGGGCGCTTCCGCGCGCGCGGCGTCAACATCAGCCTCGTCGGCCAGGTGCCGATGAACAGCCCCTTCCTGCTCGTCGGCCGGCTCGGCACGACCTGGGGCCGCACCAACAGCGAATCGTCGGTGCCGGGCTACGCGGGCACGCGCAGCGCCTGGAAGCCGGCCTGGGGCGTCGGGGTCGGCTACCGCTTCAACCCGCAGTGGGCGGTGGTCCTCGACTACGACCAGCACCGCATCGAGGTGCCGAACGACGACAACGAGCGGGTCGATGCCGTGACGCTCGGCGTGCGCGTCAGCTTCTGACCGGCTTCAGCACCACCTTGCGGCAATCTTCTTCCTTCTGCTCGAAGATTTCGTACCCGCGCGCCGCGTCGTCGAGCGTCAGCGTGTGGGTGATGATCTCCTGCGGCTGCAGGTGGCCGTCGGAGATGCGCTTCAGCAGCTCCGGCATGTAGTGCTGCGCATGGGTCTGGCCGCTGGCGAAGTACAGCCCCTTCTCGAACGCGTCGCCGAACAGGAAGCCGTGGATGAAGCCGGCATACACCCCCGGCACGCTGATGGTGCCGCCGCGCCGCGTCGCCGCGATTGCCTGGCGCAGCGCGGCGCCGCTCGAGCCCTCCAGCTTCACCGTCGTCAGCACCGTCTCCAGCGCGCTGCCCTTGGCCTCGAAGCCCACGGCGTCGATCGATGCATCGACGCCGCGCCCGCCGGTGCGCTCGATGATCCGCTCCGCCGGATCTTCCACCTCGTCGAAGTTGATCGGCTCGATGCCATAGGTGCGTGCCGCGAAATCGAGCCGGTAGGCATGGTGGTCGATCATGAAGATGCCCTCCACCCCGAGCATGCGCGCCGAGGCCGCCGCCATCAGCCCCACCGGCCCGGCGCCGAAGATCGCGAGCGTCGAGCCCGGCCCGACCTTGGCGTTCACCACCGCCTGGTAGCCCGTGGGCAGGATGTCGGAGAGGAACAGCACCCGCTCGTCCGACAGCGTCGAATCGGGGATCACCAGCGGCCCGACGTTCGCCTTCGGCACGCGCACGAACTCCGCCTGCCCGCCCGCATAGCCGCCGTACAGGTGGCTGTAGCCGAACAGCCCGGCACCGGGCCGCGTGCCCTTCTTGTTGAGGATCGCGCCGCGCCCCGGATTGGTCGTCTCGCAGGCCGCGAACAGCGAACGCTGGCAGAAGAAGCAGTCGCCGCAGGAGATGGTGAAGGGCACCACCACCCGGTCGCCGCGCTGAAGCCGCGTCACGCCGCTGCCGGCTTCCTCGACGATGCCCATGAACTCGTGGCCGAGGATGTCGCCGTCCTTCATGCCGGGGATCTTGCCGCGGTAGATGTGCAGGTCGGACCCGCAGATGGCGGTGGACGTCACGCGCAGGATCACGTCGTCCGGGTCGACGATCTGCGGATCGGGCACGTTCTCGACGCGCACGTCCTTCGCGCCTTGGTAGGTCAGGGCTTTCATCGGGGTCTCCCGTCAGTCGGGCAGCCACACGTGCCCGTCGCGCGACTGGGGCAAGCCGCATTCCGGGAAGCGCAGGGCGGCGGCAGCGGCACGCGCCTTGCCCACGAGCAGCAACGACCCGCCACCGAGGATGCCCATGCCCGCCGCTTCCACCCCCACCAGCGCCGCCCACGGCAGCCTCTATGCCAACGCCTCCGCGGCCTGCCGCGCGCTCGAGGCCGCACTGCCGTCCATCACCCGGGCCATGGCCGATCCCGCGGTGTGCGGCAGCGGTTTCCTGTACATCGTCATCCTGGACCCGGCGCTCGGGCCGGCGGACTGCAGCTTCGAGGACGCGATCCTGCTGGAGCATGCGATCGGCGACCGCAGCCGCTGGGATGCGGACTATGCCGGCTTCGCGCGCGCCAAGGCCGCCCTGAGCTGGCGCACCGGTCGCGACGGCCAGGGCGTGCAGAACGGGCTCGCGCACCGGCTGCGCGAAGGCGACACGCTGCTGTGGGGCGGCGTCTGCCTGGACGGCATCACGGTCGGCGTGAGCGGCGCCGAGGCCTGGTGGGACGAGGCCTTCGCCACCACCATCGCCGCCCACCTGCGGGCCATCGCCAAGGGCACGCATGCACAGGCGCTGGCAGCGCGCTCCCTTGTCGCCGGGGCGCCGCTGGAGTCCCGCTGATGGGCCGCCTTTCATCGTCGATGCTGCCGCGCATCTCGGTGGTGATCCCGACCTACCGTCGGCCGCAGTTGCTGCAGCGCTGCCTGGATGCGGTGCTGGCGCAGCGCATCGAGCCCGGCGCCTGCGAGGTGATCGTGGTCGACGACGGCCACGACGAGGCGACGCGCGCCCTCGTCACCGCGCTGCAGGCGCGCGCACCGCGGGGGACCGTGCTGCGCTACCTGCGGCCGGACCGCGGGCGCGGCCCCGCGGTGGCGCGCAACGCCGGCTGGCGCGCGGCGCGGGCGGGGCTGGTCGCCTTGACCGACGACGACACCGTGCCGCATCCGGACTGGCTGCGCGAAGGCGAGCGCGCGATGAACGCCAAGCCGACGCCGGCGGCCGTGTGCGGTGCGGTGGAGGTGCCGCTGCCGGCGCAGGTGACCGACCATGCGCGCATGACCGAGGGGTTGGCGCATGCCGAGTTCGTGACCGCCAACGCCTTCGTGTGGCGTTGGGCGCTGCAGCGGGTGCAGGGCTTCGACGAGCGCTTCCGGCGCGCCTGGCGCGAGGACTCCGACCTGCAGTTCCGCCTGCTCGACGAGGCCGGGCCGGTCGTGCGCTGCGCACAGGCGGTGGTGACGCACCCGGTGCGGCCGGCCGGCTGGGGCGTGAGCCTCGGGCAGCAGCGCAACGCCTTCTTCGATGCGCTGCTCTACAAGAAGCACCCGAGGCGCTACCGCGAGCGCATCCGCGCCGTGCCGCCCTGGCATTACTACGCCATCGTCGCGGCGGCCTGCGCGGCGCCGCTGCTGGCCTGGCGCGGGCAGACGGGGGCCGCAGCCGTGCTGGCCGGGATCGCGGTGCTGCTGGTGATCGGCTTCGCGCTGCGCCGCCTCGCGCGGACGAGCCGCGCGCCGGGGCATGTGCTGGAGATGCTTGCGACGTCGGCGCTGATCCCCTTCCTGTCGGTGTACTGGCGGCTGCGCGGCGCGCTGCACTTCCGCACCCCGTTCTTCTGAAAGCCTCTGCGATGACACGCCTCGCCACCCCGCGCCGCCTGCGCATCCTGACCTGGCATGTGCACGGCAACTACCTGTACTACCTGAGCCAGGTGCCGCACGACTTCTTCCTCGTCACCGACGCGGCCCGCTCGGTGCACCACACCGGCCGCAGCGGCACGCTGCCGTGGGGCGACAACGTTCACGAGGCGCCGGTGGAGCAGCTGCGCGACATGCGCTTCGACCTCATCCTGTTCCAGTCGCGCCACGCCTGGGAGGACGAGCAGCACCGCATCCTCAGCGAGGCACAGCGCCGCCTGCCGCGCATCTACCTGGAGCACGACCCGCCGCAGCAGCACCCGACCGACACGGTGCACTGGGTGGCGGACCCGAACGTGCTGCTGGTGCACGTGACCCCCTTCAATGCGCTGATGTGGGACAGCGGGCCGACGCCCAGCCGCGTCATCGAGCACGGGGTGCGGCCGCTGCGCGACGTGCCCTGGCGCGGCGAGCTGCCGCGCGGCATCGTGGTGGTCAACAACATCGACCGGCGCGGGCGGCGCCTGGGCCACGACGTCTACCAGCAGGTGGCGCGCCATGTCCCGCTGACCCTGGTCGGCATGGGCAGCGAGCGCTGCGGCGGCGCGGGCGAGGTGCCGAACGCCGAGCTGCCGGAGACGGTGGCCGCGCACCGTTTCTTCTTCAACCCGATCCGCTACACGAGCCTGGGCCTGGCGGTGATCGAGGCGATGATGGCCGGCACGCCGGTGGTGGCGCTCGCGACGACCGAGCTGGTGAGCGTGCTGCGCGACGGGCAGAACGGCGTGATCGACACGCGCGTGGACCGGCTCGTCGAGGCGATGCGCCGGCTGCTGGCCGATCCGGCCGAGGCCCGCCGCCTGGGCGAGGCGGGGCGCGCGACCGCGCGCGAGCGCTTCGGCATCGACCGCTTCGTGCACGACTGGATGGACGCCCTGCGCGTCGTTGCGTCATGAGCCGGACCGTCGCATCGCCGGCCCCCCTCCCGCCGTCGTGGCTGCCGGTGGTGGGCGCGGTGCTGGGGGCCGCGGTGGGCGGCGTGGCGCTGGGCGTGGTCCGGGTGGCGGGGTTCGCCGAGGTGCTGGCCGCGGCGCTGGTCGGCCTGCCGGCGCTCGCCGGGCTGCTGGCCATGGCCTGGCTGCGCAGCTGGCTCGACGAGCCGCCGGCGCCGGTGCAGCCGGTGCCCGAGGACGACATGGGCCTGGATCCGCTGGCCGAGTTGCCGCCGGTGCCGGGCGAGCTGCACGGCGAGCCGTCGCGGCACTGAGGCGTAGACCATGGACGACGCTACCGAACGCGCCGTGTTTCTCGACAAGGACGGGACGCTGGTCGAGAACGTGCCCTACAACGTCGATCCGGCGCTGCTGCGCTTCACGCCCCATGCGGTGGGTGCGCTGCGGCTGCTGTCGGCGCGCGGCTGGCGGCTCATCGTCGTCACCAACCAGCCGGGCATTGCGCTCGGGATGTTCGACGCCGACGCGCTCGAGCACCTGCGGGAGGCGTTGACGCAGCGCCTGGCCGACGAGGGCGTCCGGCTCGACGGCTTCTACACCTGCCCCCATGCGCCGGGGCCGCCGGCCACCTGTGCCTGCCGCAAGCCGGCGCCCGGGCTGCTGCGCCGCGCCGCGCAGGCCCACCGCATCGACCTGGGCGCCTCGTGGATGGTGGGTGACATCCTCGACGACGTGGAGGCCGGCCGGCGCGCCGGCTGCCGCAGCGTGCTGATGGACGTCGGCAACGAGACGGTGTGGCGGCGATCCGCCTGGCGGGAGCCGAGCTTCATCGCCGGCGACCTGTTGCAGGCGGCGCGACACATCGTCGAGTCGGTCCCCGATCGGGCGCTGCTGTGGTGAACGCCGCGGCCTGGGCCGGCGCGACGAACGTGCTGGCGGTGCGCCTGGACAACCTGGGCGACGTGCTGATGACGACCCCGGCGCTGGCGGCGATCAAGTCGGCACGGCCGGGCCGGCGGCTCACGCTGCTGGCTTCGCCGGCGGGCGCCGCGCTGCGGCCCTTCGTGCCGGCGCTGGACGATGCGATCGCCTACGACGCGCCCTGGATGAAGGGCAAGGCGACGGACGCGGCGGCGGACCGGCGCCTGGTCGAGCGGCTCGCGGCGGGCGGCTTCGATGCCGCGGTGATCTTCACCGTCTGCACGCAGAGCGCCTTGCCGGCCGCCCTGCTGTGCCACCTCGCCGGCATCCCGCTGCGGCTGGCGCATTGCCGGGAGAATCCGTACGGCCTGCTGAGCGACTGGGTGCCCGACACCGAGGTGTGCGGCGACGGCATGCGCCATGAGGTGCAGCGCCAGCTCGACCTGGTGGCGCAGGTGGGCATCGGCGCGGCGGCGCCGGGCCTGGTGCTGGCGACGCGGGCGCAGGACCGCGAGAGCCTGCACGGCAAGCTGCGGCAGGCCGGGGGGGACCCGGGGCGGCCGTGGCTCGTGGTGCACCCGGGGGCGACGGCGGCGTCGCGCCGCTACCCGGCGGAGCGCTTCGGCGCGGCGGTGCGGGAGATCGCCGGACGCACCGGCGTGCAGGTGGTGCTGAGCGGCGGACCGGACGAGGGCGCGCTGCTGGCCGAGGTGGCGCAGGGGATGGGGCCGGGGGCGGCGGTCGTCACGCTGGCCGGCACGCTGACGCTGGGAGAGCTGTCGGCGCTGATCGCGCAGGCCGAGGTGCTGGTGTGCAACAACAGCGGGCCGGCGCACATCGCGGCGGCGGTCGGCACGCCGGTGGTGGTGCTGTATGCGCTGACCAATCCGCAGCACACGCCCTGGCAGGTGCCGGCGCGGGTGCTGAACCATGACGTGCCCTGCCGCAACTGCCTGAAGAGCCTCTGCCCGGAAGGGCACCACGACTGCCTGCTGAAGGTGCCGCCGCAGGCGGTGGCGGCCGCGGCCTGCGAGCTGATGCGATGCGGCTGACCCTCGCGGCCCTGGCCCCGCGGCGCATCGGCGTCTTCCGCGCGCTGGTGCTGGGCGACCTGTTGTGTGCGGTGCCGGCCTGGCGGGCGCTGAAGGCGGCCTGCCCCGGCAGCACGCTGACGCTCATCGGCCTGCCCTGGGCGCGCGAGTTTGCGCAGCGCTGCCCGTACCTGGACGATTTCATCGAGTTCCCCGGCTTCCCCGGGCTGCCCGAGCGCGTGCCCAACCTGGCCGCGCTGCCGGGCTTCCTGCAGGCGATGCAGGAACGCCGCTTCGACCTGCTGCTGCAGATGCATGGCAGCGGCGGCATCGTGAATCCGCTGCTCGCGGCCTGCGGGGCGCAACACCTGGGCGGTTTCGTGGCGCCGGGCGGGTGGTGCGCCGAGCCGCACCTGCATGCGCCGTGGCCGACCGAGGGCCGCGAGGTGGAGCGGATGCTGCGCCTGATGGACCACCTGGGCGTGCCGCGGCAGGGCAGCGAACTGGAGTGGACGGTGGGCGAGGACGACCGGCGGGCGCTGCGCGAGGCCTGGCCGGGCATCGACGACGATGCCCGGCCGTATGCCTGCGTGCATGCGGGGGCGCAGCTGGCCTCCCGGCGCTGGCTGCCGGAGCGGTTTGCGGCGGTGGCCGATGAACTGGCCCGGGCCGGCTGCCGCATCGTGCTGACGGGCACGCCCGCCGAGGCGGCCCTGGCGGGGCAGGTGATGCAGGCGATGCACGAGCCGGTCGTCGACCTCACCGGCCGCACCACGCTGTGGACGATGGGGGCGCTGCTGGAGCGGGCGCGGCTGCTGGTGTGCAACGACACCGGGGTGTCGCACATGGCGGCGGCGCTGGGCGTGCGCAGCGTGGTGGTGAGCTCGGGGGCCGACGTGGCGCGCTGGGCGCCGTCGGACGCGCAGCGCCACCCGGTGCTGTGGGCTGATGCGCCGTGCCGCCCCTGCAGCGTGGCGGTCTGCCCGGTCGGGCACCCGTGTGCCCGGGGGGTCACGGCCGCGCAGGTGATGGATGCCGCAAGGCAGCAGCTCGCCGCCCACCTGTAGCGCAGCGCATCCAAGGGAAAGGCCACCCAAAAAAATGCCAGCGGCCGCGGGGCCGCTGGCAGGATCAAGGTGGCAATTGCAGCGCCATCATACTGTATGAACGTACAGGTTTCGGGCGCCGGGCATTCACAGATCTTTACCCCCCAGCCAATCCGGCTTCACCCCTGCTCGCCATCATCCCTCCATCGACCCGGACCCCTGGGCCTTGCTGGAGAAAGACGATGAGCGACGCGATCACCGACGACACGATGGGCCGCGACAAACCGCGCGGCATCAAGCGCCTGCTGGGCGGCATGCTGCTGGCCGTGGCCGGCACCCTGGCCCTGTCGGCCTGGGCCCAGAACGAACCCCCGCACCCGGGCTACGGCGGCGGCCCCCGCATGCACCACGCGGGCCTGGGCGGCCCCGGGATGTTCATGGGCCGGCCGGAGCAGCTGGACCGGATGGTCGACCATCTGCTGAAGGGGCTGAACGCCAGCGATGCGCAGCGCAGCCAGATCAGGCAGATCGTGCAGGCCACGGCCGCCGACCTGAAGACGCAGCACGAGGCCGGCCGTGGGCTTCACGAGCAGGGCCTGCAGCTGCTCGCGGCGCCGACCGTCGACGCCGCCGCCATCGAGTCGCTGCGCCAGCAGGCCGAGGCCCGGCACGACCAGGCGAGCAAGCGCGTCACCCAGGGCCTGGTGGAGATCGCCCAGGTGCTGACGCCGGAGCAGCGCACCCAGCTCGCCGAGCGCATCAAGGCGCGCGGCGAGGCCCGGCGCGACCGCGCGGCGCGGGCGCTCAAGGACGCGCCGCCTCGCCAATGAATCGGGCGGGGCGACTCGGCTCACCCATCCCGTCACCAGTGCGACACTTGTGATCTCGTTCCGACCCTTTTTCGGTTCCCCTGAACCGGGAGGCCCGCGGCGCCAAGCCGCGGGCCCGCTGGCTTTGGAGGCAGTCCCATCCATGACGTCCCGTGTGCTGCTGATCGATGACGATGCCCGCCTCTCGGCGATGGTGGGCGACTACCTGCGCGGTTCCGGCTTCGAGGTCGAGACCGCCGGCTCGCTGGCCGCCGGCCGCGAGCGCCTGGCCGCCGGCACCCACGATGCGCTGGTGCTCGACCTGATGCTGCCCGACGGCGACGGGCTGGACCTGTGCCGCGAGCTGCGCGCCAACCCGCGCACGCGGCAGCTGCCGCTGCTGATGCTGACGGCGCGCGGCGAGCCGATGGACCGCATCGTCGGCCTGGAGCTGGGTGCGGACGACTACCTGCCCAAGCCCTTCGAGCCGCGCGAGCTGCTGGCCCGTGTGAAGGCGCTGCTGCGCCGCGCGACGCCGCCGGCGGTGGCCGACGAGGTGCTGCGCTTCGGCCGGCTGGAAATCGACCTGGGCGAGCGCGTGGCGCGCCTGGGCGGCGTGCCGTGCGACCTGACGAGCCACCAGTTCGACCTGCTGGTGGTGCTGGCGCAGAGCTCGGGCCGGGTGCTGTCGCGCGACCAGATCATGGACCTGCTGAAAGGCCATCCGCTGGAGGCGTTCGACCGCTCGATCGACGTGCACATCTCGCGCATCCGCGCGGTGATCGAGGACGACCCGAAGAACCCGCGGCGCGTGCTGACGGTGCGCGGCGCCGGCTATGTGTTCGCGAAGAAGCAGGACGCGGAGGGTGCCGACTGATGCCGGGCCGGGGAAACTGAGGCCATGCGCACGCTGACGCTGCGGATCTACCTCACCGTCGTGGCGGTGCTGCTGCTGTTCGCCTTCGGGTCGACCTGGCTGTTCCAGCGGCACATGGAGGACGAGCGCATCCGCGCCGACAACGTGCTGTCGGAGCGCATGGCCGCCTGGGGCGACCTGATCCAGCGGTCGCTGCCGGGGGCCGAGGCGCCGCCGCAGGACCAGGCGCAGGCGCTGCGCGAGTGGTCGCAGCGGCTGCGCCTGCCGCTGGCGCTGGACGATCCGCATGGCGAGCGCATCTCGGCCTCGGATTCCTTCGTGCTGCGCGAAGGGCAGACGCGCAGCTTCCAGATCCATCTCGAGGACGGCCGCACGCTGTGGGTGCTGCGGCCCGGGCTGCGGCGGCCGCCGCCGGATGCGCGCGGCGAGTTCGGGCCGCTGCCGGCGCCGAACCTGCCCTTCGTGCCGCCGGGGTGGCAGCGCGGGGTGAGCACGATCGTCGTGCTGGCCGTGTTGTTCGTCGCGGTGTCGATCGGCGCATGGCCGGTGGTGCGGCGGCTGACGCGGCGGCTGCAGGCGCTGAAGCGCGGCGTGGAGCAGTTCGGCGCTGGGGAACTGCACCACCGGGTCGAGGTCTCCGGGCGCGACGAGGTGGCGGCGGTGGCGGCGAGCTTCAACCTGGCGGCCGAGCGCATCGAGGCGCTGGTGCGCTCGCACCAATCGCTGCTGGCGAATGCGAGCCACGAGCTTCGGTCGCCGCTGGCGCGGCTGCGCATGGCGGTGTCCATGCTGGAGGATGCGACGCCCGAGCAGCGCCAGCGGCTGCGGCGCGAGATCGACACCAACGTGGGCGAGCTGGATGCGCTGGTGGAAGAGGTGCTGCTGGCGAGCCGCCTCGATGCCCAGCAGCGGCTGGACAAGCGCGAACCGGTGGAGCTGCTGGCGCTGGCGGCGGAAGAGGGCTCGCGCGTGGGGGCGGTGGCCGATGGGGCGACGGTGACGGTGGCGGGCGACGAGCGGCTGATCCGGCGGGCGCTGCGGAACCTGCTGGAGAACGCGCGCCGCTATGGCGGCGAGGACATCCTGATCGAGGTGGGGCAGGCGGCGGGGCGGGCCGTGGTGAAGGTCTGCGACCGAGGCCCCGGCGTGCCCGAGGCGCTGCGCGAGCGGATCTTCGAATCCTTCTACCGCCTGCCCGGCCATGCCGAGCAGGCCGGCGGCGTGGGGCTGGGGCTGAGCCTGGTCAAGCAGATCGCCGAGCGGCACGGGGGCAGCGTGCGCTGCGATGCGCGGGTGGGTGGGGGAAGCTGCTTCGAGTTGAGCCTGCCCCTCGGGGGAGGCCCGGGGAAGTAGAAGGGTTTGCCGTCATACTCAGGGCAACTGACAATGCCCTGCGCCACGCCCGAAGAAGATGCACGATGCCGGCAAGAGACAACTCTCCAACATCGATTTCCTGAGAGGCATTGCCGCCATGTCGGTGCTGGTCTGGCATTACCAGCATTTCTATTTCGTCGGGACCCGCTCGGAAGCGATCAAAGCCCACAGGGACATCCAGCCGTTCTTTCCCGCGCTCGAGGTCCTCTACACGCACGGGTACCTGGCCGTCCAGTTCTTCTGGATCCTCTCCGGCTTCGTCTTCCTTCACGTTTACCGAGCCAAGCCGGAAACCCCTGCGCGGACGTTCTTCGCGCACCGGTTCGCCCGCCTGTACCCGCTCCACGTCATCACCCTGTGCCTGGTGGCGGTGCTGCAGTGGTATTGCAGGAAGTCGATCGGGGGCGACCAGATCTATGGTTTCAACGACCTGAGGCATTTCATCCTCAACCTGTTCTTCGCCTCCTACTGGGGGTTGCAGAAGGGGTTCTCCTTCAATGCCCCGATATGGTCGGTGTCGGTCGAGGTCGTGGTCTACGTCGTCTTCTTCCTGATTCTCAAGTCGGTGCGGCTGAGCGTGGCCACCTGCATCGTCTGGGCTGTCGTCTCCCACCAGCTTCGCAGGTATTCGGCGAATCTGATATTCGAATGCTCGGAGCTGTTCGCGATCGGTGGGCTGGTCAACCTGGTGGCCGCGGGGTTCGAGTCGTCGAGGGTCCGATGGCTCGGCCTGGCCGTTCCGGCGAGCCTGCTGGCCATGTTCGTGGCGGGCGTTGCCACCGCTCGCATGGAGATCGCCCGATCGGCCTCTTACCTGCTTTTCCCTGCGCTCATCCTGCTGGCCGTCGGGCTGGAAAACAGGAGGTATTCGCTGGGCCGACTGGGCGACGCAGTCGGGAACATCACCTACTCGTCCTACCTGATCCACGTCCCGATCCAGCTCCTGATCATCATCGGGATGAAACAGATTCCAGGGATGTCGGACATCGTGTCGAGCCGGCTTTTCTTCGTGGGGTACCTGGCCTTCGTCCTGGGAACGGCCTTCGTGGTCTACAGGAGGGTCGAGCTTCCGCTGAAGCGCTGGCTGCTGGCCCTGGCGACGCGGTAGGGTCAGGGGTCGGCGGCCCTCAATCTACTTTCTGCCGCCACACCCACGCAAGAAAGCCGCTCAACCCGGCCGCGGCCGCGACGAGCCCCACCGCGCACGCCGACCAGAACCCGACCGCCCCCTGCAGCGCCGGCGGCGTCATCCCCGTGGTGTTGAACGCCACGGCGAACCCGCCCCCGAGCCCCAGCCCCCAGATCGCGAAGGCATAGATCAGCACCGGCACCGTCGCCAGCCGGTACGCCCGCAGCACGAACGACGCGATCGTCTGCACGGCATCGGCGACATGGAACACCGCCAGCCAGGCCAGCAGCGGCATTGCCGCGGCGATGACGGTCGCATCGCGCGTGTACGCCCCCAGCACCTGCTCGCGCAGCAGGTAGATCGTCACGCCCAGCAGCCCCGACAACCCCATGCCGATCAGCAGCGCATGCCGCCCGATGCGGTGTGCATCCGCCATGTCCTGTGCGCCGATGCGCTGCGCCACCAGCGTGCCGGCGGCATTCGCCTGCGCCAGCGGCAGCATGAACATCAGCGAGATCAGGTTCGCCGCCAGCTGGTGCCCGGCCACTGCCGTGCTGCCGATGCGCGAGATGAAGAAGGCCATGAAGGTGAAGCCCGTGACCTCGATCAGGATCGATCCGCCCATCGGCACGCCCAGGCGCAGCAGCGCCATCAGGCTCGTCTTGTCGGGCCGCGGGAAGGCATGGCCGCGGAGGCCGAAGTCCGCATAGAAGCGGTCGCGCTTCAGCACCTGCCACGCGAGTGCGAGCTGCAGCCACATCACGATCGCGGTCGCGATGCCGCAACCCGGTGCCCCCAGCGCCGGCACCTGCACCGGCCCGAGCGTGAACCCGAACACCAGCATGGCATTCAGCGGCAGCTTCAGCACCAGCCCCCCCAGTTGCAGCAGCATCACCGTGGTCGGCCGCGACACCGCGGTGCTGAAGCCGCGGAAGGCGGTGAAGACCAGCGCCGGCGGCAGCGCGAAGGCCAGTGCGATGAGGTAGCCGCGCACCCGCCCCGACACGTCCGGCGAAGCCTGTGCCAGTGCGAGGAAGGGTTCCGGCACGAGCAGCAGCGCGCAGCCCGGTACCGACAGCAGCAGCGCGAGCCACACCGCCTGCTGGAATTGGCGCCCCGCGCCCGGCAGGTCGCGTGCGCCGAAGAGCTGGCCCGCAATCGGCCCGATCGCGAGCACCACGCCCATCAGTCCGACGAAGATGGTGATGTAGGTGGCGCCGCCGATGGCGAGCGCGGCGAGGTCCAGCGCGCCGTACCGCGCCACCATCACCGTGTCCGCGGTGCTGAACGCGAGCACCGCGAGCTGGCCGATCAGCACCGGCCAGGCCAGGCGCGCGATGCGGCGCGCGCTGTCGAGCAGGCCGTGCCCGCTCACGCGCCGCCGTCGCCGGTGGGCGGCTGGTTCTGCGGGGTCGACGGGGTCGGATGGAGGGCCCGTTCGGCATAGCGGTTGAAGCGCCAGGCCGTGCCCTCCATCGTGATGCGTCGCCAGGTCACGCGCTTCTCGGCCGGCGTCATCTCGGTCCACAGTTGCACCTCGTCGAAGGTGCGGCCACAGCCCTTGCAGACCGCGTCGCCCTGGCTGGTGGAGCAGATTGCGATGCAGGGCGCATCCGGCGTGCTCGCATACCAGCCGAGCCAGGCCTCGCGCGCCTTCGCCGGCATCGAGGCCTCGTCGCACTCGCTCTCGTGGTAGTACACCAGCAGCGCATACACCTCGGCCAGCGCCAGCACCTCGCGGCAGGCGGTGATGCCGTCGGGCGAAGGGCTGCGCTCGCGCCACCAGTTGATGGCGGACTCGATGTCGGTGATGTGGATGGCGGCCATGGCGGACTCTGCGGGGGGCAGAGCATAGCGCGGGCCGGAGCCCGCCGCTGGGCGGGTTATTCCTGCGCGGCCACCAGCGCCGCGAGGGCGGCCTCGACCGCGGCGCGATCGGCCGTCAGATCCACCGGCGCATCGGCCAGGGCGGCGGCGCCCTCGGTCTTCAGCCGCTTCACCCACGCGCCGGCCTCGCGGCCCTCGGCGATGCCGCGGCTCTGCAGCAGCACGCTGTGGTCGGCCGCGCTGAGCTTGAAATAGAAGAGGCCGTCGGCTTCGCGGTACTGCTTGAAGACCGGCAGGGCGGGCTTGCCGGTACCGGTGGTCGCCGCCTGCGCCGTCTGCGCCACCGCGCTGAACGGCCGCAGCCCCACCGCCTCGCGCAGCGTCTGCAGGAACGGCGTCGCCACCGCGCGCGCCTTGCGGGCGCCGACCATCAGCGCCTCCTCGATGCGCTCCGGGTGCGCCATCAGCTCTGCGTACTTCGCCCGCATCGGCCCGATGTGCGCCTCGATCAGGTCGACCAGCTGCTGCTTCGCGTCGCCCCAGCCCAGGCCGCCGCGCAGCGCGTCGCGGAAGGCGCTGCGCTGCGCCGGCGTCGCGAAGGCGTCGTAGATCGTGACCAGGTGCGAGTCGTCCGGGTCCTTCGGCTCGCCCGGAAGGCGCGAATCGGTGACGATGCGCGCGACCGCGTCCTTCAGCCCCTTGGCACCGCCCTCGAACAGCGGGATGGTGTTGTCGTAGCTCTTCGACATCTTGCGGCCGTCCAGGCCGGGCAGCGTCGCGAGCGCCTCGTCGACCTCGGCCTGCGGCAGCACGAACAGCTCGCGCCCTTGGCCGAACAGGTGGTTGAAGCGTGCCGCCACGTCGCGCGTCATCTCCAGGTGCTGGACCTGGTCGCGGCCGACCGGCACCCGGTGGGCGTTGAACAGCAGGATGTCGGCCGCCATCAGGATCGGGTAGCTGAACAGGCCCATCGTGATGCCGGCGTCGGTCTCCTCGCCGAGCGCCTCGTTGGCGTCGGTCGCGGCCTTGTAGGCGTGGGCCCGGTTCATCTGCCCCTTGGCGGTGACGCAGGTCAGCAGCCAGGTCAGCTCGGGCGTCTCGGGGATGTCGCTCTGGCGGTAGAAGGTGACGCGCTGCGGGTCCAGCCCGGCGGCCAGCCAGGTGGCGGCGATCTCCAGCCGCGAGCGCTCGATGCGCGCCGGCTCGTCGCACTTGATCAGCGCATGGTAGTCGGCCAGGAAGAAGAAGCTCTCGACGCCGGGTTCGCGGCTCGCCGCGATGGCCGGGCGGATCGCGCCCACGTAGTTGCCGAGGTGGGGGGTGCCGGTCGTCGTGATGCCGGTGAGCACGCGTTGCGTCATGGTGGGGCGCATTGTAGGTGGGGCGCCGGGACCCGCGCCGCTACACTGCCGGCCGATGAAGCGCATCGTGATCCTGATCTCCGGCCGGGGCTCCAACATGGAGGCCATCGTGCAGGCCTGCGCCGACGAAGGCTGGCCGGCGTGCGTAGCGGCCGTGGTCAGCAACCGCCCCGACGCGGCCGGCCTCGGCTTCGCGAAGGCACGCGGCATCGCGACCGCGGTGGTCGACCACAAGGCCTTCGGCGATCGTGCGGCCTTCGATGCCGCGCTCGCCGACGCCATCGACGGCTTCCGGCCCGACGTGCTGGTGCTCGCGGGCTTCATGCGCATCCTGGGCGATGCCTTCGTGCAGCGCTACGCCGGCCGCATGCTGAACGTCCACCCCTCGCTGCTGCCGGCCTTCACCGGCCTGGACACACATCGCCGCGCGATCGAGTCGGGCTGCAAGGCGGCGGGCGCGACGGTGCACTTCGTGACGCCGACGCTGGACCACGGCCCCATCATCGCCCAGGCCGTCGTGCCGGTGCTGCCCGGCGACACCGAGGGCGCGCTCGCGGCCCGCGTGCTGGCGCGAGAGCACCTGATGTACCCGCGCGCGGTGCGCTGGCTGGTGCAGGGGCTGCTGCGGGTCGAGGGCAACGTCGTCGTGCAGACGGCCGGCGAATCGCAGCTCTTGTAGACCGTCGCGCGCTCAGAGCAGGCCGGCGGCGATGTTCACCGTCAGCGCCAGGATCGCGGTGTTGAACGCGAAGGACAGCAGCGACTGCACCAGCACCAGGCGGCGCATCGCGGTGGTGGTGATCGCGATGTCGGCGGTCTGCGAGGCGACCGCGATCGTGAACGAGAAGTAGAGGAAGTCGCCATAGCGGCGCGGGGCCACGGGGTCGCCGGGAAACGCCAGGCCGCCCCGGGCCTCGCCCGCGACATCGGTGAAATGGCTGCTCGCATAGCTCAGCGCGAACAGCGTCGGCAGCAGCAGCCACGCGCCCGCCACCGTCACCAGCGCGAAGGCGACGTGGGCCCAGGCCTCGCGCGGGGCCGCACCCCGGGCGCCGCCCAGCTCGATGCCGATCGCCACCACGCTGACGACCGCCGAGACGATGGCGATGCCCAGCACCACCGCATGGCCCTCGGCCTGGGCCACCGCGGTGCGTCGCAGATGGTGGTGGTCGGCGCGGGCCATCACCCAGAAGGCCTGCGCGAGGTAGAGCCAGACGGCGGCGTTCCAGCCCAGCAGCAGCTGCGGCATGCCGTGCCGGCCGGTCGGCACCGCGACGGCCACCGCCACGCCCACCGCCGTCGAGACCAGCAGGTGCGGCCGGGCGCGAAGCTGCGCCAGCAGCGTCTTCATGGCGACCCGACGTGCCGGAAGCGGGGCTGCACGACGCCGTCGACCTCCACCGATTCGACGAACATGCCGAAGGGCCGCACCCACCACCCGGTCGCGTTGTAGAGCGGACGGTAGACGACCATCGGCTCGTGCGTCTCGCTGTGGCGGGCAATGCCGGTCACCTCGTACTCGCCGCCCTTGTAGTGGCGCCAGCGGCCGAGGGGGAGGGTGGGCAGGGGCGGCAGGTCGGACTCATTCATGGGGCAAGGATAATCGCGGGATGCATCCGAACGCCTTGCTCGAACTCGCCACCGAACTGTTGCACCGCGTGCTGCGATTCGACTCCCCCGCCGACAGCGTCGTGTCGGCCTTCTTCCGCGAGCACCGCGCCCTGGGCGCGCGCGAGCGCCACACCCTGGCCGAGACCACCTACACCGTGCTGCGCAAGCGGCTGCTCTTTCAGCACCTCGCCCAGTCGGGCAAGGGCGAGATGGAGCGCCGCCTGGCGCTGCTCGGCTGGCAGGGCAACGAGGGCTTCCTGCGCGCGGCGATGACCGACGCCGAGCAGCAGTGGCTGCCCAAGGTTCAGTCGGTCGACGTCTCGGCCCTGCCCGAGAAGCTGCGCCACAACCTGCCCGAATGGCTGGCCGAGCGCCTGCAGGCCACGCTGGGCGACGAGTTCTGGCCGCTCGCCAACAGCCTGAACGACCCGGCGCCGCTCGACCTGCGCGTCAACACCTTCAAGGCGAAGCGCGAGGACGTGCAGGCGGCGCTCGCCGCCAAGGGCATCGACGCCCAGCCGACGCCGTACTCGCCCTGGGGGCTGCGCGTCCAGGGCAAGCCCGCGCTGAACAAGCTCGAGGTCTTCACCGCCGGGGACGTGGAGGTGCAGGACGAAGGCAGCCAGCTGCTCGCGCTGCTGACCGACGCGAAGCGCGGCGAGATGGTGGTCGATTTTTGCGCCGGCGCCGGCGGCAAGACCCTGGCCCTGGGCGCGGCGATGCGCAACACCGGGCGGCTGTACGCCTTCGACACCTCGGGCCACCGCCTGGCTGCACTCAAGCCGCGGCTCGCGCGCAGCGGCCTGTCCAACGTCTACCCGGTGCAGATCGCCCACGAGCGCGACGACCGCATCAAGCGCCTGGCGGGCAAGATCGACCGCGTGCTGGTCGACGCCCCGTGCTCCGGTCTCGGCACGCTGCGCCGCAACCCCGACCTGAAGTGGCGCCAGTCGCCCGAGTCGGTGGAAGAACTGAAGGCCAAGCAGACCGCCATCCTGGCCAGCGCCGCGCGTCTGCTGAAGCCGGGCGGCCGGCTCGTCTACGCCACCTGCAGCCTGCTGCCGGCGGAGAACGAGGAGATCGCCGCCGCGTTCGGCGAAGCCCATGCGCGCGACTTCACAACACTGGACGCCGCAGTCGCCCTCGACAAGGCCCATGCCGGCGCCGCGGCGGACCTGGTCACGAACGGTTTCGTCCGCCTCTGGCCGCACCGCCATGCCACCGACGGATTCTTCGCCGCGGCCTGGGAACGTAAGTGAGCGCAAACATGAATGCTTGATTTCGATCAAGTCGCGTGCATCTGCGGAACTGAAGGGGGCAAACCCCGCTCTTTCGGCGGGTTGTTCCTGGAGGGGCGCCCCTACAATGTGGGACCCCGTTTCGTGTGTGACGGTGCAAAGGCGATTTGATGAATCTTTTGATGACGGTCTGGGATGCTCTGGTGGACTGGCTGGCGAACGGCCTGGTTGAGACGACGTGGTGGCAGCTCGTGCTGATCATGCTCGTTCTGACCCACATCACGATCGCATCTGTCACGATCTTCCTGCACCGCGCCCAGGCCCACCGGGCGCTGGACCTGCATGCCATCCCGTCGCATTTCTTCCGGCTGTGGCTGTGGCTGACGACCGGCATGGTCACCAAGGAGTGGGTGGCGATCCACCGCAAGCACCACGCCAAGTGCGAGACCGAAGAGGACCCGCACAGCCCGGTCGCCAAGGGCATCAAGACGGTGCTGCTGACCGGCAGCGAGCTGTACCGCGCCGAGGCCAAGAACGAGGAGACGCTCTCCAAGTACGGCCACAACACGCCCGACGACTGGATCGAGCGCAACCTGTACAGCCGCTACAGCTGGCAGGGCGTGGGCGTGATGCTCGTGATCGACCTGCTGCTGTTCGGCGCCGCCGGCGCGACGGTCTGGGCGGTGCAGATGGCCTGGATCCCGGTCACGGCGGCCGGCATCATCAATGGCCTGGGGCACTGGTGGGGCTACCGCAATTTCGAGGCGGTCGATGCCAGCACCAACATCTCGCCCTGGGGCATCCTCATCGGCGGCGAGGAGCTGCACAACAACCACCACACCTACCCGACCTCGGCCAAGCTGTCGGTGAAGAAGTACGAGTTCGACATCGGCTGGGCCTACATCCGCGGCCTGGAGATGCTGGGCCTGGCCAAGGTCCGCAAGACGCCGCCGATGCTGAAGCTGGGCGACGTGCGCCCGGTGGCGGATTCGAAGACGCTCGAGGCGATCATTGCCAACCGCTACGAGGTGATGGCCAAGTACGCCGGCGGCCTGCGCGATGCCTGCCGGGCCGAGGTCAAGCGCCTGAAGGCGGAAGGCGTGGCAGCGGGCAGCGCGAAGCTGGCCAACATGCGGCTGGCGCGCCGCTGGCTGCACCGCGACGAGGACAAGATCCCGCCGCACGTGAAGGCCCAGGTGGCGAGCGTGTGCGCCGAGAGCCCGTCGCTGTCGAAGCTGGTGACCATGCGCGAGGAATTGCGCCAGCTCTGGACCCGCACCAACGTGTCGGCCGAGCAGCTGGTGGTCGACCTGCAGGCCTGGTGCAAGAAGGCCGAGGAAAGCGGGATTGCGGCGCTGCAGGAGTTCGCGCTGAAGCTGCGCGCGGCGCACGCCTGAAGTCGCTCTGCTTCCTTCCTCCAAAGGGCCCGCCTCGAGCGGGCCTTTTTTCGTGCTGCGTCCCCGGATTGCGCTGCGCTTCATCCGGGCTACGGGCCGCGGCCTGCACGCACACAACAAAAAACCCGCCGGGGCCGAAGCCTGGGCGGGTTCCTGTCGAAGCGAATGCTGAATTACTTCAGCTTCGTTTCCTTGTACATCACGTGCTTGCGAGCCTTCGGATCGAACTTCATGATCTCGATCTTCTCGGGCGTCGTCTTCTTGTTCTTGTCGGTCGTGTAGAAGTGACCGGTGCCGGCTGACGATTCCAGCTTGATCTTTTCGCGTCCACCTTTTGCCATGATCAGCTCCTAAATCAGATCTTCTTGCCGTCGGCGCGCATGCCGGCGAGCACCTGGTCGATGCCGACCTTGTCGATCAAGCGCAGGGCGGCCGCGGAAATGCGCATGCGGACCCAGCGGTTCTCGGATTCGACCCAGAAGCGGCGGTACTGCAGGTTCGGCAGAAAGCGGCGCTTCGTCTTGTTGTTGGCGTGGGACACGTTGTTGCCCACCATCGGGCCCTTGCCCGTGACTTCACATTCGCGTGCCATGACGCTCTCCACTTGAATCTCGTTTCAGGAGTGGCATCCAGAGCAGGCGGCGCGGCTTGGTGGGTGCCAGTATCGGTCTTGCCCAAAAAGCGTGGCAGACAGCTCCAAAGAAGCATCTGCCGCTTTCGGCAAAGACCGCGATTATAGCCAGCTTTTGCGGCAGGTGCCAGCTCAGCCCGCGCCCTGCTCCAGGAAGCGTTGCGCATCCAGCGCCGCCATGCAGCCCGTGCCGGCGCTGGTGATGGCCTGGCGGTAGACGTGGTCCTGCACGTCGCCGGCGGCGAACACGCCCGGCACCGTCGTCATCGTCGCGAAGCCGCCCAGGCCGCTGCGCGTCACGATGTAGCCGTCCTTCATCTCGAGCTGGCCCTTGAAGATGTCGGTGTTGGGCTGGTGGCCGATCGCGATGAAGCAGCCCTTCACCTCGAGGTCATGGGTCGTGCCGTCCTGGGTGCTGCGCAGGCGCACGCCGGTGACGCCGCTCGGGTCGCCCAGCACCTCGTCCAGGGTCTGCCACAGGTGCAGCTCCATCTTGCCGGCCTTCACCTTCTCGGCCACCTTGTCGACCAGGATGGCCTCGGCGCGGAACTTGTCGCGGCGGTGGATCAGGTGCACCTTGCGTGCGATGTTCGACAGGTACAGGGCCTCCTCGACCGCCGTGTTGCCGCCGCCGACCACGCACACGTCCTGGTCGCGGTAGAAGAAGCCGTCGCAGGTGGCGCAGCCGCTCACGCCCCGGCCCATGAAGGCCTCCTCGGACGGCAGGCCGATGTACTTGGCCGAGGCACCGGTGCAGATGATCAGCGCGTCGCAGGTGTAGGTGCCGGCGTCGCCCTTCAGGCTGAACGGCCGCTTCGAGAAGTCGACCTGGTTGATGTGGTCGAACACGATCTCGGTGTTGAAGCGCTGCGCATGCTCCAGGAAGCGTTGCATCAGCTCGGGGCCCTGCACGCCCATCACGTCGGCCGGCCAGTTGTCGACCTCGGTGGTCGTCATCAGCTGGCCGCCCTGGGCGATGCCGGTCACGAGCATCGGCTTGAGGTTGGCGCGGGCCGCGTAGATGGCGGCGGTGTAGCCGGCCGGGCCGGAGCCGAGAATCAGGACCTGGGCGTGCTTGGGAGTGCTGTTCATGGGGGAAACTCGGAAAAAAACCGGCGCCAGTCTGACATGGGGTTGACTCCGGCTGGTATCAATCTGCGTAATGGTGACAATAGCGAAATTGTAGGAACTGTGCTTTTTTCACGTTTGCCGAAGCCACCACCAAGGAGGAAGTTCGATGGCCATGTTGTCCAATCTTGACCTCATTCGGCGTGTCCCGCTGTTTTCCATGCTCACCAACGAGCAGGCGACAGCGATCGCCGACAGCGTGGTCAAGCGCCGCTTCCGCCGCGGCGAAATCGTCGTGGAGCATGGCAAGAAGTCGAATGCCCTCTTCATCCTGCTGACCGGGCGCGCCCGCGTGCTGACCTCCGACTCGCGCGGCCGCGAGGTCATCCTGGCCGTGCTGCAGCCCGGCGACTACGTCGGCGAGATGAGCCTGATCGACAACGAGCCGCATTCGGCCACCGTCCGCGCCGAGGTGCAGACCGACATGCTGATCCTCGGCCGCGCCGAGTTCGCGCGCTGCCTGCCCGAGAACTCCAGCCTGTCCTACGCCATCATGCGCGGCCTGGTGTCGCGCCTGCGCAGCGCCGACCGGCAGATCGAGTCGCTCGCGCTGCTCGACGTCTACGGCCGGGTCGCGCGCTCCCTGCTCGACATGGCCGAGGACGACGGCGAGATCAAGATCATTCGAAACAAGGTGTCGCGCCAGGACCTGGCCAAGATCGTCGGCGCCTCGCGCGAGATGGTCAGCCGCGTCATGAAGGACCTCGAAGACCGCGGCATCGTAGAGACGCAGGAGAACGGCTCCGTGATCATCAAGGAGCGCCTGACGTCGGGTTGACCAGGCTTCGGCCACAATCCGCGGATGACCTTTCCGCTCGGATCGCTTCGTGCCGACAACGGCAGTGCCGCACCGGCCGGCCCTGCGCATGCCGGCATCTACACCCGCCCGGGCGGTGCCGATGGCGCGGCCGCACCCGACCCCGCCGGCCTGCGCACCCAGCTCGCGGTGCTGGTCGGCGGCGTGCTGTGGCTGCTCGCGGTGCTGGCCCTCGTCACGCACCAGGCGGCCGACAGCGCCTTCTCCACCTCCGGCAGCTCGGCCGTCGTGCTGAACAAGGCCGGCACGCTCGGTGCCTGGTTCTCCGACCTCGCCTTCGTCGTCTTCGGCTACTCGGTGTGGTGGCTGGTGCTGATCGCGGCCCGCGCCTGGCTCTCTGCCCTGGCGCGCCTGCTGCGCCATGGCGATGCCCCCGCCGGCCCGCGCGCGCCGCGGCCCGCCTGGGCCTTCTGGGTCGGTGTCGCGGTGCTGCTGTGCGCCAGCACCGCCCTCGAATGGACCCGCCTCTACCAGTGGGAGGCCGGCGTCGCCGGTGGCCATGCGGGCGGCGTGATCGGCTACGTGCTGGGCCCGCTGAGCATGAAGCTGCTCGGCTTCGCCGGTTCCGGCGTGTTGTGGATCGCCGCCCTGGTGGCCGGCGCCGCGCTCGCCTTCCGCTTCTCGTGGGTGCGGCTGGCCGAGCGCATCGGCGCCTGGGTCGAGTCGCTGCGCGAGCGCCGCGTCGAGCGCATCGAGCGCGCCGAGGACCAGCGCCTGGGCCAGCAGGCGCAGCGCGAGCGCGAGCACGTGGTCGAGGTCGAGCACCAGCTGGCCGAGGACCACGCCCCCATCGTCATCGAGGCCCCGGTGGTCGAGGTGCCCAAGTCCGAGCGCATCGTCAAGGAGCGCCAGAAGCCGCTCTTCACCGAGCTGACGGACACGAAGCTGCCCCAGGTCGACCTGCTCGATGCCGCGCCCGGCCGCATGGAGACCGTGACGCCCGAGACGCTGGAGATGACCTCGCGGCTGATCGAGAAGAAGCTGAAGGACTTCGGCGTCGAGGTGCGCGTGGTCGCCGCCTCGCCCGGCCCCGTCATCACCCGCTACGAGATCGAGCCCGCCACCGGCGTGAAGGGCTCGCAGGTGGTGAACCTCGCGAAGGACCTGGCGCGCTCGCTCAGCCTCGTCAGCATCCGCGTGGTGGAGACCATCCCGGGCAAGAACTACATGGCGCTCGAGCTGCCGAACGCCAAGCGCCAGACCATCCGCCTGTCCGAGATCCTCGGCTCGCAGGTCTACAACGACGCGGCCTCGCAGCTGACCATGGGCCTGGGCAAGGACATCGTCGGCGGCCCGGTGGTGGCCGACCTCGCGAAGATGCCGCACTGCCTGGTGGCCGGCACCACCGGGTCGGGCAAGTCGGTGGGCATCAACGCGATGATCCTGAGCCTGCTCTACAAGGCCGAGGCGCGCGACGTGCGCCTGATCCTGATCGACCCGAAGATGCTGGAAATGAGCGTCTACGAGGGCATCCCGCACCTGCTGGCGCCGGTCGTCACCGACATGAAGCACGCCGCCAACGCGCTCAACTGGTGCGTCGGCGAGATGGAGCGCCGCTACAAGCTGATGAGCAAGCTGGGCGTGCGCAACCTCGGCGGCTACAACAAGAAGATCGCCGAGGCCACCGAGCGCGGCGAGCTGATCGGCAACCCCTTCAGCCTGACGCCCGAGCAGCCCGAGCCGCTGGAGCGCCTGCCCTTCGTGGTGGTGGTGATCGACGAGCTGGCCGACCTGATGATGGTGGTGGGCAAGAAGATCGAGGAGCTGATCGCCCGACTGGCGCAGAAGGCGCGTGCCGCCGGCATCCACCTGATCCTCGCCACCCAGCGCCCGAGCGTGGACGTGATCACCGGCCTGATCAAGGCCAACATCCCGACCCGCCTGTCGTTCCAGGTCAGCAGCAAGATCGACAGCCGCACCATCCTCGACCAGATGGGCGCCGAGGCGCTGCTGGGGATGGGCGACATGCTCTACATGGCCTCGGGCACCGGCCTGCCGATCCGCGTGCACGGCGCCTACGTGAGCGACGAAGAGGTGCACCGCGTCGTCGACTACCTCAAGCAGCAGGGCGAGCCCAACTACATCGAGGGCATCCTCGAGGGCGGCACGCTCGACGGCGACGGCGGCGATGCCCCGGCCGGCGGCGGCGAGGGCGGCAGCGGCGAGGCCGATCCGATGTACGACCAGGCGGTCGGCGTGGTGCTGCAGCACCGGCGTGCCTCGATCTCGCTGGTGCAGCGCCACCTGCGCATCGGCTACAACCGCGCCGCCCGGCTGCTGGAACAAATGGAGAAATCCGGGCTCGTAACCGCCATGTCCACCAACGGCAACCGCGACATCGTCGTGCCGAAGCGAGATGAATAAGACGACTTCCCCGTGGGTCCGGCGCTTCGCCGCCTCGCTGCTGCTGGTGGGCGCCGCCGCCGCGGTCCACGCCGCCGACGCCACCGACACCCTGCGCGAGTTCGTGCGCGACGTGAAGAGCGGCAAGGCCGGCTTCACCCAGGTCGTGACCTCGCCCGACGGCGCGAAGAAGAAGACCTCCACCGGGACCTTCGAGTTCGCGCGCCCGAACCGCTTCCGCTTCGCCTATGCCAAGCCGGTCAACCAGCTGATCGTCGCCGACGGCCAGAAGGTCTGGATCTACGACGCCGACCTGAACCAGGCCAGTTCGCGCAAGCTCACGCAGGCGCTGGGCGCGACGCCCGCCGCGCTGCTGGCCGGCGGCTCGCTCGAGAAGGATTTCGACTTGGCGCCGCTGCCCGACAAGGACGGCCTGTCCTGGGCCCAGGCGACGCCGAAGGCGAAGGACAGCGCCTTCCAGGCGGTGCGCGTCGGCTTCCGCGGCAAGGAGCTGGCGGCGGTGGAGATCACCGACAGCTTCGGCCAGCGCTCGCTGCTGAGCTTCAGCAGCTTCGCGCCGAATGCGGCCGCCGCGCCCGATGCCTTCGTCTTCACGGTGCCCAAGGGTGCCGACCTGATCGAGCAGTGAGCGATCAACAGCTCCCCTTCTTCGACGAGGCCGAGGCAGACCGCCAGGCCCCGCTCGCCGAGCGCCTGCGCCCGCGCACCCTCGACGAGGTGATCGGCCAGCAGCAGCTGCTCGGCCCGGGCAAGCCGCTGCGCGTGGCCTTCGAATCCGGCCGCCTGCACTCGATGATCCTCTGGGGGCCGCCGGGCGTCGGCAAGACCACGCTCGCGCGGCTGATGTCGGATGGCTTCGATGCGCAGTTCATCGCGATCTCGGCGGTGCTGGGCGGCGTGAAGGACATCCGCGAGGCGGTCGAGCGCGCCCAGGCGGCCCGCACCAGCGGGCGCCGCACGGTGGTCTTCGTCGACGAGGTGCACCGTTTCAACAAGGCGCAGCAGGACGCCTTCCTGCCGCACGTCGAGTCGGGCCTGTTCACCTTCATCGGGGCGACCACCGAGAACCCGTCCTTCGAGGTCAACTCGGCGCTGCTGTCGCGCTCGACGGTGCACGTGCTCAAGAGCCTGGACGACGCCGACATGGCGACGCTGCTCGCGCGTGCCCGCACGCTGCTGGCCGCGCCGCCGCTGAGCGAGGCCGCCGCCCGGCGCCTGGTCGGCTATGCCGATGGCGACGCGCGCCGCCTGCTCAACGCCTACGAGAACCTGGTCCGCATGGCCGGCCCGGCGCCCGAGATCGACGAGGCGCAGCTCGAGAAGTCGCTCGGCGAGCAGCTGCGCCGCTACGACAAGGGCGGCGAGCAGTTCTACGACACCATCTCGGCCCTGCACAAGTCGGTGCGCGGCAGCGACCCGGACGCGGCGCTGTACTGGTTCGTGCGCATGCTCGACGGCGGCGTCGACCCGCGCTACGCGGCGCGGCGCCTGGTGCGCATGGCGAGCGAGGACATCGGCCTGGCCGACCCGCGCGCGCTGCGCATGGCGCTCGACGCGGCCGAGACCTACGAGCGCCTCGGCTCGCCCGAGGGCGAGCTGGCGCTGGCGCAGGCGGTGGTCTTCCTCGCGATGGCCCCGAAGTCGAACGCCGTGTACACGGCCTACAAGGCGGTGCGCAGCTTCATCAAGCAGGATGGCACCCGTCCGGTGCCCGTGCACCTTCGCAACGCACCGACGCAACTCATGAAGGACCTCGACTACGGACGGGAATACCGATACGCCCATGACGAGGAAGGCGGATTCGCGGCCGGCGAGCGCTACTGGCCCGATGGCCTCGATCCGCCCCGTTTCTACGAACCGGTGCGCCGTGGACTGGAACTGCGGATCGGAGAACGCCTGGATGAACTTCGTCGGTTGAACGAAGAGGCCAGCAGGAAACGCTGAGGATCCGGGTAAACGCCGAGAAATCATCGGCGCCAGCCGGGTAAGCCATGTCATGGAAGCCCGCGGCGGGCCTCTAGAATCCGCCGCCATCGCCCCGTTTGGGGGCAGCGCAGCCCGCCAGATAGACACGGCGGGCTTTTTGCTACAGAGCTGCCGGCTTTTGAATTTCCGCAGGAGACCTTTTACATGGATACCTTCATCCAGCAGATCATCAACGGTCTGGTGCTGGGCAGCGTGTATGCGCTGGTCGCGCTGGGCTACACGATGGTCTACGGCATCATCAACCTGATCAATTTCGCGCACGGTGAGGTGCTGATGGTGGGTGCGCTCACCAGCTGGACGGTCGTGACGGCCCTCGCAGGCACCGGCCTGCCGGGCTGGCTGCTGATGCTGATCTCGCTGGTCGCGGCCATCATCGTGTGCGCCGCGCTGAACTTCACGATCGAGAAGATCGCCTACCGGCCGCTGCGCACCGCGCCGCGCCTGGCGCCGCTGATCACCGCGATGGGCATGTCGCTGCTGCTGCAGACGCTGGCGATGATCATCTGGAAGCCGAACTACAAGGCCTACCCGATCCTGCTGCCGAGCGAGCCGATCTTCATCGGCGGCGCGGTCATCAACACGGTGCAGATCCTGATCCTGGTGGTCACGGCGGTCACGCTGGCCGGGCTGATGTACCTGGTGAACCGCACCAAGCTCGGCCGCGCGATGCGCGCCACCGCCGAGAACCCGCGCGTCGCGAGCCTGATGGGCGTCAAGCCCGACATGGTGATCTCGGCCACCTTCATCATCGGTGCCGCGCTCGCGGCGCTGGCCGGCGTGATGTACGCGGCCAACTACGGCTCGGTGCAGCACTCGATGGGCTTCCTGCCGGGGCTGAAGGCCTTCACCGCGGCGGTGTTCGGCGGCATCGGCAACCTGGCCGGCGCGATGGTCGGCGGCGTGGCGCTGGGCGTCATCGAATCGCTGGGCGCCGGCTACATCGGCGACCTGACCGGCGACGTGCTGGGCAGCCACTACCAGGACATCTTCGCCTTCATCGTGCTGATCCTCGTGCTGACGCTGCGCCCGCAGGGCCTGCTGGGCGAGCGTGTCGCCGACCGTGCCTGAGCCCGAGCCCCGCATCCAAGGACGTTCCCCATGAACCTCAGAGACAACAAGCTCGGCACCTTCCTGGTGGCCGCGATCGCGCTGGCGATCGTTCCCTTCATCGCGCAGTACTTCGGCAACGCCTGGGTGCGCATCCTCGACATCGCGCTGCTGTACGTGCTGCTCGCGCTCGGCCTGAACATCGTGGTCGGCTACGCCGGCCTGCTGGACCTGGGCTACGTCGCGTTCTACGCGGTGGGCGCCTACCTGTTCGGCCTGCTCGCCTCGCCGCAGCTGACCGACACCTTCCCGCAGCTGGCCGCGATGTTCCCCGGCGGCCTGCACACGCCCTGGTGGCTCGCGATCCCGATCGGCGCCGCGGTGGCCGGCGTGTTCGGCGTGCTGCTGGGGGCGCCGACGCTGAAGCTGCGCGGCGACTACCTGGCCATCGTCACGCTCGGCTTCGGCGAGATCATCCGGGTGTTCATGAACAACCTGGACGCACCGGTCAACATCACCAACGGCCCCAAGGGGCTGGCGCAGATCGACTCGTTCCACATCTTCGGCTTCGACCTCGGGCGCCGCCACAGCATCCTCGGCCTGGACGTGCCGCCGGTGACGATGTACTACTTCGTCTTCCTGGCGCTGGTGGTGCTGAGCGTGCTGATCTGCTACCGGCTCGAGCGCTCGCGCATCGGCCGCGCCTGGATGGCGATCCGCGAGGACGAGATCGCGGCCAAGGCCATGGGCATCAACACCCGCAACCTGAAGCTCCTCGCCTTCGGCATGGGCGCCACCTTCGGCGGCGTATCGGGCACGCTCTTCGCCACCTTCCAGGGCTTCATCTCGCCGGAATCCTTCAGCCTGCAGGAGTCGGTGATGATCGTCGCGATGGTGGTGCTGGGCGGCATCGGCCACATCCCGGGCGTGATCCTGGGGGCGCTGCTGCTGTCGGCGCTGCCCGAGGTGCTGCGCTATGTCGCCGGCCCGCTGCAGAACATGACCGACGGCCGGCTCGACGCAGCCATCCTGCGCCAGCTGCTGATCGCGCTCGCGATGATCGCCATCATGCTGTCGCGCCCGAGGGGCCTGTGGCCCTCGCCGGAGCACGGCAAGGCGGCGCCGGTGCCCGTCCCCGCCAAATAAGAAACAAGAACAAGGAGTCCCGCATGACGGAAACCGTACTCAAGGTCAGTGGCGTGTCCAAGCGCTTCGGCGGCCTGCAAGCCCTCTCGGACGTCGGCATCGCGATCGAAGCCGGCCAGGTCTACGGACTGATCGGCCCCAATGGCGCCGGCAAGACGACCTTCTTCAACGTGCTGACCGGGCTGTACACGCCCGACTCGGGCAGCTTCGAGCTGGGCGGCAAGCCCTACCAGCCGACGGCGGTGCACGAGGTGGCGAAGGCCGGCATCGCGCGCACCTTCCAGAACATCCGCCTGTTTGCCGAGATGACGGCGCTCGAGAACGTGATGGTCGGGCGCCATGTGCGCACCCATTCGGGCCTCGTCGGCGCGGTGTTCCGCACCCCCGGCTTCAAGCACGAGGAGGCGGCGATCACGCAGCGGGCGCGCGAGCTGCTCGACTACGTCGGCATCGGCAAGTACGCCGAGTTCAAGGCCCGCACGCTGAGCTACGGCGACCAGCGGCGGCTGGAGATCGCGCGCGCGCTCGCGACCGATCCGAAGCTGATCGCGCTGGACGAGCCGGCGGCCGGCATGAACGCCACCGAGAAGGTGGTGCTGCGCGAGCTGATCGACACCATCCGCCGCGACGGCCGGACCATCCTGCTGATCGAGCACGACGTGAAGCTGGTGATGGGCCTGTGCGACCGCGTCACCGTGCTGGACTATGGCAAGCAGATCGCGGAGGGCACGCCCGCCGATGTCCAGCGCAACGAGAAGGTGATCGAGGCCTACCTCGGCGCCGGCCACAAGACTCACTGAGGACGCCAAGATGTCTACAACTCTTCTGAAAGTCAGCGGCCTGAAGGTCGCCTACGGCGGCATCCAGGCGGTCAAGGGCGTGTCCTTCGAGGTGCGCGAGGGCGAGCTGGTGAGCCTGATCGGCGCCAACGGCGCCGGCAAGACCACGACGCTGAAGGCGGTCACCGGGCTGCAGCCGGTGGCGGCGGGCGACATCGAGTTCCTGGGCAAGCCGATCAAGGGGCAGGGCGCCTGGGACCTGGTGAAGCAGGGGCTGGTGATGGTGCCCGAGGGCCGCGGCACCTTCACGCGCATGACCATCACCGAGAACCTGCAGATGGGCGCCTTCGTGCGCAACGACAAGGAGATCGAGGCCGACATCGAGAAGGTGTTCGCGATCTTCCCGCGCCTGAAGGAGCGCCGCAACCAGCTGGCCGGCACGATGTCGGGCGGCGAGCAGCAGATGCTGGCGATGGGCCGGGCGCTGATGGCCAAGCCCAAGGTGCTGCTGCTGGACGAGCCGTCGATGGGCTTGTCGCCGATCATGGTCGACAAGATCTTCGAGGTGGTGGCGGACATCCACAACCGCGGCACCACGGTGCTGCTGGTGGAGCAGAACGCGAGCCGGGCGCTGCAGCTGGCGAACCGGGGCTACGTGATGGAGTCGGGCGAGGTCACCATGGACGGCGACGCCAAGGTGCTGCTGAGCGACCCCAAGGTGCGCGCCGCCTATCTCGGAGAGTAGGGCACCACGAAGTGGTGCCCCGAACCACCCGCTTGGGTGGTTCCCGCCGGTGGGGGGCGTTCCTATACTGGTTTGTGAAGACGGCCCACGACAGGGCCGCGACGACAACCCTTAGGAGTTCCCCATGAATGCTTCCCTGCGCACGTCGGGCCTGACCTTGGCCGCCCTCGCGGCCGCCGCGCTGCTCGGCGCTTGCGGCTCGACCATGCCGACGCTGGGCGAGAACAAGGGCACCGTCTCCGGCGCCGCCGGCGGCAGCACCGCCGAGAACAACAACAGCCAGCTCGAGAAGTGCAACGAGTCCCTCGGCACGCTGGCCGTCCAGGAAGACACCACCGCGCCGTGGTACTACCAGCTGCGCCAGCACCAGCTCGGCTCCACCATCCCGGTGCTGCGCCTGATGGTCCAGCAGAGCAACTGCTTCGTCATCGTGGAGCGCGGCGGCGCGATGAACAACATGATGAAGGAGCGCTCGCTCGAGCAGAGCGGCGAGATGCGCGCCAACAGCAACTTCGGCAAGGGCCAGATGGTCTCGGCCGACTACACGATGAGCCCGGCCATCCAGTTCTCCGGCAAGACCGGCGGCGGCAGCGGCTTCCTCGGCGGCGGCGGGCTGGGCCTGCTGGGCGCGGTCGCCGGCAACGTGAGCCGCAACGAGGCCTCGACCACGCTGCTGCTGATCGACAACCGCTCCGGCGTGCAGATCTCGGCCGCCGAAGGCACGGCCAAGAACTTCGACTTCGGCATGTTCGGCGCCGCGTTCACCGGCGGCCTGGTGGGCGGTGGCGGCGGCTATGCCAACACGCCGCAGGGCAAGGTGGTCGTCGCCGCCTTCGCCGACTCGTTCAACCAGATGGTCAAGTCGCTGCGCAACTACAAGGCGCAGACCGTCAAGGGCGGCCTGGGCACTGGCGGCCGGCTGGGCGTGGACGGCGGGACGACGCCGGCGTCGCAGCCCGCCGCACCGGCGACCCCCACCAAGAAGAAATGATCAGTCGATCTTTGCGCCGGAGCGCTTGACCACCTGTTCGTACTTGGCGCGTTCGCGCTGCACGAACCCGGCGAACTGCTCCGGCGTGCCCGCCAGCGGCTCGGCCATCAGGCTGGCCAGGCGGGCCTTCATGTCGGGCGCCGCCAGCGCGTCGGTGAAGGCCTTGTGGAGCCGCCGCGTCAGCTCGGCCGGCATCCCTGCCGGCCCGAACAGGCCGAACCAGGTGTTGACGTCGAACTGCGCCAGCGCACCGCCGGCCTCGGCGATGGTCGGCACCTCGGGCATCGCGCTGGACCGCGCCGCGGTCGTCACGGCCAGCGCGCGCAGCTTGCCCGCCTTGATGTTGGCCGACGCGGTCGCCAGGTTGTCGAAGTTCAGGTCCACCTGCCCCGACAGCAGCGCCAGCTGCGCCGGGTTGCCGCCGGCATAGGGGATGTGGACGAGGAACACCCCCGCCTGCGCCTTGAACATCTCGCCCGCCAGGTGGCCGGCACTGCCATTGCCGCCCGAGCCGTAGTTCAGCTTGCCGGGGTTCTTCTTCGCGTACGCCACCAGGTCGGCGACGCTGCGGATGCCGAGCTTCGTCGCCGTGTCCGGGTTCATCACCAGCACGTTGGGCACCTGGGCCACGCCGACGATCGGCGTGAAGTCGCGCAGCGCGTCGTAGGGCATGCGCGCATACAGCCAGGGGTTGATGGCATGCGTGGCCACCGCGCCCATCACGAGGGTCTGGCCGTCCGGCGCCGACTTGGCGACCGCATCGGCGCCCAGGTTGCCGCCGGCGCCGGGCTTGTTGTCGACGATGACGACGCCGAGGCTGTCCTTGACCTTCTCGGCGAGCGCACGCGCGATCACGTCGAGGGGGCCGCCGGGCGGGTAGGGCACGACCAGGCGGATCGGCCGGGCGGACTGCGCCCAGGCCGGGACGGCGGGCAGCGCGGCCGCGAGGCCGAGCAGCGGGAGGAGGTGTCTGCGTTGCATCAGGGACTTCAGCGATGGAAGACGGGGAGGCCGGGAAAGGGAAGCGGGAAGCGTCAGGCGCCGTGCTTGTCGGCCTCGGAGGTGAAGGCGTCGGCGTAGAACTCGTCGGCCGGCAGGCCGCAGCGCGCCGTGAGGTCGCGCTGCGCCGACTCGACCATGACCGGCGCCCCGCAGGCATAGACCTGGTGGCCGCTGAGGTCGGGCAGGTCGGCCATCAGCACGTGGTGGACGAAACCGGTGCGGCCGGTCCAGGCGTCGTCGGGCTTCGGCTCCGAGAGCACCGGCACGTAGCGCAGCCACGGCAGCTCGTCGGCGGCCTGCTGCATCCAGTCGTGCAGGTACAGGTCGGCGCGGCTGCGGCAGCCCCAGTAGACGACAGCGGGGCGGCCGGTGGCCTTGAAACGCAGGTGCTCGACGATGGCCTTGATGGGCGCGAAGCCGGTGCCGCTCGCCAGCAGCACGACCGGCTTGTCCGAGTCCTCGCGCAGGAAGAAGCTGCCGAACGGGCCCTCGAGGCGCAGGATCTCCTTCTCCTTCATCGCGCCGAAGACATGGTCGGTGAACTTGCCGCCGGGCATGTGGCGGATGTGCAGCTCGATGCCGGGCTGCGCCTCCTGCGTGTGCGGCGCGTTGGCCATGCTGTAGCTGCGCCGGCTGCCGTCGCGCAGGATGAACTCGACGTACTGGCCGGCGTGGTAGCGCAGGCGGTCGTTGGCGGGCAGCTGCAGGTGGAGCAGCGCGACGTCGGCGGCGCGACGCTCGATGCGGTTGACGCGGCAGGGCATCTTGCGCACCGGGAACTCGCCGGCACCGGCGACGGTGCGCGCTTCCAGCACCACGTCGGTCTGCGGGGCGGCGCAGCAGGTGAGGATGAAGCCGGCCTCTTCGTCGGCCTCGCTCAGGGCCTTGGCCTGGTGGGCGCCGTGGATGACGCGGCCTTCGAGCAGGCGGCACTTGCAGGAGCCGCAGGCGCCGTCCTTGCAGCCGTAGGGCAGGCCGACGCCCTGCCGGATGGCGGCCGCGAGCAGGGGCTCGTCGCGGTCGACCTGGAAGCTCGTGCCGCTGGGCTGCACGGTCGCGGTGAAAGTCATGGGGTAACCTCGAAACCAGTTGCCGATTTTGCCCGCGATCCCATGCCCCTGGCCCCCGCACCCTCCCGGCCGACGCGTTTCAAGCGTCCCACCCTGTTGATCGTCGGTTGCGGCGATGTCGGGCAGCGCGTGCTGCGGCTGCTGCGCGGGCGCTGGCGGGTGCTGGCGCTGACCTCGTCGCCCGCCCGGGTGGGCGCGCTGCGGGCACTGGGGGCGGTGCCGCTGGTGGGCAACCTGGACGACGTGGCGACGCTCGGGCGGCTGGCGGGGGTGGCGGATGCGGTGCTGCACCTGGCGCCGCCGCCGGGCGATGGGGACGACGACCCGCGCACCGCCGCCCTGCTGCAGGCGTTGGCGCGGTCGGGGCGGGTGCGGCGCATCGTCTACGGCAGCACCAGCGGCGTGTATGGCGATGCGGGTGGCGCGCGCTTCGACGAGACCCGCGCGACCGCGCCGGCGAGCGATCGCGCGCGGCGGCGCGTGGCGGCGGAGGAGCGGCTGCGGTGCCACGGGCGGTGCCATGGCGTGGGCGTGAGCATCCTGCGCATCCCGGGCATCTACGCCGGCGACCGGCCGGGCGGGCATCCGCGCGAGCGGCTGGCGCGCGGCACGCCGGTGCTGCGCGCCGAGGACGATGTGTTCACCAACCACATCCATGCCGACGACCTGGCGCGCGCCTGCGTCGCCGCGCTGCACCGGGGGCTGCCGCAGCGCATCGTGCATGCGAGCGACGACACCGAGATGCGGATGGGAGACTACTTCGAGCTCGCGGCGGGGTTGTGCGGGCTGCCGCCGCCGCCGCGCATCACGCGCGAGGAGGCGCGGGCGCGGATGTCGCCGGTGCAGATGTCGTTCCTGTCGGAGTCGCGGCGGCTGGACAACGGGCGGCTCAAGCGCGAGCTGCGGCTGCGGTTGAGGTACCCGACGGTGCGGGAAGGGCTGGTGGCCTGAGGCGGCCGCTCCCGGATGCCGAGCCGGGATCGTTCGTCACTTCAAACCCCCAACGACGGCGTCAAGGTCTTCATCCGATCGACCGCACGCGCCTTGAGCGTCTGCGTCTCGTCGCCCCGCCGCACCTCCAGGGTCACCTCGCGCTCCGGATTCGTGCCGCGCCACAGGGTCTTGTAGAACCGCTCCAGGTCGCCCACCGCCACGCCGTCGATGCGCATGATCAGGTCCCCCGCCTGCAGGCCCGCAGATTCCGCCGGGCTGCCGCGGTTCACCTTGACGATGCGCACCTGCCCGCCCTGCTCGACGCAGTTCAGCCCGAGCCAGGGCCGGTGGCTCCGCACCGTGCTGCCGTTCTCGCGCATCTCGCGCAGGACGGGCTTCAGCAGGTCCACCGGCACGAACATGTTGCCCGGCAGGCGCGGGCCGTCGGCGCCCGCGGCGTCCGCCACGAGCAGCGAGCCGATGCCCAGCAGCTCGCCGTTCGCATTGAACAGCGCCGCCCCGCTGTGGTCGGTGCGCGGCGGCGCGGTGAACAGCGCGCTCTCGATGTGGTACTCCCAGTAGCCCGAGAACGCCCGCCGCGACACCAGCCGGGCGATGCTCATCTCGCCCTGGCCGGCCGGCGTGCCGCCGCTGACGATCATCACCGGCTCGTCCGCCGACAGGGTCGAGGTGTCCCCGAGCGGCGCCGGCGAGAGCCGCAACGGCGTCAGCGGCTGCAGCAGGCCGAAGCCCGTCGCCTGGTCGTAGGCGACCACCCGCGCCGGCACCCGTCGCGCCGAATCCAGCTGCAGGTCGACCTGGTCGGCCTCGAGGATCAGGTAGCCGATGGTCAGCACCAGGCCGTCGACGCCGATCACGACGCCCGAGCCGATGCGCTGCCGCCCGAGGGTCTCGGCCGAGCTCGCATGCCCGACCGCCTGCACCTGCACGCCCACCACCGCTGCTGCGGCGCGTGCGAGCAACTCCCCCTGCTCCTTCAGCGTCGGGCCGTCGTCGACGTCGGGACTTCCCGGGCCCGCGTGGGCGCCCCAGCACAGGGCCCAGGCCCCCACCAGCAGCGCCGCACTGCGCCTGCGCGCCCGCCAAACCGCATCGCCCATGGCAACTCCCCGGAAGCGACAACCTGGGTCGAGCATGAGCGCATTGCGGCGGCCTTGCGGGGGCGTGGGCTTTCCGGGGCGTGAAATCGCGCGGGCGACCGCGGGCTGCGTGCTAGAGTTTTGCGAGTTTCCCCCTTCCCGTCCCGATGTCGCGCCGTCCCGATCTGCTGCGCCCCACCGTGTCCGAACCGGCGCAGTTGGCGGCCGCGCCCTACACCCTGCAAGCCGGCTTCCTCACCGCCTTCTTCGGCGGGCCGCTGGCTGCCGCCGCGATGCTGGGCGTGAATGCCTGGCGCCTGCGCCGGCTGCCGCGCGATGCCGGCTGGATCGCGCTGATCGCCGTGGGCTTCGTCGCCTGGCTGGCGTTCATGCACCGGACCGAGGCGGGGCAGGCCCTGCACCTGCAGATGGTCGACGCCGTGGGCCGCAATGCGATGTCGCTCGCCGCCCGGCTGTTCGCCCTGGTGGCCTGCCTGGGCGGAGCCTGGCTGCACCGCCGCGAGCAGCGCAGCGCCGACCTGTTCGGCCTCGAGCGCCCGCGGGGGCTGGGCCTGGGCGTGTTGCTGATCCTCCTCGGCTGGGGCGCGAGCCACCTGCTGGGGCTTGCCTTGTCCGAACCGCGCTGAGCACGCCATGGACTTTCCTTCACCGATCCAGCCCGCCACGGCCGAGGGCTACGTCGTCCAGGTCTCCGAACTGCTGGACCGGCGCCGGCAGGCGCAGGCGCGGGCCCTGTTGCGCGAGGCGCTGGCGAGCTTCCCGGACGACGTCGAGCTGCTGCTGCAGGGGGCGCGCGCCGACGCACTGGACGACCAGAACGCTTCCGCGATGCAGACGCTGCGCAGCGTCATCGCGCGCCAGCCGGCGCACTTCGGCGCGCGCGCCTTCCTGCTGGGGCTGCTGACGGACGAAGGCGAGCTGGCCGAGGCCGAGCAACTGGCGCTCGGCATGCTCGCGGAGCACCCGCAGTCCCCGGACCTCCATGCCGCTTATGCGCGGGTGATGGTGCGGGCGCTGCAGTTCCCGAAGGCGCGCGCCCTGGCCCAGGAGGCGCTGCACCTGGACCCGCAGAACGACTTTGCGTTGCGCGTGCTCGCGCTGTGCGACGTGATCGAGCTGCCGCGCGGCACCGACAGCGCGGCGCTGCGCCGCCTGCTGGCCGAGCACCCGGAAGACCAGCACCTGCTGTCGCTGGTGATTTCGGCCCTGCTGCAGAACGGCGAGCCGCGCGCGGCGTTGCGCGGCGCGCGCGAGATGCTGCGCCAGAACCCGCACAACCGCCACTGGCTGGCGCTGGTGAAGCAGCTGTCGGTGCAGGAACACTGGACGATGCGCCCGCTGTGGCCGCTGCAGCGATGGGGCTGGACGGCCTCGGTCGTGCTGTGGATCGGCGGCGTGCTGGGCCTGCGCCTGCTGGGCCAGGTGAACCCGGCGCTGGTGGGGCCGGCGAGCCTGTTGTGGCTGGCCTATGTGGCGTATTCGTGGGTGTGGCCGCCGCTGCTGCGGCGATGGTTGTTGCGCTGAGCCGTTCGGCGCCCGTTTCCCGAGGATGATCCCGTGACCGACAAGCCGACCCGCCAGGGCCTGGAACAAGGCCTGCTGCAGGCGCCCTTCGACCTGGCGCTGCGCGCCCGCTATGCCGAGCTGCTGCTCGACGAGGGCGACCTGCCGGCGGCGCTGGCGCAGGCCGAGCTGTTGGCGCAGCAGCAGCCGGCGCAGGCGCGGCCGGCGCTGCTGACGGCGCGCGTGCTGCTCGCGCAGCACAAGCCGGCCGAGGCGCTGACGGCCTACACGCGGGCGCGTGCGCTCGAGGGCTTCGAGGCGGTCGACGCGCTGGAGGCCTTGGGCGCCTCGGCGCAGAGCAGCCGGGGCCCGCAGCTGCAGGTGGTGGGCGGCCGGGCGGCGGCGGGTGCCGAGGTGATCGCGATCCAGCAGGTGCGCGAGGAGAAGGTGCGTTTCGCGAGCATCGTCGGCATGGAGGCGCTGAAGAAGACGATCCGGCTGAAGATCATCGAGCCCTACCTGAAGCCGGGCCTGTTCGAGCGCTTCCGTGCGCAGTCGGGCGGCGGCATCCTGCTGTACGGCCCGCCGGGCTGCGGCAAGACGATGATGGCGCGCGCGATCGCCAACGAGTGCAACGCGAGCTTCGTCTCGGTGGGCATCTCCGACGTGCTGAACATGTGGCTGGGCGAGAGCGAGCGCAACCTGGCGGCGCTGTTCGACAAGGCGCGGGCGCAGCAGCCCTGCGTGCTGTTCTTCGACGAACTGGATGCGCTGGCGTACTCGCGGTCCAAGGCCGGCAGCGCGAGCGCGCGCACGGTGGTCAACGAGTTCCTGTCGCAGCTGGACGGGGTGGGGCGGGAGAACCGCGGCCTGCTGGTGCTGGCCGCGACCAACATGCCCTGGGACGTGGATTCGGCGATGAAGCGGCCGGGGCGCTTCTCGCGGCAGATCTTCGTGCCGCCGCCGGATGCGCCGGCGCGCCGGGCGATGCTGGAGATCAAGCTGACCGGCGTGCCGGTGGACGGCGGGGTGGATTTCGACCGGCTGGCGGCGGCGACGGCGCACTACTCGGGCGCCGACATGGACGGGCTGATCGAGCTGGCGAAGGAATCGGCGCTGGCCGCGGCGCTGGTCGACGGCGGGGAGGAGCGCGCGGTGTCGGCGGCGGATTTCGAGTCGGCGCTGGCGCAGTCGCAGGCCTCGACGCTGGACTGGCTGCGCACGGTGCGCAACGTCGTCAAGTACGCGGGCGAGGATGCGAGCTACAAGGAGGTCGAGGCCTACCTGAAGGCGACGAAGCTGCTGTGATCAGCGCCGGCCGAACGGCGGCTTGCCGCGCCAGTAGCGGATGATGAGCCAGGCGCCCAGCATGCCGCCGAGGTGGGCGAAGTGGGCGACGGTCTGGAAGAAGCCGCCGATGCCGAAGATGAGCTCGGCGACGCCGAAGACGAGGGCCATGGTGCGGGCGCGCATCGGGATGGGCGGGATCAGCAGCATGATCATGCGGTCGCCGAACATCATGCCGTAGGCCATCAGCATGCCGAACAGCGCGCCCGAGGCGCCGACCACCGGCGCATTGCTGCCGATCAACACGCCGACCAGCACCTGCACGAAGGCGGCCGACAACAGGCTCGCGAAGTAGAACTGCAGGTAGCGCTTGGGGCCCCAGACCTTCTCCAGCTCCCAGCCGAACTGCCAGAGGCCGAACATGTTGAACAGCAGGTGCGGGAAGCTGCCGTGCAGGAAGGCGTAGGTGACGATCTGCCACGGCAGGAAGCCGACGCCCAGCGGCCACAGCGCGAGCCAGCGGTCCATCGTGAAGCCGAGGATGCTCTGCAGGCAGAAGATGCCCACATTGATCAGGATCAAGGCTTGCGTGATGGGGGGCAACGGAGGCATGCGGGGACCCGGGGCTGTCAGGGGCGCCCAGCGTACCCGGTTTGGGTCGGGCCATGAAACCGGGGTGGATTTCCGGCACGCGCAGTGCGGCTCCCGGCGGCGGGACGCCGGCCTGTGGCACACTCTCAGCCCCTGCACCGGCCTCGGTGGCGAAATTGGTAGACGCGCGGGACTCAAAATCCCGTTCCGCAAGGAGTGTCGGTTCGATTCCGACCCGAGGCACCAGAAGCCCTTTCTGGTCTGCGCCGCATCAATCCCATGGCCTTCGTGAATGAGGATGTGCCCGACACGGGGCCGACCCGACTGGCAGAGGAACACCGGAGGCTGGTCGCGTGGATGAAGGCATCTCGCGTCGGAGCCGTCGAGTACCTCAATCAACGGATGGTCGATCCGGATTTGCCGGCAGCGTTCTACTACATCGAGGGTCTCGGCATGGGTGCGGGCCAGCGTTTCGCCCTCGTGCGCGGCGACGCCATTTACGTGGTTTCCGTGTTCCGGGGCACCGAGAAGTCGGCAGTGGGTCCCTCTGCAGGCCGCGTGCACGAGGTCAGCTTGCCGGAATCCGCACCGATGAGCCGTGGCTCGATCAAGAGCATGCTCGCCGATGCGCTGCGCGACTATGAAAGAGCGCATCCCTACATGCTCATGGCATTCGCGATGGACACCGCAGCGACAGCCTTCGACTGGAGCAGCGCCCGCTGGGAGGTGCGACCCAGGAAGTATTCGTCGCTGTACTGGCGCACCACATCCGCGAGGAGGTGGCAAGAGTTCCGGGCGCGCTCCTGGCCGCGGGTCTGGGGACCGCTCACCAGCCCGCTGGCCGCAGCGCTGACACTCGCGGCATTCGCCTGGACGGGCGACGGCTGGGCCATGGCCTCGGCCGGCGCGTGGCTGTCGTTGCGGTTGCTGCAGTACGAGACGGATTGGCGCCTCGGCGCCTGGATCCTCGGCCGGCTGAAGTACCGCCATCCGCTGGGCCACCTGCATGCGTTGGGTCGCATGCTGGACCCCGAGCCGCTTGCAGCCGTGGTGGTCCGAATCGAACCCGTCGAAGGCGAACCGATGATCCGCATCGTCCGTGTCGTCAATCGGTCCTGGGTGCCGGTGCCTTACGTCTCGGTCGGCGCCCACTCGCTCGCCCGACTGCTGGCCCCCGGCCTGGTCGACCTGCTGCAGCGGCAGGGGCGGCAAGGTGTTGCCTACACCCAGGAGTTGGAGCGTCATTTCCCCGGGATGGTGAAGAGGTGGCTATGGCCTGGCCAATCGTTCGCCAGCCGTCATCATCTCCTGGCCGACTTCCCACTCTCCACGCAACCACGCCAGATCGAAGCGATCGTCGCCATCTCTCGCTTCGTGTCCGGAGAAGCACGGAGCGGCCCGACCAGCTTCCTGCTGGACGTCGAAAGATCGTCGCGCTGACGATGGCGCCGGGGCCGCCGGCCATGGCGGCCCTCCGTCGCTCAGCGCGTCACGCTGCTCGCCGATGACGCCGGCGGCGACGGCGGGGTCGGTGCCGGCTTGAACAGCGCGGTGGCCTGCCAGGTGCCGGTGTCGTCGCCGGCTGGTCCGGCGAGCGCGCCCGACAGGCTGCCGTCGGCCGCCAGCGTGCCGGTGCCGGTGAGCACCGTGTCGCCGGCCGTGAACTTCAGCGTCAGGCTGCCGTCCGCGGCGCGCGTGCCGCTCACGTCGTAGACCGTCTTGCGGCCGTGCGGCTGGCCGCCGCGGTGGCCCCACAGGCCGATGCTGCCCGCATCGCCGCCGGCCGCCACCACCTTCTCCTGGTAGCTCGTCACCAGCGCGGTGCTGTCGGTCCTGAACTGCTCGGTGCGGGCCTTCACCGCATCGATGAAGGTCTTGATCGCGGCGCGCTGCGCCTCGTTCAGGCGGTAGCCGCCATCGGGCGTCGCGGCCGCCTCGAGGGCCGCCTTCAGCGTCGCCTGCAGCGCCTCGAGGTCGGTCTTGTACGCCGCCTTCAGCGCGTCGAGTGCCGTCGCGAACTCGGCCTGCAGCGCGAGCACCGCGGCGCTCGGCGTGGCCGTCAGCTTGCCGCCGATCAGCTTGCCGGTGAGGGCGCTGCTGCCGTCGTCCTGTGCCACGCCCTGCAGTACCAGCGTGCCGTCGAGCGCCTGGCCGGCATCGGCGCCGGCGGTGATCTTCGCCGCGAAGGTGTACAGCGCCGCCTCGACATGGCTGCCGTTGAAGCGGCTGCCCTCGCCCGTCGTGGTCTTCACCGACATGCCGGCCGCCGACTCGCTGACGGTGACCGATGCGGCCTGCGCCGACCCGTCGTCGGCGGCCTTGTCGCTGCCGCCACAGCCGACGAGCAGGGCGCTCGACAGGGCCAGGGCGGACCAGGGGAAGGCGGACGTGGGCTTCGACATCAACTTCATGCGGGACTCCTCGGATGGGTTCTGATGAAGCGCATCGCGGGAAGCGGTGCGCCGGTCGGTACTGCCGGCGCAATGTAGGAGGGCCATCGTCCGCTGTCGCGGCTTCGTAAGGCGGTTTGGCCTTCACTTACCAAATGCAGGCGAAATCGCCGAAACGCTTACGCGCCACACGAATTCCACACGATTGTGTCGGGCGGCAAAATGCCCGGCCGCCGCCTACAGGAAGCGCTCGAGCAGCCGTCGCGAATGGCGGTCCAGCGCCCGCCGGTCGGCGACGCGGAAGTTGATGCCCTCGGCGCTCGCGATCAGCAACGCGCCGTCGCCCAGGCGGCGGATGTCCTCCTCGCCCTTGAGCTCGAAGCGGGTCGGCCCGCGGTCCGTCGTCACGCTCCAGGTGCTGGGCGTCGAGAAGCTGGATACCGCGTCGATGCGCTGCACCGTCGGCACGAACTCGCGGCCGGCCAGTTCCGCCTCGACCAGCGTGCGGGCCGCGCCGTCCAGCGCCGCCAGCAGCGGCACCCAGGCGAGCTCGCGCCCCTCGGCGCTCACCAGCGACACGCCCTCGCCAGGGGCCGTCAACGGGAAGGCCCGCACCGGCAGCACGCCCTCGTGCACCGTGCCGTCGGGCAGCGTCAGCACCAGGCGGCCGAATGAATTGCGTTCGAGCTGGAACATCGTCGTCAATTCCCCGCGGGATGGGCGGCCGGCGCCGGGGCCGGCAGGAGCACGTCGTCGCCGCCGCTGCCGTCGTCGTCGACGCGGCGCGCCTGCGCCTCGTACAGGCGCCAGTAGGCGCCCTGCTTGGCGATCAGCTCGTCGTGCGGGCCGACCTCGACCACCCGGCCGCGGTCCATCACCACCAGCCGGTCGGCCTTGCGCAGCGTCGAGAGCCGGTGCGCAATGGCGATCGTGGTCCGCCCCTGCACCAGGTTGTCCAGCGCCTTCTGGATCTCCTTCTCGGTCTCGGTGTCGACGCTGGACGTCGCCTCGTCGAGGATCAGGATGCGCGGGTCGATCAGCAGCGCGCGCGCGATCGAGATGCGCTGGCGCTCGCCGCCCGACAGGCCCTGGCCGCGCTCGCCCACCATCGAGTCGTAGCCCAGCGGCAGGCGCAGGATGAACTCGTGGGCGTGCGCGGCGCGCGCCGCCGCCACGATCTCGGCCCGGGTCGCGCCCGGCCGGCCGTAGGCGATGTTCTCGGCGATGGTCCCGAAGAACAGGAAGGGCTCCTGCAGCACCAGGCCGATGTGGCGCCGGTAGTCGGCCACGCCGAAGCGCCGGATGTCGATGCCGTCGACCTTGATCGCGCCGTCGCTCACGTCGTAGAAGCGGCAGATCAGGTTGACCAGCGTGCTCTTGCCCGAGCCGCTGTGGCCCACCAGGCCGATCATCTCGCCCGGCCGGATGGCGAGGTCGAGGCCGCGGATGACGCTGCGGCTGCCGTAGCGGAAGCCCAGGCCCTGCATCTCGATCGCGCCGGCCGGCGATTCCAGCGTCACCGGCTGCGCCGGCTCCGGCACGTTCGACACATGGTCCAGGATGTCGAAGATGCGCTTCGCGCCCGACGCAGCCTTCTGCGTCACCGAGACGATGCGGCTCATGGAATCGAGCCGCGTGTAGAAGCGCCCGATGTAGGCGATGAACGCCGTCAGCACCCCCACCGTGATCTTGCCGCGGCTGACCAGCCAGATGCCGAAGGCCCAGACCACCAGCAGGCCGACGTCGGTCAGCAGCGACACCGTCGGCGAGAACAGGCTCCAGGTCTTGTTCAGCTTGTCGTTGACCTGCAGGTTGGCCTGGTTGGCCTCGCGGAAGCGCTGCGCCTCGCGCCGCTCCTGCGCGAAGGCCTTGACCACGCGGATGCCGGGGATGGTGTCGGCCAGCACGCTGGTCACGTCGCCCCAGACGCGGTCGATCTTCTCGAAGCCGGTGCGCAGCCGGTCGCGCACGATGTGGATCATCCAGGCGATGAAGGGCAGCGGCAGCAGCGTCACCAGCGCCAGCCAGGGGTTGATCGAGAACAGGATCGCCGAGGTCATGCCGATCATCAGCACGTCGGTCGCGAAGTCGAGCGCGTGCAGCGACAGGAATACCGAGATGCGATCGGTCTCGGAGCCGATGCGCGACATCAGGTCGCCGGTGCGCTTGCCCCCGAAATAGTCCAGCGACAGCTGCAGCAGGTGCTCGAAGGCCGCGGTGCGCAGGTCGGCCGCGATCCGCTCGGACACCAGCGCCAGCAGCCAGGTGCGCGCCCAGCCCAGGCTCCAGGCCAGCAGCGCCGACCCCAGCAGGCCCGCCAGCAGCAGCAGCACGTAGCCCGCATCGATGCGCTGGCCGTTCTGGAACGGGATCAGCACGTTGTCCATCAGCGGTATGGTCAGGTAGGGCGGCACCAGCGTCGCGGCGGTGGACGCGAGGGTCAGCGCGAAGCCGGCCGCGAGCTGCTTGCGGTACGGCCGGGCGAAGCGGCCCAGGCGCAGCAGCACCCAGGTGGACGTGGGCCGGCTGTCCTCGTCGGCCTCGGCGTCGTCGGCCGGCTCCTCCGCCGGGTCGGGCTTGCCCGACAGCCGGCGCTCGAAGCGGGCCGCGAAATCCAGCACCGCGTGGTGCTGGGCCAGCGTGAAGCGCCATTGGGCGAGCCGCCCGGCCGGGTCCAGCAGCTCCAGCGAGCCGACCCCGGCATGGTCGCCGTGGCGCAGCGCCAGCCCGGCGGCGAGCGGCCATTCGGACCAGCGGCCCGCCTCCCAGGCCAGCAGGCGGCGGTCCGTCAGCACCAGCGCCCCGGTCGCGAAGCGCAGGGCGGGGTCGAGGTCAACCTCCAGCGTCGCCAGCGCGTTCTCATCGCTTTGGAGCCGTTGGGCGAGCGACTCGCGCCAGTGAACTGGAGAAGAAGATTGCATTCGATGTCTGGGAAGACCGCGGCCTCGTGCCCCGGCTGGGAAGCGGATTTTGACCCAAGCCGGCCCGTTATCGCCCGGCGCCCCCGGGCGCACAATCGGCGCCTCCCCCGTCGTCCGAGCCCGAGCGCCCGCCCATGAGCCCCAAGAACGACATCCGACTCCTGCGCATCAACTACCTGCGCGGCCCCAACATCTGGACCTACCGCCCCGTGCTCGAGGTCTGGCTCGACCTGGGCGAACTGGAAGACTGGCCGTCGCACCGGCTGCCCGGCTTCAATGACCGGCTGACCGCGCTGCTGCCGGCACTGATCGAGCACCACTGCGGCGTCGGCGAGCGCGGCGGCTTCCTGCAGCGCCTGCAGGAAGGCACCTGGGCCGGCCACGTGCTGGAGCACGTGGTGATCGAGCTGCTGAACCTTGCCGGCATGCCCACCGGCTTCGGCCAGACGCGCAGCACCTCGCAGCGCGGCGTCTACCGCATGGTGTTCCGCGCCCGCGACGAGCAGGTCGCGCGCCGTGCGCTGGCGCAGGGCCACGGCCTGCTGATGGCGGCGATCAACGACCAGCCCTTCGACGTCGCGGCCGCGGTCGCGCAGGTGCGCGAGCAGGTCGACGATTCGTACTTCGGCCCCAGCACCGCGGCCATCGTCGGGGCGGCGACCGAGCGGCGCATCCCGCACGTGCGCCTGAACGGCGGCAACCTGGTGCAGCTGGGCCACGGCGCGCGCCAGCGCCGCGTCTGGACCGCCGAGACCGACCGCACCAGCGCGATCGCCGAGGGCATCGCGCGCGACAAGGACCTGACCAAGCGCCTGATCGCCGCCTGCGGCGTGCCGGTGCCGGAAGGCCGCATCGCCGCCACGCCGGCCGCCGCCTGGGATGCGGCGCAGGACATCGGCCTGCCGGTGGTCGTCAAGCCGAGCGACGGCAACCACGGCCGCGGCGTCACGCTGGACCTGTCCACCCAGGCCGACATCGAGGCCGCCTTCGAGGTGGCCGCCCGCCACGGCAGCGAGGTGCTGGTCGAGCGCTACATCCCCGGCGACGAGCACCGGCTGCTGGTGATCGACGGCAAGGTGGCGGCGGCGGCGCGCGGCGAGACCGCCTGGGTGACCGGCGACGGCCGCTCCACCGTGGTCGAGCTGGTCGACACGCAGATCAACAGCGACCCGCGCCGCGGCCTCACCGAGGACCACCCGCTGAACCAGCTGGGCCCCGAGAACGACGGCGTCATCCTGAACGACCTGAAGCGCCAGGGCCTCACGCCCGCGTCCGTGCCCGAGGCCGGGCGCAAGGTGCTGATCCAGCGCAACGGCAACGTGTCGATCGACTGCACCGACCAGGTCCACCCCGAGGTGGCGCACGTGGTCACGCTGGCGGCGCGCATCGTCGGCCTGGACATCGCCGGGGTCGACGTGGTGGCCCAGGACATCGCCCGCCCGCTGCGCGAGCAGGGCGGCGCGATCGTCGAGGTCAATGCCGGGCCTGGGCTGCTGATGCACCTGAAGCCGGCGGTCGGCACCCCGCGCCCGGTGGGGCGGGCCATCGTCGATGCGCTGTTCCCCGAGGACGCCGCCGGTCCGCACCCCGGCCGCATCCCGGTCATCGGCATCGCGGGCACGCGCGACAGCACCCGCATCGCGCGCCTGGTCGCCTGGCTGGCCCAGCTGCGCGGCCAGCGCGTGGGGCTGGCCTGCGCCGACGGCCTCTACCTGGACCGCCGCCGCCTGCAGGCGGGCGACGCGCGCCGCTGGGACGTGGCGAACCGGCTGCTGGTCAACCGCAACGTGCAGGCCGCGGTGTTCGAGAACGACGCCCGCTGCGTGCTGCGCGACGGCCTGGCCTACGACCGCTGCACGGTCGGCCTGGTCACCGACCTCGACGGCGCCGAGGCGCTGGGCGAGTTCGACGTGCAGTCGCCGGACCAGATGGCCAAGGCGCTGCGCACCCAGGTCGACGTGGTGCAGGACGACGGCGTCGCGGTGCTGAACGCCGCCGACGAGCGCATCGCCGCCTTCGCCCCGCTGTGCGACGGCGAGGTCATCCTCTACGCCGCCGACCCGCAGACGCCCGCACTGGTGGCGCACCGCGGTGCCGGCGCGCGCGGCGGGCGCGCGGTCTGCCTGCGCGACGGCCGCCCGGTGCTGGCCACCGGCAGCGCCGAGACGCGGCTCGCCCCGCTGTCGCGCCTGGCGCGCGGCGGCCTGGCCGAGGACGCCCTGCTCGCCGTGATCGCCACCGCCTGGGCGATGGACATCCCGCCCGACCTGATCATCGCCGGCCTCGAGACCTTCGACGCCCACCCCGCGACCCCCGCACAGCCCGCCTGAGCCCCGACACACCATGGACGTTTCCCGAATCCGCGCGCTGCGCGGGCCCAACCTGTGGAGCCGGCACACGGCCATCCAGGCCGTCGTGTCCTGTCCGGACGACGAGACCGCGGTCACCGCCCGGCCCGGCTTCGAGGCCCGGCTGCGCAAGCTCTTCCCGGCCGTGGGCGCCCTGCGCACCGGCGGCGCGGTGTCGCTGGCCCATGTGCTCGAGGCCGCCGCGCTCGCGCTCCAGGAAGAGGCCGGCTGCCCGGTCAGCTTCAGCCTCACCCAGGCCACGACGGAGCCGGGCGTCTACCAGGTCGTCGTCGAATACAGCGAGGAGGCCGTCGGCCGCCTCGCCTTCGAGCTGGCGCAGCAGCTGATCGAGGCCGCGCTGGATCCGCAGGCGGGCTTCGACGTCGACGCGGCCATCGCCCGCCTGCGCGAGACCGACGAGGACGTGCGCCTGGGCCCGAGCACGGGCTCCATCGTGCAGGCCGCGGCGGCGCGCGGCATCCCGTGGCGGCGCCTGACCGAGGGCAGCCTGGTGCAGTTCGGCTGGGGCCGGCACCAGCACCGCATCTGGGCCGCCGAGGTCGACCAGACCAGCGCGGTCTCGGAGTCGATCGCGCAGGACAAGGAGCTGTCCAAGCAGCTGCTGCGCGCGGCCGGCGTGCCGGTGCCCACCGGCCGGCCGGTGGACGACGAGGCCGACGCCTGGGCCGCCGCGCTCGAGGTGGGCCTGCCGGTGGTGGTCAAGCCGCAGGACGGCAACCAGGGCAAGGGCATCACCGTCAACGTCACCACCCGCGAGGGCATGGCGCTCGCCTACAAGGCCGCGCTCGAGATCGGCCACGTGATGGTGGAGAAGTTCCTGCCGGGCAGCGACTACCGGCTGCTCGTGGTCGGCGACCAACTGGTGGCGGCCGCGCGGCGCGAGCCGCCGCTGGTGATCGGCGATGGCGAGCTGACGGTGGCCGAGCTGGTCGCCAAGGTCAACGCCGACCCGCGCCGCGGCGACGGCCACGCGACCTCGCTGACCAAGATCCGCATCGACGACATCGCCGTCGCGCTGCTCGCCGAGCAGGGCCTGGCGCCCGACAGCGTGCCGGCGCGGGGCCAGCGCGTGCCGCTGCGCCACAACGCGAACCTGTCCACCGGCGGCACCGCCACCGACGTGACCGACGACGTGCACCCCGAGGTGGCCGAGCGTGCGATCGCCGCCGCGCAGATGGTGGGCCTGCACGTGTGCGGCGTCGACATGGTGTGCGAGAGCGTGCTGCGGCCGCTGGAAGAGCAGGGCGGCGGCATCGTCGAGGTGAATGCCGCGCCGGGGCTGCGCATGCACCTGTCGCCGTCGTACGGCCGGCCGCGCCAGGTCGGCGAGGCCATCGTCAACCACCTGTTCGAGCCCGGGCACGACGGCCGCATCCCGGTGGTCGCGGTCACCGGCACCAACGGCAAGACGACGACGGCGCGGCTGATCGCCCACCTGTTCGCGAGCAGCGGGCTGGTCGTGGGCATGACCAACACCGACGGCGTGTACGTCGACGGGCGGCAGATCGATTCCGGCGACTGCAGCGGTCCGAAGAGCGCGCGCAGCGTGCTGATGCACCCCGACGTCGAGGCGGCGGTGTTCGAGACCGCCCGCGGCGGCATCCTGCGCGAGGGCCTGGGCTTCGACCACTGCCAGGTGGCGGTGGTCACCAACCTCGGCGCCGGCGACCACCTGGGGCTCAACTACATCACGACGGTGGAAGAGCTGGCGGTGCTGAAGCGCGTGATCGTGCAGAACGTGACGCCGCGGGAGGGGTATGCGGTGCTGAACGCGGCCGACCCGAACGTCGCGGCGATGGCCGACACCTGCCCGGGCAAGGTGATCTTCTTTGCCGCCGACCGCCACCACGGCCGCATGGCCGCGCACCGCGCCCAGGGCGGGCGCACGGTGTACGTCGACCCGGGCCTGGACGGCGGCTCCGTGGTCGCCGCCGAGGGCAGCGGGCGCATGCACGTGCCGCTGGCCGACGTGCCGATCACGCGCAACGGCACGATCGGCTTCCAGGTCGAGAACGTGATGGCCGCGGTGGCCGCGGCCTGGGGCGCCGGGCTGCCGCTCGATGCGATCCGCAGCGGGCTGGCCAGCTTCGTCAACGATGCGCACAACGCGCCCGCGCGCTTCAACGTGATGGACTACCAGGGCGCGACCGTGATCGCCGACTACGGCCACAACCCGGACGCGATGCGCGCGCTGGTGGCGGCGGTGGATGCGATGCCGGCGAAGCGGCGCTCGGTGGTGATCAGCGCGGCGGGCGACCGGCGCGACCAGGACATCCGCGACCAGACGGTGATCCTCGGCGCTGCCTTCGACGACGTGCTGCTGTACCAGGACGCGGCCCAGCGCGGCCGCGCCGACGGCGAGGTCATGGCCTTGCTGCGCGACGGGCTGGAGGGCGCGAGCCGCACCACCCACGTCGAGGAGATCCGCGGCGAGTTCGCCGCGATCGATGCGGCGCTGGCGCGCCTGGCCCCGGGCGACCTGTGCCTGGTGCTGGTCGACCAGGTCGAGGAGGCGCTGGCGTACCTGGCGCGCCGCGTCTCGGGACCGTAGAAGACGCCCCCGCCGTCCCCTCCGGAGGCCCGTCGTTGCGGGCCTCCGCACAAACCATTACCACTTTCACGGCCCAACTGGTACTGAAATGGTATGCAAGCCGCTAGAGTCTCCGGGCTCGCCCTGGCGTTGCGTGCACCCGGGTGCGCGCGGCCGGGCGAGGGTCCGACAGCAGTAGTGCCGGAACGCCATACCGACCGCCCACTCGGAGATTTCTTCCATGCGAGCCACACCCGCCACCCGTCCCCGCCTGAGCAGGCTGCGCCTGCTCGGCGCCTTCGCCTCGGTCCTGGTGACCACCTCCCTGCACGCGGCCAGCTACCCCGCGTGGAAACCCGACACCTTCTATGCCGCCGGCACGCTGGTGACGTACAACGGCCACGTCTACCGGGCCAACGTCTCGCAGACCGACTACGCCAGCACCGGCTGGAACCCGACCACGGCGAGCCTGTGGACCGACCTGGGCGCGGACGCACCGGCCCCGGCACCCGCGCCGGCGCCGTCCCCCGCCCCAGCGCCCGCGCCGACTCCCTCGCCCGCACCGGCCCCGGCCCCAGCGCCGGCCCCGACGCCGGCCCCGGCGCCCGCCCCGGGCTGCCAGCCGGCCTGGGCCGCGGCCACCGCCTACACCAGCGGCCAGCAGGCCAGCGTCGGCAACGTCAACTACAAGGCCAACTGGTGGACCCAGGGCCAGAACCCGTCCAGCAACAACGGCCCGAGCGGCAGTGGCCAGCCCTGGACCAAGGTGAACGACTGCGGCGCCCCCGCACCGGCCCCCGCTCCCGCGCCTGCGCCTGCGCCGGCTCCCGCACCGGCGCCAGCCCCAGCGCCTGCGCCCGCCCCGGCCCCCGCACCCGCGCCCGCGCCGGCCCCCGCCCCGGCGGCGCGCGCCTACATCGGCTACTCCGGCACCTGGAACACCAGCCTCTACGACCTGGCGCCGGCGAACATCCCGAACTACTTCACCCACATCAACCTGGCTTTCGCCAAGCCCAACACGCAGTACGTGAAGGGCAGCTATGCGTTCGACCAGAACATCGCCGGCTTCGAGTTCGTGGAAGGCGCGGCCACCAACAACGGCCAGCGCTTCTTCAGCGCGCAGCAGGCGCAGGACCTGCGCAACAACATCGCGGCCCTGAAGGCGCGCGGCACGCAGGTGTGGCTGTCGTTCGGCGGCTGGGCCTACAGCCAGGGCAGCGAGTGGGCCAACTTCAACGCGCGCGGCGTCGTGGACCTGGCCCTGGACCTCGGCGCCTCGGGCGTCGACCTCGACTGGGAAGTCAACGGCGCCTCGTGCAACAAGCTCGACGCCGCCAACTTCAGCTGCAACACGGATGCGCAGATCGTGGGCATCATCGACGCGACCTACAACGAGATCCAGTCGCGCGGCGCCAAGCTGGGCATCTCGGTGGCGGGCTGGTCGACCGGGGCCTACTACGTGAAGGGCACGCCCTTCGAGGAAGGCAAGGTGCAGTGGGGCTCGCCCTTCGGCGGGGTGATGTACACCGCGGTCAAGACGCGCGGCAGCAAGCTCAGCCACATCAACCTGATGTCCTATGACGGCGGCGACTACTACGACCCGCGCGAAGGCTACGAGTCGTACCGTGCGATCTACAACGGCCCGATCCACATGGGCATGGAGATCGCACCGGAAGGCGCGGGCGGGGCGGTGCTGAAGATCCCGGCGAACGGCGTGCAGTACGACGCCGACATGCTGAACGGCAGCAACAACATCGCGACGCCGTACTACAACGTCGAGACGCTGGTGAACTACGTCAAGAACAAGGGCCGCCCGAACGACGGGTTCATGCTCTGGCAGATCTGGAAGCAGCGCGTGCACCAGCCGGCCCCGGCCGGCGCGGCCACCGAGAACTCGGCCGGCCAGTACGTCTGCCGCAACCTGCCGCTGAAGGGAGATTGCAGCCAGGCCATTCCGAGCCTGCCAAAGCAGTAAGACGGCAGTGCATGACGAAGGGCCGGCGAAAGCCGGCCCTTTTTCTTGGCCTCACGGCCCGATGCGGGTCAGAGCGACTCGAGGAACGCGATCACCGCGTCGCGGTCGGCCTTGGACAGCGCCTCGAACTTCGTCCGGCTGTTCGCGGCCTCGCCGCCGTGCCAGCCGATGGCCTCGACCAGCGTGCGGGCCCGGCCGTCGTGCAGGTAGCGCACGGCCTGCGGGTCGGCGTAGCCGGTCTCCTTCTGCACGTACTTCAGCGAGCCCAGCCCCCACAGCGGCTGGGTCCGCCACAGGCTCGGGCCGGCCTGGCCTTCGGTCATCGTGTCGGCCAGCTCCGCGCCCATGTCGTGCAGCAGCAGGTCGGTGTAGGGCCGGATCGTCTGGTTGCGCAGTTCCTGGAAGGGATGCGTCGAGCCCGTCTTCAGTTCCGCCTTGTGGCAGCCGGTGCAGGCGGCCTGCGCGAACAGCTGGCTGCCGCGCGCGATGGCCGTGAGCTTCGCCTCGGGCAGGTCGTGCTCCGGCGGCGTCACCGTGCCGTCCGTGTAGCCGCTCGCGTACTTGCGCTGCGCCGGCACGCCGAGCAGGCGCATGTACGAGGCGATGCGGTCGAGCTCCAGGTTCGACAGCGCCGTCGTCGCCGTGCTGGTCTTGCAGTCGGCGCTGCCGCGCTGGCAGCCCACCGTCTTGAAGGCCGGCGTCGTCACGCCCATGTCGAGCATGAAGGCGTTCGCCACCTGGTGCCGCACGCTGCCCTTGCCCGCCTTCCAGCCGAAGCGGCCCAGGTGGCGCTGGCCGGTCTCCGGGTCGATCGACCAGTTGGGCACGCCGCGCACGCCGTCGCCGTTCTTGTCCTCCGGGTCGGCCAGCGCCAGGATGGTGGTCTCGTCGACCGCCTCCAGCAAGCCCATGCCGATCACCTGCGGCGCCTGCCGCACCGACAGTTGTGCCGGCACCGGCCCCTTGAAGGCATAGACCGGCTTCTGCAACTCGACCTTCTCGCCGTCGGGCAGCGTGCGCACGGTCTTCGTGAACGACTGGATCGTCACGCTGTAGTCCGCCGCACCCGGGGTGCGCGAGAGCTGCTGGACGTTCAGGCCGTAGGTGGCATCCGGCGTGACGGACGTGCTCGTGCTCGCCGCGGCCGTCAGCACCGCGAACTTGTTCAGCTTCGTGCCGACGTCGGCCGCCGGGCTGCGGCCGTTCAGCGTGTGGCACCCCAGGCAGCGCACCTCGTTGTGGCGCTCGCCGAGCTGGCCGATGTGGGCGCTGAACACCGGGTTCACGTCGGGGCTCTCGGAGTGCCGGCCGTCCAGGAACGAGGTGTGGAACAGGCGCCGCCCCTCGACGAAGCGCTGCATGTCGGCGATGCCGATGTTGTTGGCCGACTGCTGGAAGACGCGGTGCGGTTCCTCCGAGTAGTTGTACGAGACGCTCGCCTGCCCGCCCAGCAGCGCATCGTCGGGCAGCGGCGTGGTGTCGAGCTTGGGCGCGATGCCGTACCAGGGCGCGAAGCCCTTGCCCACCACGTAGAGCTGCTCCAGCGAGTAGTCGCGGATCTGGCCGCCGTCGATCAGCGCGACCGTGGTCCCCGGCACGTGGTCGAGGAACACGCCGGGCGTCATCTCGATCTTGTCCCCGATGCGCAGCTTGTTGTCCGGCCGCGTCGTGATGCCCTGGTACTGCTTCTCGTCGGCGAAGCGCCAGTAGTCGGTGATGGCCTGCGTCGCGATGCACATCTCCGAGATCTTCTCGGTCGGGCCGCAGCGCTGCGTGCCGTCCTTCGGGTTGGTGTAGCCCACGCCGAGCTTCCAGCCGTACTCGATCACGCCGGGGTCGAGGCGGCGGAAGGCGCTGAAGCTGTTGTTGATCATCGTGCCGGCGTTGGGCTTCAGGTAGGCCGTGATCTTCTGGCGCCCTGCCGGTACCTCGTCGCGGATGACCAGGCCGAAGGTGCGGTTCTGGAAGTAGAACGGCGGGAAGGCGAAGTAGCTGCCCGGGCCCTTGTCCACCGGGTCGGTCCACTCCTCGCCGCCCTCGCGCGCATGGCGCGGCGTGGGCCGGAAGCCCGCGTAGGTCACGAGCGTGCCGTCAGCCTCCGTGTACTGGATCTGCTCGACGACCGTGCTGCCGTCGGTGAACAGCGGGACGTAGTCGGCGGCACCCGATCCGGCCGGGGCGGCAACCGGCAGGCCCGGGGTCACGGGGATGGCGACTTCACCGAGCTTGCCGGTCGGCGTGGCGGCCGGGGCATCGGGTGTCGGGGCGGGCGCGGGTGCAGGGGAAGGCGCCGGCGCCGGGGAGGGTGCCGGTGCGGGCGACGGCGCCGGCGACGGGGCCGGTGCAGGCGAGGGCGCGGGTGCCGCGCTCACCGGTGTCGACGTGCCGTCGCTCCCCTTTCCTCCGCCACACGCGGCAAGCACCGTCAGTGCCGCCAGCGCCGCCACTGTGCGCATTGTCATGATCTTCTCCTGGTGATCCGGTCGGTTCGAGTTCTCGTCAACGACGCCGACAAAGCAACGGGAGTGCCATGCGCAGACCGCTACGCATTTGCGTGCGGGCGATCTTTTCTTGCAATGGGGTGGCGGCAAGTTGACGGAATTTGCGTGTGCTGCGGACGACGCTTCCGGATTGTGTTGACCTCCATCCGGGTCGCGAATTGGAGCCAACGGGATTTCCAATGGAGCGCTTGCCGCCACGGCCGGGTTACCCTTGCCGCACCTCCGAACCCCGAAAGGCATCCATGAGCATCGACACGCTGGCCACCTGGCATGACCTCGTCTCGTCGCGCAACGCGAAAGGCCTGGCGGCACTACTTGCCGACGAGGTCGTCTTCCACTCGCCGGTCGTGCACACGCCGCAGGTGGGCCGGGCCATCACGACGCAGTACCTGGCGGCGGCGTTCCGCGTCTTCTTCAACGAGAGCTTCCGCTATGTGCGCGAGGTGGTCGGGCCGCGCGATGCCGTGCTCGAGTTCCAGGTCGAGATCGACGGCATCGCCGTCAACGGCGTCGACATGCTGCGCTGGGACGAGGACGGACGGATCGTCGACTTCAAGGTGCTCATCCGCCCGCTGAAGGCAATCAACCTGATCCACCAGAAGATGGGGGCCATGCTGCAGGCCCAGCAATAGGCGAACGACGCATGAACTCCGATGCCAAGTGCCCTGCCTGCCACGGCGAGGCGATCACCCCCGGCAGCCTCGTCGCCTCGGACAAGGGCGAGCGCTTCAACGGGCGCTTCTTTCCCACCGGCCTCAAGTTCTTCGCGATGCGCCGCTCGGTCGAGGTCGCGAAACTGCCGGGCTTCCAGGCCTGCGCCACCTGCGGCTGCCTCTGGAACCAGGTCGACCCGGCGAAGCTGCGCGAGGTGCTGGAGAACCGGCGTCCCGGCGGTCCCACGCTCGCGTCGCGCGTGCCGCATCGCGCCAAGCGGTGGATCGCGGTGCTGCTGGCCCTCCTCGCGTTCGGCGTGGCGGCGGGCGCGCTGTCGCTGCTCAGCCCGTCATAGGGGCCTCGCGCGCCCGGTCCCACGGCGGATCGACGCCCCCCAGCCGGTCCGCCAGGAACTCGACCAGCAGCCGCAGCGCCAGCGGCTGGTGCTGGCGCGACAGGTACACGGCATGGATGCCGAGCGTGTCGGGCTCGTGCGCAGGCAGGAGACGGACCAGCCTCCCCTCGCGAAGGTCGTCCCCGACGAAATAGGTGGGCAGGATGGCGACGCCGCCGCCGGCCATCACGGCGCGCCGCAGCACCGCCGTCTCGTTCGTCGAGAAGCGCTCGGCCACCGGCACCTCGATGACGCGGCCGGCGTGGGTGAAGCGGTAGTGCGTGACGCTGACGAGCGAGTGCGAGAGGCAGCGGTGCGACAACAGGTCCTCGGGCGCCTGTGGCCATCCATGCCGTTCGAGGTAGCGCGGGGCCGCGCACAGCACCGAGCGGCACACCGCCAGCCGCCGCGCCACCAGGCCCGGCTCCAGCGTGTTGGTGATGCGCACCGCGAGGTCGATGCGCTCGGCCGCGAGGTCCACGCTGCGGTCGGCGGCCAGCATCGAGAAGTCGACCTGCGGATGCGCCTGCTGGAATTCCACGAGCAGCGGCGCGAGCTGCGCCTCGGCGAGCGATGGCGCACAGGCCAGGCGCAGCCGCCCGGCCGGCTGCCGGTGCGCCGAGCCCGCGACGTGCTGCAGGTCCTCGGCAAGTTCCAGCAGCTGCCGGCTCGAGGCCAGCGCGGCCTCGCCCGCCTCGGTGAGGCTGATGCGCCGTGTCGTGCGGTGCAGCAGGCGCGCGCCCAGCCAGCCCTCCATGGCGGCGAGGTAGCGGCTCACCATCGCCGTGGACATCTCCAGCCGCTCGGCGGCCTGGGTCAGGCTGCGGTGCTCGACCACCGAAACGAACACGCGCGTGGCCATCAGTCGGTCCATGGGGGCAGGGCACAGTGGCCTCAGTTCATCGATTGGTGCAACAGTACATCAATCGATGCGGTATTTTTCAACTGAAGTGCGGCTAATAAAGTGGCGACTCCACCACTGATTCCCCTGAGGAGATCCGAATGCTGTTCCCCTTCAAGCTCGCCCGCCGCGTGTGGCCCGCCCTGGCCCTGGGCATCGTGGCCGCCGGCGCCGCCTCGGCCCAGGTGGCGGCGCCGCTGTCGGTCAAGGTGTACAACGCCGACGCCAACAGCTTCCATGTCAACGCGGTCGTCGTCAGCGGCAAGACCGAGGCGATGGTGATCGACAGCGGCTTCACGCGCGCCGATGCCTTGCGCGTGGCGGCCAACGTCCTCGACAGCGGCAAGACGCTGAAGACGATCTTCATCAGCAATGCCGACCCGGATTTCTACTTCGGCGCGGAGACGCTGAAGGAGCTGTTCCCGCAGGCGCGCGTGCTCGCCACGCCGGCCGTGCGCGAGAAGATCCAGGCCAAGCTGGCCGGCAAGCTGGCGTTCTGGGGACCGAAGATGGGCGTGAATGCGCCGAAGGCCCCGGCCGTGCCGGAGACGATCGAGGCCCGTGCGCTGAGCATCGACGGCGAAGCGATCGAGTTGCGCGGTACGACGGGCGAGCTGGCGCACCGGCCGTATGTGTGGATCCCGTCGATCAAGGCCATCGTGGGCAACATCGGCGTGTTCGGCAACCTGCATGTCTGGACCGCCGACACGCAGAAGGCCGGCGAACGCCAGGCCTGGCTGGCGCAGCTCGACGAGATGCAGGCGCTGCACCCGGCACTGGTGGTGCCCGGCCACATGGCGCCCGGTACCGCGCTGGACGAGAGCGCCATCCGCTACACCCGCGAGTACCTGCAGCGCTTCGAGGCGGAGTTGCCCAAGGCGAAGACGGCGGCCGAGCTTATCGCCACGCTGCAGAAGGCCTATCCGCAAGCCGGCCTCGGCATCGCGCTCGACATCGGCGCCAAGGTCAACAAGGGCGAGATGACGTGGTGACGGTCATGCGCGCATGACGATTCGCGGCATGCCGGAACAAGAAGTGTCCGGGTGACGACGCGAACGGAGTCTGGTGGTCCGCGTATGGAGGCCATGCGCGGCCGCGATGGATCGCGCAAACGCAGCACCGGCGCGGGTTGCGGGGGAGGAGGGACGGCACGGGGCGGCGCGCTGCGGTGGTCTGCAACTTGCCAATCCCCGCCATTCGCCCCCGGACTGCCGCCATGACCAAGACCTTCTTCTCCTCTCCGTCCCCGAGCACGCCGCATGGCGCTGCGCTGTTGGCGGCCCTGTTTGCCGCCACGCTGGTCGCCTGCAGCGGTGGGGGTGGCAACGACAGTGCCCCCGCCCCGGCACCCGTGGGGGCGGCGCCTGCACCAGCACCAGCACCAGCACCAGCGCCAGCGCCAGCGCCAGCGCCGACCGCCGGCACCTGGCCCGACCTCGGTAACACGCAGGCCCCTGCCCACACCGCGGCGGTGGCGAGCAACACCGGTGCTGCCACGCTCGGCGGTACGCTGACGTTCACGAACATCGGCGCCAAGGGCTACTGGGGCCGGCGCATCGAGGCGCAGGCCGGCAGTGCGAGCTGCAACGTGCAGTCGGAGATCATCAAGTACCCCTGGGGCAGCGAGTCCTGCTGCCGCACCAAGCACGAGGTCACGAGCGACAAGCTGAGCCCTTTCAATGAAGAGCTCGCACTCGTCCTCGACGGCCCGCTGCGCATCAAGCAGCTGGTCGTCTACCAGCCCCTCGCGGCGAGCGACGGCGATTGGGCGATCCGCTCGTTCTGGGATCGCCGCATGCCGGAGAAGACGTACAACTTCCGCTTCTCCGGGCCCAACAAGGAAACCATGCTGCCGGCCGAACTCGGCAACAGCTGCACCGCCTTCGCGATGCAGGAGAAGCCGTTCAAGTGCGGCCCCGGCAGCGACCCGTACTGTCCCGGCTCGGACCTGGACTACGTGGGCTGGAAGGGATCCAAGCTGGTGGTGCTGCTCGCGTCCATGCCGTACGCGGACGACCCGACGATGAAGCCGCTGAGCTGCGTCACCGGCGGCAAGGACGAGAAGGCGGAGGATTCGCCCTGGGTGGGCATCGCGCCTTCGGAGCTGTTCCGCGACGGCTGGTCCGGCTACAGCCCCTGCCACTGCTTCAGCAACAGCAACAGCGCCGGGCTCGGCGACGGCTGCGGCCAGATCAACGTCTTCGAAGTGGTCGCCGAGTCGCAGGGCACGCAGTACGGCAACCGCGACATCGTCAGCACCGGCATCCGCTCGTTCCAGGTCGGCTCGCTGGGCGGTTCGACCTGCGGCGTCAAGGGCTGCACGATGGACCACTTCAGCGCTGATGCGGATTTGCTGGACGCGAATGCGCTCACCACCATGAAGCAGGGCGCCGTCATCGACGCCAACAACCGCGCCAGCGCAGCCGGCCCGGTGTGGCGACGCGCCCTGGACGACCGCTACTACCTGCTGCTGCTCGACGAGCAGTCGCGTGTCGTGCAGGTGGCCGTGGTCCATCCGGGCGCCATCCCGGCGGCGGTGAAGAAGATCGTGCCTGCGCTGCCGAACACCATCACGCGCGCGACGGTGGACGGACTGCTGGGGTTGAGATTGCCGAAGTAGCCGGCGAAACGGGGGCCTCAGGTTGCGCCGGCGACTTTCAATGCCGCGGCCAAGGTGCCGACGGAGCCGGGTGTGCCGATTGGCTCGGAAAAGAGAGCAGATGCCTTCTGACCGCTGAGCTGATCTTTCAGCGTGATTCCACCCACGAACCGTCCCGGCTCAGCCTGATAGCTCCATTGCATGGCTCGAAGCCGAGCACCGAAGCGAGCCCGCAAATCAAGAAAGTGCTCATTGCAATGGACCGAGCCCGTCAGGTGGGCGGCGCTGCAAACTTGGGCTGCGATCGGAAAGAGCAGGGAAGAGCAGCTGATGTCGGCCAGCTGCAGGCCGACATGGTTGTCGCTGTGCCCAAAGACAGGCGCCTCGATGATGCGTGGGTAGGGATCCCCGCCCGCTCTATGACCTGCGGCGTGAAAATCGAGTGTGAAACGCTGGCGTTTGCTGCCTTGTTCCTGCTGTCGGCAATCACGAGGCCGTGGGTGTTGTGATGCTCCAAGAGGTTCTGGAACGTCGAGCTGATGCTTTGGGCTGTTGACGTGTACACCGGTGTGCCGCTGAATGCGCCGCCGATGGGCTTTACAAAGACTCGGCCAGCGATCCGAGCTCTGTGCCGTTCCAGCAGATCCAACGTGTGCCCGATCACCATGGAAGCAAAGCGACGCTGGTTGCGGCCTGTGTGCCTCGCGGCCTTCCGCAGTTCGGAGCCTTTGATCTCCGCCGCCATCCAATCGTGGAAGCGAGGCGATAGGATGCCCGAGAGCTTGTTCGGAAAGTGACGCTGCTTGAGCTGAATCCACTCTACGGTCAGCGACTTGATCGTCTGCTGCGGCAGCATGATGCCGGCGATCACAAAGACAGGCTGAACATCTGAGTTGGCATCAGGAATGACGCCCGTGCATCCGGCCTCATCGATGTAGCAGATGAACATGATCGCCCTCAGAAACAACTAAGGCTCCTCTCGGAGCCTTAGGATTTGCCGCCACTACCGCGAGGCGTGTTCGGCGAAGCGTACTTTCATACGCTGCGGCGAGTATACCGGAAGCGCGGTACGCGTTCTCGCTCACGAAATCGAACAGGCGATGTGTTGACCCGCGGCAGCGAGAAGTTCCGCCCGTTGGGCGGGATCGCGTGTTTCTTCGGCGCCTCACTCCAGCGGCGGCATCAGCACCTCGCCGTTCGGCCCCCACTCGACATGCGTGAGCCCGGGCTCCTGCGCCTCGAGCCGCCGGCGCTCGGCTTCCTGCGCCGGGAGTTCGCCCTGCTGGACGCGCATGGCATCGGCCAGCTGTGCCTCCTCCTTGCCTGCCTGGGCGCGCTCCAGCGCCAGCCGGATGCTGCGCACCAGCTCCGCGTCTTCCCAGGGCTTGAGGATGTAGCGGAACACCTGGGCGTCGTTGACGGCGCGGATGAGCGTCGACACGTCGGCGGATCCGCTCACGATCATCCGCACCGCACCCGGCTGCACGGCGCTCGCTTCGCGCAGGAACGACACGCCGTCCTGCTGCGGCATGCGGAAGTCCGACACGATGACGTCGAACGCCTGCTCACGTACGCGCGACATGGCCCGCGCCGTGTCGCTGAACGCCTCGATGCGCGCGAGGTCGCGCAACGGCGCGCGCAATGCCCGCTGCAGCGCCGCCAGCACGTTCGGTTCGTCGTCGACCAGCAGGATGGATGCTTTCATGGCGTTCTCCGGGGGGGACGTACGCGAAGCTCGAGGACGAGTCCTTCGCGTTCTTCATAGAGGCGGATGCGGCGGATGGTGTCGGCCGTCAGCACATGGTCGGTGGCCAGCAGCACCGCGCCTTCGCGCGAGATCAGGTCGGCCGCGAGGACCATGCCGGGCTGCAGCCCGGCCGTGGTCACCACGATGGGCGCGGGCGGCTGCGACGCGCTCGGCTGGTTGATGTGAAGGAAGACGTCCAGCACCTCGGGATCGAACTGCGAGCCCCGTCCGTGCATCATCAGCGTCCGCGCCTGCGCCGGCTTCAGGCCGCCCGCGGCGAGGTGGCCGTTCTGCAGGTCGTCCCAGGCGTCGACGACGGCGAGGATGCGCGCCCCCAGCGGGATGTCGGTGCCGGCCCGGCCATCCGGGAAGCCCTGTCCGTCGAAGCGCTCGTGGTGCGCCCGGATCAGGGCCGCGACCGGCTGCATGTCGTCCAAGGCCATCAGCGACTGCTCGCCCAGGATCGGGTGCTTGCGGTAGAGCGCCAGCTCCTCGGCCGTGAGCTTGGGCACCGGCTTGGCGAGGACCTCGTCCGACAGGCCGAGCAGGCCGATGTCGTGGAGGAGCGCGGCGACGAACACCGCCTGCGTGTCCTCGCCGTTGCAGCCCATCGCCTTCGCCAGGCTGCGGCTCAGGTCGGCCATGCGGCGCCCGTGCCCGACGAGCTGGCTGCCGCGCAGCTCGATCAGGTTGGCGAACACCTTGATCGAGGTCATGTAGTTGCGCTTGAGCTTCTCGTGCGCCTGCGTGACTTCGGCAGTGCGCTCCTCGACGCGGCGCTCGAGCTGGACGTTGAAGCCGCGCAGTTCCTCGTTCTGTGCCTGCGTCAGCGCCTCGAGCCGCGCCTTCTCGCGCTCCAGCGAAAGCCGCTCGAGCGCCTGCGCGACCGTGACCTGCAGTTCGCCGTCGTCCCACGGCTTGTTGACATAGCGGTAGATCTGGCCCTCGTTGATGGCCGCGATGGTCGAGTCCACGTCGGCATAGCCGGTCAGCAGGATGCGCATGGTGCGCGGCCAGCGCCGCCGGATCTGGCCGAGCAGCTGCGCGCCGTCCATGCCCGGCATGCGCATGTCGGAGATGACCAGGTCCGCCGGCGCGCCCTCCATCAGCGCCAGCGCCTCGTGCCCGCCCGGGGCCGTCACCACGCGGTACTGCGGGTTGCGCAGCGCGCGCCTCAGGGACGACAGGATGTTGGGCTCGTCGTCCACGCAGAGGATGGTCCAGGGCGCCTGCGCCGTGACGGCGGCGGGCTCGGACACGAGGGTTTCCTGCATGGGGAGCGGGCGTCAGGCTGCAGGCGCATCGGCGCGCCGGATCGGCACGCTCACGCGAAAGGTCGTGCCGCGCCCGGGCTCGCTGCTCACGTCGATGCGGCCGCCGTGCTTCTTCACGATGCCATACGACAGCGACAGGCCGAGCCCCGTCCCCTTGCCGACCGGCTTCGTGGTGAAGAAGGGATCGAAGATGCGCTTCAGGTTCTCCGCCGCGATGCCGCAGCCGGTGTCCGAGATGTCGACCCACGCCTCGTCGTCCCGGGTCCCGGTCCGGATGGTGATCGTGCCGCGCTCCGCCCCGATCGCGTGCGCCGCATTGACCAGCAGGTTCATGAACACCTGGTTCAGCTCGGAAGGCAGGCACTCGACGTCGGGCAGCTGGCCATACTCCTTGACGACATCCGCCTTGTACTTGATCTCGTTGTTGACGATGTTCAGCGTCGAGTCGATGCCGGTGTGCAGGCTGACCCACTCCCATTCCTGGCGCGCGTCGACGCGCGAGAAGTCCTTCAGGTCCTGCACGATCTTGCGCACGCGCTGGATGCCGTCCTTGGACTCGGTCATCAGCGCGGGGATGTCTTCCTTCAGGTAGTCGAGCTCGATCTCCTCGCGCAGGCGCTTCAGCTTCGCGGCGGCAGGCGTGCCGGCGAGCCCGGCCTCGGCCTCCTCGTAGGCGGACAGCATGTCGAACAGCTGGGCGAGGTACTTCTCGAGCGTCCCGAAGTTCGAGAAGATGAAGCCGATCGGGTTGTTGATCTCGTGCGCCACGCCGGCCGCCAGCTGGCCGATCGAGGCCAGTTTTTCCGACTGCACCAGCTTGTCCTGGGCGTCGGACAGCCGGCGGTTCAGTTCGGTCAGCTCGCCGTTCGCGCGCAGCAGTTCCTCGACCTGCGACGGCGTGAGCTGCGCGGCGGCGGATTCCTGAGTGTCCATGGCTTCTCCCGGCCTCAGGCGGTCAGCGACTCGCGCACGCTGCGCGCCTGCCGCTCGGTTCGTTCGAAGGTGCGCTGCACCTGCTGGGGCGTCAGCGCCACGCGCTGCCAGGAGGCCAGAGACAGCGGCGGCACCATGTCCTCGGCCTGGCCGGACAGGTCGAGCGCATGCGTCATGTTGTCCGCCACGTGCACGACGTCGGCGAGCGTGATCGTCTTGTGCGCGGGCAGCTCGTGGTGGCAGCGTATGGCCTCCGAGATGGCCGGCGCGAAATGCCAGTGGTCGGCGATCAGGCCCCCTACGGCGGCGTGGTCGATGCCGAGCATCAGGCGTTCCGCGTCCAGCGAATGCACGTCATGCTCGGCCGCCCAGTGCAGCGTCTGGCCCAGTTCGAGCGGGAAGTAGGTGGCCAGCGCCAGGCGGCCGAGGTCGTGCATCAGCCCCGCGGAAAAGGCGGCCTCGGCATCCAGGCGCGTGGCGGCGGCGAGCTCCTGGGCGCAGAACGCGGTGGCGAGCGCATGGCGCCAGAAACCGTCGAAGTCGAAACCCGTGCAGGCCGTGCGGTCGAAGCTCGAGATCACGACCGCGGTCGTGGCGACCGTGGCGACGGTGCGCAGCCCGAGGATGTTGATGGCATCGCGGATCGACGACACGCGGCCGGTCACGCCGTAGAACGACGAGTTGGCCAGGCGCAGGGTCTTCGCGGTCAGCGCCTGGTCGTGCGAGATCGTGGTCGCGAGCTCGTCGACGGCCACGTCTTCCCGCTGCAGCGCAGTGCGCAGCTCGGTGACGGCCTGCGGCAGGGCGGGCAGCGTGCGGACCTTGGCGTGCACGGCATCGGGTTGGAGGGCGGTCGGGCTCACGCGTGCTCCTCGAGGCGGTATTGCTGGATCAGGTGGAACAGCGGGTGGATGCTGCCCTGCTTCAGCGAGGCGCGGAACAGGTACGCGAGGCGTTCGCGAACCGCTTCCGGGGTGGCGCCGTGCGGCGCATCGGCGGGCGCCGGCGGCGGGACCGTGCGGTGATCGTTCGGCATGATCAGACAATCTCCCTGTCGAATTCGGGCGTGATGACCAGCAGTCGCCCGCGCGAGGCGGCGTCGCTCATCGCGCGGCAGACGGCGCGGTACGAGCCGCCCGCCAGGCTGACACGGCGGTGGATGCCGTCGTCCTGGTGCAGGATGTGCAACAGCTCGGCCGGCAGCGCGTCGTCGGCATCGCAGCCGATCAGCGCGCCGCCGTCGCTCAGCAGCGCCTGCGCGTCGCGGTTGACGAAGGCCACCATGCCATCGGCGTCGATGCCGATGATGGGGGCGGGGACGTTCTCGAGCACGCCGCGCGCATTCGCGGCGCGGCTTTCCTCCAGGCTGGTCTGCTCGCGCTGGCGGGCAAGCAGCTCCTCGAGGCGCTGGTTGACGCAGGCCAGCTCGTGGTTCGCGTTGTGCACTTCGTTGGCCAGCCGGCGGTTCTCGTCCGCGAGGTCCTTCTGCCGAAACGCTTCGGCGACGTGGGCGCGCAGCCGCTCGTCGTCCCAGGGCTTGGTCAGGAACTTGTAGATCGCGCCCTCGTTCACCGCGTCGGTGATCGACTGCAGCTCGGTGTAGCCGGACAGCACCATGCGCACCGTGTCGGGGTACAGCTCCTTGGCCCGGCGCAGGAACTCGACACCGGTCATGCCGGGCATGCGCTGGTCCGACACGATGACGTCGATGTTGACCTCGGCCAGGCGCTGCAGGCCCTCGGCGCCGCTGTTGGCGGTGACGATGTGGTAGCCGTCGCGGCGGAACAGCCGGCGCAGCGAGGACACGATGTTCTCCTCGTCGTCCACCAGCAGCAGCGTGCGCTTGCGCTGGCTGCGCGTCAGGAAGCGCTCCGGCAGGCGGCGGTCTTCCTTCAGCATTTGCTCGATGGCCTGCGCCGGCACCGGCTCGCTGAAGAAGAAGCCCTGGATCAGGTCGCAGCCGTTGGCGATCAGCAGGCTCAGCTGGCCCTCGGTCTCGACGCCTTCGGCCAGCACCTTCATCTGCAGCCCGTGGGCCATGGTCAGCACGGCGCGGGTGATGGAGACGTCCTCTGGTGCCGCGGTCACGTCGTGGACGAACGATCGGTCGATCTTCACGACGTCGATCGGCAGGGTGCGCAGCACGCCGAGGTTCGAGTAGCCGGTCCCGAAGTCGTCGAGCGAGATCTCGACCCCGATGGCCTTGAGTTCGCGCAGCGTGCGCGAAGCGTGCGCGACATCGGTGGTGAGCATGCTTTCCGTCACCTCCACCCCGAGCTGCGCCGGGTTGGCGCCCGTCTCCAGCAGGATGGCGTGCAGGCGCCGGGCGATGTCGGGCTGCTGCAGCTGCAAGGGGGACAGGTTCACGTGCACGCGCAGGTCGGGCAGGCCGGCGCGCGACCAGGCGGCGATCTGCGTGCAGGCGCTGCGCAGTACCCACTCGCCGATCGGCACGATGAGCCCGGTCTGCTCGGCCACCGGGACGAACTCGGACGGTTCGACCGGCCCGAGTTCGCTGCATTCCCAGCGCAGCAGGGCTTCCACGCCGAGCAGCCGGCCTTCGGTCAGGCCGACCTGCGGCTGGTACTCGAGATGCAATTCCTGGCGCCCGATGGCGCGCCGCAGGCCGGCCTCGAGGGTCATGCGCCGGACGGCGTGGGCGTTGGCCTGCGGGGTGAAGAAGGCGATGCGGCTGGCGCCGTTGTCGGTCTGCAGGCGCGCGGTCTGGGCGCATTCCAGGAGGCGCTGCGCGTTGTCGGCGTCGCCGGGGTAGGTTGCCACGCCGATGGAGCAGCTCAGGTAGACCTCGGTCTGGCCGACGCTTTCCGGCTGTCGCAGTCCCTCGAGGACGCTGCGGGCGCGGGCGAGGACTTCGCTCTCGTCGTCGCGCAGCGCCGGGTCGAGGAGGATCGCGAACTCGCCGCCGCCCAGGTGGGCGAGGGTCTCGTCGGACTTGCACAGGCCCGAGAGCCGGGCGGCGATGGCCATGGCGAGCGTGTCGCCGGCGCCGAAGCCCATCGTCTCCTCGACCTGGTCGACCTGGGCGATGTTCAGCGACAGCAGCGTGAAGCGCCCGTCCTCCCACTGCGCCGCGTGGGCGGCGGCATCGACGCGGTCGAGCAGCAGCACGCGGTTGGGCAGGCCGGTCAACTCGTCGTAGTTGGCGAGCTCCTGGATGCGGCCCTCGGCCTCGCGCTGGGCGGTGATGTCCTGCAGGATGACCACGCCGCGCAGCGACGCGCCGTCGGTGCCGGGCTCGACGATGCCGCGGTGAAGCACCTCGAGGCGGCTGCCGTCCGCACGCAGGATGCGGTGCTGGAATTCGAACGGATCGCCGGGCGCGGCACCGCGCCAGATCGACAGGACGAACCGGCGCTCCTCGCGCGGAATCCAGCGCAGCGCGGCCGGGATCGAGAGGGTGCCGGGCTCGTGCGTCTCGCCGACCAGGGCGTAGGCGCCCGAGGACAGCGTGGCGCGCCGGCCGGCCAGGTCGATCTCCACCGAGCCGCTGCGGCACAGCAGCTCGGTCTGGGCCAGCATGCGCGCGCGCCATTCGGACACTTCGCGCGTGCGGGTGATCTCGCTCATGTCGCTCAGCGTCACGAGATCCGCCGCGCGGCCGCCGAAGACGATGGCGCGGCCGAAGACGCGCCCGGTGAAGACACTGCCGTCGGCGCGCACGCATCGGATGTCGTAGGCCGCGCCGGCGACGCCGGCCAGTCGCTGTCGGATGTGCTCGGCGACGCGGGCTGCGTCGTCCGGGTGCACGGCGGCCGTGGCATTCATGCCGAGCAACTGCGTCCGGGGGTAGCCCAGCAGCTCGGCGAACTTCGGGTTCACATACCGGAAGCAGCCGTCCTGGACGACGAAGATGCCGACCTGCGCCTGCTCGACGAAGTCGCGGTAGGCGAGTTCGGCAAGCGGGTGGTCGGGCGCGGCAGGTGCCGGCGCGATCGCGGGGGATGTGGACACGATGACAGTCTCCGTCGAGGGGTACGGGCGTTTCTGTCGAACGCTTGGTCCCGATATCGACCCGGGACCTGCCTGCTTGAGCCAAGTATTTGGCGTCGCCATGGCCTGTCCTTCATCTGACAAGGAAAGCGCTAACGCAGCACCTTCTTGATGACCTCGATCAGCTTGGCGGGATCGAAGGGCTTGACCAGCCAGCCGGTGGCACCGGCGCTGCGGCCGGCCTGCTTCATCTGGTCGCTCGACTCGGTGGTGAGGATGAGGATGGGCGTGGCCTTGAACTTCGGGTTCTCGCGGAGCTTGCGTGTCAGGCTGATGCCGTCCATGCGCGGCATGTTCTGGTCGGTGAGGACGAGGTCGAAGTCGCGCGCCGTGGTCTTCTCGTAGGCGTCTTCGCCATCCACCGCCTCGACGACGCCGTAGCCGGCGCTCTTGAGGGTGAACGAGACCATCTGGCGCATCGATGCGGAGTCATCGACGATGAGGATCGACGGCATGGCGTGCTCCCTTCAGGCCGGCAGTGTGCAGCAAGGAGACGGCGCGCGGCAACCGCCGATCACCGGATCGGCCTGCAGGCCAGGTCCGGGGCGGCGAAGCGCGCGGCTCATGGCAGGCGCGGCTTCGACGCCTCCCGCTCCTGCTGCAGGCTCTGGCGCGTCTCGACGCTGCCCATCGAGGCCTCGGGATCCTCCTCGCCGGCCACGGATTGGGCCGCGTCGGTTTCGCGCGCGCCTTCGACGCGGGCCTGGTGGGCGGGCGTCATCACGTCTTCGGACCGCGTCGCGTCGGCGGGGCGGCCGCGGGTCGTCCCATCGGGAATTGGGGTCATGAGGAGCTCCGGCAAGTGGATCTGCTTCTCCCGGGCAAACGACGTTCCGTCGAGAGGGACCCCTGGCTCGGCAACCGTGCTACGAGACGGCTTCCTCCGGTTGCAGCAGGCGGTCCCACCAAGGCACCTCGCCGATCTCGCCGCGCAGGTGCTCGATGAAGAGCCGCGCCTTGGTCGCGTGGCTGCGGCCCGGCAAGCGCACGGCATGGATCGCCGGCATCCCCGGCGTCGCCTCTTCCTGCGGGAACAGCGCCACCAGCTCGCCCGAGCGCAGGTGGTTGCAGACCACCCAAGTCGCGATGTTCAGCACGCCCAGCCCCGCCAACGCGGCCTGCAGCATGCCATCCTTGTCGTCGGTGCGGAAGCGGCCCCGCACGGGGAGCGGGTGGTTGCGATTCACGCCCGCATAGCGCCACACGAAATCCGGCGCCGGGGGCGTGGCCATCGTGATGCACTCGTGCTCCAGCAGCTCGATCGGGCTGGCGGGCCGTCCGGCGCGCGCCAGGTAGGCCGGGCTGGCGCAGGTCACCAGCCGCACCTGCGCCAGCGTCGTCGCATGCAGGTCGCTGTCCGGCAGCACGCCGATGCGGATCGCCACGTCCACGCGCTGCTCGGAGAGGTCGATGATCTGGTCCACCAGGTGCAGGTCCACCTCGATCTCCGGGTGGCGGCGCAGGAAGCCTGCCACCGCGCCGACCACATGCTGCCGCCCGAACACCGTCGGTGCCGTCACCGTCAGCAGGCCGCGCGGCTCGGCATCGCTTGCGTGGATCGCCTCTTTCGCGTCGGCCAGCTCGCCCAGGATGTTGCGCGCCCGCGGCAGGAACTGCGCCCCCGCGTCGGTGAGCACCACGCGGCGCGGGCTGCGGTGGAAGAGCCTGGAGCCGATCTCGGCTTCGAGCGCATCGATCTTGCGCGTGATGGACGAGACTGCGACATCCTGCCGGCGCGCCACCTCCGAGAAGGTGCCGGCCGCGGCGACCGCCAGGAAGGTCTCGAGGGCGTCCAGCATGGGCGAATCTTTCTTTGCGTGAATCGCAAACAGTTTTTGCGCAAGAGGTGATTGTTCTTGGAAACGCAAAATAAAACAATCCCCCTCGTTCGCGAACGACAGCCCTACATCCCCGATGCGGCCGCGCGCCGCCAGAAAGTGCCCCGATGAAAGCCACCGCTTCCCTTCGTTCCCTGTCCCGTCGCCTGCCCGGCCGCATTGCGCTGGCGGCGGCCCTCGCGCTGGGCGGCCTGTCGGTCGCCGGCCTGTCGCAGCCGGCCCAGGCTGCGGCGCCCCAGCTCAAGACCCAGGCCCCCGGCTGGTACCGGCTGATGGTCGGCAGCGTCGAGGTCACCTCGCTGAGCGACGGCACCGTCGAGCTGCCGGTCGACCAGATCCTGCACGCGCCGGCCGGCCGTGTCGCCGAAGGGCTGGCGCAGAACTTCCAGAAGACACCGCTCGAGACCTCGGTCAACGCCTGGCTGATCAACACCGGCAGCCGCCTCGTGCTGGTGGACGCCGGCGCCGGCACGCTGTTCGGGCCGACCCTGGGCAAGCTCGCGGCGCAGATCCGTGCCGCCGGCTACAAGCCCGAGCAGGTCGACGACATCCTGATCACCCACATGCACCCTGACCATGTCGGCGGCCTCGCGGCCGATGGCAAGCGGCTGTTCCCGAATGCGACCGTGCATGCGGACAAGAAGGACGCCGACTTCTGGCTGTCGCAGGCGCGCGCCGATGCGGCGCCGGCCGACAGCAAGGGCTTCTTCCAGGGTGCGGTGGCCTCGCTGACGCCGTACGTGAAGGCGGGCCGCTTCGCCGCCTTCGAGCGCGACGGCGAGGTGGTGCCGGGCATCCGCAGCGTGGCCACCCACGGGCACACCGAGGGCCACACCGCGTATGTGGTGGAGAGCCAGGGCCAGCGCCTGGTGCTGATCGGCGACCTGATCCACGTCGCGTCGGTGCAGCTCGCGTCGCCCGAGGTCACAATCGCCTTCGACACCGACGAGCCGCAGGCCGCCGCGTCGCGGGCACGCACCTTCGCGGACGTGGCCCGGGACGGCAGCCTGGTCGCGGTGAGCCACTTCAGCTTCCCGGGCCTCGGCCGACTGCGCCAGGCCGACAAGGGCTGGGTGTGGGTGCCGGTGAACTACAGCAGCCAGGTGCGCTGAGGAGCGGGGCGATGTTCGACATGCAGTGGATCTTTCGGCGTTCGCCCGCGAGGGCCGCACTCGGGCTGATCGTCGCCGCCGCCATGTCGGGCTGCGCCCTCCCCACGCCGCCACGCGGCGGTGCGACCCCCGCCACGGTGCAGCGGCTGTACGTGCTGTACTGCGGCGAGGCGCAGATCCCGGACGTCTCGCCGTGGTCGCCCGGTTTCAATGCCGGCAAGCCGGCGGTCTTCAGCGACAACTGCTACCTGATCCGGCACGGCGAGGACTGGCTGCTGTGGGAGACGGGCTATGCGGATGCGCTGGCCGCCATGCCGGAAGGCATCGTCGGGCCGCGGTCGCGCGCGCTGCGCACGCGCACGCTGGCTGCGCAGCTGGCGGAGATCGGCGTCGCGCCGGCGCAGGTCACCCACCTCGCGTTCTCACATGCGCATCCGGATCATGCCGGCAACGTCGGGCTGTTCCCGGCGGCGACGCTGCTCATCCAGCAGGCCGAGTACGACGCCGTGTTCGGCAACGAGCCCCAGAAGTATGGCTTTGCGCCGGCGACCGCCGCAGCGCTGCGCTCGAACCCGACCGCGAAGCTGCAGGGCGACCATGACGTGTTCGGCGACGGCTCGGTCACGATCCTGTCGACGCCCGGCCACACGCCCGGGCACCAGTCGCTGCTCGTGCGCCTGCCGAAGCGCGGGGCGGTGGTGCTGAGCGGCGACGTGGCGCATTTCGAGGAGAACTACGTGAACCGCCGGGTGCCTGGGTTCAACTTCGACGTGCAGCAGTCGAAGGCGTCGATGGACAAGGTGGCCCGTGTCGTCGAGGCCGAGAAGGCGCAGCTGTGGATCAATCACGATGCGGCGCAGACGGCGGGCATCGTGCACGCGCCGGGGTTCATCGAGTAGGTGGAGGCGGCACCAGGTGTTGCGCCAGCTGGTTCCAGTCGGCGCTCCAGAACTCGTGGGCCCGTGGCCATGAGGCTGCGGCCGAGTCGATGTCGATCGGCGACGGGACGGGCAGCAACTCACCCGAGTACGCCTCGGTGAGGACGCGGCGCGTGCCGGGTGCGCGAACAAGCTGCATGGTGGCGCGCGGCTCGAAGGGCGGCGAGGATTCATCCGGACCGTGGGTGCGCGGTCGCGTGTCGTCGTGCGGCCAGATGCGGCCGTCGGCACTGCGCATGCAGTAGAGCAGCACGCCGTCGCCATCGTCGCGGAACAGCTTGGCTTCGCTGAGCACCAATGCCTCCTCGTCCACCTCGTCGCGCAGCAGGTCGGCGCGGAGGGCGGGACGTTCGTCCGGCCAGCTGCGCAGCCACAGGACGGTGCTGATGAAGGCGAAGACCGCCATCGCGGCGAGCATGGCACCGAGGATGGGCGCGGCCCAGTCGCTGGACATGCCGATGTCCGTGCCGGACAGCTTGCGGACGATCCATGCGAGGCCGGCCCACAGCACGACGAGCGCCAGCATCGTTGCCGCCCAGGTGACGACGAAATTCTCGAATCCCTCGCGAAGCCGGGCCCGCAGGCCGGGCGACTGGCGCAGCAGCGCCTCCAGCGTTGCCCGTTCCTGCGGTGTCATCGGGCGCATGAGGCGCAAGGCTGGCAAGGGTTCATCGCGGCATTGAACCATGCGACGGGACCTGGCGGGCATGCACAATCGATCGCATCTTCCCGCCGGAGCCTCGCGATGCCCATCGAACTGAACAAGGACGTGCGCCAGCAGGCGATCGCGTCGATCGAGCGCTACTTCCAGGAAAACATGGAAGAGAAGATCGGCAACATCGCCGCCGCTGCGCTGCTCAACTTCTTCGTCGAGGAGGTGGGGCCGAGCATCTACAACCAGGCCGTCACCGAGGTGCAGGAACGCTTGCAGGCGCGCATCGGCGAACTGGACATCGAGGTCCACGAGGACGAGTTCCGCTATTGGCAGAAGTTCGAGCGGCCCCCCAAGGGACGGCGTTGAGCGCCCAGCGCGCGATGGCCGCCGTCCCCCCTGCGACGGCTGCCATCGCCAGCGTGTGAGCCGCGACGGCTGCGAGCCAGGTGACCAGCAGGTCTGCGGTGACGACCCCCCGACCCGGCGTTCCCGCGCACAGCGGCAGCAGCACCGGAACCCACGCCAGCCCGGCCCCGTGCACGGTGGCCACCGTGAACGACCCCAGGGCCCATCCCGCCTGCCCGGCCCATCCGCCCGTCCGTCCGCCGGCGCGCCGTGCGAGGAGGAGGGCCAGCAACGGAACGAGGGCGCAGGCCGCGAACCAGGGCAGCCAGCGCCGATCGAGTGGCGCGCCCGAGAGCGCCAGCGCGGCGACCAGGCTGCTCGATCCCGCATGGCCTGCCGCCATCGGAAGCAGGGCCCGGGATGCCGCCGTCAACCGTGCGCGCAGCACGCCGATCCGCCCGCCGGCTTCGCGGCGGGCGCCGTCTCGTAGCGGTCGTGATGCCGCACCCAGGCCATCGTGTGCGGTTCGTCCTCTTCATGCCGCCCGCGCGCCGTCAGGTCCAGCATCGGGTAGGTGCCCATCATCACCTCCACGCCGCGTCCATAGGTCGAGTAGGTGTGGAAGACCTGCCCCGCCTCGTCCCGGTAGAACGCGCTGACGCCCGGCGCCTCGTCGTGGGGGAAGGGCTGGCGCATGTAGTTGTACTCGACCTCGCCCGCGGCCTGCGCCTGCGGCGTGAAGCTGACCGCGAAGTCGAAGTTGAAGTCGCTGCCGAACGACGACACCCAGCGGAAGCGCCAGCCCATGCGCTCGCGGAAGCGCAGGATCTCGGCCAGCGGTGCGCGCGACACGGCGACGAAGCTCACGTCGCGCTGCGCCAGGTGCGCCGTCATGCCGTCGACATGGTCGGCCATGTACGAGCAGCTCGGGCAGCCCTCCTCCCAGCCCGGCCCGAGCATGAAGTGCTGCACCAGCAGTTGGCGCCGGCCTTCGAAGAGCCCTGCCAGTGGCCTTGGGCCGTCGGGGGTGTCGAAGCGGTAGTCCTTGTCGACCCGCACCCAGGGCAGTGCGCGGCGTTCGCGCGCGATCTGGTCCTGCAGCCGGGTGAGTTCCTTCTCGTGCGCCAGCAGGGCCTTGCGGGCGGTGGTCCAGCGGTCTCGGGCGACGACGGGGTGGTCGGCGAGGGTCGGGTCGATGACGGTGGCGGTGTTCATGTTCAGCTCCTGTTGGGGGGTGGGGTGGATCACGCGGCGGTCTTCTTCGGCCGGCGGACGGCACGCACGCGTCCGCTTTCGCCGCCGCCGCAATAGAAGAGATCGGCCCCGTCGGATTCGAGGCCGCTGACGCCGGCGCCCGGCGGCATCTCTAGCCGCTCGAGGACGGCGCCGCTGTGAGGGTCGATGCGGCGGACGTCGCTGGCGTCGCCTTCCCAGGTGCCATGCCACAGCTGGCCGTCCACCCAGGTGACGCCGGTGACGAAGCGCTCGGACTGGATCGTGCCGAGGATGGCACCGGTCTCGGGGTCGATGCGGTGGATCTTGCGATCGCGGTACTGGCCGACCCAGAGGCTGCCCTCGGCCCAGGTCAGGCCGGAATCGAGCCCGTGGCCCGGCGCGGGGATCGAGGCCAGCACGCGGCCGCTCGCCGGGTCGATCTTGTCGATGCGCGCTTCGGCGATCTGCCACAGGTGCTTGCCGTCGAAGGCCGTGCCGGCGTCGCAGGCGAGGTCCAGCGTGTGCGCGATGTCGCCGCTCGCCGGATCGAAGGCGACGAGCCGGGCGCCGGTCGCGGCCCAGACGTGCCGGCCGTCGTGGGTGACGCCGGCCACCTTGTCCGTGCCGGGGAAGGGGCCGTACTCGCGCACGATCTCGGCGGCGCGGGCGGGGGCCTCGGGCCGTTCCTGAAGGGTCTTGGGGCTCATCGCCGGGTCTCCTTGGCATGCGCCGGATTCGGCGCGACAAGGCAACTCTAGTCAGGCGGGAGCGCGGCAGGGAGTAACAAGATCGTCGTGAATCCGCTCAGCGGCGCGGCCAGCCAGCGCTGGGCGCGGGCCCGGCCGACCGAGCGCACGCGGCCCTGCGCCTCCAGTTCGGCGAGGGCGCGCTGCACGGTGCGCTGGCTGTCGCCCAGGGCCAGGGCCAGTGCCGAGGTGGACCAGGCGGCGCCGTCGGCAAGCAGGGCCAGCAGCGAGGACGGTCCACCGTCGACGGGAGGTTCCAGCAGCACCAGGCCGGCGGCGGCCGCGGGTTGGAGAACGAAGCCGCGTGCCGTCGCCTCGATCCGAGCGAGCGGCGCCGCGAGCCGGCGCAGCCGGCCGATCTCGACGCGCAGCCGGGCGCGGTGCGTCTCGTCGGGGTCGCGGGTGCGAAAGGCCTCGGCGATCAGGGCGTCCCGGGCGGCGTCGGTGGGCCAGGCCTGGGCGAGCGTGCGCAGCAGCGCGAAGAGGATGGGCCGACGGGCCAGCGGAATCCAGGTGTCGCCCCTGCGCAGGCTGTGCCGGCACGCGTCGACGATCAGCGCCCCGGAGGCGACGAGGGCCGCGACCTCGTCCAGGCGCAGCGTCTCGTCCCCGCCCGGGCCGCGTCGACGCGCCGCAGGGTGGGCCAGGGCGGCCTGCATCGCCGCGACTTCGACGGCGAGCGCCGGGATGCCCGAGCGCACGGCTGCGTCGCGTGCGTGGGCGAGCGAGGCGCGTGCGGCGTCGACCTGCAGCGAGCGCAGGGCCAGCTCGGCGGCGGCCAGCGCGGCGATGGCGGAGAGGGCGGGCGGCAGCCGCTGGCCGTCGAGTGGCGCGAGCATCGCCGCGGCACCGTCCAACTGGCCGATCAGCAGCAGCCGGCGGGCCGCGATCAGGCGCGCCTGTTGCGCGTTGGCGAGGTCGCCGTGCGCTTGCAGCGTGTCCATCGCCGATGCGAGCGTGCGCGTCGGGCCGCCGAGGTCGCGCATGGCGAGCGCCACCTCGGCCTCGGCCACGACACAGCGGGCCCGGGCCAGTGCTTCGTGCGTGCCGAACCCGCGTGCGGCCTGGCGCAGCAGCTCGCGGGCGCGCGGGTGGTCGCCGAGCTGAGCCATCGCAATGCCGCGCAGGGCCAGGGCGGGCGGGTCGTCGCGCAGGGCCACACGCTTGAGGGCGCCCAGCGCATCGCCGGCGGCCAGGGCGCGGGCGGAGGCGGCGATGAGGGAGTCCATCCCGCGAGCGTACCCGGCGGAAGGACGGGGCAGAGGGCCCGTGCCGCGTAGACTCGGCCGACACGACAAGGCCCGATGCCATGACCCCGCGCTTCACCAATCCCGCTGACGTTCATCCGCCGCTGGGCCTCTACAGCCACACTGTCACCGTGCCGGCGGGCAGCGAGCTCGTCTACCTCTCGGGGCAGCTCGGCGTGCGACCCGACGGCTCGGCGCCCGACACCCTCGCCGAACAGGCCGACCAGGTCTTCGCGAACATCGTCGCGCTGCTGGCTGCCCACGGGTTGCGTCCCACCGACATCGTCAAGCTCACGACCTTCATGGTGGCCGGCCAGGACGGCGACGCGGTCCGTGCGGCGCGGCTCAGGCACCTGGGGGCGCACCGGCCGGCGTCGACCGCCGTCTATGTGTCGCAGCTGGTGGACCCAGCGTGGTTCGTCGAGGTGGACGTGGTGGCGGCGAGGACCTGAGCCAGGTCGCTCAGACCGGAATCAACCGTCCGTCGGGCAGCACGACGTAGTGGTTGTTCGTGCCGCGCGAGTCGATCACGCTCATGCCGATGCGGCCGAGTCGGGTCTTCTCCACGGGCGCGGGCTGCCAGGGCGGCACGGGCCGGACGTTCAGTGCCAATGGTGGGACGGGAACATACGGGGTGCGTTGCGGGGAGGGCATGGTGGAATCCTGCAGAGTCGAGGGATGGCCACACTGTGCGGGCGCAGGGTGTCGCCGCCTGCCTCCGTAACGAATGTGAAAGCGTGTTTCCGAAACCATGACGCCCGATTCATTTGCCTCCGAGGGGTTTGCGCTGGTGCCGCAGGTCTTGTCGGAGTCCGAGTGTGCGGCAATCGCCGACCGCGTCCAGCTCCGTGGCGATGCGGCCGGCACGCGGGGCCTGCTTGCCGAGGCGTGGTGCGCGGCGCTGGCTCGACGCCTGGCATCGCACCCGATCCTGGCGCAGCTCATTCCGGCGGATCACGTGGCGGTGCAGTGCACCTGGTTCGAGAAGTCCGCGTCGCGGAACTGGCTGGTGCCGGTGCACCAGGATCTCAGCGTCCCGGTTGCTGCGCGGGTCGACGCACCGGGCCTGCGGGGGTGGTCCGAGAAGGAAGGAGAGCTGTTCGTGCAGCCGCCGGCGGACCTGCTCGAAGCGCTGGTCGCGGTGCGCCTGCACCTCGACGCCTGCGGCGCTGCCGATGGCCCGCTTCGCGTCGTGCCGGGATCGCACACGGTGGGGGTGATCGACGTGGAAGCCGGGGTGCAGATGCGCCAGGCGCGAGCGGAGGTTGCCTGCGAAGCGGCAGTCGGCACCGTCCTCGTGCTGCGCCCGTTGTTGCTGCATGCCTCCTCCAAATCCTCGGGCGGCAGCCGCCGGCGTGTCCTGCATTTCCTGTTCGGGCCTCGGGAGCCAGGGCATGGCGTGCGCTGGCGGCAGGCGATCTGACGCCGCTTGTTAGACTGCAGCGCCCTCCCGCCGCCGGCCTCCATGCTGCTCGATCCCGACTTGCGCCATTGGCTGATCCTGATCGCCGCCAACATCCCACTGTACCTCATCGTCGGCAAGGTGTTTTTCGGCAGCTGGGCGGAGTTCTTCGACACGCTGCGCTTTTGGCTCACGCCGGACATCGTCTCCGCCTTGCGCGGCGACTACTGGGCCGACAACTGGGCGGAGCTGAAGCTGTTCGTCTTCGTGGCGCTGTGCACGGGGGCGGTGTACAGCGAGCATCGCTACTTCTTTTCCTGAGCGAATCCTCATGACACCTCAACAAATCGTCGGCATCTGCCTGCGCCTGGTCGCGATCTGGCTGCTGTTGGGCAGTGTGCCTTTCCTGGCATCCATCCCTGGGCAGTTGCAGGGGAGTGGCGTCGATACCGGGAGTGCGCCTGCGCTGTCGTACCTGATCGGGAGCTTCTACATCCTGGCGGCGGTGCTGCTCTGGTTCTTCCCGATGGTCGCCGCGCACAAGCTTGTGCCGAAGACGTTCCACGACAACAAGTTGTGGGCGGGCGCGGTTGATCTGGCGCGCGTGGGCTGCAGCCTCGTCGGGTTGTGGCTTCTGACCAAGGCCTTGCCGTCGCTGGTTTGGTTCGTGTTCAGGTCGTACCTCGCCAACAGCTCGGGCTCTTCGTTCGATGCGCTGACGCCGGATGCCAAGGCCGAACTGGCGGTGTCGCTGTTCGAGCTTGTGATGGCCGTGGCGTTCATCGTGAAGGCGGGCGCCTTCGCGCGGTTGGTCGTGCAGGACCAGCCGCCGCGGGCTGACGGTGAGTGAAGGGAAGCGCATGCAGGACAGCCAGTACCTCGACGATCTTCGTGCCCGCTGCAGTGCCGGCGAGCGGCCCAAGTACCTGTTCTTCTGGGGACATCGCGAAGGCAGGCAGGGCGTGACCTCGTCCTGCTTCAGCCAGTGGTACGGCGCACCCTTCTCGGTGGACGGCCGGCGCTACCCGACGGCCGAGCACTTCATGATGGCGGAGAAGGCCGCGCTGTTCGGAGACGAATCGGTGCGCGCCCAGGTTCTGCTGGCGCCGAATCCCGGTGCCGCCAAGGCGCTCGGCCGCCAGGTGCGCGGCTTCGACGAAGCGACCTGGACCCGCGAGCGCTTCTCCATCGTCGTGCGGGCCAACGAAGCCAAGTTCTCGCAGAACCCGCCGCTGCGGGATTTCCTGCTTGGTACTGGATCGCGGATCCTGGTGGAGGCCAGCCCGGTCGACCGGATCTGGGGCATCGGGCTCGCGCAGGATGACGAGAGGGTGCACAACCCGCATCGGTGGGACGGGCTCAACCTGCTGGGCTTCGCGCTGATGCAGGTGCGGCAGAAGCTTCGCGTCGACGAGAGTGCGTAGCCCGGATGCCAATCCGGGGATCGTGCTTTGCTTTCCGGCGCCGCTCCCGGATTGCGCTTCGCTTCGTCCGGGCTACGTTGCTGAAGCTGTTCGTCTTCGTGGCGCTGTGCGCGGGGGCGGTGTACAGCGAGCATCGCTACTTCTTTTCGTGAGCCCTCCATGACGCCTCGTTGCCCGCAGTGCGGCTTCACCGTGTTCACCCGCCGCTACCCGGATTGCGAACGCTGTGGTGTACCGCTGCCGGCGGGCATGGTATTGACCCGGGACGAACTTGAGGCGTTGTGGGCCACCGAACGGGCAGAGGAATGTGCGGTCCGGGAGCGTCGACGAGGAACTGGCGAGAACGACCTGTGGGGTGTTTCGTCCGGCGGCGACGCCGGCGGCTTTCTCGCCGATTCGGGTGGCGATTGCGGCGGCATGGAGTGAGGTCCGATGCGCGCAAGCCCTCGCGCATGGGCGAGCCGGCTGATCTCCCCGCCGCCGCCGGGCCTCGCGCGCCCTGCGACAATGCGCCGAGGAGACCCCATGACGCCGTACCAGACCCTTGAAGACGTGATCGGCCGCACGCCGCTCGTGCGCCTGCAACGCCTGCCCGGCGCCGACAACGAGCGCCGCGGCAACGTCCTCCTGGCCAAGCTCGAAGGCAACAACCCCGCCGGCTCCGTCAAGGACCGCCCCGCCATCAGCATGATCCGCCGCGCCGAGGAGCGCGGCGACATCAAGCCGGGCGACACGCTCATCGAGGCAACCTCCGGCAACACCGGCATCGCCCTCGCGATGGCCGCCGCCATCCGCGGCTACCGCATGCTGCTGATCATGCCCGAGGACCTCAGCATCGAGCGCGCCCAGACCATGAAGGCCTTCGGCGCCGAGCTGATCCTCACCCCGCGCAGCGGCGGCATGGAATACGCCCGCGACCTGGCCGAGCAGATGCAGCGCGACGGCAAGGGCCGCGTGCTCGACCAGTTCGCCAACGCCGACAACCCGCGCATCCACTACGAGACCACCGGCCCCGAGCTCTGGGCCGACACCCAGGGCCGCATCACCCACTTCGTCAGTGCGATGGGCACCACCGGCACCATCACCGGCACCTCGCGCTTCCTGAAGGAGAAGAACCCGGCGATCCGCATCATCGGCGCCCAGCCGGCCGAAGGCTCGCGCATCCCCGGCATCCGCAAGTGGCCCGAGGCCTACCTGCCCAAGATCTACGACCCGACCCACATCGACGAGACCGTCAACGTGACCCAGGACGCGGCCGAGGAGATGGCACGCCGCCTGGCGCGCGAGGAAGGCCTGTTCGGCGGCATCTCGGCCGCCGGTGCCTGCTGGGTGGCACTCGAGACGGCCAAGCGGGTCGAGAACGCCACCATCGTCTTCGTGGTCTGCGACCGGGGCGACCGCTACCTTTCGACGGGGGTCTTCCCGGCATGAACTTCGAGACGCGCTTCTGCCCCAACTGCGCCACCCCCCTGCAGCCGACGACGCTGGAGGAGGACGGCGGCCCCAAGACCCGGCTGCGCTGCCCCGCCTGCACCTGGACGCACTGGAACAACCCGACGCCGGTGCTGGCCGCGGTGATCGAGCTCGCGGACCGCGACGGCCAGCTGCTGCTCGCCCGCAATGCCGCGTGGCCGGGCAAGTACTACGGCCTCATCACCGGCTTCATGGAGGCGGGCGAGACGCCGCAGGAAGGCATCACGCGCGAGGTGATGGAAGAGACCTCGCTGACGGTGGACCGGCTGTCCATCATCGGCGCCTACGACTTCCAGCGCATGAACCAGGTGATCATCGCCTACCACGCGGTGGCGCGCGGCGAGATCCGCCTGTCGCCGGAACTGGTGGAGTACAAGCTCTTCACGCCCGAGACGGTGCGTTGCTGGCCGGCCGGCACCGGCTATGCGCTCGCCGACTGGCTGACCGCGCGCGGCATCACGCCGCAGTGGCGCGAACTGATGCCGCGGCCGGTTGACCCGAGCTGAGAAGAAAGAAAGGAACCGCCATGCAAGCAGCCCAGCAAGAAGTCGATGCCCGCGGCATGAACTGCCCGCTGCCGATCCTGAAGGCCAAGAAGGCGCTCGCCGGCATGAACAGCGGCGAACTCCTCAAGGTCATCGCCACCGACCCCGGGTCGATGCGCGATTTCCAGGCGTTTGCCCGGCAGACCGGGAATGAGCTCGTCGAGCAGCAGGCGGTCGACGACGAGTTCATCCACCTGCTGCGCCGGCGCTGATCAGAATTCCAGGTTCTTGAGGTACTTGCGGAAATCGGCGCCCAATACCGGGTGAGCCAGCGCCAACTCCACGTTGGCCTCCAGGAAGCCTTCCTTGCTGCCGCAGTCGTAGCGCCGCCCCTCGTAGCGGTAGGCGAAAACCTTCTCGCGCCGCAGCAGCCCGGCAATGCCGTCGGTGAGCTGGATCTCGCCGCCCACGCCGCGCGGCTGGTTCGCGATCTCGGTGAACACGCCCGGCGTCAGGATGTAGCGCCCGGCCACCCCCAGCCGCGACGGGGCCACGTCCGGCGCCGGCTTCTCGACGATGCGCGTGATGTCCATCAGCCGGTCGTTCACCGCCCGGCCGTCGACGATGCCGTAGCGCTTGGTGTGTTCCGGCGGCACTTCCTGCACCGCCACCATCGACACCCGCCACTCGGCGAACTGCTCCACCATCTGCTGCAGCACCGGCTTCTGGCCGACCATCAGGTCGTCCGCCAGCAGCACCGCGAACGGCTCGTTGCCGACCAGCCGCTGCCCGCACAGCACCGCATGGCCCAGCCCCAGCGCCTGCGCCTGGCGCACGTAGATGCACTCCATGTCGTCCGGCTTGACGCTGTGCACCACGTCCAGTAACTCTTGCTTACCCGCCTGTTCGAGGGCTACCTCCAGCTCGAAGGTCATGTCAAAGTGATCCTCGATGGGGCGCTTGTGCCGGCCGGTCACGAAGATCATCTCCCGCACGCCCGCCGCATACGCCTCTTCCACGGCGTACTGGATGAGCGGCTTGTCGACCACCGGCAGCATTTCCTTGGGTTGGGCCTTGGTCGCCGGCAGGAAGCGCGTGCCGAGGCCCGCAACGGGAAAGATCGCCTTGTTGACAAACATTTATTTACAATCCTCGCCTGTGAATTAATCAACAAAAACTATTGTGTCACGGGCTTTTGGAGGGCCTGTGACACCCGGGCAGAGCCTTTCGACGCCGCATGGACTTGCTGATCATCGAACCGCTGGAAGCAGAAGTCATGCAGTGGCTCGATGCGCGCTATTCGCTGCGCCATGCGCCCGAGCTGGCGCGCGACACCCGCGCCTTCCGCCAGGCGCTCTACAACGTCCGGGCGCTGATCCTGCCGCCGACGGTCGCTCTGGACGCCCAGGCACTGCACTATGCGCCGGTGCTGCGGGCCGTGGGGCGGGTGAGCGCGGGGGCCGAGAACATCGACCTGGAGGCCTGTGCCCGCGCCGGCATCGAGGTGGTGCGCAGCCAGAGCGCCACCGCCCACGCCGAGGCCGAGTTCATGATCGGCGCGCTGCTCTCGCTGCTGCGCCGGGTCCCCGTGGTGGGCTCGGACGGCATGCTGGTCGGGCGCGAGCTGGGCGCCTGCACGGTGGGGCTGGTCGGCATGCCGCCGGCGGCCAAGGCCATGACGCGGATGCTGGGCGGCTTCGGTTCTCGGGTGGTGGGCTACGACCCCTCGCTGCATGCGAGCGACAGCGTCTGGTCGCGCTGGCAGGTGGCGCCGCTGGGCCTGCGCGAGCTGCTGGAGCAGGCCGACGCGGTGTGCGTGCAGCTCAGCTACTTCAGCCGCTACCACGGCCTGCTGGGCGAGCGTTTCCTGCCGTTCTGCAAGCCGAGCCAGGTGATCGTCAGCATCGCGCACTCCGGCCTGTTCGACGAGAAGTCGCTCGCCGACGTGCTGACGAGCGGGCGGGTCTCGGCGGTGTGGCTGGACAGCCTGGAGCCGGGCGCGCTCGAACCCGGCCGGCCGCTGCACGGCATGGACACCCTGCAGGTGACGCCGCGCGTGGCGAGCACCACGCGCGAATCGCGGCTGCGCAGCTCGTGGGCGGTGGCGCGGCGGATCGACGAGCTGCTCGCGATCACCGGCGCACCGCGCGAGTTCAGGACGACGGATCCAGGCGTGCCGCTTGATCCCGCAGTCGATCCAGCGTTGCCGTGAAGTCGGCCAGGCGCTGGCGCTCCTGGTCGACCACCGCCTGCGGGGCGCGCGCGACGAAGCTCTCGCTCGACAGCTTGCCGTTGCACTTGGCGATCTCGGCCTCGATGCGCTTGATCTCCTTGGCCAGGCGCTCGCGCTCGGCGGCCACGTCGATCTCGACGTGCAGCGCGAGGCGCGCATCGCCCTGCACCGCGACCGGCAGCTGGCCGGTGGCGGCGTGGAAGGCGGCCTCGTCGTCGAAGATCTTCACCTCGGACAGCTTGACGAGCGAGGACTGCAGGATCGGCGTCGCCTGGCGCAGGAAGTCGGCGCCGCCGTATGTGTAGAGCGGCACGCGCTCGGTGAGCTTCATCTCGCTGCGCAGGGCGCGCACCGCGCCGACCAGCTCCTTCAGCCGGGCGACCCAGGCGTCGGCCTGCGGGTCGACCTTCTCCAGCTGGGCCTTCGGGTAGGGGGCGGTGACGATGCTCGGGTCCGAGCCCGCGGCCTTGCGGCCGGCCACCGGCGCGACGCTCTCCCAGAGCTCGGCGGTGATGAAGGGCATGATGGGGTGCATCAGGCGCAGCACCGTCTCCAGCGTGCGGATCAGCGTGCGGCGCGTGGCGCGCTTCGCGGCGTCGTCGCCGTGCTGCAGCTGCACCTTGGCGATCTCCAGGTACCAGTCGCAGTACTCGTCCCAGACGAACTGGTAGAGGGCATTGGCGACATTGTCGAGGCGGTAGTCGTCGAAGCCCTGTTCGACCGCGGCCTCGAGCTTCTGCAGCGCACCGGTGATCCAGCGGTCGGCCTGCGAGAAGCGCAGGTAGCCGGCGAACTCGCCGCCGGGGGCGCACTGTTCCTTGGTGTGCTCGGCGAGGCCGCAGTCCTGGCCCTCGCAGTTCATCAGCACGAACTTGCTGGCGTTCCAGAGCTTGTTGCAGAAGTTGCGATAGCCCTCGCAGCGCTTGGTGTCGAAGTTGATGTTGCGGCCCAGGCTCGCGTACGAGGCCATCGTGAAGCGCAGCGCGTCGGCGCCGTAGGCCGGCATGCCCTCGGGGAACTCCTTCTTCACGCGGGCGGCGACCTGGGGCGCGGTCTCGGGCTTGCGCAGGCCGACGGTCGATTTCTGCACCAGCGTCTCGAGGTCGCGGCCCTCGATCAGGTCGACCGGGTCGAGCACGTTCCCTTCGGACTTGCTCATCTTCTTGCCTTCGCTGTCGCGCACCATGCCGTGGATGTAGACGGTGCGGAACGGCACGCGGCCGGTGAAGTGGGTGGTCAGCATGATCATGCGGGCGACCCAGAAGAAGATGATCTCGTAGCCGGTGACGAGCACGCTGGAGGGGAGGAACAGATCCATCTCCTTCGTCTGGGCAGGCCAGCCGAGGGTGGAGAACGGCACCAGGCCCGAGGAGTACCAGGTGTCGAGCACGTCCTCGTCGCGGCGCAGCTCGCCGGTGTAGCCGGCGGCGGTGGCCTTGGCGCGGGCGGCGGCCTCGTCGCGGGCGACGAAGATCTCGCCGCCGCTGCCGTACCAGGCCGGGATCTGGTGGCCCCACCAGAGCTGGCGCGAGATGCACCAGTCCTGGATGTTCTTCATCCACTGGTCGTAGGTGTTGACCCAGTTCTCGGGCACGAACTTCACCGCGCCGGACTCGACCGCGTCGACCGCCTTCTGCGCCATGGACTTGCCGTCCGGGCCGGGCTTGCTGACGGCGACGAACCACTGGTCGGTGAGCATGGGCTCGACGATGGCGCCGGTGCGGGCGCAGCGCGGCACCATCAGGCGGTGCTTCTTCACCTCGACCAGCAGGCCCTGGGCCTCGAGGTCGGCGACGACCTGCTTGCGGGCGACGAAGCGGTCCAGGCCCTGGTACGGCGCGGGGGCGTTGGCGTTGACCTTGGCGTCGAGGTCGAGCACGCTGATCATCGGCAGCTGGTGGCGCTGGCCGACCGCGTAGTCGTTGACGTCGTGGGCGGGCGTCACCTTGACGACGCCGGTGCCGAAGGCGCGGTCGACGTACTCGTCGGCGATGACAGGGATGCTGCGGTTGCACAACGGCAGGCTGACCTGCCGGCCGATGAGCGACTGGTAGCGCTCGTCCTCGGGGTGGACCATGACGGCGGTGTCGCCGAGCATCGTCTCGGGGCGGGTGGTGGCGACCACCAGCGAGCCGCTGCCGTCGGCGAGCGGGTAGCGGATGTGCCAGAGGAAGCCGTCCTCTTCCTCGCTCTCGACCTCGAGGTCGGAGACGGCCGACTTGAGCACCGGGTCCCAGCTGACGAGTCGCTTGCCGCGGTAGATGAGGCCTTGCTCGTAGAGCTGGACGAAGGTGTCGGTGACGATGGGCGAGAGCTTCTCGTCCATCGTGAAGTATTCATGCTGCCAGGCGACCGAGGCGCCCATGCGGCGCATCTGCTGCGTGATGGTCGAGCCGGAGACTTCCTTCCACTCCCAGACGCGGGCGACGAAGTTCTTGCGGCCGAGGTCGTGGCGGCTCTGGCCCTGCTGCTCGAGCTGGCGTTCGACGACGATCTGGGTGGCGATGCCGGCGTGGTCCGTCCCGGGAACCCAGAGGGTGTTGTGGCCCTTCATGCGGTGATAGCGGGTCAACGAGTCCATGATGGTCTGGTTGAACGCGTGGCCCATGTGCAGGGTGCCGGTGACGTTGGGCGGCGGCAGCTGGATGCTGAACGACGGCTTGCCGGCATCGAGCGTGGGTTCGTAGACTCCGCTTTGTTCCCACAGCGGCGCCCAGCGGGCTTCGATGGCGGCGGGTTCGAAGGATTTGGCGAGCTCGGTCATGGTCGGGGCAGTGGCGGCCGCAGGGGCCGCGCGGGCAGGACAGGACGGGAAGGGTGGAATTGTAGGCGGGGGGGCGTCCCTGCTATGGTGGGGGCCCGTCACGAACGCCCGGGAGTGCCGTATGCGACGCCTGTCGAGAACCTTGGGATCGGCCGTGCTGTGCGGCGTGCTGTCGCTCGCCGCCTGCGGCGGCAACGACGACGGCCTGCCGCTCGGCGGCGGGGCGCCGTCCTGCGACCTGGGTACGCAGAAGGCGTGGCTGCGGGGCTACATGGCCGACTGGTACTACTGGAGCGGCGCCTCGCCGAACCCGGACCCGGGGCCCTATGCGTCCGTGCCGGCCTACTTCGAGGCGCTGATGTTCACCGGCAACGCGAGCGTGCCGGCGGACCGCTGGAGCTACATCCAGGACAGTGCGTCCTTCAACCAGTTCTTCGGCGAAGGCCGCACGCTCGGGTACGGGGTGTCGGTGAACGGGCTGGAGCGCCAGCTGCCGCTGCGCGTGCGCCATGTGGAGCCCTTGTCGCCGGCCGCCGCGGCGGGGTTGGCGCGGGGGGACACGATCAGCGCGGTGAACGGGCGGCCGGCCTCGGAACTGGTGGCGGCGGACGATTTCGGCGCGTTCTCGCCGGCGCAGGCGGGGGATGTGCTGACGCTCGTGATCGATGCGGCGGGCGGGCCGAAGACGGTGGTGCTGACGGCGGGGACCTACGCGCTGACGCCGGTGGCGGCGACCCGGCTGCTGAGCCTGTCGAACGGGGCGAAGGCGGGCTATGTGCTGCTGAAGGACTTCATCACCCAGGCGGAGTCGCCGCTGGACGATGCGTTCGCGCAGTTCCGGGCGGCCGGCGCGACCGAGCTGATCCTGGACCTTCGCTACAACGGCGGCGGGCGCGTGTCGACGGCGGCGGTGCTGGCGACGGAGGTGACGGGCGCGGCGCGGCTGGACCAGGTCTTCACGCGGCTGCGCTTCAACAGCCGGCAGTCGGGATCGAACGGGAGCTACCTGCTGGGTGCGGTTCCGGGGGCGGCGTTCAACCGGATCGTGGTGCTGACGGGGCCGCGCACCTGCTCGGCCAGCGAGATGGTGATCAACGGGCTGAAGCCGTACGCGACGGTGGTGACGATCGGCGGCGCGACCTGTGGCAAGCCGGTGGGCTTCCAGCCACGGCCGTCGTGCGGCAACACCTTCAACGCGGTCAACTTCGAGGCCACGAATGCGGCGGGCGAGGGCGGGTACTACAACGGCATCGCGGCGAGTTGCGCGGCGACGGACACCTTCACCGGCGTGCTGGGCGATCCGGCGGAGGCGCTGACGGGCGCGGCGGTGGCGTACCTGCAGAACGGCAGCTGTGCGGCGGCGCCGGCGGCTTCGGGGGAGCGGGCGGCGGCGTTGGGGCGGCGGGCGGCTTCGGGCAAGGAGCCCGGGGAGCGATCCGGCATGTGGGCAGACTGACGGACGCGCGTGTCATGATCTGACATGGCGAGACATGCGCCAGAAGCACGCCGGCAATGCAGTTTCACTAAGCTGACGCCCCATGACCAAGCCCTACCACCTGTATGTCGTCGAGGACGACAACCCGTTGCGCACCATGCTGTGCGACTACCTGGAAAAGCAGGGCCTGGTTGTCACCGGCATGGCCACCGCCGAGGACCTGCTGCGCCGCATCCACCGGCTGCGCCCGGACCTGGTCGTGCTGGACGTCAGCCTCCCCGGCATGAGCGGCCTGCAGGCCTGCCAGAAGCTGCGCTCTGAGGGCGACCGCGTTCCCATCATCATCCTCACCGCCCGCAGCGAGGAGATCGACCGCGTGCTCGGCCTCGAGATGGGTGCCGACGACTTCCTCGGCAAGCCGTTCTCGGCGCGCGAGCTGCTCGCCCGCGTGCACGCGGTGCTGCGCCGTGCCATCGTGCCGCCCGGCCTGTCGCAGATGAACCAGGCGCCGGTCAAGTTCGGCGGCAGCGTCTTCGACATCAGCGCCCGCTGCCTTTTCCGCAATGGCGCCACCCGCGTGCTCAGCACCGTCGAGTTCTCCGTCCTCGCCGAACTCGTCGCCAACCCGGGCGTCGCCGTCTCGCGCGAGCGCCTGCTCGCCGTCTCGCACTCGCGCAGCGAATCGCTGCTGCTGCGCGCCATCGACGTCACCGTGATGCGCCTGCGCAAGCTCGTCGAGTCGGACCCCGGCACCCCGCGCTTCATCCAGACGGTGCGCGGCCACGGCTACATGTTCGTGCCCGAAACGACACGCTGATGCGCTGGCTGCCCCGCTCGCTGGCCGGGCGCGTCACCTGGCTGGTGGGGCTGATCAGCGTCGCCTCGCTGATCGCGCAGCTGCTGCTGCTGCGCACGCTGCTCTTCGAGCCCTTCAGCGAAGGCATGCTCGTCGCCGTCGTCGGCGAGGCCCACCAGGCGCAGCAGAACCTGCTCACCACGCCGCCCGAGGAACGCGACCGCGTCGCGGTGGAGCTGTCCTATGGCCCGTTCTGGGTCGGCCGCGTCGGCTCGCCGGACGGCGGCCCGGACCTCGTCGGCTCGCTGCGCCGCCCGTCCCTCGAGCTGCCCGGCGGCTTGCAGGACATCGTCACCCGCTCGCTCGGCCACGAGGCCGTGCTGGACATCAGCGACCACAACGGCCTCGTGCTGCGCATCGAGGCCGACATCGAGGGCGAGCGCTGGAACTTTGTGCACCGCCAGGCTTCGCCGCGCAATGCGCCGACGATCACGCTGCTCGCCGTGCTCGCCCTGCTGTTCGGCACGGCGGCCCTGAGCCTGTGGATCGGCTTCCGCGTCATCGCCCGGCCCCTCAAGCGGCTCGCCCACGAGATCGCCACCCGCCGCAGCGGCCTGCGCGCGATCGAGCTGGCCGAGGACGACAGCGAGGAGCTGCAGCAGATCGCGCGCGCCTTCAACTCGCTTGCCCGCAGCCTGGACGAGGCCGACCGGACCCGCGGCCAACTGCTCGCCGGCGTCTCGCACGACCTGCGCACGCCGCTGTCGCGGCTGAGGCTGCGCATCGAGACGCAGGTGGACGAGGCCATCGGCGATGCGCTGCTGCACGACCTGTCGTCGGTGCAGCGCATCGTCGACCAGTTCCTTGCCTATGTGCAGGGCGGCGCCGACATCCAGCTCGGCCGCCTGCAACCGCTGTGGGACACCGGCCGCGCGGTGGTCGCGATGTATGCCGACCCCGGCGTGACGCTGCGGGGTGACGGCGTCGACGACCTGCTGCCCGACATCGCGGTGCAGCGGCTGCTCAGCAACCTGATCGACAACGCACTCGCCTACGGGCAGAGGCCGGTGGTCGTCGACCTGTCGCGCTGCGATGGCGGGGTCGCGGTCACGGTGTTCGACCACGGCCCGGGCCTCAACCCGGCCGAGTTCACGCAGGCGTTGCAGCCCTTCGTGCGCCTGGACCGCCAGCGGAGCTCGCTCGGGCATTGCGGGCTGGGCCTCGCGATCGTCTCGCAGATCGCGCGGCAGCTGGGCGGGACGCTCAACCTGTCGCGCGCCGCGGACGGCGCGTTCGGGATCACGCTCACCATCAAGACGCCCTGAAAGCGTGACGGACGATCCCCGGATTGCCATCCGGGGCTACGAATCCGGCCCGACCGAATCTTGTAGCCCGGATGAAGCGAAGCGGAATCCGGGAGGGGGCCTTCGCGATCATCGATCCAGCCGCAACACCGCCGCCGGCGCCGCCGCGTCGCCCAGCATGAAGAGCGTGTACACCCCCGGCGTCAGCAAGGCCACGTTCGCCTGGTACAGCGCACTCGTCGACGTCGCCGAATCCACCTCCAGCGGCGTCGGGCTGGCCGTCGTGCTGCCCACCACCAGCGTCGACTCCGCTGCGGCGCCGAAGCCGACGTTCGAGCTCTTGCTCAGCACGCCGTTGTTCGCCTGCAGCGTCAGCGCCGCGTTCAGGTCGTTGACGCCGTTCAGCAGCCGCAGCTTCACGTAGCCCGAGGTCAACGCCGGCGCATTGTCGTCGTTGAGCAGCACCACCTTCGGCGCCGCCACCGTGCCCAGCACCAGCAGCGTCAGGTCCGCCCCGGCCGGCGCGGTCAGTGCGCCCGGGCTCACGGCGGTCCCGTTGATCGTCACGCTGGTTGCCAGGGCCCCGGCCGGCACCTGCACATAGGTGCCGACGGCCGGCGGCTTGCCGGTCGAGACGGTGCCGGCGGACAGCACCACGCCGTTCACCGTCGCCGCCACCGTGCCCGCCCCCGTGGCGCCCGCCGCGAGCCGCACGCGCGCATAGCCGTTCGCAAGCGCCTGCACCGCGCCCTGCTGGTTGATCAGCAGCCCGTTCACCAGCACGCCGCCGGGCGTCGAGGTCAGCACCAGGGTCTGGATCTGCTGGTCGTTGAGCGTCAGCGACGGAATGTCCAGCCGCACGTCGGTCTTGTCCCCCGCGGCCGTGACCCGAAGCCGGTAGGTGCCGGCCGCGATCTCGCCGAAGCCGGAGAAGCGCTCGCTCCCCACCGAGGACGCATTCGGCGTGACGTTGGCGAGCGCGTCGCCGGGCGCCGTCAGGTAGACGTCCACGCTGCCCGCTTCGTACGAGGTGTTGAAGACCTGGAACTTGAACGTCCCCGAGGTCGGCGCGGCCTGGTTGTCGGTCAGGTAGCGCGTGCGCAGCGTACCGGCGGTCGTGTAGGCGAGCATCGTGTTGCGCACGCCGTCGCTGACCGATTGAGAGCTCGCCGCCACGGCGGTGCTGGAGCCGGCGCTCTTCAGGTAGAAGGTGTAGCTGCCCGACCCGATGCTCGCGTAGTCGCCCGCCGCATTCGTTGCAACGGCGGCATTCGCCTTCGAGTCGTTGACGTACAGGTCCAGCGAGGCATAGCTGGACGAGGCATTGACCAGCCGGACGTAGCCCGGTCCGTCGTCGCTGCTGCCGCCACAGGCGCTCAACAACACGGGCAGGGCGGCCGCGGCCGCCAGCAGGGGCGCGAGGTATTTCAGCTTCACGGGGCTTCCTTGGATCGAGGGAAACCCGATTGAAGCCAGGCCGTGTTGCCGGCTGGTTGCGTCTTGATTCGGCCGCGTGTCGCCCGGTGTCGAGGCCGACACACGGCGATGCCGGCCCGCACACGGGGCCACCGCGCCGGCATTACATCAGCAAGTGCTCGCCCGCGTTGTCGCCACCCAGGATCACGTAGTTGACCTTGCGGATATCGGCCAGCCGGGTGCCGCCCGCGTAGCTGATCGAGCTTTGCACGTCCTCGCGCATCTCGCGCAGCGTGTCCGCGAGCCGGCCCTTCACCGGCTCCAGGATGCGCTTGCCCTCGACGTGCTTGTACTCGCCCTTGTTGAAGTCGCTGGCCGAGCCGTAGTACTCCTTGTACAGCTTGCCGTCGACCTCGACCGACCTGCCCGGCGATTCTTCATGGCCGGCGAACAGCGAGCCGATCATCACCATCGCGGCACCGAAGCGGACGCTCTTGGCGATGTCGCCGTGGTCGCGGATGCCGCCGTCGGCGATGATGGGCTTGGTTGCGACGCGCGCACACCACTTCAGCGCGCTCAGCTGCCAGCCGCCGGTGCCGAAGCCGGTCTTGAGCCGCGTGATGCAGACTTTGCCCGGGCCGATGCCGACCTTGGTGGCGTCCGCGCCCCAGTTCTCCAGGTCGATCACCGCCTCCGGCGTGCCGACGTTGCCGGCGATCACGAAGGTCTGCGGCAGGCGCAGCTTGATGTGCTCGATCATCTTGCGCACGCTCTCGGCGTGGCCGTGCGCGATGTCGATGGTGATGTAGTCGGCGCCGACGCCCTCGGCGGCCAGGCGGTCGATCACGGCGTAGTCCTCGGCCTTCACGCCCGAGCTCAGCGAGACGAACAGGCCGCGATCGCGCATGCGCTTCGCGTACGCCACGTTGTCGAGGTCGAAGCGGTGCATCACGTAGAAGTAGCCGTTGGCGGCCAGCCATTCGGTGATCGGCTCGTCCACCACCGTCTTCATGTTGGCCGGCACCACCGGCAGCTTGAAGCGGCGCCCTCCGAACTCGGTCGAGGCGTCGCATTCCGAGCGGCTCTCCACGCGGCACTTGCGCGGCAGCAGCAGGACGTTGTCGTAGTCAAAGATTTCCATGGTCAGGCTCCAAAGGGGGACGGGAGAGCGCTTGACTTGGAACCCGGTGCGCCGGCGGAAGGCCTCGATGCGTGCGAGGGCGCCAACGAAAAACCGGGCGCCAAAATTTGGGCCCGGTGGCGCATTCTACGCGCGGCCGGCGCGCGCATCAGGCGGCGTGGCTTGCCCCTGTGCCCGGCCCGGTTGCTGGCGTCGGATGGCGCGCCGGCCTGCCGATGAACTGCGGCACCCAGCGGTCCAGCAGCGCCACCACCGGCACGCAGGCCACCAGCGAGGCGCCGCCCAACGCGGCCGCATACGCCGCCACCGCGAGCGGATCGTCGGCGAGCTGCAGGGCCTCGGCCAGCTTGGGGTTGAAGAAGTGGAAGAACACGCCGTTCAGCCCCATCAACGGCAGGCTGTTGCGGCCGATCCAGCCGGTGATGCGGTTCGCCGGCAGCAGCATCGCGACGGCGACGAGCATCAGCGTCCCGGCGAGCGCGCTGAAGGCGAAGCGCAGCGCGTCGCCGTGCTGCGCCGCGGCCATCATCACGGCCGGCCCGTCGTGCGGGTGGTTCAGCCGGTAGGTGGCGAGCAGGGCCCACAGCCCGGCGACGGCGACGAGGCCCGCGACGCCGCGGTGCAGCGCCAGCTGCGCCAGGAAGCCGCGCAGCAGGTGTCCGACGGTGTAGAAGCCGAGGGCGACGATGGCCTCGCGCAGGAACCACACGCGGCTCACCGCGCCCACCCAGCCGTCCAGCGCATCGCCGTGGTTGCAGAGGAACACGCCGCCGACGATGCAGGCGGCCGCCGCGGCCAGCTGCGCCGCCGCCCGGCGCAGCCGCGGCAGCAGCACCAGGGCCATCGCCTCGCAGACGAACATGCACACCAGGAACCAGGTCACCCAGTTCAACTCCGGCATGCCGCGCAGGTAGGCCGCGCCCTGCGGCTGCACATAGGTCCACCAGGCGAAGTGGTGCTTGACGGCGCTCACCGACCACAGCGGCAGCAACAGCAGGCCGAAGAACAGCACCGGCACCAGGCGCAGCCGCGCCAGCGCGGCAAGCCGGGGCAGCAGGCGCGGCACGGGGTGGAAGAACAGGCCCGCCAGCACGAAGAACAGCGGCATGTGGAAGGCGTAGATCAGCCGCAGCTGGTCGACGGCGCTCGCGTTGTCGGCGCCGGCACGGCTTTGCACCACGTGGCCGTAGAACATCAGCACGATCCCGAGCGCCTTGGCCGTGTCGGCCCAGGCCAGGCGTGCGGCGGGAGCGGACGGGGAAGCCATCGTCGGATGCTAGGCAGCCGCGCTCGGCGCGTCCATCCCTACAATCCGGGCATGCATGACGACGGCTCTCGCGAGCACCATTCTTCCGGCGCCGATGCGCGCCTCCTCGACAACCTGAACCCCGAGCAGCTGGCGGCCGTGACGCTGCCGGCGCAGCCGGCGCTGATCCTGGCCGGCGCGGGCTCCGGCAAGACGCGCGTGCTGACCACGCGCATCGCCTGGCTGATCCAGACCGGCCAGCTCTCGCCCGGCGGCGTGATGGCGGTGACCTTCACCAACAAGGCCGCCAAGGAGATGCTGACGCGCCTGGGCGCGATGCTGCCGGTGCCGGTGCGCGGCATGTGGATCGGCACCTTCCACGGCCTGTGCAACCGCTTCCTGCGCGCGCACTGGAAGCTCGCCGGGCTGCCGCAGGGCTTCCAGATCCTCGATTCGGCCGACCAGCTGTCGGCCGTCAAGCGCGTCATCAAGGCGATGAACCTGGACGAAGAGCGCTTCGTGCCCAAGCAGGTGACCTGGTTCATCGCCGGCAGCAAGGAAGACGGCCTGCGCCCCAAGGACGTGGAGCAGCGCGACGAGCAGGCCCGCACCCTGGTGAAGGTGTACGAGGCCTACGAGGCGCAGTGCCAGCGCGAGGGCGTGGTCGACTTCGCCGAGCTGCTGCTGCGCACCTACGAGCTGATGCGCGACAACGCGGCGCTGCGCGACCACTACCAGCGGCGCTTCCGGCACATCCTGGTCGACGAGTTCCAGGACACCAACCGCCTGCAGTACGCCTGGCTGAAGATGTTCGCCGGCCCGCACACCGCGGTGCTGGCGGTGGGCGACGACGACCAGAGCATCTATGCCTTCCGCGGCGCTCAGGTGGGCAACATGTCCGACTTCGAGCGCGAGTTCCACGTCGAGCACGTGATCAAGCTCGAGCGCAACTACCGCTCCTTCGGCAACATCCTGGACGCGGCCAACGAGCTGATCTCGCGCAACTCGCGCCGGCTGGGCAAGAACCTGCGCACCGAGGCCGGGCCGGGCGAGCCGGTGCGGGTGAACGAGGCGACGAGCGACTTCGGCGAGGCGCAGTGGCTGGTCGAGGAGGCGCAGCAACTGCACCGCGACGGCATCGCGCGCCGCGACATCGCGGTGCTGTACCGCAGCAACGCGCAGAGCCGGGTGATCGAGAGCGCGCTCTTCAATGCCGGCATCCCGTACAAGGTCTACGGCGGGCTGCGCTTCTTCGAGCGGGCCGAGGTGAAGCATGCACTGAGCTACCTGCGCCTGATCGAGAACCCGAACGACGACACGAGCTTCCTGCGCGTGGTCAACTTCCCGACCCGCGGCATCGGCGCGCGCTCGATCGAGCAGCTGCAGGATGCGGCGCGGCAGAGCGGGCGCAGCCTGGCGCAGAGCGTGGGGGCGCTGCCCGGCAAGGCGGGCGCCAACCTGCAGGCCTTCGTCGCGCTGGTCGACGCGATGCGCGAGGCGACGCGCGGCCAGACGCTGCGCGAGATCATCGAGCACATGCTGCACGCGTCGGGGCTGGTGGACTTCTACAAGACCGACAAGGAAGGCAAGGACCGGCTCGAGAACCTGGAGGAACTGGTGAACGCGGCCGAAGCCTTCGTCACGCAGGAGGGCTTCGGCAAGAACGCGGTGGCCTTGCCGGTGGACGAGCATGGCGGGGCCGAGGCGATCGCGGCGCTGGAGCAGACGCCCGATGCCGAGACCGGCGAGATCATGTCGCCGCTCGCCGCCTTCCTGACGCATGCGTCGCTGGAGGCCGGCGACAACCAGGCGCAGGCGGGGCAGGACGCGCTGCAGCTGATGACGGTGCACTCGGCCAAGGGCCTGGAGTTCGATGCGGTCTTCATCACCGGCCTGGAGGAGGGGCTGTTCCCCCACGAGAACAGCGTGTCCGACCTCGACGGGCTGGAGGAGGAGCGGCGGCTGATGTACGTCGCGATCACGCGGGCGCGCAAGCGGCTGTACCTGAGCTTCAGCCAGACGCGGATGCTGCACGGGCAGACGCGCTACAACGTGAAGAGCCGCTTCTTCGACGAGCTGCCGGAGACGGCGCTGAAGTGGATCACGCCGCGCAACCAGGGCTTCGGCTCGGGCTTTGCGCGCGAGTACCAGGCGGCCTGGGCGCGCGGGTCGGGGCTCCACTCGATCGTCGGCGCGGGGCGGGTGGAGCCGCGGCCGGCAGCGCCGGCGGGCGGGCCGAAGACGACCTCGAGCCACGGCCTGCGCACCGGACAGAGCGTGTTCCACAACAAGTTCGGCGAGGGCGTGGTGGTCACGCTCGAGGGCAACGGCGACGACGCGCGGGCGCAGATCAACTTCGGGCGCCACGGGATGAAGTGGCTGGCGCTGTCGGTGGCGAAGCTGACGCCGGTGAACTGATCCGGGGGCCGGTCGCGAAACACGGCTCATGGTGAACCCCGAGGCGGCTTGCGGGGCGCCGGGCCGGCGGTCGTCGCATCACTCGGGTTCTTCCCGCGATTCCGGCCCGTCCGGCCGGCGGCGCGCGCGTGCCGTCTCCCATGGCGCCCGCCGCCCGCATAAGCGCCCCTTATCCCGCCGATCAGCATTCGTCGTTTGATGGGCGCTTTCACGCTCCGTAGAGTCGCGCCCCACCAAGGAGACACGACCATGACGGGACGCAACGGAGCGAGGGACTTCATCGCCGCCTGGGCGGTGGCAGGCGGCGTGCTGCTGGGCGCCTGCGGCGGCGGTGGCGATCCGACAGGCGCCGTCGCGGCACCGGAGAAGGCCGCTGCGGTGGCGGCCGCCGCGACGCCGTGGAGCCCGTACATGCTCTCCCCGTCGTCGCGCAGCCTCGGCCCGGTCGCGGTCTACAAGACCGTCGGCACGGTGCAGAACGCGAACAACCTGCTGACCGGCAACACCGCGATGATGTCGGGCCGCGGCAGCTACGTGGTGCTGGACTTCGGCAAGGAGGTCGGCGGCTTCGTCTCGCTCGACTTTCCCGCCGCCGGCAGCAGCGCCGAATCGGTGGGTCTGGCCTTCACCGAGTCGAGCGATTATGTCGGGCCGATCAGCGACGGCTCGAACGCCGGCCTGAACCATGGCGCCGGCAGCTCGACCGACGGCGCCATCTACGCGCCGGTCGGCAGCACCGGCGGCGCGTCGTACACGATGCCGGCGCCAAGCCTGCGCGGCGGCTTCCGCTACCTGACGCTGTTCATGAACTCCGACGGCTGGGTGCACCTGGCCAACGTGCGCCTGCGCTTCACGCCCGCCCCGACGATGGCCGACCCGAGCGCGTACCCGAACTATTTCTACAGCAACGACGACCTGCTGAACAGGCTGTGGTATGCCGGTGCCTACACGGTCCAGACCAACACCATCGCGCCCGACCAGGGCCGCAAGCTGCTGGCCACCGGCTGGGACAACACCGCGGTGGTCAGCGGCGGCACGACGGTGCTGACCGATGCCGCGAAGCGCGACCGCACGGTGTGGTCGGGCGACCTCGGCATCTCGGCGGCGGTGGGCTATGTGTCGACCGCCGACACGCTGTCGGTGAAGAACGCGCTGCAGCGCCTGTACGACAGCCAGAAGGCGAGCGGCGAGCTGCCGTACTCGGGGCCGCCCTTCGACCTGTGGGGATCCGACACCTACCACCTGTGGACGCTGATCGGCACCGAGACCTACCACCTCTACAGCGGCGACATCGACTGGGTGCGCTCGATCTGGCCGAAGTACAAGCTGGGCATGGCCTTCATCCAGGCGAAGGTGAACGGCGCCCACGGCCTGCTGAACGTGACCGGCACGAACGACTGGGCGCGCGGCGGACAGGGCGGCGAGAACATCGCGGCGAATGCGATGCTGTACCGTGCGCTCGTCACCGGGGCGACGCTGGCCGGCGCGGTGGGCGAGGGGGCGACGGCGGCCGGCTATGCGAATGCGGCCGCAACGCTCAAGGCGCGCATCAACGCCACGCTGTGGGATGCGGCCACGGGCGCGTATCGCGACAACCCAGGCAGCACCCTGTACCCGCAGGACGGCAACTCCCTCGCCGTCTGGTATGGCGTGACCGACACGGCCGACAAGCCGGCTGCGGTGGCGCGCTACCTGAATTCCAACCTCGGCACGCTGGGCGCGCAGACGCCGGAGTGGGGCGGCAACATCTCCGGCTTCGCGGGATCGATGCAGCTGATGGCGATGTCGGTGGCCTCGCGCGATACCGATGCACTGGAGCTGATGCGGCGCCAGTGGGGCTTCATGATCAACCACCCGACGCGCGGCACCCAGACGTTCTGGGAGGGCTTCGGCGCGGACGGCGGCAGCGGCGGCTACGCGCCCTGGTTCGTCAGCCACGCGCATGGGTGGTCGAGCGGGCCGACCTCGGCGCTGACCTTCTACACGCTGGGCATCAGCCCGACGACGGCGAAGGGACAGCAATACAGCGTGATCCCGCACCCGGGCGACCTGACGCACGTGGAGGGGCAACTCAGCTTCGACGGCAGCAAGCGCGTGAAGGCCAGCTGGGACCGCGCTGGCGACGGCAGCTTCACGATGACGGTGGACAGCAGCGCGCACACGGGCTCGGTGGGCGTGATCGGCATCCCGCGCTTCGGCATCGACCGGCGCGTCACGATCGACGGGGTCGAGGTGTGGAACGGCAGCGCCTTCACCGGCGCGCCGGGCATCGCGAGTGCGGACCAGGACGGCCGCACCATCTACTTCCGGGGCGTGCAGCCGGGCGTGCGTACGTTCCGCAGCGCCGGCACCGGGGCGAGCTGGGCCATGTGCGCCGCGGAGGCCGGCCAGTGCGTCTTCGAGGGCGTGCGCGGCGTGCGCTACGGCAGCGGCAGCACCTGGGTCTACGGCAGCTTCAACGGTGGGGTGGCGTGCAACAACGCCACCTTCGGCGACCCGACGCCCAATGTCGTGAAGCGCTGCGAGCTGAGCGACACCGAGCGGCCGCCGGCGATCGGCATCTGGGCGCCGTGCGCATTGGAGGGCCAGGGCTGTGCGTTCGACCGCACGAAGACTGTCGCGTATGGCGCGCAGTCGTCGTACCGCTTCATCACCCGCAGTGGTCCTGTCGCCTGCGACAACGCCACCTTCGGCGATCCGATCTTCGGGGTCGTCAAGCGTTGCTGGGTGGGCAATCTGCCGCAGAACCCGGGCTTCGAGTCACCGGCGGTGGCGACGGGCAACGGCGTGCAGTATGGGGCGGCGAACGCGTCGTGGACCTTCTCGCCGGAGAGCGGCACCAGCGGATCGGGCCTGCAGAAGAACGGCAGCGCGTTCGGCGCGGTGGCCGCACCGGAGGGTGTGCAGACGGCCTTCGTGCAGAGCGGTGGATCGATGAGCCAGGACCTGCCCGACCTGTCGGCGGGGCGGTACGCGGTGCGATTCAAGGCGGCGCGGCGGGGGTGGAGCTTTGGCGGCGTGCAGACGGTGGACGTGTACCTCGATGGCGACCTGCTCGGCAGCTACACCCCCGGCTCGACGCAGTTCGAGTCCTTCACGACGCCGCCGATCGCGCTGGGCGCCGGCGCGCACACGCTGCGCTTCGCCGGGCAGAACACGAGCGGCGACAACACGGCCTTCGTCGACGAGGTGGTGCTGGTCACCTACTGATGCGTCGCATGAATCCGTAGCCCGGATGGAGCGCCGCGCAATCCGGGAGCGGCCGTCGAAAAGTGAAGGACACCCCCCGGATTGGCATCCGGGCTACGAGCTACAGCGGATCCGTGGTGATTTCGTCGAGCACTTTCGACAGAAGCATCAGGAACTGGTTGACGTCGCCCTCGTCCGCAGCGTCGATCATCGCATCCTCACTGGCGCCGTAAGGAACCGCGATTCGCATCTTCCAGACGTCCTCACAGTGCTGCGTGTACGTTCCTGCGCCTTTGTCCAGCTTCTCGCGCAGTTTTCTCCGAATCCGCTGAAGCTGGGCGGTGGAGTTGTCGGTCTTCGCGTCCTGTAGCTTGAAGACGGCTCTGCGTGCACTTCGGACTGCGGACCGAGCGAAGAAGACGGCCTGCCTTTCCTGGCGTGTCAGGGCCGGAATGGAACGTACGCGCACCCTGCTGTCAAAGTGAACCGACTTCTTCGGCGTGGTGCGCTCGCCGGTATCGCGAAGAATGCCTTTCAGCGATCGCCTGGCAGCCTCTCGCTGTTCTCTCCGACTTCGTCTCTGCAAGGCGGAGAGGCTACCTTGAGATGCGGGGCAATTCGTTGCACGGTCGGCGAGGGTCAACCGGGAACGCGGGGTCCGTAATTGCTGCATGGATTCGAATGCTGACGTCAATTGGAACCGATCTGTCACCGCGCGCGAGCGATGATTCCGTCGGCAGCTTCACACCCTTGTCATGATCCCTGTGGACGATGACGCACTTGCTCAGGGATCCGTGGAGGGAGACCGTGTTGCTGTTCCGTGCCGTCCAGGCAGGGCTTTGCGTTGCCGTGCTGGCTTCAGCTGCAGTCGCTGAGGCAGAGCCCATTCCCGCCGACCTCAAGTTCCGCGACTTCTACCAGCTCCCCATCGGCCCGCGCGGCCTGGCCCCGAGCGCCCGCCTGCTGTCCCTCGACGGCCAGCCCGTGCGCATCACCGGCTACCTCGCCCACCAGGATGGCGCCTCCGCCGCGCCCGGCATCGCCTTGCTGACGCCGCTCCCGGTCTCGCTCGGCGATGAAGACGAGAGCTTCGCCGATGACCTGCCGCCGGCCACCCTCTACCTGCACCTGGCCGGCGCGCAGTCCGCGGACACCGTGCCCTACCGCCCCGGCCTCGTCGCCGTCAGCGGCACGCTGCAGGTCGGCGCCCAGCCCGAGGCCGACGGCCGCATCTCCTTCGTGCGCCTGCTGCTCGATGCCGATGCGTCGCAGCGCCTGATCCGTCCCGAACCCGTCCCCGCCGTCCCGGAGAAATCGAAATGAATCGCCCCGCTGTCCACTTCCTGCTCGCCGGCGCCCTTGTGGCCGCCACCGCCGCCGCCCAGGCCGCCCCGAGCGTCTCCCGCCTGGTTCCCCCCAGCGAACTGTTCGCCTCGAACAACCCCAACCCCCCGGTGATCGCGCGCTTCCTGCCCGGCCAGCGCTTCGATCTGCAGGCCACCGTCAAGCTCGACGCAGGCACCACGCTCGCGTCCTTCGAGTTCGCCGTCGACGGCGTCGCGCTGAAGCCGGCCGCCGGCATCACGAGCGTCGTCACCACCGGCCTCACGCTGCCGGCCGGCACCAATGCCGCCGTCGTCTCGCAGCGCGCCTACTCGAACGCCAAACCCGGCATCCACCGCCTGACCGTCAACGCGTTGCAAAGCGACGGCCAGCGCACCAGCGCGACCGGCAACTTCGAGGTGGTCGCGCTCACGGGTGCTGGCCGCAAGGCGAAGAACATCATCATCCTGCTCGGCGACGGCATGGGTGCCGCCCACCGCACCGCGGCGCGCATCATGGCGCGGGGCTATGCCCAGGGCAAGGCGCATGCGGCCCTGGCGATGGACACTTTCCCCAGCACCGGCATGGTGATGACCTCGTCGCTCGACGCCATCGTCACCGACTCCGCGCCCGGCATGTCCAACTACGTGACCGGCAACAAGGCGGCCAACAACCAGGAAGGCGTGTTCCCCGACGACACCGCCGACGCCTTCGACAACCCGCGCGTCGAGTACCTGTCGGAGTACCTGCACCGCACCCAGGGCAAGGCGCTGGGCATCGTGACCACCGCCGACGTGTTCGACGCCACGCCGGCCGCCAACGCCGTCCACACCTCGAACCGCGGCAACGGCACCGGCATCGTCGACCAGTTCCTCGACGACCGCGGCCTCACCGGCCTGAGCGTGCTGCTGGGCGGCGGGCGCAAGTGGTTCCTGCCGAACGGCGACGCGCTGAAGGCCGACGGCTCGCGCAACGGCCAGGCGGTGAACGGCTCGCAGCGCGACGCGAAGACCGACTACGTGCTGCCGGCCGACCTCGTCGCCGGCTGGGGTGCCGCCCCGGGCGCGAAGGACCCGGGCCGCGACCTGATCGGCGATTTCCAGCGCGCCGGCTTCGCGTACGCGCCCGACCGGCTCGGCCTGGCCGCCGCGGGCGATGCCGACAAGCTGCTCGGCCTGTTCGCCTACTCGAACATGAACGTCGCCTTCGACAAGATCAACAAGCGGCGCGGTGTCTCGACCGTCGTCGACGACTACGGATTCCCCGACCAGCCGATGCTGGACGAGATGGCCGAGGCGGCGCTGAAGGTGTTGTCGAAGAAGAAGCAGGGCTTCGTCGCGATGATCGAGGGCGCTTCGATCGACAAGCAGGCGCACCTGATGGACACCGACCGCTGGCTGCTGGAGGTCATCGAGTTCGACCGCGCGGTGCAGGTGGCGAAGGACTTTGCGGCGAAGCACCCGGACACGCTGGTGATCGTGACGGCGGACCACGAGTGCTCGGGCGCGGCCATCATCGGCGCGTCGACCAAGCCGGTGGCAACGATCCGTGCCGCGGCTGCGCCGGCCGACGGTGCGAGCGCGCCGAGCGCCGCAACGCTGCGCGATCCGGTGGTCGGCGTCTACCAGGCGGCCAAGTTCCCGAAGTACACGATCGCGGCCGACGGCTACCCGCAGAGCACCGACGTCGACTACAAGATGCTGATCGGCTATGGCGCCAATGCCGACCGCTACGAGAGCTGGCTCGCCAACGCGACGCCGACGCAGGATTCGCAGCAGCCCTTCGTCGGCCAGGCGCCGCAGAGCGGCTACCCGGCGAACCCGAACGTGCGCAACCAGGGGGCGGGGTTCCTGGTGACGGGGCAGGTGCCGGGCGACCAGGCGGTGCACACCGCGACCGACGTGCCGCTGTCGGCGCTGGGTCGCGGCTCCGCGCTGTTCAGCGGCGTGATGGACAACACCGATGTGTTCTTCAAGATCGCACTGTCGGCGATCAGGGGAACGAAGTGACGGACGAACCCCGGATTGGCATCCGGGCTACACGTCGACGTCATCCACCTCGCGGTACATGTCGCGCAGCCACATCTTGAGGCGCTGACGGTCCATCAGGCCGAGGGTGCCGTCACCCTCGCCCTCGCGCGCATTCCAGAAGCTCACGCTCGCCGCGTCGATCTTCTGGATCACGTTGTCGTGCAGCTTGCGCATCGTGACCACCTTGGCGCCGAAGGACAGCGCCCGGGCCTGCTCGCCCGACTGCTCCAGCACCGAGAAGTCGCTGCCGCGGATGTGGTTGCGCACCAGCACGTAGCGGAAGCTCGGCCCGAAGCGGTCGAGCAGCTTCTTCAGCAGGTCCACCGAATCCTTGCCGGCGTCCATCACGTGCCAGTAGTAGACCTGCGAGCGCGTCTCGTCCAGCAGGTTCAGCACGCCGGATTCGTCCATCCAGCGCACCAGCGGGTCGTGGGTCTGCGCCGCCAGGTCGACCAGCACGCGCCGGTCCGGCTGGTCGACGGCCGCCTCGACGATCGCGTCCAGCGCCTCGTAGCGGTCCACCAGCACCGGCGACGCATAGCCGGCATAGAAGCGCATCAGCGCGCCGTGCGAGCGGTCGGTGTCGAAGCCCAGGAACGGCATCTGGCGGTCGATCAGATACTGCGCCAGCACGCGCGCCATCAGCGACTTGCCGACGCCGCCTTTTTCACCGCCGATGAAGTGGATCTTGCTCATGCAGAAGCTTCTCCGTGTTGGGTGGTCGGGCGACAGTATGAACGCAAGCGCGCCACCCCCCGATCCGACGCTGCGCGAAGGTGTTTCGAGCCGTCATCCGACTGTCATGCGCCCGTCACGGCGCCTTCATGCGACCTGCTTAACCTGCCGCTCGCCAAGAAACATCCCGTCACGCCCCGCCGCACGGCGGTCGCCTGGCGACACCTTTCACCTCGAGGAAGCCTGATGAGCCACCAAACCGTCGACGCGCGCCGCCGTCTCCTGAAGCTGTTGTCCGGGGCCCCGCTGCTGCCGATGACGAGTTCCGCCGCCTTTGCCGGCCTGCTGAGCGCCTGCGGCGGCAGCGATGACGACACGCCGGCCAAGCCGGCGGTGACGGTCAAGTCGGTCGAGTTCACCGGCATGGACGCACCCAAGAGCACCGAGTTCGCCGCAATGGCCACCACCTCGGTCGGCTCCAAGCTGGTCGCCAACTACAGCGACGGCACGACCCAGACCTTCGCCTTGAAGTACGAGCCCTTCTTCGTCACCGGCGACATGGTGCCGGACGGCAAGGGCGGCACCATCCTCGCCGGCGGGTATGTCAACGCGGCCGGCGAGCCGATCGTCGACGCCTCGGTGGCCGGCAAGGAGCGCCAGTTCTTCTCCGACTCGCCGGACGGCAGCTCGCTGCTGACGGTGCCGAACCCGACCGTCGCCGGCATCAAGGGCAAGGCGGTGTTCGCCGTCGTGCAGTTCGAATACACCACCGCCGACCAGTCCGGCGCCAGCACCTACGGCACGCTGCCGTCGCCGATCGCGGTGCTCACGCTCGACCAGGACCCGGCCACCGGCAAGCTGACGCTGGTGAAGTACCACAACGTCGACACCTCGGCGGCCCATGGCCTGTGGATCACCTGCGGCGCGAGCATCTCGCCCTGGGGCACCCACCTGTCGAGCGAGGAGTACGAGCCCGATGCGCCGTTTGCCAGCACGACCGCGCAGTTCCTCGCCTTCAGCAAGAACACCTTCGGCGACCCGGCCAAGGCCAACCCCTACCACTACGGCCACCTGCCCGAAGTGACGGTCAACCCCGACGGCACCGGCACGCTCAAGAAGCACTACTGCCTGGGCCGCATCTCGCACGAGCTGATCCAGGTGATGCCGGACCAGCGCACCGCGATCATGGGCGACGACTACACCAATGGCGGCTTCTTCATGTTCGTCGCCGACAAGGCGAAGGACCTGTCGGCCGGCACGCTGTACGTCGCCAAGGTCGGCGCCGGCTTCTCGATCGACCCGGCTGCCGCAGGTGCGCCGCTGACCTGGATCAAGCTCGGCCACGCGACCAGTGCCGAGATCGAGAACCTGGCCAACACGCTGAAGCCGGCCGACATCATGGCCGTCAGCAAGACGGACCCGTCCGACACGAGCTACACGAAGATCTTCTGCGACGGCAAGGCCAACTGGGTCAAGCTGGTGCCGGGGATGGAGAAGGCCGCGGCCTTCCTCGAGACGCACCGCTACGCCAACCTGGTGGGCGCCAGCATGGCCTTCACCAAGATGGAAGGCACGACCGTCAACGCCAAGGACAAGATCGCCTACTCGGCACTGCAGAACATGCAGGCCTCGATGGTGAAGAACGACGCCAGCTGGCGCGCCGAGCTGAACGTCGGCCTCGACAAGAAGCTGGTGGCCGGCGGCATCCTGGCCCACACCCTGGCCGGCGGCCAGAAGGACACGGCCGGCGCCGCGATCGACAGCGAGTGGGTGCCGGTGCAGACCAAGGCGCTGCTCGTCGGCGAGGACCTGGCGCAGGCGGACGCCCTGGGCAACACCAGCAACCCGGACAAGGTCGGCAACCCCGACAACATCAAGTTCTCGGAGAAGCTGCGCACGCTGTTCATCGGCGAGGACAGCAGCACGCACGTCAACAACTTCCTGTGGGCCTACAACGTCGACACGAAGAAGCTGTCGCGCCTGCTGTCGGTGCCCGCCGGCGGCGAGTCGACCGGCCTGCACGCGGTGGACGACATCAACGGCTGGACCTACATCATGAGCAACTTCCAGCACCCGGGCGAGTACATCTCGGCGATGCCGCAGGCGCTCAAGGATGGCGTGGATCCGCTGATCAAGACGAACTACAAGGGCAAGTTCGGCGCTGCCGTCGGCTACCTGACGGGCGTGCCGGAACTGGGCTGACATCCCGGATTCGCATCCGGGCTACGGAGGTGGCCCGGATGTCGTAGCCCGGATGGAGCGAAGCGCAATCCGGGAGCAGCGTGACAAGAACTCGAACATGTTCAGGGGGAGGAAAGGCCGCAGGTTCACGCCTGCGGCCGTTCTTTTTGGAGCCTCAATGCGCCTGGTCCCAGTTCCGCCCGATCCCGACCTCGGCCACCAGCGGCACCTTCAGTGTCGCGACGCCGGCCATCAGCTTCGGCAGCTCGGCCTTCGCCCAGTCGAGCTCGGCCTCGGGCACCTCCAGCACCAGCTCGTCGTGCACCTGCATCACCATGCGGCTGGCGCGCCGCTGCTCGAGCAGGGCCTTCTGCACCGCGATCATCGCCAGCTTGATCAGGTCGGCCGCCGTGCCCTGCATCGGCGCGTTGATGGCCTGGCGTTCCGCGCCGCTGCGCCGCGGGCCGCTGCCGCCGTTGATCTCGGGCAGGTAGATGCGGCGCCCGAACAGCGTCTCGACATACCCCTTGTCCTTGGCCGACGCGCGCGTCTCGTCCATGTAGCGCTTGACGCTCGGATAGCGCGCGAAATACCGCTCGATGTAGTTCGTCGCCGCGCTGCGCTCGATGCCCAGGCTCGACGCCAGTCCGAAGGCCCCCATGCCGTAGATCAGCCCGAAGTTGATCGTCTTGGCATAGCGCCGCTGCTCGCTGCTGACCAAGGCCGGCTCGATGCCGAAGACTTCGGCCGCGGTCGCGCGGTGCACGTCCATGCCCTCGGCGAAGGCCTTCAGCAGGCTCTCGTCGCCGCTGATGTCGGCCATGATGCGCAGCTCGATCTGCGAGTAGTCGGCGCTCAGGATCACGTGCCCGGGCGGCGCCACGAAGGCCTCGCGCACGCGCCGGCCCTCGGGCGTGCGGATCGGGATGTTCTGCAGGTTGGGGTCGGTGCTCGCGAGCCGGCCCGTCACCGCCACCGCCTGCGCGTAGTTGGTGTGCACCCGGCCGGTGTCGGGGTTCACCATCAGCGGCAGCTTGTCGGTGTAGGTGCCCTTCAGCTTGGCCAGGCTGCGGTGCTCCAGCAGCTTGGCCGGCAGCGGGTAGTCCTCTGCCAGCTTGTCCAGCACCTCCTCGTCGGTGCTGGGGGCGCCGCTCGCGGTCTTCTTGATGACCGGCAGGCCCAGCTTGTTGAACAGGATCTCGCCGATCTGCTTGGGCGAGCCCATGTTGAAGGGCTGGCCGGCCAGCTCGTGCGCCTCCTGTTCCAGGGCCAGCATGCGCTCGCCCAGTTGCTGGCTCTGCGCCGACAGCACCGGGCCGTCGATCAGCACGCCGTTGCGCTCGATCTGCTGCAGCACGATGGCGGTCGGCATCTCGATGTCGCGGTAGATGCGCAACAGGCCCGCATCGGCCTGGACCTGCGGCCACAGCGCCTGGTGCACCTGCAGCGTCATCTCGCTGTCCTCGCCCGAATAGCGCGCGGCACGCTCGACGTCGACCTGGGCGAACGGGATCTGGTGCGCGCCCTTGCCGCACAGGTCCTCGTAGCTCAGGCCGCGCCGGCCGAGGTGGCGCTCGGCCAGGCTCTCCAGGCTGTGCGGGCGGTGTGCCTCCAGCACGTAGCTCTGCAGCAGGGTGTCGTGCACGTAGCCCTGCACCGCGATGCCGGCGTTCTGCAGCACGTGGATGTCGTACTTGATGTTCTGGCCGAGCTTGGGCGCGGCGGCATCCTCCAGCCAGGGGCGAAGCCGGGCCAGCACCTCGTCCACGGGCAACTGCTCGGGCGCACCGGCGTAGCTGTGGCGCAGCGGCACGTAGGCGGCCTCGCCGGGCTGCACCGCGAACGAGATGCCGACCAGCTGGGCCCGCATCGGGTCCAGCGAGTCGGTCTCGGTGTCCAGCGCCGACAGCGGCGCGGCGCGCAACCGGGCGATCCAGGCGTCCAGCGCCTCCCAGGTGGTGAGGGTGTCGTAGCGGCCCTCGGCGGCGGGGGCGGTGGCGGCCGGGGCTTCCGCCGGGGCGGGGTCGGCGAACAGGTCGCCGTTGGCACCGACCGGCGCCGCCCTGGGGGCTGCCGTCGGAGCGGCCACGGCCGTGCGGCTGGCCTCCAGCTCGCGCTTCCAGGTCTTGAAGCCGTAGCGGCCGTAGAAGTCGAGCAGCTTCTCCTCGTCGACCGGCTGCAGCGCCAGCTTGTCGAGCGAGGGCCACCCGGCCAGGTGCTCGGCCAGATCGCAGTCCTGGCGCACGGTGACGAGCTTGCGGCCCATCGGCAGCCAGTCGAGCGCCTTGCGCAGGTTCTCGCCGGCCACGCCCTTGATGCCGGGCGCGGCGTCCATCACGCCCTGCAGCGAGCCGTACTCGGCGATCCACTTGGCAGCCGTCTTGGGCCCGACCTTCTCGACGCCCGGCACGTTGTCGACCGCATCGCCCATCAGCGTCAGGTAGTCGACGATGCGGTCCGGCGGCACGCCGAACTTGGCGACGACGGCGGCGGTGTCGAGCTTCTCGCTGCTCATGGTGTTGATCAGCGTGACGTGCTCGTTGACGAGCTGGGCCAAGTCCTTGTCGCCGGTGGAGACCACGACGCGCTGGCCGCGTTCGGCGGCGACGCGGGCCAGCGTGCCGATCACGTCGTCGGCCTCGACGCCGGGCACCATCAGCACCGGCCAGCCGAGCAGCTTGACGACCTCGTGGATGGGCTCGATCTGCTGGGCCAGGGGTTCGGGCATGGGGGCGCGCTGGGCCTTGTACTCGGGGTACCAGTCGTCGCGGAAGGTTTTTCCCTTGGCGTCGAACACGCAGGCGGCGTGGTCGGCCTTCACGTCGATCAGGGCCCGCTTGAGCATGGCCACCATGCCGTGCAGGGCGCCGGTCGGGAAGCCTTCGGCGCTGCGCAGGTCGGGCAGGGCGTGGTAGGCGCGGTAGAGGTAGCTGGAGCCGTCGACCAGCAGCAGGGTGCCGGGCGCGGCCGGGGTGGTGTCGTCCATCGGGCGATTGTGGCGGAAGCCGGCGCCGGGGCGTTGCCGAAAGCGCTGCCTACAATGCGCCCATGAAGCTGCTTCCTGCCCTGGCCTGCCTGGCCGTGCTGTCGTCGTCGATCGCCGGCGGGGCCCGCGCCGAGCCGGTGCCGGCCCCGGCGCCGATCCCCGCCCCGGTCGAGAACTTCGCCACTGCCGGCGAGCCCCAGGTCGACCACCTGGTCCACGAGGACGAGGGCTCCCGCATCGAGGAACTGCGCGTGCGCGGCGAGACCAAGCGCATCGCCGTCAAGACCAAGGGCCGCGTGAAGGGCAGCTACGAGATCCTGCCGGACAACGCCGCCAAGGGCGTGCCCCAGGCCCCCAACGGCACGCGCGGCGTGGCCGGCCAGCGCGTCTGGCGCGTGATGGATTTTTGAGCGGACGATGGCCGTCTTCACCGAGATCAACTTCGACGACGCGTCTGCGCTGGTCGCCCGCCTGGACATCGGCGAGCTGACCGCGCTCAAGGGCATCGCCTCCGGCATCGAGAACACCAACTACTTCGCCGACACCACCGGCGGCCGGTATGTGCTGACGGTGTTCGAGCGGCTGACGTTCGAGCAGCTGCCCTTCTACCTGCACCTGATGAAGCACCTGGCGCGCCGCGGCATCGTGGTGCCCGAGCCGCAGGCCGATGCGTCCGGCAAGATCCTGCACACGCTCGCCGGCAAGCCCGCCGCCGTGGTCGACCGCCTGCGCGGCGGCCACCAGCTGGCGCCCGACGAGCTGCACTGCCGCAGCGTCGGCGCGGCGCTCGCGCAGATGCACCTGGCGGGCGCCGACTACCCGCGGCATCAGCCCAACCTGCGCGGCCTCGCGTGGTGGGCCGAGACGGTGCCGGTGGTGCTGCCCTTCCTCAGCGATGAACAGCGCGTGCTGATCGAGGCCGAGCTCGCCTTCCAGCAGCAGGTGGCCGCGTCGCCGGCCTATGCCGCGCTGCCGCGCGGCCCGATCCACGCCGACCTGTTCCGCGACAACGTGATGTTCGAGGGCCATGCGCTCACGGGCTTCTTCGATTTCTACTTCGCCGGCGTCGATGCCCTGCTGTTCGACATCGCGGTGTGCCTGAACGACTGGTGCATCGACCTCGACAGCGGCCGGCTCGTCGAAGAGCGCGCCCTGGCCTTCGTCGACGCCTACAACGCGGTGCGCCCGCTCGGCTCGGGCGAGCGCCGCCTGATGCCGGCGCTGCTGCGCGCCGCCGCCCTGCGCTTCTGGATCTCCCGCCTGTGGGACCTGCACCTGCCGCGCGATGCGTCGGTGCTGCAGGCCCACGACCCCACCCATTTCGAACGGGTCCTGCGCCAGCGCGTCGACAACGCCTGGCACCCCGCCATGGCATGAAGTTCCAACACGTTCCGGCCCGACGCGGCGCCCTCTGGGTGCGGCAGGGCTTCGCCGCCTTCGCGATGCGCCCGCTGGTCTACACCGGCCTGCTCGGCGCCTTCCTGTTCTTCGCCTTCGCGCTGGCGCTCATCCCCTGGCTGGGCGGGCTGCTGTCCTTCGGCCTGTTCCCGCTCGTCTCGCTGGGCTTCATGATCGGCACCCAGCTGACGACGCAGGGCCGCTTCGCGCTGCCGACGGTGTTCCTGCTGCCCTTGCGCGGCCCGCAGCGGCGTGCGCAGCTGCTGCTGTGCCTGGGCTACGGGCTGGCGGCGATGGGCGTGGCGCTGCTGGTCTACTGGCTGGCGGGTGCGCGCTTCGTGGCGCTGCAGCAGCTGCTGTACTCCGGCAATGCGACGCCCGAGGCGATCGACGCCCAGCTGTCCGACCCCTACCTGCAGCTCGGGCTGCTGTCCTTCGCGGTGCTGAGCTCGCTGCTCAGCCTGGTCTACTGGCATGCGCCGGCCCTGGTGCACTGGGGCGGCATGAGCGCCTCGAAGGCGCTGTTCTTCAGCGTCGTCGCCTGTTGGCGCAACTTCGGCGCCTTCGCCGTGTATGCGCTGACCTGGTTCGGCGTGGTCTTCGTGATCGGCACGATCGTCAACCTCTTCCTGCTGCTGCTCGGCCAGCCGGCCCTGGCCAAGCTGATCAGCCTGCCGGTGTGGCTGATGTTCCTGTCGGCCTTCTACGCGTCCTTGTTCTTCACCTTCGCCGACAGCTTCGAGCTGGACGCGCCGGATACCGGGAGCCCCCCATGAGCGTTGTTGCGACCCGCATCGCCCTCGTCACCGGCGCCGGCACCGGCATCGGCCGGGCCTGTTCGCTGGCGCTGCTGCGCGCCGGCTGGAGCGTGGTGCTGGCGGGCCGGCGGGCCGAGCCGCTGCAGCAGACGCTGGCCCAGGCCGGCGCACTGGCGGCGCAGGCGCTGGCCGTCCCCACCGACGTGGGCGACCCCGATTCGGTGAAGGCCTTGTTTGCTGCGACGCGGCAGCGCTTCGGCCGGCTCGACCTGCTGTTCAACAATGCGGGCGCGGGCACCCCGGCGCAGCCGCTGGAAGACCTGAGCTACGCGCAGTGGAAGGCGGTGGTCGACGTCAACCTGACGGGCGCCTTCCTGTGCACGCAGGAGGCCTTCCGGATGATGAAGGCGCAGTCGCCGCGCGGCGGTCGCATCGTCAACAACGGCTCGATCTCCGCCCATGCGCCGCGGCCGTTCTCGGCGCCCTACACGGCCACCAAGCATGCGATCACCGGGCTGACCAAGGCGTGTGCGCTGGACGGCCGGCCTTTCGACATCGCGGTCGGCCAGCTCGACATCGGCAACGCGGCCACCGAGATGACCGAGAAGATGGCGCGCGGCGTGCCGCAGGCGAACGGCTCGACGATGATCGAGCCGCGCATGGACGTGCGCCACGTGGCGGACGCGCTGCTGCACATGGCGAGCCTGCCGCTGGAGGCGAACGTGCTCACCATGACGGTGATGGCAACGCAGATGCCGTTCGTGGGCCGGGGCTGAGCCGAACGGCCGGCATCCCGGATTGGCATCCGGGAAGAATGACGACCCCTCGCCCGTCGGGTACGCCGGTCGATCCCCCGGGGGGATGCGGGCCGGCTTGGGGCGGCCCGGCGCTCGGCCCGCCCGGCATTCGTAGCCCGGATGAAGCGAAGCGCAATCCGGGGATCAGTGCCCCGCGAGGCGTTTGCGATGGCGCGCGAGCTGCGCCCGCACCTGGTCGGGGGCCGTCCCGCCCAGCACCTTGCGCGCCTGCAGCGAGCCGCGCAGCGTCAGCACGTCGTACACGTCCTTGTCGATGGACGCGTGGAAGCCCTGCAGCACGTCCAGCGGCAGGTCGCCCAGGTCGCGGTCCTCGCTGAGCGCGAACTTCACCGCGTGCGCGACCACCTCGTGCGCGTCGCGGAAGGGCAGGCCCTTCTTCACCAGGTAGTCGGCCAGGTCGGTGGCCGTCGCATAGCCCTTCAGCGCGGCGCGCTCCATCGCCTCGGGCTTGACGACGATGCCCGCCACCATCTCGGCCATGATGCGCAGCGTGTCGCGCACCGTGTCGACGGTGTCGAACAGCGGTTCCTTGTCTTCCTGGTTGTCCTTGTTGTACGTGAGCGGCTGGCCCTTCATCAGCGTCAGCAGGCCCATCAGGTGGCCGACCACGCGGCCACTCTTGCCGCGCGCCAGCTCGGCCACGTCCGGGTTGCGCTTCTGCGGCATGATCGACGAGCCGGTGCAGTAGCGGTCGGCGAGGTTGATGAAGCCGAAGTTCTGGCTCATCCACAGCACGATCTCCTCGGCCAGGCGCGACACGTGCATCATCGTGATGCCCGCGAAGGCCGCGAACTCGATCGCGAAATCCCGGTCGCTCACCGCATCCAGGCTGTTCTGGCACACGCCGTCGAAGCCCAGCGTGCGCGCCACGCGCTCGCGGTCCAGCGGGTAGCTGGTGCCGGCCAGCGCCGCCGCGCCCAGCGGCAGCAGGTTCACGCGCTTGCGCACGTCGGCCAGGCGCTCGGCGTCGCGCGCGAACATCTCCACATAGGCCAGCAGGTGATGGGCGAAGCTCACCGGCTGAGCCACCTGCATGTGGGTGAAGCCCGGCAGGATGGTGTCGACATGGCGCTCGGCCACCTCGACCAGCGACTGCTGCATGCCCGCCAGCAGCGGCAGCAGGGCGTCGATCTCGCCGCGCAGCCACAGGCGCACGTCGGTCGCCACCTGGTCGTTGCGCGAGCGGCCCGTGTGCAGGCGCTTGCCGGCGTCGCCCACCAGCTGGGTCAGGCGCGCCTCGATGTTCAGGTGCACGTCTTCCAGGTCGAGCTTCCACTCGAAGGCGCCGGATTCGATCTCCGCGGTGATCTGCGCCATGCCGCGCTGGATGTCGGCCAGGTCCTGCGCGCCGATGATGCCCTGGGCCGCCAGCATGTCGGCATGCGCCAGGCTGCCGGCGATGTCGGCCTGCCACAGGCGCTGGTCGAAGGCGACGCTGGCGGTGTAGCGCTTGACCAGGTCGCTCATCGGTTCGGAGAACAGCGCCGACCAGGCTTCGGATTTCTTGTCGAGTTGGTTCGCGGACATGGCGTGCAGCAAGGCGTGTAACGCTTGGTAGGGCGGGTTGCCGGGCGGCGCGAGTTGGCGACAATGCACCGTGGGCCGCAGGCACCGGGGAAGCCCCGGATTCTATTCGGCCCCCCGCCTTGCCCTCCCGCCCGACGACATGCCCGACGCGCCCACCTCCGCCTTTGCCCCGACGCCCAGTCGTCCGGCGCCGCTCGGGTCCGAGCCGGCGCGTCCCGCGGCCGACGCGCGCGGCAGCAGCATGTTCGGTTCCACCAGCTTCGATCCGGTGCCGATGCCGCGCAGCCTCACCCCGGTCTCGGCCTTCGACGTCTGCCATGTCGGCGTGGTGCTGCGGGCGCTCGTCTTCGTGCACGGCGTGATCGCCGTCGGCCTCGGCTTCCAGTCCGTCGGGTGGGGCGCCTGGCTGAACCTGTTCACCCAGGCGACCCTCGGCGCCCTGCCGGCGGTGCTGCTCTGGCTGGTGTCGGTGTGCCTGCTGAAGCGGCCGCTCGCCCGGCTGCCGACCGCCGGCCAGTGGTGCGCGGCGATCGCCATCGGGGCGGCGAGCGGTGCCTTCGGCTGGACCCTGCTCAGCGGCGTCGACGTCGATGTCGCCGGCACCCCCCGGCTCACGGCGGCGGCGCTCGCGGGCGCGGCGCTGGCGGCGGCGTTGTTCTATTGGCTCACGCTGCGCGCCCGCGCCCAGCTGCCGGCCGACACCGCGGCCCGGCTGGCCGAGCTGCAGTCGCGCATCCGCCCCCACTTCCTCTTCAACACGCTGAACACCGCGATCGCGCTCGCCCGGCTCGACCCGGCGCGCACCGAGCACCTGCTGGAAGACCTGGCCGAGCTGTTCCGCGTCGCGCTCAGCGCCACCGACGAGTCGGTCAGCCTGGCCGAGGAGGTGGCGCTGGCCCAGCGCTACCTGGCGATCGAGCAGGTGCGCTTCGGCGACCGCCTGCAGCTGAGCTGGGAGCTGGACGACGACGCCGGCCTGGCGCGCGTGCCGCCGCTGCTGCTGCAGCCGCTGGTCGAGAACGCGGTGCGGCACGGCGTCGAGCCTTCGCCCGACGGCGGCGTGATCCGCATCCGCACCCGCGTCAAGCGCGCGCATGCCGTGGTCAGCATCGCCAACACCGTGCCGCGCAGCGGCTCGCGGCCGGGCAACGGCATGGCGCTGCGCAACGTGCGCGAGCGGCTGAAGCTGATGCACGACGTCGCGGCGCAGTTCGAGGCGAGCATGGACCGCGAGGTGTTCCGCGTCCAGATCATGGTGCCGCTGTGAACGCGCCGCTGCAGGTCCTGATCGTCGACGACGAGCCGCTGGCCCGGCTGAGGCTGCGCGGCCTGGTGGCCGACTGCCCCGAGCCTCGCGCCGAGGTGGTGGCCGAGGCGGGCAACGCCCAGCAGGCGCTCGATTGGCTGGCAGGCCACGCCTGCGACCTGCTGCTGCTCGACATCCACATGCCCGGCCCGGACGGCCGCCAGCTCGCGGCGCAGCTGCGCCTGCGCAGCGACCCGCCGGCCATTGTCTTCGTCACCGCCCATGCCGAGCATGCGCTGCAGGCCTTCGAGCTCGATGCCGCCGACTACCTGACCAAGCCGGTGCGGCGCGAGCGCCTGCAGGCCGCGCTGCAGCGGGTCGCGCAGCGCCGCAAGCCGCACCTGCAGGCCGCGGCGATCGCATCGGCGCCCGTGCCGGCGGCCGGCGACGAGCCGGTGATCGTCGTCAACGACCTCGGCCGCAAGCTGCGCGTGCCGCTGTCCGAGGTGCTGTACCTGAAAGCGGAGTTGAAGTACGTGACCCTGCGCACCGCCACCCACACCCATGTGCTCGATGACGCGCTGACCGACCTGGAGCAGCGCCTGGGCGACCGTTTCCTGCGCATCCACCGCAATGCGCTGGTGGCGCGCAGGGCGTTGCGCGCGCTGGAGCGGCGCACCCTGCCGGGCGACGGCGACGAGGAGGCGAGCGAGGCCTGGGTGGTGCGCGTGGCGCCGGTCGACGAATGGCTGCAGGTGTCGCGCCGCCAGGTGGCGGCCGTCAAGGAGGCGATCGCCGAGGGGGCGCTGTGAGCGGCCCGGCGAGCCCGGGGACGCGGGCGGCGGTCGGCCTGGCGCTGGTGCTGCTGCTGGGGGCCCTGGTCTGGCAGGGGATGCCGGACGCGCCGTCCACCCCGCCCGTGGCGGCAGCCGCGCCCGTGCCGGCGACCTCGGCCCCGGCCCCGGCCGAGGCGATCGCGATGCCCGGCCCGCCGTTGCTGGATCCTTCGTTCGCGGCGCTCGCCGCAGCGGCCGCCTCGGCCGCGAGCGCGCCGCTGGCGGCCGACGAGATCGAGGTCTGCGGGGTCGGCCGCGTCAAGGCGCGGGACGGGCACCCGCTCGACCGCACGCTGTTCGTCAGCACGGCCGAGCAGGCGCACCGGCAGCTGGTCGGCGCCCTGGCCCGGCACCCCGACGAGATGACCCGTGCCGCCGGCCTGCTGCTGCAGCGCGACGAGGGTCCGGCCGAGGCGAACGCCGCGCAGCCCTGCGAGGGTGCCGGCTGCGAGGCATCGGCGGGCGGCGTCGAGCCCGACGCGCGCCGGCTGCAGCGGGTGGTCGCGAACGAGGCCCAGCGGGACGCGCTGGCGCGCATGGCGGCCGCGACGCGCTCCCCCGCGGTCTACACGCTGGCGTGGCGGGCCTGCCAGGCGAGCCCCGGCGGAAGCTGCCAGCTGCTGTCGACGCGGCAGCTCGTGACGCTGGACCCGAACAACGTCGACGCCTGGCTGGAGGTGGCGAGCGAGGCGGTGCAGCGCGGAGAGCCGGGGGCGGTCGACGAGGCCTTCTACCGGGCGTCCAAGGCCGGCACGGCCGACCTGCGCTGGGGGCAGCTCGGCGCGATCGCCCTGCGCAACCTGCCGCCCGGCACGCCGGCCCTGCAGCGCCAGGCGGTGGCGGAGCGCGCGATGGGGATCGAGGCCATGCTGGCCATGCCGGGCTTCAAGAGCGCGTCGCAGTACTGCGATGCGGCGGCGCTGCGCGATGCGAACCGGCTGCAGGTCTGCGCCGACCTGGCGGAGGTGATGGCGCGGCGCTCCACCTCGCTGCTGGACATGGCCTTCGGGCAGATGCTGGGCAGCCGCGTCGGCTGGCCGGCCGAGCGGCTGCAGGCGCTGCGCCAGGACCGCAACGCGATCATGCAGGCCATGAAGGCGGTGGCCGCGGCGCCGGGCAGCGAATGGAGCTGCGCCCACATCGAGCGCTCCACGCGCTGGGTGCTCGACGTCGGCCAGTTCGGCGAGGTCGGCGCGGCGCGGATGCTGATGGCGCGCACCGGGCAGGACCCGGCGGTGCTGGCGCGCAAGTACGAGGAAGAGCGCAGTGCGGCGGCAGCACGGGCCGCGAGCGGCGCGGCCTCGGGTGCGGTGGCGCTGACGCAGTAGCTCAGGCCGAGAGCCGGGCCTGCAGCGCCGCGGCGCCCGGCCCGAAGGCATACGCATCCATCCCCACGCAGCCGTAGGTGACGGCGTCGTGCAGCCGCACGGGCGCCGACTCGCGCCCGCCGGCGCCGGCCGCGACGTACCAGGGCAGCAGGTGCTCGTCCGTCGGGTGCATGTCGGCGGCGTGCGGGGCCTGGCGGCGGTAGTCGAACAGCGCCTCCCAGTCGCGCGCCGCGCTGCGCTCGGCCATCCAGGTGCGGAAGCCGGCGCTCTCGGGGATCTCGGGCGCGTCCTCGGCCGGCGTGCCGCCGCGAAAGAGGCGGCGCAGGTTGTGCGTGATGCTGCCGCTGCCCATCACCAGCACGCCCTCGTCGGCGAGCGAGGCCAGCAGCTGGCCGAGCGCGAACTGCTGCGAAGGCGGCAGGTTGGGCACCCAGGCGAGCGGCAGCACCGGGATGTCGGCCTGCGGGCGGATGAAGCGCAGCATGCTCCAGATGCCGTGGTCCAGGCCGCCCTCGTCGCTGTGGTGCACCGGCAGGCCGGCGGCGCGAAGGCGGGCTTCGACCTGCGTCGCCAGCCCGGGCGCGCCGGGCGTGTCGTAGCGCAGCTGGAAGAGGGCGTCGGGGAAGCCGCCGAAGTCGTGCACCGCATGCTGCTGCGCGGCGCCCAGCAGGACGGGCTCGCGCGCCAGGCTGTGCGCCGACACGGCGAGGATGGCCTTCGGCCGTCCGTACTGCGTCTCCAGCACCTCGCCCAGGCGCTGCAGGAACGGGCCGGTCGTGCCGGGTTCCAGCGCCAGCATCGGCGAGCCGTGGGACAGGAAGAGGGGAGGCAGGGTGTTCATGCCACAAATTACAGCACCCGGGTCTCCGAGCGCCGTTCTGCGGATTTGCACGCAGGGTTCAGGGGGGCTGTGGCTTCAGGTAATGTCCGCGCTTTCGTCCTGCCGGATTCCCCGATGTCCACTGCCGCCCTGCGCCCCCCGTCCCTCGGCTCCCTGGCCTGGCGCCAGACGGTGCGCGATTTCCGGGCCGGCGAGCTGCGCCTGCTGCTGGTGGCGGTGATGCTGGCGGTGGCGGCGCTGAGCGCGGTGGGATTCTTCGCCGACCGGCTGAACGCGGGCCTGGCCCGGGATGCGCGGCAGCTGCTGGGGGGCGACGCGATCGTCGCGAGCGACCAGCCGGCGCCCGCCGACATCGCCGCGAAGGCGAAAGCCCTCGGCCTGCTGGGCGCTCAGACCGCGACCTTCCCCAGCATGGGGCGGGCGCCCGACGACAAGGGGGGCGCGTCGCGGCTGGTGGCCGTCAAGAGCGTGACCGATGCCTACCCGCTGCGCGGCCAATTGACGCTGGCGGATGCGGTGGGCGGCGCGACGCGCACGGTGGCCAGCGCGCCGGCCCGCGGCACGGTGTGGGTGGATGCCGGCGTGCTGGATGCGCTGCAGCTGAAGGTGGGCGATGCGTTGCTGCTGGGCGATGCGAGCCTGCGCATCGCGGCGGTGATCGTCATCGAGCCGGACCGCGGGGCGGGCTTCATCAGCTTTGCGCCGCGCGTGATGCTGAACGAGGCCGACCTGGCCGCGACGGCCCTGGTGCAGCCGGCGAGCCGCGTGACCTACCGCCTGGCGGTCGCGGCGCCGGCGGGCCGCGAGGCGGCGCTGCGCGAGTTCGTGCGCTGGACCGAGGCCGAGGTGAAGAGCCGGCAGCTGCGCGGCATGCGCGTCGAGTCGCTCGAGACCGGCCGGCCCGAGATGCGCCAGACGCTGGACCGGGCGCAGAAGTTCCTGAACCTCGTGGCGCTGCTCGCCGCGCTGCTGGCGGCGGTGGCGGTGGGCATCGCGGCGCGCGACTTCGCGGTGCGCCACCTGGACGACTGCGCGATGCTGCGCGTTCTGGGTCAGCCGCAGCGCACGATCGCGCTGCAGTACCTGCTGGAGTTCGGCCTCGTCGGCCTGCTGGCGAGCGTGGCGGGCGTGGCGCTGGGCTTTGCGGTGCACTACGTGTTCGTGTGGCTGCTGGCGGGGCTGGTGGATTCGGCGATGCCGGCGGCGAGCGCGTGGCCGGCGCTGTTCGGCGTCGGCGTGGGCTTCACGCTGCTGATGGGCTTCGGGTTGCCGCCGGTGCTGCAGCTGTCCCAGGTGCCGCCGCTGCGCGTGATCCGGCGCGACGTGGGGGCGTTGAAGCCGGCGTCGATCGCGGTGCTGGCGGCGGGGGCGGTGGGGTTCGCCGCGCTGCTGGTCGCGGTGTCGTCCGACCTCACGCTGGGGCTGATCGCGGTGGGTGGTTTTGCGGCGGCGATCGCGGTGTTCGCGCTGCTGTCGTGGATCGCGGTGCAGCTGCTGCGGCGCGCGGTGCCCGAGTCGCGCGCGCCGCGCTGGCTGGTGCTGGCGACGCGGCAGATCGCGGCGCGGCCGGCGTTCGCGGTGCTGCAGGTGTCGGCCCTGAGCGTGGGTCTGCTGGCGCTGATGCTGCTGGTGCTGCTGCGCACCGACCTGATCTCGAGCTGGCGGGCGGCGACGCCGCCGGACGCGCCGAACCGCTTCGTCATCAACATCCAGCCCGAGCAGGGCGAGGCCTTCCAGGCGCGGCTGAAGGCGGCGGGCGTGGCGAAGTACGACTGGTTCCCGATGATCCGGGGGCGGCTGGTCGCGGTGAACGGCAAGGCCACGTCGACCGAGGACCTGGACGAGGAGCGGGCGAAGCGCCTGCTGGACCGCGAGTTCAACCTCAGCCACGACGCGCGGCTGCCCGAGCACAACACCGTGACGGCCGGGCGGTGGACGCCGGAGGAGGCGGGCGGGCTGAGCGTGGAGGAGGGGCTGGCCGAGACGCTGCACCTGAAGCTGGGCGACACGCTGCGCTTCGACATCGCGGGCATCGTGGCCGAGGGGAAGATCACGAGCCTGCGCAAGGTGGACTGGGGCTCGATGCGGGCGAACTTCTTCGTGATGTTCCCGAGCTCGCGCATGCCGGACCTGCCGGCGACCTACCTGACGGCGTTCCGGGCGCCGGCGACGCCGGGTTTCGACAACGCGCTGAGCCGGGAGTTTCCGAACATCACGGCGGTGGACGTGTCGGCCTCGCTGGGCCAGGTGCAGCGCGTTCTGGACCAGGTGATCCGCGCGGTGGAATTCCTGTTCGGCTTCACGCTGGCGGCGGGGCTGGTGGTGCTGTTCGCGGCGGTGACGGCGACGCGCGAGGCGCGGGCGCGCGAGTTCGCGGTGATGCGGGCGCTGGGCGCGAGCGCGCGGCTGCTCGGCCAGGTGCAGCGGGCCGAGCTGCTGGGGGTGGGGGCGCTGGCGGGTTTCCTGGCCTCGGTCGCGGCGGTGGCGGTGGGCTGGGCGCTGGCGCGCTGGGTCTTCCAGTTCAGCTGGAATGCGTCGCCGTGGGTGCCGCTGGGGGGCAGTGTGGCGGGGGCGGTGCTGGCGCTGGCGGCGGGGTGGTGGGGGCTGCGGGAGGTGGTGGGGCGGCCGGTGGTGGAGACGTTGCGAAGGGCGGCGGAGTGAGTTGTTCTTCTCACGGACCTCTGCGGTCAGATCAGCTCAGCAGCTTCTCTCAATCTTTGCGCGGTGGCCGGCATGCCGCCGCGCTCGACGGCTGAAGCGAAGTCGTCGGCGGTGGCCTCGGGCTTCTTCCATCGCGACCGCATGCGTTTGAAGGCCGCGACGACGATCAATGGGTCGAGGTCCCACTGAGCAACGATGAACTGGTCCGGATGAATGATCTCGACGCCCAGCGGCGCCACCACGTCGTCGGGAAAGTCGCGCAGGTTCGCGGTGACGATGCAATCAGCGTGGCCTGCCAATGCGGCTGCCAGCACATGGATGTCGCCAGGATCCGGCAGCACCAGGCCACGGGCGAAAGCCCGCCAGGCGTGCTCCTCGACCTCCCAGTCGGGGACGGCATCGCGCATCTGGTCGCGACGGTGGTCGAGACGACCTCGAAGGTCGGGGCGCCTCTCTTCGATCGATGCGATCCACTCGGCTTCGATGGCACGCGTCCATTTCGCTGCATAGAGCCGGATACCGGCCAGGCTCATGAGCGCATCGGCCATGGCCATGGGATGAAGCACGCATGCGTCGAGCAGTGCCGTATAGCGTGCAGAGCCCGCCACGTCAGTAGTCCAGTCCGAGTTCCCGTGCGTGTTCGGCCATTCGTTCCAGCGCGCGCTCCTGGCGCTTGCGCATGTCGCGTGCGTAGGTGACCAGATCTTCGAAAGCGATCCGTCGATGCGTTCCGACTTTGCGGTAGGGCAGGCGGCCTTCCTCGATTTCCTTGATGACGAAGGGCCGGGACACGTTGAGAAAATTGGCCGCCTCGACGGTACTGAGTTCCTGCTTGGCCGGTACCAGCGTGATGGGACGACCTTCGCTCATGGCCCCCAATAGCTGGCCGATCAGTTTCAATGCAGCGGGGGGAAGCTCCACGGTGGGGTGGCTTCCGTCGGTGGTGGTGAGCGTGATGGAGGCGGCGCGTGAATGATCGAGCGCCTCCATGATGCAGCGCTGCGCTGCCCGGGCCATTTCGATTTCTTGCGGGGACATCGGAGGAGGCGAAACCTGACGGATTCGCTCGAGGGGCTCCATGGCGCACTCCTGGCACTCAACAAGACCAGTGGCGAGTTTAAGCCTTAAACGCAATAAGTGCAGTCTGTGAAGTGAAATGCGCTGAAGCCACGTTGCATCCCTGCCTCACGCCAACCTGAACACCGCCACCGCCTCCGCCAACACCCGAGCTTGATCCTTCAGGCTCTCGGCCGCCGCCGCGCTTTCCTCGACGAGCGCCGAGTTCTGCTGCGTCATCTGGTCCAGCTGCGTCACCGCGCTGGTCACGTTGCCGATGCCGTCGCTCTGCTCGGACGAGGCGGCGGTGATCTCGCCGATGATGTCCGAGACGCGCTGCACCGAGCCGACGATCTCGTTCATGGTCTGGCCGGCATCGGCCACCAGGCGCGAGCCCGCATCCACGCGGTCCACGCTCGCGCCGATCAGGCCCTTGATCTCGCGCGCCGCCTGGGCGCTGCGCTGGGCGAGGCTGCGCACCTCGCCTGCCACCACCGCGAAGCCGCGGCCCTGCTCGCCGGCGCGGGCGGCTTCCACCGCGGCGTTGAGCGCGAGGATGTTGGTCTGGAAGGCGATGCCGTCGATCACGCCGATGATGTCGCCGATCTTCCGGGAACTGGCGTTGATCTCGTCCATGGTCGAGACGACCTGCGAGACCACCGAGCCGCCCCGGGCGGCCACTTCCGCGGCGGACGACGCCAGCTGGTTCGCCTGCCGCGCCGAGTCGGCGCTCTGCTTGACGGTGCCGGTCAGCTGCTCCATCGAGGAAGCCGCCTGCTGCAGGTTCGACGCCGTCTGCTCCGTGCGGTGGCTCAGGTCCTGGTTGCCCGTCGCGATCTCCGCGCTCGCCGTCGCGATGTTGTCCGTCGACTGCTTCACCTGCGCCACGAGCGTGCGCAGCGCGTCCTGCATGGTGTCCATCGCATGGATCAACTGGCCGACCTCGTCGTGGCTGTGCGCCTGCACGGCCTGCGACAGGTCGCCGCGCGCAATGCGCTCGGCCAGCTCGCGTGCGTTCGAGATCGAGCGGGTGATGCTGCGCACCGTCAGCACCGTCAGCGGCAGCAGCACCGCCAGGGCCACGATCACGCCGCCCAGCAGCAGCGCCGACTGGCGCGCGATCGCGGCTTCCACCGCCTGCTGGCTCTCGGTCACATGGGCGCGGGCGGCGTCGGACAGCGCGCCCAGCACCTTCTCCACCGCCTCGATGTTGTCCTTCAGTTGCCCGGCATACGCACCCGCCACCGCACCGTCGATGGTGGCGCGCTCCAGCTGGTCGATGACCGGCAGCATGCCTTCGTGGTAGGCCTTCAGCTGCTCCAGCGCCGCCACCACCGGCTTCGCCTGCTCGGCGTCCAGCCGCTTGGCCAGCCCGTCCAGGCGGCTGCGCGTGTCGGCATGCGCCTTCGTCCACAAGGCCTTGTTGTCGGTGACCTCGTTGACGTTGTTGAAGTTGATGATCATCTCCTTCTCGAAGCGGCGCAGCCGGCCCAGCGTGGTGCGCAGCTCGCTCACGTCGGCCGCGGTGCCGAAGTCCTCGGCCACCAGGGTGCGCACCGTCGAGCGGGTGCCGTGCAGCGCCAGCCAGCCGATGGCGCCGATGGCGCCCAGCAGCAGCAGCGAGAAGGTCGTCGCGAAATAGAGTCGCGCGCGGATCGAGAGGCGGCGGGGCGAGATCATCGGAAGGTCCTTGTCGGAAGGAACGGGGCCTTGTCTCGGTTCTTGTTCTTGGATCGGCCGGTGCGGCGCGCCGGCCGTTGCACGCCTGAAACTCAGTGCGTGCTGTCGATGAGGCCCATCTCGGCACTGGCCATGAGGGCCTCGATGTCCATGAGGATGAGCATGCGGTCGTTGACGTTGGAGATGCCGGTGATGAAGCTGGTGTCGACGGCGGAGGCCATCTCGGGTGCGGGCTTGATGGAGTCGCGGGAGAGCTCGAGGACGTCGCTGACGGAGTCGACGACGGCGCCGACGACGCGGCCGCGGACGTTGAGGACGATGACGACGGTGAAGCTGTTGTAGTCGGCGGAGTCGCAGCCGAGCTTGAGGCGCAGGTCGACGATGGGGACGATGACGCCGCGCAGGTTGACGACGCCCTTGATGAAGGAGGGGGCGTTGGCGATGCGTGTGGGGGCCTCGTAGGAGCGGATTTCCTGGACCTTGAGGATGTCGATGCCGTATTCCTCGGCACCCAGGCGGAAGGTCAGGAACTCGCCGCCGGATTGGGAGGCGGAGGCCGCGCGGGCGGCTTCGTGACGGGCCACGTGGGCGGCTTCGTGGATCATGTCCATGGCAGGTCCTGTCAGATGCAAAGTCTGGTGCCGACACTATCGGCGGGAGCGCGGCGAACTGAAGGGGGGATCAGCGGGCCGCGCGCGGGGCAATTCCGGGTTTCCCGGCGGTCAGAAGGTTTCCCAGTCGTCGCCGGGGGCGGTGGTGGCGAAGCCGGAGTTCGGGGCGGCCTTTGCCACCGGCGCGGATTCCGGCGCCGGAGTCGGGGTCGGCGCCGGGGCGGCGGCCACCGCCGGCGCGATCGTCGCCGGCTTCGGCTTGGCCGGGGCGCGGGCGACGACCGGCTTCGACGGCGCGGCAGCCACCGGCTTCACGGGCGGCGGCGACATGACCGGCGCGCTCGGCACGGCCGGTGCGAGGCCGGGGCCGCCGGATTCGAGGCGGAAGGTTGCCACGACCGCAGCCAGGCGCTGGGCCTGGTCGCGCAGGCTCTCGGCGGCGGCGGCGGATTCCTCGACCAGCGCGGCGTTCTGCTGGGTCATCTGGTCGAGCTGGGTGACGGCGGAGTTGACCTGGCCGATGCCGTCGCTCTGCTCGGACGAGGCGGCGGTGATCTCGCCGATGATGTCGGAGACGCGCTGGACGGAGCCGACGATCTCCTGCATGGTCTGGCCGGCATCGGCGACCAGGCGCGATCCGGAGTCGACCTTCTCGACCGAGGCGCCGATGAGGGCCTTGATTTCCTTGGCGGCCTGGGCACTGCGCTGGGCGAGGCTGCGGACCTCGCCGGCGACGACCGCGAAGCCGCGGCCCTGCTCGCCGGCCCGTGCCGCTTCCACGGCCGCGTTCAGTGCCAGGATGTTGGTCTGGAAGGCGATGCCGTCGATCACGCCGATGATGTCGCTGATCTTCTTGGACGAGCTGTTGATCTCGTCCATGGTCGAGACGACCTGCGAGACCACCGAGCCGCCGCGGGCGGCGACCTCGGCGGCCGAGGCAGCCAGCTGGTTGGCCTGGCGGGCCGAATCGGCGCTCTGCTTGACGGTGCCGGTGAGCTGCTCCATCGAGGAGGCAGCCTGCTGCAGGTTCGACGCCGTCTGCTCGGTGCGGTGACTCAGGTCCTGGTTGCCGGTGGCGATCTCGGCGCTCGCGGTCGAGATGCTGTCCGTCGAATTGCGCACCTGGCCGACCAGCTGGCGCAGCGAGGCCTGCATCTCCGACAGCGCGCGCATCAGCTGGGTCGATTCGTCATTGCCCTGCAGCTCCACCACGTTGGTCAGGTCGCCGCGGGCGATCGAGGCGGCCAGGGCCTGGGCCTGGGTCATCGGCCGGCAGATGCTCAGCATGTTCACCAGGGTGGCCGGCACGACGATCGCGATCGCGAGCCCCACCGCCAGCGCGAACATCGCGATGGTCTGCTGCGTCATCGTCTGGCGCGAGGCTTCGGCCTGCGCGCCTTCGTCGACCAGGAACTTCTGCAGCTCGAGCACCGTCTTCTCGGCCGAGACCATGGCCTCCTTGGCGCGGCCCATCACCTTGTTGGCGACGGTGGCCGAGTCGTAGCCGCTGTTCTCCAGCTGGCGGATCACCGGCGTCATCGCGGTGGCGTAGGCGGCGAGCTCGGTCTCCAGGCGGGCCGCGAGCGCGGTGCCGCTGTCCGGCTTGCCGCCCTTCAGCAGCTTGATCTGCACCAGCGCGCGCTCGCGCGCCGCATTCCACTGGCCGCTGAAGCGCGTCACTTCCTCGGGCTTCTCGTAGTTGACGATCATTTCCTTCTCGGCGACGCGCATCTCGCCGAGCGCGGTGCGCAGCGCGGCCTGGGTGCTGCTGTCGACGAAGGAGGTGGCCATGAACTCGGTGGTCACGGCCTGCATGCGCAACAGGCCGACCAGGCCGGCGCCGCCGACCACGGCAAGCAACGCCAGCACGATGGCGATCGCCCCGATCATGCGGGTGCGGATGGTGTAGTGACGCATCAGGTGCGTGAGATTCATGGGCGCTCTCCGGCGAGCTGGAAGTTGTGGACGATGCTGCGCAGGCGCACGGCCTGGTCTTTCAAACTCTCGGCGGCGGCGGCGCTCTGCTCGACCAGCGCGGCGTTCTGCTGCGTCATCTGGTCGAGCTGGGTGACCGAGCCGTTGACCTGGCCGATGCCGTCGCTCTGCTCCGCGGCGGCGGCCGTGATCTCGCTGATGATGTCGGTGACGCGCTGCACCGAGCCGACGATCTCGTTCATGGTCTGGCCGGCATCGGCGACCAGGCGCGAGCCCGACTCGACCTTCTCGACCGAGGCGCCGATCAGGCCCTTGATCTCGCGCGCCGCCTGGGCGCTGCGCTGGGCGAGGCTGCGGACCTCGCCGGCGACGACCGCGAAGCCGCGGCCTTGTTCGCCGGCCCGCGCCGCCTCGACCGCGGCGTTGAGCGCGAGGATGTTGGTCTGGAAGGCGATGCCGTCGATCACGCCGATGATGTCGCCGATCTTCTTGGACGAGGCATGGATCTCGTCCATGGTCGAGACGACCTGCGAGACCACCGTGCCGCCGCGGGCGGCCACTTCGGCGGCCGACGAGGCCAGCTGGCTCGCCTGGCGCGCCGAGTCGGCGCTCTGGCGCACGGTGCCGGTGAGCTGTTCCATCGACGAGGCGGTCTGCTGCAGGTTGCTCGCCGTCTGCTCGGTGCGGCGGCTCAGGTCCTGGTTGCCGGTGGCGATCTCGGTGCTGGCGTTCTCGATCGAGGACGACGACTCGAGCACCGTCGACAGCGAGCCGCTGAGCTGGCGCGTCATGCGGTGCAGGGCGCGCATCAGGTCGCCCAGCTCGTCGCTGCGCCGGCTGTCGGCGTCGACGGCGAGGTTGCCGCCGGCCACGTCGTGGGCGACGCGCACCGCGCGGCCGAGTTCGTCGACGACCCGGCGCTGCATCCACCAGGCCACGCCGACGGTGGCGGCGGCCGCCAGCAGGCCGAGCAGGCCCAGCAGCAGGCTGTTGCGGCGCGAGCGTGCGGTCGAGGCGTCCATTGCCGCGGCCGACTGCCGGTCCACCAGGGCCACCATGCCGCCCATGCCGCGCGCGAGGGCGGCAAAGGTGTCGTCGGCGCCCTGCATCGCGGCGATGCCGGTATTCGGGTCGACCGAGGCGAGGTCGAGGGCCGAATCCGCCTGGCCGCGGTACTTGTCGATCTGCGCGCTCGCCGTCTTGATGGCCGCGGCGAGCTCGGGGCCGCCGTCGCCGCCCTCGCCCAGCGCGGCCAGCGTGCGCTGGGCGCCGGCGAGCTGGGTGCCCAGCGATTCCCGGAAGGCCTTCACCTTCGCCTCGTCCAGCGAGGCGACCAGGGCCACCGTCCGGTAGCTGCCGGCATGCAGCTGGCCGAGCTGGTCCTGCACGCCGGTGATGGTGCGGAAGGCTTCCAGCTCGCTGCGGAAGCTGTCGATGTTGCGGTCCGCCTCCGTGCCCAGCAGGGCGGTGTTCAACGAGGCGATCGAGAACACCACGACGGCGGTCAGCACCGGCGCGGCAAGCAGCTTGAGTCCGAGCTTCATGGGCGGCTCCGGGAGATGGCGGGGCGGGGGCTTACTTGTAGATGCCGCCGCAGACGACCACGTCTTCCAGGCGCTCGCAGTACGCGCTCTTGGGCTCGATCTTCTTGCTCACCGGGTTGGTGAACTTGTAGTCCTGCCAGAACGTGCCCTTGGCCTGGGCCAGTTCGACGCGCTCCTTGACGAAGGCCTTGCCGTCCACGTCCTTGAGCTCGAGCAGGTTCTTGCCGATCATCTTCTCGTTCGCGCCATGCGAGCGCACGACGCCGTCGAGCCCGTAGACCACCAGGTAGAGGTCCCGGTCGGTGAACTGGCCGGCCTTGTTGTTGATCTCGGCATAGCCCTTGTCCTTGCCGTTCGCCTTGATGAAGGCGACACCTTTCTTGACCATCGCGGTCGCCTCGGCGGCCGTGGCGTTGCCCTCCTTGGCGGAGGCGAGGCCGGTGCCGGCCAGCATGGCGGCGGTGAGGACGGAGGCGAGCAGAAGTTGGGTCATGGGTCGATCCTTGGGTCGGGCGGGAGCGCACGCCGGGGTGGGATGTGCGCCTGTAGCGGGTTATCGGCACGGGTGTGGCCTGCTGAATGCTCCCGCCGGACGATTCTCCGGATCAGATGGACACGGGGTCGCGCCAAAAGCGGGCCGAAGACCGCCCATCTCCCGGGCGAGGGCCGAAAGCGGCGCGGCCCGCGGCGCCGTGAGGCTGCCGCGGGCCGCGCTGGGCCGGGAGAGCGAATGCCTGGCTTAGAAGGTTTCCCAGTCGTCGCCGCCGGCGGCGGCCGTCGCGAGCGCGGCCGGTGCGGCCGGCACGAGCGCCGGCAGCGCGGCGCGGGCCGGCGGGGCGGCCGGGGCCGGCTTGGCCACAGGGGGGCGCGCGACCGGGGCCGCGACCGGCGCCTTGACGGCGCGGGGACCCGGCGCGGCGGCCACCGGTGCCGGGCCCGATGCCGCGAGCTTGAACACCGCCACGTCGGCCAGCAGCTGGCCGGCCTGGGTCTTCAGGCTTTCCGCGGCGGCGGCGCTTTCTTCCACCAGCGCGGCGTTCTGCTGCGTCGCCTGGTCCATCTGCGTGATGGCCTCGCCGACCTGGCTCACGCCGGCCGACTGCTCGACGCTGGCCGAGGTGATCTCGCCCATGATGTCGGTGACGCGGCGGATCGAGGCCACGACCTCGGCCATCGTGCTGCCGGCCTGGTCGACCAGGGCGCTGCCCTGCTCGACGCGCTCGACGCTGGTCGAGATCAGGGTCTTGATCTCCTTGGCCGCGTCGGCGCTGCGCTGCGCCAGGCTGCGCACCTCGCCGGCGACGACCGCGAAACCGCGGCCCTGCTCGCCGGCGCGCGCCGCTTCCACCGCGGCGTTCAGCGCCAGGATGTTGGTCTGGAAGGCGATGCCGTCGATGGTGCCGATGATGTCGGCGATCTTGCGCGAGGAGTCGTTGATGCCCTTCATCGTGTCGACGACGCGGCTCACCACCTCGCCGCCGGAGACGGCGACCTCGGAGGCGGAGAGGGCCAGCTGGTTCGCCTGGCGTGCGTTGTCGGCGTTCTGCTTGACGGTGCTGGACAGCTCCTCCATCGAGGCGGCGGTTTCTTCCAGGGCGCTCGCCTGCTGCTCGGTGCGCGAGCTCAGGTCGTTGTTGCCCTGGGCGATCTGCGCGCTGGCGGTGGCCACGCCGTCGGCGTTCTGGCGCACGCCGCTGACGATGCTGCGCAGCTTGTCCTGCATGGCCGACAGGGCCTGCAGCAGCTGGCCCATCTCGTCGCGGCCGTTCGAGCGGATCGGCTGGCTCAGGTCTCCCTCGGCGATGCGGTTCGCATCCGCCACGGCCTGGGCGGCGTCGCGCGCGAGGCGGCCGGAGATCAGCCAGGCGATGCCCAGGCCCAGCGCGACCATGACGGCCAGGCTGGCGAACAGTTGCAGGCGGGCCGAGGCGTAGAGCGCATTGCCCTCGGCGGCGGCGGCGCTGCTGCCGGACTCGTTCAGGGCGATCAGCTTGTCCAGCAGGTCGTCGGCGGTCCGGTAGGCCTGGGCGGCCGGGCCGTTCAGGACCTTCTTCAGGCCGTTGGTGTCCATTTCCCTGGCCAGGCGCAGCGCCTCGGGCGTGTAGCCGATGTAGGCCTTCCAGGTGCTCGTGTACTCGTTGAACAGGGCCCGCTCCTCGGGCGAGGAGAGCAGCTTCTCGTAGGCCGCGCGATGCTGCTCCATGCGGTCGCCGACCGTCTTGATGCCGGCCTCGAGCGGCTCGACGTCGAGCGAGGTGTCGACCATCGCCAGGCGCAGGCGGGCCACGCGGTAGGCCGACAGGTCGCCGTTCATCTCGCCGAGGAGCTTGATGCTGGGCAGCCAGTTCTGGGCAATGCTCGAGGCCTTGTCGTTGACGGCCGACAGGCGCTGCACGGCCAGCAGGCTTTGCACCAGCGCGATGGCCAGCACGAGGGCGAAGCCGCCGACGAGCTTGCTGCGGATGGGGAGGTTGTTCAGGTTCATCTCGGGATTTGGTCTCAGAAGGTTTCCCAGTCGTCGCCCGGGGCAGCGCTGGCCGCCGGCTTGCTGGCAAGAGGGGCGACCGGGGCGACGGTTGGTTCGATGCGTGCGGCCGGCGCGACCGGCTTGGAGGGGGCGGCGGCCGGCTTGGCGGCGGCGGCGGCGGTGGCCGGCCTGGCGGCCACGGGCTTCGACGCGGCAGGCTTGGCAGGCGCCGGCGTGATCGTGGTGGGAGCGACCGGCGCCGCGGGCGCGGCCGGCTGCGGCATGGCGCTGTCGCCCGCCTCGAGGCGGAAGGTCGCGACCACCGAGGCCAGGCGGCGTGCCTGGTCGCGCAGGCTTTCGGCGGCAGCGGCGGATTCCTCGACCAGGGCGGCGTTCTGCTGCGTCATCTGGTCGAGCTGGGTGACGGCGGAGTTGACCTGGCCGATGCCGTCGCTCTGCTCGGAAGAGGCGGCGGTGATCTCGCCGATGATGTCGGAGACGCGCTGGACCGAGCCGACGATCTCCTGCATGGTCTGGCCGGCGTCGGCCACCAGGCGGGAGCCGGAGTCGACCTTCTCGACCGAGGCGCCGATGAGGGCCTTGATTTCCTTGGCGGCCTGGGCGCTGCGCTGGGCGAGGCTGCGGACCTCGCCGGCGACGACCGCGAAGCCGCGGCCCTGCTCGCCGGCGCGCGCCGCTTCCACCGCGGCGTTGAGCGCCAGGATGTTGGTCTGGAAGGCGATGCCGTCGATCACGCCGATGATGTCGCTGATCTTCTTGGACGAGGCATTGATCTCGTCCATGGTGGACACGACCTGCGAGACCACCGAGCCGCCGCGGGCGGCGACCTCGGCGGCCGAAGCAGCCAGCTGGTTGGCCTGGCGGGCGGAATCGGCGCTTTGCTTGACGGTGCCGGTGAGCTGCTCCATCGAGGAGGCGGCCTGCTGCAGGTTGCTCGCCGTCTGCTCGGTGCGGGCGCTCAGGTCCTGGTTGCCGGTGGCGATTTCACCCGAGGCGGTGGAGATGCTGTCGGTGCTCTGGCGCACCTGGCTCACCGTCGTGCGCAGCGAGCGCACCATCGCGGCCAGCGAATCCAGCAGGCTGCCGGCTTCGGCCTGGCGCAGGTCGACGGCCAGGTTGCCGCGGGCGACCTCGCTCATCACCGCCATCGCCTCGGTCGGCTCGCCGCCGATCTGGCGCAGCACGCTGCGCGAGATCACGACGCCCAGCCCGCCGAGCGCGACCAGCACCACGAGCATCATGCCCAGGCCGGCGAGCACGGTCTCGCGCACCTGGGTGTCGACGTCGTCCAGGTAGAGGCCGGAGCCGACCATCCAGTCCCAGTTCTTCACCTGCATCACGAACTGCAGCTTGGGCACCGGCTCGGTCTTGCCCGGGCGCGGGAAGTCGCTCATCACGAAGGCGCGGCCGTCCTTGCTGGCCCGCAGGGCGTTGGATTCGGACTGGACGATGTCGTTGCCCTGGGTGTCCTTCACCTTGCCGAAGAGCGGCTGGCCGTCCCATTCGGTCTTGATCGGGTGCATCACCCCGGTGCCGTCCATCCCGAAGATGTAGAAGTAGTCCGACTTGCCTTCCGGTCCGCCGTAGCGGGCGACGCGGATCGCGTCCTTGGCGGCCTTCTGCGCGTCTTCCTTGCTCATCGCGCCGGACGTGGCCTTGGCCTCGAAGCCGGCGGCGATGTTGTAGGCCGACTCGACCGCCGTCACCAGCTGGGCGCGGCGGCCTTCGACGATCTGGCTGCGCATGCGAACGCTGCCGACCGCGGTCACGATCACCAGGCCGAGCACGGAGGCGCCGACGAGCAGCGCGATCTTGCGTTTGAAGGACAGGTTCAGCATGGGGGTACCTCGGGGATGTAGTCGGGGGTGCCGTTCAGGCCGACGCGGTGGCGTCGAACCGGAAGTTGCCGACGACCTGCGACAGGCGCAGCGCCTGGTCCTTCAGGCTCTCGGCGGCGGCGGCGCTCTGCTCGACGAGCGCGGCGTTCTGCTGGGTCATCTGGTCAAGCTGGGTCACCGACTGGTTGACCTGGCCGATGCCGTCGCTCTGCTCGGAGGCGGCGGCGGTGATCTCGCCGATGATGTCGGTCACGCGCTGGACCGAGCCGACGATCTCCTGCATGGTCTGGCCCGCATCGGCCACCAGGCGGGAGCCGGCCTCGACGCGGTCGACGCTGGCGCCGATCAGGCCCTTGATCTCCTTGGCGGCCTCGGCGCTGCGCTGGGCGAGGCTGCGCACCTCGCTGGCCACCACCGCGAAGCCGCGGCCCTGCTCGCCGGCGCGGGCGGCTTCCACGGCGGCGTTCAGCGCCAGGATGTTGGTCTGGAACGCGATGCCGTCGATGACACCGATGATGTCGCTGATCTTCTTGGACGAGCTGTTGATCTCGTCCATGGTCGAGACGACCTGCGAGACCACCGAGCCGCCGCGGGCGGCGACCTCGGCGGCCGACGAGGCGAGCTGGTTGGCCTGGCGGGCCGAGTCGGCGCTCTGCTTGACGGTGCCGGTGAGCTGCTCCATCGATGATGCGGTCTGCTGCAGGCTGGAGGCGGTCTGCTCGGTGCGGGCGCTCAGATCCTGGTTGCCGGTGGCAATCTCGGCGCTCGCGGTGCGGATGCTGTCGCTCGCGGTGTGCACCTGCTGGACGACGCGGCCGAGCGCGGCCGTCATGGTCTGCAGGGCGCGCATCAGGTCGCCCATCTCGTCGCCGCGCTGAACCGCGGGGCGCGGGCTCAGGTCGCCGCCGGCGATCGCCTGGGCGAGGGCCATCGCGTCGCCCAGCGGACGGCGGATGGAGCCGACCAGCGCGACGGTGCCCACCAGGGCCGCGACGATCAGCAGCGCCACCACGGCGCAGGCCAGCAGCACGGTCTTGCGGCGCTCGGCGGCGAGCCGCTCGCGGGTCGCCTGCGCCGCCTGCTCCTGCAGCGTCACGAAGCCGCGCAGCGACTGCATGTAGGTGTCCACGGCCTGGCCGAACGGCCCCAGGGACTGGGTGCGGGCGCCCTCCTGGTCGCCGGCCTCCTTCAGCTTGTTGACGGCGGCCGACAGGTCCAGCACCACCTTGCGGTCGGCCGCGATCTTCGCCATCTGGGCCGTCTCGGCCTCGGTCTGCGGCAGTTCCTTCAGCTGCTTCTGCAGCTCGGTGATCTGCGCGATCGCCTTGTCGTTGGTCTCCTTGAAGGCGCTGCGCACCGAGTTGTCGCTGCTGATCGCGCCGGCCTGGGCACGCGCGACCGCGGCCTCGGTCAGTCCGGCCCAGCGGGCGGCGGTGCGGATCTTCGTCTCGGCGAGCGTCAGGGCCTCGTCCGATTCGGCCTGCAGTTGCGCCGAGCGCCAGGCGGTGAAGGCGATCAGCGCCAGCAGCACGGTGATGAAGACGCCGACGGCGAACCAGATGCGGGTGCCGATGCGCAGGTCTTGAAGTTTCATGGGGACAACCGTCAAGGGAACGTGTGAGGGGTGGGTCAGTGCGCGGCGTCGAGGCGGAACGCGCCGACCGCGTGGGACAGGCGGGTGGCCTGGTCCCTCAGGCTCTCGGCGGCGGCCGCGCTTTCCTCGACCAGGGCCGAGTTCTGCTGCGTCATCTGGTCGAGCTGGGTGACGGCGTTGTTGATCTGGCCGATGCCGTCGCTCTGCTCGGACGACGAGGCGGTGATCTCGCCGATGATGTCGGAGACGCGCTGGACCGAGCCGACGATCTCCTGCATGGTCTGGCCGGCGTCGGCCACCAGGCGGGAGCCGGCCTCGACGCGGTCGACGCTGGCGCCGATCAGGCCCTTGATCTCCTTGGCGGCGTCGGCGCTGCGCTGCGCCAGGCTGCGCACTTCGCCGGCGACGACCGCGAAGCCGCGGCCCTGCTCGCCGGCACGGGCGGCTTCGACCGCGGCGTTCAGCGCCAGGATGTTGGTCTGGAAGGCGATGCCGTCGATGACACCGATGATGTCGCTGATCTTCTTCGAGCTGGCATTGATCTCGTCCATGGTCGAGACGACCTGCGAGACGACCGCGCCGCCGCGCGCGGCCACCTCGGCGGCGGACGCTGCCATCTGGTTGGCCTGGCGGGCCGAGTCGGCGCTCTGCTTGACCGTGCCGGTGAGCTGCTCCATCGACGACGCGGCCTGCTGCAGGTTGCTCGCGGTCTGCTCGGTGCGGTGGCTCAGGTCCTGGTTGCCGGTCGCGATCTCGGCGCTCGCGGTGGTGATGCTGTCGGTGGTCTGGCGCACCTCGCCGACGAGGCGGCGCAGCGAGGCCTGCATGTCCGCCAGGGCGCGTTCGAGTTCACCGGCCTCGCCGCCGGACCTCACCTGCAGCACCTGCGTCAGGTCGCCGCCGGCGATGGCGCGCGCCTGCTGCACGGCGTCCTTGATCGGGTTCGCGATCGAGCGCGTGAGCCACCAGCCGAAGCCGCCGGCCACGCCCACGCAGACCAGCACCAGCGCGCCGACGACGGCCGCGGCGAGGTTGGTGGCGGCCTGCGCCGACTGCTGGGCCTCGGCCGCGCGCGAGCTGGCCAGCGAGGCCAGCTCGTCGACCGCCGCCTGGTAGGCCTTGCGGCCCTTCTCGTAGTCGCCCGCGAGCAGGCCTTCGAGCGCGACGAAATCGCCGCTGTTCTTGAGGGTGTCGAGCTGCGGATCGAAGGCGGTGACGACCTGCCGGGCCGCGAGGGCGCGATCGAACACCGCCTTCGTCTGCGCGTCGTCGGCGACCAGCGCCTGCAGTTGCTTGACGGTCTCGTCGTTGCGCGCCGCGGTTGCCTTCGCGTCCTTGGTCAGCTGGTCGGGGAATTCGCCGGTGCCGAGGCGGGCATTGGTCGTGGCGCGCAAGGCGTTCAGCGCCGCCTGCGCGTTCCATTCGCGCGCCAGCTGCATCAGCTGCCATTCATGGGCCGACAGGCGCTGGAGCGTGGCGGTGGTGTGCTTCAGGGCGATCGCGCTGTACCCGGTGGCCAGCACCATCAGCAGCACCAGCAGGCTGAAGGCGAGCCCGAGGCGGGTACCGATGCGGGCGTTGCGAAAGTTGAACTGCATGCAGTGCTCCTTGGGAGACCAGCGGGGTCACGGCACGAAGGCGCGCGGGGTGTCGGTCAGGCGCTCAGCCGGAACACCGACACGACGCCGGACAGCTTCACGGCCTGCTCCTTCAGCGATTCGGCGGCGGCGGCGGATTCCTCGACCAGCGCGGCGTTCTGCTGCGTCATCTGGTCGAGCTGGGTGACGGCGGTGTTGACCTGCCCGATGCCGTCGCTCTGCTCGGACGCGGCCGCGGTGATCTCGCCGATGATGTCGGTGACGCGGCGCACGCTGCTGACGATCTCGTTCATCGACTGGCCGGCATCGGCCACCAGGCGCGACCCGGAGTCGACCTTCTCGACCGAGGCGTCGATCAGGCTCTTGATTTCCTTGGCGGCCTGCGCACTGCGCTGCGCGAGGCTGCGCACTTCGCTCGCGACGACCGCGAAGCCGCGGCCCTGCTCGCCGGCGCGGGCCGCCTCGACCGCGGCGTTCAGCGCCAGGATGTTGGTCTGGAAGGCGATGCCGTCGATCACGCCGATGATGTCGGCGATCTTCTTCGAGCTGGCGTGGATGTCGTTCATCGTCGAGACGACCTGCGATACCACCTCGCCCCCCTTGCCCGCCGCGCCCTGCGCCGACGAGGCCAGCTGGTTGGCGGTGCGCGCCGAATCGGCGGTCTGCTTGACGGTGCCGGTCAGGTGGCCCATCGACGACGCGGTCTGCTGCAGGTTCGAGGCCGTCTGCTCGGTGCGCGAGCTCAGGTCCTGGTTGCCGGTCGCGACCTCGCTGCTGGCGACCTGGATGCTGTCGGCCGACTGGCGCACTTGCGTGACCATGTCGTGCAGGCTGGCGTTCATCTTGCTGAGCGAGCGCATCAGGCCGGCGATCTCGTCGCTGCCGTCGGCCGCGATGCGGCGCGACAGGTCGCCGCTGGCGACCGCGTCGGCGAGGCTCGCCGCCTGGGCCACCGGCCGCGTGATCGAGCGGGTCAGCATCCAGGCGAACACGGCGCCCAGCACCAGCGCGAGGCTCCCGGACACGCCGATCAGCAGGCGGCTGTGCGCCGCGTCGGCGTCGATCCGCTTCGCCATGTCGTCGATGGACTTCTTCTGGTAGTCCACATAGGCCTGCATGGCGCCGACGTAGGCCGGGGAGGCGGGCAGGAAGGCGGTGTCGTAGATGCGCGTGGCTTCTTCGGTGTTGCCGGCGCGCTTGGCCGCCGTCATCCCGTCGCGAGCCGCCAGGTAGGCCTTGCGTGCCTCGCCGATGCGGTCGAGCAGCAGCTGCTCATCGGGCGCGGTCGGGAAGGCCTTCAGGGCCTGCTGGATCTCGTTGGCGCGCGCCGTCGACGCCTTCGCGTCGTCGGAGAACAGCGCCTCGAGCGTGGCGTCCGGGCTCTTGGCGATCGCCTTGCCGCGGGTCACGCCGATCGACACGTTGCGTGCCCATTCGGTGGCGACGCGTTCCTTGGCGAGCGGCTCGGCCATCATCTGCTGGGTGGCCTGGGCGATGGCGCCCAGGCGCCAGATGCCCACGACCATGATCAGGCACAGCAGGGCGAGGGTGACGGCGAAACCGCCGCCCAGGCGTGCACCGACTCGAACGTCATTCAACTTCATTCGTCGAGCTCCGGAAAGGATGGGGAACAGGCTCAGTGGCGCGAGCGGCGCACCAGGCTGCCGACGTCGAGGATCAGCGCGACCCGGCCGTCCCCCATGATGGTGGCGCCCGACACGTCGTTGACCTTGCGGTAGTTGGCCTCGAGGTTCTTCACGACCACCTGCTGCTGGCCGAGCAGCTCGTCGACGAGCAGGGCGACCCGGCCGCCTTCGGCCTCGACCACCACCATGATCCCGCTCACGTGCTCGAAGTCGAAGCGCGGCACGTTGAAGACGTGCTCCATCTCCAGCACCGGCATGTACTCGTCGCGCACCTCGACCACGCGGCCCGAGCCGCCGATGGTCTTGACCATGTCCGGCTGGACCTGGAACGACTCGATCACCGACGACAGCGGGAGGATGTAGACCTCTTCGCCCACGCCCACCGACATGCCGTCCATGATCGCCAGGGTCAGCGGCAGGCGCACCGAGACGCGCATGCCGTAGCCCTCGGCGGAGTCGATCTCCACCGTGCCGCCCAGGGCGGTGATGTTCTTCTTCACCACGTCCATGCCGACGCCGCGGCCGGACACGTCGGTGACGACGTCGGCGGTCGAGAAGCCGGGGGCGAAGATCAGGCCCCACACCTCCTGGTCGCTCATCGTGTCGGGCGCCGGGATGCCGCGCTCGCGGGCCTTCTTCAGCAGCTTCTCGCGCGACAGGCCGCGGCCGTCGTCGCGCACCTCGATGACGATCGAGCCGCCCTGGTGCGAGGCCGACAGTGTGATGGTGCCGGTCTCGGGCTTGCCCTTGGCCAGGCGCTCCTGCGGCGTCTCGATGCCGTGGTCGCAGCTGTTGCGCACCAGGTGGGTCAGCGGGTCGGTGATCTTCTCGACCAGGCCCTTGTCCAGTTCGGTGGCTTCGCCGAGCGTCACGAAGTCGACCTTCTTGCCGAGCTTGGCGGCCAGGTCGCGCAGCATGCGCGGGAAGCGGCTGAACACCATCGACATCGGGATCATGCGGATCGACATCACCGATTCCTGCAGATCGCGGGTGTTGCGGTCCAGGTCGGCGAGGCCGGCGGCCAGCTGCTGGTACAGCGCCGGGTCCAGGCCCTGGCTGTTCTGGGCCAGCATGGCCTGGGTGATCACGAGTTCGCCGACCAGGTTGATCAGTTGGTCGACCTTCTCCACCGACACGCGCAGCGTCGAGGCCTCGACCGCGGCGGCGGGTGCCTTCTCGGCCTTGGCGGCGGGCTTGGCGACCGGCTTGGCGACCTCGGCCGCGGCCGCGGCGGCGGTGCCGGCGGGCGCCGGGTCTTCGGCGGGCGCGGCGGCCGCGCTGGTGGGCGCGCCGGGGGCATCGTCGAAGAAGCCGTAGCCGAGTTCGGCCTCGGACGGGGCGGGGGCGGACGGGGCGCCCGGGGCGCCTTCGTGGAAGCCGTAGCCCGGGCCGAGCGGCAGCAGGCTGACCTGCTCGCGGGCGACGTGGAAGGTGAACAGGTCCAGCAGGTCGCTGTCGGTGCTGGTGGTGCAGACCTTGAAGCGGCGCATGCCGTCGGCCGACATGCCGTTGTCCAGCGGCTCGATGGTGCCGAGGTCGGTGATCTCCTTGAAGAGCTCGACCAGGTTGTCGGCATCGGCGAGGTTCTTCAGCGGGCCGACGCGCAGCTCGATCATGCGGGCCGCGCCGGCGGGGGCGGCGGCGGGCATGCCGGCCGGCGTGGCGGGAGCCGCCTTCGGCTTCTCGGCGGCGGCCGGCGCGGGGGCGGACGCAACGGCGGCCGGGGGCGCCTCGCCGGCGACCATCGCGCGGATGTTGAACAGCAGTTCGGTGGTGTCGAGCTCGTCCCCGCCGCCGCCCTGGTGGCGGGCGAGCTGGGCGCGCAGGGCGTCGCCCGACTGCAGCAGCACGTCGACCATGGCCGAGGTGAGGGTGAGCTCGTGGCGGCGCAGCTTGTCGAGCAGCGTCTCCATCTGGTGGGTCAGCTCGGCGACGTCGGAGAAGCCGAAGGTGGCGGCGCCGCCCTTGATCGAGTGCGCGCAGCGGAAGATCGCGTTCAGTTCCTCGTCGTCCGCCGACTCGATGTCGAGGTCGAGCAGCAGCTTCTCCATGCGGTCGAGGTTCTCGCCCGCTTCCTCGAAGAAGACCTGGTAGAACTGGCTCAGGTCGATGCCGGCGCTCAGCTGAGAGCCTTCAGAGGTCATCTCGCCCATGGGCGTGCTCCTGGATGGATGTCGTTATGCAATGCGGCGGTCGTGGGGCGCGCGGCTCAGCGCACGACCTTCTTGATGACTTCGATCAGCTTGGCCGGGTCGAAGGGCTTGACCAGCCAGCCGGTGGCACCGGCGCTGCGGCCGGCCTGCTTCATCTGGTCGCTCGACTCGGTGGTCAGGATCAGGATCGGCGTGCTCTTGAACTTCGGGTTGTCCCGCAGCTTCTTCGTCAGGCTGATGCCGTCCATGCGGGGCATGTTCTGGTCGGTCAGCACCAGGTCGAAGTCGCGACCGCTGGTCTTCTCGTAGGCGTCCTGGCCGTCGACGGCCTCGACCACGTTGTAGCCGGCGCTCTTCAGGGTGAACGACACCATCTGGCGCATGGAGGCGGAATCGTCGACCGCGAGGATGGAATGCATGGTTTTCTCCGGGATTCTCGAAAGCAGTTTCGGTAGAAGGGCGAGGGTCTTGAGGGTCGGCCTAGAACAACTCGATGGAGCCGACATCCATTTCGGCCTGCGTCACCGGGTTGGGGCGCAGCGGGGCCTCTTCGACCACGGTTTCGCCGTCTTCGTCATCCGCGAAGGCCTCGCGGGCCAGCCGGTCCACGCAGTTGCGCAGGCGGCGGTTGGTGTGATGGATCAGCTGGGAGGCCATGTCCTGGAACTGCAGGGCGGTGACCGCACCGCCCAGGTCCTGCATGACGCCGCTGAACACCTGGTCGCTTTCCTCGCCCGTGTGGGGCCGTTCGCGCAGGGTTCGGATCTGTTCCGAAGCGCCGTAGAAGCGCTGCATGAGCGTGTCGCAGGCGTCGGCGAGCAGCGTCTGGAGGCGTTCCAGGTCGTTGGTCGCCGACATCAGGTGATCCTGCAGGTCGGCGGCGGCCAGCAGCGCCAGGCCCGCGCTGGGGGCTGGTGTACCGGCTTCGTTGGCGTCGTTCATCTGCATCCAAATCTCCGCTCTGGTGAGGGACGGGGCGCCGGGCGCAGGAGGATTGGCCTGCGCAGGGCGTGACATCTGCCAGGCATTTTCGGCACCCCCCCCGAAAGCATTAGGGCAATCACCGGCGAAAAGTGCCGCCATTTCGGGTGACCTGCCGGCCGGGGCCGTTGGCGTGCGAAGTTGGCACCTGCGCGCGCGTTGCTTGGCATACTGCGGGCATGCCACCACCGCTTGCCGAGCAGCGCCTGCGCCTTCTGCACCTGGAGGACTCGGAGCTGGACCACCACCTGACACTGGCCCACCTGCGCCGCGGCGGCCTGGACGTCGATGCGGTGCGCATCGATTCCGAGGCCGAGTTCCTGCAGGCGCTCGAGCCGACCCAGGACTGGGACGTGATCGTCTCTGACTACAACCTGCCGGGGTTCTCGGGCCTGGTGGCGCTCGACCTGCTGAAGGCGAGCGGGCGCAGCATCCCCTTCATCCTGGTCTCGGGCGAGATCGGCGAGGACACCGCGGTCGAGGCGATGCGCAACGGCGCCAGCGACTACCTGCTGAAGAACAACCTGGCGCGGCTCGTCCCGGCCCTGCTGCATGCGGTGGAGGCGCACGAGCTGCTGCTGGCGCGCCAGCGCGCCGACCGCGAACTCGGCGAGCAGAAGCAGCGCGTGCACGAGCTGGCCCAGCACCTGCAGACCAGCGTCGAGCAGGAGCGGGCGGCGATCGCCCGGGAAATCCACGACGACGTCGGCGGCTCGCTGACGGCGATCAAGTTCGACCTGGCCTGGATCGCCCGCCATTCCGACTCGCCCGAGGTGCTGGGGCGGGTGAATTCGGCGCTCGAGACGGTGACGCACGCGATCGAGGCGAGCCAGCGCGTGATGCACAACCTGCGCCCGGCGATCCTGGAGCAGGGGCTGGTGGCGGCGCTGCAGTGGATGGCGAGCCGGTTCGAGAAGCGCACCGGCGTGAGCTGCGAGTTCCGCAGCCGCTACGACCACCTGAGCCTGCCGGCCGGGGTGCCGCTGGTGGCCTACCGCACGGCGCAGGAGGCCCTCACCAACGTGACCAAGCATGCGCATGCGAGCCATGTGCAGATCGACCTGACGCTGGCGGGCGGGGTGCTGTCGCTGGAGATCAGCGACAACGGCCGCGGGCTGGCGCAGGAAGACCTGGCGAAGGTGCGGTCCTTCGGCATCCGGGGCCTGCACGAGCGGGCCGGGACGGTGGGGGGGTGGGTGGACTTGAGCAGTGGGCCGGGCGGGACGACGCTGATCCTGTCGGTCCCCCTGGAGATCGCGCCGGACGACCCGGAAGGCGATCCCGAGAGCGAGGTGTCCGAGCCGTCGGCGCCTTATGACCCGACGGTGTGGGGGAACATCTGATGATCAAAGTGATCCTATGCGACGACCATGCGCTGATCCGGCGCGGCATCCGCGACACCTTGTCGGATGCGCCGGACATCGAGGTCATCGGCGAGGCCGGCGACTACAGCGAGCTGCGGGCCCTGTTGCGCACGACGGGCGGCTGCGACGTGCTGGTGCTGGACATCAACCTGCCGGGGCGCAGCGGGCTGGACGTGCTGCACGTGCTGAAGGACGAGGGCGCGACGATGCGGGTGCTGGTCGTGTCGATGTACCCCGAGGACCAGTATGCGATCCGGGCCCTGCGGGCCGGGGCATTCGGCTACGTCAACAAGGGCGGGGATCCGGCGACCATCGTCGCGGCGGTGCGCACGGTGGGCCAGGGCCGCAAGTACGTGACGCCGGAGATCGCGCAGATGCTGGTGGAGAGCCTCACGACGCCGGCCTCGGAGGCGGCGCACGAGAAGCTGTCCGACCGCGAGCTGCAGACGCTGGTGATGATCGCGTCGGGCAAGCGGCTGTCGGACATCGCCGAGGAGCTGATGCTCAGCCCGAAGACGGTGAGCGTCTACCGGGCGCGGGTGCTCGAGAAGCTGGGCTTGTCCAACAATTCGGAGATGACGGTCTACGCCATCCGCAACGGGCTCGTGGGAAGCGAGTAGCCGAACTCAGAACCCGAGGCTCGCCAGCAGGTCGTCGACTTCGCCCTGGTTGCTGACGATGTCGGTGCGCCCTTCGGGGTTGACCACCGGCCCGTTCAGGAAGCTCTGTTCCACCTTCTGCGCCTGCTCCGGGGGGGCCGCCTGCACCAGCAGCTTGACCAGGCTGTCTTCCAGCTCCGAGGCCAGTGCCACCACCTTGGCCACCACCTGGCCCGTCAGGTCGTGGAAATCCTGGGCCATCATGATGTCCGTCAGGTGCTGGTCGATGCGCGCCGTCGCCGCCTCGACGTCCCCGACGAAGTTCATCACCGAGCCCGAGGCCACCGCCTTCACCGGGTCGGCCACGATGGCCGCCGCGATGCGCCGCGTGTCCGAGGCGATGCTCGCATGCTCCAGCTTGGCCTGGTCGACCGAGTTCAGCACCTTGTTCGCCGCCGCGCCGGTCTTCTCGGCGATGTAGTTCAGGCGGCTGCGGGCGTCCGGCAGGTTGTCGGCCGCCACCTGCAGCTTGGGCATCACGCCCAGCTGCGTCAGCGTGTCGTGCAGCTGCCGCGTGATCGCGCCGAGCTGCTGGAAGACCTCCGGCGAGGCCGCGGCCGACGCCGGGGCCAGGTGGGCCATCGAGTCCATCTTCATGGGGTGATCCTTTGTTGTTCGAGACGGGTCGCCCGGCTCAGGCCGCGGCCGCCAGCTTCTGCATGATCTTCTGGACCTTCTCTTCCAGCGTCGCCTTCGTGAAAGGCTTGACGATGTAGCCGGCCGCCCCGTCCTGCGCCGCGCGCACGATGTCTTCCTTGCGCGCTTCCGCGGTCACCATCAGCACCGGGATGTGCTTGAGCGTCGCCTCGGCCTTCACCGCCGCCAGCAACTCGAAGCCGTTCATGTTCGGCATGTTGATGTCGCTCACCACGAAGTCGAACTTCGCGCTCTTGAGCATGTTCAGCGCCACCGCACCGTCCTCGGCCTCTTCGGCATTGTTGTAGCCGATCTCCTTCAGCAACCCGCGCACGATGCGGCGCATGGTCGAGAAGTCGTCGACGATCAGGAATTTCAAATCGGTGCTCATGGAAATCCTCGCGGGGTCACTGTGGCGGTGGAAGTGGGTGGAAACTGGCGCCTGTCGGGGCTGCTTGCGGCTGTTATCGGGCGGTCGCGACGGAAGTTGAGGGCCGCGGCAGCGCATTCGACGTCGCTGCCTTGGCATCGGGGGCGACAGCCTCGGCCGGCGCCGGCTCGATCGCCTCGGGCGCGTTCTGGAAGAAGCGGTCCTCGGCCTCGCGGTTCATCACGATGATGCTGATGCGCCGGTTGGCCGGGCTCAAGGGGTCGTTGCGGTCGAAGAGGGCGCTCGACGCGAGGCCCTGCACGCGCAACATGCGGTCCTCGGGCAGGCCGCCCAGCAGCAGCTCGCGGCGGGAGGCGTTCGCCCGGTCGGACGAGAGCTCCCAGTTGCTGTAGCCGCGCTCGCCGCCGCCGAACGGGGCGGCATCGGTGTGGCCTTCGAGGGTGAGGCGGTTCGGCACCTCGGCGAGCACGCTGCCGATCTCCTGCAGCAGCTCGCGCATGTAGGGCTTGACGACCGCGCTGCCGCTGTCGAACATCGGCCGGTTCTGGTCGTCGACGATCTGGATGCGCAGCCCGTCGCGCGTCATGTCCAGGCGGATCTGGGACTTCAGCGCCGCGAGCTTGGGGTTGGACGCCAGCACGTCTTCCACGTGCTGCTTGAGGGCCTGCAGCCGCTGCGTCTCGGCGATGCGCTGCTCGGCCTTCACCGCGGCGAGGTTGATGGTGCTTCGCGAGGCGGTGTCGCCCTTCTTGACCTGGCCGCCGCTGCGGGTGAGGTCGGTGCCGCCGCCCTTGATGACGTGGGACGAGTCCCCCGAGCCGCTGCCGCCGCTCAGCAGCGCCACCTTCAGCGGCGCCTGGAAGTAGTCGGCGATGCCCTTCTTGTCGCCCTCGGTGGTCGAGCCGAGCAGCCACATCAGCAGGAAGAAGGCCATCATCGCGGTCACGAAGTCGGCGTACGCGATCTTCCACGCGCCGCCATGGGCGCCGTGGCCGCCCTTCTTGACGCGCTTGATGATGATGGGCTGCAGCTTCTTCGAGTCGCCGGCCATTACTTCTTACCCTTGACGTGGCCTTCGAGTTCGGAAAAGCTCGGGCGGTCGGTGGAGTACAGCACCTTGCGGCCGAACTCGACCGCGACCTGCGGCGCATAGCCCTGCATGCTCGCGAGCAGCGTGGTCTTGATGCACTGCAGCTCCTTGCCGTTCTCGTCGTTCTTCTGCTCGAGCAGGCCGGCGAGCGGCTCCGCGACCGCATAGGCCAGCAGGATGCCGAGGAAGGTGCCGACCAGGGCTGAGCCGATCATGCCGCCGAGGATCGCAGGCGGCTGGCCCACCGAGCCCATGGTGTTCACCACGCCGAGCACCGCGGCCACGATGCCGAAGGCGGGCAGGGCGCCGGCCAGGCGGGCGATCGCCGCCGCCGGGGCATGCGCCTCGTGGTGGTGGGTGTCGATCTCGCTGTCCATGAGGCTCTCGATCTCGTGGGCGTTCAGGTTGCCCGAGACCATCATGCGCAGGTAGTCGGTGATGAATTCGACCACGTGGTGGTCGTGGCCGACGGTCGGGTACTTCTTGAAGAGGGCCGATTCGTGGGGGCGCTCGACGTCATTCTCGATCGACATCAGGCCTTCCTTGCGCGCCTTCTGCAGGATGTCGTACATCAGCGCCAGCAGTTCCATGTAGCGCGCCTTCGAGTACTTCGAGCCCTTCAGCAGGGTCGGCAGCGCGGCGATCGTGGCCTTCAGCACCTTGGGCTGGTTGTTCACGACGAAGGCCCCCAGCGCGCCGCCCAGGATGGCCATCAGCTCGGTCGGCAGGGCGTGGATGATCACGCCCATGTTGCCGCCGTGGACGATGTAGGCACCGAAGATGCAGCCGAGGGCCACTGCGTAACCGATGAGGACGAACATGATCCAGGTGTGGTTTCGTGGGTGGGGCGGGCGCCTGTCCGACGCCGGTCTCGGTCCTTTATCGGCCCTCACCCCAGTCACTTGAGTGTGCCGGCGGGGGGGTGGCGCCGATCCCCCGAACAGGCCTGGAAAATCCGCGCCCGCAACGAAACGAGCAAAAGAAAACGGGCCCCTAAGGACCCGTGGAAAGCACTTTTCAGCGCCAGGAGGAGATCAAGAAAGTCGCTAACTCACACTACCCAGGGAAACTCGAATCTCGTTGAGGTTCTTATCGGCACGGCGCGTGCCGACTTGAGCGAAATCAGTGCATCTGGATGCCGCCCGAGGCCTTGCCCTTGCCGGCGCGGGCCGGCGGGTTGCACAGGCCGCACACGTAGTGCTTGGAGATCTCGTGCGGGTGGCTGACGAAATGGCCGCCGCACTTGGAGCACTTGGTCATCGTCAGCATGCCGTTGTCGACGAACTTGACCAGGCGCCAGGCGCGGGTGACGGAGAGCAGCGCTTCCAGCCCCTGGGCTTGCGTCTGCTCGGAATACAGCTGGTAGGCCTTGATGACGGTGTCGATCTCGTCCATCTCGGCGACCTTGTTCAGGTACTCGTGGATGTTCAGGAAAAGCGAGGCATGGATGTTCGGCTGCCAGGTCATGAACCAGTCGGTGGAAAAGGGCAGCTGGCCCTTGCTCGGCGACTTGCCGGAGACTTCCTTGTACAGGCGCAGCAGGCGTTCGTAGGACAGGTCGGTTTCCGATTCCAGCACCTGCAGGCGGGCGCCCAGGTTGATCAGCGTGATGGCGCGTTCGATCTGCTTGGCTTCGGTCAGGATGCTCTTGCTGCGGCTCATGTCTCTCTCCTTGAATCTTGTGTCGTCGTTGTCAGTCAGCAACTCAGGCGGCTTCGTGATGGCGGCCGGCCATCAGGATGCTGGCGTGCAGGCGGCTGGTCGTGTCGTTCGCGGCGGCCTTGCCATGGTTGGTCAGCAGGCCCCAGACCATGTCGTCGTCCATGCGGAAGCGGCACAGCAGCGTGTTGCTCGAGGCCACCTTCATCATCTGGGCCGGCGTCAGCAGCGCGATCAGCGATGCGCTTTCGTCGCTGATGCCCAGGCGGTACAGGGCTTGTTCGCGGTCGCTGCGAATCAGGCTCTGGGCCAGCATCAGGTACGACAGGTTGGCTTCACGGATCTCGGTCAGGATTTGGTCAGCGTTCATGTCTGTTGCCTCGGTGTGTGTTGCGGTTTGCTTGCGACTTGTCTCAACGTGGAATGAATTGTGAAGAATCGAATTGGACTGAGACATCAGGTCATCTCTGTGGCTTGAGTCCTTGTTTTTCCATCACCCTTGTCAGGCAAATTCCTACACGGACGACAGGCACAGGCAGCCGAGGCTAAGTCGTTGTCACCAAAAGAAAAAGACCGCTTTTGGCGGTCTTTTTCGGGAGCGGGGAAGGGCCTTCGGAAGCGGTTTCAGGCCTCCAGGGCTGTCAGATCGGCCGCGTACGAGTCGCTCATGTCATCCGGAAGGGCGAAATCGGCCCGCATGACCCGGGCCGTTGTCCTTTCTCTCGGTGTGGTCTCGACCTTGGTGAGCACCACCCGCATGAACGCGGCCCGGTCCTTCTGGCACTCCTTCAGGCCCTCGTCCAGGTAGCCGAACTGGGTGACGTTGAAGCGGTGCTCGAACCAGCCCAGGTACCAGAACCAGTCGGTGTAGTAGAGCCAGGATTTCTCGTTCAGCGCCCGCAGGTGCGTCGGGTCCTGCCAGGCGGTGGCGGCGTGCTCGTAGGGCACCTCGATGACGAAACTGCCGCCGGTCTTGAGCAGCGCCAGGCAGTTGCCCATCAGGCAGGGCAGGTCGGGCACGTGCTCGAGCACGTTGTTGGCGAAGATCAGGTCGGCGCTGCCCGCGGCCAGGCGCATGTCGCCGCCGTACGCCGAATGCGCCTGGACCGGCCAGCTCACGGCTTGGCCGAGGTCCAGCACGAGGTCCGGCTGGGCGCGGTCGAGGATGTCGATGTTCAGCCAACCCGGCTTGTAGTCCTTGCCCGAGCCGAGGTTGATGCGGGTCGGCTGCCAGGCGTCCTGCGGGCGGCGCTCCTGGTGCACCCGGCCGTAGCCGGCGGCGAAGGCGAGGATGTCGGCGTAGGCTTCGATCGGCTCGCTCGCCTCGAAGCGCTGCAGCTGCTCGCGCGCCTGGGCGTAGAAGGCCGGCGTGCCGAAGTGCGCGCCGAACACCTCGGCCAGGCTCGCCTCGTCGAACCAGGTCACGCAGTCCTCGAAGGCGGCATGCGGGCGGGTCGCCTCGCGGCGCTCGGACAGCACCGGCGTGCCTAGCGACAGGCAGTGCGACACGCGCGCCTGCTCGAAGCGGCTGGAGGGGTAGAAGTGCAGGTTGACGACGGCCTTCGCCTGCAGGATCACCGCGTCGCGCTCGGGGCCGTACAGCGGCTGGTCGAACAGCGCGACACGCCGGCCCGTGGCCTCGATGCGCTGCAGCATGTCGCGCCGGCGCTCGTTCATGCTGCCGATGAAGAGCAGGTCGATCGGGCGATCCTCCAGCGGCACCGGCTGCGCCGGCTTCAGGTAGGGCGCGTACAGCAACGGGAAGAGGGGCACATCCTCGGCATGCGTGGTGTAGGCGGTGATGTTGTCGGCGTCGTACTCCACCACCGCCGAGGCGGACAGCAGCTTCAGGTAGTCGGGGCTCACCGCGGCGCCCCCGCGGCCCAGCTGCTCGAGGTTGACGAACAGGCAGGTGTAGCGCTCGCGCAGGGCGGCGTCGAAGCCCAGGTGGGCGCCGAACACCAGGTTGACGGCGTCGTGCCGCAGCCGGTTCTTCGCCAGGCTCACCTGCGCACCCATGCGGCGGAACTGGTGGCGGAAGTAGCGCGCCTGGTCGAGGAAGCCGAGCGAGTGCACGTAGCCAGGCGGCTGGACGATGCAGAGGTGGATGTCGGGCAATGCATTCGTGCCGTTCATGCGCGGTCTCCTTCGGCGGGCAGGGCGATGTGCTCGGGCGGCAGGCCTTGCGACGCGCGTTCGGCCATGGCCCACAGCAGGCGTTCGAAGTCGCGCGTCCAGGTGGCGCTGTCGAACAGCGGCGCGGCGTCGCGCGCGGCGACCAGGTGCTCGCGCAGCGCGCGGCGCGCCTCGGCATCGCCGGCCAGGGCCAGGATACGCGCTTCGTAGTCGGCGAGCGTGGCGCATGACAGCTGCGGCAGGCCGACCGCGTCCAGCAGGCTGGCCGCGACGCGCGAGGCGAAGGTCTCGCCGGTGTAGGTGACGACCGGCACGCCGGCCCACAGCGCATCGCTGGCGGTGGTGTGGCCGTTGCAGGGCCAGCTGTCGATGAAGAGGTCGGCGAGCGCCAGGCGGCTCAGGTGGTCGCGCAGGCCGATCTTGGGGGCGAACACCAGGCGCTGCGGGTCGATGCCGCGGGCCGCGGCCTCGGCGCGCAGCTGGGCCGGAGCGTGCTCGTTCCACTGCAGCAGCCAGAGCACGGCGCCCGGCAGCCGGCGCAGCAGGCCGCACCAGCTGTCGAACACCTCGGGCGAGAGCTTGAAGGGCTGGTTGAATCCGCACAGCACCAGCGCGTCCTCCGGCAATCCGGCCTGGGCCCGGCTGCAGGGGCCGGGCAGCGGGCGCTGGCGATCGTTCGGCTGGTAGCAGCCTGGCATCAGGGCAAGCTTCTCGCTGTAGTGCGCGGCATGCGCCAGCGGCGAGACGATGGCGTCGCCGATGAAGTAGTCCATCGTCGCGGCGCCGGTGGTGCCGGGAAAGCCGAGGAAGCTGGCCTGCACCGGCGCGGCACGGTAGCCGAAGATCGCCAGGCGCCCATCGCGCGTGTGGCCCTTCAGGTCGACCAGCACGTCGATGCCGTCGCGGCGCACCTGTTCCGCGACCTCCAGGTCGCTGCGCCGGCTCACGTCCTCGAAGCGGCCGGCGGCGCGGCGCAGGCGGTCCCGCATCGGCGTGCCGTCGTCCGGACCGTGCGAGTACAGCGTGACGTCGAAGCGGCGGCGGTCGAACTTCTCGAACACCTCGGCCATCAGGATGGCGGTGGCATGGTGGTGGAAGTCGGCCGAGACGAAGCCGACGCGCAGCCGTTCGGGCAGGGGGCGCGGCGCCAGCGGGGCGAAAGGCTCGACGCGGCGCGTCTGGAAGCGCCAGCACGAGCGCGCGACGCGCAGTTGCACCCGTGGATCGTCGGTTAGCGTGACCTGCGTGAACACCGAGGCCCAGCTGCTGGCGTCCTCCGGCAGGGCGGCGGCCAGGTCCTGCATCGCGGCCAGGTCGGCGCGGGCGTGGTCCCAGCGGCACAGCTCGCGCTCGATGAAGGTCATCACGCTCTGCGCGGCCAGGTTGCCGGGGCCCAGGCCGAGGACGAGCGCGGTGCGCAGGCACTCGGTGGCCTCGGCCTTCATGCCCAGGGCGTTGAAGGACAGGCCGAGCCGATAGTGCGACAAGGCATGGTCGATGTTGCGCGACAGGGCCTCGAACAGGGCCGCGATGGCGGCCTGGTGCTGGCCCGCATTGAACAGGGCCTCGCCGAGGTGCTGGTAGTACTCGGTGCTGCGCGGCGCCTGCTCGGGCTGCTGGTGCAGGCAGGCCACCGCCTCGGCGTAGCGGTGCTGCGCGCTCAGGGAGTTCGCGGCGATCAAGCGCGCCGTCTCGTCGTCGGGCTTCAGCGCGAGCGCCGCCTGGGCGCTCAGCAAGGCCCGGGCATGGGCGCCGTTCTTCGATTGCGCGCGTGCCAGGTTCAGCAGGTAGACGTGGTCCTTCGGGCTGCGGTCGCTTGCGCGCTGGAAGGCGCTTTCGGCGCGTGGCCAGTCCCCGGCCTTCGCGTGCACCAGGCCGTCTTCCCATTCCTGCCGGGCGTTGCGCAGGAACGGCGGCAGCGGGGTGGCGCGTGGCTTCGAGGGCTTGTGTGGCTTGCTGTGCATCGGGATGGCGCGCGCGGGCACGCCCCATGGAAGGGTGCCTGGAATTCTAGGAACGGGGTGCGGACTGCAGCCCCGGAGATGGGCCGCAACTGCCCGCCAGTTCGACGCTTGGACACATTCAGAAACGTCTTCATGGCCCCTCAAGTTTTCGCCGCAGGTGCAGATAGAAGGCGGGTCCCGACCCCTTTGTTCGGGGGATCGGACAGAAATTTTGGTGGCGGGGTCTCAAGTCCCGAAAAGGCCGGTCCGATAAAGCCTCCAACGGCGACGCAGAAACGGCGCCGGGGTCCGGCGGCAAGAGAAGAAGCCGGGCGCAGCAAGCCGCACACCTCGGTGGGCGGTCGTTTAGGCAGAGAGGAATTGCAGTAGGGAAACCGATCTGCCGAGGCAATGCCGGCGCTCTCAGCCGGGTCTCAGTTCAACCGTTATTGGAGTTAATCAAATGGTCATGTCTGTCAACACCAACGTCACGTCGCTGAATGCTCAACGCAACCTGTCGGGCACGCAGAGTTCCCTGTCGGTCTCGATGCAGCGCCTGTCTTCCGGCCTGCGCGTCAACAGCGCCAAGGACGACGCCGCCGGCCTGGCGATCTCGGAGCGCATGAGCGCCCAGGTCCGCGGCATGAACGTCGCGATCCGCAACGCCAACGACGGCATCTCGCTGGCGCAGACCGCTGAAGGCGCGCTGGGCAAGGTCGGCGACTCGCTGCAACGCATGCGTGAACTGGCGGTCCAGGCCCGCAACGGCACGAACAGCGGCACCGACAAGGACTCGCTGGACAAGGAATTCCAGCAACTGGGTTCGGAAATCACCCGCGTGCTGGGCGGCACCACCTTCAACGGTATCTCCATCATCGGTGCCAGCGCCGGCGCGAAGGACTTCCAGATCGGTGCCAACACCACCACCAACGACAAGATCACGGTCACCACTACCGACATGACGGCCGATGCCAGCATCACGGCGGTGACGAGCGAGAAGATCGACAGCACGCAATCCACGCTGGCGCTGGGCGACGTGATCGACAAGATCGACGGCGCCATCGACAAGGTCAACAGCGAGCGCGCCATGTACGGTGCGGTGCAGAACCGCTTCGACTCGGTGATCTCCAACCTGCAGACCTCGGTCGAGAACCAGTCCGCCGCGAAGAGCCGCATCACCGATGCCGACTTCGCCCAGGAAACCTCGAACCTGTCGCGGGCGCAGATCCTGCAGCAGGCCGGCACGGCGATGGTGGCGCAAGCCAACCAGCTGCCCCAGCAAGTGCTGTCGCTGCTGAAGTAAGCAAGCCGATCATCCGACGCGCTTCCAAGGCCCCGCCCGGGAAACCGGGCGGGGCTTTTTCATTGCACTCGAATAAGCCGGTCGAACGGCCTCATTTCGCGGTTTAGGGCAGGTTCAGTTCTCGGAACAATCACTTCCACGGATCTCTCGCCTGGGGTCCGCGGTCCGGATCCACTGAAGGACGCTGATGCGGCGATGTGCGAGAGCACATCTTTCGATGTCAGTGAACAACGGTGAGTCGCGCCGGTCCTGGCACGGGTCGCACCGTGGCAGGCAGAGCCGGCGCATTCGCCGGGAGTCATTGATTCTTGAGGAGTGCAACATGCCACAAACCATCAACACGAACATCGTTTCGCTGAACGCGCAACGAAACCTGAATTCTTCGCAATCGGCGCTGTCGGTCTCGATGCAGCGCCTGTCGTCCGGCCTGCGCGTCAACTCCGCGAAGGACGATGCCGCCGGCCTCGCCATCGCCGAGCGCATGAACGCCCAGGTGCGCGGCATGAACGTCGCGGTGCGCAACGCGAACGACGGCATCTCGCTGGCGCAGACCGCGGAAGGTGCGTTGTCCAAGGTCGGCGATGCGCTGCAGCGCATGCGCGAGCTGTCGGTGCAGGCCCGCAACTCGACCAACAGCGGCAGCGACAAGGACTCGCTGAACAAGGAATTCCAACAGCTGTCGGCCGAAATCGGCCGCGTGCTCGCCGGCACGACCTTCAATGGCCAGCCCATCCTGGCCTCGACCGGTGTGCAGACCTTCCAGGTCGGCGCGAACACCTCGGTCAACGACACGATCAACATCAGCACGGTCGACCTGACCGTCGATGCCTCGATCACCGCGGTGACCGCGGCGACGACGGTGATCGACAGCACCGCCGATGCGACCACGATCGCGACCGTGATGGACGCCATCGACGGCGCCCTGAACCTGGTCAACGACACCCGCGCCACCTACGGTGCCAGCCAGTCGCGCTTCGACTCGGTGATCTCCAACCTGCAGACGGCGGTGGAGAACCAGTCGGCCGCCCGCAGCCGGATCATGGATGCCGACTTCGCGGCGGAAACCGCGGCGTTGAGCCGGGCGCAGATCCTGCAGCAGGCCGGCAACGCCATGGTCGCCCAGGCCAACCAGCTGCCGCAGCAGGTCCTGTCACTGCTGAAGGGCTGACGCCCGCCGGCCCGGCCGAGAAAAAATTCTCGATCCGGGCCTCAAGTTGACGGCCCGGGGTCCGATACACGCGATATCGGACTCCCCTCGTGGGAGCCCCTCCTTCTTTTAGGACAGTGGCAGCGAGGCCTCCTCCGCTTGCCGTCCACTCTTCCGAAAGGTCTTGGCCATGGCATCAGTGACATCCGCGGGTATCGGCAGCGGGCTCGACGTCGAATCCATCATCACCAAGCTGATGGCGGTGGAGAAGGCGCCGGTCACGCAGCTGCAGACCGAAGCCACCAAGATCCAGAGCAAGATCTCGGCCTACGGCTCGGTGCAATCCTCGGTGTCCGCCTTCCGCGACGCCGCGCTCGCGCTGACCAAGGCGACGACCTGGAGCGCCACCACGGCCACCTCGGGCGACACCTCGGCCGTCACCGTCTCCAGCGGCAGCAGCGCCGCGGCCGGCAACTATTCCGTCAGCGTGCAGAGCCTGGCCGCCGCCCAGTCGGTGGCGAGCACGAGCTTCGCTTCGAGCAGCACCGTCGTCGGCGAGGGCGCCCTGACCATCGACGTCGGCAGCTGGGACGTGGGCGAGCCGGGCTTCAAGGCCCGCGCCACCATCAGCTCGATGAACATCGCGATCAGCGCGACCGACACGCTGGCCGACGTGCGCGACAAGATCAACGCGGCGGGGGGCGGCGTATCCGCCTCCATCGTCACCGATTCGAGCGGGGCGCGCCTGGTGCTGTCCTCGTCGTCCACCGGCGTCGACAACGGCTTCCGGGTCACGGCGAGCGGTGCCGGCCCGGCCGCTTTCGCCTACGACGCGACCGACGGCAGTGCGGCGATGAAGCGCACCCAGACCGCCGCAGACGCGAAGGCGAAGATCAACGGCCTGGACATCAGCTCGGCCAGCAACACGCTGAACGACGTGGTGCAGGGCCTGACCATGAACCTGCAGAAGGTCACCACCGGCGACGTGCAGGTGAGCGTGGCGCAGGACAACACCGCCATCAAGGGCGTGATCAGCAGCTTCGTGGCGGCCTACAACGGGCTGTCGTCCTTGCTGAAGAACCAGACCAAGTACGACGAAAGCACCAAGACGGCCGGCACGCTGCAGGGCGACAGCACGGCGGTGTCGCTGCAGCGCCAGCTGCGCTTGGTGCTGACGGCGCCCGGCACGGCCTCGAGCACGTTCACGAACCTGTCGTCCATGGGCCTGGAAATCCAGGCCGACGGCACGCTGCGGGTCAGCGACACCAAGTTGAACGCCGCGCTGGCCAAGCTGCCGGAGATGAAGAAGGCCTTCGCCAACAGCGACGTCGCCGATTCGGACAACGACGGCTTCGCGCAGAAGCTGCGGGCCCTGGGCGACCAGGTCCTGGGCACCGACGGGGGTCTGGCGGCCCGCACGGCCGGCTTGAACAGCACCCTGAAGCTCAACCAGGAGCGCCAGGACGACATCACCGACCGGATGACGGCCACCGAGAAGCGCCTGCGCGCGCAGTACACGGCGCTGGACACCAAGATGGCCGGGCTCAACACCTTGAGCACCTACATCGGCCAGCAGATCGCCAACTGGAACAAATCCAAAGCTTGACGCCGCAGGCGGCAACCGACAGTCCCTGGCGCGCCGGCTTTGCCCGGCGCGTTTGCTTTGGAGGGCCTGGCTGCATCCGGACACACTTGAGGGCGAAATGGACCCTGTTTCGGGCAGTGTGCGGGGTCTAAAGCCTGCAGCGTGAGGGCCGATAAACAGTGCATCACCTCACGACGCAGAAAGCCAACGACATGTTCGCTCCCGCTTACGCAGCCTCGCCCTTCGGCCGCCGCCAGACCTACCAGGAAGTCCAGGTCAGCACCGGCGTCGACGGCGCCTCGCCGCACCAGCTGATCGCGATGCTGTACGACGGATTGAACGACTGCATTGCCCAGGCCCGCGGCGCCATCCGCGCCGGCAACATCGAGCTCAAGGGCCGGTCCATCGGGCGCGCCGTGCGCATCGTCGAGGAAGGCCTGAAAGCCGGGCTGAACCTGAAGGAAGGCGGCGCCCTCGCGGCCAGCCTGAACGACCTCTATGCCTACATGGCGCTGCGGTTGACGCAAGCCAACCTGCGCAGCGACGAAGCCGCGCTCGAGGAATGTGCCCAGCTGCTGGAGCCGCTGCGCTCCGCCTGGGCCGAGATCTCGATGAAGACCGCCGCCTGACACGAAGCACCACGATGAAGACCAACAACCAGATCGACCGGTCGCACCACAGCGGAGACCACCCCATGAACAAGGCCCTGTTGAACTACTACGAAGCCATCGAGCGCGCCAGCCAGGACATGCTGGAAGCCGCCCGCTGCGGCAACTGGGACCAGGTGGTCAAGCTCGAAGGCGCCTGCGCCCTGCTGATCTCCCAGCTCAAGCACGCCGCCGCCCAGCGCCCGCTGGATACGGAGGAAGCCCAGCTGAAGTCGCGCATCATGCAGCGCATCCTGGTCAACGACGCCGAGATCCGCCACCTGGCCGAGCCCTGGCTGGAAGACCTCGACGCGCTGCTGGCCGGCAAACCCAAGACCGTCCACTGAGAATCCCTCAGAATGGGGGGGCCCGTGCGAGCGGGCGTTCCGAACGGAGCTGCGCGTGGACACCTTGCCGATGTCGCTCGATACCCTGTCTGCCGCCCACGGCGGACTGGATGACTTCCGCATTTCCGCGCAGCCCGAGGTGCTGGCGATGCTCAAGCGCCTGCAGGACGGCAACGTGCTGCTCAACCTGAACGGCAGCGACGGTGCGGTCTACACCACGACGCTGTGGTCGGTGGATGCGGCGCGCGGCCTGATCAGCTTCAGCGCCGAGGCCGAGAGCAACCAGGTGCAGGCGCTGGTCGAATCCGAGGATGCGGTCGTCGTCGCCTACCTCGACAGCATCAAGCTGCAGTTCGATGCGATCGGCCTGGTGGTGGTGCACAGCGGCCGCCATGCGGTGCTGAACTGCGCCTTGCCGCGCGAGCTCTTCCGCTTCCAGCGCCGCAGCGGCTTCCGGGTGCGCCCGCTGCTGCGCAGCACGCCGACCGTGCGGGTGCGCCACCCGGCGATCCACGACATGCCCCTCGCCCTGCGCGTGCTCGACGTGAGCATCGGCGGCTGCGCCCTGTTCCTGCCCGACGACGTGCCGCCGCTGCAGCCCGGCGTGGTGCTGAACGGCGTGCAGATGGACCTCGACGTCGACACCCGCGTCGGCGTCTCGCTGCGCCTGCAGCACGTGACCTCGCTCAACCCCGAATCGCGCGGCGTGCGCCTCGGCTGCGAGATCGTCAACCCGTCGCACGACGTCTCCCGCGCCCTGCAGCGCTACATCGACCAGACGCAGAAGCGCCAGCGAATGTTGGGGGGCTGATCCCCCGGCTCCCGTGGCAAGATCCGGCTTCCTTGAACCTCAAAGGCGGCTGGCGTGCGTATCGAGATCGAGCCGGGTGTCCGGCTGTATGTGGACGTCGAGGGCCCGGGCCTGGTGCCGGACGGCGACACCCTGCGCGAGAAGCCGACCCTGGTGCTGCTGCACGGCGGCCCCGGCTTCGACCACCTGGCCTTCAAGCCGACCTTCTCCCGCCTGGCCGACATCGCCCAGGTCGTCTACTACGACCACCGAAGCCATGGCCGCAGCGACCGCCGCCCGAGCGCCGAGTGGACGCTCGACACCTGGGCCGACGACGTCGTCCGCCTGTGCGACGCGCTCGGCGTGGACCGGCCGATCGTCCTCGGCCAGTCCTTCGGCGGCTTCGTGGCCCAGCGCTACATCGCGCGCCACCCCGGGCATGCGGCCAAGGTGATCCTCTCCAGCACCGCCGGCAGCATGGCGATGCCGCGCAAGCTGGCGATGTTCGAGCAACTGGGCGGCGTCGAGGCACGCCGGGTCGCCGAGCGCTTCTGGGCCGACCCCGACGAGGCCAACACCGAGGTCTACCAGCGCGTCTGCAAGCCCCTCTACAACCCCAGCCTGGTCGGGCGGGTCGACGCCGGCCCGTGGCGCTTCACCGCCCCCGAGATCCTGCGCGCCTTCATCCGCGGCGAGCAGCAGCAGATGAACCTGCTGCCCGGCCTGGCGCGCGCGCAATGCCCGGTGCTGGTGATGGCGGGCGAGCTCGACCCGGTGTGCCCGCTGGAGGACGCCCGAGACATCGCTGCCGCGCTGCCGGCGCAGTGGCGGCGCTTCAAGTCCTTCCCCGGCATCGGCCACGGGGCCTGGCGCGAGCAGCCGGACGCCGCGCTCGCGGTGCTGCGCGAGTTCATCGCCGAGCCCGCCTGAGCGCGACGGCCGCGCTGCTGGAGTGCGCATGATCGACGAACGGGAATTGCGGTGGGCCGACACCCGATGGGGTGGGGAGCCGCCCACCCTGCCCGTGCTCGATCCGACCCTGATGGCCGTGCTGCTGGAGAACCTGGGCACCCGCATCGCCGTGATCGACCGCGACTGGCGCTACCGGTACGCCAACCACGAGGCGCTGCGCTTCATGGGCCTGCCGCCCGAGCAGGTGATCGGCCGCCGCGTGTCCGAGGTGCTGGACGAGGGCGTCTACCGCAGCTTCGTGCCCCTCTTCGAGCGCCTGTTCGCCGGCGAATCGCTGCGCCTGCAGGGCTGGGTGCACTACCAGAAGCAGGGCCGGCGCTACCGCGAGCAGGCCTTGGTGCCCTACACGCCGGGCGGCGGGCCGGTGCAGGCGGTGGTGGTGTGCGGGCTCGACCACACCGAGCTGCGCCAGGGCGAGGAGGAACTGGCGCGCCGGCATGCGCAGCTGCGCGCCAGCGAGGCGCTCAAGTCGGCGATCGTCGACCATGCCCTGGCAGCGCTGGTCTCCGCCGATGCCGACGGCCGCATCGTCGAGTTCAATCCCTCGGCCGAGGCGATCTTCGGTCGCCGCCGCGCCGACGTGCTGGGCCACCGGGTGAGCGAAGTGATCGTGCCGGAGCGGCATCGGGCGGCCCACGAGGCCGGCCTGCGCCGCATGGCCGCCGGCGAGGCGCCGCGCGTGATCGGCCGGCGCATGGAGCTGCAGGCGCTGCGCGCCGACGGCAGCGAGTTCCCGATCGAGATGGTGCTGTGGCGCAGCGATGTCGAGGGCACGGCGTTCTACACCGCCTCGATCGCCGACCTGTCCGAGCGCCACAACGCTGCGCAGCAGATCGAGCGCCAGCGCGAGGCGCTGCGCCAGAGCGAGCGCCTGACGGCGATGGGCAGCCTGCTGGCCGGCGTGGCGCACGAGCTGAACAACCCGCTCGCGATCGTGATGGGACGCGCCACGCTGCTGGAGGAGAAGTGCGAGGACCGGCCCGACCTGCAGCAGGACGTGCGGCGCATCCGCGAGGCCGCGGAGCGCTGCGGGCGCATCGTGCGCACCTTCCTGAACATGGCGCGCAGCCGGCCGACGCAGCGCAGCGCGGTGCAGCTGAACGACGTGGTGCGGGCGGCGGCCGACCTGCTGGGCTACACCTACCGCAGCCACAACGTCGAGTTGCGGATGGAGCTGCACCCGCAGCTGCCGCACGTGACGGGCGATGCCGACCAGATCTCGCAGATCGTGCTGAACCTGATGGTGAACGCGCAGCAGGCGCTGGCGTCGAGCGAGGGCGAGCGGCGGGTGCAGGTGAGCACCGGCGTCGAGCAGCGGCGCACCGACCGCGAGCCGCGCGTCTGGATGCGGGTGGTGGATTCCGGCCCGGGCGTCGAGCCGGAGGTGCGGGCGCGGCTGTTCGAGACCTTCTTCACCACCAAGCCCGAGGGGCTGGGGACGGGGCTGGGCCTGTCGGTGTCGCGCTCGGTGGCACGCGAGCACGGCGGCGACCTGGTGCTGGAGGCGACGGCGCGCGGCGCGTCCTTCCGCCTGAGCCTGCCGCTGAGCGGCGAGGCCGATCCGCTGGAGAGCGTGCCGACGGCGGCGCCGGCCGAAGTGCCGGCGCTGGCGCAGGTGCTGGTGGTGGACGACGAGCCCGAGCTGGCCGAGCTGGTGCGCGACATGCTGGAGAGCGCGGGCTATGCGGTGGCCACGGCGGTGTCGGGAGCGGTGGCGCTGGAGCTGCTGGCGGCGGCGCGTTTCGACGCGGTGGTGTCCGACCTGCGCATGCCCGACATGGACGGCGCGGCGCTGTGGCGGGCCGCGTCGGAGAGGCAGCCGGAGCTGGCACAGCGGTTCCTGTTCGTCACCGGGGACACCTTGTCGCCGGACGCGAGCGAGTTCCTGAAGGCCGCGCGCTGCGCGGGGCTGGACAAGCCGTTCTCGAAGCCGGACCTGCTCATGCGCGTCGCGGAGATGCTCAAGACCGGATGACCGCCATGCGTTCGTGGCCCGGATGAGAATCCGGGAAGCGTCCACCCCCTGGTCGCCGCCGCTCCCGGATTCCGCTGCGCTGCATGCGGGCTACGAAGGCGGCGCATCAGGACAGCGTGTAGCTCAGCTCGTAGTGGTGGGCACCCTCCGCCATCGTGATCACGAGGCTGCCTGACAGTCCGCTGAGCTCCCCCGTCCCCGAATCGGGCACGACGCGGACCGACAGGCTCGGCGCACCGCGGTCCATCGTGCCGCTGTGCTGCAGCACGAAGCTGCCGCGCCTGCCGTGCAGCGTGCCCTCGACGAGCTCGAGCGCGACATAGCCGGCCGACCCGGCGACCGCCGTGCCGGCCGCCAGCATCTCGCCTCGGCCGCTGGCGACCAGGTCGCCGTCGTACTGCTTGTCGAGCGTCCGCCGTCCCAACAGGCTGCCGGCGGCCTGCTCCTCCATCGGCTGGGGCGTCATGCGGACGGTGAAGCTGCCGCGGGCGGTGTGGCTCATGGGTTCTCCTGGCTTCAGGTGCCGAAGCGTTCGGCGGAGCGGGCGCGGGCCTTCGCGGCCTCGACCTCGCGGTCACGGGGCGCGGCCGTCGTCACCAGCGAGTCGATCAGGGTGCGAGCCGAGGCGGCGACCTCGGCGACCGCGCGCTCGAAGGCCGCCTCGTTGGCCTTGGACGGCACCGTGAAGCCGCTCAGCTTGCGCACGAACTGCAGCGAGGCATCGCGGATCTCCAGCTCGGTGGCCGGCGGCTCGAAGTTGAACAGGGTCTTGATGTTGCGGCACATGGTGTCCACCTCACTGGGAGAGTTGCCTCGTGCAGGCGTCGGGGTCGGTTCCTCGGATCCAGGTCCGGCCATCAGTCTCGACATGGATGAGGAGGGAAGGAATTCAATGCAGTTTCCACGCCAGCAGCAGCGCGACCGACGCCGGCACGGCGAAGTTGAGCAGGAGGATGGGTAATTCCTCGGCCACCGAGTAGCCGGCCCTGGCGACGCCGACCCACAGGTTGACGGCACAGACCAGCAGCCACAGCACAAGGAAGCCGCCGGCCGCCCAGTGGATGACCGCCGGGTAGTGGGCGACGAACAGCCGGGCCAGCACGAGCATCGAGCCGAGCAGCATCAGGCCGGCGGAGAGGAACAGCAGCGTGCGCATCAGGGCTCCCTGGATGGATCGGGTGGCAGGCGGCCGGCCTGCGCGGCCCGGCGCCGATTCTGCCGTGCCTGGATGCGCTCGCGCGCCGCATCGGCGGAAGACCGTCGGCCGCAGCGCTTTCGGGGGTCGACGCAATCGGCCGCATCGCAGGCGCACTCGGCGACGTCGCATCCGTCGACCGGCCCGCAGTCGAGGTCGCACAGGCCGGCCTGCGGGTGCAGCCGGGTCCGGCGGGGCTGCTCCGGCGGGCGCTGTTGCGCCCGGCGCTGCTCATGGCTGAGCGCACAGGCATCGAAGCGGCAGCGCAGCACCCCGAGCCCGGTCCACAGCCCGTGCCGCCGGATCGCCCGCGCACCCAGCGCCGAGCAGCCGCGCCGGCCGGTCTGCAGCGCATGCGCGCAGCGCCAGCCCTTGTGCGGGGAGAGCCAGCGCTGGTAGAGGGCGATCAGGCCCAGGGCGGCCCTGGCCGGCAGCGACAGGCCCATGGTCAGTCGCCGACGATCGCCAGCGAGAAGCCGTCCCAGCCCTTGCTGCCCACCGTCTGCACGGCGGTGGCCGACAGCCTCGGGTGCGCGGCCATCAGCTCGAAGAAGCGCCGCACGCCGAGCACGTTCGCATCGGTGCTTGCCGGGTCCGCGACGGCTCCGTTGCGCACCACGTTGTCGCCGACGATCGCGGTCCCCGGGCGCGACAGCCTCAGCGCCCAGTCGAGGTACAGCGGGTTGCTCGGCTTGTCGGCGTCGATGAAGATGAAGTCGAACGGGCCCGCGCCGTCCGTGGCCAGCTGCGGCAGGCTGTCGGCGGCGCGGCCGATGCGGATCTCGACCCGGTTGGCGAGCCCGGCGCGCGCGATGTTGATGCGCGCCACCTCGGCGCAGGCCGGATTCGCCTCCAGCGTCACGAGGCGCCCACCGGTCGGCAGCGCGCGGGCCAGCCAGATCGTGCTGTAGCCGCCCAGCGTGCCGATCTCGAGGATGCGCCGCGCCCCCTGCAGGCGGGCCAGCAACTGCAGCAGAGCCCCCTGGTTGGGCGCCACCTGGTGGGCGGGCAGGCCGGCGGCCTCGCTGTCGCGCAGGGCCTGCGCGAGCACCGGGTCCGCCGGCAGCAGGGTGTCGCAGAAGTAGGCATCGACTGCTTCCCAGCCCGCCGTCGGCTCATTCGCCATCGATCAACCCCCTTCGTGCGGCCGCCGCAGGGTCATCGAAGATCGCCATCGCCGTGCGCATCGGCCTGAAGCCGTGGCGGCGGTAGAAGCCTTCCTTGCCCGCCACGGCGTAGAGGATGATCTTGCGGTGCCCCTTGCACAGCGCAAGCAGACGCGACACCATCTCGTGGCCGACGCCCGTGCCCTGGTGGCTGGGGTGCACGGCGACGTCACACAGGTAGGCGCAGTCCGCGCCGTCCGACAGCACGCGCCCGGCCGCCACCAGCCGCCCGTCCGCGTCGCGCGCGAAGCAGCAGTAGCGGCTGTTGCCGAACACCGTCTGCAGCAGCGCCGCCGTCTTCGTGCCCAGGGCGGCGGCGCGGTACAGCGCCTCGAGTTCGTCCCAGCCGATGTCGTGCCAGGAATCCAGCCAGGTCAATGCCAAGGACGTGCGCTCCGTGTTGTCAGCTTGCCGGCGGGCGCGGGACGCGCTGCGCCGGGTCGTAGAAGAAGGTTTCCTCGGCGATGCGCTCGCCGTCCCACCGCTGCCACGCCAGCTCCTCCATGTGGGTGCGGCTGCCGTCGAGCCACTCGAAGTCGAAGATCCAGCGGATCACCACATGGTCGCCGTTCACCAGCACCGGCCGCACGCACTGCGAGCGCACGGACTTCGCGCGCGCCATCACCCGGCGTTCGCCGGCGACATGCGCGTCGCGGCCGACGCGCGGCACGGCCTGGTTCTCCTGCATCGTCGAGTGCTCGGCGTAGAAGGCCTCGCAGGCCTCGGCGTGCGCGTTGCGCTCGACCATCGCGATGAAGCGCTCCAGCGTGTCGTTGCTTGGCATCGCCGCGCCCGGTCAGGCCCCGGGGCCATGGAACACGGCCTCGATGTTGTGGCCGTCGGGGCCGATCACGAAGGCGCCGTAGTAGGTCGCGTGGTAGTGCGGGCGCAGCCCGGGCGCCCCGTTGTCCTTCGCGCCGGCGGCCAGCGCAGCGGCATGGAACTGCCGCACCTCCTCGCGGCTGCGCGCCGCGAAGGCGATGTGGATCGGGCCGGGCGCGCCGCCGAAGGAGCCGAACCAGAATTGCCCGCGACCGTCGCGGCCCAGCATCGCCCAGCCCTCGCCCTCCTTGGTGATGCCGATGCCCAGCGGCGCCAGCGCGGCCTCGAGGAAGCGGCGCGCCGCCGGGAAGTCGCTGACGTTGAAGCCGATGTGGTCGAGGATCATCACGGGCCTTTCGGGGGTTCGCCGGCGAGTGTAGTCGGCGGCGCCTCCTGCGCCGCCTTCATCGCCTGCAGGCCCTGCTCGATCATCGCGGCGATGGCCGGCGCCATCGCGTGCGGCAGCAGGTCGGCGATCCAGACGACGCGGCACGCGCCGTCGCCCGCTTCGACCACCTGGGCCGACGCGTTGTGGTGCGTGAGGCGCCCGCCGGCGGCCGTCCAGGCAACCCGGCGTTGCCCGGCATCGACGTCGACGATCAGCTCGCGCGCCTGGATGCCGTTGGCGAAGGTGACGTGGCGGACCTCGCCGTCGAGCCGGCAGTCGGTGACGAAGCCGGGCACGAGGCGGGTGTGCAGCGCGCCGACGTCGCGCAGCGCGTCCCAGACACGTTCGGCGGGGGAGTTGATCCGGATGTCCCGGCGGATCGAGGCCATGGCGCGGCTCCTGGTGGGTGGCGAGGACGCCAGCGTAGGGCGTGGGCCGCCCACCATGCGCTGTTTCCGGACATGCTCATCCGGGCGCCAGGGGTTTCCAGTCACGCCGCAGCAAGCCGTAGAGCCAGCTGTCGGACACCTCGCCGTCGACGATCCAGCGTTCGCGCAGGTGGCCCTCGCGCACGAAGCCCAGGCGCTCCAGGCTTGCGGCCGAGCCGAGGTTGCGCGGGTCGATGTCGGCCTCGATCCGGTTCAGGTCCAGTGCCGTGAAGCCGTGCCCGACCAGCGCCGTGAGCGCCTCGTGCATGTACCCGCGGCCCCACGCACGGCGCGCCAGCGCATAGCCGATCTCCGCCCGCCGGCAGCCGCGGTCGAGCTTGAACAGCGTGCAGGTGCCGACCAGCGCCCCGTCCTCGCGCCGTTCCAGGCCCAGGCGCAGCTCGTCGCCGGCGGCCATCGCGACGCGGTCGTGCGCGACCATCGCGTGGGCCCGCTCGATCGAGGTCCAGGGCGGCGTGCTCCAGTAGCGCATCACCTCGGGGTCGCCGAAGATCCCCAGCAGGGCCTCGGCATCGTCTTCGCGCAGCGGGCGCAGCCGCAGGCGGTCGGTGGGGAGTTCGAGCGTGTCGAAGGAGGGCATCGAGACTTAGTACAGCGTCGTGCGCTGCCGCTCGGGCAACTCGCGGTCGTAGGCGGCGCCGTCGATCGCGTCCTCGGTCAGGGCGGCCAGCATGCGGCCGGCCGACGGCACGCCGTCCGGCCGCGCGCCGGCAGAAGCCCACAGTTTCGAGCGCTGCATCGCCCGCGCGCACTGGAACAGCACGCGCTCGACCCGCACCTCGATCACGCACTTGGGCGGCGCGCCGTCCATCGCCATCTGCTGCAGCAGGCCGGGGTCGGCCGTGATGCGGGCCCGGCCGTTCACGCGCAGCGTCTCGCCGACGCCGGGGATCAGGAACAGCAGCGCGACGCGCGGGTCGACGAGGATGTTGCGCAGGCTGTCGATGCGGTTGTTGCCGCGGCGCTCGGGCAGGCGCAGCGTGTGGGCGTCGACGACGGTGACCAGGCCCGCCGGGTCGCCGCGGGGCGAGGCGTCGAGACCGCCCGGCCCCGCGGTCGCGAGCACCGCGAAAGGCGCGGCCTCGATCCATTGGCGATACACCGGGTGGAGGTGGTCGACTTCCTTGCGGCGCGAGGCCTCGCCCACGTCGCCGAACAGGGCTTCCAGGGCGGGCAGGTCGTGGATCTGGTGCGGGTCGGGGAGATGCATGGGTTCAACCGGGTCGATGCGACGACCTGCGCCGCCATTGCGGGGGATAGAGCCACCAGCTGCCCAGCACCAGCACCTTGTCCGCCAGGCGCTGGTAGATGGCGTTCCGGGTCTCTATACTGTACATATATACAGCTCTCCTGCTCCTTCCCTGTGCCCTCCATTGTGTCCCGGACGCCATGCTGCCGCCCTACGCCGAGCTGCACTGCCGCAGCAACTACAGCTTCCTGACCGGTGCCTCCCATCCCGAGGAACTGGTGAACCGCGCTGCCGACCTGGGCTACAGCGCGCTCGCCATCACCGACGAATGCTCGCTCTCCGGTGTCGTGCGCGCCCATGTCGAGGCGCAGCGGCGCCAGCTGCACCTGATCATCGGCAGCGAGATCCGCCTCACGCTGCCGGACGAGGGCGGCCCGCACGCCCGCCTGGTGCTCCTCGCCCAGACGCGGCGCGGCTACGGCAACCTCTCGCACTGGATCACGGTGGCGCGCCGCCGCGCCGCCAAGGGCAGCTACCTCGCGCACCCGTCCGACCTCGAGGGCGGCGTGCCCGACGCCCCCACGCTGGCCGGCCTGCCCGACTGCCTGGCCCTGCTGGTGCCCGACGCGGCCCAGTCCTTCGAGGCGGTGTTCGCCCACGCGATGTGGCTCAGGACCTGGTTCCAGGAGCGGGCGGCGATCCTCATCGAGCGCCTGCACCGGCCCGGCGACGACGAACTGGTCGCCACCGTGCAGCGCGTTGCCCAACTGCTCGGGCTGCGCGTGGCCGCGGCCGGCGACGTGCTGATGCACCTGCGCTCGCGCAAGTCGCTGCAGGACACGCTCACCGCCACGCGCCTCGGCCTGCCGCTGTCGCAGTGCGGCCTGCAGCTCGCGCCCAACGCCGAGCAGTACCTGCGCACGCGCAGCCGCCTCGCCGCCCTCTACGAGCCGGCCTGGCTCGACAACACGCTGGTGCTGGCCGCGCAGTGCAGCTTCTCGCTGAAGGAGCTGAAGTACGAATACCCGCGCGAGGTCGTGCCCGAGGGCATGACGCCCATCGCCCACCTGCGCCAGCTCACCTGGGCCGGCGTGCCCCGGCGCTTCCCGGACGGCATCAAGCCCGAGTGGACGAAGCAGATCGAGGACGAGCTCGCCCTCATCGAGCAGCTCGGCTACGAGGCCTATTTCCTCACCGTCGCCGACGTGGTGCGCTGGGCGCGCAGCCGCGGCATCCTGTGCCAGGGACGCGGCAGCGCGGCCAACTCGCTGGTCTGCTACTGCCTGGAGGTGACCGAGGTCGACCCCGGCCGCGCGACCCTGCTGTTCGGCCGCTTCCTCAGCGCCGAACGCAACGAGCCGCCCGACATCGACATCGATTTCGAGCACCAGCGCCGCGAGGAGGTCATCCAGTACATCTACGGCAAGTACGGCCGGCACCGGGCGGCGCTCACCGCGGTCGTCATCAGCTACCGGCCGCGCAGCGCGGTGCGCGACGTCGGGCGCGCCCTCGGCATCGACCTGCAGCGCGTCGACGCGGTCTCCAAGGGCCACCAGTGGTTCGACGGCCGCGGCATCAGCGCCGAGCGGCTGCGCGAGAACGGCTTCGACCCGGATGCGCTGGTGGTGCGCCAGTGGGCCGAGCTCACCGGGCTGCTGGTGGGCTTCCCGCGCCACCTGAGCCAGCACCCGGGCGGCTTCGTGATCGCGCGCGACCAGATCGAGCAGCTGGTGCCGGTGGAGAACGCCGCGATGGACAAGCGCAGCGTCGTGCAGTGGGACAAGGACGACCTCGATGCGCTCGGCCTCATCAAGGTCGACATCCTGGCGCTGGGCATGCTGAGCGCGCTGCGCCGCGCGCTCGACTTCCTCGGCGCGAAGCGGGGCCGCCCGATGCGCATGCAGGACATCCCGGTCGAGGACCCGGCCACCTACGACATGATCTGCCGCGCCGACACCATCGGCGTGTTCCAGATCGAGAGCCGCGCCCAGATGAGCATGCTGCCGCGGCTGCGCCCGCGCACCTACTACGACCTGGTGGTCGAGGTGGCGATCGTGCGCCCCGGCCCGATCCAGGGCGGCATGATCCATCCCTACCTGAAGAACCGCACGCTCCCCGACGACCAGATCGACTGCCCGATCGCCCTGCGCCCGGCGCTGGATCGGACCAAGGGCGTGCCGATCTTCCAGGAACAGGTGATGCAGATCGCGATGATCGCCGCCGACTTCACGCCCGGCGAGGCCGACCAGCTGCGCCGGGCGATGGCGGCCTGGAAGCGCAAGGGCGGGCTCGGGCCTTTCCACGAGCGCCTGGTCGGGCGCATGGTGGCCAAGGGCTACGAGCTCGAGTACGCCGAGCGCATCTTCCGCCAGATCCAGGGCTTCGGCGAGTATGGGTTCCCGGAGAGCCATGCGGCCGGCTTCGCGCTGCTCGCCTACACCAGCAGCTGGATCAAGTGCCACCACCCGGATGCCTTCCTGGCCGCGCTGCTGAACAGCCAGCCGATGGGCTTCTATGCCCCGGCCCAGCTGGTGCGCGACGCGCGCGAGCACGGCGTGCAGGTGCTGCCGGCGGACGTGACGCGCAGCGACTGGGGCTGCATGCTGGAAGGCGAGGGTGAGGGCGAGGGCCTGCGCCCGGTGCGCCTGGGACTGAACCGCGTCAGTGGCCTGTCCGAAGAGGCGGCGCTGCGCATCGTGGCGACGCGCGCCGACGGCCCCTTCGACGGCCCGGAGGACCTGGCGCGCCGCGCGGCGCTGAACGCCCACGAGCTGCAGTCGCTGGCCCAGGCCGATGCGCTGCACAGCCTGAGCGGCCACCGCCACCAGGCGGCCTGGGCGGTGGCCGGCATCGACACCCGGCCGACGGCCCTGCTGCGCCGCACCCGCGTCGCCGAGCCGGCGCTGGCGCTGCCCGCGCCGGCCGAGGCGGACGAGACGGCGGCCGACTACCGTGCGCTCGGGCTTACGCTGAAGCGGCACCCGCTCGCGCTGCTGCGGCCGTCGCTGGCGCGCTTCCAGGTGCAGACCGCGGCGGTGCTGCGCGGCTACCCGCATGGCCGGCTGGCGCGGGCGAGCGGCCTCGTGACGCACCGGCAGCGCCCGCAGACGGCCAAGGGCACGCTCTTCGTCACGCTGGAAGACGAGACCGGGGCGGTCAATGTCATCGTCTGGCCGCGCGTCTTCGAGGCCCAGCGCCAGGCCCTGCTGGGTGCCCGGCTGCTCACGGTCTACGGACAGTGGCAGCGCCAGGGCGAGGTGATGCACCTGCTGGCGGTGAAGATGATCGACCACAGTGCGCTGCTGGGCGGGCTGGTGAGCCGCAGCCGGGACTTCAAATGACGCGTAGGAAAGCGCTCACACCCGGATCCGCCGCCTTCCGGCGGACAGGCGGCGGGGCGTTTTCTACAGTGGTGTCAGATCACCTGGAGACCCTCATGCGCCATCCTGCCCTCTACCTCGTCGTCAGTGCGTTCTCCCTCGCCGTCGCCGCGTGCCAGCCTGCCGAAGGCCCGGCCGAACGGGCCGGCAAGGCGATCGACAACGCCGCCGAGAAGACCGCCAACCAGTTCGAGAAGGCCGGCGACAAGGCGCGCGACGCCGTCAACGACGCGAAGAAGTGAGGCTTGCGCCGCGGCGCCGCACACCTGGAAACCAGGTGGGTGCGGGCGATTCGCTAGAGTTCGGGGTTCCGTGTCCCGTGCTCCGGCTTCATGCTGTTCCTGCTTTCGCCCGCCAAGACCCTCGACTACGAGACGCCGCTGCGCACTGCGCATGAGCCGACGCTGCCGCCCTTCCTGCCGCAGTCGGCCGAACTGATCCGCCTCCTGAAGACCCGCTCGGCCGAGGACATCTCGGCCCTGATGCACCTGTCGCCGGCGCTCGCCGAGCTGAACGTGGCGCGCTATGCGGCCTGGTCGCCGCGCTTCACCGATCGCAACAGCCGGCCGGCTGCGCTCGCCTTCGACGGCGACGTGTACGACGGGCTGCAGGCGCCGACGCTGGACGATGCCGACCTCGCCTGGGCGCAGGACCACCTGTGCATCCTGTCCGGCCTGTACGGTGTGCTGCGCCCGCTCGACCGCATGCAGCCCTACCGGCTGGAGATGGGCACGCCCCTCGAGACGCCGCGCGGCGCCAACCTGTACGACTATTGGGGCGACTCGCTGGCCGAGCACCTGAACCTGCGCCTTGCAGCCGACAGCAGCCCGGTCATCGTCAACCTGGCCTCGAACGAATACTTCCGGGCGGTCCGCCGCAAGGCGCTGAAGGCGCGCGTGGTGGAGTGCGTCTTCGAGGACTGGAAGAACGGGCAGTACAAGGTCATCAGCTTCTTCGCCAAGCGGGCGCGCGGGCTGATGGCGCGCCATGCCGTGCGCAACCGGCTGGCCACGCCGAAGGGGCTGGAAAAGTTCAGCGCCGACGGTTACCGTTTCGACCCGGCCGTGTCGGAGCCCGACCGGCTGGTTTTCCGGCGCCGCCTGGCCGATGCCGCAGCATCCTCCCGAGCCTCAACACCATGAACAGCACGACCAAGCAGAACATCACGCCCGAACTGCGGCAGTGGATCATCGACCAGGCCAAGGCCGGTCGCAGCCCGGACGAGGTCCTGAAGTCCATGCTCGACAGCGGCTGGACCGAAGACGTCGCGATCGAGGCGCTGGAGGACACGCTGAAGGGTTTCCTCAAGGACCATGCGCAGGCGAACGGCCTGCCGGTCCCGGTGCCGGTGCCCGAGCCCGACCTACTCGATTCGCCGGGCTCGGTGGTGGTGGACGGCCACGAGATCAAGATCGTGATGGCCATGCGCAATCCGCGCGTCGTGGTGTTCGGCGGGCTGATGACCGACGCCGAGTGCGACGAGCTGGTCGCCCTGGCGCGCCAGCGCCTGGCGCGCTCGGAGACGGTGGTGACGAGCACCGGCGCGAGCGAGGTGAACGTGGCGCGCACGAGCGAGGGCATGTTCTTCGGCCGGGGCGAGAACCCGGTCTGCCAGCGCATCGAGTCGCGCATCGCGAAGCTGCTGAACTGGCCGCTGGACAACGGCGAGGGGCTGCAGATCCTGCGCTACCAGCCGGGGGCGGAATACAAGCCGCACTACGACTACTTCGATCCGTCGCAGCCGGGCACGCCGAGCATCCTGAAGCGCGGCGGCCAGCGCGTGGGAACGCTGGTGGTGTACCTGAACTCGCCGACGCGGGGCGGGGCGACGACCTTCCCCGACGTGCACCTGGAGGTGGCGCCGGTGAAGGGCAACGCGGTGTTCTTCAGCTACGACCGCCCGCACCCGATGACCCGCACCCTGCACGGCGGCGCGCCCGTCCTCGAAGGCGAAAAGTGGGTCGCAACCAAGTGGATGCGCGAAGGGAAATTCGAATAACCGCCACCCCTCTCGTTGGATGGACCTGCCGCTGCAGGGCATTCGGGTCGTCGACCTGACCCGCCTTCTTCCTGGGCCGCTGGCCACGCTGGAGCTGCAGCGCCTGGGCGCCGACATCCTGAAGATCGAGGGGCCGCCCGGCCAGCAGGACGGCGCGCGCGAACTCTGGCGCACCGAGGCCGAGCGCCGGGCCGGCGAGCCCTCGCTGATGTTCCGCCGCCTCAACGAGGGCAAGCGCCTGCTCACCCTTGACCTGCGCGCCGAGGCCGACCGTGCCGCCCTGCTCGACCAGGTCGCTCGCGCCGATGTCCTGGTCGAGGGCTTCCGCCCCGGCGCGATGGCCCGCCTGGGCCTGGGCTGGAACACCCTGTCCGCCCTCAACCCCCGCCTGGTGATGTGCTCCATCAGCGGCTACGGCCAGGCCGGCCCGTGGGCGCAGCGGGCCGGGCACGACATCAACTACATCGCGATGGCCGGCGTGCTCCACCAGCTCGCCGGGCCGGACGGCGAGCCGATCGCGCCCAACTTCCAGATCGGCGACCTGCTCGGCGGCACCCAGGCCGCGGTCGCAGGCATCCTGGCTGCGCTGCTCGCGGTGCAGCGCGGCGGCCGCGGGCGGCATGTCGACATCTCGATGACGCACGAGGTGCTGCGCCACCACGTGCTGGCAGACCTCGTGGTCGCAGCGACCGGCCGGGCCCCCGTGCCGGCGCGCGACCTGCTGTCCGGCGGCGCCCCCTGCTACGGCGTCTACCGCACCTCAGACGCGCGCCACCTGGCCGTCGGGGCGCTCGAACTGCCCTTCTGGCAGCGCCTGTGCACCGCCCTGGACCGCCCCGACTGGGCCGCGCGGCACGTGGATCGGGGCCTGGTCACGGGCAGCCCCGAGGCGCTCGCCTTCCGGCAGGAACTGGCCGACCTGCTGTCGACCCGGACCCTGGCGGACTGGTGGACCCGCCTGGAGCCGGTCGACTGCTGCGTCACCCCCGTGCTGAGACTGGACGAATGTCACGATCACCTTCTCTTCTCAAATAAAAGGTGAACTTTCGTCAACGGCCTCGGTGGCCGCGCCGTTGTGCCCGGCGAGCGTGTTGCTCGACCTTTGCAAAGGAGACTGCCATGAACAAGATCATCGCCGCGCTGATCGCCGCCACCTTCTCGCTGGGCGCCTTCGCCCAGGCTGCTTCGGCCCCGGCCGCTGCCGCCCCGGCTGCCAAGGAAGCCGCTCCGGCTGCTGCCGAAAAGAAGACCGCCAAGAAGGCGAAGAAGGCCAAGAAGGCCAAGGCTGAAAAGAAGGCCGCCTGATTCCAGGCAGCGTTCCGGGCGTTCAGCGCCCAGGCACAGGAAACCCGGCCCAGGCCGGGTTTTTTGTGGGCGGCTACGGGATCAGCGTGTAGCGGGTGGAGCGGCCGCTGCCCTCGGCGCGCAGCAGCCCGAGCGACGCCAGTTCGATGAGTTCGCGCGATGCCGTCGCGCGCGAAGTCGATGCGATGCTCTGGTACTTGCGCGTGCTCATCCCGCCTTCGAACCCGCCGGGGCCTGCATCCAGCAGCAGGTTGAGCACCTTGCGCTGGCGCGGCGACAAGGCCTTGTCGGCATGCCGGCTCCAGAAGCGGCCCTTGGCCAGCGCCCGGTCCAGCACCGCGGTGGCCTGTTCGCAAGCCAGGCGCAACTGCTGCACGAACCAGCGCATCCAGCGGGTCACGTCCAGGCCGCCATGCTGGGCGGTTTCCAGTTCGGCGTAGTACTCGTCGCGCCGCTCCAGCAGCTGCTGCGACAGGCGGACCAGGCGGCTGGCCTGCGGCGACTGGCGTGCCAGCACCAGGTCGACGATCGCCCGGCCGAGGCGGCCGTTGCCGTCTTCGAAAGGGTGGATGGTCTCGAACCAGAGATGGAAGAGGGCGGCCCGCAGCAGCGGGTCCGGCCCGCCCGCTGCGTTGAAGGCCGCGAGGAACTGCGTCATGTCCTCCTCGACCCGGGCCGACGGTGGTGCCTCGTAATGCACTTTTTCGTGGCCGGCGCGACCGCTGACCACCTGCATCGGCTCTGCGTGCTCGCGATACGCGCCGGTGCGCACCCGCCGCATCCCGGAGTAGCCAGTCGGGAACAAGGCGGCCTGCCAGGCCTGGAGTCGCGCAGGGGTCAGCGGATCGCCCGCGCGGGTGACAGCATCGTCCATCACGTCCAGCAGGCCGTCGACGTCGCGCGGGGTGGGGGCCCCCGGGCTGCCGCTCACGCCCAGCCGGCGGGCAATGGACGATCGCACCGCCTGCAGGTCGAGCTGCTCGCCTTCGATCGCCGCGGTCGAAAGGGCGTCCTGGGTCCAGGCTTCGGCATCCAGCTGCTGCCGCACGTCGAAGCCGAGGCTCGCCAGCTGGCCGAGGAGCCGGCCCTGCGTCTGGTGGGTGAGTGCAAGCTCTTCGGCGATTGCAGCAACGTCGAAGCGGAGGTTGGGCCAGTCAGGCTCCTGCCAGATGTAGTGAGGCGATTCCACAACTATTCGACTCAAATAATGAGTCGAATAATATGCCTAATCAACTCAAAATTTGAGTCGATTGGCCGCATCAATCGCCTCAGGCCACCAGGAATCAAGCGCGCAAGCGCGGTTTCGCTGCCTCCGTCGCCGGCGCAAACGGCCGATTGGCGGCGATGCGCTGCCATTTGCGCTCATCCCAGGTCTGCGGGCCGGTCATCGTCCAGCGCTCCACCGTGCCGGCGAGCTCCGCCCGCGGCACCCGGCCGAAGACCGGCTCGGTCGGCCTCAGCATGCGCAGGCCGCGGCGCCAGCGGCCCGGCAGCGCGGCGTGGGATTCATGCGCCCAGAAGATGCACTTGCGATCCGCCCAGAAGGACTGGCGTTCGAAGTGGACGCGGCCGGCAAACCCGGTCTGCGCCGGCAGCAGCAGGTAGTCGTCCGGCAGTTCCACCACCGAATACGACAGGTCGCCGAGGTGCTCGCCGCTGCCGTGCTGCACGAAGATCACGCGCCGCACGTCGGCCGCGCTGAAGCGGTCGACTTCCGCATCGTCGTGGAACACGACGATGTCAGGGCCTTGCCAGGCCGTGTGCCAGGTGCTGTCCATGGGGTTGTCTCTCGTGTTGAAGGGCGGGCAACGACGGTACGCCCCGTTTCAAGCACGAATGTGACCAGACGCGACAGGCTGCAAGCGCAGGCCCCCGCGTCCCCTCGGAGGTCGATACAACTGGACACAGAAACCAGCCGTCTGTGAGTGCCGACTCCCCCGGCAACTGTCAGACGGCCGCGATCCAGGGTCCTCAGCGCTTCGGCTGCGTCAGGCGCGGGCCCGGCTTGGGGCCAGCGCCTTCGCGGCGCGGGGCGCCGCCGGCCGGCTGGGCGGGGCGTGCCGCCGCCGGTGCCGGGGCATGCCCGCCGCCGGAGCGGCCGCCGCCCGCGTGGTGTCCGCCCTGGCCGCTGCGCGCCGGCGCACCACCACCACCGCCGCCGCTGCGGCCACGGCCGCCACCGCCGCCACCCCCACCCGCGCCGCGCCCGCCGCCGGCATGCCGGTGGCCGCCGCGGCCGGCACCTTCGCCGATCACCATGCGGCCCAGCACGATGGGCTCGGGACGCTCGCCCGGGTGCGGCTCGAAGCCCGGCACGACCTCCTTCGGGATCTCGCGCTTGATCAGCTTCTCGATGTCGCGCAGGAAGCCGTTCTCGTCGACGCACACCAGCGACACCGCCTCGCCCTGGGCGCCGGCGCGGCCGGTGCGGCCGATGCGGTGCACGTAGTCTTCCGGCACGTTCGGCAGCTCGAAGTTGACGACGTGGGGGAGCTGGTCGATGTCGATGCCGCGCGCGGCGATGTCGGTGGCCACCAGCACCTGCAGCTCGCCGCTCTTGAAGTCGGCCAGCGCCTTGGTGCGGGCACTCTGGCTCTTGTTGCCGTGGATGGCCATCGCGGTGATGCCCTGCTTGACCAGGTGCTCCACCAGGCGGTTCGCGCCGTGCTTCATGCGCGTGAAGACCAGCACCTGGTGCCAGTCGTTCTCGCGGATCAGGTGCGTCAGCAGCTCCTTCTTCATCTCGCGGCCGACCGGGTGCACCTTCTGCGCGATGGCGTCGTTGGTCTGGTTGCGGCGCGCCACCTCGATCAGGGCCGGCTTGTTCAGCAGGCGGTCGGCGAGCGTCTTGATCTCGTCGCTGAAGGTGGCCGAGAACAGCAGGCTCTGCTTCTGCGCCGGCACGATCGCCAGCACCTTCTTGATGTCGTGGATGAAGCCCATGTCGAGCATGCGGTCGGCCTCGTCGAGCACGAAGATCTCGACATGGCTCAGGTCCAGCGTGCGCTGCTGGTGGTGGTCCAGCAGGCGCCCGGGCGTGGCCACCAGGATGTCGACGCCCTTGCGCAGGCGGTCGATCTGCGGCTGCATGCCGACGCCACCGAACATCACCATCGACGTGAGCTGCAGGTACTTGCCGTAGGTGCGCACGCTTTCCTCGACCTGCGCGGCCAGCTCGCGGGTGGGCGTGAGGATCAGGGCGCGGATCGGCAGCTTGCCGCGCGCGTCGCGTACCGCGGGCTTGGCCGACAGGCGCTGCAGCATCGGCAGCGTGAAGCCGGCGGTCTTGCCGGTGCCGGTCTGTGCGCCGGCGAGCAGGTCGCCGCCCGAGAGCACGGCGGGAATGGCCTGCGCCTGGATCGGCGTGGGCGTGGTGTAACCCTGTTCGTGGACAGCACGCAGCAGGGACTCGGACAGGCCGAGGGTGTCAAAAGACATGGGGATCCATCTAGGAGATCAGCCCGTCGCCGAGGAACTCGGCGCCAGTCGCAGGCGGACGGTGGGTTGGGCGCGGGGCCCGGGTCAGGGATGACGGCAGCGAAGTGACTGGTGACTGCGCTGGTGGAGGCATTCTACCCGCTGAAGGCGTTTTCATCGCCTGAAGTGCCTGGTGTGGCGCGGTCTCATCCGCGTTTTGGCGGGACGGGGCCGCGAAGCGGCGACAATAGGGGGTTGGCGCCGCGTTCTGCGGTGTGCCCCTCCTACTTGCTCTCCAGGACCCCACACGCCATGGCTCAGTACGTTTTCACGATGAACCGCGTGGGCAAGATCGTTCCGCCCAAGCGCCAGATCCTCAAGGACATCTCCCTCAGCTTCTTCCCCGGGGCCAAGATCGGCGTGCTGGGCCTGAACGGCTCGGGCAAGAGCACGCTGCTCAAGATCATGGCCGGCATCGACAAGGACATCGAGGGCGAGGCCACGCCGATGCCCAACCTGCGCATCGGCTACCTGCCGCAGGAGCCGGTGATGTCGCCCGACCAGACGGTGCGCCAGGCGGTCGAGGAGGGCCTGGGCGGCTCGCTGGCCGCCAAGAAGCGGCTTGACGAGGTCTACGCCGAATACGCCGAGCCGGATGCCGACTTCGACAAGCTGGCCGCCGAGCAGGCCGAGCTCGAGGCCATCATCGCCGCCGCCGGCAGCGAGAACACCGACCTGCAGCTCGAGATCGCCGCCGATGCGCTGCGCCTGCCGCCCTGGGATGCCGTGGTCGGCAAGCTGTCGGGCGGCGAGAAGCGCCGCGTCGCGTTGTGCCGCCTGCTGCTGTCCAAGCCGGACATGCTGCTGCTGGACGAGCCCACCAACCACCTGGACGCCGAGTCGGTGGACTGGCTGGAGCAGTTCCTGCAGCGCTTCGGCGGCACCGTGGTGGCCATCACCCACGATCGCTACTTCCTCGACAACGCGGCCGAGTGGATCCTCGAGCTGGACCGCGGCCGCGGCATTCCGTACAAGGGCAACTACAGCACCTGGCTGGACCAGAAGGAGCAGCGCCTCGAGCAGGAGCAGAAGACCGAGGATGCGCGCACCAAGGCGATGAAGAAGGAACTGGAGTGGGTGCGCCAGAACCCGAAGGGCCGCCAGGCGAAGAGCAAGGCGCGCATCGCGCGCTTCGAGGAGCTGTCGGACGTCGAATACCAGAAGCGCAACGAGACGAACGAGATCTTCATCCCGACGGCGGACCGCCTGGGCCATGAGGTGATCGAGTTCAACAACGTCAGCAAGAGCTTCGGCGACCGGGTGCTGATCGACGACCTGAGCTTCAAGGTGCCGGCCGGCGCGATCGTCGGCATCATCGGCCCGAACGGCGCCGGCAAGTCGACGCTGTTCCGCATGATCGCCGGCAAGGAGCAGCCGGATTCGGGCTCGGTGAAGATCGGCCCGACGGTGAAGATGGCCTTCGTGGACCAGAGCCGCGAGTCGCTGGAGTCGGACAAGACGGTGTGGCAGGACGTGTCCGGCGGGCTGGACAACATCGTGGTGGGCAAGTTCGTGATGCCCTCGCGCGCCTACATCGGCCGCTTCAACTTCAAGGGCAACGACCAGCAGAAGCTGGTGGGCAGCCTCTCGGGCGGCGAGCGTGGGCGCCTGCACCTGGCGAAGACGCTGGCGCAGGGCGGCAACGTGCTGATGCTGGACGAACCGTCGAACGACCTGGACGTGGAAACGCTGCGCGCGCTGGAAGACGCGCTGCTTGAGTTCGCCGGCAGCATCATGGTGATCAGCCACGACCGCTGGTTCCTGGACCGCATCGCGACGCACATCCTGGCCTGCGAGGGCGATTCGAAGTGGGTGTTCTTCGACGGCAACTACCAGGAGTACGAAGCGGACAAGAAGCGCCGGCTGGGCGAGGAAGGCGCGAAACCCAAGCGCCTGCGCTACAAGGCATTGAAATAAGGCCCCCCAGTCGCTTCGCTCCTGCCCCCGAGGGGCGCCACGCCAGGGGCCCGGCAAAGCCGGTTCCCCGGCGCGTAGCTGGATGAGCGCATCGCTGCGCTTGCGCATTCCGTAGCCCGGATGGCAATCCGGGTGCGTCCGTCACTTCAGAAAGCGCGCTGGCACGTCGTCAGCTTGTCCTTCGCCGGCAATGACAACATCCGGTTCACCTCGGAGTTGTAGGTGCTGCGGTAGCCGTCGCTCTTGCGCACCGCCGACAGGTCGGACTTGGTCCGCGCGGCCAGTTGCGCCAGCATGTCCAGCCCCGGCTTGACACTCTTCGGGTCCACCGGCGTGCAGACGAACACGACGGCGTCGATGCCCGCCACCATCTGCTCGACCTCGTCGGCATGGGCGGAGGGGCACAGGCAGGCTGCGACCAGCAGCCCCGGGATGACAAACGCGGATTTCAAACTTCGGCCCAACGTGACATGCCGGGCGGCCTGCGGGGCGGCCTGCGGCATCGGATAAGTCCGTCCATTGTCACGAACTTCCGGGGTCCGCGCCTTCGGGTACACGCGAATGGGGGGTGACCGGGTGTGACGCACTCGGCGTGAGTCGCTATCAGGTGCTGGACGGGAACCGGCTGCCACCAGCGGCTACAGAGAGGATCCACACATCTCTCGGCGAAGGGCCCTATGCGCATCCATCACGACACGCGGGTCTTGCAACCCTCGGCAGTTCACGGGCTTCTCCTGTGCGGGGCGGTGTGGGTGGTCGCGCACAGCGAACGTGAGAATGCGCACAGGACATTCCAGAGCTTCCTGAAAGCACATGGCCCGGGTCATCGCTTGGGCCTGCTTGCCTATCGCCTGTGGAGGCTCCTGGAGGGGCGTCTTCCCCCCGAGTTGGTCAACGAGATCGTCGCCAGCGCTGCCGCCTTTGACGACGCCTGCGTGATACCCATCGACGAGATAGCCCCTCGCAAGAAGGTCGCAGCCTTGGTTGATTGCCTGGAAAGTTTCTGCGGGACGGGAGGCCTGAACAGAGTCGAGCCGCTCGGATGCAAGCAGCTTCGCAAGTTCGCCGAGCAACTGCGCAGCATATTGCCGAGCCTCTACACCGTGTCCGGCAATGGCACTGTCAGGCTGACCCAGACGAGCGCCTGCATGAGCTACCAGCGACTCCAGAAATGCCTCGCGGAATTGGTCGATGCGCTGTCGAATGCCGGGGTGACGGTCTGCGCGGCATCCTTCCGCACATGCGCCGTGCGACTTGGCACGACGCCCGACCGGAAGGGACTGGAGCCGCTGAAAGACGTTCTATTGAACATCGAACGCACCCTCGCCCATTGGCTGCGCCGTGTCTGACTTGCGTCCTCACACCGACATGTTCATGATGTCGGAGTAAGCCTGCACCAGCCGGTTGCGCACCTGCAGCGTGGCCTGGAAACCGATCTGCGACTTCTGCATCGCCACCATCGTCTCTTCCAGGCTCACCGTCGGGTTGCCCAGCGACACCTGGCGCTGCATTTCGTCGGATTTCACCTGCGAGTCGCTCACCGCGCGCAGCGCCTTGGTCAGCGCCTGCTGGAACCCCGGCCCCTCGGCCGCCCGGGCGGCGCCCGCCACCGGCGTGCCGTTCGTGTTCAGCCCCGCCCGGGCCACGGCCTGGGCGAAGTCGAAGGGCTTGAGGGTCACGTTCATGGCACTGAACTGTAGACAAGCCCCCATCTCCGGATGGGTCGAACTGCGGGCCATTTCCCGGGCTGTTCGGGGCAATTGAAACCTCAAGTTTCCAAATAATCGCTTCATTCAGGCGGACCTGTGCCCGCCTGCCCTCCCCAGGCTCCCGAAGCGACAACATGGACAACGCGGTCACCCTTGCCAATCCGAACGCCCTCGCCGCCCCGGCCGGGTTCGGCGCGCGCCTCGCCGCGCTGCCCGCCAAGAGCAAGGCCAGCCTGGGCATCGGCATCGCCGCCCTGGTCGCCGTGCTGGTCGCGATCACGATGTGGAGCAGCCAGGGCGACTACAAGGTGCTGTACGCCAACCTGTCCGAGAAGGACGGCGGCGCCATCATCGCCCAGCTGTCGCAGATGAACGTGCCCTACCGCTATTCCGATGGCGGCGGCGCCATCCTCGTACCGGCCGCACAGGTCCACGACCTGCGCCTGAAGCTCGCCTCGGCCGGCCTGCCCAAGGGCTCGGTCGTCGGCTTCGAGCTGATGGACGGCGCCAAGTTCGGCCAGACCCAGTTCCAGGAACGCCTGACCTTCCAGCGCGGCCTCGAAGGCGAGCTCACCCGCTCCATCACCGCCATGTCGGCCGTGCAGAACGCCCGCGTCCACCTGGCCCTGCCGAACCAGAACGGCTTCTTCCGCGAGCAGCAGAAGCCCAGCGCCTCGGTCATGCTGACCCTGCACCCGGGCCGCACCCTCGACCGTGCCCAGATCGCCGGCATCGTCCACCTGGTCTCTTCCAGCGTGCCCGAGATGAACCCGAAGGCGGTCAGCGTCCTCGACCAGACCGGCACCCTGCTGTCCGCTGCCCCCGACAACGCGAACGGCGCCGGCCTCGACGCCCAGCAGCTGCAGTACGTCAACCAGATCGAGGCCAGCTACAACAAGCGCATCCTCGACATCCTCGAGCCCGTCATCGGCCGCGACAACCTGCGCGCCCAGGTCACCGCCGACATCGACTTCTCGCAGGTCGAGTCCACCGCCGAGGAGTTCAAGCCGAACCAGGGCGAGAACGCCCAGGCCTCGGTGCGCAGCCAGCAGAGCAGCGAGCAGATGGGCCAGAGCGGCGCCGGCGCCACCGGCATCCCGGGCGCCGCCTCCAACCAGCCCCCGGTCCCCGCCACCGCCCCGGTCACCGGCGCGGCCCAGCCGCTGCAGACCGCGCAGAACGGCCAGGCGAGCAACACCAACAGCCGCAAGGAAGCCGTCACCAACTACGAGGTCGACAAGACGGTGCGCGTCACGCGCAACGCCACCGGCACGGTGCGCCGCCTGAATGCCGCGGTCGTCGTCAACCACCGCAGCGTCACCGATGCCAAGGGCAAGACCACCACCGTGCCGCTGACCCCGGACGAGATCGAGAAGCTGAACGTGCTGGTGCGCGAGACCATCGGCTTCAAGCAGGAGCGCGGCGACTCGGTGAAGGTGATCAACGCGCCGTTCCGCATCGAGAAGATCGAGCCCGACACCACCCCGCTGTGGAAGCAGCCGCAGACGATCGACATGCTGCGCGCCGCCGCAGTGCCCGCCGCCCTGGTGCTGGTCGCGATGCTGGTCGTGTTCGGCCTGATCCGCCCGGCGCTGAAGGCCGCCCTGCCGCAGCCCGCCCCGCCGGCCGACCCGCGCGGCAGCACGCTCGACGCGGTGGTGGACGACGCCGAGGCCCTGCCCAAGCTGGGCACCGACGCCGCCGGCCTGCCGCAGCTCGAAGCGCCGCGCATGAGCCCCACGCTGATCGCCGCCCGCTCCTACGCCAAGGACAACCCCGCGGCAGTGGCCAGCATCGTGCGCAGCTGGGTCAGCGGCGAAACCGCCTGACCGCGCACGACGAGAAGAACTTCAGGAAGAGACGATGGACGCCCAGGGATTGGAAGACGCAGCGATTCTGATGATGTCGCTCGGCGAGGAAGAAGCCGCCGAGGTGTTCAAGCACCTGACGCCGAAGGAGGTGCAGGGCCTGGGCGAGACGATCGCGAAGATGAAGACCATCCCGCGCGACCGCGTGGAGACGGTGCTCAACCGCTTCGCCGACCAGGCGCAGGAGCAGAGCCTGCTCGTCACCGACACCGACGAGTACGTGAAGAGCGTGCTGCGCAAGGCGCTCGGCGACGACAAGGCCAACCTGCTGATCGACCGCATCCTGCAGGGCGGCGACACCAGCGGCATCGAGAGCCTGAAGTGGATGGACGCCAGCTCGGTCGCCGAGCTGCTGCGCAACGAGCACCCGCAGATCGTCGCCGCGATCCTGGTGCACCTGGACTTCGACCAGGCCTCGTCGGTGCTCAAGTGCTTCGGCGAGCGCCAGCGCAACGAGGTGGTCGTGCGCATCGCCACCCTGGACGGCATCCAGCCCTCGGCGCTGAAGGACCTGAACGACGTGATGAGCAAGGTGCTGGCCGGCGGCGACAAGCTGCGCAAGGCCTCGCTGGGCGGCGTGAAGACCGCCGCGGAAATGATCAACCTGCTGGGCGGCAGCGTCGAGACCTCGGTGCTCGACTACATCCGCGAGGCCGACAACGAGCTGGCCCAGAAGATCATGGACAACATGTTCACCTTCGACGACCTGGAGAAGATCGAGGACAAGGGCATCCAGCTGCTGCTGAAGGAAGTGCAGTCCGAATCGCTGGTGATCGCGCTGAAGGGCGCGACGCCGGAGATGCGCGAGAAGGTGTTCCGCAACATGTCGACCCGCGCCGCCGAGACGCTGCGCGAGGACCTGGAATCGCGCGGCCCGGTGCGGGTGAGCGAGGTCGAGTCCGAGCAGAAGGAAATGCTGAAGATCGTGCGTCGCCTGAGCGACGAAGGCCAGATCGTGCTCGGAGGCGGCGGCGATGACCAGTTCCTCTAAGCCGAACGGCCCGCGCCAGGTGCCGCCGCCCCCCGGCGCCAAGCCGGCCAGCGCCTACAGCCGCTTCATCCCGCGCGAGGAACTGAGCTCCTTCGCGGCCTGGACGCCGGGCTCGCTGTCGGGCGCCGAGGCGCCGCCGCCGATGGGCGTGCACCGCCCCGAGCCGCCGCCCCCGCCCGCGCCGAACCCGGTCGACGAACTGATGGCGCAGCTCAAGCAGGTGCGCCAGAGCGGCTACCAGGACGGCTACCGCGACGGCCTCGTCGCGCTGGACGGCTTCAAGCAGAGCTTTGCCGCGCAGGTGACGGCCCAGGTCGGCGCGATCGCCCAGAGCTACGGCCAGCAGCTCGACGACCTGCAGCAGGACATGGCGCGCGCGCTGGCGGTCACAGCCACCCAGCTGGCCAAGCAGATGGTGCGCAGCGAGCTGAGCCTGCGCCCGGAACTCGTCGGCATCGTGGCCGCCGAGGCGGTCGACACGCTGCTGCTGAGCGCCCGCCACATCACCGTGCGCGTGCACCCCGACGACCATGCGCTGGTCGCGCAGGGCGCCGCCGACGTGCTGGCCGCGCGCGGCGCGCGCCTGCTGTCCGACGCGGACGTGCTGCGCGGCGGCTGCCTGGTCGAATCCGACATCGGCGTCATCGACGCGACGCTCGAGGCGCGCTGGCGCCGCGTGGCGGCCACGCTGGGCTGCGAGCAGGAATGGGCCGACGGGCTGCCGCCCGCTGCCGCCAGTGGCCTCGACGACGAAGGAGCCGCCGCATGATCGCTTCCGCCCCCGGGGGAACCAAGGCGGCCGGCACCACCGAGAAGTGGCGCCGCTACCTCACCGACCTGCAGAACTTCTCGGCCGACACGATGCCGCTGGAGACCCAGGGCACGCTGGTGCGCGTCGCCGGCCTGGTGCTCGAGGCCGCAGGCATTCGCGTGCCGGTCGGCTCGGTCTGCGAGGTGCGCATGGACGGCCAGCCGCCGGTGCAGGCCGAGGTGGTCGGCTTCTCGGGCGACCGCGCCTACCTGATGCCCACCGGCGAGATCCACGGCCTGGCGAGCGGCGCGCGCGTCGTGCCGCGGCCGTCGCCGATCGTGCCGCTGCTGCTGGGCGCCACGCAGCACCAGTGGCGGCGCAGCGAGGACCGCACCCTGCACCTGCCGATGGGCGACGGCCTGCTCGGCCGGGTCGTCGACTCGCAGGGCCTGCCGATGGACCGCAAGGGCCCGCTCGCGAGCGTGCACAACGAACCGCTGATCCGCCGCCCGATCAACGCGATGGACCGCGACCCGATCCGCCAGCCGCTGGACACCGGCGTGCGTGCGATCAACGCCATGCTCACCGTCGGGCGCGGCCAGCGCATCGGCCTGTTCGCCGGCACCGGCGTGGGCAAGTCGGTGCTGCTGGGCATGATGGCGCGCTACACCGCGGCCGACGTGATCGTCGTCGGCCTGATCGGCGAGCGCGGCCGCGAAGTCAAGGAATTCATCGAGGACATCCTCGGCGAGGAAGGGCTGCGCCGCTCGGTCGTGGTGGCCGCGCCGGCCGACGCGCCGCCGCTGACCCGGCTGCAGGGCGCGAGCTACGCGACCGCGATCGCCGAGCACTTCCGCGACCGCGGCCAGCACGTGCTGCTGCTGATGGACTCGCTGACCCGCTATGCGATGGCCCAGCGCGAGATCGCGCTCGCCATCGGCGAGCCGCCGGCCACCAAGGGCTACCCGCCGAGCTGCTTCGCCAAGCTGCCGCAATTGGTGGAGCGCAGCGGCAACGGCATCCACGGCGTCGGCTCGATCACCGCCTTCTACACCGTGCTGAGCGAGGGCGACGACCAGCAGGACCCGATCGCCGACGCGGCGCGCGGCATCCTGGACGGCCACATCGTGCTGTCGCGCGAGCTGGCCGAGGCCGGCCACTACCCGGCGATCGACATCGAGCGCTCGATCTCGCGCGTGATGCACAACGTGAGCCCGCAGGAGCACGTGGACGCGGCGCGCCGCTTCCGCCAGCTGAGCGCCAAGTACACCAAGGCGCGCGACCTGATCCAGCTGGGCGCCTATTCGCCCGGCCACGACGGCGAGCTCGATGCCGCCGTCAAGCTGCACGGCCCGATGGTGGAGCTGCTGCAGCAAGGCATGAACAAGCCCGCCAGCCTGAACAACAGCGTGCGCGACCTGCGCAAGCTTTTCGGCGGTTGAACCGCCCCTGATGGAGTTCCGAGATGAGCAACGACCGTTCGATCGAACCGCTGATGGCCCTGCTGGGCCAGGCCGAGCGCGAGCGCGACCAGGCGCTGGCGGAGTCGCGCCGCGGCGCCGAGGCCCAGGCCGCGGCCGAGGCGCAGGCCGAGCAGCTGCTGAACTACCGCGGCGAGTACGAGGCACGCTTTCGCGAGCAATTCAGCCGCAGCAGCTCGATGGACGTGATGCAGTGCTACCAGGGCTTCATGCAGCGCCTGACGCTCGCCATCGACCAGCAGCAGCGCGTCGTCCAGCATGCGAAGGAGCGCGTCGAGCGCCTGCTGCAGGCCCTGCGCGAGCAGGAGATGCGCGTCGCCTCGGTGCGCAAGCTGCTGGAGCGCCGCCTGCAGGAGCTGCGCCTGGTGGCCGACCGCCGCGAGCAGAAGCAGACCGACGAGTTCGCGTCGCGCGCCGCCTGGAACCGCCTGAGCGTCGCATCCGCCTCCGCATCCCCCGTCCTGTAACCGGTGCTGCCAGAGACCGAGCCTTCCGACGCCACCTGCCCATGTCCGCAGCCGTTTCCTCCCTGCCCCTCTTCTCGGCCAACAACCCGCTGGCGGTCACACCCGCCCCCGCGCCGTCGCCCGAGGCCTCGCATCCGAACGCCTTTGCGCAGATGCTGAAGCAGCGCCAGGCGCAGGCCCCGGCGCCGATGCCTGCCGCTGCCGCGCCGGCACCGGTGCGTGCCCCCGCAACGCCCGCGGCCAAGGCGCCGCAGGCGCAGGCTCCGGCCCGTCCGGCCCCCACGGCCCCCCCGGCCCAGGCTGCGCGCAGTGCCGAGGCCAAGGCGGCCGGTGCCGGCCGCGAGCCTGCCCCGGCCGACGCCGCCGAGGCCTCCGACACGACCGGGACCGCGTCGCGCGAGGAATCCGCGTCCGCCGACACCTCGGTGGGCAGCCTGCTCGCCGGCCTGAACCTGCCGATGGCCGCGACGCCGTCCGCCCAGGCCGGCGGCCAGCTCGGTCGCGGCCAGCTGCAGGCCAGCGAAGGCGAGGCCGATACCGTCCTGTCATCCGACACCGGCGGTGCACCCGGCCGCGGCGCGCGCCGCCTGTTCAACGGCGCCGACGGGTCGGGCCCGCGCGCTGAGCGCCAGGGCGCCGCCTCCGGCACGGACACGCCCGCCGCCAGGCTGCTGGCCGAGGCGGCCGAAGCCGCGCCGTCCTTCCGCGAGGTCGCTGCCCACGTCCATGGCGCCGCCGAGGCCGCCCGCAGCGATGCGCCGGCGGCCACCGGCGCGCTGCTGGCCGCGGGCCTCGCCGCCGCCGCGCCGCCGGCCCCGGCCGAGGCGCCCGCTGTGGTCCACCTGCCGACCCCGGTGGATGCCCCCGATTTCGCCCAGTCGCTGGGCGTGCAGGTCAGCGTGCTGGCGGCCGACGGCATCCAGCAGGCGGAGCTGCACCTGAACCCGCCCGAGATGGGCCCGGTCTCGGTGCAGATTGCCATCGACGGCACCCAGGCCCAGGTGGATTTCGGCGCCGACATGGCGTCGACCCGGCAGGTCATCGAAGCCGGCCTGCCCGAACTGGCGTCGGCCCTGCGCGATGCCGGCTTCACGCTGACCGGCGGCGGGGTCTCGCAGCAGGCCCGCCAGGGCTCGCACGACGGCGGCGGCAGCCCGCGCGAGGGCGGCCGGGGCCGCCTCGGATCCGTCGGATCGGTGGAGGCCGCCGGCGAAGCGGCCCCGCGCCGCACGGTGACCCGGGTGAGCGCGGGCGGCGTCGACCTGTACGCCTGAGGCCCGGGCCGGCTGAGGCCGGCTTTTCCCCCGCTTTTCGCGCTTTAGAAAAACGCCCCGCTTTTCATAATTTCCCCCATTGCACCCCGCCCGGCGGGCTTCATCAAGGGAAATTCCATGTCCACTGCCGTCGCCGACGCCTCTGCCGGCGCTGCCCCGAAGGGCAAGAAGAAGCTGATCATCATGCTCGCCGCGGTGCTCGCCCTGGTGCTGGGCGGTGGCGGCGCGGCCGTGGTGATGATGAAGAAGAAGGCCGCCGCCGCGGCCGCGGCCGAGGAAGAGGACGGCGAGGAAGCCGCCGCCCCGGCCCAGCATGCCAGGGACGACCACAAGGCGGCGCCGACCTTCGTGCCGCTGGAAGTCTTCGTCGTCAACCTCGCCGACAAGGAAACCGAGCGTTTCGCCCAGATCGGCGTCACGCTGGAGGTCGACGATCCCAAGTTCGCCGAGCAGCTCAAGGTCTACATGCCGGCCATCCGCAGCGGCATCCTGATGGTGATGTCGCACAAGACCTCGCAGCAGCTGCTCGACGGCGACGGCAAGCGCCAGCTCGCCCGGGAAGTGATGCGCGAAGCCGTGCTGCCGCTGGGCATCGAGGTCGACGCCGAGGACGACGAGGATGCGCCCAAGCCGAAGAAGGGCAAGAAGCGCAAGGCCGCCGTGCACAACCCGGTGACGCACGTGCACTACTCCACCTTCATCATCCAGTGATGACGGCGCCATGAACCAGCAGATCCTGTCGCAAGACGAAGTCGATGCCCTGTTGCAGGGCATCACGGGCGAAAGCCAGAAGCTGGAGCAGGAAGAGGTCCAGCAGGGCGGCATCCGCAACTACGACATCGCGAGCCAGGAGCGGATCGTGCGTGGGCGCATGCCCACGATGGAGATCATCAACGAGCGCTTCGCCCGCAACATCCGCATCGGCCTGTTCAACTTCATCCGCAAGAGCCCGGAGATCTCGATCGGCGGCATCAAGGTGCAGAAGTACAGCGCCTTCCTGCGCGAGATCGTGGTGCCGACCAACTTCAACATCGTCTCGGTGCGACCGCTGCGCGGCAGCGGCCTGGTGGTGTGCGACCCGACGCTGGTGTTCGCGGTGATCGACTCGCTGTTCGGCGGCGCGGGCAAGTTCCACACCCGTATCGAGGGGCGCGATTTCTCGCCCACCGAGCAGCGCATCATCACCCGCCTGGTCGAGGTGATCACCGAGGAATACAAGAAGGCCTGGCACGGCATCTACCCGCTGGAGCTGGACTACCAGCGCTCGGAGATGCAGCCGCAGTTCGCCAACATCGCGACGCCGAGCGAGATCGTCGTGGCCACCAGCTTCACGCTGGAGATCGGCGACACCACCGGCACCATCCATTTCTGCATCCCGTACTCGACGCTGGAGCCGATCCGCGACGTGCTGTATTCGACCATCCAGGGCGACAGCAACGAGCCGGACAAGCGCTGGGTCAACCTGCTGAAGCAGCAGATCCAGTCGGCCTCGGTCGAGATCGTGGCCGAGCTGGCGCAGGCGCCGGCGACCGTCGAGCAACTGCTGTCCTTCAAGCCGGGCGACTTCATCGAGCTCGACCTGCAGGCCGGCATCCAGGGCAAGGTGCAGGGCGTGCCGATCTTCGACTGCCACTACGGCACCTCGAACGGCAAGTACGCCCTCAAGATCGATCAACTGTTGACCACCTCGACGCTGAGCTGGTTGGGAGAAAGCAATGTCAGCTGACAACGCCGCGCCGTCCGAAGAGGACGCGATGGCCGCCGAGTGGGCAGCCGCCCTCGCCGAGTCGAAGCCGGAGACCGCGTCCGAGGTGCAGGGCGCGGCGGAGCAGGTGGCGCCGGTGGCGTTCACCAACTTCTCGTCGGGCGCGGGGCCGTCGGCGCCGAACGACATCAACATGATCCTGGACATCCCGGTGCAGCTCACCGTGGAGCTGGGCCGCACGCGCATCCCGATCAAGCACATCCTGCAGCTGGCCCAGGGCTCGGTGGTCGAGCTGGACGCGCTGGCCGGCGAGCCGATGGACGTGCTGGTGAACGGCTACCTGATCGCCCAGGGCGAGGTGGTGGTGGTGAACGACAAGTTCGGCATCCGGCTGACCGACATCGTGACGCCCAGCGAGCGCATGCGCCGCCTGAGCAAGGGTGCCTGAGCGATGTCGCCTGCGATCTCTTCGTTCCTGTGGTTCGTCGCCATCATCGGGATGATCCCGGTGGCGCTGTGGCTGCTCAAGCGCACGCCGATGGGCGGCGCGGCGGGGCTGGGCGTGATGCGCAGCGTCGCGGCGCTGCCGCTGTCGTCGAGCCAGCGCCTGGTCACCGTCGAGGTGGGCCAGGGCGAGCAGCGGCGCTGGCTGGTGCTGGGCGTGACGCCGCAGGCCATCACGGTGCTGCACCAGATGGAGCCGCAGGCCGAGGCGGCGCCGCCGTCGATGCCGGCCGTGCATCCCGCCTTCGCGCAAATCCTCGGCCGTTTCCGCAAAGACCAGAACCAGGGGGGCGCCGGTGAGCGCTGATCGATCCATCCTTTCGGCCCGCCTGAAGCGCGCCGGCACGCTCGCCGCCTTGACGGTGTTGTCGGCCGTTCCTGCAGCGGCTTTAGCCCAGTCCGCGCCCGGCGGCGGTGCTTCGTTGCCGCTGCTGGTGGGGCAGGGCGCGGGCGGCACCAGCTATTCGGTGCCGATCCAGACGCTGCTGTTCTTCACCGCGCTGTCCTTCCTGCCGGCGGTGCTGCTGATGATGACCGGCTTCACGCGCATCGTGATCGTGCTGAGCCTGTTGCGCCAGGCGATGGGCACGCAGTCGGCGCCGCCGAACCAGGTGGTGATCGGCCTGAGCCTGTTCCTGACCTTCTTCGTGATGAGCCCGACGCTGGACAAGGTGTATGCCGAGGCTTACCAGCCGTACTCGGAGAACAAGATCGCCTTCGACGAGGCGCTGCGCCGTGGCGAGGTGCCGATGCGCGCCTTCATGCTGAAGCAGACGCGCCAGGCCGACGTGGCGCTGTTCTCCAAGCTGGCGAAGATCGACCCGGCGGTGAAGGCGCAGGACGTGCCCTTCAAGGTGCTGGTGCCGGCCTTCGTCACGAGCGAGCTGAAAAGCGCCTTCCAGATCGGCTTCCTGATCTTCATCCCGTTCCTGGTGATCGACATGATCGTCGCGAGCGTGCTGATGAGCCTGGGGATGATGATGCTGAGCCCGGTGCTGGTGGCGCTGCCGTTCAAGCTGATGCTGTTCGTGCTGGCCGACGGCTGGAACCTGCTGCTGGGGTCGCTGGCCGCCAGCTTCTCGACCTGATGGATGACCCACCCCCGAAGCGCTGGCGCGCTTCCCCCTCAAGGGGGCGCCGCCAGCGGCCCGGCAAAGCCGGTTCCGCGGCGGCTGCTGGGTCGTGCGGATGGACGTCGCGGGCCGTGCCCGGCAGGAATTGAAGGGACTGATCAAGAATGGATTCGCAACAAGTCTTCACGCTGGGCCAGCAGGGCCTGTACCTGCTGCTGATGGTGGCGGCGCCGGTGCTGCTGGTGGTGCTGGGGGTGGGGCTGCTGGTCAGCATCTTCCAGGCGGCGACGCAGATCCACGAGCAGACGCTGTCCTTCGTGCCGAAGATCGTCGCCGCGGTCGCGGTGCTGATGGTGGCCGGGCCGTGGATGCTGACGACGCTGGTGGAGTACGTGCAGCGCACGCTGACGGCGATCCCGACCGTGGTGGGCTGAGCCCTCCCATGCTCACCTTCACCGACGCCCAGCTGGCGGCGTGGCTGACGCCGCTGCTGTGGCCCTTCATCCGCATCCTGGCGCTGTTCAGCAGCGCGCCGCTGCTGTCGCAGAAGACGGTGCCGGTGCGGGTGCGGGTGGCGCTGGCGTTCCTGATCACGATCAGCGCCCAGGCCTCGCTGCCGCCGATGCCGGCGATCGCGCTCGACTCGCCGCTCGTCTACGCGGTGGTGATGCAGCAGGTGCTGATCGGCGTGACGCTGGGCTTCGCGGCGCGCATCGTGTTCGCGGCGATCGAGTTCGCCGGCGAGCTGGTGGGCCTGCAGATGGGACTCAACTTCGCCGGCTTCTTCAACCCGGCGACGGGGACCGATGGCACGGCGGTCGGCCGCTTCTTCAGCATCATCGTGTCCTGGCTGTTCATCATCATCAACGGCCACCTGCTGCTGGTCGCGGCGATGGTGCAGAGCTTCAACGCCTTTCCCGTCACGGCCGAGCCGTTCTCGTTCATGCACGTGCTGCAGCCGCAGACCTGGGGGGCGGAGATCTTCAAGCTGGGCCTGTGGATCGCGCTGCCGATGATCACGATGCTGCTGTTCGTCAACCTGGTGATGGGCGTGGTCTCGCGCGTCGCGCAGCAGATGAACATCTTCGCGGTGGGCTTCCCGGTGACGCTGGGCGTGGGCCTGGTGGGCGTCCTGTTGACGCTGCCGATGATGCAGGCGCCGTTCACGATGGCGCTGGAGCAGATGCTGAGCCGGTTCCAGTAGCCCCCGGGCGCCGGCGGGGCACCAGATCCGGGACGGGCCTGTTTCGCGCGGCGATGTCCTGCTTCGCGTGGCCGTCCATCCGTTCGGCGGCGGCACCACGGCAGGGCGGGGAAGGTCCTCCAATGGGCACCTACAAGGACGCTGTCGGCAGTGACATGGCAGCCCGCTCAGGAGACACGCCATGCCTGCCTCGTTCGACGCCAGCCGCCGCATTGCGCGCGGCACCTCCCCCTCGCCGCGCTCGCCGCTGATGGAGCCGCTGCTCGCCGCCGACCCGCCGGTGGGCAGCCGGCCGACGCAGCGCACGGCGCCCACTGTCCCCCTCGCGGCCCACGCTGCGCCGCGCCAGCGGTCCGCCGCGGCGCGCGCCGGCCGCATCGCACTGGCGTCGCAGCACGCCGGCATGGGCAGCCTCGATGCGACCGTCGAAGAGGCCTTCCGCGCCGACCACCGCTCGGAGCTGAACCGCGTCGTCACGCTGGCCGGCGCCGGCTTCGCCCAGCGCGGGTCGCACGTCTACCAGTGGAACAACGGCACCGACAGCTGGGACCGCCACCCCGAGGCCGGCATCGCCGCGATCCGTCTGGGCGCCAACGGCCACGCGTATGCGCGCACCCGCGCTGGCGAGCTGGTCCCGCTGACCGGCGGCCCGGCCGGCGGGCAACCCCTGCCGGCCCGGACGCGCGAGTTCACCGTCACGCCCGGCGGCACTGTGGTCGTCCTCGAGGCGGACATCGACCACCCGCGGCGCATCGCGCCCGACGGCAGCCCTCAGGACCTGCTGCGCCCGCCGGGCAGCAGCCCGCTGCGCAGCCTCGCCGCCGCCGGCGACGGCTGGCTGCATGCGCTGACTGCCGACGGCCGCCTCTACCGCGCCCACCTGCGCGACCTCGCCGACCCGCACGCCGATGCCCGCATCTGGCAGCAGACCGCCAGTCCCGATGGTGGGTTATTCGCCGCGCTGAAGACGCTGCCGGACGGCCGCATCGCCGGCGTGGTCGACCATGCGCCCGGCGCGGCCGCGCCGAACGAGACCGTGCACGCGCTGGACACCGACGGCCGCTGGCACGCGCAGCATGCCGACACGCCGACCGGCCTGCAGAAGACCTACGGCCAGTTCGTCGAGAGCCGCAATGGCTGGAGCAACGTCACGCTCGGCTCGCCGCTGACGCCGGGCGCGGCGCGGCTGTGGACGAATCCGAAGCCGGGGGAGAGCCCGTACGTGCCGGCCTTCGTGCGCAGCAAGCTCAGCGTCTTCCAGCCGACGCCCGAGGTGCAGGTCACCCCGCCCGGTCCCGGCCTCGTGCACCCGCGCTCGCACGCGCAAAGCGTGGCGGACCGGCACGGCAACTACGTCCGCGCCCACTACGGCGTCGCCACCGAGCGCGGGGCCACCAACGCGGCGATCCGCGAGCACCTCGCCATCGGCGGGCGCTTCGCCGAGCTGGTCGCCCAGTCCCACGAGCGGCCCTTCGCGATGGGCGGGGCGGCGGCACTTCACGCGGTGAATGCGCCCGGCGGCGGCCAGCCGGCACCGCAGGCGCTGCTGCGCGCCCTCGTCGGCGAGCGGCTGGTCGGCACCGCCGAGACCGCGCTGGACCGCCTGGAAGACGCGCTCCGCCAGACCGATGCCCAGGGACGCACCCATGCCGAGCGCTTCGCGAAGGCGATGCCGCCCGAGGCCGACCCCGACCGCATCCTGGCCCACCGCCGCGAGGACAACGTGCTGCACGAGTTGCGCGGCCAGATCGACCTGCTGTTCCCGAAGGCCCGGCGCGACACCCGCGTCACCGACGTGCTGCTGCGGCTGGACCGTCTCATCCACCAGCAGCAGCTCAAGTTCCCGCACAACGAATGGCCGAGCCTGCGCGACGACCCGGCGCGCGCCTACTGCGGCCTGCAGCTGGGCAAGCTGGCGCACGACGTGGCCGTGGCCTGCGAGGCGCTCTCCGATGTGCGTGCCGCGCAGGCCGACGCGGCCGAGCCCGGCGTGCAGAACGGGCTGGTGATGGCACATGCGGCGCGCATGAACGATCCCGGCCACGGCATCTTCAACCGGCGCTTCGCGCAGTTCGCGAGCCTCGCGGCCTTCGAGTCGGCGCAGGACGCGCGCACCCTGGACCAGCAGCTGCGCCAGGACTTCGACCAGCTCCAGCGGCAGCCGCTGCTCCTGCGCAGCGCGACGCCGCCGCAGGCCGAGCCGCTGCGCGCCGCGCTGGACGGCAACGCCGCCGACGCGCTCGGCAAGATCGAGCTCGCGCTGGGCCTGGTCGATGCGCAGGGCCGGGCGAACCCGGACTGGCGCGCGAGCCCGACCCTCCGCGAGGCGCAGGCCCCGCGCGAGCGGGTCTTCAGCGCCGGCAACGTGCTGTACGCGATGCTGCAGCGGCGCAGGGCCGCGCTGCACGGCGAGGACCCGCAGGCCGCGGTGCCCAGCGGCGACGGGCATGCCCTTGCGGCGCTCGGCCGCAACGATGCCAGCCGGGACATCACCGCCCGCCTGGAGCAGTTGCTGGACCGGGGCGTCTTCCTCGCCTGTCCGCGTGCGCCCCAGGTCGCCGAAGGCGAGGCCGATGCGCGCCAACTCGGCCGCAAGGCGCTGGATGCCGCCGCCGACGGGATCGCCGCCGTGAAGGACTCATGGGCCGAGCACAACCTGGGCGTGCTCACCGGCAAGCTGGTGCACGACCAGCGCGTGTACGAGGAGGCTGCCCGCGCCCTCGACGGCATCGCGGCCCCGGCCGAGCGCCGCGCGCGTGTCGACGACGAGCTGCGGCGGATGCAGGGCGAGGGCGGCGACCCGGTCTCGCGCCTGTACGGCAAGGACCTCTGGGATGCGCGCGTCGAGGGCGAACTGGGTGTCGCGAACGGGATCGCCCAGGCCTTCCGCCATCCGGACCATGTGCTGAACCGCGCGGCCCGCTTCCAGGGGATGCTTGGTCGCGACCACGCCCCCGACTACGTGCGCATGGTCAGCGAGCTGAAGCCCGGCGACAGCCTCAAGCTGGAGCATTCGTGGATGGTCGGCATCGACGGCGACGGCTGGAGCCACAACTGGACGCCGGCCGACCGCTTCAAGGAGGGCGCCCACCCGGACGTGCCCCGGCCGTCCGACCTGAAGGGGCGCTTCAACATCGCGCTGAACAAGGTGCCCAACATCCTCCCGGTACCGTCGGCGAGCCTGACACGCAGCAAGAACGTGGTGCTCACCAAGCGCACCGACGGCATCGACATCAGCTTCGGCAACGTCACGGAGTCGGAGTGGAAGCTGCTGGCGGCCAAGCTGAAGTGGGGCGCGGGCGAGTACCGGGCGAACGAGGTCCGGACGGCCGACGGCAAGGAATCGCATTCGGCGCTGGGGCTGGTCTTCTTCGGCGCCGAGACGGTGCCGGCCGTCGGCGTGCTGGGCACGAAGAGCGAGAAGCGCCTGAAGCTCAGCCTCGCCAACGACGACCTGGGCACCGTGCCGCACGTCGTCAACGCGCTGTTCAGCGGCAACATGTCGGCGGAAGACCTGATCGACGCGGCGGCGCATGTGTCCTACGCCCGCAGCCGCGGCGTCAAGCTCTCGAACAGCCTGGACGTGCAGGCGCTGATGGCGGTGGTGGGCATCTTCACGCCGCCGGAGAACCTGTCGCGGCGCGCCAAGATGGTCGGTGCCGGGGTCGAGCAGCTGACCGGCAGCCTCAACTTCAACCGCAGCACGACGCGCACCCAGGACGCCGGCGGCGTGCACCTGGACCGCCCGGCGGGCTGGGCCGGGGAAGCGGCGGCGAACCGCAAGTTCATCTCGGTGACCGAGCTGCAAGGCTCGTGGATCAAGGAACTGCCGGCCGTGAGCACGCTGCTCGGCAAGACCCGGGACATCCGCATCGGCGACGGCTACGAGATGGAGCACAAGGTGCCGCCGTGGATCGACCTGCAGATCAAGGACCTCTTCGGCCCCACGGCGCTGTACCGCACGCCCTCGGTGGAGATGAACGCCGACGGCAGCGTGGTGGGCGTCGGCTATCACGTCAGCACGACCGGGACGTTCAACGTCGACCGGATCCCTCAGCTGGCTGAACTGGAGAAGAGCGCCCCGGAGATCGTCGAGAACATGCGCATCGCCGCCGCAGCGGCGCGCGAGCACCGCCTGCCCGTCGACGCGGCGATCGAGATGACGCCGCAGGCCCTGGCCGCGCTGAACGCGGCACGCGGGCACACCGGCGATGCGCGCGTGATGGCCGAGGTGAACCGGCGGCTGCAGGATCCCTCGAGCTGGCGCATCCGGCAGGTCGGCGTGACGTCGAGCCGTCAGTACAACACCACGCTGCTGGCCGGCGCGAGCCTGTTCCGCTACAAGAGCGATGCGAGCAACACGCACACCGAGATCCGCGCGGCCATCGAGCTGCAGTACCCCGAAGCGCCCGGCACGGCGGCGCCGACCGCGACGGTGCGCGGCGACCTGACACGCGGCGGCGGCACGCCGAAGTTCGATCAACTGGACAGTCTGCTGGAGCCGGCGCTGGCGCAGGCGGTGTACGGCATCGGCGATCCGACGCCGCAGGGGGCGACGCGCCGGATGCTCGCCGGCCTGCCGCGCGATCCGCTCGACGAACGGGGGCTGCGGCGGCTGGCGCAAAGGGCGTTGGCCGAGGCGCCGCCGGGACGGCAGGCGCACTTCGCGCTGGTGCGGGGGCAGCCGGTGCTGCGCTTCCCGGATCCGGCGTCGGCCGCGTGGCAGCAGCATGCGCTGCCGGCGTCCGTGCAGACGGCCTTGTTCAGCGGGTCGCGGGCCACGCCGCGGCAGGCGCAGTCCGTGCTGCAGCTGATGGCGGCCGGCGCGAGCGGCGTGCTGCGCGAGCTGCCGCCGCCTTCGCAGCTGCTGGACGCGCGGCTGCGCGCCGCCTTGCGGGCAGCGGGAGGCGAAGTGGTCGACAGCCTGCCGGGGCGGGAGCTCGGGCGGCCGGGGCAGGCGCTGCACGTGATGCAGTTGCTGGCGCCGGCCGCCGATCCGGCACGACGGGCAACGCTGGGCCCGGCGCAGCGGCAGGTGCTGGCGTCCTGGTTCCCGGGCGGCGACCGCGCGGCGCCGGACTGGCGTTTGATCGAGCGGCTGCAGGGGAGTGCGCAGGCGCTGGCGGCCTTCCGGCAGTCGCTGGACAAGGCGGCCGGGATGCCGGTGTCGGAAACGGCGGCCCGGGCCGACCCGCTGCCCGCGTCGCCCGCGATCTCCGCGCCGTCAACGCCCTCGGTCTCGATGCCGTCGGCATCGGGCGCCGCATAGGCCCGCCTGCGCCTGCGGGCGCAGTCCGGCCACGGGCTCGAATTGGCGGGTCTTTCGGGCGTTGATCCGGCTCAAGTTTCGGCCCCGTCCCGGAACAATCGCGGGAGCACCGTGCCCCCGCCATGTCCGACCAAGACCGCAACCTGCCAGCCTCGCAGCGAAAGCTCGACAAGGCCCGATCCGAGGGCCAGGTCGCCCGTTCCCGCGACCTGTCGCATTTCGCGGCCATCGCGGTCGGCGGCGCGGCCCTGGTCGCGGCAGCACCGTATCTGACCCGCTGGCTGCAGCGGGTGCTGGCCTCGGGCCTGCAGTTCAACGCGGCCATGGTGCAGAACCCGCTGGCCATGGGCGAACGCCTGGGCCAGCTCACCCACCAGATGCTCTGGGTCGTGCTGCCCATGGGTGCGCTGATGATGGTGGTCGGCGTTGCCGTGGCGGTCGCCAGCGGCGGCTGGGTCTGGACCTTCAAGCCGATGGCCCCGAAGTTCGACAAGTTCAACCCGATCACCGGCATGGGCAAGCTGTTCTCCAAGCAGCAGCTGATCGAGGCCATCAAGGGCGCCGTGCTGGCGCTGATCCTCGGCGCCATCGGGGCGATGTACCTGCGTTCCCACGTCGAGGTGTTCGCCGGCGCGCTTTCACTGCCGCTGCCCCAGGCCCTGTCGCACGTCGGCAGCACCATCCTCGGCGGCATGATGCTGGTGCTGCTCGCGCTGGCGCTGTTCGCCGCCGTCGACGTGCCGCTGCAGCGCCAGCTGCATGCCATGCGCCTGAAGATGAGCCACCAGGAGCTGAAGCAGGAGCACAAGGAAGTCGAAGGCAACGGCGAGGTCAAGGCCAAGGTGCGGGCGCGCATGCGCGAGATGGCGCAGCGGCGCATGCTGGCCGCGGTGCCCACGGCCGACCTGGTCGTGATGAACCCGACCCACTACGCCGTCGCGCTGAAGTACGACGAGGGCAAGATGGGCGCGCCGCGCGTCGTCGCCAAGGGCGCCGACCTGATGGCCATGCGCATCCGCGACACCGCGAAGGACGCCAAGGTGCCGGTGCTCCAGGCGCCGGTGCTGGCGCGCGCACTCTACGCCCACGCCGAAGTCGACCGCGAGATCCCGGCGGCCCTGTTCGCCGCCGTCGCCCAGGTGCTGGCCTACGTCTACCAGCTGCGCGCGGCGCTCGCCGGCCGCGTCGGCCTGCCGGGCGCTCTGCCCGAGCTGAACGTGCCGGCCGAGCTCGACCCGCACAACAAGCCGGGCTGGAAGCCCTCGGAGGACACTGACGCATGAACGCGCTGATGAAGCAGCTGCAGGGCTGGCTCGGCCCGCACGCCACCGCCGTCAAGGCCCTGATGGCGCCGGTCTTCATCATCATGGTCCTGTCCATGATGGTGCTGCCGCTGCCGGCCTTCGCGCTCGACCTGCTGTTCACCTTCAACATCGCGATGGCGCTGATGGTGATGATGGTGGCCGCCTACATGGTGCGCCCGCTGGACTTCTCGGCCTTTCCGACCGTCATCCTGCTCACCACGCTGATGCGGCTGTCGCTGAACATCGCCTCCACCCGCGTCGTGCTGCTGCAGGGCCACTCGGGCCCGGGCGCGGCGGGCAAGGTGATCGAGTCCTTCGGCCACTTCCTGATCGGCGGCAACTTCGCGGTCGGCCTGATCGTGTTCGCGATCCTGGTGGTGATCAACTTCATCGTCGTCACCAAGGGCGCCGAGCGCATCGCCGAGGTGGGCGCGCGCTTCACCCTGGATGCGATGCCCGGCAAGCAGATGGCGATCGACGCCGACCTGAACGCCGGACTGATCGACGAGAAGGAAGCCAAGCGCCGCCGCCGCGAGGTGGGTGACGAGGCGGAATTCTTCGGCTCCATGGACGGTGCCAGCAAGTTCGTGCGCGGCGATGCGATGGCCGGGCTGCTGATCCTGTTCATCAACATCATCGGCGGCTTCATCATCGGGGTGGCCCAGCACGACCTGTCGGCGGCGCAGGCGGCCGACAGCTACATCCTGCTGGCGATCGGCGATGCGCTGGTGGCGCAGATCCCCGCGCTGCTGATCTCGGTGGCGGCGGCGATGGTGGTGTCGCGCGTCGGCAAGGACACCGACGTGGGCACGCAGCTCGCCGGCCAGGTGTTCAACTCGCCGCGCGTGATCGGCATCACCGCCGGGGTGATCGGCCTGCTGGGCGTGATCCCGGGCATGCCGCACCTGGTGTTCCTGCTGATTTCCAGCGGCATGGGCTATGGCGCCTGGTGGATGCACCAGCGCGACAAGCGCCTGAAGAACACCCCGCCGCCGCCGGCCCCGGCGGCCGAGCCGAACGCCGAGGCGAGCTGGGACGACCTGCAGCCGGTGGACACGCTGGGCCTGGAGGTCGGCTACCGGCTGATCACCCTGGTGGACAAGAACCGCGAGGGCGACCTGCTGCAGCGCATCAAGGGCGTGCGGCGCAAGTTCGCTCAGGACGTCGGCTTCCTGCCGCCGCCGGTGCACATCCGCGACAACCTGGAGCTCAAGCCCAGCATGTACCGCCTGACGCTGCGCGGCGCGGTGGTGGGCGAGGGCGAGGCCTTCCCGGGCATGCTGCTCGCGATCAACCCGGGCGGCGCGACCACCCAGCTGATCGGCACCCGCACCACCGACCCGGCCTTCGGCCTGCCGGCGGTGTGGATCGAGGAGCGCCAGCGCGAGGCAGCGCAGATGAACGGCTTCACGGTGGTCGACTGCTCGACGGTGGTGGCGACGCATTTGTCGCACCTGATGCAGCTGCATGCGGCCAAGCTGCTGGGCCGCGTCGAGACGCAGCAGCTGGTGGAGCACGTCACCAAGCTGGCGCCGAAGCTGATGGAGGACGTGATCCCGAAGATGGTGGGCATCGCGAGCCTGCAGAAGGTGCTTCAGCTGCTGCTGGAAGAGGGCGTGCACATCCGCGACATGCGCTCCATCGTGGAAAGCCTGGCCGAGCATGCGGCGGTGGCGAGCGAGCCGGGCGAGCTGGCGCGGCGCATCCGCATCAGCCTGGCGCCGGCCATCGTGCAGCAGATCTACGGCCCGGTGAAGGAGCTGGAGGTGATCGCGCTCGAGCCCGAGCTGGAGCGGCTGGTCACCCAGGCGCTGAACTCGCCGCACGGCGCGGTGCTGGACCCGGGCGTCGCCGACACGCTGACGCGCAGCGCGGCCGCCTCGGCCAAGCGCCAGGAAGACCTGGGCCACCCGGCCTGCCTGCTGGTGCCGGACATGATCCGCGCGCCGATGGCCCGCCTGCTCAAGCGCGCCGCGCCGCGGCTGCGCGTGCTGGGGCACAGCGAGATTCCCGAGACGCATTCGATCCGGATCGGCTCGATCATTGGAGCGGCGGGCTGACGCGCCTTGCGCCGGAACCCGTAGCCCGGATGCCAATCCGGGGATCGTCCCTCACTTCCTCCGCCGCTCCCGGATTGCGCTTCGCTCCATCCGGGCTACGGGCGGACACCGGTTTGTCGACGGCGGGCCCCGTCCTGCCTCGGAACAGGGCGGCTTTCCCCCCCTTCATCCGCCTCAAGTTTTCGCCCCGCGCCGGAACAATCACGGCACGCATCCAACGCGTCCACCCATGACCGCCCGTTCCTTGTCCACCCAACCCGCCCCTCGGCATGAAGCCTCCCAAATGAAGGGGTTTCGGGTGGCTCATCGTCCGAATGTCAGGGGCCTGGTTCTCCCACACTGGATGCCGTTGATTGCAATGGATTCCTGCTCGATCTCCTGGAGCTTCCGATGAACGTCAAACGCTTCACCGCCCGCACGTCGCGCGACGCCCTGACCCTGGTCCGCCAGGCGTTCGGCGAAGACGCCGTCGTGCTCTCGACCAAGCCCTGCGCGGAAGGCGTCGAGGTGCTGGCCATGGCGCCGGAAAGCGTGCAACAGATCGAGCGCCTCTCGGCCTCCGGCCCGCTGCCCCCGTCGCCCCCCGCCCCCAAGGCCCGCGCCGCCGCACCCCGTGCCGCCGCCCGCCCGGCCGCCCCCGCACCCCAGCCCGCCCCGGCCGAAGTCACCGAGGACGTCGCCCGCCTGTCGATGAGCACCCTGTCGTTCCAGGACTACGTGCGCGAACGCATGCTCAAGCGCCGCCAGGCCGCCATGCACCAGCAGCACGGCCGCGACAACGAGCCCAGCTTCATGCCCGACGACGACCTGCCCCTGCCCACCGCGCTGGAGCAACGCCTCGCCGAACGCCAGGCGATGCACCCGGCCCCCGTGCAGCACGCACCGATGCAGGCCGTCGGCGGCCGCACCCCCGCCCTGCGCGAGCCCCCGGTGCTGCGCGAGGAAATCCGCATCCAGCAACAGCAGCAACAGGCCGCCGCGGCCGCCCAGGCCCAGGCACATGCCCACGCCCAGGCACAAGCCCAGGCGCACCTGCAGGCCCAGCAGGCCGCCGCGGCCGCCGCCCCGGTGGTCTCGCTCGCCGATGCCCGCTCGGCCGTCAACGCCAGCGCCCGCCGCGAGCAGCAGGACATGATGAACGAGCTGCGCTCGATGAAGGGCCTGATCGAGGAGCGCTTCGGCGCCCTGGCCTTCATGGAAAAGCTGCAGCGCCAGCCGACGCAGGCCCTGCTGATCCAGAAGCTGCTCGACAGCGGCTTCTCGCCGGCCCTGATCCGCAAGCTCGCCGAGAGCCTGCCCAACGACGTGACCGACGAGACCGCCTGGGCCGCCAACATCCTGGAGCGCAACCTGCTCACCGGCGAGAACGAGGCCGCCCTCGAGGACCAGGGCGGCGTCTACGCCCTCATCGGCTCCACCGGCGTCGGCAAGACCACCAGCGCCGCCAAGATCGCCGCCGCCTTCGCCACCAAGCACGGCGCCGCCAACCTCGGCCTGATCACGCTCGACGCCTACCGCGTCGGCGCCCACGAGCAGCTGCGCGCCTACGGCCGCATCCTCGGCGTGCCGGTGCACACCGCCCACGACCGCGCCTCGCTCGAAGACCTGCTGGAACTCCTCGCCGGCAAGAAGATGGTGCTGATCGACACCGCCGGCATGGCCCAGCGCGACAGCCGCACCCGCGAGCTGCTCGACATGCTGGCCCACCGCTCGATCCAGAAGCTGCTGGTCGTCAACGCCGCTGCCCAGGGCGAGACCATCGAGGACGTGATGGTTTCCTACCGCGCCGCCGCCTGCAAGGGCATCGTGCTGTCCAAGCTCGACGAGGCCGTCAAGCTCGCCCCGGCGCTGGACGCGCTGATCCGCCACAAGCTCAAGGTGGTCGGCGTCGCCAACGGCCAGCGCGTGCCCGAGGACTGGCACCGGCTGTCGGCCCACGCCCTGGTGCACCGCGCGCTGCGCGCCAACACCGGCAGCGCCTACCGCATGGATGCCGACGACGTGAACCTGATCTTCACGGCGCGCCAGCCGGTGCTGCGCAACCGCGGCTCGCTGCACGCCTGATCCGCGTTCGACGCCCAGAACGACACCTTCCACGACCCGTCCACAGCGCCCCATGCACGACGCCTACGACTCCTCGTTCCCGCACGACCAGGCCCACGGCCTGCGCCAGCTCTTCGGCCAGACGCGCGTGCGTTTCGTGCCGGTGGTGGCGAACCCGAACATGGCGTTCGGCGGCGTGATGCTGGAACGCCTGTGCACCGCCTTCGGCGAACTCGGGGCGCACGTGCTGGTGATCGACGCCTCCGACCGCGCCCCGGCCCCCGCCGAGCTGACGGCGGTCGGCCTGACCGGCTGCGTCGAGGCGCTCTCGTCCCAGGTGTCCTACCTGGCGGCGCGCGGCCTGCCGATCCGCTACGTGGACGCGCACGGCAGCACCGCGAGCTTCCTGCACGCCGCCGCCGATGCCGCGCCGTATGCCGATGTCGTCCTGGTGCACGCCACCGAGACCGACCTCTGCCGCCTCTTCATGCGCAGCGAGGCCCGCCCGCTGCTGCTCGCCGACGACCGCCCGGCCAGCGTCACGCACGCCTATGCCGCGATGAAGCTGCTCACGCAGCGCGCCGGCCTGGTGGTGCACGACCTGCTGCTGAGCGCTGCCCCGACCTCGCCGCGCGCCGAACGCATCGCGCAGCAGATCGCTTCCTGTGCCGATGGTTTCCTGGGCGCCGTGCTGCGCGACTGGATGCACATCGATCCCGCATCCGACGTCAACGACCCGCCCACCCCGGCCCTGCGCCGCTGGGCCCGTGACGTGCTGCAGCCGGCGGCCGCCGACTCGACCCTGCATGCCGGCCATCCGGCGCAGCGCGAGTTCGCGCACCCGGCCCTGAACTGAATTCCCCCGGAGCTGACCCCATGTACACCGCCAAAGGCCGACTCGACGTCAACTCGATGCTCAAGCAGTACAGCCCGCTGGTGCGCCGCCTGGCCCACCAGATGATCGCCAAGCTGCCCGCCAACGTCGAGATCGACGACCTGATCCAGGTCGGCATGATCGGGCTCACGGACGCGCTGAGCCGCTTCGACGCGGCCCAGGGCGTGCAGTTCGAGACCTTCGCGACGCAGCGCATCCGCGGCGCGATGCTCGACGAGCTGCGCGGCAACGACTACCTCTCGCGCGGCACGCGCAAGCAGCAGCGCACCATCGAGTCGGCGGTGCACAAGCTGGAGCAGAAGCTCGGCCGCGCCCCCGCCGAAAGCGAGATCGCCCGCGAGATGGGCGTGACGCTGGCCGAATACCAGGAACTCCTCGGCAAGGTGCGCGGCACCCAGCTGGTTTACCTGGAGGACATGTCGGGCGACGACGGCGACAATGACTACCTCGACCGTCACGTCGCCGACGAGGGCCTGAACCCGCTCGCCCAGCTGCAGGACCAGCGCATGCGCGAGGCCCTGGTGGAAGGCATCAAGACCCTGCCCGAGCGCGAGCAGTACGTGATGAGCATGTACTACGAGCACGACATGAACCTGAAGGAGATCGCCGCGGTGCTGAAGGTGACCGAATCGCGCGTGTGCCAGCTCCACAGCCAGTCCATCGCCCGGCTTCGCGTGAAGCTGCGCGAGTGGTGATCCGCATGTTCAACCGATTCCGCAAGACGCGCGAGGCGCAACCGGCGGTGGAGCCGGTGGCCGGCCCCGCGCTGCCGGGCAACGGCCCGGACCTGCGCGCCGCCGTGCAGTCCATCGGCAAGCAGGCCGCAAACGTGGGCCGCGACGCCGCCGAGGTGCGCGGCCTGCTGGACGATGCGAGCAAGGTCTCGGCGCGCCAGGCCGAGGCGGTCAGCGCGCTCGCCGGCCAGATGGGCGAGATCACCCAGGCCCAGCAGGCGATCGGCGATGTCACCGCCGGCAGCCTGGAGGCCGTCGGCCGCGCCCGCGATGCCGTCGAGGCGGTGGGCACCGAGGTCTCGGGCATCGTCGACACGCTGCGCCAGGTGGCCGATGCCGCCGGCGAGATCACGCAGATCGCGCTGCAGACGCGCCTGGTCGCCTTCAACGCCTCGGTCGAGGCCAAGCGCGCCGGCGAGGCCGGTCGCGGCTTCGGCGTCGTGGCGGATGCGGTCAAGGACCTGGCTTCCAAGGTCGAGGGCTCGTCCAAGGCCATCATGAGCACGGTGGGCGACCTCGACACGCGCATCGAGGCGCTGTCGCGCGAGATCCAGTCGAACCCGGCGTCCGAGCGCCAGGGCGGCTTCCACAAGGCGCTGGCCGACGTCGAGGCCGGCGTCGCCAGCATCACCGCGGCGGCCGTGCAGAGCCGCCGGATCTGCGACGGCGTGAATGCCCAGATGGGCACGATGCAGTCGGAGATCCGCCAGACGAGCGTCGCGCTCGACAGCGCGATGCGCCGCAGCGAGGCCTTCCTGAAGGTCTCGGAGCACTTGATCGAGCTCGTCGCCGAATGCGGCATCGAGACCGAGGACACCCCCTTCATCCAGGCCGCGATGGACGCGGCCGCGCAGATCGGCAAGCTGCTCGAGGATTCGCTGCGCACCCAGACGATCTCGCTCGCCGACCTGTTCGACGAGCAGTACCGGCCGATCGCGGGCACCCAGCCGGCCCAGCACCTCACGCAGTTCGTGGCGCTGGCGGACCGGCTGTTCCCGCAGGTGCAGGAGCGGGTGCTCGGCCTGAGCCCCAAGGTGGTGTTCTGCATCGCGGTCGACCGCAACGGCTACGTCGCGACGCACAACAAGAAGTACTGCCACCCGCAGCGCGGCGACCTGGCCTGGGACACGGCGAACAGCCGCTACCGGCGCATCTTCAACGACCGCACCGGGCTGGCCTCGGCGCGCAACCAGCGTCCCTTCCTGCTGCAGACCTACCGCCGCGACATGGGCGGCGGCCAGTTCGTGTTGCTGAAGGAAGCCGCCGCGCCGATCACGGTGCAGGGCCGGCACTGGGGCGGCGTGCGGGTCGCCTTCAACTTCTGACGCGGATCTCTCGGGCGTGACCTGGCCGCTGCCCGCGCTGCTCGCCTGGGCCCTGGCCTGGGCGCTGTTCCTCGGGCTGCGCCACCTCCAGGCGCCGCCCGTGCTCGCGCTGCTGCTGGCCACCGCGCTCGGCGGGCTGTTCGCGCTGAAGGCGGGGACGCGCTGGCGGCGCGTGTTCGTGGCACTCGGCTTTCCTCTTTCGCTGCTCGCCTCCGGTGTCGCCGGCGCCGTGCCGGCCTGGGCCTGGCTGCTGCCGCTGGCGGCGCTCCTTGCCATCTACCCCCTGCATGCCTGGCGCGACGCGCCGGTGTTTCCGACGCCGCGCGGCGCGCTGCGTGGGATGGCGGCGCTCGCTCCGCTGGGGGAGGGCGCGCGGGTGATGGACGCCGGCTGCGGCCTCGGCGACGGGTTGCGCGAACTGCGGGCGGCTTATCCCACGGCGCGGCTCGAAGGCCTGGAGTGGAGCTGGCCGGTGCGGCTGCTGTGCGGGCTGCGCTGCCGGCTGATGGGCTGGCGGGCGCGGGTGCGTCGCGCCGACATCTGGGCGGCGGACTGGTCCGGGTGCGAGATGGTGTACCTGTTCCAGCGGCCGGAGAGCATGCCGCGCGCGGTGGCCAAGGCGCGGCAGGAGCTGCGCCCGGGGGCCTGGCTGGCGAGCCTGGAGTTCGAGGCGAAGGAATTGCGGCCGGCGGCCCGGCACGTGTGCCCGGACGGGCGGCCGGTGTGGCTGTACCAGGCGCCGTTCAACGCCCGCTGAAGTGATGAACGATCCCCGGATTGGCATCCGGGCTACGAAGCGAGCGTACGAGCGGAGCGAAGTGCACCTCCAGCGAACGCCGTGGAACCGGCTCTGCCGGGCCACTGGCGTTGCCCCCTTGAGGGGGAGGCGCGTCAGCGCCTCCGGGGGTGGGCGTCATCAGGCTTGGATGACGCCGCGGCTGGAGCGGTCGCTGGTCCCCAGCGCCGAATACACCGCCGCCGGCCGATCGCGCGGCATCAGCACGTCGATCGCGCGATCCAGCGCCGCCGTGGCGCGCGCCAGCGACTCGCGCTGCGCGGCCACCAGCCCGCCGGCCAGCGCCAGGCGCTCGCGCAGCGGCGTCGGTACCGGGCCGTTGCGGGCGGCCAGCGTGAAATGGTCCACCGCCCGCGCCAGCGAGCGGTGCAGTTCGGTGGCATGCAGGTCGATGGCCGCGCTGTCGCGCGAGCGCAGCGCCTCGCCCAGCGATGCGAGCTGCGTCTCCACCGCCCCGAGCGTCTGCTCGAGTTCGGGCGTGGTTTCGAATGCAGGGGTCAGCGGTTGCTGCATGACGAAGAAGGGGCGAGAACCCATCTGGTAGAGCGAAAAAGAAGACAGAAGCCGGGGTGTCGTCCCCGGGGCGCGATCAGCCGGCGACCTTGCCCAGGACTTCCTGGGCGTTCGCGATCAGCTTGTCGGCGATGGCCTCATGGTTGACCTTGAACGTGCCGTTCTGGATCGCTTCCGAGATCCGCGCCACCTTCTCGGCGTCGAAATCGCCGTTCGCCGAACCGGCGCCGTTCAACGAGGCCGCGCTCGACAGCGACACCTGCGTGCTGGATTCGGGCTGGCCGATGGCCGGGGCGGCGCCCTCGGCCTGCTTGGCGGGAGCGGCCTGCTTCTGCGAGGCGGCGCCGACCGCGGAGGTCGGGGCGGCTGCCTCTGCGTGATTCCCGATCTTGATGCTCATGAAGGACTCCTTGGGGCGGGGTGTCGACCCCAGCCTTTCAACATGCACGGTGTATCGGCCCGGCTCCCCGCGACTTTAGGCCTTTCGCCTGGATTGTTGTGCCTGGGAGGATTTTTCACAATGCGAGTTCCAATTGGTGTTCCGCGACCGCGACACCGGTCACGAGACGGCCACTCGGCGTGCGGACCCGCGCCGGCTGGCCCTCGATCCCGGCCGTCACCGCCTCGCCGGAACCGGCCACCGCGTAGCCGCTGCCGACGGCCCGGATCTGCACCGTGTCGCCCGGCGCGAACCACTGGCGCGCCTTCAACGTGACCTGCCGCACGCTCTGGCCCGCCAAAAGCGGCCGGGCCAGGGTGCGGCCGACGGCCTCGGCCGCCGCCGTCAGGGCGCCGCTGGGTTCCTCGGCCAGGTCGACTTCGGCCAGCCGCAGGTCGTTGCCGTCCAGCACCTGCCCGGCGGTCATCGCCTGCGTGGCCACCAGGCCGGGGCCCCAGACCTTGATGGTGACCGGCATCGCCACGTTCCAGGCGCTCGGCCCCTGGACGCAGCGCAGGCCGACCCGGGTCTTGCCCCACAGGCGCATGTTGGGTGAGAGATAGGCCTGCACCTTCTCGCAGGGTGCGAGGCGCAGCCGCGGATCCAGCGCGCCGGGCAGGATCTCGACGCGCCCGGGCTGGGCCGGGTCGAGGTTGGCCTGCACGAAGGCCCGCACCTGCGCTTCGAGCACGGGCTGCGCCTGGGCCGATGCGGCCGGCGGGTTGAGCGCGGCCACGGCGGAGACAGTGAGGGCAAGGGCGATCTTCACGCCTCCAATGTAGAGGCGGGCCCGCGACGGCAAGGCCGCGAAATGGCGCCCAAACGGCCCGCTATTCCCGCTTATGTTCCGGAGGGCGCTGTCCACAATCCTTTCACATCGGCCATGGCCTCGAAAGGAGGACAGCATGTTGAACAACCTGACGAATACGCTGGACTTCCAGGGCCAGGCGCTTGCCCTGCGCTCGGAGCGCCAGCGCCTGATCGCCGGCAACATCGCGAACGCCGACACCCCGGGCTACGTGGCGCGCGACATGGACTTCGCCCAGGCCCTGCGCGAGGCCACCGGCTCGCAGGCCGCGGCCTCGGTGCCGGCGGCGACGCAGGCCGGCCACATCGGGCTCGGCAGCGGCCTGGCCGGTGCGCGCGCCGAATCCAACCTGCTGTACGCCACCGCGAGCCAGACCAACCTCGACCGCAACACCGTCGACATGGACCGCGAGCGCGCCAACTTCGCCGACAACTCGGTGCATTACGAGGCGACGCTGCGTTTCATCAACGCCAACGTGCGCACGATGCTCGAAGCCATCAAGGGCCAATGATGAGCATGTTCCAGATCTTCAACGTCTCCGGCAGCGCGGTCAGCGCGCAGTCGCAGCGGCTCAACGTGGTGGCTTCCAACCTGGCCAACGTGGACACCGTCGCGGGGCCGGACGGCCAGGCCTACAAGGCGCGCCAGGTCACCTTCCAGACGGAAATGATGGGCCAGCTCGGCCAGGCCGGCGCGGCCGCCTCGGCCGGCGTCAAGGTCAGCAACATCACCGAGGACCAGACCCCCGGCCGCAAGGTGCACGACCCCAAGCACCCCCAGGCGGACGCCGAGGGCTACGTGACCTACAGCAACGTCAACGCGGTGGAGGAGATGGTCAACATGATCTCGGCCTCGCGCTCGTACCAGAACAACGTCGAGGTGATGAACACCGCCAAGACGCTGCTCATGAAAACCCTGCAGATGGGCCAGTGAGCCCTGAACGAGAGAGCACGAGATGGCCGTCGACACCGTCACCAACAACTTCACGAACCTGAACGCGAAGTCCTCCGCCAAGGACGCCGCGACCACCGCCGCGGAAAGCTCCGAGCGCTTCCTCAAGCTGCTGGTCGCGCAGATGCAGAACCAGGACCCGCTCAACCCGATGGACAACGCGCAGGTCACGAGCCAGATCGCGCAGATCAACACCGTGAGCGGCATCGAGAAGCTCAACGGCACGGTGGGCAGCCTGTCGACCCAGTTCCTGCAGATGCAGGCGGTGCAGGGCGCCTCGCTGGTCGGCCGCGAGGTGATCGTGCCGGGCAACAAGATGGACATCGACGACGGCAAGGGCCAGGGCGGCTTCCAGATCGATGCCGCGGCCGACAACGTGAAGATCGAGATCCAGAACGCCGCCGGCCAGACGATCAAGACCGTCAACCTGGGTGCGCAGGGCGCCGGCATGCACAGCTTCGACTGGGCCGACGCCGGCAGCTACGACAACACCAGCGGCATCACCTTCAAGGTCACCGCGACGAGCGGCAGCAACACCCTCAAGAGCACCGCCCTGATGCGCGACAAGGTCACCGCGATCAGCACGGCCAACAACAACCTGGTGCTGGACCTCGAGAAGGCCGGTGGCGTGAACTACGACCAGGTCAAGGCATTCAACTAAGGACATCGCCATGGGCTTCCAACAAGGTCTCTCCGGCCTGAACGCTTCCAGCAAGAACCTGGAGGTGATCGGCAACAACGTCGCCAACGCCAACACCTTCGGTGCCAAGGCCTCGCGCGCCGAGTTCGCCGACATGTACGCGGCGGCGATGAGCGGCGCGGGCGGCAACAACATCGGCATCGGCGTGAACCTGCAGGCGGTGACGCAGCAGTTCTCGCAGGGCAGCATCACCACCACCGAGAGCTCGCTCGACGTGGCGATCAACGGCTCGGGCTTCTTCCAGCTGAGCGACAACGGCACCACCGTCTACTCGCGCAACGGCCAGTTCCAGGTCAACAAGGAAGGCTACATCGTCAGCAATGCGGGCCTGAAGCTGATGGGCTACAAGGCCGACGGCACCGGCACGATCCAGCCCGGCCAGGCCGTGCCGCTGCAGCTGCCGACCGCCGGCATCGACCCGGCCCAGACGAAGAACATCACGCTCGAGATGAACCTCGACTCGCGCGCCGCGACGACGCTGCCCGCGACCACGCCGCAGATCAACCTGAACGACGCCAAGACCTACAACAACGCCACCTCGGTGACGGTGTACGACGCCAAGGGCCAGGACGTCGCGCTGACCTACTACTTCCAGAAGGCCGGCACCGACCAGTGGAACGTCTACGTCACCGCCAACGGCAAGCCGCTCGCCGACGACGGCGCCGGCAACCCGATGCCGTCGACCACCCTCCAGTTCCCGACCAACGGCGGCAACCCGACCGCCCCGGTGGGCGCGGTGACGCTGGACATCCCGGCGACGACCAACGCCGCCGGCGCCGACACGCTCGCGATCAGCGGCGTGCAGCTCGACCTGTCGGGCTCGACGCAGTACGGCGCGAGCTTCGGCGTCACCGACCTGAAGCAGGACGGCTACGCGCCGGGCCAGCTGTCGGGCCTGTCGATCGAGGACAACGGCATCGTGATGGCGACCTACTCCAACGGCCAGTCCAAGCCGGCCGGGCAGATGGAGCTCGCCAACTTCCGCAACGTCCAGGGCCTGAAGCCGATGGGCGGCAACACCTGGTCGCGCAGCTACGAGTCGGGCGACCCGATCCTCGGCACGCCGTCGCAGGGCAACATGGGCGTGCTGCAGTCGGGCGCGCTGGAAGAGTCGAACGTCGACCTGACGGCCGAGCTGGTCAACATGATGACCGCCCAGCGCACCTACCAAGCCAACGCCCAGACCATCAAGACGCAGGACCAGGTGTTGCAGACCCTGGTCAACCTGCGCTGATCCGGCGCACTGACGAACGGGGCGGGCCATGGACCGGATGATCTACCTGTCGATGTCGGGCGCGAAGGCGACGATGCAGCGGCAGGACACGCTGTCGAACAACCTTGCGAACGCCTCGACGCCGGGCTTCCGCGCCGAGCTGCAGGCCTTCCGCGCCGTGCCGGTGCTCGGCAGCGGCGCCAGCACCCGCGTCTATGCGCTGGAGACGACGCCCGGCTACGACGCGACGCCCGGCGTGGTGACCCAGACCGGCCGCAACCTCGACGTCGCGGTCCAGGGCCAGAGCTGGCTGTCGGTGCAGGCGCTGGACGGCACCGAGGGCTACACCCGCGGCGGCTCGCTCGACATCACCGCCGAGGGCACCCTGGTCACGCGCAGCGGCCTGCCGGTGCTGGGCGACGGCGGCCCGATCCAGGTGCCGCGCGACAGCGAGATCTCGATCGGCGCAGACGGCACCGTCAGCGCCAAGGGCGCGAACGGCAAGATCACCTCGGTCGGCAAGCTGAAGCTCGTGACCGCAACGCCCGAGACGCCGCTCGAACGCGGCACCGACGGCCTGTTCCGCGCCGCCACCGGCGAGCTGGACGCCGACCGGAATGCCCGCGTGCAGGACGGCGCGCTGGAAGGCTCGAACGTGAGCCCGATCGAGACCATGGTGTCGATGATCGCCGCGGCGCGCCAGTTCGAATCGCAGATGAAGATGCTGCAGACCGCGGAGGCCGACGAGAAGTCCGCCGCGTCGCTGCTGAGCGTGAACTGAACCTGAAGGACCCCGACCATGTTGAATTCACTGTGGACTGCCAAGTCCGGCATGGAGGCCCAGCAGGCCCAGCTGGATGCCATCTCGCACAACCTCGCCAACTCCGCGACCAACGGCTACAAGCGCTCGCACGTGGTGTTCGAGGACCTGATGTACCAGAACCTGCGCCAGGCGGGCTCCAACAGCAGCGAGCAGACCACGTTGCCCACCGGCTACCAGGTCGGCCTCGGCACGCGCGCGGTTGCCACCTCGCGCAGCTTCTCCCAGGGCAACCTGCAGCAGACCGGCAACACCCTCGACGTGGCGGTGCGCGGCACCGGCTTCTTCGAGGTGCAGATGCCCGACGGCACCACCGGCTACACCCGCGACGGCGCCTTCCAGGTGAATGCGCAGGGCCAGCTGGTGACGAACAACGGCTACCAGGTGCAGCCCGGCATCACGATCCCGAACAACGCGCAGAGCGTGTCCATCGCCGCCGACGGCACCGTCAGCGTGACCCTGCCCGGCCAGACCGCGCCGCAGACGGTCGGCCAGATGCAGCTCGTCAACTTCGTGAACCCGGCCGGCCTGGACCCCAAGGGCCAGAACCTGTTCGCCGAGACCGCCGCCTCCGGCACGCCCAACGTCGGCACGCCGGGCGAGAACGGCCTGGGCGCGCTGCAGCAGGGCTTCGTCGAGAGCTCGAACGTGAACGCCGTGGAGGAGCTGGTGAACATGATCGCCACCCAGCGCGCCTACGAGCTGAACTCGAAGGCCATCACCACCAGCGACCAGATGCTGCAGAAACTGGCCCAACTCTGATCCACGCCATGAAACGCCTCGCCTTGTGGGCCGTCCCGGCCCTGCTCGCCGCCTGCAGTACGCCCTATCCGCTGCCCAAGGTCGACGTGGCCGAGCCGACGCGGGCCCGGCCCGAGCCGGTGGTCGCGCCGGCCGTCAGCAACGGCTCGATCTTCCAGGCCGGGCAGTACCGGCCGCTGTTCGAGGACCACCGCGCGCGCCTGGTCGGCGACACCCTGACGGTGCAGATCGTGGAGAAGGTCACGGCGAGCCAGAAGAGCGCCAGCACCATCGACAAGGGCGGCAAGGTCGAGGCCGGCGTGAGCGCGCTGCCGCTGGTCAACCCGAACGCGCTGCTGCGTTCCACCGCCAGCGGCAGCTCGTCGAACAGCTTCGCCGGCAAGGGCAGCACCGAGAACAGCAACGACTTCTCGGGCACCATCACCGCCACGGTGATCGAGGTCCTGTCCAACGGCCACCTGCTGGTGGCGGGCGAGAAGCAGATCGGCGTGAACCAGAACGTCGACGTGCTGCGCTTCTCGGGCCAGGTCGACCCGCGCGCCATCCAGCCCGGCAACAGCGTCGCCTCGGCCCAGATCGCCAACGTGCGCATCGAGCACCGTGGCCGCGGCGCCCAGGCGGATGCGAATGGAATAGGGTGGTTGGGGCGCTTCTTTTTGAACGTTCTGCCCATTTAAGAATCTTCAGAATCGGTTTCATCCCTGGATGAAGCCGACATGCAAACCGCCTCCACCGCCACCGAAAAGTTCCTGCGGCTGCTGATCAGCCTGACGGTCTTCGCAGCCAGCGCCGCGCTGTGGTGGCCGCTGCCCTCGCAGGCGGCCCGCATCAAGGAAGTGGCCGCCGTCCAGGGCGTGCGCAGCAACCAGCTGATCGGCTACGGCCTGGTCGTCGGCCTCGACGGCACCGGCGACCAGACCACCTCCACCCCCTTCACCCAGCAGAGCCTGAACGCGCTGCTGCAGCAGATGGGCGTCACGGTGCCGCCCGGCACCACCATGCAGGTCAAGAACGTGGCCGCGGTGATGGTGACGGCCCAGCTCCCCGCCTTCGCCCAGCCCGGCCAGACCATCGACGTCAACGTCTCGTCGATGGGCAATGCCAAGTCGCTGCGTGGCGGCACGCTCATCGCGACCCCGCTCAAGGGCGCCGACGGCCAGATCTACGCGCTCGCGCAGGGCAACCTGGTGGTGGGCGGTGCCGGCGCCGCGGCGGCCGGCTCCAAGGTGCAGATCAACCACCTGAGTGCCGGCCGGGTGCCCGAGGGCGCGACGGTCGAGCGCGCCGTGGCCACGCCGCTGAACCAGGGCGAGTACCTGCAGCTGGACCTGAACGCGAGCGACTTCAGCACCGCGCGCGAGGTGGCCCGCGCGATCAACGCCAGGATGGGCGCCGACACGGCGCAGGCGATGGACGGCCGCGTCGTGCGCGTGCGCATGCCGGCCTCGCCGGACGCCCGCGTCGGCTTCCTGGCCGACATCGAGAACCTGCCGCTGGAACTGGCCGCGCCGGCCGCCAAGGTGGTGATCAACGCGCGCACCGGCTCGGTGGTGATGAACCAGTCGGTGACGCTGGGCGCCTGCGCGGTGGCGCACGGCAACCTGTCGGTCACCATCAGCACGACGCCGGTGATCAGCCAGCCGTCGCCGCTGTCCTCCGGCGGCACGACGGTGGCCAAGGAGAAGGCCGACATCACGATCAAGCAGGAACCCGGCGCGCTGATCCAGCTGCCGGCCAGCACCAAGCTGGCCGACGTGGTGAAGGCGCTGAGCGCGCTCGGCGCGACGCCGATGGACCTGCTTGCGATCCTGCAGGCGATGAAGAGCGCCGGCGCCCTGAATGCCGACATCGAGGTGATCTGATGGGGCTGAACCTGAACCTGAATCCGAACCTGGCGAGCCAGAATTCGGCAAGCCGGAATTTGGCAAGCGATACGCGCGGCGTCGACTCGCTGCGCTTCACCGCCGCGAAGGACCCGAAGGCCGCGGTCAAGGAGACCGCGAAGCAGTTCGAGGGCATCTTCATGCAGCAGCTGATGAAGAGCATGCGCCAGGCGACACTCAACTCCGGCATGCTGGAGAATTCCGGCACCCAGATGGGCACCGAGCTGCTCGATGCGCAGTTCGCGCAGCAGCTGAGCGGGCGCCCGGGCGGCATCTCGGACATGATCGCGCAGCAGCTGCAGCGCCAGCTGGGCGAGCCGCTGGCCAACATCGCGAAGGATGCCGCCTCGGCGCAGACCGTGGCCAGCACCGGGCGCAGCGGCACCGGGCCGCTGCCGGCCTCGCTGCAGGGCAAGGAGCGCCAGGTCGGCTTCCTCAAGCTGCACGACGGCGCGGCCAGGGCGGCCGAGGCCGAGACCGGCATCCCGGCCACCTTCATGGTGGCGCAGGCGGCGCACGAATCCGGCTGGGGCCGGCACGAGATCCGCAATGCCGACGGCAGCACCTCGTTCAACCTGTTCGGCATCAAGGCCGGCAGCGACTGGAAGGGCCCGACCACGACGGTCACGACCACCGAGGTCGTGAACGGCCAGCCGCGCAAGGTGCAGGCGAAGTTCCGCGCCTACGAGAGCTACGAGGAGTCCTTCAAGGACTATGCCCGGCTGATGAAGGACAACCCCCGCTACTCGAAGGTGGTGGCGTCGGGCAGCTCCGCCCAGGGCTTCGCGAGCGGTCTGCAGCGCGCCGGCTACGCGACCGACCCCGAGTACGCGAAGAAGCTGACGAACATGATCAACACCACGCTGCGGCTGCAGCGGGCGTCCGCCTGAGTGCCTGAAGGGAATCCGGCATGAGCTCATCGGCACTCCTGGGGATCGGCACGCGGGCGATGTTCGCCAACTACGCGGCGCTACAGGCGACCGGCAACAACATCGCGAACGCCAACACCGAGGGCTATTCGCGCCAGCAGGTGATCCTGGAGACCGCGAAGGGCCAGTTCACCGGCGCCGGCTTCTTCGGCAAGGGTGTCAACGTCGCCTCGGTCACGCGCTCGTACAACAGCTTCCTGACGAACCAGGCGGCCGCCACCAAGGCGACCGCCTCGGGCGACGCCGCGCGCGCCGAGCAGCTGAAGCAGCTGGAAGCGGTCTTCGGCACCGGCAAGTCGGGCGTCGGCTACTCGGCCGGCGAGCTGCTGAACGCCTTCGTCGACGTCGCGAACCAGCCGGGCGACTCGTCGGCGCGCCAGGTGGTGATCGCGCGCGCCAAGGAGCTCGCCAACAAGTTCGCCGCCGCCGGCGACCAGCTGCAGAGCCTGCAGACCGGCGTGGCGCAGGACATCCGCAGCTCGGTCGACACCGTCAACAGCCTGGCCCAGCAGGTGGCCAAGCTGAACGAGCAGATCCAGGCGCTGAACGGCACCGGCCAGCCGCCGAACGACCTGCTGGACAAGCGCGACCACCTGATCAGCGAAATCAGCGGCTTCGTCGGCGTGACCACCATCCAGGCCGACAACGGCAGCGTCGGCGTCTTCGTCGGCGGCGGCCAGGCCCTCGTGCTGGGCGCGAACGCGAACAAGCTGGTGACGATGAGCGACACCTACGACCCGGCCAAGGTGCAGCTGGGCATCAACGTCGGCAGCGGGCTCACCTCGGCGATCCCGCAGGATTCGCTGACCGACGGCTCGATCTCGGGCATGCTGCGCTTCCAGAACGACGACCTGGTCGACGCGCGCAACCTGCTCGGCCAGATGGCCGCCGCCATCAGCGGCGCGGTGAACCAGCAGCAGGCGCTGGGCCTGGACCTGGGCCGCCCGGCGAACAACGGCTCGCCGCTGTACGCGGTCGGCGCACCGCGCGCGCTGCCGGCGTCGAGCAACGCGGGCAACGCGAGCTTCGGCGTGACGCTGAGCGACACCACCCAGGTGCAGGCGAGCGACTACGAGCTGCAGTTCGACGGCACCAACTATTCGCTGACCCGTCTTTCCGACAACACCCCGGCCATCGGCAGCCCGTTCAGCGCGGCCCAGCTCGCCACCGGCATCACGGTGGACGGCATGACGATCCAGATGACGGCCGGCGCCTCGGTGGCGGGCGACCGCACGCTGCTGCAGCCGGTGGGCGATGCGGCCAAGGACATGCGCGCGGTGCTCAGCGACCCGAACGGGATTGCCGCCGCGTCGCCGGTGACCGCCACCTTCCCGGCCGCCAACAAGGGCACGGCGACGCTCGCCTCCCTGGCGGCGACGAGCACGGCGCTCGACCGCACGCTGACGGCCAACATCAGCTTCACCTCGGACACCGGCGACTATTCCTGGACGCTGGTGGACGCGAGCAACACCCCGGTGTCGAGCGGCACCGGCACCTGGACGGCGGGCAACCCGATCTCGCTGAACGGCTTCGAGCTGAAACTGAACGGCGTGCCGAAGACGGGCGATGCGATCAACGTCAAGCCGACCACCTCGACCGAGGCGAACAACGGCAATGCGCTTGCCTTCGTGCGCATCGGCACGGCCGGCATCGTCGGCGCGAGCACGCTGTCGAACGGCACGGTCACGCCGGGCCGCACCATCACCGACGCCTATGCGAACGCGCTGTCGGACGTCGGCGTGCGGGTGCAGAGCGCGCAGACGGCGTCGTCGATCTCCGAGTCGGCGGCCGCGCAGGCCGAGTCGGCGCGGGCCAACAAGGCCGGCGTGAACCTCGACGAGGAGGCCGCCAAGCTGATCCAGTACCAGCAGAGCTACCAGGCGGCCGCCAAGATGCTGCAGGTGGCCCAGCAGGTTTTCGACACCCTGCTCCAGACAGCCGCCGGATGACCCGTTCCCGTAGCCCGGACGTCCATCCGGGGATCGCGACCCAGGAAGATTCAACATGAGAATCAGCACCTCCAACTCCTACGACGCCTCGCTGGCCCAGTTGGTCAAGCGCCAGGAGAACCTCGCCTCGGCGCAGGAGCAGCTCACCACCGGCAAGCGCGTCAACCGCTCGAGCGACGACCCGGCCGCCGCGGCACGTGCCGAGCGGGCGCTCGCGGCCGAGAAGCGGGCCGTCGCCGGCCAGCGCGCGGTGGATGCGAGCAAGAACGCGATGACGCTCACCGAGAGCGCGCTCGGCGATGCCGGCGAACTGCTGCAGCAGGTGCGCGAGACCCTGGTCGCGGCCGGCAACGCCACCTACACCGACGCCGAGCGCAAGGGCCTGGCCGACAAGATCGGCGAACTGCGCAAGCAGTTGATGGCCGTGGCCAACCGGGCCGACGGCGCGGGCACCTACCTGTTCGGCGGCCAGGGCAGCGGCCAGGTGCCGTTCCTCGATGCGGCCGGCGGCGTGGTCTACCAGGGCGGCACCGGCGAGGCCGAGGTGGCCTCCAGCGAATCCCTGCCCATCACCAGCAACGGCGACCAGATCTGGATGCAGGCGCGCACCGGCAACGGCGTGTTCGAGACGAAGGCGGTCACCGCCACCGGCACCGGCTGGATCGACAGCGGCAGCGTCACCAACCCCTCGGCGCTGACCGGCTCCACCTACAGCATCCAGTTCAGCGTCACCGGCGGCGTGACCACCTACTCGATCCTGCAGGACGGCGCGCCGACGGCCCAGATGGGCATGCCCTTCAAGCCCGGCCAGGCGATCCAGATCGACGGCATGTCGGCGACCATCGCCGGCAGCCCGGCCGACCTCGACGAGTTCAGCATCACGCCGTCGACCACCGGGCAGACGGTGTTCGACACCCTGGACAAGGCGATCAACGACCTGCGCACCCCGCTGCGCAGCGGCACGCAGATCGCCCAGTCGAACGTCCTCAACCTGCGCAACCTGGACCAGGTGATGTCCGGCCTGGCGGGGGCGCGCACCCGGGTCGGCGAGACCCTGAACCGCATCGACGGGGTCACGGGCCGGCTGGAGGATCTGACGCTGTCGAGCAAGACCGCGCGTTCGGATGCCGAAGACCTGGACATGACCCAAGCGATTTCCGACTTCGCGAGCCAGCAGACGGGGTACGATGCCTCGCTCAAGGCCTACACCATGGTGCAGAAGCTGTCCCTGTTCAACTATTTGAGCGGTGGATGACCCGCTGCCCTGACATCGTTTCCCTGGAGAACCCGCGTGACTGACAACGCCATCCTCGGGCAGGTCGCCCTCGGCTACTCGCCGTTCATCGACCGCAGCCGCGCCGTGACGGCGACCCGCCTGACGATCTTCCCGCTGCGCCCCGAACTGACGCCCGACGTCGCCCAGCTGCTGCACGCCGTGGGCGGCGTGTGGCCGGCCGATGGCGGCACCGCCTCGCTGAACATCGTCAGCGAAAGCCTGCTGCAGGACCTGATGGGCGCGAGCCCCTCGCCCAACCTGATGATCGAGATCCCCTCGTTCATGGCCACCGAGCAGGCCAACGCGGCGGCGATCCTGGCGCTGCACCAGGCCGGCAACACGCTGCTGATCAAAGGGCGGCCCCTGAAGGAGCTGCCGCGCGAGGTGCTGCCCTGCTTCAAGTACTCGCTGATCGACCTGGCCGACGACCGCCGCGTCAACGAGACCGGCAACGTGGCCCCGGCCGGCGTGGTGCGCAACATCCCGCACGTGCAGTCGGGCGTGCGCACGCTCGCCGAGATGGAGTCGAGCTTCGCGCGCGGCGCCGCCGCGGTGCTGGGCTGGCCCATCGACGACGCGATCCAGGAGGCGCGCGCCTCGGGCAAGTCGGCCGTGCAGATGGACCTGCAGGTGATCGTCGAGCTGATCCAGCGCGTGGACGCGCAGGACCCGATCGAGAAGCTGGAGAACACGCTGAAGCGCGATCCCTCGCTCGCCTTCAAGCTGATGCGCTACATCAACTCGCCCGCCTTCGGGCTGCGGGTGGAGATCAGCTCGTTCCGCCACGCCATCATGATGCTCGGCTACCAGCGCCTGAAGCGCTGGCTGGCGCTGCTGCTGGCGACGGCCGGCAAGGACGCGAACATGAAGCCGGTGATGTTCGCGGCGGTGCGCCGCGGGCTGCTGATGGAAGAGCTGGTGCGGTCCTCGGGCGACGAGGAGATGCGCAACGAGATGTTCATCTGCGGCGTGTTCTCGCTGCTCGACCGGATGTTCAAGCAGCCGTTCTCGGAGCTGATGAAGACGATCCCCGTGCCGGAGCGCGTGTACCAGGCGCTGGTCGACGGCACCGGCCCGTACCAGCCGTATTTCGACCTGGTGCAGGCGGTGGAGCACGAGTCGCTGTACGACTTCCGCACCGCGGCCGATACGCTGATGCTGAGCGTGAGCGAGATCAACCGGTCGATCCTGAACGCGCTGACCGCGGCGTCGCAGATCGAGTGACGCCCGCGGCGTGACGCCGCTTTCACGACCCTGGCTACACTGGCGACTGCTTGTGCAGCCCCCGATGTCCGACCCCCAGGCCCTGCGCCACCTCCTCGACGTGCTGTCCGACGCCGTTCTGGTGCTGGACCGCCATGCCCACGTCGGTTTCGCCAACACCGCCGCGCTGCGCCTGCGCGGCAGCGAGCCCGCGCGCCAGCTCGCCCAGTGGACGGCGCTGCTGGGCGAGCCGCTGGTGGCCGCCGCGACGCAGGCGCTGGCCCGCAACGGGCGGGGCGAGCTTCCGCCGCAGGTGACCCTGCCGGATGGACGCCGCTTCGGCGTCGCGCTGGCGCCGCTCGGCGCGGAGCGCTGGGCGCTGCGGCTGGCCGCGCTGGGGCCGGCGCCGGCCGCGCCGGGCCTGGCCGCCGGCGACCCGCCGCCCCTGCCCGCCATGCCCGACATGGCGCGCATGTTCTGGGACGCCCCCTTCCCGGTCACGCTGCAGGACGAGGACTTCCGCCTCATCGATGCCAACCAGGCCTTCCTCGACTTCAGCGGCTACACCCGCGAGCAGCTCGTCGGCCAGGACCCGCTCGACCTGCAGCCGCCCGAGGACCGGGTCCTCAACCGCGCCTGGCGCGCGCAGATGGGCACGCCCGGCGCGCTGCGCCTGGTGGAGCGGCGCATGGTCCACGCCGACGGCCGCGAGCGCTGGTTCCGCGCCGCCTGGCGCGTCGGCAGCGACGGCGAGGGACGGCGCCGCACCCTCTCCATCCTGCAGGACTGCACCGCCGAGCACGTCGCCCGCGAGCGCGCCGACCGCTCGGTGCGCGAGCTGGACGACTGGTTCGACCTGAGCCCGGTCGGCATGGTGCTGTTCGACGACCAGGGCCTGCTGGTGCGCAGCAACCCGGCCTTCGAGGCGCTGGCGGGCGACGTGCCGGTGCTGATGTCGGAGGCGCCGCCGGCGATCCGCCGTCTCATGGGCTGGCAGGACGGCGCCCCCTCGCCGCTGCTGCGCCCCGGCTCCGCGCCGGTGCAGACGCAGTCCTGGATCGACGTCGTCGACGGCCCGTCGCGCCGCCTTCAGGCCATCGTGCGCTGCTACCAGAGCGGCAGCGGCCAGCGCCGCTACATGGCCATCGTCGAGGACCGCAGCATCGAGGAGGAGCGCGACCTGGCGCAGATGCAGATCGGCGCCCTCATGGACACGGCCGGCGTCGGCCTCGCGACCTTCCAGGAAAGCGCCGACGGCCTGCCGCTCGGCGCGGTCCCCGGCGTGCCGGGCGACGTCGCCGGCAGCGCGGGCCCGCAATCCATCGGCCGCGAGGCGGTGCTGCCCGAATCGCTGCCCGAGTTCGAGAAGCTGCAGCTCGCGCTGCGCCACGGCCAGCGCGCCGAGGTGCGCTATGCGATCCGCCACCCCGAGCTGGGCCAGCGCTGGCTGCTCACGCGCGTCGAGCCGGCCACGCTCGCCTCGGGCAAGCGCACCACCTCGGTCGTCACGCTGGACATCACCGACCAGCACCAGACGCAGCAGCGCAGCGAGATGCTGCTGCGCGAGCTGAGCACGATCCTGGAGAACAGCACGGTCGGCATCGCCTACCTGCGCGGCAACATCCTGGTGCGCTGCAACCGGCGCTTCGAGTCGCTGCTCGGCTTCCGGGCCGGCGACGTGGCCGGCTGCAGCCTGCAGGAGCTGCTTGCCGGCCAGCCGGACGCGGCACGGCTGGCGGGCGAGATCGAGGCCTCGCTGGCGGCCGGCCAGGCGCACGAGACCGAGCTCGCCATCGACCTGCGCGGCCGGCCGCGACAGTGGTGCTCGCTCGCGGTGCGGCGCGCCGTGCTGGCGGACGACGGGCAGGAGCTGATCGCGGTGCTCACCGACATCACGCGGCTGAAGGCGCAGCAGATCGAGCTCGAGTCGCTGGCGCGCGAGGTGGCGGTGCAGGCCGAGCGCACCCGCGCCATCCTCGATTCGGTGCTGGTGGGCATCGTCACCGTCGGGGCCGGCGGCATCGAGTGGATGAACCGCTCGGCGCGGCGCATGTTCGGCGGCGACCTGGAGGACTTCCGCGGCCAGCCGATGGCCACCGTCGCGACGCCCGAACCGACGCACCCGTTCCTGCGCACCGACGTGCTGGAGGGCCTCGCGGAGGGCCAGGCCGAGACCTTCGAATGCCGCGTCAAGGCGCGCGACGGGCGCGAGTTCTGGGTCGTGGGCAATGCCGTCGTCACCGGGCGCCAGCTGACGTATGCGCTGCTGGACATCGAGCGCCGCCGCCAGGCCGAGGCGCGCACCGCGGAGGCGCAGGCCTCGCTGCAGCGCATCATCGAGGCGGCGCCGCTCGCGATCACGCTGCGCGATGCGCACACGCTGCGCATCCTGCAGGTCAACGAGGTGGCGGCGCGCAATGCCGGGACCCCGGCCGAGCGGCTGGTGGGACGGACGCCGGAGCAGATCTTCGCGCCCGAGGTCGCGGCGCAGCGCCGGCGCGACATGGAGGATGCGCTGGCTGCCGGCCGCGTCACCCAGCGCGAGTACCGCAGCGAGATCGACGGCCAGGTGCAGGTGTGGGACGCGCGCTACCTGCCGCTCGCCGCCGACGGGCACCGGCCGGACCAGCTGCTGATGGTGGCGACCGACGTGACCGAGCAGCGCGCGGCCCAGGAAGCGCGCTTCGAGGCCGCGATCGCGCAGCGCGAGATGCTGGTGAAGGAGGTGCACCACCGCATCAAGAACAACCTGCAGGGGGTGGCCGGGCTGCTGCAGCAGATCGCGACGCGCAAGCCCGAGGTGGCCGGCGTGATGGCCGAGGTGGTGGGCCAGGTGCAGGCCATCGCGCAGGTCTACGGGCTGCAGGTCGGCGTGACCGGGCCGCTGCGCGTGCGCAGCGTGCTGGAGGCCATCACCGGCTCGGTGCAGCGCACCTTCGGCCGGTCCATCGTGTTCGAGGTCGAGGGTCCGGTGCCGCACGCCTGGGTGCTGCCCGAGGCGGAGTCGATCCCGATCGCGCTGACGGTCAACGAGCTGCTGACGAACGCGATCAAGCACAGTGCCGAGGGCGCGCCGCCGGTGGGGTGCCGACTGGTGTGCGGCGAGGCGGGCGTGCAGGTGCGGGTCAGCAATGCGGGGCGGCTGGCCGAGGGCTTCAGCCTGGCGCGCTTCCCGGGCGGCGTCTCGGGCCTGGGGCTGGTGCGGGCGCTGCTGCCGCGGCGCAGCGCGACGCTGTCGCTGGAGCAGCAGGGGGCCGAGGTGGTGGCGACGATCGCGCTGCAGCCGCCCGGGGTGGCGAGGCTATGAAGAGTTTCGGCCACAATCCGCACGACCGTGCCGACGTACCCTGGCACGACCTGCGGGCCCCATCGCGATGAACAAAGGCAAGATCCTCGTGGTCGACGACGACCGGCTGGTGCTGGCGACCTTGACGCACGGCCTGGCCCAGGCGGGCTACGCCATCATCGACGCCGACAACGGCGACGACGCGATCCTGCTGGCGCGCGAGCACCGGCCGGACTTGGCGCTGCTGGACATCCGCATGGAGGGCAAAAGCGGCTTCGACGTGGCGGCCTACCTGCGGGACTACTGCCAGATGCCCTTCATGTTCCTGTCGGCGTTCTCGGACGACGAGACGGTGGCGCAGGTGAAGGCGCTGGGTGCGGTGGCCTACCTGGTGAAGCCGCTGGACATCCGGCAGATCGTGCCGGCGGTCGAGGCCGCGTTCGCGCAGATCGGCCGGCGCGAGGGCGAGGCGCCGCCGCCGCTGGCCGGCACGCTCGCGCACGAGGCGCTCGGGCAGCCGGTGGCGATGGCGATCGGGGTGCTGATGCACCGTTATTCGTTGTCGAGGGGCCAGGCGCTGGAGCGCCTGCAGCGCCTCGCCGCGGGCGAAAACAAGCCGCTGCAGCAGCAGGCCGAGCGCCTGCTCGAGGCCGTGGAGCTGCTCTCGTCGTAGCCCGGATGGAGCGCAGCGCAATCCGGGAGCGGCGGTCGAAGTGAACGACGATCCCCGGATTGTCATCCGGGCTACGGGCAAGCGGAGCGAGGCACCATCCAGCCACGCCCGGGGGAACCGGCTTTGCCGGGCCCCTCGGGTGGCGCCCCTTGGGGGCAGGAGCGAAGCGACTGGGGGGCCGTCATTCCATCCAGAAGACGAAGCGCGCGCCGCGGTCGACTTCGCCCTCGGCCCAGATGTCGCCGCCGTGGCGCCGCACGATCCGCCGCACCGACGCGAGGCCCACCCCCGTCCCCTGGAAATCGTTCGCGCTGTGCAGGCGCTGGAAGACGCCGAACAGCCGGTCCGCGAAGCGCATGTCGAAGCCCGCGCCGTTGTCGCGCACCACGAAGGCCGGCCGGTCCTCGTGCACGCAGGACTCGAACCAGATGTGGGCCTCGCGGCACTTCGCGGTGTACTTCCAGGCATTCCCCAGCAGGTTCTCCAGCGCCACCCGCAGCAGCGTCGCATCGCCCTGCGCCTGCAGCCCCGGCTCGATGTCGACCTGCACCACGCGCTGCGGCGACTGGCGGCGCAGGTCGTCGACGATGTAGCCCACCAGCTGAGACAGGTTGATCGGCTGGCGTGCCAGCGGACGCGCCGACAGCTGCGACAGCGCGAGCAGCGAATCGATCATGCTGCTCATGCGCGCCGCCGCGCCCAGCACCCGGTCGAGGTGGTCGTTGCCGATGCGGTCGAGCAGCCGGCCGTAGTCCTCCTTGACGATCTTGGTGAAGCCCTCGACGACCCGGATCGGCGCCCGCAGGTCGTGCGACACGGTGTAGCTGAAGGACTCCTGCTCGGCCGCCGCGGCCGCCGCGCCCGGCCCTTCCGGCGGGGCGGGTGCCGCCGTGCGGCCGAACAGCAGCAGCAGTTCCTGGCCGCCGCGCGGCTGCGCCGCGGCCAGCCGGTGCACCCGAAGCTCCCAGCCGTCGGCCGTGCCGCCCGCCGCGTCGGCCAGCACGGTGGGGGCGAGGGCCCGCTCGACCAGCGCGCGCAAGCCGGCCGGCAGGCGCGGCAGCAGCTGCGGCCAGGCCGGCAGGTCGGCCGGGTCCTCGATCTGCAGCCAGCGCTCGGCCGCGGCATTGACCTCGTAGAGCACGCCCAGCTGCCCCGGCGGCGGCAGTGCGATGCGCAGCACGGGCGAGGGCAGGGCCTGCAGCAGCTCGGCCAGCCGCTGCTCGCCCGGGTCCAGCAGTTCGCGGGCCGTGCCCACGTAGCCGGCGAAGCGCCCCTGCTCGTCCAGCACCGGCTCGCCTCGCAGCGACCAGGCCTGGCGCATGCCCGCGCTGCCGGTGCGCCAGAGCGCGGTGGCGTTCAGCGGCGCGTGCTGGTCGAGCGCGGCGCGCAGGGATCGGGTCAGCGTGTCGTTGCCCTGGAAGTGCTGCCACAGCGGTTCGGCCTCGCCGGCCACCCAGTCGCCCAGGCCGGCACCGCGCGGCGGGCGCCACTGCACCACGCCGTGCCGGATGTCGGTGCGCCAATGCCAGGCATCCAGCGCCTGCAGCAGTGCCTCGCGCTCGGCGCGCGCCTGCTGCAGCGCACGGGCGAGTCGCCCGGCGCGGCGGATCGCCGCCCAGGCGCAGGCCCCGGCCCCGGCCGCGAGCGCCACCAGCAACAGCCATCCGGCCGGCAACGCCGTCGCGAGGTTCATCCGAACGATTGTAAGGAGTGGCTACAGCGTGAGATTGTGTCGCGCGACGGCCCGGTGCAGCACGTCGGATGCTCAAGTCGGCGGCCGCAGGCGCCGAAACCGGGTCGAATATCCCAGCGTCGTGGGCCGGCACGGCCATGCGTCCTGTGTGCTCGCGCGCACTGCTCTCACGTTGTCGACCATGCCTGTTGTAGCCCTGTCCCGAATTGCCCGCTGGTTGCTCTCCCCCCGCAAGGCGCCCGCCGCCGCGCCGGCTGCGGCCCCGGTTGTGCCACCGTCGGAAGGAGTGGGCACTGACTGGTTGGGACTGGTCCAACAGATCGCGGTGCGTGTCGACGAGGCGCCGACCCTGGCGCAGGCGCTGCATGCCGCGGTCGAGGCCCTCGCCCAGGCCCTGGACGCAAGCGGCCAGGCCGTGCTGCGTGTCCTGTCGGTCAGCGGCGAGGCGGCCGAACTGCAGGCCTGGACGGCCGATGACGGCGCCCAGGCGGCGCGTTTCACGGTGCACCCGCGGCTCAGCGCCGCCGGCCTGGCGGTGGCGGAAGGCGGCCTGTGCCTGATGCCGCTGCCGGACTCCGGCGCCAGCGTGATCGCGCTGCCGGTGCACGGCACCGACGGCGTGCTGGCGGTGCTGGAGCTGCGCGCGGTGCTGGTGCGGCGCGAGCTGCCCTCGCTGCGGCGCAGCCTCGACGCGGTGCAGCGCCTGCTCGACCTGCGGGCCCGGCTCGAGCCGCCGCCGCCGGCCGAAGCGCCGGCCGTGCAGGCGGCGCCGGCCGAGGCGGCCGATTCCGATCCCGAGGCCGACCTCCCCGAGCCGGTGCTGCTGCAGCTGCTCACTGAACACCTGCCGGTCAGCCTCTTCGTGTTGACCGCCGACGAGCGGCGCGTGCTCGCGATGAATGCCCAGGCCGAGCGCGAGTTCGCCCGGCGCCGCGAGGACGTGGTCGGCCGCACCGTCGAGGAGGCCTTCGGCCGCGACGTCAGCGCCCTCGGCGAGCCGGCCATGGCCCGCGCCCTGGCCCGCCACGAGACCGTCGAGGAGGAGGTCGAGCTGCCGGCGTCGGACACCTCGCCCGGTCGCGTCGTCAGCGCCCGCTACCACGCCCTGCGCGACGCCGAGGGCAGGCCCCGCTGGCTGATCGTGCTGGCGCGCGACATCACCGGCGAGCGCCGCGCCGAGCGCGAGCTCCAGGAGTCGCAGCGCCGCCTGCGCGAGTTCGCGAGCACGGTCGAGGACAGCCTGTTCGTCACCACGCCGGCGCGCGACCGCTTCCACTTCCTGACCGACAGCAACTACGAGACCTGGGGCACGCCGCGCGAGGAGTGGGAGTCGACGCCGCAGGCCTTCATGTCGCGCGTGCTGCCGCAGGACCGGCACCACCTGGAGGCGCGCCGCGCGCTCGAGGAAGACCTGCAGCCCGCCGACATCCGGGTGCGCATCGAGCACCCCGAGAAGGGGCAGCGCTGGCTGCGCTCGCGTACCCGCTCGCGCCGCACGCCGGACGGCGAGCTGCGCGTCTACGGCGTGGTCTCCGACGTCACCGACGAGATGGAGCACGAGAACGAGCTCAAGCGCGCGCGCGACATCGCCGAGGCGGCGAGCCAGGCCAAGAGCCAGTTCATGGCCAACATGAGCCACGAGATCCGCACCCCGATGAACGGCATCCTCGGCATGACCGAGCTGCTGCTGGGCACGGCCCTGGGCGACAAGCAGAAGCGCTTCGCCCAGGCGGTGTACCGCTCGGGCGAGGCACTGCTGGAGATCATCAACGACATCCTCGACTTCTCGAAGATCGAGGCCGGCCGGCTCGAGCTGGCGCCGGTCGACTTCGCGCTGCGCTCGGTGGTCGAGGACACGCTCGAGCTGCTCGCGCCGCGCGCCCACGAGAAGGGGCTGGAGCTGAGCTTCCGCGAGGAACCCGGCATGCCGGGGAGGGTGCACGGCGACCCGCTGCGGCTGCGCCAGGTGCTGACCAACCTGGTGGCCAACGCGATCAAGTTCACCGAGGCGGGCGAGGTCGTGGTCGAGGTGCGCCTGCCGATGCCGGCGCAGTCGGCCGACGGCGTGCTGTGGCTCGAGTTCGAGGTGCGCGACACCGGCATCGGCATCGAGGAGGCGGTGCTGCCGCGCCTGTTCAACGCCTTCACCCAGGCCCACGGCGGCATGTCGCGGCGCTACGGCGGCACCGGCCTCGGCCTCGCGATCTCCAAGCAGCTGGTCGAGCTGATGGGCGGCGACATCGAGGTGCAGAGCTCGCCCGGCATCGGCTCGCGCTTCATCTTCAGCGTGCCGCTGGCGCCCGGCGCCATGCAGGCCGGGGAGGCCGACGCGGCGGCGGACGGCGCCGGGCCGGCCGGCCTGGCGGGCCTGTCGTCGCACATGCCGGCGCTGCGCGTGCTGGTGGTCGAGGACCACGAGACCAACCGCATCGTGCTCGAGAACATGCTGGCCGGCTGGGGCATGCAGGTGGTCCTGGCCGAGGATGGCCGGCGCGCGCTGGAGATCCTGTCGGGCGAGGTGGCCGGCCTTGACCCGCGCTTCGACCTTGCCCTGGTGGACATGCACATGCCGCGCCTGGACGGCCTGGGCCTGGCGCAGGCGCTGCAGGCGCAGGGCCCGGCGCGGCGCAGCGCCGGCATGAAGATGCTGCTGCTGTCGTCGGTGTCGTCGCCGGACGACGCCCGTGCGGCGCAGCGCGCCGGCTTCGACCGCTTCGTGGCCAAGCCGGTGCGGCAGGCCGAGCTGCGGCAGGCGATCCTGGGCATGGCCAGCGTGAACGCCGACCCGGCGCGCTTGACGCCCCGGCTGAACGCACAGATTCTTGTCATCGAAGACAATGCAGTCAACCAGGAGGTCATCGGCCAGATGCTCCGGGCGCTGGGTTGCCAGGTTCAGGTCTGCAGTTCGGCCGTCGAAGGCCTGCGGGTGCTGTGCGAGCGGCGCTTCGACCTGATCCTGATGGACATCCAGATGCCGGGGATGGACGGCGTGGAAGCCCTGAACTGGTTCCGCCGCAACCGGGCGGGGCGGTTCAAGTTCCTGACGCCGGCAGAAACGCCGGTGATCGCCGTGACGGCCAATGCCCTGGGAGGTGACGAAGAGCGGTTCCTGGAACTGGGTTTCGACGACTATCTTTCAAAGCCATTCCGCCAAAGCCAACTGCTTGCCATGCTCGCAAAACGACTGCGCCCCGCGGCGCCCGTGGAATCCGATCCCGGCCCCGGCATCGGTGGGGGCCTCCCCCCGGTCGAGGGGGGGGCTGCCGACCCCGGCGTGCTCGACGCCCAGGCGCTCGCGCGGCTGCGCGAACTCGACCCGAGCGGCGAGAACCAGCTGCTGGAGCGGGTCATGAAGGCCTTCGAGACCTCCCTCGAGCGCCTTCTCCCCCAGTTGCAGGATGCTCAGGCCTCCCACGACTTGACGGGCATCCGGCACGTGGTACACACGCTGAAGTCGTCGTCCGCCAGCATCGGGGCCCTCAAGTTGTCTCACATCTGCGCAGAAATCGAATCCATGGTCCGCCGTGACGCCACCCAGGGCATGGACGGACTGATCGCGGCTCTGCAGGCCGAGGTGGTCACCGTGGTGGCCGCCACGCGCCGCTTGCTGGGCCGCTGACCCATGAGCTCCAGCGCGCCGTTGACCGACGACGACCTGCTGGTGCAACCCCGCGTCCTGCTGGTCGACGACGACGAGGTCAACCTGCTGCTGACCGCGATCGCACTGCGCGAGCGCGGTTTCGCCATCACCGAGGCGACGAGCGGCGAGCGCGCGATCCAGATTCTCGCCGACTGGTCTCCCGACGTGGTGGTGCTGGACGCCCTGATGCCCGGGCTGGACGGCTTCCAGACCTGCCGCGAGCTGCGCCTGCTGCCGGGCTTCGAGTCGATGCCGGTGCTGATGCTCACCGGCCTGGACGACGACGCCTCGATCACCCGCGCCTACGAGGCCGGGGCCACCGACTTCTTCGTCAAGTCCACCCACTGGAGCCTGCTCGCCGGGCGGCTGCGCTACCTGCTGCGCTCGTCGCGCACGCGCCAGGAGCTGGAGCGCAGCAAGTCCAAGCTGGCGCGCGCCCAGGACCTGGCGCGCATGGGCAGCTTCGACTGGCACCGCGGCCACGGCAACCCGCTGTTCTCGGTCGAGGGCCTGCGCGTCTTCGGCCTCGGGCCGGGCGACATGCCCAGCATGCGGGCCCTGATGCGCATGGTGCCGGGCGAGGAACGCAGCGGCTTCATGACCATCCTTCACGAGGTCATCCGCCACAGCTCGGTGCTCGCGACCGACATCCCGGTGACGCTGCCGGACGCCCGCCAGCGCATCATCCACGTCGAGGCCGAGCCCGAGTTCAACGAGCACGGCAACCTCTCCGGCTACACCGGCATCGTCCAGGACGTGACCGACCGGCGAATGGCCGAGGACAAGATCCGCCACCTCGCCAACTTCGACGCGCTGACCGGCCTGCCGAACCGGCGCCAGCTGATCTGGCGCACCGAGCGGGCGCTGGAGCACGCGCGCCGCCTGAACCACCCGGTCGGCCTGCTGCTGATCGACCTGGACCGCTTCAAGGTCATCAACGACACCCTGGGCCACGGCGCCGGCGACGAGCTGCTGATGGAGGTGTCGCGCCGGCTGCGCTCGTGCGTGCGCCACTCCGACCAGGTGATGGAGAGCACGGTCGAGTCGATGGGCTCGCGCTCGCACCGCACGCTCGAGGCGGTGGGGCGGCTCGGCGGCGACGAGTTCGTGGCCCTGCTGCCCGAGGTCTCGGACGAGTCCGATGCCGAGCGCGTCGCGGCGCGCGTGCTGGACGTGATGCGCGAGCCGATCTTCGTCGGCGGCCAGGAATGCTTCGTCACCGCGAGCGTGGGCATCGCGATGTTCCCGCGCGACGGCCAGACGGTGGCCGACCTGATGCGCAATTCCGACGTCGCGATGTACTCGGTGAAGGCCCAGGGCCGCAATGCGGCGCTGCTGTACCGGCCCGCGCTCGCCGGCAAGGGGCGCGAGAAGCTGGAGCTCGAGAGCGCGCTGCACAAGGCCATCGAGCGCAACGAGCTGGTGCTGCACTACCAGCCGAAGATCGACGTGCGCGGCGCGCGCATGGTCGGCGCCGAGGCGCTGATGCGCTGGCAGCGCGGCGGCGCGCTGGTGCCGCCGGGCGACTTCATCCCGCTCGCCGAGGAGACCGGCCTCATCATCCCGCTCAGCGAATGGGCGATCCGCGAGGCGGCGCGCCAGGCCCGCATCTGGCAGGACAGCTTCGGCTTCAACGATTCGATCGCGGTGAACCTGCCGAACCGGCTGTTCGAGCGCACCGACCTGGTCGAGCACATCCACCAGGCCGTCACCTCGTACGGCGTGCCGCACCACGCGATCGAGCTCGAGATCACCGAGACCGGCCTGATGAAGGACCTGCAGAACGTCATCCCGACGCTGCACCGGCTGAACGAGATCGGGGTCGAGATCTCGATCGACGACTTCGGCACCGGCTATTCCTCGCTCGCCTACCTGACGACCCTGCCCATCAGCGAGCTGAAGATCGACCGCTCGTTCGTGCGCGACCTGGGCATGACGCCGCAGAGTTCGGCGGTGGTGACCGCCATCATCGCGCTCGCGCGCTCGCTCGGCCTGCGCGTGGTGGCCGAGGGCGTCGAGAACATGCGGCAGATGGAGGTCCTGCACCGGCTCGGCTGCGGGATGATGCAGGGCTTCCTGTTCAGCAAGGCGCTCGCGCCCGAGGCGCTGGACCAGTGGCTGCAGCAGACGGTGTTGCCGCGCAAGGCGCCGTGGATCGTCGACGCCGGCGGCGACGAGGTCAACGCCGACGCGCTGCGCGCCGGGCTCGAGCCGCGCCCCGGCCGCCGGTCCTGATGGGCGGCCGCCTCCACTTCCTTTCCCCGTGACCCGATGGACATGAAACCCCAGGCGCAGACGCCTGCCCTGCTGGCCAAGGCCGCGCTGCGCCGCCTGGTGATGGACAAGCTGGAGCCGACGCCCGAGAACTACGCGCGCGCCTACCAGCAGGAGGCCGGCCTGCCGCCGCGGCGCGAGCCCCCGCCCGCGCCGCCGGCCCCCGACAGCGCGGCCGAGGCCTCGGCGCTGGCCGCCCTGATCGAGCGCATTGCCCGCGGGCTCGAGCGGGGCGGCCGCAACTGGACCTCGGGGCGCAAGAAGGAGAGCCTGCAGCGCGTGCTCTCGGGCAGCCGGCGCGACGTGCAGCGGCTGCAGCAGCGCCTGGGGCAGCTGGTGGGCAGCTGGGAGAGCGACACGCTGGACGAGCTCGTCGACGCGGACGACAGCCTGACGCAGCCGGCACCGCTGGACGCGTTGCCGCCGGCCCCGGCCCCGGCCCCCGCCGCCCCGCTGGAAACCCTGTCGATCGCCGACGACCGCTTCCCGCAGTGGCAGCGCGTCGCCACCGGCCTGGCGGGGACCGTGCAGCTGGCGTTGCCGCCGTCGCCCGCGCCCAGCGCCGAGCTGGCGCGGCAGATGGACGAGCTGCTCGCGCGCCTGCAGTCCCCCGGCCCCGACGAGGGGCAGCGGGAGGCCTTCGACCAGCTGTGCCAGCGCGCGCGCCGCATGCTGCAGCACCGGCACCACTTCGTCGACCAGCTGGCCGACCTGTGCCGCGAGCTGACCGCCAGCCTGGCCGAACTGGCCGAGGACGACAGCTGGGCGCGCGGCCAGGTCGACGCGATGGCGCAGCAGATCGAGAGCGGGCTGACGGCGCGGGGCGTGCGCTCGGTGAGCGAGCTGCTGGGCCACACGCGCGAGCGCCAGCAGCAGCTGCGCGAGGACCGGGCGCGGGCCCGCGATGCGCTGAAGCTGCTGATCAACCGCATGCTCAGCGAACTGGGCGAGCTGGGCCAGCACACCGGCCGCTTCCACGAGAGCGTGGGCCGCTATGCCGACACCATCGAGAAGGCCGATTCGCTGGAGAGCCTGGCCGGCGTGGTGCGCGAGATGGTCGAGGAGAGCCGCACCGTGCAGTCGCTCGTGAGCCAGGCCCAGGGGCGCCTGGAATCCGAGCATGCGAAGGCCGTCAACCTGTCGGAGCGGGTGGCCGAGCTGGAGGGCGAGTTGCGCCGGCTGTCCGAAGAGGTCTCGACCGACCAGCTGACGCAGATCGCGAACCGGCGCGGGCTGATGCAGGCCTTCGAGGCGGAGAAAGCCCGCCTGGAGCGCGGCCAGACCGAGCTGTCGATCGGCCTGCTCGACGTGGACAACTTCAAGCGCCTGAACGACGAGCTGGGCCATGCCGCCGGCGACACCGCGTTGAAGTCGCTGGCCGAGGTCGTCAGCAAGGCGCTGCGGCCCACCGACCTGGTGGCGCGCTACGGCGGCGAGGAGTTCGTCGTGCTGCTGCCGGACACGCCCGTGCAGGAGGGCGAGCAGATCCTGACGCGCCTGCAGCGCTCGCTGTCCGGCGGGCTCTTCATGCACGAGCAGCGGCAGGTCTTCGTCACCTTCTCGGCCGGTGTGACGGCCTACCGCCTGGGCGAGCCCATCGAGGCCGCGCTGGAGCGCGCCGACGAGGCGCTTTATGAGGCGAAGCGAACCGGTAAGAATCGGACCTGTGTCGGATAAAAGATTGTCGTTTCTACCGATTCCGCCCGGCTGAACCGAGCGCCGGAACCCGCGTTCACCCTCTGGTGCGGAGAGAGAAATTCAGTTACACGCCGCATAGCTGTTGGCACGCGTCGTGCGAGGGAGATCCCGTGAAACTCTCAACGGGCTACTCCCATGTTCGAAGAACGCAGCCATAGGCAGTTGTTCCTCGGTGCGCCGCCGTCCGTCACCTCCTTCATCGCGGCCATTCTGGAGCCGCTGTTGACGGTGCTGTGCTATCTGGCGGTCAGCGACTTTTTCAACGAGCCGGTCGAGCGCCCGGCGCTCACGCTGTGCATGCTCGTGCTGGTGCTCAGCTTCCCCGGCGTCAACCGCTTCAAGGATCGAAGCCTGAATGCGGCCATCGACATCCTGAGTGCCTGGATTGCCCTGCTGGGCATCCTGCTGCTGTGCGGCTATGCCACCGACAGCCTGAAGTTCTTCGAGTGGCGGGTGCTGTTGTGGTGGGCGGGGGTGACCCCGGTCGTGCAATGGATTGCCGTCCGGCTCGGCAAGGAATGGCTGCGCCACCTGGCGCTGCGGCCGGAGTACCGGCGTTCCGCGGTCGTGGTCGGGGCGGGGCCGCTGGGGGCCAAGGTGCTGGAGTCGTTGCGGGCGCGGCGTTCGTTCGGCCAGGACTTCGTCGGCTTCTTCGAGGACCGCACGTCCGACCGGCTGCATCCGGATGCGCGCGAGCATGTGAAGGGCCGCTTCGACGACCTGGCCGACTGGGTGCGCCGGAACGGCGTGCGCGATGTCTACATCACGCTGCCGCTGACCTCGCAGCCGCGCATCGTCAACCTGCTGGCGTCGCTGCAGGACACGACGGCCTCGGTCTACTACGCGCCGGACGTGTTCGGCGTGAGCGTGATCCAGGGGCGGCTGCAGGACATGTCGGGCGTGCCGGTGGTGAGCCTGCTGGAGTCGCCGTTCACCGGGACCAACGACCTGATCAAGCGCTTCAGCGACATCGTGCTGGCCTCGTTGATCCTGCTGCTGATCTCGCCGGTGATGCTGGCGCTGGCGATCGGCGTGAAGCTGAGTTCGCCGGGGCCGGTGATCTTCCGCCAGAAGCGCAATGGCCTGGACGGCGAGGAGATCGAGGTCTACAAGTTCCGCTCGATGACGACGCAGGACAACGGTGCGGTGGTGAAGCAGGCGACGCGCGGCGATGCGCGCATCACGCCTTTCGGCGCCTTCATCCGCAAGACCTCGCTGGACGAGTTGCCGCAGCTGATCAACGTGCTGCAGGGGCGCATGAGCATCGTCGGGCCGCGTCCCCATGCGGTGGCGCACAACGAGCAGTACCGGCGCCTGATCCAGGCCTACATGGTGCGCCACAAGGTGCGCCCCGGCATCACCGGCTGGGCCCAGGTGAACGGCTTCCGCGGCGAGACAGACACCTTGGACAAGATGGCGGCGCGGGTGGAATACGACCTGGAGTACCTGCGCAACTGGTCGATCGGGCTGGACCTGAAGATCATCGCGCGCACCGTCCGCCTCGTGCTCTTCGATCGCAACGCATATTGAGGTTGGCCCCCCAGTCGCTTCGCTCCTGCCTCCGAGGGGCGCCACCCCTGGGGCCCGGCAAAGCCGGTTCCCCGGGGCGTTGCTGGAGGGACGCTTCGCTTTGCTCGCGCTGGTCGCGGGCTTTCATTCCTTTTGGGTGTTCTATGCATCGCTGTACCGCTCTGGCTCGCTCGACTGTCGCTTTCACGCTGGGGGCCGTGGCACTGGCCGCGCAGGCGGGGGATGAATCCGACCCGTATGTGTTCGGCATCAGCCAGGCCTTCTATGCGGACACCAACCTGTTCCGCGCGCCGGATGGCGAGGTTGCGCTGCGCGACGGCATCTCGTCGACCGGCATTCGCGCGGCCATCGACCAGCCCTTCGGCCGGCAGCGCTTCACTGCCGGGCTGGATGCCAACATCAACCGCTACAAGAACAACACCCAGCTGAACAACACCGACCACCGGCTGTCGGCACGGCTCGACTGGTCGACCGTCGAGCGCGTCTCGGGCGAGCTGACCGCCGAGCAGCGCAACAGCCTCTACCGCTACGACCTCGACTCGCAGTCGCGCTTCACCGGCAAGAACCAGCTGCGCAGCACCGGCGCCGGGCTGCAGGTGCGCGTCGGCGTCGTCACCGCATGGACGCTCGAGGCCGGCTGGGCCGGCAACGAGAGCCGCTACTCGGCCGAGCAGTTCTCGAACCGCGACGTGCGCCAGCAGACCGGCAACGTGGGCGTGCGCTGGGCCGACAGCGATGCGTTGAGCATCCGCCTCGGCGGGCGGCATACCGAGGGCCGCTTCCCGAAGTTCGGCCTCGAGCCGGACGTGTTCCGCCGCAATGACGTGGACCTCAGCGTCATCGCCAAGCCGAACGACCTGAGCACCTTCAACGCCCGCGTCAGCGTCACCCGCGAGGATCACTCGGTGCAGACGCAGCGTGACGACGACACCTGGACCGGCGCGCTCGGCTGGGACTGGCAGGCCACCGGCAAGCTCAGCTTCAAGACGCTGCTGTCGCGCGACAGCACGGTCGGCAGCTCGACCTACGGCACGGCCCTGAACGAGATCGATTCGAGCGACACGCGCATCAGCCGCAGCCTGCAGTTGAGTGCACGTTGGGACGCCACCGCGAAGATCCAGGCCACGGCGCGGGTGGGCTACACGCACCGCAAGCTCGACAACGCCTTCATCGTGAACGGCGTGAATGCGCCCGCCGAAGGGGTCGACAACACGATCAACCTCGGCCTCGGCCTGGCCTGGCAGCCCATCCGCAGCGTCCAGCTGGCCTGCAACGTGGGCCGCGAGCGCCGTCGCGTCGAGGGCAACAACCTCACCATCACCTACCCCTACCGGGCCACCACCGGCAACTGCTCCGGCCAGTTCAGCCTCCGCTGACCCCGTGACCGAGTTGTCGGATACGCTGTAACAAAGATACAGCGATCCCCATTTCATGCTGCGCCGCACCATGCCTGGGCTGGATGCCCAGGCATGGCTCATGCGTAGATGACAACATAAAGACCGTTTGCAGCTACTTGCAGGCCGTAACACCGAGATACAGGGGAAAAATCGGCAAGCTTGGCGTGGCGACCGGTAGTTGCTGCTGCAAAAGCGGCCGTTTTTGGCGGTGAAATTACGTGTTTACCCGCGTCAGAACGGGCACGCCGGATGCCTTTCTCGGCTCGCGCCCCGTGAAACTGGTTTCAGTGCCGGTTTCTCCCAAACGTGGCGTGTGTCTTGCATAGGGAAAAGCACCTAATCACCAGGAGGTAATCGATGAAGAAATTTCTTGTGTCCCTGGCCCTGACCGCGATGACCTTCGCGACGGGGTCGGCGTTCGCCGCCAGCGAAAGCTGCGACGATCCGCTGAAGAGCAAGCTGGGTCAGAGCTTCTGCTACGAGGTCTTTGATGACCTCGCGCCGGGCCTGTACAAGGTCAGCTTCGAATATGAAGCCACGAAGACCGGTGGTCCTTTCGACCGCACGCTGGACTTCGCCTTCCTGTTCGACAGCGCCAAGGGTCCTGGCACGTTCGACCAGTTGTCCGACTCGACGAAGACGTCGGGCTGGAACACCTACTCGTTCGTGACGAAGGCCGGCGGCGACAGCTTCCTGATCTTCGCGCTGCTGGGCGTGTACCCGCAGAAGTTCAGCCTGGCGCTGCAGAACATCACCGTGACGGCTGTGCCGGAACCGGCGACGTACGCGATGCTGCTGGCTGGCCTGGGCGCCCTCGTCTTCGTCTCGCGCCGTCGTCGCCCGCAGGACTGATGGACTGACAGCCCCGAGTCGCTTCGCTCCTGCCTCCAAGGGGCGCCACCCAGCGGCCCGGCAGAGCCGGTTCCGCGGGCGTGGCTGGATGAAGCACCTGGCTTCGCCGGTGCAAGCGACTTGGGACAAGGCCTCGTGGCTCACGCCACGAGGCCTTTCTGCTTTTGGGTGTAGCCCGGATGGAGCGCAGCGCAATCCGGGAGCCGCCGCGGAAGTGAATGATGATCCCGGATTGGCATCCGGGCTACGCCTCACGCAAGAAGCCGCTGGTTCGGCGAAGGCGGGTGCGGGGAGGGTGGGGTGCGCCAATCAGGGCGGTGCGCCGGAGCTGGCGGGTTTCGTGGCCCGCGCGCGCAGCGCGCTTCGTGGACTGACTGTCGCCGCCTGTTTGAGCGCAGTGAACGCAGTGAACGAAGCGAGTTTCGGCGACGGGCCACGAAACTCGCCAGCGGAGGGGAGTCCTTGCCCCGTCAGGGGCGAGGACCGCGCCGTCCGGCGCACCCCACCCTCCTCGCACCCGCCTTCGCTCGCGCCGACACGCGCAGGGGAAACTACGCCCGAGCGTCCGACCACCGCAGGGTGCACTCCTCGTCACCCTGGTAGAACGTCTTCCCCTTGCGGTCCACGCAGTAGTGCGGCGCCACGATCATGTCCTGGAAGACCTGCCCCTCGCCGATCCGCGTGTACTCGAACAGCACGCTGCGGCTCAGCTTCGAGCCGCGCCGCAGGTGACAGCCGGTGCCGATCCACGTCGGCCCATCGATCGTCACCCCCGGCTCCACCTCCACCCCCGAGCCGATGTACACCGGCCCGTTGATCGTCACCTCGTCCCAGGGCACCCGCGTGTTCAGCCCCACCCACACGCCCGGCCGCACCTCCCGCCCCGGCATGTCCATCTGCGCCACCTCGCCCCGCAGCACCCGCTGCAGCACGCTCCAGTAGTCGCTCACGCGCCCGATGTCGATCCAGTTGAAGAAGCGGCTCTGCGCATAGAAGGGCAGCTGCCGCTCCACCATCAGCGGGAACAGCTGGCTGCCGATGTCGAACACCGTGTTGCTCGGCACCAGGTCCAGCACCGAGGGCTCGAAGATGTAGATGCCCGTCGATGCCAGCGTGCTCTGCGCCTCCTCCGGCTTCGGCTTCTCCTGGAACGACACCACATGGCCCGTCTTGTCCGCCAGCACGATGCCGTAGTTCTGCACCTCGCTGCGCGGCACGTCCAGCGTCACCACGCTCGCCTGCGCACCCTTGCTCCGGTGCTCGAACAGCGCCGCCCCGAAATCCAGGTCGATCAGCGCATCGCCGCACAGCACCACCGTGGTCTCGTCGAAGAAGCCGGAAAAATCCTGGATCTTCTTCATGCCGCCCGCCGACCCCATCGGCTTCGGCACGATCTCGCCATGCTCCCGCGCACCCTCGTACGAGTAGCCGATCTCCACCCCCCACCGGTGACCGTCACCGAAATGGCTCTCGATCTTCCAGTGGTTGAAGGCCACGTTCACCATGATCTGCCGGATGCCGTAGCGCGCCAGGTGCTCGATCAGGTACTCCATCACCGGTTTGCCGAGGATCGGCACCATCGGCTTCGGCAGGTCGCGTGTCAGCGGGCGCACCCGCGTCCCCTGGCCCGCCGCGAGGATCATCGCCTTCGTCATCAGTCGAGCCTCGCCTGCGACAGCGGCAGCGCCGCTGCATCCTTGGCCGACAGCTGCGGCGCGCCACCGACATCCGGCCACGCGATCGCCAGCTCCGGATCGTCCCAGCGCACGCAACCCTCTTCCTTCGGCGCGTAGTACCCGGTCGTCTTGTAGAGGAAATCCGCCGTCTCGCTGAGCACCAGGAACCCGTGCGCCAGGCCCGGCGGGATCCACAGCTGCCGGTGGTTGTCCCCGCTCAGCTCCATGCCCACCCACTTTCCGAAGGTCGGGCTGCCGCGGCGGATGTCCACTGCCACGTCGAACACCGACCCGCTCGTCACCCGCACCAGCTTGCCCTGGGCATGCACACCGTACTGGAAGTGCAGGCCGCGCAGCACGCCGCGCGCCGAGCGCGAATGGTTGTCCTGCACGAAGCTGTACTCGCGCCCCACCGCCTCGGTGAACACGCGGTGGTTGTAGCTCTCCAGGAAGAAGCCGCGCGCATCCCCGAACACCTTCGGCTCGAACAGCAGCACGTCGGCAATCGCCGTCTTGGTCACATTCATGTTCAGAAGACCTTGTCGTGCATCAGTTGGAGGAGGTACTGGCCATAACCGCTCTTGGCCAGCGGCTTCGCCAGCGTCTCCAGCTGCGCCGAGCTGATCCAGCCCTTGCGCCAGCAGATCTCCTCCGGGCAGCAGGCCTTCAACCCCTGCCGCTTCTCCAGCGTCTGGATGAAGGCGCTCGCCTCCAGCAGCGAATCGTGCGTGCCGGTGTCCAGCCAGGCGTCGCCGCGGCCGAAGATCTGCACCTCCAGCGTGCCGGCCTCCAGGTAGAGGCGGTTCAGGTCGGTGATCTCCAGCTCGCCGCGCGGGCTCGGCTTCAGGCTCTTCGCATACGGCACGACCTTCTCGTCGTAGAAGTACAGCCCCGTCACCGCATACCGGCTCTTCGGCTGCTTCGGCTTCTCTTCCAGGCTGACGGCCTGCGCCTTGTCGTTGAACTCGACCACGCCATAGCGCTCCGGGTCGGTCACCGGGTAGGCGAACACGGTCGCGCCGCTGGTGCGCGTGGCCGCGTCCTCCAGCCGGCCCCCCAGGTCATGGCCATAGAAGATGTTGTCGCCCAGCACCAGCGCGCTCGGCGCACCGGCCAGGAATTCCTCGCCGATCAGGAAGGCCTGCGCCAGCCCGTCCGGGCTCGGCTGCACCGCATAGCTCAGCTCCAGCCCCCACTGCCGGCCGTCGCCCAGCAATTGCTGGAAGCGCGGCGTGTCCTGCGGCGTGCTGATGACCAGGATCTCGCGGATGCCCGCCAGCAGCAGCGCGCTCAGCGGGTAGTAGATCATCGGCTTGTCGTAGACCGGGATGAGCTGCTTGCTCAACGCCAGCGTGGCCGGATGCAGCCGGGTGCCCGAGCCCCCCGCGAGGATGATGCCTTTTCGAGTCATGTCGTGATGCTCCCTAACGATGGTGTTCTTCAGGCCAGGATTTCGGTCAGCATGCGCTCGACGCCGGTCTGCCACACCGGCAGCCGCAGCCCGAAGGCATGGTTCAGCTTGTCGCAGGACAGGCGCGAATTCAACGGCCGCTTCGCCGGCGTCGGGAAGGCCGTCGTCGGCACCGGCTCGATCGCCTGCGGCGCCACCTTGATCGTCTGGCCGCGCGCACGCGCCCACTCGATCACGAAGCTCGCATAGCCGTGCCAGCTCGTCTCGCCCGCCGCCACCGCGTGGTAGGTGCCGGCCAAGCGGGGATCGGCCAGGGTCGCGCGCAGAGCATGCACCGTGACGTCGGCCAGCAGGTCGGCGCCGGTGGGCGCGCCGATCTGGTCGTCGATCACCGTCAGCCGCTCGCGCTCGCCGGCCAGGCGCAGCATGGTGCGCGCGAAGTTGCCGCCGCGCGCCGCATAGACCCAGCTGGTGCGCAGGATCAGGTGCCGGCAGCCGCTGCCGCGGATCAGCTCCTCGGCCTCCAGCTTGGTCCGGCCGTACACGCTCAGCGGGCCGGTCGGCGCATCCTCGCGGCGCGGCGCGTTGCCGCTGCCGTCGAACACGTAGTCGGTGCTGTAGTGCACCAGCGTCGCGCCGAGCGACGCGGCCTCGCGCGCCAGCACGCCCGGCCCGGTCGCGTTGATCGCGCGCGCCAGCTCGGGCTCGCTCTCGGCCTTGTCCACCGCCGTGTGCGCGGCGGCATTGACGATCACGTCCGGGTTCACCGCACGCACGGTGTCGGCCAGCGTCTCGGGCTTCGAGAAATCCGCCTTCAACGGCCCCGGGGTGTCGAAGTCGAGCGCCGTCAGCTCGCCCAGCGGCGCGAGCGCGCGCTGCAGCTCCCAGCCGACCTGCCCGCCCTTGCCGAGGAGAAGAATCTTCATGACGACACCCCGGTCGATGAGTACATCGCCCGACCCTCCGGGAGGGTCGAGCCCGGCTTCGGGCGGCCGTGCGCTCGGGCTCGCGTCATGCCGTCGCCGCCTCGCCGTAGTTCTTCGCCACCCACTCGCGGTAGCCGCCGCTCTGCACGTTGGCCACCCAGCCGGCGTGGTCGAGGTACCACTGCACCGTCTTGCGGATGCCGGTCTCGAAGGTCTCGGCCGGGCGCCAGCCCAGCTCGCGCTCGATCTTGCGCGCGTCGATCGCGTAGCGCCGGTCGTGGCCCGGGCGGTCCTTCACGTAGGTGATCAGGCGCTTGTACGAACCGGCGGCGTCCGGTCGCAACTCATCGAGCAGCGCGCAGATGGTGTGCACGATCTCGAGGTTGGTCTTCTCGTTCCAGCCGCCGATGTTGTAGGTCTCGCCGAGCCGGCCCTTCGCCAGCACCGCGCGGATCGCGCTCGCATGGTCGCGGACGTACAGCCAGTCGCGCACGTTCTGCCCGTCGCCGTAGATCGGCAGCGCCTTGCCCGCCAGCGCATTGACGATCATCAGCGGGATCAGCTTCTCCGGGAAGTGGTAGGGCCCGTAGTTGTTGCTGCAGTTGGTCGTGACCACCGGCAGGCCGTAGGTGTGGTGCCAGGCGCGCACCAGGTGGTCGCTCGCCGCCTTGCTCGCCGAGTAGGGGCTGTTCGGCTCGTAGGGGTTCGTCTCGGCGAAGGCCGGGTCGGTGGGCGAGAGCGAGCCGTAGACCTCGTCGGTGCTGACGTGGTGGAAGCGGAACGCCGCCTTCGCCTCGCCCTCCAGCGAGCTCCACAAGCCGCGCGCTGCCTCGAGCAGCGTGAAGGTGCCGTCGATGTTGGTGCGCATGAAGGCGCCCGGGCCGTGGATGCTGCGGTCGACGTGGCTCTCGGCCGCGAAGTGCACGATGGCGCGCGGCTTGTGCTGCGCCAGCACCGCGTCCACCGCGGCGCGGTCGCAGATGTCGGCCTTCACGAACACATGGCGCGCGTCGCCGTCGAGCGAGGCCAGGTTCTCCAGGTTGCCGGCATAGGTGAGGGCGTCCAGGTTGACGACGGTCTCGTCGCTCTGGGCCAGCCAGTCCAGCACGAAGTTGCTTCCGATGAATCCGGCGCCGCCGGTGACAACGATGGTCATGATGTTGTGTTCCCTGTCGTGGTCCGGGCCGTCACTTCGTGCGGCCGTAGGTGTCCTCGAAGCGCACGATGTCGTCCTCGCCGAGGTACGAGCCCGACTGCACCTCGATGATCTCGAGCGGCACCTTGCCGGGGTTGGCCAGCCGGTGCGTCTGCCCGAGCGGGATGTAGGTGCTCTGGTTCTCGCTCAGGATCATCACCTTGTCGCCGTTGGTGATCTCGGCCGTGCCGCAGACGACGATCCAGTGCTCGGCGCGGTGGTGGTGCATCTGCAGGCTCAGCGAGGCGCCCGGGTTGACCATGATGCGCTTCACCTGGAAGCGCGCGCCCGAGTCGATGCTGTCGTACCAGCCCCAGGGGCGGTGCACCTTGCGGTGCAGGTTGTGCTCGCCGCGCCCGCGCGTGCCGAGCTCGCCCACGATCTTCTTGACCTCCTGGCTGCGTGCCCGGTCGCTCACCATCACCGCGTCGGCGGTCTCGACCACCACGACGTCGTTCAGGCCCACCACGCTGACCAGGCGGCTCGTGGCGTGCACCAGCGTGTTGTCGCTGTCGTGCAGCAGCACGTCGCCGACGCTCGCGTTGCCGCGCGCGTCCTTCTCGGCCACCTGCCAGACGGCGTCCCACGCGCCCAGGTCGTTCCAGCCGGCATCGAGCGCGACCATGCGGATGTCGAAGCGGCTGCCCGGGCAGCGCTCCATCACCGCGTAGTCGACCGATTCCGACGGCACGGCCGCGAACTCGGCCTTGCCGGGGCGCACGAACTTGGCGTCGACGGCGCGGGCGGCCCAGGCGGCGCGGGTGGCGGCGAGGATGTCGGGGCGGAAGGCCTCGAGCGCTGCGAGCCAGACCGAGGCCTTCAGCACGAACATGCCGCTGTTCCACAGGTACTGGCCTTCGCGCAGGTAGTGCTCGGCGGTGGCGAGGTCGGGCTTCTCGACGAACTGCGCGACCTTCGCCTCGGGCGTGCTGCGGATGTAGCCGTAGCCGGTCTCGGGACGGTCGGGCGTGATGCCGAGGATGACGATCGCCCCGCCGGCGGCGCCGGCCACCGCCTGCTGCAGCGCGGCGGTGAAGGCGGCGCCGTCGGCGACGGTCTGGTCGGCCGGCGTCACCACGAGCACCGGGTCCTCGCCGTTCTCGACCGCCGCCAGGGCGGCCAGCGTCAGCGCAGGCGCGGTGTTGCGGCCCAGCGGCTCCAGCACGACGGACGAGGGCTCGACCTTCTGGTCGCGCAGCTGGTCGAGCACCAGGAAGCGATGCTCCTCGTTGCCGACGACCAGCGGGGCCTGGACGCGCAGTTCCGGGCTGGCCAGGCCGACGAGGCGCTGCACGGCCTGCTGGAACAGGCTCTGGTTGCCCGACAGCACGAGGAACTGCTTCGGGAAGCCGGCGCGCGAAAGCGGCCACAGGCGCGTGCCGCTGCCGCCGGCCATGATGACGGGGAGCACGGACACGGCGTTCGACGGGGTGGTGGGCGTGGGCATGGTGGGATCTCGTCCTGGGAAGATGTCTTGGTGCGGGGGCGGAGAATTATCGGCGAGCCAGCCGCTTGATCGTCGTGACGACGATGGGCGGCAGGATCTGCTTGAGCACGTGCTTGCTGCGGTCGCTGCGGCTCGCGAACAGGTAGGTCGACAGCATCGCCTCGCGCCGGTCCTCGCGCGCGAAGCGGTTGGCGTAGTAGTACGACGCGACGGAGCGGCGCGTCACGCCGGGCGGCACGGCGAGCGGCTTCGAGTGGCCGTGGAAATGGGTGCGGCCGTGGCTCATCAGGATCGAGCGGCCGAACTCCGGCTCGACGGTGCTGACGCACTGCCTGCGGCCCGAATCCCACAGCTCCAGCGCGCCGTTCCAGTCCGGCTGCCAGTCCTTGTTGAGGTAGGTGATGAACACCATCTCGTTGTTGAGCGCGGTGCGCGGGTGGCGGTCGAAGTCGGCGTGGATGCCGAAGGAGCCGCCGTTCAGCGTCTCGTGCAGCCCGCCGCCGAACAGGTGCGCATCGTGGACCAGGTCGGGCACGCCGCTGATGTGCGAGAGCACGTGCAGGAAGAAGCTCGAGCCCAGGGTCCAGAAGTAGAGCTGGCTCGCCGGGCCCATGCGGGCGCCGACGCGCGAGCGCTCGACGCGCGCATAGGCGTTCGTCTGCGTGCTCCACTGCTCGCGCGGCAGGTCCCCGAACTCCTCGCGCACGAGTTCGAGCAGGCGCGGGTTGAACCAGTCCTGCACGACGAGGTGGGGGTAGGGCGCGGCGGACTGCATCCGTGCGCGCAGCGCGTCGAGGTGGGCGGCGTCGCCGAGCCGGGGGTCGACCAGTTCCTCCAGCGAGAGCCGTACGCCGCGTATCGTGATGAACGTGGAATCGTCGGCAAGCGCCTTCGCAATCTCGACTTCTGCAGGCACGGACATCATGGCTTCTCTCGCTTTTGCCGACGGCAACGAGCGATCGTAAGCAAGCCCAAGGCCGCGCGGCACACGACCCCCCCTGGATGGGCGATGCCGGGTGGTGTGCATCTGTGTATTTGACGTTCGCATGACACGCATGGCGGAGGTCGCGCTCAAGACACGCCGCCCTGCTGCTGCGCCGCCTTCTCGCGCTGGCCCGCGGGCAGCCACTGCAGCAGCAGGCCTTCGTACTGCGCCAGGATGTGGTTCCAGGTGAAGCATTCCTCGAAGCGGCTGCGGCTCGCCTGCTTCATGGCCTGCAGGCGGGCCGGGTCCTTCAGCACCTCGTCCAGCACCGTCGCGAAGCCGTCCGCCCCGGCGAAGTAGCTCGCCGGCGGGCCCGCCACCCAGCGGTTGAAGCGGTTGTCGTGCGCGATCACCGCATTGCCGGCGCCGAGCGCCTCCACCAGCGACGGGTTGGTGCCGCCCACCTGGTGCCCGTGCACATAGGCCAGGCTGTGGAAGCGCAGGGCCTGCACGGTCGGCTTGTCGTAGATCGCGCCGACGAACTTCACCTCGGCGCTCGCCGCCTCCTTCACTGCGCGGTGGTAGGCGTTGTCGGCCTGGTAGTTGCCCAGCACCGTGAGCGTCACGCCCCGCGGCGCGCGCGAGAAGCCCTGCACCACCTCGAGGATCGAGTTCTCCGGCTCCGGGCGCGCCACCAGCGTGAGGTAGCGGCCGGGCTCCAGGCCCAGGCCGCGGACCTTGTCGTCGGGGATGTCGTGCAGCGGGTCGGCGCCATAGGCGATGGTCGTCACCTTGTCCGCGGCGACGCGCGTGGACAGGTGCCGCTTGATCTCGGGATGGTCGGCCACCAGGTGGTTGCCCAGCCAGCAGCCGGCCCAGTCGTTCATCCAGAACCAGGTCTTCGCGACGCCGCCCCACTTGGCGCGCGACCACTCGATGCCGTCCATGTTGATGAGGTTCGGGATGCCCTTCAGGCGCAGCAGCGCGCAGAACACCGCGGTGTTGTAGCCGAGCGTGAGGCACAGGTCGCGGTGCTTCGCGGCATGGCGCGTGGCCATCCAGTCGAACTGGATCGTGCCCTTCGGGCCGGCGGCGGCCACCGGCATGCGCACGCGCTCGACGCCGCGCCAGGTGTCCTCGAACACCGGGCCGTGGCCGTCTTCCTGGCAGTACACCACCACCCGCCAGCCGCGCTCCACCAGGTACAGCGCCAGGTGCTCGGCGAAGGTCTCGAATCCGCCGTGGGCGGCCGGCACGCCGCGCGTGCCCAGGATGCGCAAGGTCTTCGTCATGGTCTTCAACGTTGTGCGGGGGCCGGGATGCGGCCGGGTTCGAAGAAACTGCGCGCGCCGTCCACCAGCACCTGCGCCGAGCGCTGCCAGTCGAACTTGCGGACCTGCTCCAGGCCCTGCTCGCGCATGCGCGCGCGCAGCGCCGGGTCCTGCAGCACCTGGCGCAGCACCGCCGCCAGCTCGGCCGCGGAATGCGGGTCGGCATACAGCGCGGCCGCGCCGCCCACCTCGGGCAGCGAGGTGGTGTCGGAGGTGACCACCGGCACGCCGCTCGCCATCGCCTCGGCCACCGGCATGCCGAAGCCTTCGGCGAAGGCCGGGTAGGCGAACACCAGCGCATGCCGCATCACCGCCGGCAGCGCGCCGTCACCCACCGTCGAGAGGAAGCGCACGCGCTGCTGCAGGCCGTGCGCCGCCACGGCGCGGTCGATCTGCTCGTAGCTGAAGTCGCGCTGGCCCACCACCACCAGCGGCGGCACGTCGGGCCCCAGCTGCGCATAGGCGTGGATCAGCGTCTCGTGGTTCTTGCGCGGCTCGAGCCGCCCCACCGTCAGCAGGTAGCCGCCTGGCTCGAGCCCGAGCGAGCGCACCGCTTCCACGCCGTCGTCGCCGGGCCGGAAGCGCTGCGGGTCGACGCCGTTGTAGGTGATGGCGATGTCGTCCGCCGGCACGCCGTACAGGCGCGCGATCTCGCCCTTGCTGAACTGGCTCACGGCGAACAGCCGCTTCGCGTGCCGGGCCGCGTGCCGGAAGGTCAGCTTGGACTGCAGCACGAAGCTGCGCGGGAAGAACTGCGGATGGGTCTCGAACAGCAGGTCGTGGATCGTGCAGGCGCACGCACCGGTGCGCACGAAGGGCAGCCGGTACTGCATGTGCAGCAGGTCGATGCGGTGCTTCCACTGCAGCCAGGGCAGCTGCAGGCCGAGCCGGATCGGCGCGCGCCGGTGCGGCATGCGCACCAGCTCGACGTTGGGGGCGCGGAACTCGGCATGCGCGTCGCGCAGGCTGTCCACGCCATCGAGCAGGAACACGAAGTCGATGTCGGGCGCGAGCCGGATCGCCTCGCGGTAGAGGCCCAGGATGTGGCTGCGCGAGCCCTGGAAGATGCCGTCCCAGGTGTGGAAGTCCACGCCCAGGCGCGGGCGTCGTGTGGCGGTGAAGGTCGTCATGAGGTGCGGGAAGGCGTCAGGGGGACCGGCAGGCCGGCGGGCGCCGGTGCGAGCAGCTGGCGGCTCAGTTCGACATGGCGCAGTGCGAAGCCCTCGGAGCTGTAGCCCCGCTGCAGCAGCCGCTGCTGCGCGGCCGCTACCTGGCGCTCGCGCCGCGCGGCGTCCGCGGCGAGCTCGTCGACGGCACGCTGGAGATCCGGCGCGTCGTGCGCGCGGCAGAAGGCGATGGCGTTGTCGCCGAAGTAGTGGTCGAGGCCGCCGGTGCGGGTGGCCACGACCGGCACGCCGCGCGCCGTGGCTTCCAGCACCGCGGTCAGCCCGGAGGCGTGCAGGTTCTCGTGCAGCGGCACCACCACCAGGTCGGCCCAGGCATAGCCGTCGACCACCTCCTGCTGGCTCAGCGGCCGTGCGCTGATGTTGGAGGCGGCCAGGCGCGCCGGGAAATGGCTCGAGCCGATGCGCAGCTCGACGCCCTCGCGCCCGCCCAGCGCCTGCGCGAGCGTCGCCCAGTCGCGGTGGCGGTCGTTGCCCAGCGCCAGCACGCGCAGCGGCCGGCTGCCGTCCAGCCGCGCCTGCGGGCGCTCGGTGGCCACCGGGTAGCTGTCCAGCGAGATGCCGAACTCGACGATGGCCTGCCGCCGGCCCAGCCCGAGCGCGCGCGCCCGCTGCGTGTTGAGCGGCGAATGGAAGCTCGCCACCTCGGCATCGCGCATCAGCGCGTGCACCAGTCGGCGGCGCAGGCGGCTCCAGCCGTCCCAGGCGTCGACCAGCCAGATCGACTGCGCGATGACCGGCGCGGAGCGCAGCAGGCCGAGCCGGCGCAGCAGGCCCACGCCCAGGTGCTCGTACTCGGTGTGGGTCCAGACCACGTCGGCGCTGTCGTGTCGCAGCAGGGCCCGGTTCGCCCACACGTGGCGCAGCTCGAAGCCGATCAGCTTGCGCAGCACGCGCTCCATCAGCCCCCCCAGGCGGCCGGGCCAGGGCGGCGTGGCCCGCGAGAAGCGCAGGCTGCAGCCCTGCGCCAGCGCATGGTGGTAGCCGTAGGGCGTCGCATCGGGCACCTCGCCGCGGGCATGGCGCTGCGACCACGCCGCGACGTCGAGGTGGCGCGGCAGCAGCACCGTCACGCGGATCGGGCCTGCCGGGGGCGAGGCGTCACTGGCCGAAGACATCCTGCACCTTCTCCAGGTAGCGCATGCCGTGGCGCTTGGTCGGCTCGATGTACGAGCCCTCGCCGAACTCGTTCCAGCAGCACAGCATGCCGGTGCGCTTGCTGCGCTCGGGGTAGGCGTCCATCAGGGCCTTGGCGGCGCGCAGGTGGCTCTCGAAGGTCTCCGGCGTCGACACCGAGTTGTCGTGCGCCGCCGGGCTGCTGCCGCCCCAGGGCCGCTTGTCCCAGCCCGAGGTCATCGGCGTGAAGTAGGGCAGCTTGCTGTTCTTCAGGATCCATTCCCACTGCGTGCGGTAGGCCTTGTCCAGCTGGTCGTAGGTCTCGCTGATCGGGCCCTTGGTGCTTTCCTCGCCGGCGATCGCGAAGTGGTAGTTGTAGGCGCTCAGGGCGTCGAAGCCGGAGGTGACCGCGTAGTCGAGCACCCAGTAGCGCGAGGCCATCACGCCGAGCACGAAGTAGATGCCCGGCAGGCCGGCCGCGACGGCGCGCTCGCGCGCCCGGTCCAGCAGCTGCTTGGTCGTCACGCCGATCGCGGTGGCCTGCGTGCGCATCACGTCGGGCGAGAAGATGAAGAGCGCCGGCTTGCCGTCGATGCGCAGGAACTCCGGGTTCTTCATGTGGTTGGCGATCCAGAAATCGACCATGGCGTCCCACTCGGCGACCGACTTCGGCTCGGCCGTGTGGTTGGCCCACAGCAGCGAGTACTTCATGCGGCTGCGTTTGGTCGAGCCCAGGAAGGCGAGCACCGAGGTCTGCTTGGCCGGCTTGCCGGCCTCCCAGTACCAGTCGAACACCACGAAGTTGATGCCCGCGTCGGCCATCCAGTCGATCTGGCGGTTCAGCGTCAGCGAGTGGTCGTCGCGGTACCAGCCGAGCATCGGCTCGCGCTCGGGGAATTTCTTGATCGCGACCCAGGTGTCGGCCTGGTCCGGCCCCTTGATGCCCGGCGACCAGCCGGGGTAGTAGTAGATGCCCAGCTGGTAAGGGCTGGCGGCCTGCGCCCCGGCGCTGAACAGCAGCGCCGCGATCATGATCCACGCGGCCATCCATCGGCTGCCGTTGCGGCTGCCCATCGTCGTCGTCCTCATCTGAAAACCTCCGCTTGCATGCGTGCCAGCATGCGGTCCGCTGCGGCCCGCTCCTGCTGGCGTTGCCGCTCGACGGTGGCCACCACTTCCGGCCAGCGCGCCTGCATCGCCGCCACCAGCGGCGCGAGCTGCGCGGTGTCGAACGGCGCTTCCCACACGAAATCCTGCAGACCGAGCTTGGCGCACATCTGTCGGACCTTGGGGTCGACGGCCACGCCGATCGCAGGACGGCCCAGAAGCGAAGCGATCACCACGCCGTGAAAGCGCGCGGTGATGAAGAAATCGCACTCCTGCATCGCCTCCAGGTAGTTGGACGTGCTGCGCTGCTCCGGGTTCCAGATGTCGGGCTGCAGGCCGTTGGCGAGGAAGTAGTCGACGGGCTCGCGGTCGGCCGGCTCGCAGAAGGCGAACAGCCGCACCTCGAAGCCCTGCGCCTGCAGGCGTCGGATGGCGTCGAGGATCGCGACCTGGAAGTTCGCCGCATCGGTCGCGTAGCCCCAGCCGCGGATCACCACGCCGACGACGCGCGGCTGCGCCGGCAGCGGGCGCGGCGCGGGCAGGTCGAGGAGGTCGGAGCCGAAGCAGATGTCGGCGCCTTCCTCGATCTGCGCCAGGCCCCACTTGCGCGGGTACTCGGTGCTCTCGACGTCGCGCAGCCAGATGCGCTGCATGCCCTCGAGCACGCGGCGCGATTCGTTCTCGTTGCCGGCCAGGAAGGGCCCGACGCCGATGCCCACCGCATAGCGGTCCGGCACCGGCACGAGCGGGCGCAGCAGCAGGCGCGTCGCCGCGTGAAGTGCGCCTTCCTCGCGCACGAGGGTGCGGATGCGCGACCACAGCCCGGCGCGCGGCTTCACGACGCCGCGCCCGGGGAAGCTGAAGAACTGCGTACCGCCCGCGAGGATCTCGACGTCCCAGCCGGCGGGAATGGGCTTGAAGCGTCGCTCGATCTGGGCGAAGGGCAGGCTCGCCTGCACGTAGCCGCTCTCGGCCGGGTCGCTGACGGCGATCGAGATGCGCGCGTCCGGGCCTTTCGCGCGCAGGCAGCGGTGCATGCTCCACATCAGCAGGTCGTCGCCGAAGTTGCGCTCGCCGAAGGCACCGACCACGCGGATGCGGGTGCGTTTGAAGCCGGGCAGGCGGCGGAGCAGATTGCGCAGGGTCGCGGGCATGAGCATCATCACCAGGATCAGGAACACGAGGACACAGGAGCCGAGCGCGACGGCAGCGCCAAGCACGGGGGACTGCTGCAACGAAGCGTGCGATGCAACTGCCGCGCCAGCCCCGGCCGCGAGCAGTGCCGCGCCGACCGGGCGCGCGACGGTGAGGGCCATCTGACCTGCGCCGACGCCCACGCGCGTGCGCAGCGCATGCAGCAGCACCGGCAGCGCGACGAGCTGGCCCACGAGCAGGCTGCCCGCCACGCCGGCCGGGCCGAAACGCAGCAGCGCGAACAGCGACAGCACGGTCGCGGTGGTGCGCACGATGCCGACGCGCACCGACGCATCGGCCGCGCCGGTGGCCTGCAGGATGGAGCCGAAGAGGAAGATCACGGCGCGCAGCGCGCCCAGCACGCACAGCACCTGCAAGGCGCTCGATGCACCGTCCCAGCGCGAGCCGAAGACCGCAGGCACCAGCAAGGGGGCGGTCGCGGCGGCGAACAGGAAGGCCGGCACGATCACCAGCGCGGCGAGCTTCGCGCGCTCGGCGAGCGCGTTCACGAGCGCAGCGCGGTCGCCCTGCTGCCTGGCGAACACCGAGATCGACGAATCCCACAGCGGCGCGGCGAGCAGCTGGGCCGCGGCCTGGTGGGCGCGCGTGGCGAGCGCGTAGTTGCCGAGCGCGGCGAGGCCCAGGCGGTGGCCCACGACGAGTTCGACGATGCGCGTCTCCACCAGGTCGAGCACCTTGACGACGATGAGGCGGGCCGAGAAGCCGCTCATCGCGCGCAGCGCGGAGCGCGGGAAGCGCAGGTGCGGGCGCCAGGCCTCGTTGCGCCACAGGATGACGGTGCCGACGGCGTGGAAGGTGAGCTGCTGCGCGATGAAGGCCCAGACGCCCCAGCCGAGCAAAGCGGCGGCGATCGCCACCAGGCCGCTCACCAGGTTCGACAGCGCGCTGCGCTGGGCGAGGGCGCGGTAGTTGAGCGAGCGGCGCAGCAGGCTCGCCGGCACGCTGGACAGGGCCATGAAGCCGAACACCGGCGCGAGGGCGCGGATGAGCGGCGCCACCTCCGGGCTGTCGAAGGCGCGCGCGAACAGCGGGGCGGCGGCGAGCGCGAGCAGCGCGAGCAGCAGGCCGATCGACAGCGTCGCCCAGAAGGCGGCGTCGAGGTGCTCGTGCTCGAGCGTCTCGCGCTGCACGATGGCGCCGGCGAAGAGCTGCTCGACGAAGATCTCGCCCAGGGTCAGGAACACCATCGCGACCGCGAAGGTGCCGAACTGCGCCGGCGTCAGCAGGCGCGCGAGGGCGAAGAAGACCAGCAGCGTGATGCCGCGGGCGGACCAGTTCTGGATGTAGGCCCAGAGCGTGCCGCGCGCCGCGGAGACGCGCGGCGCGGCATCCAGCGGCGCACGGCTCATGACAGCCCCTCGGACGACGCGACCATCGTCCGGTCCCCCGCGGGGACGGCGGGCCGGCCCGGGAGCGGCCCGGCGCCCGGCGCGCTCGCCGCATGCATGCCGATCGCCTCCGCCAGCGACGCGGACACGCGTTCGCGCCAGGCCTGCGCCGAGAACGCGATGCCGGCGTGCGCGCGCGCCGCCTCGGCCAGGCGCGCCCGCAGGGCCGGGTCGGACAGCACGGCCACGACGCGGTCGGCGAAGGCCTGCGCGTCGTCGGCGACCATGGCATGGCAGCCGTCGAGCGCCCCGGTGCCTTCGACGCCGATGCGCGTGGACACCACGGCCGAGCCGGCCAGCATCGCCTCGACCGTCTTGATCTTGACGCCGCCGCCGCTCACCAGCGGCACCACCGTGACGCTGTTGCCCGCATAGAAGTCGTGGATGTCGGGCACGAAGCCGCTGAACTCGACGCCCGGGCCGGCCGCCTCGACCAGGCTCGCCGGCGGGTTGCGCCCCGCGACGACGAAGCGTGCCTGCGGCATCCGTTCGCGCACGCGCGGCCAGATGTCGCGCAGGAACCAGCCCATGCCTTCGAGGTTGGGCTGGTGGCCGAAGCTGCCGGCGAAGCCCACGCGGCCCGGCTCGGCGACAAGCACCGGCCGCTGCAGCACGCTGGCGGCGGCGAGCGGCAGGCCCATCGACATCGCGCGCGTCGCCGGGTTCAGCGCCTGCAGCACCTGCGCGTCCTGCTCGGACAGCGTCAGCGCGGCGGCGAAGCGCGGGTAGTGGCGCGCCTCGTAGCGCGCCCACGCGACCCAGTTCAGCCACTGCCGGGGGCCCGGCCGGCGCTGCGCCTGGCGGAAGCCCGACACCGTGTAGGCGTCCTGCACGTCCATCACGCAGGACACGCCCTCGCAGAGCTCGACGTACTGCGCCATCTGCGGGAACTGGATCCACACCACGTCGGGGCGGAAGCGCTGCAGCATGGCGCGCAGCGCCGACTCCATCGCCGGCGTGCGGCACAGGCGCGCGAGCTCGGGCGCACCGAAGGCGAGCGAGCCCAGGCGCGCCTTCAGCACGTCGGGGCGGCGGATCTGCAGCGGCACGCTCTCGACCTGGGCGCACAGCGCCTGCAGGCTGGCGAGGTCGCGCGCCTCGCGCTCGGGTGTCTCGCCGCCGCGGAAGCCGAGGAAGGCGACGGTGGCGACGCCGGCGAGTTCCTTCAGCTGGGCATGGCAGAGGGCGGCGCCGCCATTGGCGGACTGCTCGCCATAGAGGAACGGGGCAAGCAGCAGCACGCGCGGCGCCGTGGGGGCGGGCGCATCAGGCAAGTTCATGCGAGAGGGTGGTCTGGTACAGGGAAGGGGCGCGCGGCGGCGTGAAGACGGCGGCCGAGGCGTGCATGAAACGGCCCAGCAGCGTGAAGACGAAGAGGAAGAACACCACGACGTCCGGCTCGAAGCTGTACGGCAGGAAGAAGCAGCACACGGAGAAGGCGATGACGATGGACCACTGGCTGCGGTGCACCCACAGCCCGGACAGCAGGCCGGCCACCGACAGCAGGAAGACGCTGCCGATCGGCAGGCCCATGTCGTAGAACACGGCGAGGAAGCTGTTCTCGACGTTGTAGAGCATGCCGCCGAACAAGGCGGCGCGCGCACCCACCGTGCCCTTCGGGTAGCCGTGCCAGGCGTAGTCGTTGAGCCCTTCGGCGGCGTTCACGAAGGACTGGTGGTGGCCGACCATGGACGGGTCGGTGCCGCTCGCGTTCAGCGCGAGCCAGCGGCCGACCGCGCCCTCGCTGTAGCTGTCGAGCATCAGCAGCGCGAGGGCCATCAGCGCCAGGCCGACTGCGCCGGACAGCACCAGGCGCGTCAGGTTGGCCGGGCTGAAGAGGATGGCGCCGGGCACGCAGGCGAGCACCAGGGCGATGCCGCCCAGCATCAGCGCGAGCCAGCTGCTGCGCGAGAAGGTGAGGGCGACCGCGATGAGCGCGAGCACCAGGCCGCCGACGACGATGGAGGTGTGCACCGGCCGCGGCTTGCGCGAGAACAGCACGCCGCCGACCAGCAGCGCGTACATGCCGATGGCGAGGCCGAGCGAGTTCGGGCCGGTGGCGGGCAGGCCCATGCGGAGGAAGGTGCCGCCGGCGATGTACCAGGCGCTGGCCAGCGGGCCGGTGCCGGTGTCGTCGCCCATCAGCGTGCGCAGCAGGCGCGGGCTGAACTCGACCGCGCCGAAGATGCCGAAGGCGGTGAGCACGACCAGCAGGCCGCACCAGAAGCTCATGCGCAGCAGCGCGCGCGCGTCGTCGTCGCTCGCGCGCAGCACGATGCCCTCGAGGGCGACGGCGTACATCAGCGGCAGCAGGTAGACGCGGGCGTAGTAGAGGCCCGGGATGTGGCGGTCCTCGAAGGCGGCGACGAAGACGTTGGCCGACACCGCGGCGACGCACAGCAGGCCCCACAGGTAGAAGCCGCGGGCCTTGAAGATGTCGGTGCGCGACAGCGCATAGAAGACGAGCAGGATCAGCAGCCCGTCGCGCAGCGGCGGGATCAGGTTGGGCACGTGGGCCATGCCGAGCAGCGTCTTGCCGAACTGCGAGAGCAGCGACACGAACGCGATCAGGCAAAGGAGGCGGCCGGCGAATCTCATGCTGCGACCGTCATTTCGCGACCACCGGGGCCTGCTTCCACCAGGCGGCGAACGACTGCCGTGCGGCGTTGAAGTAGCCGTTGCGCTTGTCGCGCTGCAGGGCGCGGCGCTCGGCGTTGCGCGAGGTGACGGCGCGGCCGGCGTGCGCCAGGGCCTTGGCCGAGAACACCAGGCCGAGCGACAGGGCGAGGCGCGACGCCGCGCCGCGGCCGAAGTGCTTGGTGGCGAACAACAGGTAGGAACGCAGCGTGCGCAGCACCGTCGCCCGGCCGGCCCAGGCCTTGCCCGCGCCCTCGTAGTGCGTCACCGTGACGTCGGCGCGGTAGGCGGCGCGCAGGCCGAGTTGGCGCACGCGGCGGCCGTAGTCGACGTCCTCGCAATACATGAAGAAGGCGTCGTCCAGGCCGCCCAGGCGCTCCCAGACCTCGCGCCGCGTCGCCAGGCAGGCGCCCGACACCCAGTCGACCGCGTCGTGCGACCGCGCATAGAAATCCGGCCGCACCTGCACCCGGCGGAACACGTCCGGCGTGCGCCACTGCTTCTCCAGCCCGAGCCATGACAGCGCGATGCGCGCCGGCGTGTGCTCGAAGCCGACCGAGTACTGCAGCCGCCCGTCGCCGTACACCAGGTGGCAGCCGGCCACGCCGACGGCCGGGTCGAGCGCCGTGTCGACCAGGGCGTCCAGGCTGCCGTCGCAGCGTGTGTCGTTGTTCAGCAGCAGCAGCACGCGGCCACGCGCCTCCTGCGCCGCGCGGTTGTTGCCGCCGGTGAAGCCGAGGTTCTCGCCCGACTCGATGTAGCGGATGTCCGGCCGCGTGCGCAGGAAGGCCTGGCTGCCGTCGGACGAGGCGTTGTCGATGACGATGATCTCGGCGCTGTGGCGCTGGAACGCGGCGCGCGCCGTGTCCAGGCACTCCGCGAGGAAGCGCAGGCCGTTGTAGTTGACGATGATGACCGAGACGTCGGGCTGCAGTGTCATGGTGCGGTGGCCGCGAGGCGCGGGTCGCCGGGCGTGTGCGAGGGGCTGACCGGTCCGATCAGGAAACGACGCGTGCGCGGATCCACCGCCTGCAGCAGGTCGGCCATGAAGCGCTCCTGCTGCGCATAGGCGGCGGCCGGGTCGGCGGACAGGGTGGAGACACGGAACAGCAGGCCGTCGGGGATCCAGCCGCGCAGCCCCTGCTTCAGGCGCGAGACCTGCTGCTGCACGCCGGAGGGAATCACGTCGTCGCCGACGCGCATCCAGTAGCTGATGGGCTCGCTGCGCCCGCCCAGGCGCGCCAGCAGGCGCTGCACCGGCACGGCGCGGCCGTCCTGCGGCACCGACGAGTGCGCCCCGGCCTGGATCGCGAAGCCCTGCGCCACGTAGCAGACCTCGGGGCGGTGCAGCTCCAGTTCGCCGGCCTGCGCCGTGCCATAGGCGATCGACAGCATCACGCGCTCGCCCGCCGGGCCGATGTAGGTGCGCGTCAGCGTCTGGGCGTAGAGCGTGTTCAGCAGTGCGAGCTGCTGCGGGTTGATGACCTGCACGAAGGCGTTCGGGTCGACGCGCCAGCCGCCGAACGTGTCCGGGATCGCGGCCTCGAGCTTGAGGTCGCTGCTCAACGCGGCGAGACGCGAGCGTGGCGTCAGCGCCTGCGCGGCCACGACGGCCCCCAGCATCAGCACGAGGGCTCCGGCGGCGTGCCGCCACATCGCGTTCGACAGCAGCCTCATGTGGCCGCCCCCTTGTGCCGCACGCCGAGGCGCAGCAGCGAGTCGGCGCCGGTGATCAGCAGCAGCGCGGCCATGAAGAGCACCAGCCCTGCGAAGCCGTGCAGGAAGCCCTGGCCGGCCTCGTCGCCGAAGTGGAAGGTGATGAGGGTGAGCACCATCACGCGGATCACGTTGGCGCAGAAGCTGATCGGCACGATCAGGACCGCCAGCGCCACGTTGCGCACCACCGAGGCGTGGCGCACCAGGTTCAGGTACAGCAGGCCCAGGGCCTCGAGCGTGAACAGGGTGTGCAGGCCGGCGCAGGCGTCGGCGACCAGCAGCTGGTACTGGCCGATCTGCAGGATCACGCCGGTGCGGCTGATCGGGTAGCCGACGCGGTAGAGGATGTTCTCGGCCACGTACGACACCGCGAGCTTCATCGGCTGCGTCAGCGCATCCACCAGCGCGCCCGGCAGCGGGATCATGAAGATCATGAAGAAGAGCGGGAACCACAGCGTCTTCAGCGCCCCCGGCCCGCGCAGCAACATCAGCAGGCCGACCAGCATCCACAGCAGCGAACCGATCTCCAGGATCAGGATGCCCTGGGAGCGGCCGAGCGCGTAGAAGCCCGCCGCGAGCAGCAGCAGCGGCCAGGCGACGAGCGGCCGAGGCCGGTCGCCGGGCACCGCCATCGCCTGCGGCCAGGAGCGGTAGAGCAGCCACAGCGAGATGCCGAGCACGATCGGGCCGTGGCCCTGCTCGTCGGTGCGCCAGATGCCGTTCAGCAGGTCGAAGAAGCTCGGGCCGTACATCGCCAGCAGGCCCGCCGCCGGCAGCAGCCACGGGCTGGCCAACGCGCGCACCCGCGCATCCCTGAACATCTCCGGCGTGACAGCCATGGCGTTCTTCAGTAGTCGTTGAGGACGACGCCAGCCAGCTTGGCGGGGCTTTCCGCCAGGCTGCTGACCAGCCCCTGCAGGCCGTCCATGCGGCACTGGTTCTTGCGCGCGATCGCGAGCGCCGCGCCGCAGCGTGCCGCGATCACCGCCGCATCGGCGCCATAGGCCGCGGCCGGCGTGTCCACCAGCACGTGGTCGAACTTGGACAGCAACTCGCGCAGCAGCAGCCGGAACGACGGCCGCTCGACCAGCTCCAGCGGGTTCGGCGGCGTCGCGCCCACCGGCAGCAGGAACAACCCCGGCAGGTCGGCCACCTGGTGGATGACGTTCATCTCCTTGCGCCCGCTCAGCACACCCGACAGGCCGGCGCCGTTGGCGAGGCCGAACACCTCGTGCTGGCGCGGGCCGCGCATGTCGGCATCGACCAGCAGCGTGCGCCCGCCCAGCTGGGCCAGCGCCACCGCCAGGTTGGCGGCGAAGAAGGTCTTGCCGTCGCCCGGCTCCGGGCTCACCACCGCGAGCGCGCGCTTGGGCTCGTTGGTGGAGAACAGCCGCATCATCAGCTGGCTGCGGATCGCGCGGAACGACTCGGCCTGCTGGCTGAAGGGCTGCACCGCGGTGACCAGCTCGGGGCTCAGGTCGCGCCGCTCCTCGGGCGCATAGGGGTAGTGGAACTGCTGCGAGAGCGCATACATCACGTCGTCGTCGCTCGCCAGGCCCAGGGCCACCGCCGCCTCGCCGAAGCGCAGGCGGTGCTGGCGCTGGTAGGCGAGCACCGTCTCGACCTGCTTGGGCGACAGCTGCCGCAGGTCGGCAATGATGTCGCCGATGCTGCGGTCGTGCAGCGGCTCGCCGCCGGCGGCCGAGGCGTCCTGGAACACGCTGTCGATGCTCTCGGTGCGCGCCGCGCCGCGCCCGCCGTTCGCGCCGCCGAAACCCGCCATTCCGTCTCTCATGTTGGCCATGGTTCAGCGCCCCCTTGCGCCATTGGCGACTGCCATCTTCGACGAAGCCCCGGGCAGCCGCGCGAGCACGCGCGACGGCAGCACCAGGCGCTGCTTGCCGCCCAGCAGGCGGCCCCGCATCGGCTGCGGGATCATGCCGATCACCGGCAGGCCGATGCTGCGCACCAGGTCCTCCGGGCTGCGCACGCGGCGGTCCAGCAGCTCGCGCAGCAGCGCGACGCCCACCGCCAGCATCAGCCCGAGGAAGGTCGCGACCAGCATGTTGAGCAGCAGGCGGGGCGACGAGTGGCGCGCCGGCACCGCGGCGCGGGTCAGGATCGACACGTTGGTCTGGTTGTTCTGGCTCTCCAGGCTGGTCTGGGTCAGCCGCGCCGCCACCGCGTCATAGGCGCGCTGCGAGGCTTCCAGGTCGCGCTGCATCACCATCGCCTCGTCGCGCTGGTCCTTCAGCTTCAGCACCTTGGCGCGCTGCGCCTCGAGCGCGGCACGCACATCGGCCTCGCGGGCCTTGTTGATGGTGTTGCTGACGCCCATGCTGCTGCTCACGCGCCGCACCTCGGCCTCGTAGCGCGAGCGCAGCTCGGCGATGTTGGCCTTCAGCTCCAGCACCTGCGGGTTGGCGTCGCCCAGGCGCGTGTTCAGCTGCTGCAGCTGCGCTTCCTGGCGCGTCAGGTCGGAGCGCAGGCCGGCCACCACCGGGTTGTTGATGACGTCGGGCAGCTGGTTCGGCGAGTTCATCGCCTGCTGCTGGCGGCTGGTCGATTCGGCGCTCAGCGCCTGCATCGCGATCAGCTGGCTCGACAGCTCGTTCAGCTTGGCGTTCTCGACGTCGAAGCGCTCGTCGTTGGCGACCAGGCCGTGCTCCTTCTGGTAGGTCGAGAGCCGGGCCTGCGCCTTCTCCAGCGCCTCGCGCAGCTCCTTGGCGCGGCTGTCGAAGAAGCTGCTGTACTGCTTGGCCGGGTCGACGCGCAGGTCGAGGTTGGTGTCGATGTAGGCCTGCACGAAGGCGTTCGCCATCGCCGCGCTGAACTTCGGGTCCGGCGACACGTAGCTCACGTTCAGCACGTTGCTCTCGCGCGAGGGCTTCACGTCCAGGTGGGTCTGCAGCGCGGCCGCGAGCCAGGCCTCGAACTCGCCCTGGCCGTCGGTGGCCTCCAGCCACTTGGCGCGGCTTTCCGGGCTCTGGTTGAGCTTCATGTCGCGCACCACGCGCTGGGCCACGCGGTCGCTCTGGATGATGTCGACCTGGGTCTGCATGTAGCCCGGCGTCATCATGCCGGCCAGCACCATGCCGGCGATCGGGTCGGGCGACTTCACGTCCACCACCACGGCGGCGGTGGCGGTGTATTTTTTCGGCAGCAGCAGGCTCAGCGCGAGCGCAGTGCCCACGGTCAGCAGCAGCATCCCGAGCGCGACTTTCCAGCGCGCGCGCAGGATCGAGAGGAATTGCGAGAAGGACATGGGCGAGGCTCGCAGTGATGTTGTCGGGGGTGGGCGGTGCGGTCCGGGGCGGCTCAGGTCAGAACAGGCTTTCGCGGACGTAGATCACGTCGCCGTTCTGCAGCGTGTCGCTCATCCCGGGCTGGAGCTCCTGGACCTGCCCGTCGGCGCTGCGGCGGTGCACGCGCAGCCCGCGCGTCGTGCCGCGCTGGGTCAGGCCGCCGCCGCTGGCCAGGGCCTGCATCAGCGTCATGTTGGTCTCGAGCCGGATCGCGCCCGGGCGCTGCACCTCGCCGTAGATGTAGACGGTGGGCATGCGCTCGACGTAGAGCGTGTCGCCGTTCTGGATCACCGGATCCTGGTTCTGGGCGCCGTTTGCAAAAAGTGCCGCAATATCGACCTGGAGACGGTAGGGCTGCCCGTTGCGGATACCGGTCAAGATGACAATGTCGCTGCCGCCGGCGGCGACGCCGCCCGCCTGCGCGAGCAATTCGCTCAGGCGCATGCCGTTCACGTCGATCGGGAAGCGGCCGGGCCGGTTCACCATGCCGAGCGCCGAGGCCTGGTTGCCGCGCACCTGGGTCACGAGCACCGTCACCTGGGGCTGCTTGACGAAATTACCGGTGCGCAGCCCGTCGGCGATGGCCTTCTCGACCTGCGGCACGGTCAGCCCGCCGACCGTCACCTGGCCGAGCAGCGGGAAGCTGACCTGGCCGCTCTCGGACACGCGCGTCTCGATCGCGAGGTCGGGGTTCTGGTAGACCGCGACGCGCAGCACGTCGCCGGCGCCGATCACGTACTCGCGCGCCTTGGCGGTTTCGGGGGCCAGCGCGGGGGCGTTGCCGCTGGAGACGGCGGCGGTCGCGGCGGGTGCGGGCGCCGGGGCCTGCGCGAACGCCGGCAGCGAGGCCGCGGTGGTGGCGAGGGCGAGCAGCAGGGCCGCGGAGCGTTGCAGGGTCATGGCCATCGGGGGTGTTCTTTGCATCACTTCAGGTTCGAGAGTCCCTTGTTCACGGACGAGGCGTCGAGCGTGGTCGCGCCGGACGCTGCCGGGGCCGGCGCGGTCGAGGCCACCGGGGCGGTCGGCGTCGACACCGCCACCGGCGCGTTGCCGTCGGCCGGTGCCGGCTCCTTGGCGTCCGCCGCGGCGACGGCGAACTTGCCCTGGTATTCGATGCGCGCCGCGGCACGCATCTGCTTGATCTGCCCGTCCACCACCTGGCGCTTGCGGTCGACGAGCAGGTACTGCTGGATCGCGTTCTTCGCCTCGGCCTCGCTGAGCGGCGCCGGCCGGGTGGAGACCACCGTCAGGATGCGCGCGCCGAGCGGGCCGGTCACCATGTGCGACTGGCCCTCGTGCAGCGCCGCCATCGGGGCCGCGGCCTGCATCGGCAGCGCGTCGGCGCCCTGGGTGAGCTGGCGCGTGCCGAAGCGCAGGTTGGCGGCGCGCAGCACGGCGGCCACCTCGTCGGCGTTCTTCGCGGCGTCGAGCTGCGGCTTCACGGCCTTCTGCTGCTCCGGCGTCGCCTCGACCGCGGTTTCCACCAGCGTGTAGACGCGGCGCTGCGCGAACAGCTCGGGGTGCTCGTTGTAGTAGGCGCGGATCTCCTGCTCGGTGGGCACTGCGGCGCTCTCGGCCAGGCGCTCGGCATAGGCGCGGGCGAGGATGTCGCGGCGCGAGGCCTCGATGGCGAGCATGACGCGCGGATCGCGGTCGAGGCGCTGCTCGTTGGCGGCCTGCAGCGCGAGTTCCTGGTCGATGAGCGCATCGAGCGTCTTGCGGCTCGCGGTTTCAAGCTGTTCCGGCTTGAGGTTGCCCTGGCGCTGCAGCAGGTAGTTGATCTGGTGGACCGAGATCTCCTGCTTGTTGACCTTGGCCGCCACCTGCGTCGCGCCTTCGCGTTTGCTGCCGCAGGCGGCGAGCACGAGCGCGCAGCCGACCGCGGCGCCGAGGCGCAGGACAGGACGAAAAACCGGGGGCGTGCGTGTACCTTGCAAGTAACTCTCCTCGGGTGCCGACTCAGGGAAGGCACCGATCGACTGAAAACAGATTCCGGTATGAGCAAGACTGATGCCTATGTCATGAACCGTGCGAGCCCGGTTGCAATTGCCGAGCTTGGTTACACGGCGAGGCGTCTTGCGACGCGCGCGATACCCCCGCGAATGGGTGGGGCTCCCGCACAATGCGGCGCATCGCAACCGACCTCAGGGCCGCAATGACCTTCGTGCTGGTGGTGACCGTGCTGGTGGTGGCGGGGCTGGCCCTGCTCGGGGTGATGAAGAACCGCGCGGCGCGCGAGCCGGGGGCCGCGCCGCGGGCGCGCCGGCCCCTGTCGCGGCACGAGCAGCCGATGTTCCAGCGCCTGCGCGAGGCCTTTCCCGGACAGGTGGTGCTGGCGCAGGTGTCGCTGTCGGCGCTGCTGACCACGCCGCACCGTTCGGCCCGTCACCGCTACGACCGCCTGTTCGCCAATTTCGTGGTGTGCAGCGAGGCCTTCGAGGTGCTGGCGGTGATCGAGCTGGACGAGGCCGCGCACCCGCGCGACGCCGAGGCGGTGGCCGAGCGCGACCAACTGCTGGCGAAGGCCGGCTACCGCGTGTTGCGCTTCAAGCGCGTGCCGGACGAGGTCGAGCTGCGCACCGCGGTCACCCGGGCAGCGTAGCTGCCGCGCCCGCCGTGGTGGAATTTGCCGATCCGGATCCGAACTTCCTGCCGATTCTTCCTGTCACCATGTCGTCACGCTCCCTGCCCGTCGCCTTCGGCCTGCTGGCCGCCACGCTGGCGCTCGCCGTCGTCCTGAATCCATCGGCCGAACGCCACCGCGACAGCGTGCGTGCGGCGATCGGCGAGCGCAATGCGCTGGCCAAGGTGCTGGGCGTGGGCTCGCTGGCCGCGCTGGTGTCGAGCTACCACTCGCTGGGCATCGCCTCGTACACGACGGTGAACGGGCGCACGCTGTCGGTGGGGGCCTTCGGCCTGGTGTTCGTGCGCGACACGCCCTGAGCGCGCGGCGCCTGCCGGCCGGGGTTTGCTATCGTTGCGCCCCGCCGCCGGGACGACGGTCGTCCCCCACATCACGAGGAGTTCCTGCATGACCCCAACGCGCACGGCCGCCCGGGTGGCCGCGTGGATCGCGCTGGCCGCTGCGTCTGCCGCCGCTGTCCCTTCCGCGCAGGCCGCCGATGGCGGCAGCCCCTTGAAGTGGTCGCTCGGCGGCGGCTTCACCTCGGGCGGCGACAACCTGGTGGCCGGCACGCTGGCCGACGGCTCGACGCCGCAGATGAAGGCGGGCCGCGGGCTGCAGGTGTTCGCCGGGGCCGAGTACTGGGTCACCCAGCCGCTGGCGGTGCAGGTGAACGTCGGCTTCCAGCTCGACCGCCGCAAGGCGGGCGATGGCCAGCTGCTGTTCCAGCGCTTCCCGGTCGAGTTGATGGGGCTCTATGCCCTCACGAACAACCTGCGCTTCGGCGCCGGGGTGCAGGCGTTGTTCGGCGCGCGGCTGCGCGGCACCGGCGAGGCGGCGCCGCTCGCCCGCGCCTTCAAGCGCGACACCGGCCTCGTGCTCGAGGGCGAGTTCCTCATCACGCCGCACACCGCGGTGAAGCTGCGCCACGTGAAGCACCGCTTCGATGCCGAAGACGGGCGCGCGCGGGTGGAAGGCCGGCAGGTGGCCGTGCTGTTCAGCTACTACTTCTGAACGTGTAGGACAGCGTAGTACAGCCCACGCCGTTGCGTGGGGCGTGAGTTTCATCGCGGCCGCGTGCGCCGCGCTCAGGGATTGTCTCGATCCATTACGGGCGGGTACCTCGGTACCTTGCCCTGCCATCCAGCATCTCGACTGGAGCCAACCGAGACAACCATGACGTACAGCCGTAGAAGACTCCTGCTCTCCCTCGCCACTTTGCCGGCCCTAGGCGCCGCCAGCCGTGCCGTCCAGGCCGCTGTCGTGGACAAAGGCCTGATCGGCGTGTCCATGCCCACCTTCTCGTCCCGCCGCTGGGTCGAGGACGGCCTGGCGATGATGCGCACGCTCAACAAGATGAACTACACGGTGGACCTGCAATACGCCATCAACAATGCGGCCGACCAGCCGGTGCAGGTCCAGAAGATGATCGACAGCGGCGCCAAGGTGGTGGTGATCGGCGCGAGCGACAGCTCGGCCTTCACCGCGGTGCTGAACAACGCGGCGAAGAAGGGCGTCAAGGTCATCGCCTACGACCGGCTGATCCGCGACAGCGGGAATGTCGATGCCTATGCCACCTTCGACAACTTCGAGGTCGGCGTGCTGCAGGGCCGCGACATCGAGACGCGGCTGAAGCTGCGCGAGGGCGGCAAGGGCGTGATCGAGATCTTCGCCGGCTCGGCCGACGACAACAACTCGCACTTCTTCTACAACGGCGCGATGTCGGTGATCAAGCCGCACATCGACTCGGGCGTGCTGACGGTGGGCTCGGGCAAGACCGCGATGGCCGACGTGGCGACGCCGGGCTGGAGCGGCGCGGTCGCGAAGGCGCGGCTGCAGTCGCTGCTGAAGACGGTGTATGCCAAGCGGCGCATCGACGCGATTCTTTCGCCGAACGACAATACCAGCGTCGAGCTGATCACCGCGCTGCAGAGCGTCGGCTACGGCAGCGCGGCGCAGCCGTGGCCGGTGGTGACGGGGCAGGATGCAGAAGTGAACTCGGTGCGCGCGATCCAGCGCGGCGAGCAGTCGTCGACGGTGTTCAAGGACACGCGCCAGCTCGCGCTGCGGGTGGCGTCGATGGTCGACGAGTACATGAGCGGCAAGCCGCCGACGATCAACGACACCAAGACCTACAACAACGGCGTGAAGGTCGTGCCCTCGTACCTGCTGAAGCCGGTGTTCGTGAACAAGGAGAACTGGCAGTCCGTCCTGGTGGGCAGCGGCTTCTACCAGGCGAGCCAGATCTAGCCGCTGTCACAGGCTGCGCAGCAACTCCGCGCCGGCGCGGCTGGCAGGCACCTGGCCGAGGCCGTGCTTCAGCTCCACCAGGCTGTGGCCCGGCCGATCTCGCACGACGCGCGCGATGAAGTGCAGGTTGACGATGGCCGCGCGGTGCACCTGCACGAAGCTGCGCGGGTCGAGCTGCGGCTGCAGCAGCTTCAGAGGCTGCTCGATCAGGTGTTCGCCGTCGCGCGTCAGCACCAGCGTGTAGCCCGGCACCGCGCGCAGGCAGGCCACGTCCTGCAGGGACACCAGGTGCATCGTCGTGCCGCGCGTGACGCGCAGCCAGTTCATCGGCGTCGGCGGCGGCACCACCAGCGCCACCGGTGCCGGGGCGCGCTCGCCCAGCCGGGCCTTCAGCCGCGTCACCGTCTCGCCCAGCCGCGCCAGCTCGAGCGGCTTCACCAGGTAGTCGATCGCCCGCGCATCGAAGGCTGCCAGCGCATGCTGCTGGTAGGCGGTGACGAAGACGATCTCTCCCGCATAGCCTTGCTCGCGCAGTCGCTTCGCCGCCTGCAGGCCGTCCAGGTGCGGCATGCTGACGTCGAGGAACGCCACCTCGGGTCGCTGCTCGAGCGCGGCCTTCACTGCGGCGCGGCCATCGGCCGCCTCGGCCGCGATGTGGAGCTCGGGCCACGCCTGGGCCAGGGCCTCGCGCAACTCGGCGCGCAACAGGGGTTCGTCGTCGGCGATCAGCGCACGCATGGCGGTCAACGGGCCTCCCAGGGCAAGGTGATGGTGGCGGCACAGCCTGGCCCGGCGTCGCGCAAGCGCACGCTGGCGTCGGTCCCATGCAGCAGGCGCAGGCGCTCGCGCAGGTTGGCGATGCCGGTTCCCGTGCCGGCGCCTGGGCCGTGCTCGCGAGCCAGGCCGGCGCCGTTGTCGCGCACCGTCAGCTGCAGGGCGTCGCCGGCGTGTCGCGCCGCGATGTGCAGCACCAGCGCCGCGCCGTCCTCGTCGGGCAGCCCATGCTTGACGGCGTTCTCCGCCAGGCAGAGCAGGGCGCCGGGCAGCAGCGACACGTCCTCGCAGTCCGGCGCAATCTCCAGCTGCAGCTGCATCGGCCGGTCCATGCGTTCGCTCAGCAGGTCGAGGTAGGCGCGCACCAGCGCCAGCTCGTCGCGCAGCGGCAGCCGGTCGGCGCGGAAGCTCGGCAGCACGAGCTTGAAGTAGCGGATCAGGTGGTCCAGCATCTGCAGCGCGCGGGCGCTGTCGCTGCGCACCAGCTGGCGCAGGTTGGCGAGCGTGTTGTAGATGAAGTGCGGCTCGATCTGCGCGTGCAGCAGTTGCAGGTGGGCCAGCGCGCGTTCGTGTTCCAGCGCCGACTGGCGCACCCGCGCGGCGCGTTCGGCCTCCCATGCCAGGCGCTCGCGGCGGCGCACCCGCTCCAGCAGCCAGAGGCCGGCGCCGACCAGGGCACCCAGCGTCGGCGCGCCGAAGATGCCGCGCTCGACCACTGGCCGCGCCATCACTGCCTCGAAGGGCCGGCCGTGCAGCGTGGCCGAGAGCAGCACCAGCGCGAACATCGCCAGCAGGGTGGCGAGTGCCGGCACGGCGAGCAGCAGCGGCAGGGCGTCCCGCCCGCGGCGCAGCAGCCACAGCGCGCTGCCGCCGGCCACCAGCAGCATCGCGAGCACCGCCGGCAGCACCTGCAGGACGGCGACGCGCAGGTTGCGCGTGGCCAGCGCGACGACCAGGGTCGCGAGGCCGAAGCCGAGCAGCGCCAGCACGCCCGCATAGCCCTCGAGTGCGCGCGGCGGCAGCGCGGGGGGCGGGGTGCTGGCGGCGGGCATCGACATGGCCGCGCATCATAGGCAGGCGCTGCAGCGGCCCACCCCCTAGTTCGTCAGCGACACGGGCGCGAGGATGCCGTCCACCCGCCCTGTGCGCCATTCACCGGCCGGATCCGACCGCCCGCCCGGTTGCCGGGGACGCCTGCAGGGGCGGTCGCCGAAGGGAAGACGTGGCGGCCACCGCGGCGCACGCAGGGCTGCCTGAGCGAGGCGCAGGCCGCCGATTGGGATGCGCAGATGCGGCGGCAGGTCGCGCAGGCGGGCTGCACCGTCGACAGCCTCACGGTGGGCGGCGGACGGATCGCTGGCGTGATCGCCTGCGCGACGGCCAACCAGCCGGTGGTGCGGCTGAGCGGCGACTACACCGACACGGCCTACGCCGTGAACCTGGAGTCGTCCGCGGTGGTGGATGCGAGCCAGGCCGGCGGGCCGGCGCGGGCGCCGGTGCGGATGTTCGCGAGGTGGACGGGGCGGCGGGTCGGGCCCTGTTGAGGGGCGCGGCCACCCCATGAAGGTGGCGGAGAGCGTGGGATTCGAACCCACGGAAGAGTTCCCCCTTCGCTGGTTTTCAAGACCAGTGCCTTAAACCGCTCGGCCAGCTCTCCGTGGGCGTGATTGTAGGGGGTGCGCCTCGGGGCAACCGTGCACCAAGAGCCCGGGTTGTCCAGCGATGGGCTCGGGCTTCTTCGCCGTGAAGGACGATCCCCGGATTGGCATCCGGGCTACAGGCCCTTCTGGGGGGCGGTGGCCGGCGACTGCATGAGCCCTTGCATCGCGGCCAGCGCTTCGTCCTTCGTCAGCAGGGCGCAACCACCGGCCCACAACGTGCCGTCGCCGGTGTACGACGCGGCGAAGCTCAGTTCGTAATGCCGGCCGCTCCAGCCTCTGTCGGAGATGTCGCTGACCTGGCATTCGCAGCCCAACGGCTCCGGCAGCACGAAGTTGTCGGACCCGTTCGAGGCGTCGACCAGTTCCACCCAGGTCGCGTCGTCCAGCCGCAGCAGGATCCTCGCGATGAGGCCGGACCGCCGCTCCGGCTCGGAGAGGGCCACGAAGACACGGGCGAGTCGCCCGCGGGCAAGGATCGTCATGCCGTTACCTCCGGCTTCTGAGCCTGCTCGCAGGCCACCTGGATCACCTCCGGCCGGGCCCCGAGCCGCACCGCCGTCAGCTTGCCCCCCCAGATGCACCCGGTGTCGATCGCCATCAGGTCCGGCCGCAGCGTCAGCCCGAGCGTCGACCAGTGCCCGAAGGCGATCGGCACTCCGGCGGTCCGCCGCCCCGGCGCCTCGAACCACGGATACAGGCCCGCCGGCGTCGCATCCGCCCCCTCGGTGCTCGACATGTCCAGCGTCCCGTCCGCCGCGACGAAGCGGATGCGCGTCAGCACGTTCACCGCGAAGCGCAGGCGGTCCGCCCCCGCCAGCGCGGGATCCCAGCGCGACGGCTCGTTGCCGTACATCACCCGCAGGAAGTCCGCCAGCCCGTCGCCGCGCAGCCTCGCCTCCACCTCGCCGGCCAGCGCCAGCGTGGTCGCCACGTCCCATTGCGGTGCCACCCCCGCATGCACCATCAGCCAGCCCTCGGCCTGCACCGCCATGCGCTGGCCGCGCAGCCAGTCGATCAGCGCCGGCCGGTCCGGCGCCGCCAGCACCTCGTCCAGCGTGTCCCGTCGGCCCGGCGCCCGCACCCCGTGCGCCACGGCCAGCAGGTGCAGGTCGTGGTTGCCCAGCAGGCAGGTCGCCGACCCTGCGAGCCCCTGCAGCCGCCGCAGCGTGCGCAGCGAGGCCGGGCCCCGGTTCACCAGGTCGCCCAGCACATAGGCATGGTCGCGCGAGGGCGAAAAGTCGATCTTCGCGAGCAACTGCTCCAGCGGATCGCAGCAGCCCTGCAGGTCGCCGATCAGGTAGTTCATGGCCCCGGATTCTGCCCGTCACCGGCCCGACGGCCGACTCTGCTACCCTTGCGGCCTTCCTCGTTCTGCGCGTTCCGGGCCCGGGGCCCTGCGGCGTGCCTCCATGGACATAGCGCTACTCGTCTTCCTGATCCTGCTCAACGGCCTGTTCGCCATGTCCGAAATGGCGCTCACCGCCGCCCGCAAGGCGAGGCTTCAGGTGATGGTGGAGACCGGCGACGACGGCGCCCGCGCCGCCATGGACCTGCACGAGAACCCCACCAAGTTCCTCTCGACCGTCCAGATCGGCATCACCTCCATCGGCGTGCTCAACGGCATCGTCGGCGAGGCCGCCTTCTCCGAGCCGCTCGCCGCCTGGCTCCACCAGACCTTCAACGTCCACGACAAGGCCGCCGGCATCACCGCCACCGCCCTCGTGGTGATGTGCATCACCTTCCTCACCATCATTTTCGGCGAGCTCGTCCCCAAGCGCCTCGGGCAGATGTACCCCGAGAACGTCGCCCGCCTCGTCGCCCAGCCGATGGAGTGGCTCTCGCTGGTCGCCCGCCCCTTCGTCAAGCTGCTCTCGTTCTGCACCGAGGGCACGCTGCGCCTGCTCGGCATCCGCAACGGCCCGAACCGCTCGGTGACCGAGGAGGAGATCGCCGCCAGCCTGGAAGAAGGCCTGGACGCCGGCATCATCGAGGCGCAGGAGCACCAGATGGTGCGCAACGTGTTCCGCCTCGACGACCGCCAGGTCGGCTCGATGATGATCCCGCGCACCGAGATCACCTGGCTCGACGTCTCGGCCGAGCCCGCCGACGTGCAGAAGGTCATGGCCGACCAGGAACACTCGCGCTACCCGGTGTGCCGCGGCAGCCTGAGCGACGTGGTCGGCGTCATCTCGGCCCAGACCCTGCTGCAGCAGATGCTGCACGGCCGGCCGCTGTCCCTCACCGAGGGGCTCACGCCGCCGGTGTTCGTGCCCGAGACGCTCTCCGGCATGGAGCTGCTCGAGCAGTTCCGCGCCTCGTCCGCCCAGCTCGTGTTCGTCGTCGACGAATACGGCGAGGTGCAGGGCGTGATCACCGTGCGCGACGTGCTGGAGGCCATCACGGGCGAGTTCAGCACCGTCGCCGACGGCGACGCCTGGGCCGTGCAGCGCGCCGACCAGAGCTGGCTGTTCGACGGCCTGATCCCGGTGCCCGAGCTGAAGGACCGGCTGGCCCTCAAGGAGCTGCCGGAGGAAGACCGCGGCCGCTACAACACGCTGGCGGGCATGATCATGTTGTTGCTGGGCCGGCTGCCCAAGACCGCCGACACGGTCGAATGGGAAGGCTGGCGTTTCGAGGTGGTCGACCTGGACGGCAAGCGCGTCGACAAGGTCATGGCCACCGCCTTGCCCCCTGGAGAAGTGTCCCCATGATCATGAATTCGCTGCACAAGCAGCCCGCGGTGCTGGATCCGGCACGCCACGCCACCAAGCGGCTGCTGCCGCTCGACTGCTCGACGGCGAAGGAGATCAACGCCATGTTCTGCGCCGTCGGCGAATTCGCCGATGCCTGCAAGGACTATCCCATCCTCTTCGTGCCCACCCAGCAGACCGCACGCCCCGATGCCGAGGTCTATCACCCGGTGATGCTGCTCAGCCTGCACAACAACGAGAACCTGATGGTCGAAGGCACGAAGTGGGCCGCCGATCGCTACGTGCCGGCCATCATGCGCGGCCATCCGCTCGCGCTCGTCGCGCTGGAGAACGACAAGGGCCAGCTGCAGCTCACGATGTGCATCGACGAGAGCTACCCCGGCCTCAGCGACGGCCCCGACGGGCAGCCCCTGTTCGAGAACGGCGAACCGACCGAGCTGCTGCGCCAGGCGGCCCAGTTCCTCGACGCGCTGGAGCATGAGTACAAGCGCACGCACCCCTTCTGCGACCGCCTGGTCGAACTGGGCCTGCTGAAGCAGATGCGCGCCGAGGGCCCGCTGGCCGACGGCAGCAGCTTCGCGGTCGACGGCTTCTACGTCGTGGACGAAGAGAAGCTGCGCAACCTGCCCGATGCCGAGGTGCTGCAGCTGCACCGCTCCGGCATCCTGGGCCTGATCCACCTGCACCTGGCGTCCATGGGCTGCCTGCAGAAGCTGGTCGACCGCAAATCCGCCCGCCTGCTGGCGGCCCAGGCCGCCGCCTGAGCCCAAGAGGGCCGCCCATGGCCGCCTCCGCCTTCGAAGGCTTCCTGTCGACGCCGCAGATGCTGGCGGTGTTCGAGCCGGGCGCGGTGGTCCAGGCGATGCTCGACTTCGAGGCGGCGCTGGCGCGCGCCCAGGCCGCCGAAGGGCTGCTGCCGGCCGCGGCCGCGCAGGCCATCGCCGGCGTCTGCAAGGCCGAGCTCTACGACGTCGCCGCGCTCGTGCAGGCGAGCGGCAGCGCCGGCAGCCTGGCGATCCCGCTGGTGCGCCGTCTCACCGAGACGGTGGCGCTGTTCGACGCCGATGCCGCCGGCTGGGTCCACTGGGGCAGCACCAGCCAGGACGTGGTCGACACCGGCCTCGTGCTGGTGATGCGGCGCGCCCTCGCGTTGATCGACCACGACCTGGCGCGGCTCGTCGCGAACCTGCTGGCGCTCGCCCGGCAGCACGGCGACGCACCGCTGCTCGGCCGCACGCTGATGCAGCCGGCCCAGGTGCTGAGCTTCGGCTTCAAGCTCGTGGCCTGGATCGCGCCGCTGCAGCGCTGCCGGCAGCGCCTGCACGCGGCGGGCGCCGCCGCGCTGCAGCTGCAGCTGGGCGGCGCGGTCGGCACGCTGGCGGCGATGGGCGAGGCGGGCAGCGCCGTCGCGCGCCGCGTCGCCGAGACCCTGCAGTTGCGCCTGCCCCCCGGCGCCTGGCACACGCAGCGCGACGAATCGGCCGTGCTCGCCTGCGAGCTGGGCGTGTTGTCCGGCGCGCTGGGCAAGGTCGCGAAGGACATCTCGCTGATGGCCCAGGGCGAGGTCGGCGAGCTCGCCGAGCCGTCGGGCGCCGGCCGCGGCGGCTCGTCCACCCTGCCGCACAAGCGCAACCCGGTGGCGGCGATGGTGGCGCTGGCCGCCGCCTTGCGCACCCCGCACCGGGTGGCCGCCCTGCTCGCGGCGATGGTCCAGGAACACGAACGCGGGCTCGGCAACTGGCAGGCCGAACTCGCCGAGACGGCCGGCCTCTTCATCTCGGTGCACGGGGCCTTGAAGGCGCTGGCCGACGCCAGCGGCGCGCTCGAGGTGGACCGCGCCCGCATGCGCCGCAACATCGATGCGATGCAGGGCCTGGTCCATGCCGAGGCGGTCGCGATGCGCTTCGCCCGGCAGCTCGGCAGGGCGCGTGCGCATGCGCTGCTTGAGGCGCTGTCGCGCGAGGCGGTGGCGTCGCAGCGCCCGCTGCGCGAACTCGTGCTGGCGGCGCTGGCGCAGGACGCCGCGCTCGCGCGCGCCGTGCCGGCGCACGAGCTCGAGGCCCTCTTCGATGCCGACCGGGCGGCGCAGCCCGCCATCGCCCTGGCCGCGCCGCAGCTGGCCGCGCTGTCGGCCGCGGCGCAGGCGCTGTCGGCCGACCCGCCCTGGGACGCCTGGCGCCCCGGCTGAACGAGTTCCCTGTCCTTCCGCGGAGATCCCATGGCCCATCAGGAAGACGACTTCGACCGCGGCGTGAAGAACCGCCGCGCCATCCTCGGCGATGCCTGGGTCGACAAGTCGCTCGACGGCGCGAACGCCTTCAATGCCGATTTCCAGTCGCTGATCACCCGCTATGCCTGGCACGACATCTGGGGCCGCCCGGGCCTGGACGCGACGACGCGCCGCCTGCTCGTGCTCGGCATGACCATGGGCCAGGCACGCTGGGAAGAGTTCGAGCTGCACTGCCGCGCCGCGGTGCGCGGCGGCGTGCCGCTCGCGCAGATCCGCGAGACGCTGATGCAGGGCGCGATCTACTGCGGCGTGCCGGCCGCCAACACTGCCTTCAAGCTGGCCACCGCGATCCTGCGCGACGAAGGGCTGCTGCCGCCGCCGGCGCCGCTGTCGTCCGCGGTGCGCGTCTCGTCGCACCACACCTTCAGCCGTCCCCAGCTCAAGGTGACGCTGCAGGGGCAGGGCGCGCCGCTGCTGCTGAGCCACGCGCTGGGGCTGGACGGCGGCATGTGGGACGGCCTCGCGGCCGGCCTCGCCGCGCGGCACGAGGTGCTGCGCTACGACCACCGCGGCCACGGCGGTTCCGCCGTGCCGGCCGGTCCGTACGACATGGACGCGCTGGTCGACGACGCGGCGCGGGTGATCCGCGAATGGGGCGCCGGCCCGGTGGTGTGGGTGGGGCTCTCGCTCGGCGGCATGGTGGGCCAGGGGCTGGCGATCCGCCATCCGGAGCTGGTGCGCGCCCTGGTGCTGGCCAACACCACCTCGCGCTACCCCGAGGCGGCGCAGGCCGGCTGGGCCCAGCGCATCGCCGCGGTGGAGCAGGGCGGGCTGGCGGCGATCGCCGACACGGTGATGGAGCGCTACTTCCACGCCGGTTTCCGCGCCGCCCACCCCGAGTCGGTGGCCGCGTTCCGGGCCACGCTGCTGCGCGGGTCGGCGGCGGGCTATGCCGCCACCTGCCAGGCGGTGCGCGCGGTGGATTGGACCGACCGGCTCGCGCGCATCGCCTGCCCGACGCTGGTGATCGCCGGCGCGCTGGACGCCGGGGCGCCGGTGGCGATGTCGCAGGCGATCGCCGAGCGCATCCCCGGCGCGCGGCTCGAGGTGCTGGCCGAGGCCTCGCACCTCAGCGTGGTCGAGCAGCCGGCGGCGTTTGCCGCGCTGCTCGACGGCTTCCTCAGCGGCCTGTCGTGACGAAGCGGTTGCCGCGCAGCGGGTTGCCACGCAGGGCCGGGCCGCTGCGGACGAGGTCCAGGGACTGCGGCGATTCGGACGCTGCCGCCACCGGGCAGCTGCCGCTGATGCGGTAGTCGAGCGCGGCCTTCAGCAGGCCTTCGCGCGCATCGCCCAGCGCCTGGGTGAAGTCGTCCGCCGCCACGCAGCCCGGCACGCCGGCCGCGCCGCTGCCGTTCGGCACGAAGCCGTCGGCATAGTCGCCGAAGCCCTTGGCGTTGGTGCCCTTGAACTCGATCGGGAAGTACGAGATGCCGCAGTTGTCCTTGGCCGCGAAGCCATAGGGCTTGCCGCACGAGGTGCCGCCGATCTGCCGCACGTCCACGTCGACGCCGCGCAGGCTGTTGATGATGGACTCGCTGGCCGAGCAGGTGTCGGCCGTGGTCAGCACGTAGACGCGGCCGAGGTTCAGCGTCGGCAAGGCGTTGTTGGCGCCGTCCACGCTGTCGAAGGGCTGGGCCGGCTTGTTGTTGTCGTTGACGCGCTTGGCGTTGTAGTTGAGCTTCTCGAACACCTTGCCGTTGGTGCGGGCGGGGCCGGCGATCATGTAGGCGAGCTCGCTGGCGATGTAGAGGTAGCCGCCGCCGTTGTAGCGCAGGTCCAGCACCAGGTCGCTCACGCCCTGGGCCTTCAGGTAGTTGACGGCGGTGATCAGCTGCCCTTCGGCCGGGGCGACGTGCGAGTTGAAGACGATGTTGCCGACCTTCTGGCCGTCCGTCGCGTTGATCACGCCGTAGCTCAGCACCGGCTGGGTGACGATGGCCGCGGTCGTCATCGTCACCTGGTAGTTGTTGGCGCCGCTGCGGCTGAACACGTAGGTGTGGGTGCCGCCCACGTCGGCGGGGAAGAGCGCGCTGTTCAGCACGTTGACGCCCGCGGCGGTGTTGGTGTCGGCCGAGTAGCCGTCGACCGTGACCAGCGTGTCGCCGCGCTGCACGCCCTTGGCGGCGGCCTCGGAATTGGGCTCGACGTAGGCGACGCGGATGTTGCGCGGGGCGCGGGGCGACAGCATGCGCCAGCCCACGCCGGTGCCGGGCTCGACGCCGGAGTCGAAGTGGGCACTCGTCGTTGCGGTAGGCGAGATGAAGCTGAAGCGGTCGACGAGCGCGCCGGTCGGGGTCACCGCGGTCGTGAGCGAGGCGTCGAAATAGGCACCGAGCGAGCCCAGCACGTTCGACGGGTCGCTGTAGGCGGCGTCGTTGGGGTTCGGCGACGGCATCTGGTCGTACCAGAGGTAGGCCTCGTTCATGTAGGCGCGCATCCACGCCTTCTCGGTCCCCAGGGTGCCGTTGCGCTGGCTCGGCGAGGCATAGGGGTTGGTCGGGGCACAGGAGTTGGCGTCGGCGATGGCGCCGGAATCGCCCGAGCCGCCGCAGGCGGTGAGGGCCAGCAGGCCGACCAAGGTGCTGGCAATGGCCGAGCCCGCGCGTGCGAGCCGGCTGCGTCGAAATCCCGTCGTCATCATCCCTCCGGATCCTGTGGATGCGCAGGACTATACCGGGCCGGCCGGGGCGCCCAGCTGGCGGGACAGGCGGGTCGCCAGCGCCTGCAGAGGCGCCGCGACCGGCCCGCCCGGCCGCGTGTCGAAGGTCGCGTTCGGCCCGATGGCGGCCAGGCTCAGCACCAGCGCGCCGTGCAGGTCGAACACCGGCGCGGCCATCGCGCTGACGCCGGGGACGGTGCCGTCGACGACGCGGCTCAGGCCCTCGGCGCGGACCTCCGCGAGCCGGGTGGCCAGGGCGGCATCCATGGTGCGCCGCCCGCCGTGGGCCTCGAGCGCGAGCAGCGGGCGCAGCCGGTCGGGCGGCAGGTGGGCGGCGAACAGCAGGCCGGAGGCCGTGCCGCGCATCGACATCACCGTGCCGTGGCGCATGTTGACGTGCACCGCGGACGGGGCCTCTTCCACCCGCACGATGGTCGGCCCCTGGTTGCCCCAGACGGCGATTGCCACCGTGTGCCCGACCTCCTGGGCGAGCGCCGGCAGCAGCGGCGTGGCCAGGCGCAGTGGGTCGAACTGTTGCAGGCTGATGAGGCCGAGCTCCATTGCGAGCGGGCCCAGGCCGTAGCGGCCCGAGGCGCCGTCCTGTGCCACGAGCCCGAGCTTGCCGAAGCTCACCAGGTAAGGATGGGCCTTGGCGGGCGCCATGCCGGCCTCGTGGGCCAGGTCCTTGAGCGCCATCGGCCGGCCGTGGTGGGCCAGGGCGCGCAGCAGCCGGCCGCCGACCTCGATGCTCTGGATGCCGCGCGGGGCAGGGGATGGGCTCATCAGGGGCATTCCGTTTTGTAGAATAGGTTAGACATTAACGAATCACGGTCCCGGCATCAAGGGGCCGCAAGGAGACTGCGATGGCCATCCCCGAACCCCTTCGCTACCAGGGCGGCTTCGGCAACCAGTTCGCGAGCGAGGCCGAGCCGGGCGTGCTGCCGCAGGGCCGCAACAGCCCGCAGAAGGCGCCGCACGGCCTGTATGCCGAACTCGTCAGCGGCAGCGCGTTCACCACGCCGCGGGCGGAGAACCGGCGCACCTGGATGTACCGGCGCCAGCCGTCGGTGGTGGTGGGCGGCTATGCGCCGTATGTGCAGGCGGGCTGGAAAACCGGGGCCGCCGGCGGCGTGGAGGCGCCGCCGGACCCGCTGCGCTGGGCCCCGGCGGCGATCCCCGATGCGGCGGCGGCCCCGCTGGACTTCGTCGACGGCATGCGCAGCCTGGTCGTCAACGGCGACGTCGAGGCCCAGGCGGGCGTGGCGGCGCACCTGTACCTCGTCAACCGCTCGATGGAGCGCCGCGCCTTCGTCAATGCCGACGGCGAGATGCTGGTGGTGCCGCAGCAGGGCGTGCTGACGATCACGACCGAGCTGGGCGTGCTGCAGGTGGCCCCCGGCGAGATCGCGCTGCTGCCGCGGGGCCTGGTGTTCAAGGTGGCCGTCGACGGGCCGTCGCGCGGCTATGTCTGCGAGAACTACGGCGCGCACTTCCGGTTGCCGGAGCTCGGGCCCATCGGCAGCAACGGGCTGGCGAACCCGCGCGACTTCCTGGCGCCGGTGGCGGCCTTCGAGCGCGACGCGGCGCCCCACGTGCTGGTGAAGAAATTCGCCGGCCGGTTCTGGACGGCGGCCTGCGCGGCTTCGCCCTTCAACGTGGTGGGCTGGCACGGCAACCTCGCGCCGCTGAAGTACGACACCGCGCACTTCATGACGATCGGCTCGATCAGCTTCGACCATCCGGATCCGTCGATCTTCACCGTGCTGACCTCGCCCAGCGACACGCCCGGCACGGCGAACTGCGACTTCGTGATCTTCCCGCCGCGCTGGCTGGTGGCCGAAGACACCTTCCGGCCGCCCTGGTACCACCGCAACGTGATGAGCGAGTTCATGGGGCTCGTGCACGGGCAGTACGACGCCAAGCCCGAAGGCTTCCGCCCGGGCGGGGCGAGCCTGCACAACGGCATGGTGCCGCACGGGCCGGATGTGGATGCCTTCGAGCGCGCGTCGTCGGCGGTGCTGGCGCCGCACAAGCTGGAGAACACGCTCGCCTTCATGTTCGAGAGCCGCTACCGCTTCCGGCCGACCGAGTGGGCGATGCAGTCCGGCACGCTGGACGCGGCCTATGCCGAGTGCTGGCGCGCGCTGAAGGACGGCTTCCAATGAGGGCGCCGGACGACAGCCACGACCCGGCGCTGCGCAGCTGGGTCGCTTCGGCGCAGGACCCGAGCACCGACTTCCCGCTGCAGAACCTGCCGCTCGGGCGATTCAGGCGCCGGGGCAGCGGCGAGGCGTTGCGCGGCGGCGTGGCGATCGGCGACCAGGTGCTGGACCTGCAGCAGGCACTCGCACGCGGCGACTGGCCGGCCGAGGTGCGGCCTGCGCTGGCGCTGCTGGCACAGGGGGACGTGAACGGCTTCATCGCGCAGGGCGCACCGGCACGGCAGGCGTTGCGCGCAGCCTTGTCGCATGCGCTGCGGGACGGGTCGGCGGCCGAGGCGGCGCTGCGCGAAGGCCTGGTCCCGCAGGCGCTGGCCGAGATGGCGCTGCCCTGCGAGGTCGGGGACTACACGGACTTCTACACCGGCATCCACCATGCGACGACCGTGGGCCGGTTGTTCCGCCCGGACCAGCCGCTGCTGCCGAACTACGAGTGGGTGCCGATCGGCTACCACGGCCGGAGCTCGTCGCTGCGCGTGAGCGGGCAGCCGTTCCGGCGCCCGCGCGGGCAGACGAAGGGCGAGGCGGCGGTGCCGCTGTTCGGTCCCTGCCAGCGGCTGGACTACGAGCTCGAACTCGGGGCGGTGATCGGCCCCGGCAATGCACCCGGCGAGCCGATCGCGATGGACGCCGCCGAGGACCACCTGGCCGGCCTCGTGCTGCTGAACGACTGGTCGGCGCGCGACGTGCAGGCCTGGGAGTACCAGCCGCTCGGTCCCTTCCTCTCGAAGAACTTCGCGACCACGCTGTCGCCCTGGCTGGTGACGATGGAGGCACTGCTGCCGTTCCGGCTGCCGTTCCAGCGCGCGGCCGACCGGCCGCGGCCGCTGCCCTACCTGGACGGCGCGGCGAACCGGGCGCAAGGGGCGATCGGCATCACGCTCGAGGTCTGGCTGCAGACCGCAGCGATGCGCGAGCGCGGCGAGGCGGCAGTGCGGCTGACGCAGTCGAGCTTTGCCGACGCGTACTGGACGCTCGCGCAGCTGGTGACGCACCATGCCAGCAACGGCTGCAACCTGCGCCCCGGCGACCTGCTGGGCAGCGGCACGCAGTCGGGGCCGCGGCCGGAGCAGGGCGGTTCGCTGCTGGAGCTGACGCAGGGCGGCAGGCAGCCCATCGTGCTGCCGAACGGCGAGACGCGGCGCTTCCTGCAGGACGGCGACAGCGTGGCATTGCGCGGGTTCTGCGAGGCGCCCGGGCGGCGGCGCATCGGCTTCGGCGCGTGCGAGGCGACGGTGCTGCCGGCCCCTTAATCTTCGCCTCACCCTTTCCTAATCGACTTCTAACGGGTCGCCCCTATCTTTCGCTCCATGCGGAATCGTCCGCGACCTTGGATTCAGGAGATCCCCGATGAAGAAGATGAAGTCGTTGACCGCGGCCCTGGCCGCCGCCGGGGTGCTGGCCGCCGGCTCGGCCGGTGCGTTCAGCCTGACGCCCGAGTGGCTCAAGAGCAAGCCCGAGGCGAAGCCGGTGCCTGCCGCCACCAATGCGCCCGCGCCGGTGCCGATGATCCCCGCCCAGGTGCCCAACTACCGCGCCATCGTCGCGACCTCCGGCCCGGCCGTGGTCGGCGTCACCGTGGCCGGCCTGCACAAGGCCACCGCCGAGGAGCAGATGCAGCAGCAAGGCCTGCCGCCCGGGGCCGAGAACGATCCGTTCTTCCAGTTCTTCCGCGGCCTGCCGGGCTTCCAGCAGCGTGGCCGGCAGGGCAACCCGGCGGTGCCGTTCCGCGGCCAGGGCTCGGGCTTCATCATCAGCTCCGACGGGCTGATCCTGACCAATGCGCACGTGGTGCGCGAGGCGAAGGAGGTCACCGTCAAGCTGAGCGACCGGCGCGAGTTCTCGGCCAAGGTGCTGGGTTCGGACGCGGCCACCGACATCGCGGTGCTGCGCATCCAGGCCAAGGACCTGCCGACGGTGCGCCTCGGCGACCCGCAGAACATCGAGGTCGGCGACCCGGTGCTGGCGATCGGCGCGCCCTACGGTTTTGAGCAGACCGCGACCACCGGCATCATCAGCGCCAAGGGGCGTTCGCTGCCGGGCGACGCGGTCGTGCCCTTCATCCAGACCGATGCGGCGGTGAACCCGGGCAACTCCGGCGGCCCGCTGTTCGACGGCACCGGCGCGGTGATCGGCATCAATGCGCAGATCTACTCGCAGACCGGCGGCTTCCAGGGCCTGAGCTTCGCGATCCCGATCAACGTGGCGCTGAAGGTGAAGGACCAGATCGTGGCCACCGGCCGCGCGACCCACGGCCGGCTGGGCGTGGCGGTGCAGGACGTGAACCAGAGCCTGGCCGAGTCCTTCGGCATGAAGCGGCCGGACGGCGCGCTGGTCGCGAAGGTCACCAAGGACAGCGCGGCCGAGAAGGCGGGGCTGAAGCCGGGTGACGTGATCACGGCGGTGAACGGCGACCCGATCGTGCGCTCGGGCGCGCTGTCGAGCCGCATCGGGCTGGCGGCACCGGGCGACAAGGTCAAGCTGACCGTGTGGCGCGATCGTGCCGAGCGCAGCATCGACGTGAAGCTGGGCGGTGCCGACGACGGCGACCAGCAGGCCTCGGCCAGCGACGAAGGCGGCGCGGGCGGCGTGCAGCTCGGCCTGACGCTGCGCCAGCTGACGCGCGAGGAGAAGCGCCAGAGCAAGATCGAGCAGGGCCTGGTGATCGAGGGTGTCGACGGCCCGGCCGCGCGCGCCGGCATCGAGCCGGGGGACGTGCTGCTGTCGATCAACGGCAAGCCGGTGACCTCGATCGAGCAGGTGCGCAGCGTGATGGCCGGCAAGCCGAAGAGCGTGGCGCTGCTGGTCGAGCGGGACGGGGAGCGGATCTTCGTGCCGGTGAACCTGGGGTAAGTGCACGCCGCGCGTGAAGGGGGAAGGCCGCCTGGGGGGCGGCCTTTCTGCGTCAGCAGGCTGCCAGGAAATCCAGCGCCACTGCCTCGAACGTGGAAAACGACTGTTCGAAGGTCGAGGGCGCCGTGTCATAGACGAGGGGCATGAGGTTGCGGGCATACCTGTCCTTCAACTCGCCGTTGCTCCTGGCAGCTCGCAGGGTGCGCTTCAAGATGCCTACGGGGTCGGCATCGAACTCCGGGTTCTGACCTTTGAATTCGTCGCGGTCGCCGAGTACCAACCTTGGAAAGATCCCTCGAGCTGCTGCAAGGGAGTCCGCTGAGAGTTCGGCGATGCGTCGAGGTCACCCTTGGTTTGATGGCCGTCCCACTTGTAGGCGCAACGCCTCAGCAGCGACAGGACTTTCTCGGCAGCTGTTTCCGCCACGGAGATGCAGTCGATGACGAGCGTCGACGTTGCTGGAAGCTTGGCCAACGACTCGTGGAGGTAGCCGAATTTGCGCCGCTCAAGGGGCAGCAAAGGTTGGCGTTGGATGAGCTCGAGCTTGAGTTCCGGCCGAAGACTGGGGAGCCCGCTGTAGGCAGTCTGGTAGCCGGCCCCGACAGCGTAGTAGCGGTGGGCGTCCTGAATGCACGGGTTATGCACACCTTCGCCGTATTCGAGCAACGGAAAGCCCAACTCATCCAGCAGTTTGGGGATGAGTTCATGCAGCGCTTTGAGGCGCATGCGGTCGCCTCGCCCTTTCTTCAAAGGCTTCGTGGTCGGCGCGAGGAGGACTTTGATGTCAATGTCTTCCGACATCCGGTTGATAAGCCCATGCGCCTTGGACAGGCATGTGCCGCCAGCGAAGACGAGCTGAATGCCTTCATCGTGGCGCGCAAGCTGTCCCTTGCGCGGGTCGAGGTCGCTGAACAGGCCGTGGTGGACCTGGAGTGTGCTCAACCCCTTGAGCAACTCCGTGACGTGAATGTCCTTTTCCGCGGTCTGGACGGGCAATCCCCGCAGCAGCCCCTGGGCGGAGAGGTCTTCAAGCGCTTGTTTTTGCGCGTCCGTAATCGTTCTCATACGCCACCTTGCGGCCTCCCACCACGATCCTTCTGCTGATGCGGCGGCGGCCGGTATGGGCGACGAAGGTGCCCGGGAGTTGGGTCGTGCGGCCCGAGTTGTACGCTGCTGCCGCGCTGCCTGAAGTGATCGTCACACCCAGCTTCTCGAGGGCTTCGCTCACAAGAGTCTCCAGGCTTCCCGAGGGGATGACGGCGCCGGTGACTGAACTCCTGCGCGTCTTGGCGTACACACCCGTTCCAATGCGCACAAGCACGCCTTTGTCCTGGAGCGCCTTGAGAGCGGCCGTGACCTGGGACGCGCTACCCATCCCGGCGAGTTCTGCCCTGATGACGACGTTGCCGGGTCGCTGCTTGATCGACCGCAGCATGCGCTCCTGAAGCTTCATGATCTGCCTCTTGATGATGCGGTCGAAGCATAGGGTGACTTGGTCCATAGTGTCAAATTTATCTCTTTAATGACAATGAGTTAGATGTCCAAACATTGCCCGTTACTCCGGCAATCTCTGGAGCCTTTATGAGGGTGGCAAGTGGCGTCTGTTTCGCGCCTGTCCTACGCCCGCGGTAATCTGGACTGACGCGCAGGCACGCATGTGCCTGTCCGCCAACGCCGGCAGTGTCCCAGGCACGCGGCGCGGCGATGGCACTCCAATGAGTTTCTTCCTTCCAACAAGAAAGGACGCTCACATGAACCGCTACCACAGCTCCCTGCTTGCTCCGCTGGCTGCCTCGCTGGCCCTGGCCTGTGCCTCGGCCGCCTGGGCCCAGGACGACCGCGCTCCGCTGCCGCCTGCCAAGCAGGCCGGCGACATCACCTACGTGACCGGCGGCGTGGCCTACGAGGAAGTGCCGGCGTTCAAGGAGGCCAAGCGCGACTACCCGCTCGCCATCGAGATCTACGAGAAGGCCGGCTCGAAGAACCAGTTCACGGCAGACACACGGGTCTTGCTGATCGACAAGGCCGGCGACGTCGTGTTCGACGCCCAGGCCGACGGCCCCTACATGCTGGTGAAGGCCCCGGCTGGCCAGTACAAGATGGAGGCCTCGCTGAACGGCCGCACCGTCACGCGCCAGGTGAACGTGAATGCGCGCGGCACGACGAACGCGGTCGTGGTGTTCCCGCAGGGCACGGACTGAGCCTGACGACCGGGCGCCTCAGCCCTTCGTCATCAGCGCGGTGTAGCGCTGCTGCATCTCGTCGGGGGTGAGTGCCTCGATGCTGTGCCCGATCAGCCACACGTGGCCGAACGGGTCCCGCAGCTTGCAGCTGCGCTCGCCGTAGAACTGGTCGGTCGGCGCCATCAGCACCGTGGCGCCGGCCGCCACCGCCTTCTCCAGCACCGCGTCGGCGTTGTCCACGTGCAGGTGCACGCCGCCATAGCTCGGGGAGTCCGGGCCGGGCGCGTCGATGCCGTACTCGGGAAAGGGATCGGACAGCATCAGCACCGCCGGCCCGAGGTCCATCTCCGCATGGCCGATGCGGCCCGACGGCTCGACGAGCCGGAAGCGTTCGCTCGCGCCGAAGGCCTTCTCGTAGAACGCCATCGCCGCGGCCGTGTCCTTCACGCGCAGATAGGCAAAGACTTCATGGATCACGCTCGTCTCCTGCAGCCCGGACGGAGCGTAGCGCACTCCGGGTCACAAGTCCGTGCGAAGTTTCCAGATTTCGGGAAACAGCACCACGTCCAGCATCTTGCGCAGGTAGCCCACGCCGCTCGTCCCGCCGGTGCCGCGCTTGAAGCCGATCACCCGCTCCACCGTCGTGACATGCCGGAAGCGCCAAAGCCGGAACGCATCCTCCAGGTCGGTCAGCTCCTCGCCGAGCTGGTACAGGTCCCAATGCTGTTGCGGTGCCCGGTAGGCCACCAGCCAGGCCTGCTCGACGCCGTCGTCGGCCACGTAGGGCTGCGACCAGTCGCGCTCGAGGTGCGAGGCCGGCACCGGCAGCCCACGCCGCGCCAGCAGGCGCAGCGCCTCGTCGTACAGCGAGGGCGCCTTCCACGCCGCCGCCACGCGCGCCAGGATCTCCGGCCGGTGCGCATGCGGCTTCAGCATCGCCGCGTTCTTGTTGCCCAGCATGAACTCGATGCAGCGGTACTGCCAGCTCTGGAAGCCGCTGCTGTTGCTGAGGTACGGCCGGATCGCCGAATACTCCGGCGGCGTCATCGTCGCCAGCACGTCCCACGCATGCACCAGCTGCTCCATGATGCGGCTCACCCGCGCCAGCATCTTGAAGGCCGCCCCCAGTTCGTCGCGTGCGATGCAGCCGACCGCCGCGCCCAGCTCGTGCAGCATCAGCTTCATCCACAGCTCGCTGGTCTGGTGCTGCACGATGAACAGCATCTCGTTGTGCTCTGGCGAGAGGGGGTGCTGCGCGTTGAGCAGCGTGTCCAGCTGCAGGTAGTCCCCATAGCTCATGTCGCGCGAGAAATCGAGCTGCGCCCCCTCTTCGCGCACGATGCGCTCGCCATCCGATGCAGTGCCGCTCATGTCACCGCCGCCCGCTGGTTGAAGCGCGCCTCGCGCCACTCGCCGGACTGCAGCACCTGCGCGAGGTGCTCCACCGCGTCCCACACGTCCGCGAAGCGCGTGTACAGCGGCGTGAAGCCGAAGCGCAGGATGTCCGGCGCCCGGAAGTCGCCGATCACGCCGCGCGCGATCAGCGCCTGCATGATGGCGTAGCCGCCCTCGGCGCGCGAGAAGCTCACCTGGCTGCCGCGCTCGGCCGCGGCGCGCGGCGTCTGCAGCGTGAGGCCGTGGCCCGCGCAGCGCGCCTCGACCAGCTGGATGAAGAGCTCGGTCAGCGCGACCGACTTGCGGCGCAGCGCCGCCGGCCCGCCCAGCGGCTCGGCCGCGAGCATCGTGTCGACGCCGCACTCCAGCGCGGCCAGCGACAGCACCGGCGGCGTACCGCAGACGAAGCGCTGGATGCCGGCAGCCGGGTGGTAGTCGGGCGTGAACATGAACGGCGCCGCATGGCCCAGCCAGCCCGACAGCGGTTGCCAGCGCTGCTCGGCGTCCATGCGCGCGGTGTGCTGCGGGTGCGCCCAGACGAAGGCCGGCGCACCCGGCCCGCCGTTCAGGTACTTGTAGCCGCAGCCGACGGCGAAGTCCGCGGCCGCCTCGCGCGGGCCGCTGCCCTTCAGGTTCACCGGCACGGCGCCCGCCGAGTGCGCCAGGTCCCACACCACCAGCGCGCCCGCCGCGTGCACCGCGCGGTTGGTCTCTTCCATCCGGTGCATGCGGCCGGTGCGGTAGTTGACGTGGGTCAGCATGAGCACCGCCAGCCCTTCGTCGATGAGGCCGGGGATGTCCTCCGGCTCGGCCAGCACCAGCTCGAAGCCGTGCTGGCGCGCCAGGCTCTCGGCGATGTAGAGGTCGGTCGGGAAATTGAAGCGCTCGGAGACGATGCGGCGGCGCCCCGGCATGTCGCTGCGCGCCAGGTCGAGCGCGGCGCTCAAGGCCTTGTAGAGGTTGACCGAGGTCGAGTCGGCCACCACCAGCTCGCCCGCCCCCGCGCCGACCAGGCGGCCGATCTTGTCGCCCACGCGTTGCGGCAGGTCGATCCAGCCGGCGGTGTTCCAGCTCTTGATCAGGTCGCGGCCCCATTCGGCCGTCGCGACCTGCTGCACGCGCGCGGCGGTGGCCCGCGGCAGCGCGCCGAGCGAATTGCCGTCGAGGTAGACCACGCCGTCGGGCAGGTCGAACAGGTCGCGCAGCGGTGCGAGCTCGTCGCGCGCATCCAGTGCCAGGCAGTCTTGCTGTGTCGTCATCGGGAGAGCTTTCAAAGTTCGCGCAACACCGCCCGCACCGGCGAGGCGCAGGCGAGCATCAGTTTCAGCGGCAGGGCGATCAGCTCGTAGTCGCCCGCCGCCACGTCGTCGAGCACCAGGTTCTCCAGCACGCGCAGGTCGCGCGCCAGCAGCTGGTGGTGGCTGTCCAGGGTCTTGCTGTCGGCCGGGTCGACCGACTGGCTGTCGATGCCGACCAGGCGCACGCCGCGGTCGGCCAGCCAGCCGATGGTCTCGGGGGCGAAGGACGAGAACTCGGGCGACCAGGCCGTCGGCGCCTTCAGCGCGCTGCGCACCAGCACGCGCGGCGGCAGGCCCTGCGCATGCGGCGCCAGGTGCTCCGGGCGGATCAGCGGGCCGACGCCGATCGCATGGATGACGCGGCAGCGGCCCAGGTACGGCAGCAGGTCCACCTCGCCGATGGCCGGTGCGCCGTCGCCGTAGTGCAGCGGCGCATCCGCGTGCGCGCCGATGTGCGGCGACATCGTGATCGCGCTCAGGTTGACCGGGCAGCCGGGGCCGATGCGCGCCGTCCAGGCCTGCGAGTAGGCCTCGTCGCCCGGGAACAGCGGCGAGTCCGGCGCAATGGGGGGGGAGATGTCCCAGATCTTTTTCACGGGCGGAACAGTAGCACCGGCATCGGGGGCGTGGTGTCGGTTATTTCAGACAGCCGCCGATCCCGTGCAAATACTTGACACCTGAAATATCAAGGCCTAAATTGCGCCGGCCGGGGCGGTGGTCGCCGCGGCGCCACGGAGAGGACGGACATGCGCATCGCCTGCGTCGGCGGCGGCCCGGCGGGCCTGTTCTTTGCGCTGCTGATGAAGCAGCAGGACCCGTCGCACGAGGTCACGGTGATCGAGCGCAACCGCGCCCACGACACCTTCGGCTGGGGCGTCGTGTTCTCCGACCAGACGCTCGGCGCGGTCCAGCGCAGCGACCCGCGCAGTGCCGAGCAGATCCTGCAGGCCTTCAACCACTGGGACGACATCGAGGTGCACTTCCGGGGCGAGGTGCAGCGCTCGTCGGGCCACGGCTTCTGCGGCATCGGCCGGCGCCGCCTGCTCAACATCCTGCAGGACCGCTGCGGCGAGCTGGGCGTCGTGATGAGGTTCGAGACCGAGTGCGAGGACGACACCGCGCTCGACGCCGACCTGGTGATCGCCTGCGACGGCCTGAACAGCCGCATCCGCAGCAAGTACGCCGCCACCTACCAGCCCGACATCGACCTGCGCCTGTGCCGATTCGTCTGGCTCGGCACGCACAAGCGGTTCGACGCCTTCACCTTCGCCTTCGAACGCACCGAGTGGGGCTGGTTCCAGGCGCATGCCTACCGTTTCGACGCCGAGACCTCGACCTTCATCGTCGAGGCACCCGAGCCGGTGTGGCGCGCGGCAGGCCTGGAGGCGATGGGCAAGGAGGAGGGCATTGCCTTCTGCGAGAGGCTGTTCGCCCGGCAGCTCGACGGCCACCGGTTGATGTCGAACGCGGCGCACCTGCGCGGCTCGGCGCAATGGATCCGCTTTCCGCGCGTGGTGTGCCGGCGCTGGGTGCACCACAACGGCCGCGCGCCGGTGGTGCTGATGGGCGACGCTGCACACACGGCGCACTTCTCGATCGGCTCGGGCACCAAGCTCGCGCTGGAGGACGCGATCGACCTGGCCGCCGCGCTGCGCACGCACCCGGGGGCGCTCGATGCGGCCCTGGCGGCCTACGAGGCCGGGCGCAGCGTCGAGGTGCTGAAGATCCAGAACGCGGCGCGCAACTCGACCGAGTGGTTCGAGAACGTCGAGCGCCATGCGCGCCTCGCGCCGCGGCAGTTCGCCTACTCGCTGCTGACGCGCTCGCAGCGCATCTCGCACGAGAACCTGCGGCTGCGCGACGCGGCCTATGTGGGCGAGTACGAGCAGTGGCTGGGCGAGCAGGCCGGGCTGCCGGCCTCGCACACGGCGCCGCCGATGTTCACGCCCTTCACGCTGCGCGGGCTGACGCTGAAGAACCGCGTCGTGGTCTCGCCGATGGCGCAGTACAGCGCGGTCGACGGGGTGCCGGGCGACCACCACCTGGTGCACCTGGGCGCACGGGCGCTCGGCGGGGCGGGGCTGGTGTTCGCCGAGATGACCTGCCCGTCGGCCGATGCGCGCATCACCCCCGGCTGCCCGGGGCTCTACACCGACGCGCAGATGCAGGCCTGGAAACGCATCGTCGACTTCGTGCACCGGGGCAGCAGCGCGAAGATCGCGATGCAGCTCGGGCATGCGGGCGCGAAGGGCTCGACGCGCGCCCCTTGGGACGGCGAGGACCTGCCCCTGCCGGAGGGCAACTGGCCGCTGCTGTCCGCGTCGCCGCAGCAGTACCTGGACGGCGTCAGCGCCTGGTCGCGGGCGATGACGCGCGAGGACATGGACCGCGTCACGGCGGACTTCATCGCCGCGACGCAGCGGGCTGCGGCCGCGGGCTTCGACTGGCTGGAGCTGCACTGCGCGCACGGCTACCTGCTGTCCTCCTTCCTGTCGCCGCTCACCAACCACCGCACCGACGCCTATGGCGGCTCGCTGCAGAACCGGCTGCGCTACCCGCTCGAGGTGCTGGCGGTGATGCGGGCCGTCTGGCCGGTCGAGCGGCCGCTGTCGGTGCGGATCTCGGCGCACGACTGGGTGCCGGGCGGGACGACGCCGGAGGACGCGGTGGCGATGGCGCGCGCCTTCAAGGCGGTGGGGGCGGACCTCGTCGACGTGTCGTCGGGACAGGTCAGCAAGGCGCAGCAGCCGGTCTACGGCCGCATGTACCAGACGCCGTTCGCCGAGCAGATCCGCAACGAGGTGGGCATCGCGACGATGGCGGTGGGGGCGATCTTCGAGGCCGACCACGTGAACAGCATCATCGCGGCCGGGCGCGCCGACCTGTGCGCGATCGCGCGGCCGCACCTCGCGAACCCGGCGTGGACGCTGCTGGAGGCGGCGAAGATCGGGCACGTGAGCGGCGTCGGCGCGGACTGGCCGCGGCAGTACCTGTCGGGCAAGTCGCAGCTGGAGCGCAACCTGGAACGCGAGCGGGCGCTGGCGGCGCAGACGGCGGGACTGTCGGCGCAGGAACAGGCGAACCTGGCGCAGGGCGTATGACGGGCCTGCACGCGGTGGTGACGGGCGGCGGCAGCGGCATCGGCGCCGCGATCGCCCGGGCACTGGTGACTGAAGGGGTCCGGGTGACCTTGATGGGCCGGGACGAAGCGCGCCTGCAGGCCACTTGCGAGCAACTCCGCAGGGTGGACGTCGGCGACGCCGAGAGTGTTCGGGCTGCCTTCGCCGGCCTCGATCCCGTCGACATCCTCGTCAACAACGCCGGCCAGGTCGAGAGCCAGCCCTTCGCGCGCACCTCGCTCGACACGTGGAACCGCCTGCTGCAGGTCAACCTCACCGGCACCTTCCTCTGCACGCAGCAGGTCCTGCCCGGCATGCTGGCGCGCGGCTTCGGGCGCATCGTCAACATCGCCAGCACGGCGGCGCTCACGGGCTACCCCTACGTCGCCGCCTACTGCGCCGCCAAGCACGGCGTGCTGGGCCTGACGCGGGCCCTGGCCCTGGAGGTTGCGCGCCAGGGCGTCACGGTGAATGCCGTCTGCCCCGGCTACACAGACACCGACCTCGTGTCGCGCGCCGCCGAGCGCATCGCCGCGAAGACCGGCCGCAGCCCCGGCGAGGCCCGCGATGCGCTCGCTGCCGCCAACCCGCAAGGCCGCCTCGTTCGGCCCGACGAAGTGGCCGACACCGTGCTGTGGCTGTGCCGCCGCGGGTCCGCGAGCATCACCGGCCAGGCCATCGCCGTGGCCGGTGGGGAGGTGATGTGACGCTGGCCGAGCCCGCCGACCGCGGCGACCTCGAGTCGCGCGTCATCGACGACCACCACCAGGCGCTGAAGCTGTGGCTGCGCCTGCTGTCCTGCACCAACCGCGTCGAGGCGGTGGTGCGCAACCGCCTGCGCGGCGAGTTCTCGACCACCCTGCCGCGCTTCGACCTGCTGGCCCAGCTGGAACGCGAGCCCGACGGCCTGAGCATGGGCGAGCTGTCGCAGCGCCTGATGGTCACCGGCGGCAACGTCACCGGCATCACCGACCAGCTGGAGGCCGAGGGCCTGGTGCGCCGCGCCCCGCTGCCGGGCGACCGGCGCGCCGTCGCGGTCCAGCTCACGCCTGCCGGCCGGCGCCAGTTCCGCCGCATGGCCGCCACCCACGAGCAGTGGGTGGTGGAACTGTTCGCCGGCTGGTCGGCCGACGAGAAGGCGCAGGTCCACGACCTGCTGGCCGTGCTGAAGCAGCACCTCGCCGGCATCGACCCCGCCGCGCCGGCGCGCCCCGCCCGCAAGACCCGCAAGGAGAAGCCCGCATGACCCGCCCCCTGGATGAGCACCTGGCCGCCGGCAACCGCCGCGGCGCCGAGGCGATCGCGCCGCGCCACGTCGGCTGGGCCGTGCACGGCCGCGTCGGCGTGATCACGCTGGACCGGCCCGAGCGCAAGAACCCGCTGACCTTCGATTCCTACGCCGAGCTGCGCGACCTGTTCCGCACCCTGGCCCAGGTGGACGAGGTGCGGGCGATCGTGGTGCAGGGGGCCGGCGGAAACTTCTGCTCGGGCGGCGACGTGCACGAGATCATCGGCCCGCTGACCGCCATGCGCATGCCCGACCTGCTGGCGTTCACGCGCATGACGGGCGATTTCGTGAAGGCGATGCGCGCCTGCCCGCAGCCCATCGTCGCGGCCATCGATGGCGTGTGCGCCGGGGCCGGCGCCATCATCGCGATGGCGTCGGACCTGCGCATGGGCACGGCCGCAAGCAAGGTGGCGTTCCTGTTCTCGCGCGTCGGGCTGGCCGGTTGCGACATGGGGGCCTGCGCGATGCTGCCGCGCATCGTCGGGCAGGGACGGGCGTCCGAGCTGCTCTACACCGGCCGCGCGCTGGGCGGCGAGGAGGCGCTGCAATGGGGCTTCTACAACCGCCTGGCCGAGCCGGCCGCGCTGCACGCCGAGGCGCTGGCCTGGGCCGCCGAGATCGCCGCCGGGCCGGGCTTCGCGCATGCGATGACCAAGCGCATGCTGCACCAGGAGTGGAGCATGGGCGTCGACGAGGCGATCGAGTCCGAGGCCCAGGCCCAGGCGATCTGCATGATGACGCAGGATTTCCACCGCGCCTACGAAGCCTTCGCGGCGAAGTCGAAGCCCACCTTCGAAGGGGACTGACATGGGTTCCCGTCGCCCGGATGCGAATCCGAAATCCCCTTCCCACCTCGACTGGCCCTTCTTCGACCCGCGGCATGTCGCGCTGGAGCGCGACCTCGCCCGCTGGTGCCGCGAAACCCTCCACGACCTCCCCCACGACGATGTCGACGCCACGTGCCGCCGCCTGGTCCGCCAGCTCGGCGACGCCGGCTGGCTGCGCCACGCCGTTGCCGAACACGCGGGCGACGCGATCGACACCCGCGCGGTCTGCCTGCTGCGCGAGACCCTGGCGCGCCACGACGGCCTGGCCGACTTCGCCTTCGCGATGCAGGGCCTGGGCTCCGGCGCGATCTCGCTCGACGGCACGCCGGCGCAACGGGCGCGCTACCTGCCGCGCGTCGCCCGCGGCGATGCGATCGCCGCCTTCGCCTTGTCCGAGCCCGGCGCCGGCTCCGACGTCGCCGCACTCGCCTGTGCCGCCCGCGACGACGGCGACGCCTACGTGCTGGACGGCGAGAAGACCTGGATCTCGAACGGCGGCATCGCCGACTTCTACGTGCTGTTCGTGCGCACCGGCGAGGCCCCCGGCGCCCGCGGCATCACCGCCCTCGTCGTCGATGCCGGCACCCCCGGCCTGCAGGTCGCCGAGCGCATCGACGTGATCGCGCCGCACCCGCTCGCCCGGCTGCGCTTCGACGCCTGCCGCGTGCCGAAGACGCAGCGCCTGGGCGAGCCGGGGCAGGGCTTCAAGCTCGCGATGCGCACGCTGGACATCTTCCGCACCTCGGTGGCTGCGGCCGCGCTCGGCTTTGCGCGGCGCGCGCTGGACGAGGCGCTGCAGCGCGCCACCACGCGCACGATGTTCGGCCAGAAGCTGGCGGACTTCCAGCTGACGCAGGCCAGGCTCGCGCAGATGGCGACCACCGTCGACAGTGCCGCGCTGCTGACCTACCGCGCCGCCTGGCAGCGCGACCAGGGCCGCAACGTGACGCGCGAGGCGGCCATGGCCAAGCTGGCCGCCACCGAGGGCGCGCAGCAGGTCATCGACGCCGCGGTGCAGCTGTGGGGCGGGGCGGGCGTCGTCAGCGGCAACACCGTCGAGCGCCTGTACCGCGAGATCCGGGCCCTGCGCATCTACGAGGGTGCGACCGAGATCCAGCAGCTCATCATCGCCCGGGAGCTGTTGAGGGCACCTTCCTGAGGAGCGTGAGATGTCCCTTCACGTCGATACCTTCGCGCGCGATCGCCTGCCGCCGCCGGAGCAGTGGCCCGAGCTGGTCTTCGACCTGCCGGAGCTGCAATTCGCCGACGAGCTGAACTGCGCCCACGAGCTGCTGGATCGCTGGGTCGAGCAGGGCGCGGGCGACCGCCTGTGCGTGCAGGGCGAGGGCGTGCGCTGGAGCTATGCCGAGCTGCAGGCCCGGGCGAACCGCATCGCCCACGTGCTGGTGGAGGACCTGGGCCTCGTGCCGGGCAACCGGGTGCTGCTGCGCGGGCCGAACTCGCCGATGCTGGCCGCCTGCTGGTTCGGCGTCGTGAAGGCGGGCGGCATCGCCGTCGGCAGCATGCCGCTGCTGCGGGCGAAGGAGCTGGTGCAGATCGTCCGCAAGGCCGAGATCAGCCATGCGCTGTGCGACCTGCGGCTCGCCGACGAGCTCGCGCTGGCCGGCCCGCAGTGCCCGACGCTCGCCCACGTGCTGCACTTCATGACCGACCGCGAGGGCGGGCTGGAGGCGCGCGCCGCAGCCAAGCCGGCGCACTTCGACACGCTGGCCACCGCGGCGGACGACACCTGCCTGATGGCCTTCACCTCGGGCACGACCGGTGCGCCCAAGGCCACGCTGCACTTCCACCGCGACGTGATGGCGGCCTGCGCCTGCTGGCCGCGCCATGTGCTGCGGCCGCGACCGGATGACGTGTTCATCGGCAGCCCGCCGCTCGCCTTCACCTTCGGGCTGGGCGGGCTGCTGCTGTTCCCGCTGTCGGCGGGCGCGTCGACGGTGCTGGTCGAGCGGCCCGGCCCGGATGCGCTGCCGGCCGCGATCGCGCAGTACCGCGCGACGACGCTGGTGACGGCGCCCACCTCGTACCGGGCGATGCTGCCGCAGCTCGCCGGCCGCGACCTGTCGTCGCTGCGCCAGTGCGTGTCGGCCGGCGAGGCGCTGCCGGCGGCGACGCGGCAGCTGTGGAAGGACGCCACCGGCATCGAGATCATCGACGGCATCGGCTCCACCGAGCTGCTGCACATCTTCATCTCGCACGACGAGGCGCATGCCCGGCCGGGCGCGACCGGCACGGTGGTGCCCGGCTACCGGGCCTGCGTGCTGGACGCCGAGGGCCGGCCGCTGCCGCCGGGGCAGGTGGGGCGGCTCGCGGTGAAGGGGCCGACCGGCTGCCGCTACCTGTCGGACGAGCGCCAGCGCGAGTACGTGAGCGGCGGCTGGAACCTGACGGGCGATGCCTACCTGCAGACCGAGGACGGCTACTTCGTCTACCAGGCGCGCACCGACGACATGATCATCTCGGGCGGCTACAACATCGCGGGGCCGGAGGTCGAGGCGGCCCTGCTGCTGCATCCGGCGGTGGCCGAGTGCGGGGTGGTGGGGGTGCCCGACGCGGAGCGGGGACAGGTGGTGAAGGCCTTCGTCGTGCTGCGCGAGGGGCAGGCCGGCGACGCGGCGATGGCGAAGGCATTGCAGGAGCACGTGAAGCAGTCGATCGCGCCCTACAAGTACCCGCGGGCGGTGGAGTTCCGCGCCGCGCTGCCGCGCACCGAGACCGGCAAGCTGCAGCGCTACAAGCTGCGTGAACCAACGGGGACCACGACATGAAGATCCTGCAACCGCCCGGCTGGGCGCCGCCGCGCGGCTATGCCAACGGCGTCGCGGCCGAGGGCCGGCTGGTGTTCGTCGCCGGCCAGATCGGCTGGAACGCCCGCGCCGAGTTCGAGAGCGACGACTTCGTCGACCAGGTGCGCCAGGCGCTGCGCAACGTCTGCGCGGTGCTGGCCGAGGGCGATGCCGGGCCGCAGCACATCGTGCGCATGACCTGGTATGTGCTCGACCGCGCCGAGTACCTGTCGCGCGGGCGCGAGGTCGGGGCGGTGTTCCGCGAGCTGATCGGCGGCTATGCCATCGCGATGAGCGCGGTGCAGGTCAGTGCGCTGATGGAGCCCCGGGCGCGCGTCGAGATCGAGGTCACCGCGGTCGTGCCGGTGCGCTGATCGCTGAGCGGGGCGAGCGCCGGGCCGCCCCAAGCCGACCCGCATACCCTCGGGGGATCGCCCGATGTACCCATCGGGCGAGGGGCCGACACTCAAGGGGGCAGTTCGTCGCCCGAGCGCGGCTCGTTGACGCGCTGCCCGTTGCGCTCGGCGCGCTGGCGGGCGGCCAGCTCGTAGACGCGCTTGCGCACCCGCATCACCGCGCCCAGCGGGCGATGGGCGGCCAGGCCGTGCCAGGGGCTGAAGGACATGCCGTCGTCGATCGCCGCCGAGCGGGTCTCGCTCCACGCCAGTTGCGGCCGCGCGACGAGGCGGCCGACCGGGAGGTACGGGCTGGCCGCCTCCGGCCAGCGCACCGACGCGTCCTCGATCGGCATCGTGGCGAGGTCGGTGCAGAGCTGGGCACGAACCTCCCATTCGCCGCCGTGCTGTGAGAAATGCGCCAGCACCGCCTCGCGCAGGGCCTGCGGCCGGTCGTGCATGTCGACCGGCGCGCCGGTGAGGGCGCACAGCTCGGGCGACACCGGCGCCACCGACAGCTTGGCCATGTACGGGCCCCACAGCATCGGCACCTGGCTGTACCAGGTCTCGCCGAGCAGGTGGGTCTCGGGGTGTCCGCCCAGGGTCTTGAGCGTGCCGCTTTCGAGGCCGACCTGCTCGATCGCGCGTTCGGCGCCGCGCAGCACGGCCGAGAGGGCCTTCTTGAGCGTCGGTGCGCGGTCGGTGGTGCCGGCCAGCAGCTTCAGGCCTGCGAGGAAGTCCTGGGGACGCGCCGCGCCGAAGACCGGGCCGTTGACGAGCAGGAAATCCTGCGTGATCGCGTTCTCGCTGCCCGGCAGGCGCGTGCCCTCGACGCCGATCACCTTGATCGCGAGGCCGCGCGGCGTGGAGACGTTGTCGTCCAGGATGTCGCCGGGGATGGTCGAGAAGCGCATCACCGCCGGCCAGTGGCCGGGCTGCGCGAACACGCCCTGGCGCAGCGGTTCGGGCAGCCCGGCCGGCACCTGCAGCTCGGCGCGCAGCAGGCCGTGGCTCTTGGCGTGCACGCCGCGCGTCGCGTGGCCCGAGTGCGCATAGGTGGTGTCGGCGATGCGCTGGATGGCCTTCGCCAGCGCGTCGCAGGTCTCGGCCTCGTCGGCTTCGGCATGCTCGAACGACGGGTCGTAGGGGATGGGGGTGTAGCCGGCGGGCAGCGTCGTGTTCATGGCAGCGCCATCATCGGCGCTGCCCGCGCCCGCCTGCGTCGGACTTCGAATGGATGAGGTGTAGGAGGGAACCCCGCAGGCCGGTCCGGGGGCTCCTCGTTCAGTACCCGCGGAGATCGTCGACCGGCACGGCCAAGGCACTGCCGCGGATGCGCTGCAGGCACCGCGTCATCACCTCGACGTCGTTGTCGAAGCCGCCGTGCGACGCATGCTGCCGCACCGGCTGGCCGCCCGGCCCCATCGCCACCGTGATGCGCTCGTCGGTGACCCGCGTGCTGCGCTCGGCCAGCCGCGACTCGCTCGCCGCATGGCGCCAGAGCGCCAGCGCCTCGCCCGTGTCCGACGAGCCGTCCCAGCCCGAGAAGGCCGGGTCGTTGACGCAGTCCAGCCCGAGGATGGGCGTGCGCAGGTCGGTCTCCAGGGCGTTCGACACCAGCCACAGCAGCGACTTGCGGTAGATCGAGGCCACGTTGTCGTCGCGCTCGACCTTGTCGGCCAGCACCTCCAGGTGCAGACGGTCCATCACCTGCTCGTCGTTCGCATAGTGCTGGTTCGCGAACGCGACGCTGCAGGCCGGCGCCAGCAGCTGGACCGTTGCGAGGCGCCGGCCCAGGCCGTCGTCGCGCTGCGCCTGCGTGCGCGCGCGCAGCGCGGCCAGCAGGTGCCCGAGGGCGATCGAGCCCGCCGAATGGCCCACCAGGTGCAGCTCGAACGCATCGCCCCAGGTGGCGGCCAGCGCCTGGATCGCGTCCAGCAGCAGTTCGCCGCCGTGGCGCGGCGCGAAGGCAAGCTGGGCGTTCTCCTTCATCTCGCTCCAGACCGGGCGGGCGAGCGGCCGCCCGATGCTCTTCTCGACCAGCAGGTCGCTCTCGTCGGTCAGCCATTCGCCGGCACCGGCACGCGCCGGGCCGCGGTGGAAGCGGTCCGACAGGATGTCGCCCACGCATTCCAGCAGCCCCGTCTTCCACACCAGGAAGATCGGATAGCAGCCGTTGGAGACGAAGAAGCGCCCCATCGCGCTGGCCCGCTTGATGGCGTCGCCCTCGCTGTTCAACCCGCCGTGCACGTACAGCGCGAGGCGCTTCGGGCCGGCGGGCTGGCTGCGGAACCACTGGTCCGGCAACGCGTAGGCCTGGTGCTGCAGCTTGCGCGGCTGCTCGTCTTCCGTCAGGTAGCGGCTGACGCGGCCGTCGTTGCCGAGCACGACGCTGTGCTGGTAGGCGAGCGCCTCGTCCCACCACTGCCGGCGGTCGGCGTCGCCGCGGCGCGTCGGTCGCGCCTTCGCGGCGTCGGGGGCGAGCGCGAGGCGGCCGGCCACCACGCCCGGCACGCCGAGCGCCACCACCCAGGCGTCCATGCCGTTGGCGAGCCAGTCGCGGTAGGTGAGCGTCGCGAAGCCGCCCGCGCCCCAGTCGCCGCCCCAGGAGTTCTGCAGGACGAAGCCCTGCGCGTTGAAGCCCACCAGCGCGAAGGCATGCCCGCCGTCCTGCGACGGCCGGCCGTCGAAGTCGATCACCGGCAGGCCGGCGTGCCCGGTGGGCGCGGGCACGTTGTCGGGCACCGCGTCCCAGCCGGCATGCGTGAAGGCGGAGACGAAGACCGCGCCATGCTGGGCGATGGCCGCCTGCATGTCGGTGATCGAGTGGATGTCCACCCGGTAGTAGACGCCGAGCGTGGTGTCGGCGGCGCGGGTCGCGAAGCCGTAGCGCGCGGTGTCGGACTCGCCCGCGCCGTAGGGCCAGTCGCTTTCCAGGCAGACGCCGTTGTTGAACCAGCCCTTGAGCGCGCCGCGGCAGCTCGAGCCCTCGTAGTTCTCGCCCTCGTACTCGTCGTGCCGGCGCGCGAGCGTGTACAGCATGCGCGGGCTCACCGACTCGAGCTTCGCCGGCGCCTTCGCCTTCAGCCAGCGCAGGTAGTTGACGACGCAGGCCAGGCCGAAGCCGGTGCAGGCGCCCTCGCTGCCCTGGTCCAGCACCAGGCCGGCCTGGCGGTAGTGCGGCAGGTGCTTCTGCAGCGTCGCGGCGTCCGGCGTCTCGTCCGGCAGTGTGAAGGCCGGCGGCAGGTATTGGCGGTCGCGCAGGTCGGTGCTGTCCTTCTTCGTGCGCGAGACGCGCTGGGCGCTGCCGCCGGGCCGGCGCGAGGCCCGGCCGGCCCCCGCCATCGCGGCCGGCGCGACCTGGGCCGTGCCGGCCAGCGCGAACACGCTGCGGAAGGCGTCCAGCCCATGGTGGCCGCCGTTCACCAGCTTGCGTGCCGCCGCCAGGTCGCCCGCCGCGACGGCGCTGCGGAAGGGCGCGGCCTTGCGGGCGAGGAACTGGGCCAGCACCCCTGCCGCCACCTCGGGTGCATTCGCGAGCTCGGGTGAGGCGAGCAGGTCGAGCTCGAGCAGCTCGCCGAACTGCCGGTAGTTGGCCTTGCCGGTCAGCTGCACGAAGCCGCGCCCCTTGTAGCGCGCACCGTCGCCCGGCGCCCCGTTGCCGATGTCCTGGCGCAGGTCGTAGAGGCTGAACGGCGCGCCCCCGGGCGGGGTGTTGAAGCGCGAGGGGAACTCCGAGAGCGGCACGAACCCCTCGGTCTCGGCGCGGATGGTGCCCAGCGCGCCCAGGACCATCGGCCGGTCGACGACGCCGGACACGCGCAGGGCGGCCTCGACATAGGGCAGGTAGCGCGCGATGTTGGCCGGCTTGGTGGCGGGGAAGAGCTGGCTGACCAGGCCCACCGTCAGCGCCGGCGCGGTGGGCGGGGGCGGCGGGATCAGCTTCAGCAGCAGCTGGCCGCGCGGCCCGACGATGCCGTCGGCGATGATGCCGACGCCGGCCTGCCAGCGCCGGATGGCGGCGTCGAAGGCCTCGTCGATCGCGCTGCCCGGGCTCTGCAGCACGTCGAAGGGCTGGGCATCGGGACCGAGTTCGCGGGCGAGGGCCCGCGCCAGGAGGTCGACGTCCGGGCCGGACGTTCCCTTGGCGAGCAGATACTTCATGGGCCCCTCCGAGACGGCAGAGACAGGCTGCAACGAGGGCAGCGGTGCCAGTATCGCGGCGCCAGGGCCTACGTCCATCCCACATGTGGAGGAGGCGCGGTCGGTGCTACCGTGCCGGGATGTCGAGCACGCCCGTCCTGCCCCCGGCTCCGCCGGCCTCCCCCTCCGCCTGGGCCCCGCTGTCGCTGCCGGTGTTCCGCATGCTGTGGGGCACCTGGGTGGTGGCCAACTGCTGCATGTGGATGAACGACGTGGCGGCGGCCTGGTTGATGACTTCGCTGACGAGTTCGCCGGTGCTGGTGGCGCTGGTGCAGTCGGCGTCGACGCTGCCGGTGTTCCTGCTCGGGCTGCCGAGCGGCGCGATGGCCGACATCCTGGACCGGCGGCGCTATTTCATGATGACGCAGGTGTGGGTGGCGGCGGTTGCGGTGCTGACCTGCGCGACGGTGGCGCTGGATGCGATGAGCGCGCCGCTGCTGCTGGTGCTGACCTTCGCCAACGGCATCGGCCTGGCGATGCGCTGGCCGGTGTTCGCGGCCATCGTGCCCGAGCTGGTGCCGCGTTCGCAGCTGCCGGCGGCGCTGGCGCTGAACGGCATTGCGATGAACGCCTCGCGCATCCTCGGGCCGATCGTGGCGGGCGCGCTCATCGCGAGCGCCGGCAGCGCCTGGGTGTTCGCGCTCAATGCCCTGCTGTCCGTCGGCGCGGCCTTCACCATCGCGCGCTGGCGGCGCGAGCAGAAGGCGAGCACGCTGCCGGGCGAGCGCTTCCTGGGGGCGATGCGGGTCGGGCTCCAGTACGTGAGCCAGTCGGCGCGAATGCACGTGGTGCTGCTGCGGGTCTCGCTGTTCTTCCTGCAGTCGACGGCGCTGCTCGCGCTGCTGCCGCTGGTGGCGCGCACGCTGCATGGCGGCGGGGCGGGGACCTTCACGCTGCTGCTCGGCTCGATGGGGGCGGGGGCGGTGGCGGCGGCGGCCAACCTGCAGCGGGTGCGCCGCAAGGTGGCCGCGGACGAGCTGGTGCGCTGGGGGTCGCTGCTGCAGGCCCTGGGCATGGTGGTGGTGGCGCTGGCGCCGAACGTGGCCGTCGCGGCGGTGGCCATGGTGGTGGCGGGGGCGGCCTGGATCTCGGTGGCGAATTCGCTGACGGTGTCGGCGCAACTGGCCCTGCCCGACTGGGTGCGGGCGCGGGGCATGTCGATCTACCAGATGGCGCTGATGGGCAGCAGCGCGGCCGGCGCGGCGCTGTGGGGCCAGGTGGCGGCGCTCAGCGATGTGCGGCGCAGCCTGCTGTGCGCGGCCGCGGCGGCGGGGATCGGGCTGCTGCTGACGCGCAAGGTGCGGCTGTCGGCCGTGGCGGAGGAGGACCTGACGCCGGCGAACGTGCTGAAGCCGCCCGTGACGGCGCTGCCGCTGGACCCGCACGACGGGCCGGTGCTGATCGCGATCGAGTACCGGATCGACCCGGTGCGCGCGGGCGACTTCCTGCTCACGATGCAGGAGCGGCGCAGCAGCTGCCTGCGCCGCGGCGTGCTGTCATGGAGCCTGTTCCGCGACACCTCAGACCCGGCGCTGTACGTCGAGCAGTTCGTCAACGAGTCCTGGGCCGAGCACCTGCGCCACTTCGAGCGCATGACCGTGTTCGACATGGAGCTGCGCGAGCGGCGGCTGGGCTTCCATGTGGAGCAGTCGCCGCCGAAGGTGTCGCGGTATGTGGCGCAGGGGTTGGGATCGTGATCCGGGCTAAGGGCCCGATCTTTCCTTCCACGCCGAGAATTCCAGCGGACGCAGGCCGAAGCGAATGGCATTGCCGGCGTGCAGGCCCTTGAACTCGTCGAGGACCAGGTCGACGAAATGATCGCGTTCGCCTGTGGCCACCGAGGCCGGCTGCGACACGTCAATGAAGGACAGCGGGCACAGTTGTGCCGGATGGAGGGGATGTTGGCGGCCAGCCGCGAGACGCGCTTGTTCACATTCTCGAAAGGCTGCAGGTAGGGCAGGTGCCCCATCAGGAAGAAGGCGTGCTCGAACGCGTGCTGGATCGCCGCAGCCTTCTGGACGATCGTGCCGAACAAGGACTCCAGTGACTGAAGCCTCAGATTTCGTCGATCGCTGTCGATCCGCCGCCGGCCTCGTAGGAGAACCGCTCCCGCGTCTTCACGTAGAAGCTGGCTCCGAAGCGCCCGACCGGGAAGTAGTCCTGCAGCTTCACACGCCAGCGCTCGGTGTCGATCAGCCCGTCGCGCGCATGCAGCCAGTGCACGCGGCCGATGAAGATCTGGCGGCTCTCGGTCTCCAGCGTTTCCCACAGCGTGCACTCGAAGGCGACCGGCGCCTCGGCGATGCGTGACGGCTGCACCTGCCGGCAGGGGGCGCTGGTCAAGCCGACGTGCGCGAGCTCGCTCGCATCCGGCGGCAGCCGCTCGCCGCAGCGGTGCATCTTCTCCGCCATCGCCTCGTCGCACAAATGGACGACGAACTCGCGCATGCGCACGATGTTGGCGGCGGTGTCCTTCAGCGCGCCGTCCTGCAGCCGGTTGATGCTGATCATCACGATCGGCGGCTCCTCGCCCAGCATGTTGAACATGCTGAAGGGCGCCGCGTTGACGATGCCGCCGGGCGACAGCGTGGTCACCAGCGCGATCGGCCGGGGCACGATCAGGCTGGCCATCAGCTTGTAGCGCTGGTACGCGGTGATGGCGTTGAAGTCGATGTCCATCACGCGGCCTCCAGCGCGTCCATCGCGGTGGCGATCGCGCCCGGCGTCGTGACCCAGATGTCGCGGTGGTGCGCCATCACGTGCCGCAGCGCGCGCCGCAGGTGGCGCAGGCGGTAGGGCTGGCCGACGATGTAGGGGTGCAGCGCGATGCCCATCACCAGCGGCTGGCGCTGCGACTGTTCCAGCATCTCGTCGAACTGGTCGACGATCATCTGCGCGAAGTCCTTCGCATCCATCTGCCGGCCGATGACCATCGGGATGTCGTTCAGCTCCTGCGGGTAGGGCACCGCCCACAGCGGCCCGGCGCGCGTGTGCATGCGCACGGGCTGGTCGTCGTGGCACCAGTTCAGGGTGTAGCGGAAGCCGGCCTCGGCCAGCAGGTCGGGGGTGACGGGGCTTTCCGAGATCCACGGCGACAGCCAGCCGCGCGGCGCCGCGCCGTGGCGGCGCGTCATCGTGTCGCGGCAGTGCTCGATCAGTGCGCGCTCGTCGGCCTCGTCCAGCGAGCCCTGCCGGACCGAGTTGGTGTGGCCGTGGGCAATCATCTCGTCGCCGCGCTGCACGAAGGCGTCGACCAGCGGCGCGCTCAATTCGTACATCGCCGTGTTCAGCAGCACGCCGGCCGGCATCGCGACCTGGTTGAAGAGCTCCAGGCAGCGCCAGACGCCGACCCGGTTGCCGTATTCGCGCCAGCTGTGGTTCAGCACGTCGGGTTGCGGCGAGGCCGGCGCGATGCCCGCGCCGAGGCCCTCGCCGAAGGCGAAGTCCTCCAGGTTGAAGCCGAGGTAGACCGCGAGGCGCCGGCCGTTGGGCCAATGGAAGTCAGGGCGCTGGGTGATCGCGGAATACGCATGGCGGCCGTGGTGGGGCAGGGGGCCGAAGCGCGGATCGGGGCGGGGATGGGTCATGGGGAGGGACGAAGCAAGCTGCGCACCACCGTCACCGTGCAATCCGACTGCGCCACCACCTCCGCCGACACGCTGCCCAGGTAGCGCCGCAGCCCGCCGCTGCTGCGCGCGCCCATCACGACGTGGTCGACCTGGTTCTTGCGCGCATAGTCGACGATCGCGCCGGCGGCATCCGGCGCCTCCAGCACATGGAAGGTCACGCGGCCGGCCTGCTCCGGCCGCGTCGCTTCCAGTTCCTGCAGCAGCGGCCGCGCCCAGTGCTTCAACTGCACCAGCAGGCCCACGTGCCGGCTGCCGCCGTCCTTGTCGACCAGCTCGTCCATGCCGATGCGGTTCACCTTCATCACCGTCAGGCAGGCCAGCCGCGCACCCGGCTCGGTGTGCAGCAGCCGCTGCACCGTGTCGCGCACTTCCTCCAACAGTCCCGGATCCGCATTCGCCACATCCACCGCCGCCAGCAGGATCGGGCTGCGCGCCGCCTGGTGCGCCGCATTGCCGCGCTCCGCCGGCTCGGCCCCCAGCGCCTTGAACCAGCGCCGCAGCGTCTGCACCCGGCCGCTGCGCGTGCGCCGCGTCGCGCGCTCGGTCAACACCACCTGCGCCGGGTTCTGCAGGTCGAAGGCCAGCTGCGCCGCGCTCTGGTGCCGCAGGTCGGGCTGCACCTCCAGGCAGCGCAGCACCAGCTCCTGCAGCCAGGGCGGGCAGTCGGGCCGCCAGGCGAGCGGCGGCAGCGGGTCCTGGTAGAGCCGCTGCCGCAGCCCGCGCACGCTGGTCGGCGCGCCGAAGGGCCGCTCGCCGCTCAGCAGGTGGTACAGCAGCACGCCCAGCGCGAACAGGTCGCTGCGCGGGTCGTTGCGGATGAACTGCACCTGCTCCGGCGACATGTAGGGGCCGGTGCCCATCGGCAGCTCGAACTCCTCGTCCAGCAGGTCGGGCAGGAAATCGTGGCGCGACAGCCCGAAGTCCACCAGCACCGCCGTGCCGTCGGCGCGGAACATGATGTTGCTCGGCTTCACGTCCAGGTGCACCACGTGCTGGCGGTGCAGGTCGTGCAGCGCGGTCGCGATGCGCGCGCCCAGCCGGGCCACCTCGTCCGCCGGCAAGGGCGCGTCGTCGAAGCGCTTGCGCAGCGAATCGCCCGCCAGCCGCTCCATCACGATGAAGGGCTGGCCGGTGAAGTCGCCCTTGGCGACGAACTTCGGCACGTGCGGGCCCGACAGCGAGGGCAGGATCATCTGCTCCACCTCGAAGCCGACGATGCTGGTCGGGTCCTCGCCGCCCTTGATGCGCGGCACCTTCATGATCAGCGGCAGCGGGTCGTCGCCGCCGACCCGCGTCACCGCCCACAGGTTGGCCATGCCGCCCTGGTGCAGGTGCTCGTCGAGCCGGAAGCCGTCGATGACCTGGCCCGCGGCCAGCCGCGTCGCACGGGGCGCCGGGCCGGGCTCAGTGTCCATCGATCAGGCGCTGCGCGATCCGCTCGGGCAGGCCGGCCGCGCGCACCTTGGCGCTCGCGGCCTCGTGGTCGTAGGGCACCCGGTGGTAGGTGAGCTCGCCGCTGACGGTGTCGAAGCTCGCATAGCAGGCCGCCGGGTTGCCGTCGCGCGGCTGCCCGGCCGAGCCCGGGATCACCAGCCACTGGCGCTGCGCCGACAAGGGGATCGGCACCCCGGGCACCGGCGTGAAGTCGCCCACCTTGCCCGTGCCCGAGAGGTGGAACAGCAGCGGCTCGTGCACATGCCCGCAGAAGGTCAGCCGCGCATCGGTGGCGTGCATGCTGCGCACCGCGTCGAGCCGGCTCGTCACGTAGCCCCAGCCGGTGGGCGCGTAGGCGTTGGCGTGCACGTAGAGGCAGTCGCCGTCGCGCACGCTGAGCGGCAGCCGGTCCAGCAGCGCCAACTGCTCGGCGTCCAGCTGCCCGTGCGTCCAGGCCACCACCTCGCGCGCGTCGGCCACCATGGTCGGCTGAGCGCCCTGCACCGCGGCGGCGTCGTGGTTGCCCTTGACGGCGATCGCACCCTCGTCGAGGTAGCGGCGCAGCGTGTCCACCACCCAGCCCGGGTCGGCGCCGTAGCCGACGTAGTCGCCGAGGAAGACGAAGCGCTGCGCGCCCTGCGCATGCGCATGGCCCAGCACCGCCTCCACCGCCTCGCGGTTGGCGTGCAGGTCGGTGACCAGGGCGAGCTTCAACCGATGCGACCGATGAGCAGGTATTCCATCAAGGCCTTCTGCACGTGCATGCGGTTCTCGGCCTCGTCCCAGACCACCGACTGCGGCCCGTCGATCACCTCGGCCTCGACCTCCTCGCCGCGGTGCGCCGGCAGGCAGTGCATGAAGAGCGCATCGGGCTGCGCGGCGGCCATCATCTCGCGGTCGACGCACCAGTCGGCGAAGGCCTTCATGCGCGCCTCGTTCTCGGCCTCGTAGCCCATGCTGGTCCAGACGTCGGTGGTCACCAGGTGGGCGCCGCGGCAGGCTTCCAGCGGGTCCTTGAAGACCTTCAGGCAGCCGGCGTCGGTCACCCCCGCCGCCGCCGCGTCGACCTCGTAGCCCGAGGGCGTGCTGACGTGCAGCGTGAAGCCGAGGATGCTCGCCGCCTGCAGCCAGGTGCTCGCCATGTTGTTGCCGTCGCCGACCCAGGCCACCACCTTGCCCGCGACGCTGCCGCGGTGCTCGATGAAGGTGAAGATGTCGGCCAGGATCTGGCAGGGGTGGTATTCGTTGGTCAGCCCGTTGATCACCGGCACGCGCGAGTTGGCGGCGAAGGCCTCGAGCTTGGTCTGCTCGTAGGTGCGGATCATCACCAGGTCGACCATGCGGCTGATCACGCGCGCGCTGTCCTCGATGGGCTCGGCGCGGCCCAGCTGGCTGTCGCCGGTGGTCAGGTTCACCACCGAGCCGCCCATCTGGTACATGCCGGCCTCGAAGCTCACGCGGGTGCGCGTCGAGGCCTTCTCGAAGATCATCGCCAGCGTGCGGTCGACCAGCGGCGTGTACTTCTCGTAGTTCTTGAAGCGCTTCTTGATGATGCCGGCGCGCTCGAACAGGTAGGCGTACTCCTCGGCCCGGAAATCCTTGAACTGCAGGTAGTGCTTGATGAGGCTCATGCCGGGCTTCATGACTTCGAGGGGGCTTCGGACAGGAACTGCTTCACCAGCGGCGCGAGGATGGACACGATCTGTGCCGCCTCGTCCTCGGTCAGGATCAGCGAAGGCACGAGCCGGATCACGCGCTCGGCCGTGACGCTGAGCAGCAGGCCGGCCTCGGCCGCGCGGCCCAGCAGCTCGCCGCAGGGGCGGGCGAGCTCGATGCCGAGCATCAGGCCCTGGCCGCGGATGTCGACCACGCCCCCCGAGGCGATCTCGCCGGCCAGTGCCTTCGCGAGCCCCGCCTTCAGCGCGGCACCGACGGTCGCGGCGTTCTCCAGCAGCTTCTCTTCCTCCATGATGCGCAGCGTCTCGACGCCGGCGCGCATCGCGAGCGGGTTGCCGCCGAAGGTGCTGCCGTGGTTGCCGGGGCCCAGCACGTGGGCGGCCTTCGGCCCGCAGACGATCGCGCCCACCGGTACGCCCGAGCCGAGGCCCTTGGCCAGCGGCATCACGTCCGGCTTGATGCCGGCCCACTGGTGGGCGAACCACTTGCCGGTGCGGCCCAGGCCGCACTGCACCTCGTCCAGCATCAGCAGCCAGCCGCGCTCGTCGCAGAGCTTGCGGATGCCCTGCAGGTACTCGATGGTCGAGACGTTGATGCCGCCCTCGCCCTGGATCACTTCCAGGAACACCGCGACCACGTTCGGGTTCTCGGCGCCGACCTTCTGCACCGCCGCCAGGTCGTTGAGCGGCACGCGAACGAAGCCTTCGACCAGCGGGCCGAAGCCGGCCTGCACCTTCTTGTTGCCGGTGGCCGAGAGGGTGGCGATCGAGCGGCCGTGGAAGGCCTTCTCGTAGACGATGATCTCCGGGCGCTCGATGCCCTTGTCGTGGCCGTACTTGCGGGCGATCTTGATCGCGCCCTCGTTGGCCTCCAGGCCGGTGCTGCAGAAGAAGGCGTTGGTGAGGCCGGAGTGCTCGGCCAGCTTCGCGGCGAGCTGCTCCTGCAGCGGCACCTGGTAGTAATTGGAGCTGTGGATGATCTTGCCGATCTGGTCCGTCAGCGCGGCCACCAGCTTCGGGTGCGCGTGGCCGACGGTGTTGACTGCGATGCCGCCCAGGCCGTCGAGGTATTTCCGGCCGTCGGTGTCCCACACCCAGCAGCCTCGGCCATGCGACAACGCGAACGGCAGGCGGCCGTAGGTGTTCATCACATGGGGGAGGGGATTGGCGGGGCTGCTGACGGACGCATTCATTGCGGCGAGGCTCCAAAAGGGGAAAGGCGGCAGGGCGGCCGGATGCCGCCCAGGGCTTTTGATTCTAAGGGTCGACCTTTGCACGCCGATAACAGCACACGGCAAGCCCTTCTGGGGGGATGCCGGCTGCTGCGACGCAACATAATCGCGGCACAATACCGGCTGCCGGGCGGCCACCCCGCCCCAGTTCGACCACTGCAGCACCGCATGACCTCACCCTTGCCCCGCGAAGTGTTCATCCAAGGCCTGACCAAGGATGGCAAGACCTTCCGCCCCAGCGACTGGGCGGAGCGGCTGGCAGGGGCGATGTCCAGCTTCCGCCCCGGCGGCTCGGCCGGCGGCATCGGCGCCTTCATCGGCTACTCGCCCTACTGCGTGCCGCGCGTCATCAACGGCGTGAAGTGCGTGATCGTCAGCGAGGAACTCAAGGCGCTGGAGCCGATGGCCTGGGACTTCGTGATGAACTTCGCCCGGGACAACAACCTGCAGGTCGTCGAGGCCTGCCTGCTGCCTTCGGGGCAGCTGGCGCCCGTGCCGCCGGCCGCGCCGCCGACGCAGGCGGCGGCCTGAGGGGCCCCAGGCGCCAGGTCCTGGAACGGTGCCCCCAATGAAAAAGGCCCGCTGCTGCGGGCCTTTTCCTTTGCCGGGGACCTGGATGTGCGATCAGGCGGCGAGGGCCTTGATCTTGGCCGACAGGCGGCTCTTGTGGCGAGCGGCCTTGTTCTTGTGGAACAGACCCTTGTCGGCCACCGAATCGATGACTTCCTGGGCCGACTTGAAGATTTCGGCAGCCTTGGCCTTGTCGCCGGCGACCACGGCCTTCTGGACGTTCTTGATGACGGTGCGGAACTTCGAACGCAGCGCGGTGTTGGCCGCGTTCAGCTTCACGTCTTGGCGAACACGCTTGCGGCCCGACGCGATGCGAACCGTCTTCTTGGCTTTGGAGGAGGTGGCCATGCTTAGAGCTTATCCAGGTTTGGCAAAGACGACGAGTATAGCATTCCCTCTCCGAGCCTGGCAAACCTGTCCGGCCGGGGTGAGCAGGCGCTCCCTATAATCGCCCCGCCCATGAACCTGCTGCGCGCCGCCTCCGTCGTTTCCCTGCTGACCCTGGCCTCGCGCATCACCGGCCTCGGCCGCGAGCTGATGGTGGCCGCGATGTTCGGTGCCGGCGCCTGGACCGACGCCTTCCAGGCTGCGTTCCGCATCCCCAACATGCTGCGCCGGCTGTTCGCCGAGGGCGCCTTCGCCCAGGCCTTCGTCCCCATCCTCGGGGAAACCCGCACCCGCGAGGGCGACGAGGTGACGCACCGCCTCGTCAACGCGGTCGCCACGGTGCTGTTCTGGGCCCTGCTCGTCACCTGCGTCGCCGGCATGCTTGCGGCGCCGGCGATCGTCTGGCTGATGGCCTCGGGCCTGGCCGAATTCGACGGCGCCGTCGTGATGACGCGCTGGATGTTCCCCTACATCGGCTTCATCTCCCTGGTCGCGCTGGCCGCCGGGGTGCTGAACACCTGGAAGCATTTCGCCGTGCCGGCCGCCTCGCCCGTGCTGCTGAACCTGGCCGTGATCGGCGCCGGCTGGGGGCTCGCGCCCCTGTTCCGCCGCTGGGGGATCGAGCCGATCTATGCGATGGCGGTCGGGGTGATGGTCGGCGGGGTGCTGCAGCTCGCGGTGCAGGTCCCGGCGCTGGTGCGCATCGGCCAGCTGCCGCGCATCGGCCTGACCCCCGGCGCGCTGAAGGCGGCGTGGCAGCACCCCGGCGTGGGGCGCGTGCTGCGGCAGATGGCGCCGGCGCTGCTGGGCGTCTCGGTGGCCCAGCTGTCGCTGCTGGTCAACACCCAGATTGCCTCGCACGTGGGCGTGGGCGCGGTCTCCTGGCTGACCTATGCCGACCGGCTGATGGAATTCCCGACCGCCCTGCTCGGCGTCGCCCTGGGCGTGGTGCTGATCCCGCAGCTCTCGGCCGCCAAGGCGCGCGCCGACACCGATGCCTATTCCGGCCTGCTCGACTGGGGGCTGCGCCTGGTGCTGTTGCTGGCGCTGCCCTGCGCGGTGGCGCTGCTGGTGTTCGCCACGCCGCTGGTGGCGACGCTCTACCACCGCGGTGCCTTCCGGGCCGACGACGTCGCCCAGACCGTGCTGGCGCTGCGCGGCTACGGCGTCGGCCTGATGGGCCTGATCGGCGTCAAGATCCTGGCGCCCGGCTTCTACGCCCGCCAGGACATCCGCACGCCGGTGAAAATCGCCGTCATCGTGCTGGTGCTGACGCAGGCCCTGAACCTGGTCTTCGTCCCCCAGCTGGGCCACGCCGGCCTCGCGCTGTCGATCGGCCTGGGCGCGCTGGTGAACGCCGGCTGGCTGTTCGCCGGGCTGCGCCGCGCCGGCAGCTACGTCCCGGCGCCCGGCTGGGCCGGTTTCGCGGCGCGCGTGCTGCTGGCCACCGCCCTGCTGGGCGTTCTGCTGGGCGTGGCGGCGGAGAAACTTGACTGGATCGCCCTCGGCCAACCCCACGGCCTGCGCGTGCTGTGGCTCGCCGGCTGCCTCGCCGCATCGGCGGTCGTGTACTTCGGGACCCTGCTCGCCTGCGGCATCAACCTGAAACAGTTCGCCCGGCGGGGCTGAATTCGCCCGCTAAACTGGTCCCCATGCCCCGCTCCCTGCAGTTCCAGGTCCCGACGGCACTGGAGTACTTCGCCGCCCTGGTCGCCGATGACGCCAGCCTGTCGCTGACCGAGGCGGCGGTCTCGATCGGGCAGGACGAAGACCCCGGCCTCGACGCCCAGGCGGTGCTGGCCGAGATCGACCAGCTCGCCCTGCGCCTGAAGCAGCGCGTGCCCGCCGACGCCGTGCCGCTGCAGCGCCTGCGCCGGTTGAACCACTTCTTCTTCAACGACCTCGGCTTCGCCGGCAACGTCAACAACTACTACGACCCCGGCAACAGCCACCTGGGCACGGTGCTGCGCACGCGGCGCGGCATCCCGATCACGCTGGCGGTGCTCTACATCGAGCTCGCCACGCAGGTGGGCCTGCAGGCGCGCGGCGTTTCCTTTCCCGGCCACTTCCTCGTGAAGCTGCACATGCCGCAGGGCGAGGTGGTGATCGACCCCTTCAGCGGCCAGTCGCTGTCGCGCGACGACCTGGACGAGCTGCTCATGCCCTACCGCAAGAGCCACGGCCTGGTCGGCGACTTCGACGTGCCGCTCGGACTGTTCCTGCAGGCGGCGCCGCCGCGCGAGGTGCTGGCGCGCATCCTGCGCAACCTGAAGGAAATCCACCGCAGCAGCGACGACTGGCCGCGCCTGCTGCAGGTGCTGAACCGGCTCGTGATCCTGCTGCCGCAGGCCTGGGACGAGCGGCGCGACCGCGGCCTGGCGCTGGCCGAGATGGGCAAGGACAGCGAGGCCGCCCACGACCTCGCGAGCTACCTGGCGCATGCGCCTCAGGCCGACGACCGCCAGGCGATCGAAGCCCGCCTGGCTGCGCTGCGCCGCGCCGGCCCGCGAAGGCTGCACTAGAGTGCGGCGCCGATTGTTTCGGCGCGTGTCAGACCGGCCCTTAGAATTTGCCGCTTTCCGCCGGCACTTCCGGCGGCACCGAACGACCGCCGATGCAACTGTCTCCTGCGCAGCGTCAAACCCTTTCGTGGCTGGCCATCGCCCTGGCCGGCTGGCTGCTGGTGTGGCGGCTCGGCCCGGTGCTCACGCCCTTCATCGTCGGCGCCGTGCTGGCCTATGCCCTGCATCCCGCCGTCGAGCGGCTGGCCGCGCGCCGGGTGCCGCGCGTGCTGGCCGTGCTGGGCGTCGAGGTGCTGGCGCTGCTGCTGGTGCTGACCGTGCTGCTGCTCATCGTGCCCATCCTCTCGAAGGAGCTGCCGCTGCTGCGCCAGCAGGTGCCGTTGATGATCGACCGCTTCAGCGTGTGGGCCACGCCCTGGCTGGCCCAGTTCGGCATCCACGCCCAGCTCGACACCGCGAGCCTCAAGGAGTTCGTCGTCCAGCGCCTGGGCGAGAACATGGAGGAATGGGTCGGCACCGCCCTCAGCTCGGCACGCATCGGCGGCAGCTTCCTGCTCGCCATCGTCGGCAACGCGGTGCTGATCCCGGTGGTGCTGTTCTACCTGCTGATGGACTGGCCGCGCCTGGTGCCGCGCCTGGAGGCCCTGATCCCGCCGCGCCTGCAGCCCGGCGTGCGCAGCTTCATGGACGAATGCGACACCGTGCTCGGCCAGTACCTGCGCGGCCAGCTGCTGGTGATGGGCATCCTGGCGGTGCTCTACAGCGTCGGCCTGGCGCTGTTCGGCTTCGACCTGGCCGTGCCGGTGGGGGTGTTCACCGGGCTGGCGGTCTTCATCCCCTACCTCGGCTTCGGCCTCGGTATGGTGCTGGCGCTGCTCGCCGGCACGCTGCAGTTCGCGAGCGCCTACGGCCTGGTCGCGGTCGCCGTCGTCTACGGCGCGGGGCAGGTGATCGAGAGCGTCTACCTGACGCCGCGCCTCGTCGGCGAGCGCATCGGGCTGAGCCCATTGACGGTGATCTTCGCGCTGCTCGCCTTCGGCCAGCTGTTCGGCTTCGTGGGCGTGCTGATCGCGCTCCCCCTCAGCGCCGTGCTGGCGGTGGCGGCCGGCCGGGTGCGTGCGGCCTACCTCCACAGCAAGCTGTACCGCGGGTGACGGGCCGATGCGTCAACTGCCCCTGCTGATCGCCAGCGACCCGTCGCACACCTTCGAGACCTTCGTCCCGGGGGCCAATGCCCAGGCCTTGTCGCACCTGCGCGGCCTGACGCGCCAGGCTGCGCCGGTGCTGCTGTGGGGGCCCTCGGGCGCGGGCAAGACCCACCTGCTGCGCGGCCTGGCGGCCAGCGTGCAGCAGCAGGGCGGGCGCGTCGGCTGGTTCAGTGCCGGCGACGACCTGCCCTGGGGCTTCGACGAGGGCGGCACGCTGATCGTGCTGGACGGCTGCGACGCCTTCGACGAGGCCGAGCAGCAGGCTGCCTTCGCGCTCTTCGTGCAGGCGACCACGCACGGCATCCCGGTCGCCGCGGCGGCGCGCGTGCCGCCCATCGACCTGCCGCTGCGCGAGGACCTGCGCACCCGCCTCGGCTGGGGCCATGTGTTCGCGGTCGAGCCGCTCGGCGAGGCCGAGGCGCGCGCCGCCCTGCGCCGCGAGGCCGACCGGCGCGGCATCTTCCTGTCGGACGAGGTGATGGACTACCTGCTGACGCGCTTTTCGCGCGACCTGAAGCACCTGATGCGCTGGTTGGACCGGCTGGACGAGTTCGCGCTCGCCCACAAGCGCGCGATCACGGTGCCCCTGCTGCGCCAGATGCTTGCCGAGGAGGGTGGGATATGACCCCCCCGAAGCGCCTTCGGCGCTCCCCCCGAGGGGGCGCCGCCAGCGGCCCGGCAAAGCCGGCTCCGCGGCCGCCGCTGGATCTGCTCGAGGTGATGTTGTGAATCTTTGTCTGTTCGACCTCGACCACACGCTGATCCCGCTGGATTCCGACCACGCCTGGGGCGAGCACATGGTGCGCCTGGGCTGGGTCGAGTCCGAGGGCTTCGCGCGCGCCAACGACGCCTTCTACGTGCAGTACCAGGCCGGGACGCTGGACATCCACGCCTACATCGAGTTCGCCACCCGCGCCTGGCGCGACCGCCCGGCCGCCGAACTGGCCGCCGCGCAGGCCGCCTTCATGCGCGACGTGATCGCGCCGGCCCTGCTGCCGCGGGCCACGGCCCTGGTGCGCGAGCACCAGGCGCGCGGCGACTTGGTGGCCATCGTCACCGCCACCAACGAGTTCGTCACCGCACCCATCGCCCGCGCCTTCGGCGTGCCCCACCTGCTTGCGGTGGACCTGGAACGCGGCCCGGCGGGTAACATCACGGGCCGGATCCGCGGAACCCCGTCGTTCCGGGACGGCAAGACCCTGCGCACGCGCGAATGGCTGGCGGGCCTGGGGCACCGGCTGCAGGATTTCGAACGCATCAGCGTCTACAGCGATTCGCCGAACGACCTGCCGCTGCTCGAATGTGCAACCGACCCGGTGGCGACCAACCCCTCGCCGTCGCTCGAAGCCATCGCGCGCGAACGGGGCTGGCGCGTCCTTCAACTCTTCACCCCATGATCAAGACGTTCATTGACAAGCTGCTGGGCAAGACCGGCACCTCCACGGCAGGCGCCCGGGGCAAGCGCGTCGAGGTGCCCGCGAGCGAGCACCTCATCGACCCGTCCCTGGTCGACGAACACGCGGTGCGCGTGGTGCAGACCCTCGCCGACGCCGGCTACGAGGCCTACATCGTCGGCGGGGCGGTGCGCGACCTGCTGGTCGGCCTGCGCCCGAAGGACTTCGACGTCGCCACCAACGCCACGCCGGAGCAGGTGAAGGGCCTGTTCCGCCGCGCCTTCATCATCGGCCGGCGCTTCCGCATCGTGCACGTGGTGTTCGGCCGCGGGCGGGAGCACGAGGTGATCGAGGTCTCCACCTTCCGCGCCATGATGGACGCGACCGCTTCCGAGCAGGTGAGCGGCAACGAGAAGACCTCGAAGAGCGAGCTCGCCGGCAAGACCCACGCGGTGGACGCGAGCGGCCGCGTGCTGCGCGACAACGTCTGGGGCCCGCAGGTCGAGGATGCGGCGCGGCGCGACTTCACCGTCAACGCGATGTACTACGACCCGCAGCGCCAGATCGTCGTCGACTACCACGGCGGCATCAAGGACGCGAAGAAGAAGGTGCTGCGCATGATCGGCGACCCGGTCACGCGCTACCGCGAGGACCCGGTGCGCATCATCCGCGTGGTGCGGTTCGCGGCCAAGCTGGGCTTCACGATCGACCCGAAGACCCGCGCCCCGATCCGCGAGCTCGCCGGCCTGCTCGACAGCGTGCCGGCCTCGCGCACCTTCGACGAGATGATCAAGCTGCTGCAGACCGGCCATGCGCTGGCGAGCATCGAGGAGCTGCGCAAGCAGGGCCTGGCCGGCGCGGCGCGCGGGCTGTTCCCGGTGCTCGACGTGGTGCTCGACGACGCGCAGAAGCATCCGGAGCGCCGCAAGTTCGTCGAGCTGGCGCTGGCCGACACCGACCGCCGCGTCGCCGAGGGCAAGCCGGTGGCACCGAGCTTCATGCTCGCCTGCATGCTGTGGCACGAGGTGAACGACCGCTGGCAGCGCCTGCGCCAGGGCGGCGAGGCGCCGTTCCCGGCGCTGCAGCAGGCCATCGATGCGGTGTTCGACGCGCGCATCGGCGACATCTCCGGCCGCGGCAAGCTGGCCGGCGACATGCGCGAGATCTGGCTGATGCAGCCGCGATTCGAGCGCCGCACCGGCAACGGCCCGTTCAGCCTGGTCGAGCAGCCGCGCTTCCGCGCCGCCTTCGACTTCCTGCGCCTGCGTGCCGATGCCGGTGAAACCGATGCCGCCCTGGCGCGCTGGTGGGAGGAGTTCTCGCTCGCCACGCCCGAGGAACGCTCGCGCCTGATGCAGCAGGGCGCGCGCGAGGGATCGCGGCGCGGCGGCGGCCCGAAGGCCCGCGCGCCGGCGCCCGCCTCGGCGCCGGCCCCGCGCGCCGCCGCCGCCACCACCGCGGAGGCCGAGGCCGAGGACGTCCCCGAGACCGACGAGGCCGATGGCGACCTGCCGCCGGATGCGGTCTCGGCGCCGCGCAAGCGCCGCCGCCGGCGCCGCAAGCCTGCGGGCGGCGGCGAGGGCGCGGTCGGCGGCGATGGCGCATGAGCCGGGCGGCGTGCAGGCCTTCATCGGCCTGGGCGCCAACCTGGGCGACGCCCGCGCCACGCTGAGCGGCGCGCTGGCTGACCTGGCCGCCGTGCCGGGGATCGACGCGCTGCAGGTCTCCCCGCTCTACCGGACCCAGCCGATCGACGCGACCGGCCCGGATTTCACGAATGCGGTGGCGCGGCTGCGCACGCGGCTCGCGCCGCTCGAGCTGCTCGCCGCGCTGCAGGCGGTGGAGGCCCGCCATGGCCGCGAGCGCCCGGTGCGCAATGCGCCCCGCACGCTGGACCTCGACCTGCTGCTCTACGGGGACGAGCGGCTCGACCTGCCGGCCCTGGCCGTGCCGCACCCGCGCCTGCACCTGCGTGCCTTCGTGCTGGCGCCCCTGGCCGACCTCGCGCCGGACCTGCAGGTGCCGGGCCGGGGCCGTGTCGCCGACCTGCTGGCCGCCTTGCCCCCGCAACGCATCGAAAGACTGGATCCATGAACGCCTTGCCCGTATCGCTGCAGACCATCGTGCTGCTGATCGCTTCGAACGTCTTCATGACGGTGGCCTGGTACGGCCACCTGAAGAGCCTCGGCGACAAGCCCTGGTACACCGCGGCGCTGATCAGCTGGGGCATCGCGCTCTTCGAGTACCTGCTGCAGGTGCCGGCCAACCGCATCGGCTATGCCGGCGGCTTCTCGCTGGCCCAGCTGAAGATCACGCAGGAGGTGATCACGCTCGCGGTGTTCGTGCCCTTCGCGATGTTCTGGATGGGCCAGCCCTTCAAGCTCGACTACGTATGGGCCGGGCTGTGCCTGGTCGGCGCGGTGTACTTCATCTTCCGGTCATGAGCGGTGATCCAGCCCCGGGACTGGCGCGCTTCCGGCACATCGCGGTCGAAGGCCCGATCGGCGTCGGCAAGAGTTCGCTTGCGCGCCGCCTCGCCGCCCACCTGGGGGCCGAGCCGCTGATGGAGCAGGCGGAGGAGAACCCCTTCCTCGAGCGCTTCTACGCCGACCAGCCCGGCTACGCCTTCCAGACGCAGGTGTTCTTCCTGTTCCAGCGCCTGCGCCAGGTGCGGGCCCTGGCCCAGCCGGGCATGTTCGCGCAGGCCGTGGTCAGCGACTTCATCTTCGCCAAGGATGCGCTGTTCGCACGCCTGAACCTGAGCGACGAGGAGTACCGCCTCTACAGCCAGATGTATGCGCAGGTCGCCCCGCAGGTGCCGCAGCCCGACCTGGTGGTCTGGCTGCAGGCCCCGGTGCCGACGCTGCTGCAGCGCATCCAGCGCCGCGCGATCCCGATGGAGCAGCGCATCGGCGCCGACTACCTGGCGCGGCTGGCCGACGGCTACGCCGGCTACTTCGAGACCTTCGACGCCGCCCCGGTGCTGGCCGTCAACACCGAGCGCCTGAACCCGATCGAGCGCGAGGCCGACTGGCAGGCACTGCTCGATCGCATCGCCGGCTTCCGGGGTCCGCGGGAATTTTTCGACCCCGCCGCCGGTCCCCGCCTCGCCTGAAGAGCGCGCTTCGGCCCGGATCGGGCGGCTACACTTCCGCCCGTGTGACAAACCGGTGACAGCGCGCTGACGGCCTCGGGCCCCGCGGCCGATCCCCTGGAGACCCCCCGATGCTATTTGGCAAGCTGCTGCCGCGCGAAGGCAATTTCTTCGAACTCTTCAACCAGCACGCGACGTTCATCGTCGAGGGCGCGCGCGCCTTCATCGCGATGATCGAGAACTACAACGACCTGAACCTGCGCGAGAAGCATGCCGCCGAGGTGGTGGCCGCCGAGCGCGCCGCCGACCGCGTCACCGCCGAGGTGAACCGGCTGCTGCACAAGACCTTCATCACGCCGATCGACCGCGAGCAGATCCACGGCCTGATCAACGCGATGGACGACATCGTCGACCTGCTGCAGGACGCGACCGAGACCATGCAGCTCTACGACGTGCGCAGCATGACCGAGGAGGTGCTGCGCCTGGGCGACCTCAGCGCCAAGTGCTGCGAGCGCGTGCAGCACGCGGTGTCGCTGCTGCCCAAGCTGAACCAGCACGACGCCACCGAGGCCGCCATCAAGACCTGCGAGGAGATCGACAAGCTCGAGTCGGACGCCGACCGCGTGATGCGCGCCGCGATGTCCAAGCTGTTCCGCGAAGAGACCGACGTGCGCGAGCTGATCAAGCTGAAGGCGATCTACGAGCAGCTCGAGTCCATTTCCGACCGCTGCGAGGACGTGGCCAACCTGATCGAGGGCGTGGTCCTCGAGAATTCCTGACCCGGGCGGGAGACCCGATGCAATCGGTTCAGATCGCCTTCTGGGTGGTGGCGCTGCTGGTCGCGCTCGCCATCGTGTTCGACTTCATGAACGGCTTCCACGACGCGGCGAACTCCATCGCCACCGTCGTGTCCACCGGCGTGCTCAAGCCGCAGCAGGCGGTGGTGTTCGCCGCCTTCTTCAATGTGCTGGCGATCTCGGTGTTCCACAGCCTGACGGTCGCGGCGACGGTCGGCAAGGGCATCGTCGCGCCGGCCGTGGTCGACCACCACGTGGTGTTCGGCGCCCTGATCGGCGCCATCGCCTGGAACGTGATCACGTGGTGGTACGGCATCCCGTCGAGTTCGTCGCATGCGCTGATCGGCGGCATCTGCGGCGCGGTCATCGCCAAGGGCGGCACGGCGGCGCTGAACGGCGCGGGCGTGCTGAAGATCGTCGCCTTCATCTTCGTGTCGCCGGCGCTCGGCTTCCTGCTCGGCTCGCTGCTGATGGTGGCCGTGGCCTGGATCTGCCGGCGCAGCTCGCCGCTGCGCGTGGACAACTGGTTCCGCCGGCTGCAGCTGCTGTCGGCCGGGCTGTACAGCCTGGGCCATGGCGGCAACGACGCGCAGAAGACCATCGGCATCATCTGGATGCTGCTGATCGCGAGCGGCCACGCGGCCGTCGCGGACAAGGCGCCGCCGGCCTGGGTGATCGGCAGCTGCTACCTGGCGATCGGCCTGGGCACGATGTTCGGCGGCTGGCGCATCGTCAAGACCATGGGCCAGAAGATCACCAAGCTGCGCCCGGTGGGCGGCTTCTGCGCCGAGACGGGCGGGGCGATGACGCTGTTCCTCGCGACCGCGCTGGGCATCCCGGTGTCGACCACCCACACCATCACCGGCGCCATCGTGGGCGTGGGCTCGGTGCGGCGGGCCTCGGCGGTGCGCTGGGGGGTGGCGGGCAACATCGTCTGGGCCTGGATCTTCACGATCCCGGCCTCGGCCTTCGTGGCGGCGGTGGCGTACTGGGTCAGCTTCGCGCTGTTTGCCTGATCACTGGCTGATCTTGCGCGCTTCTTCCACCTGGTACTCGAAGTAGCGCTGCCCGCCGAAGGCGATGGTGGCCATCAGCACGGTGGCCCCCAGCAGCAGCGCAACCACGACGCCGATCACGGCGGCCCAGCCCGAGGGCGTGCCGGCCGTGCCGCCGTTGAAGCGCCGGTCCCAGCGCTCGTCCGGGGTCAGGCCGCAGAGGATGGCAGCCAGCATGGCCGAGGCCACCGCGAGGCCCAGCAGCGGGATCAGCGCCCACGAAAGCGGGTCGTCCTGGCCGAGTTCCAGCACGCGCGAGACGCCGTACGCCCCGACCAGCGTCGGGATCGGCCAGAGCCAGCCCCAGGCGTCGCGCGGCCCGTGCAGGTAGAAGCGGTGCAGCCCGAGGCTGCCGCCGAGCAGGGCGATCCAGGTCGCGAGCGTCTTCGACTTGCGGCGCATCACAGGCCGGGCGCCGCCACGGTGCTGTCGCCCGGGCCGAGCGCGCGCTGCATCATCACCACGTCGCGCCAGGCGTCGAATTTCCAGCCGGCGGATCGGATCAGGCCGACCTGCTCGAAGCCCAGGCTGCGGTGCACGCCGATCGAGCCGGCATTCGCCGAATCGCCGATCACGGCCAGCATCTGGCGCGCGCCCAGGGCCTCGCAGAGGGCCATCAGCTCGGCCAGCAGCGCCTTGCCGACGCCCTGGCCGCGGGCTGCGTCCGACAGGTAGATGGAATCCTCGAGGCAGAAGCGGTAGGCCTTGCGGGGGCGGAAGTGGTTCGCATAGGCGTAGCCCAGCACCTGGCCGGCCCGTTCGGCGACCAGCCAGGGCAGGCCCTTGCCCAGAACGTCCTCGCGGCGGCGGGCCATCTCGGCCGCGTCGGGCGGGTCCAGCTCGAAGGTGCCGGTGCCGTGCAGCACGTTCCAGCCGTAGATGGCGGTGATGGCGGGCACATCGGCGGCGCTGCTCGGACGGATCGTGATGGGGCTCTCGGACATGGTGGCTGTGCAGGATGGATTCGCGAGTTTATAATGCGCGGTTTCGGTGACGGTCGGCCCGCAAGGCCGGCGTATCTACGGCGCCGATGAACCGGCCGATGTGCGCCTCCTGCTTCTGGCGGGGGTGAACCCAAGGCCCCTGATCTGCTCGCCTGAGTGTCTCCTGGTGCGGTGGATTGTTTTTAGACAATTCAAGGAAACAACATGGTCGTGATTCGACTCGCACGTGGCGGCGCCAAGAAGCGTCCGTTCTACAACATCGTCGTCGCTGATTCGCGCGTCCGCCGTGACGGCCGCTTCATCGAGCGCGTCGGCTTCTACAACCCGGTGGCCGCCGGTGCCGAGCAGCCGCTGCGCGTGGCGTTCGACCGCGTCGAGAAGTGGGTCGGCGAGGGTGCCCAGATGTCGCCGACGGTGGCCCGCCTGGTCGCCCAGGCCAAGGCCGCGACCCCGGCTGCCGCAGCCGCGGCCTGAGGCCCGCCGGGGATCCGCCGATGACCGCCGCGCCGGGCCCTGCCGGGATGTCCGATCCCGCCTGGCCCGAGGATGCGGTGGAGGTCGGCCGGGTCCTCGATGCCTGGGGCGTGAAGGGCTGGATCAAGGTCCAGGCCTTCGCGTCCGATCCCCAGGCCCTGTTTTCGTCGCGCCGCTGGTTCCTGAAGCCGGCGCAGCCGCAACAAGGCGTCAAGCTGCCGGCCACGGCCGCCGCCGCCATCCCGTCGTTGTTGAAGGTCACCGCCGTCAAGGAGCACGGGGACGGCATCGTCGCCCAGGTGCAGGACGTGGCCGACCGCAGCGGCGCCGAGGCCCTGCGCGGGGCGCGCATCTTCGTCAGCCGCGGCAGCTTCCCCACTGCCGACAAGGACGAGTACTACTGGGTCGACCTGATCGGCCTGACGGTGGTCAACCGTGAGGGCCAGACCCTGGGCACCGTCGCCGGCCTGATCGACACCGGCCCGCACAGCGTGCTGCGGCTGGAAGCCCCGACCCCGGCCGAGGAGCGCCTGATTCCCTTCGTCGGCGCCTATGTCGACGATGTCGACCTGGCGCAGCGCCGCATCACCGTCGACTGGGGCCTCGACTACTGACGACGATGCGTTTCGACGTCGTCACCCTGTTTCCCGACCTGTTCGCGCCGCACCTGACGGTGGGCGTGACGCGGCGCGCCTTCGAGTCGAGTCAGGTCGACGTGCGCCTGTGGCCGCTGCGCGACCATGCCGACGACAACTACCGCCGCGTGGACGACCGCCCCTATGGCGGCGGGCCCGGCATGGTGATGCTGGTCGAGCCGCTGGAGCGGGCGCTGGCCGCGGTCCGCGCCGACCGGGGCGGGGAGGGCGCGGCGGTGCCGGTGGTGCACTTCACCCCCACCGGCCGCCGCATCGACCAGGCGGTGATGCGCGAGTTCGCCGCCGGCCCGGGGGCGATCCTGCTGTGCGGCCGCTACGAGGGCATCGACCAGCGCTTCATCGACCGCCATGTCACGCTGGAGCTGAGCCTGGGCGATTTCGTGCTCTCCGGCGGCGAGCTGCCGGCCCTGGCGCTGCTGGACGGCGTGGCCCGCCTGCAGCCGGGCGTGCTGGGCGATGCCCAGTCGCACGAGCAGGACAGCTTCTCCGACGGGCTGCTCGACTGCCCGCACTACAGCCGCCCCGAGGTGCTGGAGACGCCGGCCGGTCCGGACCCGGTGCCGCCGGTGCTGCTGTCGGGCCACCATGCCGACATCGCCCGCTGGCGGCGTGAGCGCTCGCTCGAGATCACGGCCCGGCGGCGACCGGAGCTGATTGCCGCGGCGCGCGAGCGTGGCGAACTCGACAAACGGGACGAGAAGTTCCTGGCCGGCCTCGGGCTATAATCGCAGGCTTTTCGATCCTCTGCCGGGCGTGGCGGCATCCTTCGGGAACAGGCCGTCACAACACCCCTTCAGTTCAACATCGCGCCGGCAAGATCACAGGAGAAAGCCCCATGGACCTGATCCAGACCCTCGAGCAGGAAGAAATTGCTCGCCTCAACAAGACCATTCCCGCGTTCGCTCCCGGCGACACCGTGATCGTCAGCGTGAACGTCGTCGAAGGCACCCGCAAGCGCGTGCAGGCCTACGAAGGCGTGGTGATCGCCAAGCGCAACCGCGGCCTGAATTCCAGCTTCATCGTGCGCAAGATCTCCAGCGGCGAAGGCGTGGAGCGGACCTTCCAGCTGTACAGCCCGCTGATCTCGTCGATCGAAGTCAAGCGCCGCGGCGATGTGCGCCGTGCCAAGCTGTACTACCTGCGCCAGCGTTCGGGCAAGTCGGCCCGGATTAAAGAGAAGCTGGCCTGATCGCTGCACAGCGACCACGGTCTCCGAAAAGCCGCCTCCCCGAGGCGGCTTTTTTCTTGTCCAATCGGTCGATGCCGCTGAGCTTCAACCCCTTGGAACTGCCCGTCGAGGGCATCGACGATCACCTCCCCGCCGTCGGATTGCCGCACCTGTCGCCCCAGGCGCTGCGGCAGCGCTTCCTGGCCCCGCCCGTCTGGGCGCCCGAGATCGCGGTCGAGCGCGCCTTCGGCAGCCGCCCCCCGGCCCATGCCTCGGTGCTGGTACCGCTGGTGCAGCGCGAGTCGCTGTGCGTGGTGCTGACCCAGCGCACCGACCACCTGACCGACCACCCCGGCCAGATCAGCTTCCCCGGCGGCCGGGCCGAGCCCGAGGATGCGGACGCGGTCGACACCGCCCTGCGCGAGGCCACCGAGGAGATCGGCCTCGCGCGCGAGTACGTCGACGTGCTCGGCAGCCTGCCCACCTACACCACCGGCACCGGCTTCATCGTGACGCCGGTGGTGGCGCTGCTGCGCCCGGGATTCGTGCTGCAGGCCGATCCGTTCGAGGTGGCCGAGGTCTTCGAGGTGCCGCTGGCGTTCCTGATGAGCCCGGCGAACCACCGGCGCCACAGCGTCGAGGTCGGCGGGCAGCGGCGCGAGTTCCTGTCGATGCCCTGGACCGGCCGCGGCGCCGACGGGCAGCCGCGCCAGTACTTCATCTGGGGCGCGACGGCGGCGATGCTGCGCAACCTCTACCGCTTCCTGATCGCCTGATCGCGCCGGAGCCCGCGCCGTCCTGGGCCGACCCGCCGCTATGATCCCGGGCCATGAGCTTTTTCGCCGTCCTGTTCGCGCTGCTGATCGAGCAGCTGAAACCGCTGCCGCGCCGCAACTTCGTGCATGACGGGTTGACCGGCTGGATGCGCTGGACCGGCCGCAACTTCGACGCCGGACGCGACCACCATGCGTGGGTGGTGTGGGGCGTGACGACCCTGGTGCCGGCCCTGCTCGCGTGGGGCGTCTACCTGCTGGTGGTGCATTTCAGCCTGGTCGCGGCGCTGGCATGGAACGTCGTCGTGCTGTACCTGACGATGGGCTTCCGGCAGTTCAGCCACTACTTCACCGACATCCGCGATGCGCTGGAGCGCGGCGACGAGCTGACCGCACGCCGCCTGCTGGCCGAATGGCGCCACCTGGATGCGAGCGAGCTGCCGCGGGCCGAGCTGCTGCGCCATGTCATCGAGCATTCGCTGCTCGCGGCGCACCGCCATGTCTTCGGCGTCTTCTTCTGGTTCGTCGTGCTGTCGACGCTGGGCTTCGGGCCGGCCGGCGCGGTGTTCTACCGGATGGCGGAGTTCGCGAGCCGCTACTGGGCGTTCAAGAGCCGCACCGTGGGCGCGCCGGTGAACGAGCGCCTGCTGGCGCTGTCGCAGCGCCTGTTCGGCCTCGTCGACCACCTGCCCGCGCGCCTGACGGCGTTCGGCTTCGCGGTGGTCGGCAACTTCGAGGAGGCGGTGTCGTGCTGGCGCCGCGATGCAGGGCTGTGGAAGCATGCCAACGAGGGCATCATCCTGTCGGCCGCGGCGGGCGCGGTAGGCGTGCAGCTGGGCGGCAATGCGGCCCCGGGGGTGACGCCGGACCGGTCCAAGACCTTCGACAGCGGGACGGCGGACGAGCTGGCCGGGGCCGACGGCTCGACGCCGGGGGCGCCGCCGCAGACCGGGCACCTGCGCAGCATCGTGGGCCTGGTGTGGCGCTCGGTGGTGCTGTGGATGCTGCTGCTGGTGCTGTTGTCGCTCGCCAACCTGATCGGCTGATCTCGCGGGCCGCTCCCGGATTCCGCTTCGCTCCATCCGGGCTACGGTCCTTGGGACGGCCCGGCGCTCGGCCCGCCGCCGATCAAAACCGCTGCCGCGTCAGCTCGTCGTGGATCTCGCCGTAGATGCGGTGCCGCGACTCGCTGATCTCCCCGCGCGCCAGCGCCGCCAGCACGCCGCAGCCCGGCTCGTGCCGGTGCGTGCAGTTGTAGAAGCGGCAGTCCGAGGCCGCCGCCCGCAGGTCGGGCATCAGCACCGCCAGCTGCTGCGCCTCGATCTGCCGCAGCCCGAATTCCTGGAACCCCGGCGAGTCGATGAGCCCCGTCGTGCGGCCCTCGTCCAGCCAGTACCACTGCGTCGTCGTCGTCGTGTGCCGCCCCGAGTTCAGGGCCTGCGAGATGTCGCCCACCTGCGCCCGCGCGTCCGGCGCCAGCAGGTTGATCAGCGTGCTCTTGCCGGTGCCGCTCGGTCCCAGCACCAGCGTCGCCTGGCCGGCGAGCAGCGGCCCGAGCCGCGCACGCGCCTCGTCGGGCCGCGCCTTCATCGCCAGCTCGATCACCTCGACGCCCATCGCCGCATACGGCTTCAGGCGCTCGCGCGCGGCCCCGATCTGCGGCAGGTCGGCCTTGTTCAGCACGATGCGCGCCGGGATGCCCGCGCTTTCCGCCGCGATCAGCGCGCGCGCCAGCTGCGACTCGCTGAACACCGGCTCGGCCGCCACCAGCACCAGCAGCTGGTCCAGGTTGGCGGCGAAGGACTTGGTCTTCCACTCGTCCTGCCGGAACAGCAGGTTGCGCCGCGGCTCGACGTGCTCGATCACGCCCTCGTCGCCCGAGGCCTGCCAGCGCACCCGGTCGCCGACCACGCAGTCGCTCTTCTTGCCGCGCGGGTGGCAGGCGATGCGCACGCCCTCCGGCGTCTCGACGATGTAGTGGCGGCCGTGGCCGGCGACCACCAGCCCGGTGTCCAGCGCGACCGGTTTGCTCATCGGCCGGCGGCGCCGGCAAGCCCGCGGCCCATCAGGCTTCTATACATCAGCCGAGGAAGGCGACCAGCGCGTCCGCCTTGGCCGCGCAGATGAAGTCGTTCAGCGAGATGCCCTTCACCGAATGGGTGTTGAAGCGCGCCACGCAGCGGTCGTAGGTGACGGCCAGCTCGGGGTGGTGGTCCTCGGCGTGGCAGATCCAGGCCAGTGCGTTCACGAAGGCGATCGTCTCGTAATAGTTCTTGAAGCTGAAGGTCTTCTCGATGGCACCGTCGTTCAGGTGCCAGCCGCTGACCTGCGCCAGGTGGCTTTTGATCTCGTTCGGACCCATCGCGTCGGCGCCTTCCAGCGCCTTGCAGCTCAGGTGCAAGAGGTTGCTCATGGTTCAGCTCGTCTGAGGGTGCGGGTGAAGGGCCGCCAGGCGCTCGGCGGCCGGCGGATGGGAGTAGTAGAAGCGCGCATACACCGGGTCCGGCGTCAGCGTGTTCGCATTGTCCTCGTGCAGCTTCAGCAGGGCCGCGGCAAGGTCTTGGCCGCTCGCGTGTTCGCAGGCGTAGGCATCGGCCTCGAACTCGTGGCGGCGCGAGCTGCGCGCCAGCAGCGGCGAGACGAACACGCCGAACACCGGCACCGCGAGCATCAGCAGCAGCAGCGCCAGGGCGTCGTTCGGCGCGTCCATCGACGGCCGCACGCCCAGCCCCAGGTAGAACCAGGTCTGGCCCGACAGCCAGCCCAGCAGCATGAAGGCCAGCAGGCTGAAGGCGAACATCTTCACGCTGCCCTTCAGGATGTGGCGGCGCTTGAAGTGGCCCAGCTCGTGCGCCAGCACCGCCTCCATCTCGCCCGGCGTCAGCTTGCTGATCAAAGTGTCGAAGAACACCACCCGCTTCGAACGGCCGAGGCCGGTGAAATAGGCGTTGGCATGGGCCGATCGCTTGCTGCCGTCCATCACGAAGAAGCCGCGGGCGGTGAAGCCGCAGCGCTGCATCAGGCCCTGGGCGCGGGCCTTCAGCGTCTCGTCGGCGAGCGGCTCGAACTTGTTGTACAGCGGCATGATGACAAGCGGGAAGATCACCTGCATCCCCAGCCCGAACGCCACCCAGGCGCCCCAGGCCCAGGACCACCAGTACGGCCCGGCCGCGCCCATCAGCCACAGGATCAGCGCGGCGAGCGGCAGCCCGAGCACGATGCCCACCAGGGTGTTGCGCAGCATGTCGGCCAGGTACAGGCGCCAGGTCATGCGGTTGAAGCCGAAGCGTTCCTCGAGGCGGAAGGTGGCGTACAGGTCGAAGGGCAGCTCCAGCAACGAGCCGATCGCCGAGAAGGCAGCGAGCAGCGCCAGCTGGTACGCCATTCCGCCGAAGCGCGGCATCACGGCGTCGCGCAGCGCGGCGTTCAGCAGGTCGAGGCCGCCCAGCAGGGTCCAGCCGAGCAGCACCGCGGCGCCGAAGGCCATGCTGAGCAGGCCGAAGCGGCCCTTCGCGAGGGTGTAGTCGGCGGCCTTCTGGTGGGCGGCGAGCGGGATGGAGGCGGCAAAGGCCGCGGGGACGCGGTCGCGGTGGGTGGCGACGTGGCGCATCTGGCGCGTCGCGAGCCACAGCCGCAGCCCGAGCGAGGCGAGCAGCGCCGCGGCGAACAGCAAGGTCAGGTGCAGGGGTTGCATGGGCGCAAGTGTAGGCGCGAGCCTGCGAGAATCGCCGCAAGGAGAAAACACCATGAGCGACCCCGCAAGCCCGCTGCCGAGCAGCGACCAGAACCTGGTCTGGATCGACCTGGAGATGACCGGCCTCTTTCCCGAGACCGACCGCATCATCGAGATCGCCGTCGTCGTCACGGATGCCCAGCTGACGCAGCGCGTCGAGGGCCCGGTGTTCGCGATCCACCAGAGCGACGCCACGCTGGACGCGATGGACGCCTGGAACAAGGGCACGCACGGCCGCAGCGGCCTCATCGACCGCGTCAAGGCCTCGACCATCGACGAGGCCTCGGCCGAGGCGCAGGTGATCGAGTTCCTGAAGCGCTACGTCCCGAAGAGCACCTCGCCGATGTGCGGCAACAGCATCTGCCAGGACAGGCGCTTCCTGGCCAAGACCATGCCGAAGCTGGAATCCTTCTTCCATTACCGCAACCTGGACGTCAGCACGCTGAAGGAGCTGGCCAAGCGCTGGAAGCCGGAGATCCTGGCCGGCTTCAAGAAGGCCCAGGCGCACACCGCCCTGGCCGACATCCACGAGTCGATCGACGAGCTCGCGTACTACCGCGAGCATTTCCTCGCCAAGTAGGACGGCGGGCCCGTTCAGGCCGAGTACGCGGCGCGCCAGGCCTGGATCAGCGCCCGGACCTCGTCGCTCGGGCGCGGCGAGAGCTTGCGGTATTCCGAGCAGTCGGGCTTGCGCGCGAGCAGCTTCATCTCGACCAGCTCGCGGCGCAGGGTCGCGTGGTCGCCGAAGGCGTTCCAGGCCTTCAGCACCTCGTTGACCTCGCGCTCGGTGTAGACGCGGCGCAGTTCGAAGCGCGTCCACAGCACCCAGATCGCGAGCCGCTGCACCGCGTACCGCGTCGGCCAGCGGGCGAGGCGGCCGTGGGCGTCGAACTGGCCCAGGGCCTTGCGCGCGAGCGGGGTCAGGGGGAGGGGCGGCGGCGCCTGCTGCGCGCCGCGCGGTGTCGCCGGGCGTTGCATCGCGGCGCGCAGGGCCTGCAGGTTCCGGTGGCCAGCGGCGCGCGCCAGCATGTTCAGCAGGGCTGGTGGCCGGGTGGCGTGGCCGCTTCGGAGAGCTGGCGGGCGAGCGATTTCGCAAAGGCGGACAGGTCGGGGGCGTGCAGGGGCACGAGGGCGCGGGTCATGGCGGATCTCCATCTCGCGTGCGCTGCGACCCTTGCGGGCGCCGGGGATCGTCATTGCCGGCCGGCACACGCGGGGCGTGATCGTCGGGCCGAAGGCGAGGGCAGGTTCAGATCGCTGGCGTGCAGCGCGACGACACCTGGGTGAACTGCCGACCGGCGGCCAGTGTAGCCCCCAGGACGATCCGGGGCATCCGACTTGCGGGAAAACCCGAGCCACCCTACAATTCGCGCTTCGCCTCGGGATGCCCGGGGCGGTTCGCTCATCCCCTCTGACCTCTTCGAGTCTTTGTTCGAACCCGTGCGGCCCGCGTTGAGCGGTGACTGTCACAGGGAATGGTCGGCGGCGATGCCGTCGCTTTGACTGTTCCCATGTTCCCCGGCACCGGTGCGAGCCTTCGCGCCGATCTGGGTTCGGACCTTCTCCCCAGCGACTGATCCGTGCACGCACAGCCTGCGTGCGCTGGTGCCTGTCCCGGCCGACTGTCGGCCGGCGGCACCGTGTTTGAGAAAGAAGACGATGAGTTTCGAGACCCTGGGCCTGGACCCCGCCATCCTGAAGTCGCTGCAAGACGCCGGCTACGACACCCCGACCGACGTGCAGGCGCGCGCGATCCCCCCGGCCCTGGCCGGCCGCGACCTGATGGTGTCCTCCAGCACCGGCAGCGGCAAGACCGCGTCCTTCGTGCTGCCGGCGCTGCAGCGCATCCTCGCCGCGCGCGGCGACAACACCAAGCGCCGCGAGAAGGGCATGGTCTACGGCCCGCGCATCCTGGTGCTGGCCCCGACGCGCGAGCTGGCGATGCAGGTCGACAAGGCGGCCATCACCTACGGTCGCCACGTGCAGGGCCTGCGCGTCGCCACGGTCGTCGGCGGCGTGCCCTACGGCGGCCAGCTGAAGGCGCTGCGCGGCCCGCTCGACGTGCTGATCGCGACCCCCGGCCGCCTGCTCGACCACCTGAACAGCGGCAAGGCCATCCTCGAGCACGTCGAGATGCTGGTGCTGGACGAGGCCGACCGCATGCTGGACATGGGCTTCATCGACGACATCCGCTACATCGCCGACCAATTGCCCGAAGCGCGCCAGACCGTGATGTACAGCGCGACCTTCGCCGGCCACGTCGGCCGCCTGGCGCAGGACCTGCTGCGCGAGCCGGAGAAGATCGAGGTTGCCTCGCACACCGACACGCACGAGAACATCGAGCAGCGCCTGCACTGGGCCGACAACGGCGCGCACAAGAACGCGCTGCTGGACCACATCCTGACCGAGCGAGACATGGAGCAGGCGGTGGTGTTCACCAGCACCCAGCGCGACGCCGACTGGCTGGCGGACCGCCTGGCCGACATGGGCCATGCCGCGGCCGCGCTGCACGGCGGCATGCCGCAGGGCCGGCGCACCCGCGTGCTGCAGGGCCTGCGCAACCGCCAGCTGCGCGTGCTCGTGGCGACCGACGTGGCGGCGCGCGGCATCGACGTGCCGACCATCAGCCACGTCATCAACTACGGCCTGCCGATGAAGGCCGAGGACTATGTGCACCGCATCGGCCGCACCGGCCGTGCCGGCCGCAATGGCCTGGCGGTGACGCTGGCCGAGCGCATGGACACCGGCATGATCCGCCGCATCCAGCAGTTCACGACGCAGAACATCCCGGTCGCGACCATCGCCGGCCTGGAGCCGAAGACGCCGGAGCCGCGCATCTTCGCCGCGCGTCCGGAAGGCAAGTTCGGCGGCAAGCCTTTCGGGGGACGGCCGAACGGCGGCGGCTTCCACAAGGGCGGCTTCCACAACAAGGGCGGCTTCGGCGGCCACAAGGGCGGCGGCTTCGACCGTGATGCAGCCCGCCCGGCGCCGCGCGGCGAAGGTTTCGCGACCCGCGGCCCGGACGGCTTCGCGCCGCGCGGCCCGTTCGACCGCGAGGCACCGCGCCCCGAGCGCCGCGACAACCCGTTCGGCAACCGCGCGCAGGACGGCGCGCCGCGCCACGCCTTCGACCGCGCGCCGGCCGACCGCGGGCACAACGCCGGCTTCGCACCGCGCAAGCCGGCCGGCGGCCCGGGGGCCCCGAAGGGCGGCTTCGGCGGCAAGCCGCAGCGTCCGCGCCAGGGCGGCTTCAGCCGCTGATCCGGCACGCATCCTCTGCATCGGAAGGGCCCCTCGCGGGGCCCTTTTTTTTGGGTCGATGAGGTCCGATTCTGCGAGAATCGGATCAAATCGTTCGAATCGGACCATCATGCGGAAAATCGATGCCCCCCGTCTGCTGGCCCTTGTCTCACGGCTGCGCGACGAGGGACTCGACGGTGTCAGCTCCTCCCAGCTGATCGATCGCACCGGGGCGGGCGCGATGACCGTCAAGCGGCTGCTGACGCGCCTGTGGGCCTCGGGTGAGCTGATCCGGGAAGGGCAGGCGCGCGCCACGCGCTATCGCCTGCCGGGCCCGATGCGGGTGAGCGCACCGGCGCCGCCTTACAAGGCCACGCCGCGGCAGCCGCGATGGTCGGCTGCGGCGCAGGCCTTGCGCGACGAACTGGCCAAGCCGCTTGCGGCTCGCGCGCCGGTCACCTACCGGCGTGAGCTTGTCGAGGGCTACCGTCCCAACGAGAGCGCGCTGCTGCCTGCAGCCCTGGCCCACGAGCTGGCCGAACTCGGTCGCATGCAGGGCCAGCAGCCGGCCGGCACCTATGCGCGCAAGGTCCTCGAACCCCTGCTGATCGATCTGTCATGGTCTTCGTCGCGCCTGGAGGGCAACCGCTATTCGCGTCTCGACACCGAAGCGTTGTTCGAGCGCGGACTGGCCGGTGGGGACAGTGACGCCGTGATGTTGTTGAATCACAAGAACGCCATCGAATTCATGGTCGACGCGGTGCCCGAGCAGGGACTGGCGTTGGGCATCGTGCGAAACCTGCATGCCGTGTTGATGCAGGACCTGCTGCCCGACAGCGGCGCCCTGGGCAGCATCCGCAGCAAGGTCGTCCACATCCACGGCACGGTGTACTTCCCGTCACAGGTCCCGTCGCTGCTGTCGGAGATGCTGGACCGCATCCTCGACACCGCGCGCCGCATCAAGAACCCGATCGAGGCAGCCTTTTTCCTGTGGGTGCACATCGCCTACCTGCAGCCTTTCGAGGACGGGAACAAGCGCACCAGCCGCCTCGCGGCCAACATTCCGCTGATGCTCTACAACCAGGCGCCGCTGGCATTTCTGGACGTCGACAAGGGCGACTACGCCGAGGCCATGATCGGCGTGTACGAGCGACAGGACGTGGCCCTGGCGGTCGACCTCTTCGACTGGACCTACCGTCGCTCGTGCGCGAAGTATGCGGTCGTGCTCGAAGCCATGGGGGCGCCGGATCCGGTCCGCCTGCGCTACCGCGAGTCGCTCAACGAGGCGATGGGGTTGATCGTGCGCGACCGCCGGACCTTCGCGGATGCGATCCGGCTGCTGCAGCTCGACGAGCAGGGCGCCCCGGGATTTGCACCGCTGCTGCGCGACGAACTGGGCAAGCTCGCTCCGCACAACTGCGCGCGCTACCGCCTGACCATGCGCACCACCGAAGCGTGGATCGACGCCGGTCGTCCCGCATGAGCGAGGCTGCAGTTCCACAACGCAGCTTGCATCCTGTTGCATAGCGTCTCGCTGCGCCAACGTCCCCGTTGGCATTGATCGATTCCGCAAGTTCCGTCAGCTCTCGTCGACATCGCGACTCACACAATCGCGCCGACTTTGACGAAACGGGATCTTCACGATGAGCATGCCAAGCCAACGCCCCCAACGCTCCGCTGCGGCCAGCGCCCTGTTGTTCGCCCTGGTGTTGTCTGCCTGTGGCGGAGCACATGACTCGGACACGGCTGCGGCGCCGGTTGCGTCAGCGCCCGGGCCTGCACCTGCGCCGGCACCTGCACCTGCACCTGCGCCTGCACCTGCACCTGCACCTGCACCTGCACCTGCACCTGCGCCTGCACCTGCACC